>TARA_R110001592_G_scaffold170807_1_pt1 | contig 402778 bp, 385 predicted proteins | sample TARA_R110001592 | Tara Oceans TARA_R110001592 (sample SAMEA4398387) | marine metagenome | biome: Polar Biome; feature: [SRF] surface water layer (ENVO:00010504); material: water (ENVO:00002006), including particulate matter (ENVO:01000060) such as... | depth 5 m
AAACTCACTTGACCACCGGTTAGTGCATCGATAAATGAACCTTCAGCTATTGTTACTGATGATATGGAGAGTAAGGTCAATGCTGTAGCAATGGCCGTTAATTCAAAGATTGCCGATTGTTTCATATTGTTTTTCCTTTTAATTTTTGAAACATACTTTGTTACAACTACTTATTTTCTGAAAAAATTAAAATGACGTAAATTGAAATAGCGTAAATAAGTCGTAAAATAAAATCGTTAACGGCTAAATTATGCAGTGGAAACTATCTGCTTCAACGAATAGGTACTTTAAGCTCAATGACACCGGCATTTTCAAACTCAAACCACAGCGTTACAGTTCCCCCTCCAATAAAGACAAGAGGACAAAGATCGGTAAACATCAGGTGAAATGACATCGGTTCTAACCTAAGTTCTGAATGGGCTTTGATAACACTGTTTGTCATATGAAACATGTGAGCCATACCTGACTCTATAGCTGTTTTGTGTAACATTACCGAACCTGCATCACTACGAATATCCAGTAAAGTATCTGAGGATTCGCCCGTATTTCTAATTATTCCGTAAGCTGCGGTACTTCTAGCCACTGCAGGTGGTAAAACCACCCAAAAACTTTCAATTTCTATATTAGATTGATTGTCGGCATAGCTAATATTACAAAAAGTAACGATTAATAACGGTAGCAGTAAAAATATACGTTTGATTGCTGGTCGCTTATTCATTAATTAACAGCCTTATTTTGCTGGTGAAGTCCTCTATTGCTGTCCCTGTATATTCAAGGCTACGCGTAAAACCTTCTTTATCTATTAAATATAAAGTCACTGAATGGCTATAAAGCGATGCTTTATCCTCTTTGGCTTCATCTGCATCAGTAAATAATTTTGGATTAACCCGACGAATATTTTGCGTAGGTACATTGAGCGTAGATAACTTGTTATATTCCGCCTGATAAAGCGACACAATATAATCAACTTGCTCCTGAGTTCCTGATAAGCCAATGAAGTTCTTATTAAAATGGCCAATGAAAGCTTTTAGATGGCTTGGCGTATCATATTCAGGATCAATCGTAACAAAGACGACACGTAGTTGTTGTTGTTCTCCAGCCGTTAAGTTATCGTATAATCTTTTTAAATAACCAAGGGTGAAAGGACAAATGTCGGCACAATTGGTATAACCAAAAGCTAACACTACTACCTTAGCTCTAAAATCACTGAACGCTATTTCCTCGCCATCAGCATTGATCGCCGAGAAATCTCCACCGACTCCACTTAAAATGGGTAGATTTAGTATTTCATCTTCAGCAATCACATCATTAGAACTGCTGAATAGAGTAATTAAAACTAAGAAAATCAGTTTTTTTAACATAATAGCCCCAACCATGGTGCAATATCTGGCAGTAAATGCTGTTCGCTTATTGACAGCACTTTCCACAACTTGTTTTGTAAGGTAAATTCAATTGTTTGGTGTATTTTTGCCAAAACGGGCTTGCCAGTCATATTGACGCCCTTCCATTCAATAATAAGATCCAGCATTAATACATCAGGTTTATTTACTAATTTTTTAAATTCAAGTGAGCGTAATAAACCACCACCTTTGGCTAAGAACGGTTTGCGTTTAGCCAGTATCGAAGCCACCGGTCCTTGCATCTTCTTACCCCCTATTGTTATTGAGTAAGTCGCACTATCTAATCCTTGTTCAGCATTTATAACGGACTGCATATCCATAACACCATCTAGGTAAGCTAGCCATGCATAACTAAATTCTCGTGCTTTGTAATAATTACGATTAAATTCTGAGGTGAGATCAGGTTTTGTTACCGGCAGCTGCTTAGTGTGATCTCTCGTGATCTTTTTAATGTCAGGTTTAGCTAATAACGCCACCTGAAATATAAAGGTTTCACTTATTGATTCGCTGTGCTGACCATTGGTATTGTTATAGCTAATAACGGCCTTCACTTTAAATTGATAGTTATCTGAGCTATCGAGCTTAATGAGATCACTACTGGTAATGTGTATTTGACTCACATTATTAGGATATTGAGTCCGATAATCATCCCATCGCTGTTCAGTCGGTCTAAATGAAACGGCTTCGTTGTTACTAATTAAACTGCCATACCAATTCATAACCGTGGAAGCCATTGAATTCAGCGAAGTGGCATACTCCATACGATCAACTTTTTCTACAGGAGCAGCACCTATTGCCCCTGCAAAAAATAGCATCATTAACAAGATATATTTCATCATGATTATTTCAAAAATACGTCTTTATCAATTGAGTCGACAAATACGTTATTGAATTGGACTAGGTTTTTGAACTTGTTCCATCAACGTATTATTCCATTCACCCTCCACAGTCACGTGAGCTGCAGCGCCAAACATAATGGCTTCTATTAGATTATGGTTAACATAAGCATAAAGACCTGGTTGTTTGAATGTATACATCGCTGCACCAGCCTCTCCACCATTGACTGACCATGTTTCACGATCAACTGTCGGCATATTATCAAATGAACCACCGGGCCAAACTAGATCACCATGACCACCGATCAAATGTATACGTGTATCACGGTTTGCTTGTGAATGAAGAAACAAAACCGTTTCTCCGACTTTAGCTGTCATCGCATTTTCACCCGTCAAAGCACCTACCTTGCCGTTGAAGGTCATATGAGTTGGTCGTAATGTTTTCATTACTTCCATGGTGTCGCCCATTGCCGCTATTGGTGAATCATAACGTTTGTATTGACCATTGGCATCTTGAGGTAGATACCAACCTTGTTCCCCAATATAATAAGCACGATCATATTTTACCGACTTACCATAATTATCTTTCAAGCCATCGCGTGGCAATACTAATATCGCACCATTCATGCCAGAAACGACATGAAAAGGAGTCATAATGCCGCCTGGGGCACAGTGATAAACAAAGACACCCGCTCTATCAGCCTTAAAACGAAGTATGGCCTGCTGGCCGGGTGCCACATTTGTTAAGGCTCCGCCTCCTAATGCGCCCGTTGCCGCATGTAAGTCAATATTGTGTGCCATTGAGTTGGTGATAGGATTTTTTAATGTTAATTCAACATAATCATCTTGATGGACCACCAACATTGGTCCCGGATTTGTGCCTTCGAACGTCATTGCTTGAGCAAATACACCTGGAGCAACCTCCATCTCTTTTTCGACAATTTTCATTGTCATCGCAATAATTTGCGGCTTACCTTTTGCAACTTGTTCGTGGACAGGCAAAAAAGGTGGAGCGACTAATATTTGCGTTACACGTTCAAGCCCCTGCGCTTGCGATGCCACGTTCACTTTAGCTATATCCAATGCTTCAGCAGAAAATGACGATGCTGAAAATGCCACAAGGGATGCTGCAATAGCAATACTTAATCCCAATTTTTTATAATGATTATTCATGATCTCTCCATTTTTTATTAATGTGTTGTTAAGCTCTGTTGAATTAGAGTATCCATTGAAAACTTATGGTTATCATTGATATAGATCAAGAAGGCCAATAAATAGGCTATTTGTTGGTAATTACTACGCTATTTCCCTAAAGTAAGGGCATTTTCACTTCAGATAAGAGTGAATTAGCGGATATAATCTTGAGTACTATGTCGACGCAGAACTATCCGCAGAATATCAACAAATAAAAAAGTATTATCAGTGACTTACACCTGTTAAAAGACGAATTATTAACGCGTCAAACGCAAATAAAGCAGTGGTAATTTAGCAGGTAATTCGGCTGCATTTTTTATCAACACATATGCATTTTTGCCAAATAGGTAGGGTAAATAATCTTCTGCTTTTTCATCAATCGTTACACAAAAAGGTTGTAGCCCTTTTTTCTCAGCTTCCAGGATCGCTTGCCGCGTGTCTTCAATGCCATAACGACCTTCATATTTATCCAGATCATTAGGTTTACCATCCGTGATAATCAATAATAACTTTTGACTGTTCGATTCTTTTTCTAACAATTGACTGGCATAACGTATAGCGGCACCCATACGTGTGTAGTAGCCAGGACGGACAGCATTGATATGACCCCGAACATCATTATTGTAGTTATCATCAAAACCTTTGATCGTGTAAAACCGGACATGATTTCTATTGCGTGAAGAAAAGCCATGTAAAGCAAAACGGTCGCCTGTTACGCTCAATGCTTCCGAGAACAAATACAATGCATCTCGAATCACATCCACCACTCGGGAGCTATTGTTTATATGCGCATCGGTTGATAACGACAAATCTGCAAGCACCATACACGAGAGATCACGACTTTGATTACGTAAGTCCCTATAAACAGGCGTATCACTATTCACATGGCCATGTTTACGATCAGCAAGAAAATTTATATAGTTTTCCAAATCAATTTCAGAGCCTTCACATTGCCGACTAAGCCAATGACGTTGAGGTTGTAAAATCTCAAATTGACGGCGAATTTTTCGAGCCTGCATTTTCAATCTATCAGGCAAATCAATTGCCTCTGCATCACGTGCGGTCATCGGAATAATACGGCAATGATCTTTTTGTAATTGTTGGTTTTTGTAATCCCACTCATCAACGGGAATACCTTCTCCCAAAACGATGTCGTCATATTGACTAGCAGGTAAATCCAGATCGAGTTTGATTTTACTTGATGTGGTTTGGCTATCTTGCGCCACAGTAATATTGTCCATGTCTTCCGCGGTTCGCATGGCATCATCGTCATCATCTTCCGTGCTAGTACGGTCAACTTTACTGTATTCGCCCCAGCTCCATAGGCTTTCCAGACGAAAGCTCATCAAACCATCATTACCATCTGGCATGTCAGTTCGATTACCTTGTTTACGTTTTTGTTGTTTCTGTTGGGTTTTATCCTGAGCCGCTTCCGGTAAATCGGGATCTTGAATAGGCTTACTCGCGTTAAATTCAATGGCTGGTGGAGATGGATGTAACCAGAGTGCCACTGGTTGCGGTGGCCTTTTTGCATAATCTAAACTGATATTTTGTCCTGAATCTTGCAATGCTGAGCAGATGGCCTGTTCTTGCCTAGCTTCCCCAGCAGATAACATTCTTAGCTTAGGTCGTTGTTCAAGGTGTGCCGTCAGCAGACCTTGATAACGTCTTTTCAAGCCGGGCCATATTGCTAACGTTTTAGCCGTACGGTATTGATTTCGACTGATCCAATCACCTTGATCGACCGATACAACCGATAATGCCGTCAACCATATATACAGATCGATATTAAGTTGTTTCGTAGGAAATAAGGCAATACTTTCTGGCAACCTCAGTGTTTCCTCATCTCGCCATGCATATTGGGTTTTATTCCCTACCCCGGCGATACGCTGTAATAAGGAACGTCTTGCATGAATCTCAGAATCCGTTGCATTTTCAACACGCAGGCCACCTTCACCACCCAAAGCACGAAAAAAAATCCCTGTGGTTTGGCGTACATCATCTAGATATACAATCGCTCCAGGATATTGTTTATCAGCTCGTTTGGTAATAAAACGGTGCCACGTTGAGCCCACCCATTCTTCTAACATGGCTTATTTGTCCACAAAGGATGACCAATCAGGGGGTAACCATATCATCATAAACAAGCAAAAAATAAACAGTAGGATGAACCAAACAATAAAAGTTCTTTCCTTTTGTCGAGCATGATTGGGAGGTAAGGGAATGCCACAGTTTGGACAAGTACGCTGTTTCACCTCAACATTGCCACCACAGTGTTTACAAGTAAGAGCCTTCATTTAGAAAGCTGACCAATCAGTGGATAACTAAATACCAAGCCTTTTATGGCTTGCGTAAATGCAATAATCCCCGCGATTAAAAACAACGGCACTATCAGCATAAAATAGATTTCTAATGAAAATAATGCGGTTAATGAGCTGTAATTACTGGTGACTAAAATAAATATATTAATCACGATAAAAATCATCGTACTCAAACTGCTCGCCATTAATGCCTGGCTGAGATGCGCTTTACCTAAGGATGAAGTGTGTTGATAACGCAAAAAATAAAGTACCCATAAAGCCAAGTAAAAAACACCGACAAACAGTAGATTGGCAATAAAAAATGCCTCTGCGAACGCAGCGGTATGATCATTTTCTACCCGCTTAGTCATTCTAGCTTATATCCATTTTTGCTTTGACCACTTCCATTAAGGCTTCCACTGTTTTTTCATCATCACTCAGTGGTTCTATAATTGCAGCACGACAGGCTTCAATTGGATCAAAACCTGACTTAATCAAGGTCGCAGCATAAACCAGCAAACGCGTTGAAGCAGATTCTTCCAAGTCATGATCTTTGAGCACACGTAAGGCATGGGCTAATTCAATCAACTTCAACGCAGTCACATTATCAATATCGGTCTCTTGTTGAATTATTTTTGTTTCTGTTTCGATATCAGGATAATTAAAGCGCATCGAAACAAAACGTTGGCGTGTGGAAGGCTTCATACCTTTCAGCAAGTTTTGATAGCCCGGATTATAAGACACCACCAACATAAACTCAGGTGGTGCATGCAATACTTCACCCGTTCGCTCAATAGGCAATATTCGACGATCATCTGATAGTGGATGTAAGACTACAGTCGTATCTTTTCGCGCTTCGACTACTTCATCTAAATAACAAATAGCACCTTCGCGTACCGCCTTGGCAAGTGGTCCATCATGCCAATATGTTTCGCCATCACCAATTAAATGTCGCCCCACAAGGTCGGCCGCTGTCAGGTCATCATGACAAGCGATGGTATACAGAGGTCGACCGAGTTTGGCGGCCATATGCTGGATGAATCGTGTTTTACCACAACCCGTTGGGCCCTTTATCAATAACGGTAATTGATTATTATAAGCATGCTCAAACAACTCAATTTCATTGTGTTGATCTTGATAGTATGGAATATCATTATTAGTTTTACTCATAATCAATGCTGAGCTCATTTATATTCAGATGGGATTGCGTTTGGACTATAGCCATTCATAACCGCAAACTGCGCCGTTATTAAATCCATAGTATTAACATGATTATTAAACCAGTTTGGCCAAGCAGAAAAAATAAAATCTGCAACGGCCTCAATATCGTGATTCTTTTTCCAAGCAGTAAATATCGCTACCATATCAGCCAAAACACGTTCATGCTCAGCTGAATGTACGTGATACATTGGAAATTCGACTTCCTGCATCAAAGCATTCTCCCGATAAAAATGACCGTGACTATGCTCTATCCAGTTTTCAAATGCTTGGGTGATTTGCTGAGTATCATCTTCACTCGTTGCCGGATTTTCTTGATACGCAGAAATAAGCTGTCCGAGCTTTTCGACAAGAACAAGCTCATCAAAATGCGTATTATTCATAAAATCAATATCTACCCTAGGGAAGGTGTTAGCGTCTAATATAATTTTATTTGTAATCATGTTTATCCCTTATTTAAAGGTTTATACAATAAGTAACAGCAATCACTAAACACACTGTCCATAACCAGCCATACATAATGGCTCGCCAGATGAAAGATACATCTTTTAATTCCATAAAATCACGGATAATAAAACTACCTTTAATCAAAGCCGTGAGTAATAAAAACAATACAACTATTACGCCACTATAACCCAGCTTACCGACGGCATAAGTCGACAGTGTTAGCAGTATCATTACTATCCAAATAGTGTTTACGTTGTAAGAGTTTTTCATCGAATGATATAAACCAATGGAAATAATATAATCCATACTAAATCAACCATATGCCAATACGAGGCGCCTGTTTCCACACCTATATGATTCTGGGCGCTATACGCACCGCGTTTAGCTTTGATCGCTATAGCAAATAAGATCACCATTCCTAATATCACATGCAAAAAATGGAACATGGTGAGAGACAGATAAAACATGTAAAACGTATTGGTACTTAACGTTATTCCTGCAGAAAACTTATCAACGTACTCCAATGACTTTAGGATTAAGAAGCCTGCTCCACCAGCTAAAGCAGCGTATAACCAGTAGATACAGTTTTTAACGTTATCAACTCTAATTGCTTTAACGGCTCGTACCACAAAGTAGCTAGAAGTGATGAGTAATAAGGTGTTAGCCGCACCTAATTCACGATTGAGTGTTAATTGATAATGGTTAAATAATTCAATATTTTGTATTCGCATCACAGCGTAAACAATAAAAAAGATGCCAAACACCAATAATTCCATAAAAATAAATAACCAGATGGCTAAATCGCCAGGCAATAATTTTGGTTCTATAGGTTCAATATTAGTTATGGCTGTAGGCACGATAATCTTGTTTTTAATAGTGACAGGTCAGTTTAAAGTCTTTTAAGGCTAGAAGCCTTGATCTTCATCAAGTCATTTTGATAAAAATTGTCTTTTTAATTTTTCACCGGTCCATGATCGTACTAGCGTCCACGTTGCAAATAAAATAAACAGGGCATGTACAATAACAAAGTAAGAAATCACATAAACCCATGTCCACGGCGAATCAAACCCGCCCAGTAGGATCATTAGAGTCGTCATCAACAATAAAGCGACCGCTGCCAGTAAATTGGTTTTTATACCAAGCACCGCATAGTAGCGATCGATGGTATTTGGCTCAGTTTTATTATAGACATAAAGTAAGCCAATAAAACCTATTAACGGCAACACAGTCAGATTGAGTAGTGCAAGTAAGGCAGAATTTGCTGCCCGCTTTAACTGTAATTCATCTGTATTCATTTTTATCCTTCCCAAAAAATATACCGCCATTATAGGCGGTATATTTATGATTCAGCGGTGGTAATCTAAAGCCGCTTATTCTGCTTACTCTGCTTACTCTGCTTACTCTGCTTACTCTGCTTATTCTTCGATAAATTCAACTTCTTTACCTTTGGCAAAGAAACTGTAGACATACACGATCAAGCCAGACAAAAAGACTAGTCCCGCAATTTCACGCATCCAATAGAAGATTGCGATTTTATCTTGTACCACCATAAATGGTAGTGGGTCTGCTGAATAACGTTGTAGATAAACTTGTAAAATACCCGCACCCGTTAAAAATAATGTAATAAACACCATGGAAACCGTCATTAACCAGAAAGACCACATCTCAAGCACTTGTGCCTTTTCGTTGCCTGCTTTTTGGCCGCGCATTAGAGGCATTGAATAAGAAATCATCGTCAATACCACCATGACATAAGCACCATAAAAAGCCATATGTCCGTGTGCCGCCGTTATTTGCGTACCATGAGTGTAGTAGTTAATCGGTGCTAATGTATGTAAAAAGCCCCATACACCTGCCCCTAAAAAGGCCATTACTGCAGTACCTAATGCCCATAAAACAGCGACTTTATTAGGGTGGTCACGACGTCGTTTATTAACAACATTGAAGGCAAATAAGGTCATCATAAAGAATGGTATAGGTTCTAATGCAGAGAAAACCGATCCTAACCACTGCCAATAAGCAGGTGCTCCAATCCAGAAGAAATGATGTCCTGTTCCTATTAAACCTGAAATCAACGCCATAGCAATGATGATGTATAACCATTTTTCAATCACTTCACGGTCAACACCCGTTACTTTAATTAATACATAAGCAAGTAACGCAGCCATAATCAATTCCCAAACACCCTCTACCCAAAGATGCACAACAAACCACCAGAAGTATTTATCCATAACAAGATTATCAGGGTTATAGAAAGAGAATAAGAAAAAGACCGCCAAACCGACTAAACCAGTCAGTAGCACCACGTTGATAACTGTTTTACGACCTGCGAGTATCGTCATTCCAATGTTAAAGATGAAGGCTAAAGCAACAATAACTATACCTATCTTGGTAATAGTAGGCTGCTCTAAAAATTCCCGTCCCATTGTCGGAAACAAATCATTCATCGTAATTTCAGCTAACCTAGCATAAGGCACCAGTAAATAGCCTAAGATGGTTAATCCACCAGCAACCAAGAAAATCCAAAACATAAGTTTTGCTAACCAAGGTGCATAAAGTTCACGTTCAGCTTCTTCTGGCACTAAAAAATAAGCCGAGCCCATAAACCCAAATAATAACCAGACAATTAATAGATTAGTGTGCACCATGCGAGCCGCGTTAAAGGGTATTTCAGGGAATAAAAAATCCCCCATCACATACTGCAAGCCCATGATTAAACCAAATAGGATCTGTCCAACAAAAAGAGCAATTGCAGCAATAAAATACATCTTTGCAATGCCTTGTGATTCATATTTCATATCTAAATATCTCCCTTAACCTTGAATATTTGGTGGCCAGTTTCTGGCAGTCTTAATACCATCGGCATATTTTAGAAACTGAGCAACAGCTTCCAATTCTTCTTCCGTTAAATTGAATTGTGGCATGCTCCGTCGACCGGGGATCCCATCAACTGGGCGATATTTTATAAATGCTTTTATATTCTCAGTACTCTCACCAAACCGCGTATAAACATTGCCGAGCTCTGGAGCAAAATAAGCACCTTCGCCAAGCAAGGTATGACAACCTATGCAATTATTAACTTCCCATACCCGCTTTCCTGCTGCAACTTGTTCAGTCAGATTTTGTGAGTTATCCGTTTGGGGTAAACTTATAACCGTATCGACAGATAACCCAATAAGTACCAGGAAGAAGAATATTCCTCCTCCATAATAAATATTACGGGCCATGCCCTTGGTAAAGGTTTCTCTCATCATATATCTCCATAGTTTATAGACTTCGCATCGGAGTATACCGATGCCAAAATCATCACGCCTTGACCTAGATCAAGCCCGATTTCCTAATCTAAAATCTTACGCTTAAACTGAAGATAAGCTACTGATATTTTTATGTTATTTCTAAAGTGAGATGAGTTGCCGTAGTTTTTCTATATCAACTAAATCAATTTGTGGACCATCTAGATTAATTAGGCCTTGAGTAGACAGTTCTTTTAATGACCTCGACAATGTTTCTGGCGTTATGGATAAACGCGAAGCAATAACATGTTTAGGCACGGAAAGATTTACATCCCTGCGATCATTTTCATCTTCAGAAAGATGACTCAATAAATAGCATACTAGACGAAAAGTAGCGTTATGCAGTGTGAGCCTGTCGACTTCATTGACCATCCAATGTAATCTTTGGCTTAGTTTTGCCATTAAATTAAGGCATAAAGTATTGGATGAGTTTAATAGCTTTAAAAAAGCGGCCGCTTGAATAGTCACGACCACTGATGGCACCACCGTCACTGCAGAGACGGGATACCTCGCCCCACCTGAAAACAAGACCGCCTCAGCAAATGTTTGTCCAGGCCGAATAATTTCAAACACTTTTTGATCACCATTCGGGGCTAAGCGCTGCAGTTTTATTCCACCCGAAATAAGTAAATAGATGTCCGTCAGTGGCGCACCTTGTTCGAATAGAATCCTATTCTCAGTCAGTTGCTTTGCATGAGAGGTCAATACTAGCTGATCAAAATCATCTGCTTCTACGGGCTGCAAAAGCACACATTGTCGAAGGGCACTTATCATCTGTTCATTTAGCTTAATATTTTCTGTACTACTAGATTTCATTAGTGATTTACCAAATTAAATGACAGTGAGTATTTGTCGGGACAAGGCCAAGCTGTGTCGTTATTTTCATCATCAGCCAGGGGCTCCATCAGCTCTTGGTTTGATAAATATCATAAAATAGCGATATAAAAACAATGTAAAGGCCATTATCCATAAAACCTGCGATAAACCTATCAACTGTAGGTATGCGCCAGGCAATAAAATGGGCATTGCAACACGCGTCAATGCGCCGACAAATAAAATTGAGAATACCCAAGAAAGAATGCTAGGCGGTTCATTAATATTGTTGCCGGTATGACCTAATGAGATCCGAGCGGCCATGCCTAAAATCATCATACCAATGCCACCATAGGTAAACGCATGGAGTGGGATTGTAGTGGCATATAAGGTGAAATAATTAAATGCGGTAAGCAAAAAACCCAAGATGAACATACCGTAACCCAAGAATAATACCCACAACAAAGGCTTTTTCCATATACCTTTGGTATACCATCCCCAAAGCCTAATACTATGTATTACAGCTAATGTTAGTGAAAAGAGTGCCGTTAATAACGCCTGTTTGAAAAACACATCGACGAGCCAAAGTGCAGCCAGTAATACTAGGCTGCTCGAATCAATAATTGACCAATTTTTTAGCTTCACCTCATAACCCACACCACGTTCAATAAAGAAGGGCATTACCCTTCTTGCAAGTGTAAAAATGAGTGCCATAATGATGTAGACAGCAGAAAATAATCCCCATGAAATACCTTGATCAACGATATGAAAAGCGCCTAAATAATAGACAACATTAGCGACTAAAATAAGCACAACCTTAGAGATTACGGCCGCTTGTCGCCATTGTTTCACTTTTACAACCGGATAAATTATCGCTAGTGCAAAGCCGAATAAAAATAGAATATCAAAACATGCTGCCCACATAAATAATAAGGGTGAATTTGCTATCGGTAAGATTCGAGCAAGTAGCCACATTAAAGCGAGTATTGATAGAGGCAAGCCCGTAATCGTAGGCACGCCAGTCCAATTGCGTATAGCAGTCAGTAGAAAGCCTGCAATCATCGCCGTACTATAACCGAATACCATTTCATGCCCATGCCAAGCAATCGGAGAAACCTCACTGACGGGTAATGACCAGCCAAAGGTGTACGTCGCCATCCATAACACCGTGGCAATAATAGAAAATAGGCAGGCTAGCAAGAAAAAAGGTCTAAAGCCCATTTCAAATAAAGCAAAATTTTTAATCGGCGGTGAGTTTGATATTGGCTGCTGCATATATGCTTCCTAGCAAAGTATTAAGGTGTCGATACAGTTACATTGTTCTATTTATAATAAGACAAGTGATGGATAAAAAGCATTATCCATAAGTCACTTTAAATTAGCTTATAAGCTTGCCATCGAGCTAATTAAAGCTGCCAATACTCATCATCCTTATGTTGAAATTTTAGGTGGCAAAGGTGATAGGTAGCCAATCACCAACATCAATCCACCTACCGCTAAGAACGAAACGATACGAGATATCGAACCGCTATCCGCCAAGTCGACGAAGAATAATTTCGCAACCACAATGGCTAATAACCCTGCACCTGCAAACCAGAAATATCGTGATGCTTTTTTATAAGCCACCAGCATTAAGACCATGGCTATGATACTCCAGACTATTGATGTTGAAGCCTGATATAAACTTGAATTTAGCATGGCGTAATCAGAATAATTAACGTCACCAAATACATGAACGGAACGCGCTATGACGATATTTATCCAAGCAAAGCCCATTAATGCGGTGACCGATGCAATAAAAATAGGTGAAATTGATAACCATTTATTTTCCACAAACTTGTTAATAAACCATAACCAATAGACCAATACCGCCGCCGCTAGTCCTTGGGTCAGATCCAGTGGATTGAGGAGAGGAATATAATTAAGTGGCGATGGAATGCCCGCTTTCGCTGCAGCAAAAAACTGCCAAGCTACCAATGCCAACATGATGGGCAATAAGCCTAATGAATAATACGCACGAGGAAATTGTTGCACAGGCCATGTCAACCTGTTCCCCCATCGCATGAGACTCCAAGCGACTAGGGTCAACATTAGACCTCCCGTACTGATGACCCATGTAGCCGATAAGATCTGGACACTGTCGACCCAATTTTCTACTGCCCATGTCACTATTAGTGCAATAAACATCACCCCTACGGCATGCCATGTCGTCAGCATCCATTTCGGCCATATATCTTGCTTACGTCTGAGTATTAATAGGTGAACAAATAAGGCCAAGCTCCATGCAATATAGCCTAAATATGCCATTGGATTAACATGATTGTAAAAAACAAACTCGACTAACAATATCAAGGCGGTGGCGGGCATGAACAAAAATGCTGAGAGGGATATCTTCGACCAATTACATTTATGACTGATAACTATTTGAATAAAAGTACTCAAAGCAATAAACAATAGCGATGTTTTTAATTCATAGTGATGAGCAACAAAGCGATCGATTTCTGCAATGCCAGCATAAAACCACCATAGTAGACCCCAAATAATCATCACTACCGTAAGCTTGAATTCGAGTGAATAAGTTCGTTGCTGGTACTTGTGATACAGATAACTGATAAAAAATGCCGATAAACTCACCAATACCATTCCGATATATGCACTATTGAGTAGTGGCATGCTCTCGGGTAAATGACGATAGGTGGATTCAATAAAGGCAAGACCTGCACCCACCGACAATATGACCCCCATTAAGCGTGGTACAAAATGCGATTGACGTAAGCCAACCCAGACTAAACCCGCACCTTCTAATGACCATACAGCAGCCGTCCAACGGCCATCTAATGCTAATGGCACAGCCAAACTCGCAAAGGTAACACCCAAGGCTAGATAGGATTCAGCTAATAATCTAAAGCCATCTTTTTCAGGGAGCCAGAGTGCCTTAGCCAATGATAAATAAATGACCGCCATGATCCCGGCAGTGATCGCCTGACCATATTCAAACTGATCGACCAAACCGCTTTGTAAGGCAAAGGCAATTAACGGCAAACCAAATACTAAGGTGCCGTCGACATACCCTTTCAGCTTTGGCGCTTGCTTGATGGCAAATAAAATGGGGATGATTAAATAGAACACATAAAAGAGAATTAAAAATAATTCGGTCGAGACAAAATGTTCTGGTAGATAGGCTTTATAGCCCCATGCAGCACTAATCGCGAAAGTAAAAAAGAACCCTACTAAATTGAGCACTCGCCAAGACTTAAACCAAGCAATAGCAAAAATGCCGACATTTAATAAAGCATAATAGGAAAATAAGGTAATGTGACTGCCGCTACCTGTCGACATTAATATGGGTGCTAAAAAACCACCTGTAGCACCAAATAATGCTAAGGATTTAGCATTTTGTTTTACGGCTAATAGACCTGATAATGTCACTAATATCAACATCAGCCCAAATGAAAAACTAGTCGGTATTAATTGATAAAGCTTACTAGCAGCAAACACCGTCAAATACAGTAAGCCAATACCCGCCCCTTGTAGTACTAGGCCGTATTCCAATCTTTCTGCTCGTAGTCGCCACCCCACGAAAAGCATGACAACGCTGACAGCAACCACACCCATCAGCCTTAATTCAATTGGCAACATACTTCTGTCAGCAGCATATTTCAACAAGAAAGCTACGCCAAAGAACAAAATAATCGCACCGACTTTAACAACAACATTGCCCTTGGTGAAAAAATCTCGCACTACAAAAAATACTTTCTGAGCAAAGTCAGGTTCATTACTTGTTTTTTTGCCACTTTGTTGCCAAGTAGCACTATTCCAATCTGTTGCTAATTTCTTGGTTTCTGTTCTACTGGTGGGTTTGTTTAGGGATGTCTGCGTATCATCACTCGAAGGTCCTACGATAGCTTTCTTAGCGAATAAAAGTTGCTCTGATAAAGTTGTGTTTTCGACCGTTTTTCCTGAGTTTTTCTTAGACTCAGGTTCGGGTGCTTTAGCCCTTATGTCTTCGCTGGTTCGAGTCTTATTAACTAACTTCATTGTTTGTGCTAGATCTTGTTCTAGCTGGAATATTCGCCCTTTTAAAGTCGTAATCATTCCAAATGCTAACCCAATAAACAGGCCAACAATCATGCCTTCTTCTTCAGCGAGTACACCGCCAATAAAAAGGCCTACAAATACAAAAAAGATAGTCGTCATTTAGTCACTCTATTACTCTAAGATTTTAACCCAATTATTTGATCAAACGGTTAACGATAGCTTTATCTTTTTTTATCTCTGCGAATTGCGCTTGCAACTTAACATTATCATCATCCAACAAAGCATTTTTTAAATTGATGCCGATATATATTAGACTTTCGAACTTATCGAATAATGGTCTACTTGGTGAGTTTGATAGATAAGCAGCATTGCGTGCTAATACTGTTTGGTAATAATCTTTTTGCTTAATATAATTTGGCGTCCATTGTTGATTTCGAAAGTTAACAAACTTATAGGCATCATCCTCTTTTTTAGCCTGATGGAACCCGACCATTAAGCTATCAAGATTGGCGTTATAATCCTCTGCCATTTTAAGTGTAAAACTTTGTATATTTTTATCACTCAATGTCGGTGCTACTACTTCGACCTCAGTGACTTTCGAATCTTCCGCATTCTGATCGCAAGCAGCAAGTAAAACGCCCATGACGGTCATTAAAAAAACATGCTTGAATACGACTAAATAATGCTTGGTTAACATAATGCTTTTACCTTTACGAAGTTTGCAAATAAAATGGCTGTGATTATTAACTAAAATAGTATTAATATCGCGATAGAAGCCTTCAGATAATGTACCGCTACGATCAAACTTACCTCAACATAGATCGCGAGCATAGTTATCCAAAATTTTCGTAATTTATCTTATCTTATCGGCTCATCATAAACGTGACAGCAAAATAAAGACTATGCAATACTTTCCGAATAGTACCCTAACTAAGATATAAATATGAAATGGCGAAATAGAAGAGTTAGTAATAATATTGAAGATAGGCGCTCAAGCAACCCAGTAAGAAAGGGTGGCGGTAAAAAAGGCGGCATCGGCATTATCGTAGTCGCATTGATCGCCATGTACTTTGGGGTTGATCCTAGAGTCATTATGACTTTAATCGATGGTACACCTCTCACACAAACAAGCAGCCAGCCCGATCCGAATTACAAGCCAAGTGCTGAGCAACAACAGCTTGCACAGTTTACTGCCGTTGTATTGGCGGATACCGAAGATGCATGGCATGCACTATTCCAACAAATGGGCAGGTCTTATGAAGAACCAAAATTAGTCTTATTTACCGATACAGTACGTTCAGCCTGCGGGCATGCCCAATCAGCAATGGGGCCATTTTATTGCCCTAGCGACAAAAAAATCTATATCGATTTGGGGTTTTATCAACAACTTAAAAATCGCCATAATGCGCCAGGTGACTTTGCTCAAGCCTACGTTATTGCACATGAAGTCGGTCATCATGTGCAAAATCTACTGGGCATCTCTGGGCGAGTGCATCAAGCACAACAAGGTTTAAGTAAAACAGAGGCTAATGCTTTATCCGTTAAACTAGAACTACAGGCTGATTGTTTTTCTGGCGTATGGGCACATCACACTGAAAAAGCTAAACAGGTGCTTGAACAAGGCGATATTGAGGAAGCATTGACCGCTGCGAGTGCAATTGGTGACGACCGCTTGCAAAAACAAACGCGCGGTTATGCCTTGCCAGAATCATTTACTCACGGCACATCACAACAACGCATCTTTTGGTTTAAGAAAGGTTTAGCCGATGGCATAATACAAAGTTGCAACACACTATAAAAAGTTGCAACACATTAATCTACAAACCGTATCGTTTTATTAAGAACAAGATATACTTTAAGGGTTTGTGTCTTTTTATTTTCCCATCAGAAACGATGGATTACTTTTTCTTTAAATTTGGAATTATTTATGTCAGATGAAATTTGGTTCAGAACCGGTGAAGCTACCGTATTTGCTAGCGATGATCAAGGTACCGATGCGATGCCTGAAATACTTATTGGTAACGTCAGAGGTCCAGCAGGTCACGCCTTTGCTAACTTGATGGGCCAAACTGAAGGTCATACCCGTATGTTCGCCATTCGCGCGACTAATCAACAAGTTAAACCCGCAACAATTATGGTGCCTAAAGTCACTATAAAATCAAGCGCTTACGTTGAATTATTTGGTGGGCCAGTACAATCTGCGATTGCTGATGCTGTATTAGATAGCGTTATTGCCGGTGTTATTCCTGCTGATCAAGCTAACGATCTTTGCATCGTTGCCATGATTTGGATTGCGCCTGAGTGTGCTAAAAACCCAGATGTCGATCGCAAAGATTTATACCGCACCAACTATGAAGCAATGAAGCTCGCTATCTCTCGTGCGATGAATAACTCACCGAGCATTGAAGAATTAACAGCGAACCGGCATAAAATTACTCACGAAATGTATGACCCAGAAACAGGCGAATCTCAATGGTAGATTTTAACTAACAATAATGCTGAATACTCCTTACATTTAAATATTGATTTGTAACTCAAACAAACAATAAATAAATAAATAAATAAATAAATAAAAGTGTTCGATATTGTTGTTTTTCATGTTTTATGTCATTCCTGCAAAAGCAGGAATGACAATTATTGAAACTAAGGTTTCAATAAAAACACATCGATTTAGTTAAATTCATAAACATAATAAATTCAACTGCCAATCATTTTCACGACACAGCTATTTGTAGTGATTAGTCTTCATTTGAATAAATATCAAGACTTATCTTTCATAGAACCAATCACCACGGTATCATAAGGGTTCTTTCAAAATTCGACCTTTAGAACAAAAGGACTTTCCATGCCGAAACAATTGCAATCGAAATGTTCAATAATGACACTGATTTTCAGCATATTATTGTTCGCCTTCCCACAAATTTCGTTTGCTTCTGAAGACGCGCATTTATTAGATTTAACCACTCATTGGATTGGTTATGCATCGCTCGCCGTTTTCTTCCTTGCTTATGCGTTGGTTATTGCTGAAGAAGAAATTCATATGCGAAAATCTAAACCAGTGATCATTGCAGCAGGTATTATCTGGGCGATGATCGCCATGGTATATGCACAACAAACTGATCCAGTATTTCATGATACTGCTGAGATAATGATTCGTCACAACCTTCTTGAATATGCAGAATTATTATTATTTTTATTAGCTGCGATGACCTATATCAATACTATGGGCGAACGTGGTGTATTTGATGCGCTACGTAGCTGGTTAGTGAATCAAGGTTTCTCACTTCGTACCATTTTTTGGCTAACAGGACTTTTGGCCTTCTTTATTTCACCGGTTGCTGACAACTTGACGACAGCATTATTGATGGCAACGGTGGCTATGGCAGTAGGTGGTACTAACCACAAATTTGTCGCAATTGCCTGTATTAATATCGTCGTCGCCGCTAATGCCGGTGGTGCGTTTAGTCCGTTTGGTGATATTACAACGTTAATGGTTTGGCAAAAAGGCGTTATTGATTTCAAAGAGTTTTTTTCGCTATTTTTACCATCCGTCGTCAATTGGCTAGTTCCTGCCGCGATAATGTCAATGGCACTGGCTAATGAACAACCAACAGCACAAAAGGAATCGGCCTCAATGAAAAATGGCGCCTTAGTTGTTGTTTTCTTATTTTTATTAACGATTACCATGGCAGTCTGTGCCCATAACTTCTTACATCTGCCACCAGTTATTGGAATGATGACAGGCTTAGGCTTCCTTAAGATATACGGTTACACTCTCAAAATGAAAGATAAAAGGACATACTCCGCTTTAGTTTCTCAAGGTGAAACATCACTGTCACTTGAAGGCTCAGTAGATCAAAAGCAACCTTTCAATATTTTCCAACAATTAGAACGTGCCGAGTGGGATACATTGATGTTTTTCTACGGCATTATTTTATGTGTGGGAGGTTTAGGCACTATCGGCTATTTATCGCTTGGTTCAGAATTGATGTATGGTGATTTAGGTCCCACTACAGCCAATATTCTAGTGGGACTAATTTCAGCAGTCGTCGATAATATTCCGGTAATGTTTGCTGTTTTATCAATGATGCCGGACATGAGTACAGGTCAATGGCTACTTGTCACGTTGACAGCTGGCGTGGGTGGTTCATTGTTATCCATTGGTTCAGCGGCTGGGGTTGCGGTAATGGGTCAAGCCCGTGGCATATACACCTTTGGTGCTCATCTAAAATGGATTTGGGCGATTGCCTTAGGTTATGCCGCCAGTATTTCTGTTCATTTATGGCTGAATGCTGACAAATTTATCCAGTAGCATAGAGAATTCCACCCACTCTCATAAATTTTAAAAAATAGAGGTTACAAACATACATGTTCTCAGCGCTTAGACGAACGATAAAAAGTAAACCATCTCTAAGCGAAATTATGTCTAATGTATTAGCTGGATTATCAGTAGGTATTATTGCCTTGCCGTTGTCCATGGGTTTGGCCATTGCTAGTGGCGTTCCACCACAACAAGGTCTTTATACTGCCATTGTTGCTGGTATTGTCATTGCTTTGACTGGCGGCTCAAAAGTCAATATTTCAGGGCCGACCGCAGCCTTTGTCGTTATTTTACTGCCTATTGTTCATCAATTTGGCCTAGGTGGTCTGCTCGTTAGCGGATTTATGGCGGGCATCATTTTAATAATATTGGGGCTTGCCCGTTTGGGTGGCCTAATCCAAATAATCCCCTACCCCGTCACCGTGGGATTTACCTCAGGTATTGCTGTCGTCATAGCAACACTGCAACTCAAAGATATTTTTGGTCTAAACATAGCTAATTTTAGTGGTGATTTTATCCATAAATTACAACTCATATCCCAAGCTTTACCGACTTTAAATTGGCAAGAAAGTGTTATTGGATTACTAACATTAGGTACTTTATTTTGGTGGCGAACATTAGGTTCTAAGATCCCACCTCATTTAATTGGCTTGATAGTGGGATCTGGTATTGCTTCGCTGGCAAACTTATTTTTGCCCAATTTTGAAGTGGCCACCATTGGTTCCAGCTTTCATTATAATCTGAACGGTATCGTTGGTAATGGTATTCCGCCTTTTATGCCAGAATTTATCTTGCCATGGAATTTTCCCGATAGTGCTGGCAATCCCATCGGACTGTCCTTTGAACTCATTCGTTCTTTAATGGGAGCTGCATTTGCCATTGCTATACTAGGCGCATTGGAATCATTGCTTTGTGCAGTGGTTGCTGATGGTATGTCAGGCAAGACGCATAATCCTAATGATGAGCTAATTGGCCAAGGCATTGGCAATCTTATTGTGCCTTTTTTTGGTGGTCTGCCTGCCACTGCAGCCATTGCCCGCACTGCAGGAAGCATTCGTGCTGGTGGTACATTACCTATCGCATCTATCGTCCATTCTTTATTCCTTTTGATCTCCATTCTCGCATTGGCACCCCTGCTTGCTTATGTGCCGATGGCGGCTATTGCGGCCTTACTATTACTCGTTGCTTGGAATATGAGTGAAGCGAAACACTTTATTCGCATCATCCGTGTGGCACCAAATGGTGATAAAGCAACATTACTAACCTGCTTCACGTTGACGGTAATGTTTGATATGGAAATTGCCGTTGCCGTAGGACTTGGCCTTGCTGCGGTATTATTTATTCGCCGAAGCATTGAACTGACAGGCTTAAAATTAATCGATAATAATCAAACAGAGCATCCGCGTGCTGACGAGTTACCTAGTGATGTATTGATCTATGACGTCAATGGAGCAATGTTTTTTGGTTCTGCTCAAAAAGCCTTAAGCGTATTGACTCATATTAGCAAAGTGAAAACGGTTGTTTTAGATATGTCTGATGTCACTATGCTCGATATGACAGCCATGGTGGCTATGGAATCAATTGCAAAAAACTTCAAGCAGCATGAAATTAAAATGATCATCAATAATCTTGATGCCCGCATGATCCTAAAATTACGTAATGTAGATATTCGCAAACAAGATGGCTTGGTAGAGTATTCTCGAACTATGCATGATGCCATCAATTCAATTTTAGATGATACCCCCCTAAATTAGGTGTCTCTCTAAAAGTAGAGTCTGATAACGGTTTCTGCAACACATGCCGGTCTAGTGCTGTTCTCAATCTCAACTCGTACTTCACGTACAATTTCTAATCCCCGTTTCAAGGGCACTAATTTGATCACTCGGCTACGTGCTCTAATACGCTTTCCCACCTTAACTGGAAATGGGAAATGAACATGATTAAGGCCATAATTCACCACCATTCTCGCTTCGGGGTAAACACTTTTATCTGGATCAACACTATCAGTCAGTAGAGGGATAAGTGCTAAGGTTAAAAATCCTTGAGCAATCGTGGTTTTGAATGGAGATTCTTTACTTGCACGGACAGGGTCGGTATGAATCCATTGTTGATCACCCGTAACATTTGCAAATTGTTCAATACATTGTTGCTCAAGCTTAAACCATTCACCAATATAAGATTCTTCACCAAGCTGTGCATTAAGACGACTGTACACAATTCGTAGTGGCTCACACTGCTTTAATAAGACTTTTTGATCATGGTATTCATGGTCAAAAAAATGTAAATAAGATTCTAAAAACTCAGCGACATTAAGTGTGTTAATAAATTTTTTATTAAAATTATTTGGCCAATGACGGATTTGTGTTTCAAATTTATTGATTAATTCGCCACGTGTTGCTTGATATTTATCATGATTTTTCTTAATTGATTCAACGATGCCCATCTAAAACTCCTTATTCCCGCGAACAGTATATTCCTATACGCCTTTACACTAGATAAATATTTGTATGTACCATGCCAAAAAGAGTCAAAATTAATTCATTGCCGGATTAAGATGGTTTGCTTTAAAGTCCATCAAACATAGTAGAAATATCATTCAACTAGTATAATGATTGATTGTGATATTTCTGAGTGCAACGTTTCATGCTATACAACACTGATGATTTGCGTATTACAGGTATGCAGGAAGTCTTGCCGCCGATACAACTACACCAAGAATTACCTATTACCGATCTCGCATCTGAAACCGTGTTTAAAGCTCGTTCAGCGACGCAAAATATTCTTCACGACAAAGATGATCGTCTAGTCATCATCATCGGTCCATGTTCGATTCATGATCCTGATGCAGCACGCGAATATGCAACTCGCCTAAAACCACTTATTAGCGAATTGAAAGATGAGCTGCAAATCATTATGCGGGTTTATTTTGAAAAACCGCGCTCTGTCGTCGGTTGGAAAGGTCTCATCAATGACCCTTACCTAGATGGTAGCTTCAAAATTAATGATGGTTTACGTTTAGCCCGAAAATTATTACTCGATCTTGCTGAAATGGGTGTACCAGCTGGCAGTGAGTATCTGGATTTAATCAGTCCCCAATATATTGCTGATTTAATTTCTTGGGGTGCCATCGGCGCACGCACAACTGAAAGCCAAGCTCACCGTGAGCTAGCTTCGGGCTTATCTTGTCCCGTTGGTTTTAAAAATGCTACTGATGGTGGATTACAAATTGCTGTTGATGCCTGTTTATCAGCTTCAAAACCCCATCATTTTATGTCACTAACCAAAGCTGGACATTCCGCCATATTCTCAACCACTGGCAATCCAGATTGTCATGTTATTTTACGTGGTGGGAAAGCGCCAAATTATGATTCCGCCAGCATTAATGAGACCGCAGAAATCATTGGCCGCACGGGATTGAAGGCTCGCTTTATGGTTGATTGTAGTCATGCCAATAGTGGTAAGAGCCACATTCAACAAGAAGTAGTATGTCGTGATGTCGCAAATCAAATTGCTCAAGGTGAAAATCGCATAATAGGATTGATGCTTGAAAGCAACCTAGTTGCAGGCCGACAAAATGTAGAACAAGGCAAAGCATTGGTCTACGGACAAAGTATCACTGATGCCTGTATGGCATGGGACAATAGCGAAATATTATTGCGTGAACTAGCTTCTGCTGTCCGTACTCGACGTCTAAAATAGCTTATTCAGGTTTTAGTATAACGATATACTAAAATCTGCTAAGCCCTTAATAAGAAAGCATAAATATCATTATGAACACTACGAAACTTCCTCTTTATCAGCTATAATAGCCAATGAAAATTTGCAATCATTTTAGCAATATAGCAAAGATGAATAAATCCCGATTAAATCAGTAGGTTATTGCATGGCAGACTATGCGCTCATTTTAATTAGTACCATTCTGGTCAACAACATTGTTCTAGTTAAATTTCTAGGATTATGTCCATTCATGGGCGTTTCTCGGAAATTAGAAACGGCTATAGGTATGGGACTAGCAACCACTTTTGTGTTGACACTGTCATCTATAAGTAGTTATTTGATCAATGAATACTTGCTCGCGCCGCTGGGAATTGAATTCCTGCGTACGATTAGCTTTATCTTTGTTATTGCAGTGGTCGTTCAATTTACCGAACTCGTAGTACATAAAACTAGCCCTATACTTTATCAAGTATTAGGCATATTTTTACCGCTTATCACCACTAACTGTGCCGTATTAGGTGTTGCCTTGCTTAATGTTCAACAAGGTCACGGCTTTTTGGAATCTGCATTATATGGCTTTGGTGCAGCGATTGGTTTCTCGATGGTATTAATCATCTTTGCCGCTATGCGTGAACGAATTGCAGTAGCCGATGTGCCCGTTGCCTTTCAAGGCGCGGCCATAGGCCTTATTACAGCAGGTTTGATGTCAATGGCATTTATGGGCTTTGCTGGTCTGGTTCACGTTTAATGTTTACCGCTATTCTTGCCATTACGCTGTTAGCGTTAATTCTGGGCTTAGTATTAGGCTTTGCCGCGATCCGTTTTAAAGTTGAAGGCGATCCTATCGCCGATCAAATCGATAAGATATTGCCACAAACTCAGTGTGGTCAATGTAGTTTCGCAGGTTGTCGTCCTTATGCCGAAGCAATCGCTGCCGGTGAAGTGGATATTAACCGCTGCCCACCTGGCGGTGAAGCCACTATTCACGCTTTAGCCGATTTATTAGAGCTTGAGTTCAAACCACTTGATGAAGAATGTGGTGTTGAAAAACCTAAGATGCTTGCCGTTATTGATGAAGATCGCTGTATCGGCTGTACCTTATGTATTCAAGCTTGCCCTGTTGATGCCATTCTTGGCGCAGCCAAACACATGCATACGGTTATCGCCAGTGAATGTACCGGTTGTGAACTGTGCCTGCCACCTTGCCCTGTAGATTGCATAGATATGGTTGAAACCAAACCTAATCCAAATACATGGCGCTGGCCCGATCCTGCACATATCGATTTAAAACTAGGCGGCGATAAGCCATGACACAAAAACTCGGCTCGTTTCCTGGTGGCTTAAAATTAAATGGTCAGAAAAAACGTTCTACTCAAGTAGCCATACGTAAAATGCCATTGAGTAAAAAGCTCATTCTGCCGCTACAACAACATATTGGTGAAGCATCAACACCCATTGTTGCTGTGGGCGACAAAGTGCTGAAGGGCCAAAAAATTGCCAAAGCTGAAGGCCATGTATCCGTACCTTTACATGCGCCAAGTTCCGGTACTGTCATTGCGATTGATGAACAACCTATCCCTCATCCATCTGGTTTATCTGCACTGTGCATAAGCATTGAGACCGACGGCGAAGACAAGTGGATTGAACGTCAAGCAATACATGATTTTACTCAGCTATCTGAACACGAAATACGTCAACGTATCCGTGAAGCAGGTATCGTTGGCTTAGGTGGCGCTGGTTTTCCAAGTTTTATCAAACTTAATCCTGGCGTGCATCATCGTGTTGAAACATTAATCATTAATGGTGTGGAATGTGAACCTTACATCACTTGTGATGACATGATAATGCGCGAACGTGCTGAAGGCATACTTGATGGCATTGAAATCATACGTTTTGCTCTACGTGTAAAAGAGTGTGTAATTGCCATTGAAGATAATAAACCTGAGGCTATATCAGCAATGGAGCTTGCTTTAGGTGCACGGTCACAACTTCAAGACACAAGAGTAGTGGTTATTCCAACGCGATACCCTACAGGCAGTGAAAAACAGCTTATTCAAGTCATCACCGGCAAACAAGTGCCGACGCGTGGCCTACCGATTGATATCGGCATTGTTAGCCATAATGTCGGCACAACTTACGCCGTCGGTCGAGCGATCAAATACGGTGAACCCTTAATTTCACGTATCGTTACTGTCACAGGCAGCGAAGTTAAACATGCCGGTAACTTTGAAACCTTATTTGGCACACCAATGCATGAGTTATTGTCTTTTTGTGGCACTGAACGTCAAGCTGATGAACCCTTTATTTTAGGTGGCCCAATGATGGGCTACAATTTATCAGGTGACCATTTGCCTGTAACTAAAACGGCAAATTGTATTCTAGTTGGTGTTGATGATGCTGCAAAATCATCTACCCCACTGCCCTGTATTCGTTGTGGTGAATGTGCAGTGGCTTGCCCAGTGAGTCTGTTACCTCAACAGCTATATTGGTACTCGCGTGCTAAAGACCTTGAAAAGGCCAATGAATATAATCTCTTTGATTGTATTGAATGTGGTTGCTGTAGTTATGTATGTCCAAGCGAGATCCCGCTGGTACATTATTTCCGCTTTGCTAAAACAGAAATAATGAATGAACAACAAGAGCATGCAAAAGCCGATGTCGCTCGTATTCGCCATGAAAATAGACTTGCCCGTCTCGAACTAGAACAGCAAGAAAAAGAACTTCGCCAACAGCAACGAAAAGCGGCCTTAGCGGCATCGCAAGCAGCAAAAGCAAAACAAGCCGCTGAGTTACCCGCTGAGCCCCCCACTACTGATAGTCAGGAGACACAGTAATGCCATTAAGTCGGCTGTCATCACCCTTTTTATCAGGGACTAATCGTGTAACCTTGCAAATGTTGCAATTATTAGTCGCTCTTATTCCTGCCGTTATCGCCATTGTGTATTTTTTTGGCCCCAGTATATTAATCACAATGACCTTAGCCGTTGTGGTTGCCTTATTGGCGGAAGCTTTAATGTTAAGGTTGCGTAATCGGCCACTCAAACCTTTTCTAACGGATGGCAGTGCTGTCGTTACTGCGGTGCTGCTTGCGATAGCGATACCGCCTTTAGCACCATGGTGGTTAACGGTAACCGGCATATTATTTGCCATTATCTTCGCCAAACATCTTTATGGCGGCTTGGGCTACAACCCCTTCAACCCAGCGATGATCGCCTATGTATTACTGTTAATTTCGTTTCCATTGGAAATGACAACATGGTTACCCGTAGCCAGTTTAAGTGAACATCCTCTCGATATCAGTTCTGCTTTTCAATTTATCTTTAATGGCCAGTTGGCTGGCAGTATCGATACCGTATCGGGTGCGACGCCACTTGATGCAATGAAAACTCAAATAGGCTTGCACCAAATACCTGCTCACATTTTTCAACAACCCGTCTTTGGTTTCTGGGGTGGTAAAGGCTGGGAATGGATTAATATTTGGCTAGCAGTTGGGGGGGTATTTCTACTCTACCGTCGTGTTATTAGTTGGCATATTCCTGTGGCAATGTTGGCGGGTTTAAGCACTATTAGTTTAGTGACTTGGCTTTTAGCTCCTGAAATGACCGCATCACCACTTTTTCACCTGTTTAGCGGCGGCACCATGTTAGGTGCATTCTTTATTGCTACCGATCCCGTTACGGCCTCAACAACTGTTAAGGGGAAAGTTGTCTTTGGGGCCGGTGTAGGTTTATTAACTTATATTATTCGCGTATGGGGTGGTTATCCTGATGGTGTTGCTTTTGCCGTATTAATCATGAATATGCTCGTTCCTTTGATTGATTATTACACTCAGCCTAGAGTCTACGGAGCGCTGAAAAAATGAATGTCATTCAAAAACATATATTGAGCGTGGGCATCATGTTAGCGGCGTTTGCTGTCGGTGCAACAAGCTTGGTCGTCATTACAGAAATTTATACACACGATAAAATTATTGATAATGAGCGGCAATCATTGCTCGCGGCTATTAATGCTTTGGTTGATAGTGATGAATATAATAATGATATTTTAACCGATATTATTACCTTGCCAGAAACACAGCAGTTAGCCACTAAAGAAAACACCATCGTCTATCGTGCTCGCAAAGATGAAGCGCCTATTGCAGCCATCTTCACCAGTATTGCACCCAATGGTTACAGCGGTAGCATTAAGCTACTTGTTGGTGTTTATTACGATGGTACTTTAGCGGGCGTTCGAGTAATTAGTCATAGAGAAACGCCTGGACTAGGTGATAAAATTAATGAAAACAAAACGAACTGGATCTTAAAATTCAAAGGTTTATCTCTGACTAACCCGATTGAATCTCAATGGGCAGTAAAAAAGGACGGCGGTGAATTTGACCAGTTTACAGGAGCAACCATCACTCCTCGTGCCGTAGTCACCGCGGTCAAAACCGCATTACAATATTTTGATCAAAATCGTGATGAATTATTTAAGGAGACTCAATAATGAACGAAGTCTACGGTCCCATTATTCGTGATGGTTTATGGAAAAATAACCCTGCATTAGTTCAATTACTTGGCTTGTGTCCCTTACTCGCCGTGAGTAATACTACTATTAACGGTTTAGGCCTTGGTTTAGCGACCATGTTAACCCTGGTTGCCTCTAATGGTCTGGTGTCATTGTTACGCAAACAAATTCCTGATGAAGCTCGACTGCCTGTATTTGTTATGATAATTGCCTCAATCGTAACCGCGATAGAGTTATCGATGAATGCATGGTTTCATGAACTTTATTTGATCCTTGGTATTTTTATTCCATTAATTGTGACCAACTGTGCCATTACAGGTCGAGCGGAAGCATTTGCGGCCAGAAACCCCGTAGGCCCTGCGATAGTTGATGGTTTCATGATGGGCTTGGGCTTCACTGCCGTACTTGTCTTGCTCGGCACCATGCGAGAACTTATCGGTCAAGGTACTATATTAAGTGAAGCACACTTAATGTTTGGTGAAGGCGCACGGAATCTTTCCATTGTTTTATTTGAGAATTACCGTGGTTTTCTGATGGTTTTATTGCCGCCAGGCGCTTTTATTGGCCTAGGATTAATTGTCGCCTTAAAGAATGTGATTGATGCGCGTCTCAAGGCTAAACAAGCCAAGATTACCGTGACGGAAGCAGTGCCAGCTAACGCATGAATCAAACACAAAGGCATGAATTTTTCAGCATACTTAAGGCGCAGAACCCTGCGCCTACCACTGAACTTAATTCAAAGAGTACCTTTGAGTTATTAATCGCGGTTATTTTATCGGCACAGGCAACGGATATCGGCGTTAATAAGGCAACCGCAAAACTCTACCCTGTCGCTAATACCCCACAAACTATTTTAGATTTAGGTGTAGAAGGCTTAAAATCTTATATCAAAACCATTGGTCTATTTAACAGTAAGGCTGAAAATGTCATTAAGACCTGTCGACAATTACTCGCATTACATCATGGTGAAGTACCCGATGATCGTGAGGCCTTAGAAGCCTTACCAGGCGTCGGTCGTAAAACGGCAAATGTCATCCTGAATACGGCTTTCAATCATCCTGTCATCGCTGTTGATACTCATTTATTTCGACTGGGTAATCGTACTGGATTAGCCAAGGGCAAGACTGTCCGTGCTGTTGAAGACCGCTTGATGAAAGTTATTCCCGATGAGTTTAAACAAGATGCTCATCACTGGTTGATCTTACATGGACGATACGTCTGTACTGCTAGAAAACCCCATTGTGAAACCTGCCTAGTCGCACATTTATGTGATGAATTTCGCCGCCAACAAAAACGACGAATTGCTACTGCAATATAATCATTTCATTTGAGTCTCCCACGCTTTGCCGTAGAATATGCAGCACTAAGAAAGTGGAGATAACCATGTTAGATGCCAAAAAAATTGAAGAAGTCGTACAATCATTCACTAATGCGTTGCCATCAGGCTTCACAGCCATTCAAGCCGATGTTGAAAAAAATGTTCGTTCAGCGATGAGTGCAACATTCGCCAAACTAGATTTAGTTACTCGTGAAGAATTTGATATTCAAACTCAAGTACTACATCGCACCCGTGAAAAATTAGAAGCCTTGGCGCAACGTGTCGCTGAATTAGAATCCACACCTAAAAATTAAGAGAAACCTATGTCTGAATTTACCAATGTCACCATCACTCGCGAAGCCAACGTCTACTTCAATGGCAACGTCACTAGCCGAGCAGTTACTTTTGCTGATGGCTCGACTAAAACACTTGGCATTATGATGCCAGGCGATTACACCTTCGGTACAGCTAAAGCAGAGTTGATGGAAATCCTAGCCGGCGCGCTAAGCTATCGCATAGTTGGCACAACTGAATGGTTAAACGTTAAAGGCGACGAGTCTTTTAATGTGCCTGCAGATTCATCTTTTGATTTGAAAATTACTGAATTAGTTGATTATTGCTGTACTTATTTAGACTAAAACCTAAAATTAAGATTGAGAAAAAACTTGCTTGAACCTTGATCAATAAAAGGATTTATTTGGACATGGATATCCAATGAGTATAGCGACAGTATATAGTCGAGCAATTACGGGGATTGATGCGCCCGTAGTCACAATTGAAGTTCATATTTCAAACGGTCTGCCGAGTTTATCAATCGTCGGAATGCTTGAAACGGCGGTTAAAGAAAGTAAAGATAGGGTGCGTTCTGCCCTTTTGAATTCGCACTTTAATTTTCCACAACAACGGATCACCATTAACTTGGCACCGGCAGATTTACCTAAGGAAGGCGGTCGTTTTGATTTACCGATTGCCTTAGGTATATTGGCCGCATCCAATCAATTGCCTCTCAGCAGTTTAGCTAATAAAGAATTTATTGGTGAGCTAGGTTTAACAGGAGAATTGCGAGCTGTACGAGGTGTATTACCAACGATACTCGCTGCATCACAGGCTAATAATGAACTTATTTTACCCTTAGTGAATGCCAATGAAGCAGCGTTAATTGATCATGCCATTAGTTATGGGGCAAGTCATTTATTAGAAGTCTGTGCTCATTTATTTGGTCAGCAACGTTTGTCAATATCGGTAAATGAACAGACAAAAGCTAACATCATTTATCCTGATTTGGCTGATGTTCGTGGTCAACCTTATGCACGGCGAGCATTAGAAATCGCTGCGGCCGGCTCACATAGTGTCATTTTCAGTGGTCCACCAGGAACAGGTAAAACCATGCTAGCGAGTCGTTTACCCAGTATATTGGCAGAAATGACCGAACAAGAAGCGGTAGAAACAGCCACGGTACATTCTATTTCAGCACAAGGCTTTAAAGTCGAACAATGGCGGCAACGTCCTTTTCGCTCACCTCATCACACGGCATCAGCGGTAGCGATGGTAGGTGGCGGCAGTCAACCTCGTCCAGGTGAAATATCCTTGGCACACAATGGTGTTTTATTTTTAGATGAGTTACCCGAGTTTGATCGTAAAGTGTTAGAAGTACTTCGTGAACCCATTGAGTCAGGGAAAATAACGATCTCGAGAGCGGCTAATCAAGCTGAATTCCCAGCTCGCTTTCAATTGATAGCTGCGATGAATCCTTGCCCTTGTGGTTATTTAGGGGAAAGTCGCTGTCATTGTACTGAAGATCAAGTTCGTCGCTATCGTGCTAAGGTATCCGGCCCATTAATGGATCGCATTGATATGATGGTTGAGGTTCCTCCGGTTGCCAAATCGATGTTACGCCCCGCACCAGACAGTGAAAAAGAAGAAGATAGTGCTACCGTTGCTAAGCGGGTATTACAAGCTCGGCAAAGACAAATGGCGCGAGCGGGTAAAACAAACACAATGTTAGACAATAAAGAATTAGATATATATTGCACCTTAAGTGATAGCAATTATCAGTTATTGGAACATGCGATTAGCCGTTTTGGTTTATCAGCTCGCGCCTATCACCGCATATTGAAAGTCGCCAGAACAATTGCTGACTTGGCTGATTCAGACCTAATTCAAACGACACACCTCAGTGAAGCAATAGGCTATCGACGCCTTGATACAAGGAACACTTAAAATTAATGCATGATCTGAATCCACCGCAACGGGAAGCTGCGCGTCATGTAGATGGACCTTTACTTGTATTAGCGGGAGCTGGTAGTGGTAAAACACGTGTTATCACCCGTAAAATCGCCTATTTAATCGAGCAATGCGGCATTAATGCCCGAAATATTGCTGCTGTGACATTCACTAATAAAGCGGCGCGTGAAATGAAAAGTCGTGTGGCAGAAATGATGGCTTCACGTAATGCCTCTGCTCGTGGCTTGATGGTGTCGACTTTTCATACTTTAGGTCTCAATATTTTACGTAAAGAACATAGTCACCTTGGTTATCGTCCAGGATTTTCGATCTTTGATGCCCAAGATAGTTTAGCTGTACTACGCGATTTAATGGGCCGAGATTTTGCCGCCGATAGTGAACATGCCGAAAAATGCCAGTGGCAAATCTCCGAGTGGAAAAACCAACTTATTCTGCCTGAACAGGCGATCAATATTGCTGAAGATGAGCAACAAGCATCAGCCGCCAAAGTCTATCAACGCTATGTTGAAGCACTTAAAGCCTATAACGCAGTAGATTTTGATGACTTGATCTTAAAGCCCGTGTTGTTATTTCGCGATCATTCTGAAGTGTTAAAAAAATGGCAAGCACGTATTCACTATCTACTAGTCGATGAATATCAAGACACTAATGGTTGCCAATATGAATTGGTCAAACAATTAGTCGGTATCCGCGAAGCACTCACTGTAGTGGGTGATGATGATCAATCGGTGTATTCTTGGCGCGGCGCTCGTCCAGAAAATCTGGTGCAATTACAACAAGATTTCCCTAGACTTAAACTTATCAAACTTGAACAAAATTACCGATCAATGGGTCGTATTTTGCGAGCAGCAAATGAACTCATTAGTCATAATCCGCATATTTTTGATAAAAAATTGTGGAGTGCGATGGGCGACGGCGATCCAATTAGGGTAATTGGTTGTCGTGATGATGACCATGAATCTGAAAAAGTCGTATCCGAACTGCTCTATCATAAGCTCAAAAATCAAGCCGACTTTAAAGATTATGCGATTTTGTATCGTAGTAACCATCAATCACGGCCAATAGAACGGATTTTACGTGAACATAATGTGCCTTATTTTTTATCGGGCGGAACCTCATTTTTTTCACGGGTCGAAGTTAAAGATATCATGGCCTATCTAAGGTTATTAGCTAATCAAGATGATGATAATGCCTTTTTACGCGTCATTAACACGCCACGGCGCGGCATTGGTACGAGTACCTTACAAGCGGTCGGTAACTACGCTTCCAAACGAAATACCAGCATGTTCGGTGCTTGTTTCGAAATGGGTTTAGCAGAACAATTATCTGACAAAGCCATGGCGAAACTGGAACATTTCACTAAATGGTTAATCGATATTGCTGATCGTGCAAAACGCGGTAATTTGATGGAAGCTATCCGCGATATGATTGAGGAAATTGATTATCGAGCTTGGTTAGAAGAAGTCACTGGAGATCCAAATCAGGCCACGCGTCGCATGGATAATGTTGAAGAATTATTAACGTGGATTGCTCGCATTATTGATAATGATACAGTCGAACAAAATATCGGTGATATTGCATCTCGCTTAACCTTAATGGATATTCTTGAACGGCAAGAAGATGAAAATCAAGCTGATGCAGTGCATTTAATGACCTTGCATGCCGCTAAAGGTTTGGAGTTTCCCCACGTTTTCATCATCGGTATGGAAGAAGAAATTTTGCCTCATCGTACCAGTATTGAAGAAGATGGTATCGAAGAAGAACGTCGTCTTGCTTATGTTGGAATTACCCGTGCTCAACGAAGTTTAGTTTTTACCTTAGCTAACTCTCGTAAGCGTTATGGTGAAAAAATAGAATGTGTAGAAAGCCGGTTTTTACGGGAATTACCACCTGAGGATTTAGTGTGGATGAGCGAGAAATCAAAAGTGGATCCAGAAGAGCGGAAAGAACGTGGCAAAGCACATCTATCCAATATTCGGGGCATGCTGAAGTAAGTTACTTCTATTTGCTAGCAACGAGCTAAGCGTTATGTATTAGGAAAGGAACAAGCATGATAATAAAAATATTTACCACGGGTGGCACAATCGATAAGACCTACTTCGATAAAAAAGATACCTATCAGGTTGGAGAGCCACAAGTTGCAGGTATATTGGAACGAGCTAATGTCGTTGTTGATTTCGAAGTAACATCCCTAATGCAAAAGGACAGTCTGGATATTGATAATTCGGATCGGAAAATAATTCGCGAAGCTATCCTAGCAGAAAAAAGTGCCAATATAATCGTTACTCATGGCACAGATACAATGATTGCAACAGCAGAGTTCCTGCAGAATATTTCTGATAAAACAATCGTATTAACGGGCTCTATGTTCCCGGCTCAGTACCGAGATAGCGATGCTGTTTTTAACGTGGGTTGCGCTTTAGTTGGAGCTCAAACTCTGCCGCCCGGAGTCTATATTGCGATAAATGGTCGCATATTCGATCCCGTAGCTTCGGTGAAAAATGTGGCGCTTAACCGCTTTGAGTCCAAGTGATATAGAAAAACAATGGGGTCGGGATAAATTGTTTTCTAAACTTAGTCAGCTTCTTCTAATTCCAAAACCAATTCACCGGCAAACAAGCTGACACACTAACTCAACTATTTGCATGTCTTGTTTTAATTGCTACCAATCAGTGAGTGACAATTAGTTTGTTAGGCGGGCGACAATTTTTGTAATTCAAGGGGACTCTTCCCCTTGAATCCTGTCGATTTAGCTTATCTTGACAATACTTCTTTCAAAGCCGCCGTCGCTAACAGTACATTTTCTTTTCTTGCCGAATGCCCCATCAAACCAATACGCCATACTTTGCCTGCTAAATCGCCTAAACCGGCACCAATTTCTAAATTGTATTCATTAAGTAAAGTTGAGCGAACTAAGGCATCATCAGCGCCCTCAGGGATCCAAACGGTATTTAATTGAGGTAATCGGTCTTGCTCTTTCACTACAAAGTTAATACCCATAGCTTCTAAACTTACTTTAAGTATTTCATGCTGTTGTTTATGACGTGCCCATGAATTTTCAATGCCTTCTTCCATCAACATCACCAACGACTCATGCAAGCCATATAGTGTATTAACCGGTGCCGTGTGGTGATAAGCTCGTTTAGCACCTTTTCCCCAATAACCCATGACAAGATTAAGATCTAAAAACCAGCTTGTTACGGGTGTTTTACGATTAGACAATTTTTGAATCGCACGTTTACTAAAACTAATCGGTGAAAGACCCGGTGGTGCTGACATACATTTTTGGGTACCGGAATAAATAGCATCAATACCCCAATCATCAACACGTAATTCAGTGCCTGCTAATGAGGTAACGGCATCGACAATATTGAGGCAACCATATTGGTCAGCTAACGCACACAGTGCTTTGGCATCTGATTGCGCGCCAGTTGAGGTTTCGGCATGGACAAAAGCAAGAATTTTAGCATCAGGATTTTCTTTCAATGCTTGTTCTACTTTTTCAATGGTGACGGCTTCGCCCCATTTATCTTCTACTACGATCGCTTCGCCGCCAAATCGAATGACATTCTCTTTCATCCGATTACCAAACACGCCGTTGATACAAACAATGACCTTGTCACCAGGCTCAACTAAATTGGCAAAACACGTTTCCATTCCCGCAGAACCAGGTGCAGATACAGGCATGGTCAATTCATTTTGAGTTTTAAATGCGTATTTAAGAGCTTGTTTAGTTTGATCCATCATTTCAATAAAATAAGGATCAAGATGCCCAATTGTTGGACGGGCCATCGCTTGTAAAACGCGAGGATGAACATCAGATGGGCCAGGTCCCATAAGCGTGCGAATAGGTGGATTAAATGATTGCATAATTCTTCTTATGGTCCTTGGATAAAGAAGTCATTATAATAATACCTATGTTAATTACTCAAGAATTATCACAATCACTACCCAAGCACATTGTCCTTCAGGGCGATGAAATGACCCGTCCCTTTGAGTGTGACGCGCTCAGTATGTACCGACAAAAACCCTTAGCGGTGGTCTTACCTGAAAATATTGAACAGATTAAACGCGTTATTCAATTATGTAAAAGTCACAACACGCCGATCGTTACTCGTGGTGCGGGAACGGGACTTGCGGGTGGCGCCTTACCCTTAGAAAATAGCATCGTACTGGGTTTATCTAAACTCAATAAAATCATTGCCATAGATCCCATTGCACAAACAGCCATTGTCGAACCCGGTGTTCGTAATATTGCCATTAGTGAAGCAGTTTCTGAATTTGGCTTGTACTACGCGCCCGATCCTTCCTCACAAATAGCATGCACCATTGGCGGCAATGTCGCTGAAAACTCTGGCGGTGTGCATTGTTTGAAATATGGCTTAACCGTACATAATGTGATTGCCATAAAAATGCTGACTATTGATGGCGAAGAACTCCTTTTACATCGTGATGATGATGGCTTAGGACTATTAGCATTAATGAATGGCTCTGAAGGCTTGTTAGGCGTTATCACCGAAGTCACTGTAAAGCTCACGCCAAAACCCGCTGCAGTCAAACTTATTATGGCAGGATTTGAGCACGTTAGAGATTGTGCCAATGCAATATCTAATATCATTAAAGCAGGCATTATTCCTGCTGGTTTAGAAATGATGGACCAATTTGCCATTGGTGCAGCAGAAGATTTTGCACATGCAGGCTATCCTCGTGATGCTCAAGCACTACTGTTATGTGAACTCGATGGCGATGAATTTGATGTTCAACAAGAATTGGACAAGGTACTACTTTTGTTAGCTAACGCATCACTCATCAAAGTGGCCAATAACGAACAAGAACGCTTATCACTGTGGCAAGGGCGCAAGTCAGCGTTTCCTGCTGTCGGCCGATTATCGCCTGATTATTACTGCATGGATGGCACAATTCCCAGACGTTATTTAGCGGATGTATTGGAAAAAATAAGCCATTTATCGCTGCATTATGGCCTGCGAGTAGCCAATGTGTTTCATGCTGGTGATGGTAATTTACATCCCTTGATTCTTTATGATGCCAATGTGCCCGATGAACAAGCAAAAACTGAAGCCCTAGGAACCGAGATACTAAAACTCTGTGTGGATGTCGGTGGCAGTATCACGGGGGAACATGGTGTAGGTGTTGAGAAACTCAATGCCATGTGTCATCAGTTCCTGCCTGCTGAACTTGAGATATTCCATCAGATAAAAGCAGTCTTTGATCCGACAGCATTGCTCAACCCAGGTAAGGCGGTACCTACACTGCACCGCTGTGCGGAGTTGGGCAATATGCATGTGCATAATGGTGAATTACCCCACCCGCATTTAGAGCGGTTTTAAAGCGATGAATATTGAACAAATACAACAACGCATTCTGCATGCTGAACAATTACAAATTATCGGCAATAACAGTCAATTAAAATCCACGGCAAACAATACTTTGGATATGTCTCCCTATGCTGGTTTTATCGGGTATCACCCAGATGAATTGGTGATGACAGTAAAAGCAGGTACGAGTGTCACAGAAATAAAAAGCGTTCTAGAACACAAGAGCCAAATCCTACCGTTTACCGTACAAAATAATGATAGCGCGACGATAGGCGGCGCTTATGCTATTGGTAGTCCTAAACTGCGAGATGCGGTGTTAGGTGTAAGAGTTATTGATGGTCAGGGCCAGATCCTGACCTTTGGTGGCCAAGTAATGAAGAATGTTGCGGGCTATGATATTGCTCGTTTATTAGTTGGCTCCCAAGGTAAATTAGTTGCTGTGTGTGAAATTAGTTTTAGACTCTTACCCAAAGCCTATGCAAATACCGTCAAAACAACCATCACACCTAGTATTCATTCTCAATCGCAGGTGAGAGAACGCATAGAACAAGGATTGAAAACGGTCTTTGATCCGAAGGGAATATTTATTTAATGCAGACAAAACTATCTGTGACAGGTATTAAAAGTCCACAAGTTCAAAAGGCAGAAAGTATTCTTAGATCATGCGTACATTGTGGTTTTTGCTTATCTACTTGCCCAACATATCAACTGACAGGTAACGAATTAGACTCGCCTCGCGGTCGAATTTATCTTATAAAGTCTGTTTTAGAAAATAATGCATTCAGTACAAATACTATCCAACATCTTGACCGATGCCTAACCTGCCGAGCCTGTGAGACAACTTGTCCATCCGGTGTGAAATACGCTGAGCTGGCGGATATAGGCCGTGAGATGATTGAAGGTAAACGTCCGCTTTGGCAAAAAACCTTACGCACCAGTGTTCGTAAACTACTGACCACACCAATATTATTTAACATCGCCGCACCATTCATCAAACACTCATCCATTCAAAGCCCTGTTAAGCAGCAAACGGGTACTAAAGGGCGGGTATTACTATTAAGTGGTTGTGTCCAACCCTCACTCACTCCCAACACCAACCACGCCACTATCAACGTATTGGCAACACTGGGCTATGAAATAGTCGAAACTACACAAAAAGAATGTTGTGGTGCCATTGACCAGCATCTTTCAGCACAAGATAAGGCGTTAATCCGCGTTAAACGTAATATTGATAATTGGTCAACCATGCTTGAATCTGGCGTTCACACCATCATCTCAACCGCTAGTGGTTGTGGATTAATGGTTAAGGATTACCCTACACTGTTTGAAGCAGGTGATGCTTATTATCAAAAAGCACTAAGCGTTACTGCAAAAACTAAAGACATTGCTGAATTTTTATCAGAACAAGATTTGTCGTTATTATCAGTCACCAACGAAAAAATATCATATCATGCTCCTTGTTCTTTGCAGCATGGTCAGCAGCTACCAAACTTAGTAGAAGGCCTGCTGGAGAAACTGGGCTATGAACTTTCAGCTGTCGTTGATAGCCATTTATGTTGTGGCTCAGCTGGTACATATTCGATTTTTCAGCCAGAAATGGCAACGCAGCTAAGAGACAATAAACTTAAAAATCTCAATCGCTCACAACCTGACTTAATTGTCACTTCAAATATTGGCTGTCAAATGCACCTTGCAAAAGGGACAAATCTCCCCATTAAACATTGGATTGAATTGTTAGATAATGAATGATTTTTAGCTCATTAAACTAGATTGCCATCACAGCCAAAACCAACCACCCTCAGCGATAAGTTGACATAATAAATTAGCAATTTGTGTGTCCTGTTTTAACTGTTGCCAATCAGTAATCGTTAATTCGTTTTGTTCAGTTAATCTCGCTAGATGCGTGACACCTTTAACGCTAATTGGGTAGGCTTCACCAGCTAGAAATAACTGGCTGCCTTGTTCATTAGCCGTCCATGCAAAGCGACAATACACACTTCTTTGTAGAACATCACCTTGCTCAAATAGTTCAGTAACTTCTTCTATCGTCAGTAAATCAGTTAAGGACTCTTCTACTATCGCCGATAAACTTGATTTAGTTTCGGTTACAAACTTACCTAATGCGCTTGCTAAAACGGGTTCAGCATCATCAATCGCTTGATGTAACATGGCTTTCAATCTCGCGATGGCCTGCGCATCAATCTCAGCGCTATGAGGCGATAAGGTTAAATCCGAATCGTTATACCTTATTTTTCCTAAGCCATGTTCCAACATGGAGTTGACTACGGCATCCAACAGATCTACTTGTGATGGCGCACGAAAACCAATGGAATACGTCATACAATCATTCATTGCCACGCCGTGATGAGCAAAATGTGGCGGTAGATATAACATATCACCGGGTTGTAAATCCCACGTTTGATCAGGGGTGAATTCAGTTAAAATCTGTACACCAAGGCCATCGATTATAGGTGCATCAATTACAGGCATATCACTAATCTGCCAGCGACGTGTTCCTAATGCTTGTAATAAAAATACATCGTAACCATCAGTATGCGGGCCAACAGTGCCGTGCTCAGGTGCATAACTAATCATCAAATCATCACGTCGCCAATCAGGAATAAAGTGAAAGGGATCTAAAATATATTGCAGATCTGGTAAATGTTTATCGACATCTTGCACTAACATCGTCCAGTTTGTGGCAGGCAATCGGCCAAAATCATCTTCTGACAATGGACCGTTTGTTACTTGCCATGGTCCGTCTTGCCCATTTTCTTCAATCAGCCGAGACTCTATTTCTGGCTCACATGCTAAACCTGCTAAATCTTCTGGACTAATCGGTGATTCAAAATCGACAAAAGCCTGCCTAATCAACAACGGCTTTTTCTGCCAATATTCATCCAAAAACTGCTGTTGGTTCATGCCTGTGTTAAAAAAGTGAGTCATGATATTTATTTAATAATCTCAACTTGAAATACAACATTATCGACACTCACAATTTTCACCTTGGTGCCCGCCGGACAATCTTCACCTTCTATCTTCCACGTTGAGTCATCTACTTTTACTTTTCCTTGGCCATCTTCAATAGGCACTTTCAAGGTAATAACCCGTCCCACGTATTGTTCACCTCGACGGTTAAGTAGCGGTTCATCTGAGCTAAGTGGATTGTTTTTATAATAAATTTTCCATACAACAATGCTGGCAACCGATAATAAAGCAAAAAGAAACACCTGATATTCCCATTGCATGTCAGGCATGAAATACACAGCAAGACCGGTTATAAATGCTGCAACCCCCATCCACAAAGCAAAAAATGTTGGGGCTAATATTTCAATAATAATAAGGGCAACGGCAGCAATCCACCAATGCCAAAAATCAGGTGCAAATAATTCCATCTTTAACCTTCCTTCTTAAAGGCTTCTTTCGCCAACTCCGCGATACCGCCTAAAGAGCCAATCACACTACTCGATTCCAATGGCATAAATACCACTTTGCTATTAGTTGCAGAGGCCATATCTTTAATGGCTTCAACATATTTTTGGGCAACGAAATAATTGATCGCTTGGATGTCACCTTTCGCAATGGCTTCTGATACCACAAAGGTTGCTCGAGCTTCTGCCTCTGCAGAACGTTCACGCGCTTCAGCATCACGGAATGCGGCTTCTTTGCGACCTTCTGCATCTAACATTATTGACGCTTTTTCACCTTCAGCTTTTAAAATAGCTGATTGACGAAGTCCTTCTGCTTCGAGGATATTAGCGCGTTTGACACGTTCAGCTTTCATTTGTCGACCCATCGCTTCTACTAAATCAGCCGGCGGTGCAATATCTTTAATCTCAATACGGGTTACTTTAACGCCCCAAGGTGTCGTCGCATCATCAACTACACTTAATAGACGAGCATTAATTTCATCACGTTTAGATAACAGCTCATCCAAATCCATTGAGCCCATAACGGTACGAATATTAGTTTGCGTCAAATTCAAAATCGCATTGTGCAAATTGTTAACTTCATAGGCTGCTTTTGCGGCATCAACTACCTGAAAAAAGACCACGCCATCAACCCGTACCATTGCATTATCTTTAGTGATAATTTCTTGTGATTCGACGTCAAGCACTTGCTCCATCATGTTGATTTTTGCACCAATACTGTCCAAAACAGGGACAATTACGTTAAATCCTGGTCGTAAAGTACGTGTATAACGTCCAAAACGTTCTACAGTATATTCGCGCCCTTGCCGTACGGCTTTCACGCCCATCAATATAATAATAACGGCGAGTACTAGAAAAAAAAGTACAAATGCTGAAAAACCTGCCATGTCGTGTCTCCTGAATTTTGATGACATTAATTGTAAGCTTGATAATAACGCAAAATGATAATGCTTGGACTTTTTCCGCTTAAAGCCTGACAATAAGAACACTATAAATTATCGTACTTTAGCTATGAAACTACTTTCAGCCACTCGTTTTATCACCGCATTTATTTTATTGTTGGCCAGTATTCAGTCCTATGCAGATCAGTGGTATCACGTTGAATTGGTTGTATTTGAGCAACTAAGCACTGGCACAAATGAACAATGGCCAGCGATGTCAGGCAACGATATAACTGCAAGCCTAGCGCCCGGAATGGCTAGCTCATATATTCAGCCCGCGACCAATAATACCTTGAACACTATCGCCTCTCGGTTAAGTAGTTCATCGCAATATCGCGTCCATTATCACCAATCTTGGCAGCAGTATATTATGAGACAAGGCGGTGCTAAGGCCGTTAAAATCGCATCAGCTAATGGCCTAATTGAAGGTACCGTTCGTCTTGATAAGGCCACCTATCTACATGCATCCGTAGATTTATGGTTAAAACTAAATGCGAGTCAGGTAAATAGTTGGTCTGATGCTTCGTCTACAGGCACAAATTTCAATGCACCACGTAACCCACATTTAGTTGAATCACGTCGCATTCGTAGTAATGATTTGGATTTTTTTGATCATCCAAAAATGGGCGCGTTATTAAAGATTACCCCCATTAAAACACCAGCCGCTGTGCAATAAAATTGAGAATTTGAGAGAAAGTTTAAACCTTCATCATCAAACTAAGCGAACACTATTGTGAACGGATAACATCAGCCAATATCAACTTAACCTCTGTCATACCACCAGCAAGTGTTTGTTCGATCTGAGCCATAGTAATCAGGCCATCGCCTAATCCTGCCGCCCAATTCACCATCAAGGCACAGGTGGAATAAGCGATATTGAGCTCACGTGCTAATGCCGCTTCAGGCATACCGGTCATTCCCACCATCGCGCAACCATCTTGTGCCATACGCTTAATTTCTGCCGCACTTTCTAAACGAGGCCCTTGGGTTGCACCATAGGTTCCACCATCGACGATGGTTATTTTATTCTTGAGTGCAGATTGTAATAGTATCTGACGAAGCACTTCATCGTAGGGATAACTAAAGTCGATGTGACTATCGACTGAAAAGTCATCACTATTAAAGCTTTGTTCTCGACCGTAGGTATAGTCAATAATTTGATCTGGCACGGCTAATATACTGGGCGCTAAATCATGCCGTATTCCTCCGACGGCTGCCACGGCGATAATACGATCGACACCTAAATGATGCAAAGCCCAAATATTAGCGCGATAGTTAATTTTATGTGGTGGAATAGTATGTTTAGAGCCATGTCGTGGTAAAAAAAATACCGTTTTCCCATCCAATTCCCCCTCTAAAATCTCGCTAGAGGGTAATCCAAATGGGGTTGATACGACATGGTGTTCGACAATGTTTAAACCATCCAAGACAGTTAAACCTGTACCGCCAATAATAGCTAACTGACCCATTATTCATCCTCCTGAACGGCATATATGCCCGGTGCATTTCGCCAGTAACCTCGATAATCCATGCCAAAACCAAATACATATCGATCAGGTACCGTTAATCCAACAAATTCTGGTGGCGTACCCACCTTATTGTCATGTAATTTTTCAATCAATGTCGCACATTTAACGGTTCTAGCACCTGCTTGTTCGCAATAGCGTCGCAAATGTTGCAAGGTAACACCTTCATCATAAATATCTTCAATTAACAACACATCCCTATTTTTCATCGCCGTAAGTGGCGAATGATGCCATGTTAATTCGCCTCCTACAGTCTTATCCCCATAGCGACTGGCGTGAATATAATCTAGTTCTAACAGAAAAGGCAGTTTAGGTAGTAAGTGACCCGCAGTAATAACCGAACCATTCATCACACATAACAATAAGGGATTAACATCGGCATAGTGTGTGATTAATACTGAGGCAAGCCGTTCAAGGGCCGCATCAATCTCTGTCATTGAATACAAACATTCAGCTGTATCAAAAACCTGCTGTAACTGTTTCATATATTTCTCAAGGTTTCTTGTGGATCGGCTATTATAGTGGGATTTTATGTATTTAAGGGGTTAAAAAATGCGCCGATTTTGGCCGCTTTTTTTATTTTTGATTATTTTTGTTGTTGCAGTGATGGGGTTCAATTCACAATCCAGCTCTAAATTATCATCCAATCTACCACCACAACGCATTATTAGCATTTCCCCCAGTATTACTGAAACCCTATTTGCATTAGGTTTAGGTAACAATGTTGTGGCCGTGACCGATTATTGTGACTTTCCTGCTGAAGTAAATACGCTCCCCAAAGTCGGCGGCTTTGTTAATCCTAATCTCGAAACGATTATTACACTTGAGCCTGACTTAGTTATTTTACTGGCTAATCAGCAACGCGTTGTTGAACAATTACAACAGCTTAATATTCCCACATTGCCTGTTCTCAATACAACGCTAGATGATATAAAACGTACTATCGCGGTCATAGGACAACGAACTCAGCATCAACAACAAGCCGAACAATTACTCAATAAAATCAATCAGAAAATAGCCTTTATTGCAGAAAAAACAAAAGGCTTGGCTCGCCCTACCGTAATGATAACGATGGGTCACAGCATTGATGCTGAACACATGAAACAAGTCTTTATTGCTGGACAGCATGATTTTTATAATGATTTAATCAGCCTTGCAGGAGGCCAAAATGTTTATCAAGCCCTGCAACCTAGCGTGCCATCTTTATCCGTAGAAGGCATTATGCAACTCAATCCACAGATAATTGTTGATATATACCCCGAAGCAGATGATCACAATTCAGACCTTAAGCACGTGTTACAACAATGGTATGGTTTGAAATATGTTGATGCCATAAAAAATAACCGTATCCATCTAATCGAACAAAACTATGCCACGATTCCTGGTCCGCGAATTTTTCTGTTGCTTGATCAACTAGCCCGCTTAATTCACCCCGAACTCGATTGGGAAGCCAGTGCACCATGAACATCATGCTAAATGTTCAACAGCTCCATGTAGAAGTGGCGAGTAAAACATTACTCTCAGATATAAGTTTTCAACTTAATCGAGGGGATTACCTGTGTATTTTAGGGCCCAATGGTGCAGGTAAAAGTACCTTATTAAAAGCATTAATGGGCATAGTCAAAACAACATCAGGTAAAATAACACTCAATCAACAACCGGTATCTCAGCTTAGTCAAAAGCAGCGAGCCCAACATATTAGTTATGTACCACAGGCTCATGGTTATCAGCTGAATTTTAGCGTTGCTGACTTCATAAAAATGGGACGTTTCCCTTATCACTCAGCGTTCTCTGACTGGACATCAACAGACCAGCAAGCAATGGATCGCGCTATCAGCATTACCAACATCACTGATTTTTTATCACGACAAATGCAAACCTTAAGTGGTGGTGAGTCCCAACGCGTGATGATTGCTGCGGCGTTGTGTCAACAAACACCTTTATTACTATTAGATGAGCCAACCAGCTTTCTCGACCCACATCATCAATCAGAAGTTCACCAACTTATTCGCCAGCTAAATCAACACCATAACATCAGTATTATCGAAGTCAGCCACGATTTAAACCATGCGGCACAACATAGTAAACATATTTTGGCGCTCAAAAATGGCAAAACACTATGGTATGGACAATCAGCTGAAATATTACGAGCCTCTCATCTGCAAGATCTCTATGATCAACAATTTGTATTTACCCCTCATCCACAAACAGGGGCAATGGTGGCATTACCCTGCGAACTGACTAGTGATGCATCATGAAACCGTTTATTATTTTAATGTTGATTCTAATTGCGACTATTTCAATATTATTGATTAGTCCTTTTTTGGGACTCAACAGCACAACAAACCCCGAAATTCAGCACCATATTCTCACCCAACTTCGCATCCCTAGGATCTTATTTGCCTTTATTGCTGGCGCGGGATTGGCAGTCTGCGGCATGGTATTTCAAGCCATGTTTCGTAATCCCTTAGCGACCCCCTTTACCCTTGGTGTGGCAAGTGGTGCTTCATTGGGCGCGGCACTTTATGTATTCCTCGGATTCAGTTTTTCGATAATGAGCATCGATGGCAGTACTTTCACCGCCTTTTTAGGCTCATTAATCGCGATTAGTTTTGTTTATAGCATTAGTCGATTACGCAGCGGGTTTTCATCAGAAACATTATTACTCACCGGTGTTGCCATCAGTTTCTTTTTCTCTAGTCTTATTTTATTCACTCAATACATGAGTAATGTCAGTGATTCGTTCCAAATTTTACGCTGGTTAATGGGTAGTTTAACGACGGTAGGCTATCGTGATGTATTACAATTACTGCCATTTGTGAGTGTTTGTATTGGTGTTATTTTATGGTTAAGCCGTGAACTTAATCTGCTCATGGCTGGCGATGATATTGCCCTTAGTCGAGGACTTTCAGTTCAAAAAACACGTTATTTATTATTCTTTGTCACTTCTTTATGTGTCGGTGCAATTGTTGCCCTGTGTGGTCCGATAGGATTTATTGGCATGATGGTGCCGCATATGTGCCGCTTAATAATCGGCAGTGATCATACTTGGTTAACCCCTGCGACATTACTCTTTGGTGGCAGTTTCCTTATCATTTGTGACACTATTGCTCGACTCATTATTGCGCCCGCAGAAATTCCTGTCGGTGTTATCACCACCCTACTCGGCGGCCCTTTCTTTTTATGGTTACTAATTAAGTCTAGAAATAAATCATTTTAGATTTATATACATCAGATATCAGACCGCCACTTTAGAATAATCAGCCTTAAAAAAACTGCTATCATTAGTCGAAATTACCGCTCGAGACTATTATGAAAATTATTCCTATTCGCTTCTTAAGCCTACTCCTTATACTGATACCGGTTTTAGCTTCTGCCGACAGTCCTATCTTAGTTCCCGCATGGCAGACCGAAACGGTGTTCCAACAACCTGAATCAGTGGTCTATGACTCACAACGCGACCTGCTTTTTGTATCTAATGTTAACGGTGCTCCTGATGAGGCAAATGGTAAAGGTTATATTTCACAGTTATCAGTCGATGGAAAACTTATCGAACAACATTGGTTAACCGGCCTAGATTCACCTAAAGGTTTAACAATTGTCGGCGACACTTTATATGTCGCAGATTTAAACCAATTAGTCGCTATCGACATAAAACATAAAAAAATCAGTAAACGTTACCCAGCCGGCGACGCAAAATTATTAAATGATGTCGCTGTCGATACTGCAGGTAATATCTATGTATCTGACATTTTAACCAATACCATTTATCGCTTAGCACATGGAAACTTTGAAGTATGGTTGCATGATGATGCCCTGGAATACCCTAATGGTTTGTTGGTTGAAGGTAATAAACTGCTTGTCGCAAGTTGGGGTAATATTACTAATGGTTTTACAACGGAAATCCCAGGTCACTTAAAAACCATTGATATTACTAGTAAAAAAATTCAAAGCCTAGGTAATAAAACGCCCGTCGGTAATCTTGATGGTATAGAATCCGATGGTAAAGGTAACTATTTTGTGACCGATTGGATAATAGGTAAATTATTACAGATTGCTCCAAGTGGTGTTAGTAAAACATTAATCGCCCTCGAACCGGGCAGTGCCGATCTCACTGTATTAACTCAGCAGAAGCTGATCATTATTCCGATTATGTTGTCTAACAACATTGTCGCCTACCGTATTAAATAAGTAGTTACCTATGACTTTTGATGACCTTTTTCTCGATGATGCTTTATTAAACGCACTGAATAGCCTAGATTTTAAAATACCTACTGCCGTGCAAGAGGCTGCTATCCCTTTCATTTTGCAAGGCAAAGATGTCTTAGCCGGCGCAGCAACTGGTACGGGTAAAACAGCTGCATTTGTATTACCTGCATTACAAATGCTGATTGATACACCGAATCGAGAAAAAGACCGCTTTCCTCGTATTTTAATCTTAGCACCAACACGCGAATTAGCCTTTCAAATTCAACATGTCGTCAAGCAATTGAGCAAGCAACTCGACGTCAATACTTCTATCGTCACAGGTGGTTTTTCACAATATAAACAAGCCGAGTTTTTACAAAATGCCTGCGATATTATTATTGCCACACCAGGTCGATTATTAAACTTAGTTGCAGATGAAGCTATCGACTTATCTGATATTGATATGGTCATTATTGATGAAGCTGATCGGATGCTTGATATGGGACAAGGTCCTGATGTCATGACGTTACTAGGCACAATATCCAATGGCTTCCAGGCCTGTTTATTCTCGGCGACACTTGCTGGTTCTGGTGTGAAAATATTTGCCGAAGAAATCCTGACTGATGCTGAAATAGTTCAAATCAATGCCGCTAATGAAAAATCAGATCAAGTCACCCAGCTAGTTTATTTTGCAGATAATAAAGAGCATAAACAAGCCTTATTACTGGCCAGTATCAATGATCCTAGTTGTACTAGTGCCATTGTATTTTGTAATAAAAAAGAACGTGCAGAAGAAATCACTGAATGGCTACAATCAAAAAATGTCTCCGCTCAGGTAATGCATGGTGACTTCAATCAAGCCACACGTCTCGATAAAACACGAAAATTTCGTATTGGCCAAATTAAAGTGATGGTGGCTACCGATGTTGCTTCTCGAGGCTTAGATTTAACCAATATCAGTCACGTTATAAACTACGATCTTCCATTCAGGGGAGATATTTATATCCACCGAATCGGTCGAACAGGACGTGCAGCTCAAACGGGCGTTGCCATCAATTTAGTTGAACATAATGATAAAGATCGCTTAGATAGAATCGAATATCATCTTCAATATAAACTGACCGTAGCCAAAGTAAAAGGCTTAGCCGCCCAATCTAAAAGCGGCAAAAATAAAATTAAAAAGAAAGATGACTCAAAACCGCGTTATGTCTCTAAGAAAGATCGAGTGGAAGCTGCTTCAGATAGCGAATAAGGCATGATGGAGCAACAGTTGCGTTGGTTATTGGTTGTTGCATCATTACTGCTACTGGCTGGTTTCATCAGCCCAATCATGACCGTTACTCAATTAGTATGGATCGATCATTCATTTTCTATAGTCTCTGGTATTTGGCAATTGTTGCAAGAAGGCCATGTCATCCTGTTTATTCTTATCGCAGTATTTAGCATTATCTTACCCATCGCTAAAATAATATTATTATTTAATTTACTACACCCAAAGACCACACAAGTTCACCATCGAAAAAAACTACTACAACTAATGCATAACTACGGTCGATGGGCAATGCTCGATGTAATGGTCGTTGCCATGCTCATTGTTAGTGTCAAACTAGGCGCTATTGCCAGCATACAAATACATGCCGGCTTATATGTATTTGGTGGTGCGGTATTGCTGATCATGTTCATTACTCATCAAGTTGTAAAACTTTATGAAGCTTAATAACCATACCCCAATAATGTCGAACGGGGGAAACGGGCTAACTTACTGTTTTATAAGTGATGGAATAAAGCCTTGTTCCTGATCTATTGCTACATAGCCATCTGCATAGGCATATCCCACGACTGCAATTAATACATCCTCACAATATATTAATGGAATCCGGTCACGCTGCCAGGTGGGTACTTGCCATTGTTGAAACAAATGTTTGAGACTTTTATGTTGCTGCTGCCCTGCCAAAACAATCTGCTCACCTCCACAGCGAAAACGGATGGTAAGTCCACGTGACAGGGTTTGTGATGATAAACCTTGTCCTATCACCATTTGCCACGTTAACGTATCGCGAGTATCCAAATGGACAGGCTCTAGACCATTACATTGAGAGGTCTCAACCGCTTTATGTAATGATAACGGTGTCATAAAATAAAGATCATCTTGATAACGCCGTACTTCGACACCTGTCCATGACACCAGTGGTGTTTTATCACTCGCCGCCAAACAAACTTCATCAATGATCCGTTGTAAATTGGTGGTTGAAGGCAAAGAAAAATTCAGCGATTCAATATAATAACGTAATACATTACGTTGCCTTGCTGGTGATAAGGCAAGCAAACAAGCAATAGATAATGCGTTTTGTTGAGTCAGTAATAAAGGTAAATCTTGCTGGGCTAGTTCTATCATTAACTCATTTGCTTCGGCGCAATGTTTGGCAGATCGACTCAGCGTTTTCGCAGCACTAGGCCAGCGTAGCTCAATGAGCGGCCAAAGATCATGACGAATATAGTTACGATTCCAGCGTGTTTCAATATTACTGGGGTCTTCTATCCATTGCAGTCCGTGCTGATTCGCATAGGCAATAATATCAGCCTGTGCTACTGCCAATAAAGGACGAATGAGCGTAATGGAATCAAGTTGTGACTCACGTGCCATCGCTGACAGACCTTTTGGCCCTGCACCACGTAGAAGCTGTAATAATAAGGTTTCGGCTTGATCGTGTTGATGTTGTGCCGTCAAGACTATATCTGTTGGACTGACTAAGGAAGCAATACCATCATAACGTGCTTTACGTGCCGCAGCCTCTAAACCTAAGCCGGCGATATCGCTAACATTGACCGTCAAGCATTGAAACTTTACCTTTAAAGCCGCACAGACTGAGGCGCAATGCTGTGTCCATTTTTTGGATATAGACTGCAAGCCATGATCAATATGCACCACCTCGAAATCAACTAATTCCGTAGCCTTACTTGTAGCTAATATATGAAGTAATACATGTGAATCAATGCCGCCACTATAGGCTAGCCAGATTTTCCTACCGTTAGCTAATCTTACTATATCGGCAATAACTGATTGTGGATTCAGCATTATTTAAAATGGGTGGCTTAGCCCTCAAACTCACCATAACTGAGTAATCGTTGTTGACGCTTTTCGACCAACTCTTCAACGGGCATCGTTTCTAATTCACGTAATTTAACTTCAAGCGCATCTCTTACACGCTCAGCCATTTCATCTATATCACGATGAGCACCACCTAATGGTTCAGGAATAACACGATCAATCAGACCAAAACCTTTAAGCCTGTCAGAAGTAACACCTAATGTTTCAGCAGCATCTGCGGCTCTTTCAGGGCTTTTCCATAAAATAGAGGCACAGCCTTCTGGTGAAATCACCGAATAAACACTGTATTGCAACATCATTAAATGGTCGCAAACACCAATAGCTAATGCACCACCAGAACCACCTTCACCAATGACCGTACTTATAATCGGTGTTTTAAGTTGTGACATTTCAAATAAATTACGGGCAATCGCTTCACTTTGACCCCGTTCTTCTGCGCCAATACCTGGATAAGCACCAGGCGTATCAATAAAGGTTAATACTGGCATACCAAAACGTTCAGCCATCTTCATTACTCGTAAGGCTTTTCGATAACCTTCAGGTCGAGGCATACCAAAATTACGAAGGATTTTTTCTTTAGTATCACGACCTTTTTGATGACCAATCACCACCACAGAGCGGCCATTTAGTCGGCCAATACCCGTAATAAGTGCCGCATCATCAGCATAGGCACGATCACCGTGTAATTCTTCAAAATCCGTGATAATGCGATGAATATAATCTAAGGTATAAGGACGTTGTGGATGGCGAGCCATTTGAGTTGTTTGCCACGGTGTAAGCGATGAGAAAATTGACTTAGTTAATGACTCACTTTTTTCTTTTAACTTTTGAATTTCCTCAGTGATGTTTAAATCACTGTCGTTACTCATATAACGCAGCTCATCAATTTTTGCTTCTAACTCAGCAATAGGTTGTTCGTAGTCTAAGAAATTTACTTGCATTTTTGTTACCTTAATTTGATATCTTTGGTGAATTATACACGCTTAATCCTGAGCATTTTATCCCAATATTAGCTCACTAGTATTCTCGTCATCATCATGACCACTCATACGAATAACTAAGCTTAAATCATTCTTAGAATCTGCATTGCTGATCGCTTCTTCAAGTGTAATTTTACCATCGCGATATAACACGAATAATGCTTGATCAAAGGTAACCATACCTTCATCCTTACTATCCGTCATTGCCGTTTTAATTTCACCTACATTACCTTTAGCGATCAATTCAGCAATATAAGGGGTATTTAACATCACTTCGACAGCGGGTACTCGAGATTTATCTATTGCGCCAATCAATAAGCGTTGAGAAATAATGGCACGCATATTCAGTGAAATATCCATCATTAACTGGCGATGAGCTGCCTCAGGAAAGAAATTCATAATCCGGTCTAACGTTTGATTTGCATTGTTTGCATGTAAAGTAGCTAAACATAAATGACCTGTTTCAGCATAAGTAATCGCGAATTTCATGGTTTCCATATCGCGAATCTCACCAATCAAAATAACATCCGGTGCTTCTCGTAGAGCATTCTTCAAAGCATTGCCATAAGACAATGTATCAATTCCTACTTCACGTTGTTGAACGATGGATTTTTCATGGGTATGAATAAATTCCAAGGGATCTTCAATCGTTAAAATATGAGAAGCTGAGTTTCGATTCCGATGACCAATCATTGCTGCTAAAGTGGTTGATTTACCGGAGCCAGTTGCTCCAACAACCAATACTAAGCCCCTTTTCTCCATAATGATATCGCCTAATATAGGCGGTAAATTCATCTCCGAAAAGCGTGGGATACGAGCTTGGATATAGCGAATAACAATGGATACTTCACCTCGTTGAAGAAATACATTCACCCTGAATCGACCGACACTTTTTAGCGGAATCGCGAAGTTCATTTCCAAGGTTTCTTCAAACTCTATGGCTTGTTCAGAAGACATGATTGCATAAGCTAATTCTTTAATATCACCAGGCATCATCTTCTGTGAGCCAACCGGCCGAATCGCGCCTTCAATCTTAATTTGTGGCTCCGTTCCTGTGCAAAAAAACAGATCCGAAGCACTTTTATCAGCCATCAATTTTAAGTAGGGTATTATATCCATGCCAAATTCTCTTTTAGATTTAATCCAATCGTATGCGATAAACTTCTGCCAAGGAGATCTCTTTGGCACGCGCTCTTAATAGTGCATTATCAGTCAAAGGTATCATACCTGATGCTAATGCACGCTGATGAATATCTGTCGTCGCAACCTCATGTTTTATTATCGCTTTAATGCTGGCATCAACACTCAATAATTCATATACAGCCATACGTCCTATAACACCAGTTTTATTACATTGTTCACAGCCCATACCATGATAAAACACTTCATCTTCAGGCACATTGAGTGCCTGCCTAATCAATTGGTCAACTGGCTCAACCGTCAGGCAATTTGGACAATTAACTTTCACCAATCGTTGAGCTAACACTCCTAATAAACTGCCATTTAGTAAATAAGGCTCAACACCCATTTCCAATAATCGGGTGATTGCACCTGCGGCATTATTAGTATGTAAAGTACTTAAAACTAGATGACCGGTTAAGGCACTTTCTACTGCAATTTTAGCCGTTTCTTGATCACGTATTTCCCCAACTAAAATCACATCTGGGTCATGTCGTAAAATGTTACGTAATGCTCTTGCGAATGTATAGCCTATTACATGGTTAATCTGAATCTGTTCGATACCATCCATATGATATTCAACAGGATCTTCCACCGTAATAATATTAACATTTTGTTTTTTCACCTCTGCTAATGCTGCATACAGAGTGGTAGACTTCCCCGATCCTGTTGGCCCTGTCACTAAGAAGATACCATTACTTTTATGCAATAGATCTTGGAATAGCACTTCATCATGGACAGTAAAGCCGAGTTCAGCAATTGATTTCAAACCCACCTTACTATTTAAGAGTCGAATAACCACACTCTCACCTTCCACTGTCGGCATAATAGAAATGCGTAAATCAACCACATTTTGACTGCTACGCACACAACTCCGTCCATCTTGTGGCATTCGGCGCTCAGCAATATCCATTCCACCCAAAATTTTAATGCGACTGACGATCGCGGGCAGTAATGATTTACTAATCAACCGTATCGTCGTTAATGTGCCATCCATGCGATAAAGAAGTTCGACATTTTTATCACGTGGACGAAGATGAATATCTGAGGCTTTGCGATCAATAGCATCACGAACAATATTATTGACTAAACGAACAATAGCATTCTCGTTACCTAATCGTGCTAACGCTAACTCCTCGGCAGCGTTTTGAAGTGGATTTCCAATAGACTCTAAGGCGAGCTCATCATCTTGAACGCCATAATGTCGTCGTACAGCCCATTGCACATCTTTTAAATTAGCGACCACCACATCAATTGTTAAATCTGTAATAAAGCCCAAAGCTTGAAAAATATCTTGTCGACTAGGATTAGCCATTGCAACTGTTAAGTGTGAATGTGACATTTTTAGTGGTATCACATTATTTTGCCGTGCGAATTCAGCGGGTATTAAAGATAAAACTGATTCATCAAAATGATAGTCACTTAAACTAACATACGAAAAGCCAAGGCGTTCCGCTAAAACACGTAATGACTGCTCATCATCCTTGCAGACGATATAGGCTGGAGCGATGACCGTTTTAGTCATGGCTAATGCAGCATTAATGTCCTCAGAAAGCGTGCCTTCTCCCGTGTTCACAGACGGTGTGATATCTATGTCATTATTACTAGGCATTTATAATTTCCATATTTTTAGGTGTTATAGGTCATCCTTACTGCACTTACCGCTGGCAAAGCTGATAATTGTGCAATTAACTCATCACTTGGTGATACTTTCCATTCATCACCTAACCGAATTAAAGTCCGTGCTGCTTGATTCATATACTCCAATTCAACCATAACCAATCCTTCTTTAAAGGGCAATAATGTTGATTGTAAAGAGTCCGTCAAATTTGTTGCACCAGCCTGATTATCTATCGTTATTAATAAAGATTTACCACACATCTCGCGCGCCCGTGCAATGTCATAGACGGTATCCGCTGTTGCAGCTAAACCTCCTGTAAAGTTATCTTGGCCAATTTTACCTTGCATAACAACCAATTTATCAGGTTGCAGGACCGCTTGATATTGCTCATAGACCTCAGCAAAAACGCGTACTTCCAATCTTGCAGTTTGATCATCTAAGGTTATAAATGCCATCCTGCCACCATTTTTCCCTTTCATAGTGCGAATAGCGACAATCAAACCTGCGGTAATAACTGGGATTTCATTCCGTTGATAGCCCTTTGCTTCTGGTGCGTCTAATTCATTAATTCTTTTCGGAATAAATTTAGAGAGCTCTTCAATATAACGATCGATAGGATGACCGCTCAAATATAAACCGAGCGTTTCTTTTTCCGCGATTAATAGCTGTTCTTCAGACCACGATGGCGCTAGTTCTAAAGGTTCTTCAATATGCGTATCTTCATCGACCGTCATCAAACCAAACATGTCATTTTGACCACTATCATTATTACGACGATGTTGCTCGGCAATATGTAAGGCTTTAGTTAAGCTAGCAGCTAAACTTGCACGATGACCACCTAATGAATCTAAGGCGCCTGATTTGACTAAGGAATCCATCACTCGGCGATTGATTTTTTTCATATCAACCCGCTGACAGAAATCAAACAAACTGGTAAAAGGTTTACCCTTTTGGCGTTCTTCAATAATGCCTGCTAAGGCTGCTTCACCGACGCCTTTAATCGCACCAAGGCCATAACGAACGGATGATTCATCTTCAACGGTAAATTTAATTTTACTGTGATTAACATCGGGCGGTAGTACCGTAAGCTCCATATCCCGACATTCATCAATCAATCCCACGACCTTATCAGTATTATCCATATCAGCAGATAATACCGCCGCCATAAAGGCGGCTGGATAATGGGCTTTTAACCAGGCAGTTTGATAAGCCACAAGGGCATAAGCTGCTGAGTGAGATTTATTAAAACCATACTCGGCGAATTTTTCCATCAAATCAAAGATCGGTCCCGCGGTCTTTTCATCAATATCACGTTTTTGTGCGCCTTCTAAGAATAAAGCACGCTGTTGTGCCATTTCTTCCGCTTTTTTCTTACCCATAGCACGGCGTAACATATCCGCCCCACCCAAGCTATACCCCGCCAACACTTGGGCAATTTGCATAACTTGTTCTTGATAAACGATAACGCCGTAAGTCGGTTTTAATACTGGCTCAAGATCAGGATGCGGGTAATCAACTTTAGCGCGACCGTGTTTACGATTCACAAAGTCGTCCACCATGCCCGACTGCAATGGACCAGGTCGAAACAAGGCTACTAAGGCGACAATATCTTCAAACGTATCAGGTTGTAGACGCTTAATAAGCTCTTTCATACCACGAGATTCAAGTTGGAACACTGCCGTGGTTTCAGCACGTTTTAACAGGTCATAACTGGCTTTATCATCTAGCGGTAAATTAGCAATATCGATTTTAGCGGCTTGCTCAGGCGGTAACATCGCCTTGACATTTTTCACAGCCCAATCAATTACCGTTAATGTTTTTAAACCCAAGAAATCGAATTTAACCAGCCCCACACTTTCAACATCATCCTTGTCATATTGCGATACCAGACCCGCACCGTTATCTTCACAATAAATGGGCGTGTATTCAGTCAAGGCTTTCGGGGCAATAACAACACCGCCGGCATGTTTACCCACGTTACGCGTCAAACCTTCTAACTGCAAAGCAAGATCAATTAGCGTTTTAACATCTTCTTCTTTCTCATAACGCTCTTTCAACAATGGCTCTTGTTCCATTGCTTTGGTCAAGGTCATCTTTATTTCGAACGGGACTAATTTAGCAAGGCCATCCACTAAACCATAAGGAAAACCCAGTACACGACCCACATCTCGTAATACCGCTTTTGCAGCCATCGTGCCGTAAGTAATAATTTGCGACACATGATCTCGGCCATAATGCTGTGATACATATTCGATAACCCGATCACGGCCTTCCATACAAAAATCGATATCAAAATCGGGTAAAGATACCCGCTCAGGATTCAAAAATCGTTCAAATAACAAATCATATTGCAGGGGGTCAATATCGGTAATTTTTAAGGAATAAGCGACCAATGATCCGGCACCAGAACCCCGTCCAGGCCCTACGGGTACTTCATTGTTTTTAGACCATTTAATGAAATCGGCAACGATTAAGAAATAACCCGGAAAGCCCATTTCATTGATAACGTCCAACTCAATCTGCAAACGGTCTTCATATTCTTGACGCCTTTCTGCCAGCACATCTGGATCAGGAAATAATACGGGCAAGCGTAGCTCTAAACCTTCAAATGATTCTTGACTGAAAAATTCAGCAATGGTCATGCCTTCTGGCACAGGGAAATCAGGTAAGTAATGCTCGTCTAATATCAGTTCAACATTACAACGCTTAGCGATCTCAATCGTATTTTCAATCGCCTCAGGAATATCGCTGAATAAGGCCACCATTTCTGCTGGGCTGCGTAAATATTGTTCTGGCGAATAATTGCGTGGCCGACGAGGGTCGTCTAATAAGCGACCTTCATTGATACACACCTTCGCTTCATGCGCTTCGAAGTTTTCTGTCACTAAAAATCGTACATCATTCGTTGCCACTACTGGCAAGTCATGTTTGATGGCGAGATCTAAGGCAGCATTGAGATAACGCTCTTCATCTTCACGGCCAGTACGAACCAGTTCTAAGTACAATCTATCGGGGAATAATGTTTGCCAATGTGCAGCAATAGCGTCGGCTTCTTCAGGCAGATTATTCAGTAAGGATCTTCCGAAAATCCCGTCTCGCCCACCCGATAAACAGATCAAACCATCGCTTTGACCATCCAACCATTCCAGATCAAGCATGGGCACGCCCAAGTGTTGACCTTCCATATAAGCACGCGATAACAAACGACAGAGATTATGGTAGCCCACCATATCCTGACAAAGCAGCACACAACGGCTAGTTTTTTTAGCATCGTCAGGATCGCGTAAACGTAGATCTGCACCAAGAATAGGCTTTAAACCAGCAGATCGGGCTGCCGTATAAAGCTTCACCGCAGCAAAAAAGTTATGTTGATCGGTAATCGCGATGGCAGGCATACCAGCATCGGCTACCGCAGCAACTAAAGGTTTAATACGTACTAAACCATCCACCAAGGAATATTCAGTGTGGAGATGTAAATGGACAAACTCAGCGGTCATATATATCTATTAACTCAAGTTACTATGGAAAAGTCACAGGACCAGGCTTAATGCCACGACCTAAGGTACCATCGACAATAACTTCTGCTTGCCGTTTGCCCATCATAAACGCTTCATCTTGCGTCATGGCAGGTTTAAATACTTCGGCTGATTCCTCGACACCATTATCTTTTTTCAAATAAATAGTCTGTGTTGGATAAGCAAACTCAACCTCTAATTGTTTAGCTAATCGTAATATATCGACTAAAAAACGATGACGCTCTCTTAATTCAGTATTCCAATCCGGTGTTTCCCAAAATACATAGACCAAAATATCCAACGATGCGGCACCGTATTCATTGAAATAAACGTGGTAATAATCTTTACGCATGTAGGGATGGAGCTGAATTAAAGTACGAACACCTTCACAAAACGCATCAATTTTTTCCGGTGCTGTTGCATAGGTTAGCGACAACATCGTTCTCATTCGACGATAGCGGCGCGCCCCCATATTATCAATTTTAGTGGTAGTAAGCAGCGCATTAGGCAATGTTATCAAAGAGTTATAAAACGTTCTGACCCGCGTACTTCTAAATCCAACTGCCTCGACAGTACCTTCAACATCACCAATAACTACCCAATCACCGATATGGAAGGGACGATCAAGCAATACGGTTAAGGAACCAAAAAAGTTACCTAACAAATCTTTAGCGGCTAATGCAAACGCCAAACCGCCTAGACCAAGCCCCGCTAATAAGCTGCTTACATCAACATTTAAATTATCAGCGACAAAGACAATGCCAACCACCACCACAAATACTTTCAGACTTTTGGTCACCATTGGTACTAATAGATCGTCAAATTTCGTTGCGGTTTGACTGACTTTTTTCATCATTAAGGCATCTAAAATATCAACCAGACGGAAGGCACTCCAGATCCCAGACAGACTCACCAATAATTTGACCGCAATCGATATAATCGACCATGCTAAATCAGGTAAAGCCAGCAAGCTCAAGCCTGCCCACCAGACCAAAGCCATTGCCATCAAACCCAGCGGTCTTAATATCGCACTATCTAAATTTTCAAATGCTGGATGACCTTCTAGCCAACGTCCCATATTTAGTTTTAATAACCATGCAACCGTTTTGTCTGCTATTGACCCCAGGAGAATAACGAAAAGTAGCCCTATCCATTGCCAATATTCCAGCAAAAAACCCTGCGTTAAAAATGAAGGTAATTGGGAACGAAGATCCATATCTGTAAGTGGATCCATAAGATGACTCAAAGCAGAACCATCAGTGGCGCTGGTTTCATCTTGGGGAACAGCAGCCGCTTTGTCATCGGCATAAGCACTCGCATTCATGCCGATAAATGACATTAATAACAGACAAATTACAAACATATATCTCATGCTAAATTTAACTCCCTCTCAGGATCGGGGGCATAACTCAATACTGTGTTAGCGGCCTCTTTCCATTGTTGGCTTGCAAATAATTCATCCCTATCCATACCGTGGCGACCATGTAATCGAACTAATCTCATATGTCTGAGCGCATCGTCTTTCACTTTCAAACCATCAATCACTTGAATGACACTTTCGGGTTTATTACAAACCAACACCATGTCACATCCTGCATCCAATGCCGCTTCCGCACGCTCTAAACTATTGCCCATCACTGCGGCACCTTCCATACTGAGATCATCACTCAATACTGCGCCTTGGAAACCTAAACGGTCGCGTAAGATTTCTTTTATCCAAAACGGTGAAAAACCAGCCGGTAAACTATCACTTTGTTCATAAACAATATGGGCCGGCATAATGCCTGCTAATTCTGTTTGACATAAGCGGCTAAAAGGCAAAATATCAGCTTGAATCATATCTTCAAAATGCCGTGAATCAACCGGTAAACCTAGATGTGAGTCCACTTCAACAGCGCCATGGCCGGGGAAATGTTTACCCACTGCTGGCATCCACGCTCGTTTCATTCCTTGAATATAGGCATAAGCCATAGATGCCACGGCTTCAGGATCACGATGGAAAGCCCGATCGCCAATTATTTCACTGACCCCATAATCCAAATCAAGAACAGGTGCGAAGCTAAAATCAACACCTACCGCACGTAATTCTGCTGCCATTAACCAGCCTGTTTTTTCGGCATATTCCAATGTTTGTTGAGGATGTTGCATATAGTGTTTACCTAATGCACCGATTGGCGGCAAACGGGTAAAGCCTTTTCTAAATCGTTGAACTCGGCCACCTTCATGATCAACTGAAATAATTAGATGCGGATCACGCAAAGATCGAATACTTGCGGTCAGTGCAGCAACTTGTTCGGGGGATTCATAGTTACGGCTAAATAAGATGACACCACCGACCAAGGGATGTCGCAATATGTCACGTTCTTGTTCGCTTAGTTCCAAACCAAGCACATCGACCATTAATGGGCCTAATGTCATATTCCATACCTTTATTCATGGATGTACACACGCGTACCTGGCACAACCAGATCAAACAGCGTCAGTAAATCATTATTATGTAGTCGAATACACCCATGAGATAAGGCCTCGCCCATCGGCAAACTATCTGGGCAACCATGGATGTATATAAAACGTTGCATTGTATCAACATTTGCCAATCGGTTTTTACCCAATTCCAGTCCATTCAGCCATAAAATTCGAGTCAGAATCCAGTCACGCTTGGGATATTGTTTGCCTAATTTAGGTGTGTATATTTCACCTGTAGGTCTACGGCCTACAAATACCGTATTTTCAGGCTGACCAGCACCGATACAAGCACGAATTTCATGTAAACCTCGTGGCGTACAACCACTATTTTTTTGCTCTCCGGCACCGTTCAAAGCGGTAGACACAGAAGATTCGAACAGCAGATTGCCGTCATTAGTGAGCATGCAAGTTTGGAGCATAATAGAAATATCGAGAATCATGGGATGAAGTATAACCTCAAATTACTTGAATATCTTTACGGATGGTTGCAGGAGTAACGGGGCAACCTTCAGGAACAAATTTAATGATCTTGTTGTGCATTTATAACTTTAATAAACCACTCGGGCTGCATTTCATCAAAGTCCGTTCGAATATTAGAGGGTAGGTATTTTGCTGAATCCAGAACAATAGCTTGACCTTCTGTGCGCTTAAAAACAACCCAGTGCCAGAAATTTTGGCCATCTTCTTGGTGGTGTTTGATCGCAAGTAATGCTAGTTCAGGTAATGCGCTCCACGACTCAAAAGGGATTTCATTGTCAGACATTTCAACGTCAAATTTGGATAACATTTTTCTTACATACTGAGTATCAGACCAAAGGGATTTATCTTTGGCATAAATATCCATCGCATTGGCTATAACTTTCATTTCCGAATAGGTTTTACCCAAAATATTAGCAACTGATGCAATTCCGCATCCTGTGATTTCTTCTTGTATTACTGACTTCGGCACTCATTTCCCTCTAGTATTTTAAGCTTTGCTTAAGATGAAATTAAACCAATGGTGTGGCGTATAGCATAAACTTAAACTTATATTTTACACCCCCGTACTTTTAGAGGCTTATTATTTACCGCCATGAAAAAACCAAGTATTCATTTTGCCAACGAACTCGCTGAGCTATTAAAGCCACTAAAGCAATCACTAAAGCTAATCATCCATGCTGGCACGCCAAAAACAGGCACGACGAGCATTCAAATATACTTCGATAAAAAGCAAGGTAAGCTTAGAAGAAAAGGGATTCTTTATCCTCATAATCATAAAAGCATAAATAACCCCAACGCTCCAAAACACCAATGGTTCGAGAAAAACTTAGTCACAACACACTTGGAAAACTTCTTAGATAACTTTAGGAACATCGTCTCACAAGTTAAAGATGACACACACACCATCATCCTATCATCTGAAGGTATATATAATTATTGGTGGGACTTTCCTGACGAATCTAAAGATATTTTACGCGAGCTGGGTAAATGCTTCGACATTGAGATATGGGCATGGTTTCGTGAACCACTCGACTTTATTGAAGACTATTACAAACAATGTATTCGCAATCCACAAGTTGAAAATAACCTCTGTTATGGCAAAGACTTATCATTTTCTGAAATGTTAGATATTAAATGGTTTTCTCAACATCTAGACTATCAAGGCTTCGTCACCGAATGCCAAACACTGTTTGGTGAAAATAAGGTTTTAGCCTTTAAATACGAAGGTGATGTGGTACAAGAAATCATCCAGAAATTAGGGATCACACCGCCCAATAACAATCCGAGTCCAAGATATAATAAAAGTTTAAACAATGCTTCGATAGCATTATTAAGATCGATAAACCACTATGATATTAAAGCAAAAGACAAAGCGCTTTTGATGCCTCATTTGAGAGCAATCAGTGAAATTGTTGAGGATTACGCAAATGATATTTTGATCGATGAAGCATCTAGAAAAAAAGTCTTAGCGATCGCTAATCCAATAAAATTTTGATTACCCTACTTTTTTGAAATAGGGTTGAAATTTATTTAACGGAGCTATATTGAAGTTACCTCGGTGACTACATCTCATTCTGCCATTAAGTTGCTAATGCTTAACACTATCCAAAAGCTCAGTCATTACTGCTTGATTTACTTGTATCAATCCACGCTTTGGTCGGTCTAGATCAATAATGATAAAGACGATTAACGTTATTAATAAAGAAACCAATATTATGGGCGCAATAACACGTTTACCACTTAACCCAGCGGAATAGCCCATTATTCCCCCAGATGAAATAAAGACAATAAATAACAGTACTAATACTACTTCTGGCACGTGCATTTGAAGCAACGCATTTCTCTTGCCTTGACTATCGATGACATCGTTAAGCGATTTAACAAAAGCGCCTGTTGTTACAGGCCGCGGATCGTCATTGGTTGCTGAAATCGCCAATGACCATAAGGCACTTTGTAAATCACTAATTCTTGTATTGTAGTCGTTACGCTCTTCTAGTTTTGTTAGGTCTAACTTGCCTATCGAGACTCGTAAATTGACATATTCCTGAAATAATTTACTAGCATCCTTCCTATATTTCTCTGGCAATAATTGCACCCGTAATACGGCAGTGCCGATTGCATTCGCTTCATCAATCAACGCCATGCTTCTGTTGTCATAGCGTTGCATCGACATGCTGAATGTAAACCCAAGTAATAGTGCTAACAAACCTAATATGCTGGCCTGAATAGAACCCGTAAGTACCTTGACGTCGCTATCTGTATGGGATTGAATAAATCGGCCTGATCTAAAACCAATTTCATTGAAGATAATTATAGTAATAAACAGTGCTACTGCTATCGCAACACTGCCAAAGTCATAAAGTAATTCATGTTCGTACATATCATTTCCTAATCGTGCCTAGTGCCGGCTTAAGAGGCTTAATATAGTTGGCTAAAGTATTTCATTGCCACTATCTATTTTAATATTTATTCTCATCCCTAAGTCATATATCCACTGTAACGATTTGTGAACCTTCTTCTTTATGATCAATCTGATAGATAGTATTCAACGGTTGAAACAACTCTCACTTTCTTGATTTGAGGGGTTGTAGAATCTCGATCTTCGATTGAAAATTGTCCTTGACGTGCAGATTTTATCTTTCCCAAACGACTATCCGAATCTTGAGCAAACTTTTCAGCGACAGACCTAGCGTTCTTGGTAGCTTCCTCGATCATCTCAGGCTTTAATTCTGTCAGTCGAGTAAATAGAAACTGATTACTCCCTTGATTTGAATACTGATTACCACCGACAACGACGCCCATCTTTCCAAGATCTAGCGTGTTTGACATTGCCTCACGAACCGCAGTGACATTTTCCGAATGAACCGTAACAACGCCACTGCCGGTATAGCGGAATTTGATGTTCGCACGGTCTCCCCACTGTTGAACGTAGAGGTCTGTAATGCTGGGAGGAGATAAACTGATATCGTTTTCAGACACGCCATGGCCCATTAAGAATGTTTTTACAATCGAGGACTTTGCCTCAATTGTTTGATAGACCTCATCAAGATCATTACTTGCTACTTGAAAGGTAACGGGCCAAGCTGCAAGATCTGCCGGAACTTCTCGTTCAGACAGTCCTTTAACCGTCACCGAACGCTCTAGCGATTTAACTGACAGCGCTGCATCTCCCACAAGGTAGCCCAGTGATGACAAGCCAATTATTAAGCTAATACCTAATATGAGTGTTCCAGAATTATTTCTATTTAGCATTACTATTTCCTGATTTTTTGCTAATTACTTGAAACTTACTTCGAATTTGTTCAATACGCTTTTGGTTCACACCTAGATCTGAATGCCCAACTCTAGAAGCGGACCTGACTTGTATGGTAATTTCTTTTGATTGTGTATCTGGAAAATAAAACTCCACATCATCAACGAAACGGAACAATTTAGAAGTAAATTCAGCTCTAATATAATTATCCTTAATCACAATGACCTTCGAGTTTTTCGATTCATTTAAAATATCTAAAATATGGTTTTTTACTTCTAGTCGTGTACCAATGGTCAGTATAGGTTCAATATAGTGTTTTTCATCTATTATCTGACTATTCACACAGTTTGGCGTTGATGGACAGGTGTGCAGTTGGCCATTATCAATGCCTAATTTAGGCATCTCTCCCTTACATCCCGTTAAAAGTAACAAACTGATTAGAATAACCCGAATGTGTTTATTCATCGTTCTCATTCCTTTTCACTAACAACGTCCAATTAAGTAGCGAGACAGCAAGATTAAGTTATCCATTTGATTGGTTTTATTAGCCGCGACTCATTACCCAACACATTTACTTAAACTTAAAGCCTTGTTTGTCTAAAAATGCTCTCATATGAATACGAGCAGGTTTACTCATCATCTCTGATATTTGATGTGTCCACGTCTCATCTCTGGCACCACTAGAGCGATTTTGGTAGTACTCAGCACAGATTTTATTGTACTCGACCAGTTCAACTTCATCTGCTTGATATATCTCTTCTTTAAGAACCACATTCACCGGCAACCTTGGCTTCTGTTCCTGCTCTCCTTCCGGATAGCCAAGACACATGCCGAATACTGGATAAACCTGTTCAGGAATGTTCAGAAGCTTACACACTTCTTCCGGATTATTACGGATACCACCAATGAATACACCTCCTAACCCTAGTGATTCTGCGCCAATCATCGCATTTTGCGCGATAAGGCTCACATCTACTGTGGCGGTAATAAACTGTTCTGTGTAACCGGACGCCATCTCTTTATTTTCATAAGAACAGGCAACCTCACTTCTTTTCAGGTCTGCACAGAAAACCAAAAACACCGGACTTGTTTCCACCCAACGTTGAGAGCCGGCTAGTTCTGCAATCTGCTTTCGTGTTTTAGCCAGTCTTACTCGAATAACCGTGTATGCCTGAATAAAATTTGATGTCGCAGCCGATCCAGCTGCTTCAATAATGGTCTTCACGATTTCATCGCTCACGGGTTCAGCTGTAAATTTACGAATTGAACGATGATTTTTCAGTAAGTTGATAACTTGATTCATCTGACGAGTATTCATTGATATCCTAAGATTTTGAAAACATAATGGCTAACAGCTGAGGTAAAAAAGAGCATGCTCAGTCGTGATCAAATTATATTGAAGTCACCATACCTACTACAACAGGTAACTCTGCTATCTGGCAGCATCGCGTACGGCCGCCAAGTCTTCTTCTATATCAAGCGATTTACGTGCACGCTCCAGCGCTAAATCTCCGTGATATATGGCGGCATCACGCGTTTCGGCATTACCTATCGCTGCCAGCGAGTGTAGTGCTTTTTGTAACCGCACCGCAACCTCGACCATTCCAGCACCATCACGGGCAATCGAGGTGAAAGCATCATCAAACATATCGCGCATTGAGAGCTTAGGCACCGCTACTCGATCATACTCGGGTGCTACCTTGTCCTCCTCTTTTGCTGGCTCATTCCACAAAGCAAAGAGTCTTACCATTGTGCCAATAATCTTAATCGCTGAGCCGGGATCATTGACCGCTGGCGATAAGGCACGGCCGGCGATCTCCGATAGTACAACTAAGCCAAATCGAGGATCGTCGGAGAAAAGACGATCATCTCCAATTTGAAATGATTCAACGATGCACGAAAAGTCAATGTCGGAATAATCGCCCGATGGAATGCTCACATACGCCAGTATTTTATCAGGTGATACAAACGTACCGGGCAAGGCTGTCAGCACAACCTGTGCATCGACTTCCTCAGCCCATCCTTGAATAACCGACATGTCGATATGCTGCACATAACCAATACTCGATGCGAATATCTTATGCTCTCCCGTCTGACCTTCTCTTATGGATATACCACCTAAAGTCGGCGAACCACGACGCCACCTCATCGCATCAGCTGCCGCTTTCTCAACCATTTTTATGGTTTGTCCAAGACGACCGAGGCGAGCAATACTGTCAACCCAGCGGACAAACGTAACGATTACTATGCCGAATACAGTCATCGTTAGAACGAACAGGATAAAGATACCTGCCTTGTCAAAGTAAGCATTTTCAAATGCCGTTAGAGCTACAACGCTGAAAATGAACGCACCGACAAAGGTCGAAAGTGCATTCTGGGATACATTATCGGCGGCGACTAAACTGAAAGACCGCGGCGTTGCAGTGCTGCTTGCCGAGGCGAAAGCCGAGACCATCGCCCCCACCGAAAAGGTAGCGATAACCAACATGCTACTCGCCATGATGGATAGCAATGTTTCGATAGAGTCTGGTGAAATAACGGGTACGAATTTAGCGAGGCTAGTGCCATCGGCGAGTTTTGCCACGAAGGCAGCGCCAATCGACAGCAAACAAACGACCAATGGTCGAACCCAAAGCCGATCGCGTAGCCGATTGATGAGAAATCGAAGGCGATCTACCGAAATGAAAGATTCCATAATATTTCCTTTGTGCCGCCTACCGTCTGTAGTCAATGAATTCAGGGTATTACCTTATCGATTGATTAGATAATATTTTCTCATAATTAATATGAATAGACATAAAGATTATAAATCGCAATGCACAAGGAAAACCACCTATAGCGTCAATCACCGCTAATGTTTATGCATTAACCATTTAAATATCTGGAACGATGAAATTAATTGTTTCGTTGTCATAATTCTTTCATATATCTTCGATATGATGTGTTTTTTATTTATATTTCAATTCAGGAATTTTTATGAAACTATTGCCCAAGAGTACAAAATCAGTTCTTTTAGTGAGTACGCTAATTAGTGCAATGTCTATGTCCCTTGCACATGCCGATCTAAAATTAAATGGTTCTGGTGCGAGCTTTCCTGCACCCATTTATAACAAATGGTTCAAGGATTACAGTAAAAAGACCGACGGTGTTCGTATTGACTACCAATCAAAAGGTAGTGGCGCAGGTATCCGTGATTTCATCAATGAAACGGTAGATTTTGCTGCAAGTGATGCTGCAATGAAAGACAGTGAAATTGAGCAAGTGAAAAAAGGTACGATCCTTTTACCTATGACAGCAGGTGAAGTGGTACTTTCATATAACTTACCAGGTGTTAAAGAATTAAAGCTTCCTCGTGATGTATACCCAGAAATATTCTTGGGCAAAATAACACAATGGAATGACCCAAAAATCGTTGCTGCAAACCCTGGTGTAAAACTACCTGATGATAAAATAACAGTTGTTGTTCGCTCTGATTCAAGCGGTACCAGCTACGTCTACACTAATCACCTTTCTGCAATTAACGCAGAATTTAAAGAAGCCGTTGGCCCAGCTAAAGCGCCGAACTGGCCTTCAGCAGCTTCAATTGTTAAATCACCAAAGAATGACGGTGTAACTGCAACCATTAAACAAACACCAGGTTCAATTGGTTATATCGAGTATGGCTTTGCCAAATTAACCAAAAGTCCAACAGCATTACTTCAAAACCAAAAAGGCAACTACATAGAAGCTGGTGGTGAAACCGGTGCAGCAGCACTTGCAACAACAGCCTTCCCAGAAGGTAATTTACCGGGTGGAGATGTGCCTGATTTACGAGCTTGGGCAACAGACCCTGCTGGTGAAGAGGCATACCCAATTGCTTCATTTACTTGGTTATTAGTTTATACCGATCAAGAAGATGATAAAGCAGCAGCACTTCGCAATTTAATTGAGTACATGATAACAACAGGTCAAGAATCATCAGAAGCAATGGGCTACATCCCACTTCCACAAAACGTTATCGACAAAGTGCGTAGCGTTTCACAAATGATTAAATAATCGCTATTCAATCGGCTTGAACACCGAAACGCTGTAAGTGCTATATAACACTTACAGCGTTTTACCGTTCATTTTCTTATATACGTTTGATGGAAATACATATGGTTTATGATCCTTTCAAAGAAGCGAGTAGTGACAGAACACTGTCAGCACCGCCTTCTTCAGCTGACTACATGAAGGATTCAACATTTAGATTTTTTGCTTATTTTTGTGCCCTATTCATTATTCTTTTGGTTAGTTATATTGTTATCGAATTGGGTCAACAAGCACTACCTGCAATACAACAACATGGTTTTGGTTTTGTAACGGGTACGACATGGGATACAAATGAAGGTGTCTTTGGTGTATTACCTGAAATATGGGGCACGATTTATAGCTCGTTAATCGCGTTATTAATCGGAGGCGTGTTTGGTGTCGGTATCGCTATTTTCCTAACACAAAGCTTTGTTCACGCTAAATTAGAAGTCACATTTAGAACCATTATTGAATTATTAGCCGCTATTCCATCAGTAGTCTACGGCTTATGGGGTATTTATGTACTCATTCCGTTAATACGACCTGGTGCTCAATGGTTATACGATACCTTTGGTTGGTTTCCATTGTTTGGAACCGAACTAAGTGGACCCGGTTTAGCACCTGCTGCACTGGTTCTTGCCATCATGATCTTACCGACGGTTGCAGCCATTTCAGCGGATGCATTTCGTCGTATTCCTTATCGCGTTAAAGAAGCCGCTTACGGTATGGGCGCAACAAAATGGGAAGTTATTTTAAAAGTCATGTTACCTACCGCTTCATCAGGCATCCTTGCTGGATTAGTACTGGGGTTTGGTCGAGCACTTGGTGAAACCATGGCGCTTGCTATGTTAATTGGTAATGTGAATAACATCAGTCTTTCATTATTTGCACCGGCTAATACATTAGCCTCATTACTAGCTTCAACCTTTCCTGAAGCGGGTGAAATAGAAATTCAAGCATTGATGTATGCAGCACTTGTGTTACTAGCGATTACTTTTATCGTTAATGTCGCTGGGCTTGCTGTCCAACAATACACCATGCGTAAATTCGAGGGTAAAAAATGAGCGAACTCAATCAACAAATTTTACCTACAAAAATCGCATTTCCTACACTCGATAAAAATGTCTTCGAGATGCGAGCGATCAAAAATGCATTACTGACAGTAATGGTTTGGGGAATTGGCTTATTAGCAAGCATTCCACTCTTTTCTGTTATCTATATGCTGATAGTTGAGGGCGGCGCTCGGCTTGATTACGAAGCGCTAACGGCAATCCCTCCTGCAGGTTTTGAAATGGGCGGCGGGTTTGGTAATGCCATAATGGGTACTTTGGTGATGGTATTCATTGCATCCTCAATGAGTATTCCTATCGGTATTATGGCGGCTATTTATCTTTCAGTACTAGAACCAAACAGTAAAGTCGCCACCATATCGCGATTCTTGGCAAAAGTACTTACGGGCTTTCCCTCTATCTTGGCGGGTGTATTTGTCTATGCTGTTATTGTTATCACCACCGGAACCTACTCTGCATGGGCCGGTGGTGTGGCGCTAGCCGTTTTAATGCTGCCTACAGTGACGTTAGCCGCAGAAGAAGCCATGCGTCAGGTGCCACAAAAAATGAAAGATGCAGCCTTTGGAATGGGTTGTACACGCACTCAAGTTATTTTCAATGTTGTTCTGCCAACCGGTTTACCTGGCATTTTAACGGGTGTTATTTTAGCTGTTGCTGGCGCAGCAGGTGAATCTGCACCGCTACTATTTACCGCATTGTTTAGTAATTATTACATGAGCGAATTAGCTGAACCAACGGCTTCCTTATCGATCTTAATTTATAACTTCTCAGGAATGCCTTTTGAGAATCAAATCGAATTAGCTTGGTCTGCATCTTTAGTACTTGTTGTACTGGTACTTTTCTTCAACATACTGGCACGCGTTGTCGGACGATCTAAATTTAGAGAATAATTGAGGTTATAAATATGACTACAAAATCCGATAATGGCGAATTTATTGCCAAAAAATATGTGCCAAAAGGCCCGGTTGTTTTAAATTGCCAAGTAAAAAACATCTACTATGGTGATTTTAGAGCGGTTAGAGATACGGCTATTCCTATTGAAAAAAATAAAGTCACGGGGTTTATCGGTCCATCAGGTTGCGGTAAAAGTACGGTATTAAGAAGCATGAATCGAATGAACGATTTAATTGAGTCATTCAAATTCGACGGTAGCATTCATTATCACGAAAGTGATATCTACAACAAAAAAGTCGATCCCGTTATTGTTAGACGCTATATCGGTATGGTTTTCCAATTACCTAATCCATTTTCAATGAGTATTTACGATAACGTCGCTTTTGGTCTTAGATTAAATAGATTCCAAGGTGATGAAGAAGAAATGGTCGTAAAAGCACTTAAAAGAGCGGCGATTTGGGATGATGTAAAAGATAAGCTAAAAAACAGTGGATTATCGTTATCGGGTGGTCAGCAACAACGTCTATGTATTGCAAGAGCTATTGCGACTGAACCCGATGTTTTATTAATGGATGAACCTTGCTCAGCCCTAGATCCCATCGCTACGCGACAAGTCGAAGAGCTTATGATTGAGTTGAAAGAACATTATAGTGTTGCTTTAGTCACTCACAATATGCAACAGGCAGCACGTGTTGCCGATGTCACTGCTTTCTTAGGAGTGGATATTACTAAAGGTAGCCGTACCGGTTATCTTGTTGAAATGAACGATACTCAAAAGATTTTTGAAGACCCTCAACAACAATTGACTCAGCAATACGTTAGAGGTGAATTCAGTTAGTCCATTGTGATTTTTCAAAGGTTTAACTGAAATTTACTATAACAATTGTACTGCACCCCAATTAACTACATGGCTTGGTTTGATGGCTAAAATACGACAACTAGATATTGATACCATCAGATCATCCCTTGTGGTTACTCAACAAAATTTCAAAAAGATTAATTCGACATTAACGGTAAAACGAAAACCACCTTCGGATGAAGTTATTGATAATTTGATTGCCGGTTATGCAAAAATTGACGAATATTTGGCAAGCGGTACTGATTTATTCGGCATGGGCAACTCTCATCTTATTTTAGAACTCAATCATATTGTTCTTTATCACAACTCAGCAATTTCAATTGAAGAAGACAAGTCTCAATTCAAAGCAACAAAAACACACTTTTATGAAGCAAAGGATGGTGGTGTTGGTCAATTAATGGACTGGTTAGCGCTCAATAAAAACACAAATATTTGGAAAAAAACGGCAGGAATATTCACTCATATTTTAAGCCAACCACAGCTTTTTTTAGAAGGTAATCATCGTACAGGATCATTAATTCTGAGTTACTTACTGATGAAAGAGGGCTTATCCCCTTTTGTACTTACTTATAAAAACGCCAAACATTTTTTTGAACCTGCAGAGTTGATAAAAAAACGTCGAAAAAAAACATTATTAGATGAATACATTCATTTACCTAAACAGACTCGACTATTTGCAAAGCTACTTCAAAAGGAACAAAACCAGCATTTCTTTTTAAAAGAAGAAACAAATGAGCTAATGAGCTAATGAACGAGAGTTGTAGATTTTTTCCCCTTTAACTCACCTCGATTCGATTCAATGATTTTTTGAAACCGTTCGGGATCATTTTTAAGAATAGCGACATACTCCATCACTAAATCATCCCAACCATTTCCCTCATAAATAGAAAATTTTTCAAGCGAAACAATTAATAATTTAGCGGCCACTCTTTGTTCTTTCTTATCAGCTTCACCGTACCAATCAACTAGTTCACTATAAAGTGACTCAATTTTTTCTAGCGGTGTTAATTCAACAATTGTTTTCTCTGGTTTTTTCTGGCTCATTGAAACTGTCTCAAAACTATAATTTAGCCATTAAGATACCACTATAATGTGACAATACCTGAAAAATAAACACTAGTTCAGGTATGATTTCAATCAATAGCATTTTCTTGATTTATAGCCGATAAAGTTAAGTTAATTATGGCGAGGAGCGAACATGATGATCGCCATCCCGACTAACGTAACGAAAACACCAACAACATCCCAAAATGAAGGGCGGACGCCATCGACAGCCCATAACCAACCAAGCGCGACTGTTACATAAACACCACCATAAGCGGCATAGACTCGACCTGCAGCCGATGGGTGTAGCGTCAATAACCATGCGAACAGCGCTAATGACACGGCAGCAGGAATGAGCAGCCAGGCAGAGCCGCCCTGTCTAAGCCAAAGATATGGCAAATAACAGCCGATTATTTCGGCAAGCGCTGTGACAGAAAACAAAGCCAGCGTTTTAAATTCGAACATAATGGCACCAATGGATAAAATATTTAGCAACCGGCAGCAATGAAGCACAGCGGAATGATTGTTCGGTGGAGCGTATTATTAGAATTTCTCCCTGTCAATAAATACGTCATGCTTTCCTTATTAAGAAGTTAAAAACCCAGTAATTTAAGTGATGTTGTATTAAATATTCAATGCAAAAAAAAGCAGCTAGTCACATATGTGACTAGCTGCTTCTTAAGTTAAGGTATATTAACTTAAGGCGTATTTTAAATAAGCTTGGCAAACGGCCTATTCAGTTACGAGTTGTGCGAGATTAATCACGAAAGAAACGAATGGGGAAATACAATAAAACAAGTAAAAATAATGCAATTCCAATGAACCAAGGCGCCCAATTATAATCAACCACTTGGTCACGTGTTTTTACTTTTTGTTTCAGTGCATCGATAACAGTATTTGATGTCGAAGGCGATGCCACATAATCAAAATTGAGCATTTTTGCTAATTTTTCTAAATTCGATTTTTTCTGCGAAGACAAATGTTCATTGTGCGGTCTTGCTGCACGTACCTCTTTTGAGTCATTTCGAAGCGATGCATAAACATCTTCATGCATAACCTCGTTTTGCTGCCAGAAACCATTTTCTGTTCCATCAAGCTCATGTTTTGGAATTGGCAATAATTTGTCACCACCAACCCCTACAAACACACCCGATACCTCACCCAGTTTTCCTTGATATTTAGGATATAGCGTTTCGTGCAATGGCGGTGCTTCATGACCATCGGTAATGAAAACGACATCAGGGCTAGGTTCCATCAGTTTTGCTTGGTCAATGGCAACAAAGGCTGCTTTTGACACTTCACTTGATAGTGCCCAAGCCATAGAACCATTAATCTTAGAAAGAATTTGAGTCAGATCGTTATAACTGCTACAGACTTCTACAGGATTAATTAACACTAAACTCCGTGCTTCAGTAAATGCTGCTAAGCCAACATGTGAGCCACATGGCAATTGTTGTAAGGTTTGCCTAGTATATTCTGTTGCCCATGTTAAACGGCTGATCACTTGTCCATCTTGCTCAACATCTTTTACATCCATACTCTGCGTGATATCAAGAACAAACAATAAATCCATGACTTTTACTGTGCGGTCAGTCCGAGGAAACCACAATGAGGCCATGATTAACAATACCACAACCAACATAAGGACCGCTGTAGTTATAACGCGTGATTGATAGGATAGTTTCATGGCAAATCAACCCTAAAACCAACCGCTTTAATCTCAATCCCTTTTCGGCCTTTAGAATCATCTGCAGCATCAGTTAATGATGGCTCTTCTGGCACCATCAATAATGCTAATTCTAAGTTATACCGCGCATCCCAGAAAGATGAGTTCAATAGTAAGGCACTACGGTAATCTTGTTTGGCAAGGCCTACTAATGAAATGCGTGCAGTATCTTCTGCCGCCTTTGTTTGTGCTTCACGTAGGTGAATATTGCCACGATTAAAGTAAGCTGCCGCTTCCAATTCTGCGTCATCTGTTTCTAATGCTACGGTCAGTCTTTCTAGGGCTGACGCTGGCTTATCTTGTTCAACATCACGATAAGCTTGTGAAAATTGTGCTTTAAAATGGTCAGGCACTACTTCAGATTCGACATCACCACTAATAAAAGCATTTATCTTATTGGTCTGCCACAAAGCGTATCCCGACTGACCAATAGCAACCAAACTGATAATAGCAATAGCGACCAATAACCAGTGTGCTAAATGAAATAATTTGTTCATGCGAGCATCTCCTTAACACGACAAGCTTTAGCCAGTTTCCTCACACTATCAACATCGGGGCCTTGCTGTGAGTTTCTAGCAAAAAAGTGTTGTTCTGATTGCGTATAAAATAACACTATGTCTGTTTGTAATGGTTGCAACCAAGGGCACTGCTTAAGCAAAGTATCTAACTCACCATAAACCACGACCGTGCCTGCTGTACGATTAAAAGCCGTATGTAAAATACGTGTCGCTTTATCTGCTGTCACCGCATGCAATTTCAAGCGTGATAAATCATGAACAGCTTGTGCAAATGGTTGACGATTTTTAGTTTTCCAACCAAAGTGCCATAAGGCTAATATCAATCCCGACACCATGGCAATGGCTGCTAATATCTGTAAGCGCTTTACCGTATCTTCTGTCGAAATTAGTGTCGGCCTCATATCAGGTTTAGCGGTGATTTTTTCGCCACCCTCAGTAACCGCTAATGATGGTCCAATCGTTATCGCCGTTGTTGGCAGTGTCAACCATTCGCCATCTGATTTTTTCACATCAAATGCCGGGATATCAATTACCGTATTTTTTAAGGGTACATTTATGATCTGATAGTGAAAAACAAGTTGTGAATTTGTTTGGTCAATCGTCTTCAGATGCAACCAAGTACCGTATCGTTTATCTTCTAGAGGAAAACTAGTTTTATCAATACTTTGCTCTAAGGTCGTTATATCAATCTTAACATCTACATCGTCGCCCAATACCAATCCCCAAGTACGGTCAACCGAGACATTAAGCGCAACATCAGCCGCTATGGCCATTCCTGTATAAAATGTAACGACAATGAACATCACGTATTTTAAGACGCTATATCTTAAATTTATCATTATTAATTCCTACCTAAAAAGTAGTTTGTAAGCTGCTCGCCCGACACATCACCATCAGTAAATAATGGTCTAACTCGATGGCGCATAAAGCATGCAGTTAACTGTTCAAAATGGTCATCAATGGTTTGTTGCCAGCGCTTTTTAATACTGGGCCGCATCCACAGGCTTCGTCGCTCTCCTGTTTCTGAATCACGCATTTCAGTCCAGCCAGCATGTGATGGTAAATGATTAACATCATCATGTTTCCAAACAACCGGTACCACGGTGTAACGTGATAGTTGTCTTAAGGCCTTATCAAGCACATCAATATCACAACAAAAGTCAGACGCAAGAAATACGATTGCATGTTTACTCGTAATCATATTGGCCGCATGAATCAAACCATCAATGCCTGCCGAACTTGCTGGCGCGGCATCTCGTATCATATCGGCAGCTAACGTCGGCATACTCCGCTGACGAGTAGGCATCATGTGTACATCGTGACGTAAACCGGAATCAAAGCCAGCCAAACCAAAGCGATCACCTAAACCAATCGCTGAATGAGCCACTAAATGGGTCAAGTTAGCTAACTGTTCATGATTCACATTAGATATAGCCATCGAACGTGATAAATCAGCCATCACCCACAGCGTGATCGGAGAACGTTGTTGATAACGTTTGACGAGGTAGTTATCTTTACCTGTCGCCATATTACTTCGAATTGTGGCGCGTAGATCTAAACGTCGAGGATCCGGATAATCAAACAGATCAGAAAAACCTGCAAAGCTATCGCCCGTACCTAATGATTTCCCATGATGTACACCTGGAAGGCTACCGTACACCTTATGAGGATATCGATAGCTGAACTCATCTTGTCGCTTTTTATTTTCACTCATATTTAAGCCCTATTAAGCCCTATATAGATTGATAAAGTTAGGGTACGGTCTATGGGGCTGAAATATGGTCGCGTAACGCTGCGATAAATTGAGGCATGATCTGCTCACGACGACCTTCATATATCGGTGATAGGAAAACCCGATGCGTTAAGGTCGCAAATAACACCGTATGTACGTCATCCGGTAATACATGATCACGGCCTTCTAACCATGCCGCTACTTTAGCCGCTCTGACCATTGCTGACATACCACGAACACTGGCACCAGCAACAACTAGCTCTTCCATGAAGACATCAGGGATCTCAATACCAAACTCATGAGGTCTCCATGTCGCATCCCAAATTCTGATGATATAGTCTTCAATTTCAGGTGATACAAACACGGCATGTTGAACTTCTTTATCCAGTGCATTTAACTCGGTGTAATCAAGTAAAGGTTCAGATAAACCACTTAACAACTCATCCACATCGTGGAATTTTGAATCAAAGATCAGTGCTTTACGATCTTCCAATACTTCTGGGTTTGAAATACCAATTTCAAATAAGAAACGATCTCGTGCAGCCGCACTCAATTCAAATGTTTCTTCTTTTTCAACACCATTACGGTCAGCAAAAACAACCATATGTGGGAATCTATATTCTTTCCCAAAGGCTTCGGCACTACGTTCAGCCATGGCACGTAATAATAAAGATTGTACTTGTGGACGTGCACGGTTAATTTCATTAAAGAAAAATACTGCCGTATCTTCGCCGTGAGAGATGAGGGGACCCGGATCAATAACAGGCTTACCTTCACCATCAACCCATGCACTATAAAGTAAATCACTCGGCATCAAATCGACACTACCTTCGATACGACCAAATGAGCCACCTAATGCTTTAGAAAAGGCACGAAGTAAGGTTGTTTTACCTACACCAACCCCCCCTTCTAGCAATACATGTCCTCGTGCATGTAAAGCAATCAAAATTAATCTAATCGCTTTTTGTTGCCCAATAACAACGGTATTAACAACATTTTCTAATGCTAACGCCTTATCACGAGCTGATTGTAAATTTTGCTTGTCCGCCATAACTTCCTCTCTTTAAATTATATGATTTGTTTTCGTGTTATCTATTACTTAGCTTACTTAATTCATTCTAATTTCATGTGCTTGTCTAACGCCCCATGCGGTATACATCTGCGCTAGCATGAGTAAAATCATAGCCAACATAGCGATAAGGAGAAATACTTTAGCCTTTTCCTCTTTTGGCAATGTTTCTTCAACAATCAACGTTTGATACTGCTGCTTATCAATGGTATCTATCGCTTCTGAGAAACTTTTCATCGAACCAATTTCAAAAGGAAGATAAGGATTTCCTATTGATTTAAAGAAAGTATGTAGCTTTCTTTCTGGCGTTGTCGTCCATCGTTCGTTGTCGCCTGGTTTCGCATCGAGCGTCATGCCTGTTACTGAACGCATATACAACCAGTAAAGTGTTAAGTTTTCCTTGGTATATAAGGCGGCAATTCTTTGCTGGTCTTCTTCACTAAACTCTTGCCCACCGTCCGACACAAGTACCACGATCCGTGAGCCGCGATAAGTTTGTCCTTCATACATTTCCGCTGCTTTAATTAATGCATTGGCAATATTGGTTTCAGATAGACCTTTACCTAATGCACTGGCATCTACTGTGGCCCGAATTGCTTCTTTGTTATAAGTCAAAGGCAATAAGTCTAAGGCTTTATCACTAAATAAAACAAAGCCAAATCGATCATCAGGGCGTTTATCAATAAACTCTTGTAAATACTTCTTCGCCACACGACGTTTACTATCAGACTTGCCGACACTCGCCATTAATAACTGACCCTTAATCGCAAAGGCATCATCCATACTGCGACTACGATCAACTAGAACAACTACTTCTGCCCCTTCACCAATTCGATCAACCTTTTTCTCTGGTAAATAAGGCCCTGCAAGCGATAAGATTAAACACGCTAAAACAATGGAAGCTAAGAACTTAAAAGCGAGGCCAATCATATTAGATAATGGGTCCTCAGGCACAAACTTATCCCACACGATTACTTTCTCAAGCGTACGTGTGAACCATGGCAAAGCGATAAGTGGTAATAAATATAGGGCTAATGGCGAGGCCCACTGTAGTCCGAATAAAGTCATAATAATGCTTCTTTCTCTAAAGTCATTGGTGAGATGTTATGCCTTTAAATAATGTTGCACAAAGGTATAACCAATCCCTACAAAACCAGTTGTTGTAATTAAAAAGCTGAGTCCAGATAAAACTTTCCAAATCATTTTATCCCAAAAGTCATCATCTAATGCTGCTACAACAAAGATCGTTGGGTTAGTAAATCCACCAATGGCAACACACCAACAAGCAATAACCGGTAACTCAATTCCGGCGCCCATAGCGGCACCATAAAAACTAAAGTTAAACACAGACATTAACGCATAATCAACATGTGCACGAATCATCGTTGCAAAATCAAACGTTCCATCAATCCCAGGAATCGGGTACCACTTAGCAAATGTCATCAACCAAGCTGAAAAGACCAATGCGCCGGCGGTAGCAACACCCCCTATTAATAAAATATCCATCGTTTTCCCTTTGTAAGTAAATAATGTTTTTTAGTTTAAAGTTATGTCCGCCAATACAACTTGCTGAACATCTTAACCTGAACCTTGTCGGGCATATTTCCCGACGGTTACTGGGTTATCGGTAAATCATTGTCATTAAATTTTTGCTTTAATAACGATGATTAAACTCGCACCTACATTACAACTCACCTCGATAATTTCATCACCTCATATTTGCCTGCCGACTACGGGCAAATTTCCCTGCTATTATCTATCACCTTTTCATCACGTCTTATAACACCTACACTATGAATCACACACCTTTAGGCATTTATCGTTCAATGAATTTAAAAATACACCTATTTTCTAGAATTCTATTGATAGCCCTTATCAGCTTAATATCGAGTCCCTTTTATGTGTTGTACCAAACAGATAAGCAGGCTAAAACTGAAGCTGAGTTCACGGCTTCACGCATCGAAACCCAAGTAAAAACACAAATGCTACAAATGTTTGCTCGCAATGATTTTGCAAGTACCTTTCCTAATACCGAGTTATGGCCAGACATCAATAATCTATCTGGCTCTTGCATTCAGTTTCTATCGCGTTCTGATAAACGTAGTAGAAACTTATGTCAGCAAATTACTGAAGGTGAACGTACGTGGCCAGTGTGGTTTGGTACCTTATATCAGCAGTTTTTTTCGCCAGATTTTGAAGTTAAAAAAGTATTTTCATTTAATGCCATGGTCTACGGAGCCATCGTCGTAACCTTAAATACACGTATAGAAACCGCACGTGCTTGGAATAATCTTCGTGCCGTCATCGGCGTATTATTTGTGAGTATCTTCGCCGTCTCCATACTCGTTTATATCACCATTAATCGCATGCTAAAACCCGCACAAATTATCGTGGCGGGTTTAGAAAAAATGCGTGATGGTGAATTAAACACTCGTCTGCCTTCTTTCGATATCGACGAATGGAAACGCACCAGCGAAACAATTAACCAACTGGCCAGTAGTCAAGAACAAATCATTGCTGACAAGAAACAACTGGCATTGAAATTACTCAATATTCAGGAAGAAGATCACCGTTATATTGCGCGTGAATTACATGATGAGTTTGGCCAATGCTTAGCTGGCATTAATGCCGTGACCGCGTCAATCAAACAAACAGCCAAACTACAAAGCCCCGAACTCATGGCAGAATTAAATACCATCAGCCCTATAACTCATCACATGATGGATGTCTTGCGCAGCATGCTGACGCGTTTACGACCAGCCGAAGTGGATGATTTAGGCTTAACGACCAGCTTGAAAAAATTGATTAACAGCTGGAATAATCGCTCAAATGGAATGACAAGCTATCAGCTCAGACTCAATGGTAATATTGATAACTTACCAGCCCCCTTACCGGTTAATATTTATCGCATCGTACAAGAATGTCTCACCAACATAGCCAAACATGCCCAAGCTTCACTCGCTGAAGTCGTTATCAACACCCTGCCCGACCATAGTATTCAACTTGAAATTAGTGATGATGGTATTGCTGAAGTAGACGAATTTGATAACACGCTAGGCGTAGGTTTATTAGGCATTCGTGAACGCATCATGGCCTTAGGTGGCAAAATCACATTGCTCGCCCGCACAACAGGCGGCTTAACAGTCAACATCACGATACCTATCGTCACAAAACAAGGTCAGAATCATGAGTAATACTATTAAAATCATGCTAGTAGATGATCACGCTATCGTACGTGAAGGTTATCGCTCTTTACTACAAAAACAAGACCATATGAAAGTGATTGCCGAAGCTAGTGACGGTGCACAAGCCTACTTATCATATAAAGAACACAAGCCTGATATTGTCATTATGGATATTTCGATGCCGGGTCAAGGTGGCTTAGAAGCCATCTCACGCATCAAACAATTTGATGCTGACGCTAAAATAATTGTCTTTAGCATGCATCAAAATCCGAGTTTTGCCGTACAAGCAACAAGAGCCGGCGCATTAGGCTATGTCACCAAAAGTAGCGATCCCGAAGTATTGATTCGTGCTATCTACGACGTGCAACAGGGCAAATATACCTTAAGTGCTGACATCGCTCAGGCACTCGCCTTAGAAAAACTGGGCACCAACAGCACCGCCCTAGATCAGCTTACTGTGCGCGAGTTTGAAATATTACGCATGTTAGTCGAAGCAACGCCGACTCAAGACATCGCTGACACATTAAATATCAGCCCTAAAACCGTGGCTAATGCCCATTATATTATTAAGAAAAAATTGGGCGTGACGAGTGATATTGAACTTACCCATCTTGCTATAAAAATGAATATTCTTGATTTATTAACCTTGTCTGCTAACGAATGTTAAAAATAAAATCAAGATAGTGTTATAAAAAAGCGCCAATCAGGCGAGTGCATTTTATGTTTCACATTGTAATCAATGGGAGCCGTGTTGATTGATTTGCAGCTTTCCTACCGCTCATATATTGAAACATCTATTTTATTAAGTGCACACTTTTCGTCCTTAAATTGTAATCAAAGGCAAGCAAGCAACAGATCGATTCATCTCTAATTACAAAAATAAATCGAGTCAGGGCCACAGTAGTTCTGCGCCTCGGAGATCCTTATTACTGTTTGCTTATCACTCATTTATCCGACCTTAGCCCAAAGGCGAAAATTGAATATAGAGGGTTTTGCAATGGTTATTTACTTTGTTAACCCTACTACACTCATTTATCACTAATACTAATATCAACCGAGTCGAACCCTATTAGTTTTTTTGGGGGGATCAGGATAAAACTTATATTTTTTCAGCAGATTTGATTGCCTCGTCTAAAACTCTTCCTAAACCACCAGAGACTTCCGCTGACTTGAGTGCATCAAGATTGACTGGATTACCAACGATCACTACCCCCCCCATTCCATAGCCGATATGAGGATCACACTGATAAACATAGACACCTTCTTTTTCGAATTTGTGACTGAAGTTATCACCTAATTTGGTTGTGAATTTTTCAGCCCCTTTGGGTACAAACATCATCTGAACATTATGTGTTGGCATGTTCCTCCAGCTCACAGAGTCTCCCGGCGATATTTTCACAACCATCGGTTCAAATTTGACCGCTTGGGCCATCACGGTTTTATCTGCCGCGAAAGCGGTCGAAAAAGACAGTACAGATAAAAATAATCCTGTAAATAGTGCTGTTGTCAGCTTTGTCATTTTTTTCTCCTTCTGTTTAAGGACACCCTTGTTACTGTTGGAAAAGATGCTTCACTATCTACGTCAATAAAATCTAGAAAAAGTTCCATATATTTGTGAAACATCTCTTACAAAATGGTACCTATATCAGAATAGTAGAATTAAAAGTTGGGCCACGGTGATGTGAAAACTACCGAAAATTTCACACATGTAGTTAAACAATGGGCTGAGGATGTTAAAAGTCCTTTAATCCGTTGAGTATACTAATCTCAAGAATAGAGAGCTGACTTGTCCTTAAAATTTAGAACACACGATACTGATATTAGATCAGGCTTGGCGCGAATTCATTTGTTGTAATAAAGAATATATAGCCTGACGACTCTGCTTTAGATGTTTAGTCGTAAATATTTCCGCTTCACTCTGTACATACTCTCCTAGCGGTAACGCTTCATCATCCAATGCAAGAAAATCGGCCGCGGTATTCGCCTGAGCTTCCAAATGAAACTGAAGTGCCCATACATTTTCACCTAACTTAAAACCTTGATGCGGGGTAACAGCAGTCGATGCAAAAGGAATGGCACCATCGGGTAGATCAAAACAATCAGAATGCCAACTTAATGGAACGAGTGAATCAGGCATCCATGTCGCACAGGAATCCGTTTTGGTAATCGCATGCCAACCCACTTCCTGTTCCGCATTTCTATAAACGTCAGCGCCCATTGAACTGGCAATTAACTGCCCGCCTAAACAAATGCCAAGAATAGTTTTATCTGACTCAATGGCTTCTTTAATTATCTTTTTTTCAGCGACAAGCCAAGGATGTATGTCTTCATCATAAGCGCTCATCGGCCCACCCATAATCAATAACCAATCAAATTGATCAACGGTCGGCAAAGCCTCATTTAAATCCAAACGGTAGGTTTGCAATTCGAAGTCTTTATCTGTAAACCAATCCGTCATCGAACCTATCCATTCGCCTTCTGCATGTTGAAACACTGCTACCTTCTGCATCAAACTACTCCATAAAAATCTTAATTACTTATGTTAAATAGTAGGCTTATTCTTGCTCAAATCAAAGTGATTTATCGGCAATCAGTCTTAAGGCTTAAATGTGTACAAATGCCTTATATAAGTTAAAAACACTGATCAGACTTATCAACGAACCAACCAATATCAACAATGTTTTAGTCTTAAGATGACGTGTTATATATGCTGCAAAAGGAGCGGCAAATAAGCCGCCAATCACCAAGCCTGCAACAATGATCCACACGCTTTGATCTAGAATTGAAAACAGTGCTGTAGCAACCGTAACGGTGAGAAAGAATTCGGCAAAATTGACTGATCCAATTGTCGTTCTGGGGTCATGACCTGATCCAACTAAAGAGGTCGTTACAATTGGCCCCCAACCGCCACCACCTGTTGTGTCCATAAGGCCACCAAAAAGTGCCAGTGGTGCAATCTTCACAGCATTGATGTCATAGCGTGCTTGAATTTGACGAAATGCCTTACTTAATACATATAAACCCATCAACAATAGATATATGCTGATATATGGTTTTAAGGCTTTGCCATCAATCACATTCAAAATATAAGTGCCAATCAAGCCACCAACAATACCTGGGATAAGTAAACTAAAGAACAGTTTTTTGTTTACGTTGCCCATTTTGAGGTGCGACACGCCAGATACACCGGAGGTGAACACTTCAGCCAAATGTGTTGCACCACTAGCCATTGCTGGCGAGGCACCTACAGCAAGTAAAAAACTGCTTGAGGTAATGCCATAAGCCATACCTAGAGCACCATCAATTATTTGTGCCATTAGCCCTACTAGTAAAGCGCCCCAAAACATTGGGTCATGTATAGCATCAGTAATAATTTCTGTTCCGCTTCGAATATTGCCACCTAAAAATAAACGATAGGCTAAATATAAAAGTAGTCCAATTAGTACTGCAAATACCAAATAACTTGCAATACGAAGTAATGGGTGGTCAGATGCATGCGTTACATCATATTCAACAGGCGGTATACCTAGTGCCTCATGTTCTTGGTTAATAGATTGATCTTCTAGATCTAATCGACGAATTTTCATAATATTTATTCCGCGTAATGGCTAACAGGGCAAAGTCGCACTGGTTTTTAATAACGCCATTCTATGCCCTCCTATTTATTAGTTTAAATACTATTAATCGAAATCTATATATTGTTTTATTATATATCTAACAATTTAGTATGAGTATAAAAAGTTAGGATAAATCACCTACTCTAGATACGACTACACGCTACTTTTAGTCCCTATTATTAAATGATAAAAATGAGAATCCACTACATATTATGAGCTCTAAACCCTATTTCAAATGTTAAGGTCTATATATAAAATCCCAGACAAACGGAACTTTTGAAACGCATCATCGTCAGACAGTCCTGTAATACCTGTAATACCTGCTGATGCCGTAAAATATTAGGAACTAATAATAACGACACACCACATCGTATAACACTGAAGGAATACCACGCATGATAGAGGCAAGTTTGACTAATTCACAGATCGCAGTTCAACAACTTAAAACCTACATCAGCAAGCAGATTATCGGACAAGAAGTCTTAGTAGAAAGGATGCTCATCGCACTCTTAGCCGATGGACATATATTGGTTGAGGGTGCGCCAGGATTAGCTAAAACACGTGCTATTAATGTGCTAAGCAGAGGCATTGAAGCTAACTTCCATCGTGTGCAGTTCACACCTGATTTATTACCAGCTGATTTAACGGGTACCGAAATATACCGCCCACAACAAGGTAACTTTGAATTTCAAAAAGGCCCGTTATTTCATAACTTAATTCTGGCAGATGAAATCAATCGTTCGCCCGCTAAAGTGCAAGCCGCATTATTAGAAGCGATGGCAGAAAGACAAATTACGGTTGGTGCCGCGACCTACCCATTGCCCGAATTATTTATGGTGATGGCAACTCAAAACCCAATTGAACAAGAAGGTACGTATCCCCTACCCGAGGCGCAGTTAGATCGCTTTATGTTGCATGTAAAAATTGACTATCCACATGCTCAACATGAAAAAGATATTTTACATTTAGCCCGTGCAGAAGCACGCGGCGAACTAAGCTCAGATCAATCAACTCAAACAAAAATTAGCCAACAAAGCTTATTAACGGCACGAAAAGAAGTGTTAGATGTGTTTATGAGCGATGTCTTGGAAGAGTATTTATTACAACTCATTATCGCGACCCGTAACCCGAGTATTTATGGCGATGATATGGCTTCATGGGTGCAATATGGTGCTAGTCCCCGTGCCAGCATCGCTTTAGATCGCGGCGCTCGTGCTAAAGCATGGCTACAGCAACGTGATTTTGTTACCCCTGAAGATATTCAAGATATCGCCTTTGATGTATTACGTCATCGTTTGATTTTATCTTATGAAGCAGAGGCAGAAGGCATTACCACTGATCGCGTTATTCAGGAATTAATTGCCCGCGTTGCCGTTCCTTAAGCAGGATAATCAAAGGTGAACTCAGCAGTACAAACCAATAATGACCTTGTTTCGATACGGTTAAAAACGCTGATTGATTTAGCTAAATCAATCACATTATTAAAACGTCGTCGCCATCAAATTCAAGCAGGCCAGAACGGTGAATATGTGTCTCGCTTTAAAGGCCGCGGTATGGAGTTTGACGAAACACGTATTTATCAACCTGGTGATGACATTCGCAGTATTGATTGGCGAGTGACGGCTCGTAGCGACAAAACGCATACCAAAGTTTATCGTGAAGAGCGCGAACGGCCGGTGTTTATTTCGGTGGATTATCGTCCCGCAATGGCCTTTGCAACACGTGGTGCTTTTAAATCGGTTCAAGCGGCAAAAATAGCGGGGTTATTGGCATGGTCGGCTCAAGCCAATGGTGATCGAATTGGTGGCCAGATCTTTAATGAACACGGCTGCCAAGAAATCAAGCCCAAAGGCGGCAAACATGCCGTGTTACATTTTTTAAATGCTTTGGTTAAACCTGATTGTTCTAATGATGCCAATGTGTCATTAGAGCGCATTTTAACACGGCTTATTCATCACACTCGTCCCGGTAGTTTGGTGTATGTGATCAGTGATTTTCGGGGTTTGAATGATACGGCTGAGTTGCATTTATCAAAATTAGGTCGGCATTGTGAAGTAGTATTAATTCATATTTACGATCCACTAGAGAGTCAACTCCCAACTAAAGGTCGTTTTCGCTTTACCGATACCCTTCGCGACATTATTGTCGATAGTAGCGATAAGCAACGATTAGAAAAATATCAACAACGTTTTCAGCAGCAACAACTTCATTTACAAACCTTAACTAAAAAGTGGCGAATGACCTTATTGCAATGCAGTACTAACGATGATCCGCTTGAGGTTATACGCTAATGGAACAAAGTTTACCTTTACGCGATATTCACCTACCTGAGGCTATTTCTTGGTGGCCCCCAGCGATCGGCTGGTGGTTATTGTTAGTGTTAATTCCCCTGATTATTTTTGGCGCTTGGTGGTTATATAAACGCCTGACACGTAACACGGCTGTTAAAAGTGCTAAACGTCTGCTGATCACGATCAAAGACGATCCAAATAGTGATGAGTTGCAAAAAATACAACAACTATCAACATGGTTGCGTCGCGTCACCATGAGTGTAGCCCCCGACCAACGCAATGCCGGTTTAACGGGTATTACATGGTTAGCATATTTGGATAGTAGCGTTGAAGGCTCACCGTTTAGTAATGGTATTGGTCAATGCCTAGCGGACGCACAGTTTAGACAATCGGTACCTACTGACATCGATATAACGGCCTTGATCACACTCTGTGAAACGTGGTTAAAAGGACAGAAAAAATGATGCATTTTGACTGGCCTTGGCTATTATTGGCTCTACCGCTTCCTTTATTAATTCGCTGGTTATTACCTGAACAAATACCTATTGAACAGGCAGCCTTAAAAGTACCTTTTCTTGATGATTTTGGCAGTGATGAAACGACTAAGCTTGCATCTCAACAGCAATGGCCATTAATCCTCGCGACCCTCGCTTGGGTTTTTCTCGTTTTGGCAAGTAGTCGTCCACAATGGTTAGGCGAACCGATAGAACAAGCGATATCAGGACGCGATTTAATGTTAGCTGTCGATGTATCTGGCAGTATGCAACAAGAAGACTTCGTTATTAATAATCAGCGTATTGATCGTTTAACCGCCACAAAACACGTTGCTACTGATTTTATCGATCGCCGAGTGGGTGATCGTGTGGGTTTAATATTGTTTGGTACCACGGCTTATGTACAAACACCACTGACCTTTGATCACAAGACAGTAGCAACCTTATTAGATGAAGCGTTTATCGGCATCACCGATGATAAACCAGCGACATCGATTGGCGATGCTATTGGTCTCGCGGTAAAACGTATGGATGATCAGCAAGCAAATAGTCATGTACTTATTCTGCTGACCGATGGCGCCAATACCGCAGGTGAAGTATCACCACTACAAGCAGCTGAGTTAGCAGCAAGTCATCAACTTAAAATCTACACAATTGGTATCGGCGCAGATGAAATAATCATTCGTAGTCTTTTTGGCGATCAAAAGGTTAACCCATCCATGGATCTGGATGAAAAAACATTAACGGCCATTGCAGATAAAACGGGTGGGAAATACTTCCGAGCCAGAAATACGCAAGAACTTGAGAAGATTTATCAATTGCTTGATCAACTCGAACCCGTAGAAAAAGATAAGCAATATTTTAGGCCGCTCAGTGAACTTTACCCTTGGCCTTTGGGCTTAGCTTTATTGCTAGCGGCCATTATTGCGCTTACTAGATTAGGGGGGCGATTGAGATGATCATGAGTTTAGCTGACTTTCATTTTATAAGACCATATTGGTTTCTAGCGCTATTACCAGCGGCAATATTTATCATCCTATCCGTTAAAAATAAGTTGGCTCGTGGCAACTGGTCTGAAGTATGTGATGACGCTTTACTACCCTTCATTTTGCAAGATAGTAATAAACAAGTTAAACATCGCTGGTCTTCAATCGCAATGTCAGTGGCGAGTCTGTTAGCTATAATTGCCTTAGCAGGCCCCACTTGGGAACGTTTACCAACACCTGCTTTTCGTAATGATGCGGCATTAGTGATTGCACTCGATCTTTCACGCTCGATGAATGCGACCGATATCAACCCAAGTAGATTGATACGGGCGCGTTATAAAGTGGCTGATATTTTGCAAATGCGTACAGATGGTTTAACCGCTTTGATAGCTTATGCTGGCGATGCCTTTACCGTGACACCATTGACGCAAGATACGGCGACAATCAGCAATCAGCTCAATGTTTTAACTACCGACATCATGCCAAGTCAGGGCAGTAATACATTGGCGGCACTCAAGCTAGCTGTTGAGTTATTACAACAAGGTGGACAAACACAAGGTTCAATTTTACTTATTGCTGATGGCATTAATGCTGATTCAATGGATCAAGCTAAAGCCATTTTAGGTAACTACAAACTATCAATATTGGGGATTGGCACAACAGAAGGCGCCCCAATTAAGCTAGTTGATGGTGGTTTATTGAAAGATAAACAAGGCAATATTGTTGTACCAAGATTAGCCTCATCACAACTCGCATCACTCGCACAGCTTGGGGGTGGTATTTATCAAGCGATCAGTAACGACGACAGTGATATCAAAACCCTGATGGCACATAGTAAAACTGCCTCAATACAAGAAACAACCAAGGCCTCTAAACATCTCGTCGAACAATGGGTTGAACAGGGACCTTGGTTATTATTACTATTATTACCCTTGGCGGCGTTGTACTTTAGAAAAGGTTTATTGGTCATTCCTCTGATCGTTTTAATGAATTATCCTCAAGAAAGTTATGCCGTTGAATGGCAGGATTTATGGCAGACACCCGACCAACAAGCACAACAAGCATTCAATCAGCAGCAATATGAACAAGCCGCCACTCAGTTTCAATCTCCCGAATGGCAAGCTGCAGCACAATTTAAGGCCGAAAAATATCAACAAGCGGCTGAAACGTTGCAACCACTTGAGCAACACACTGCTGATGCTTATTACAATCAAGCAACGGCTTTAGCAAAGGCTGGACAATTAGAACCCGCTTTAGAATCCTATCAAGAAGCGCTAAAACTTAGCCCTGAACATGAGGATGCGCTTTATAACAAAAAGCTTGTCGAACAAGCATTGCAAAATCAAAAACAAGATAAAAAGCCAGATCAAGATAAGCAGCAATCTGATTCAGACTCATCTGATAAAAAGGAAAATGACGATCAAAACAATAAGTCGTCAGATCAATCAGATGCTCAACAGGAGCAGCAGGATAAAGATTCAAAAGAATCTTCTAACAACCAAACGAATAAAGACCAGCAAGAACCAAACAAAATGGCTGAGAAGAGACCACAACAAGCTGAAAAAGAAAAAAACACAACTAAAGCCGAGCAGCAAGATCAAGCTAATAAAGCTCAGGAAAAAGCAGCTCAACAACAAACGGATCAAGATGCCAATGAGGATAGCGAACAAAAACAAGCTCAAGAACAATGGCTTAAACGTATTCCCGACGATCCTGCTGGTTTATTAAAACGCAAATTCAAATATCAATATAGTCAACGTAATCAAAGTCCACAACAGGAACAAACATGGTAAATACGTTTACATCGCTCACTCTAACAGCCTTGGATAAAGACCGAATGGTCAGCTCATCTATATCAATTAAATTAATAACCGTAATGATGTTACTGCTAATGCTATTTTCAGTGTCCGTCAGTGCCGCTCAAATTGACGTGTCTGTCGATAGAAATCCTATTGCACTGACCGACTCATTCCAGTTGACCTTTTCCGCCACAGAATCACCCGATGACGATCCTAACTTTGCTCCGTTGAAACAAGACTTTGATATTATTAATCAACAGAAAAGTAGTCAATTATCTTGGGTAAATGGATCGACTAATAGAACGATTCAATGGACCTTGAGTGTCATGGCAAAACACAGTGGCGATTTACAAATTCCGGCTATTTCTTTTGGTGATAACACCTCTCAACCCCTAGCTATTACTGTCATTGAAACAACGCCATTGAGTGCTATCTCGGATGATAACGAGTTATATTTAGAAGTCGAAGCAAGCCCTACAAACACTTATGTACAGGCGCAAGTTTTGTACACCGTACGTTTTTATCATCGAATTAATCTTGCTCAAGCGACGCTTTCCGATCCCAAACTTGATAATGCCGTGGTTGAAAAAATAGCTGAGGATAGTCAATACAACACAAAGATAAAAGGCATGACTTATCGGGTAACTGAACGTAAATATGCCATTTTTCCTCAGCAAAGTGGCACAATGGCTGTTGAGCCTCTAGTGTTAACAGCAGAGGTCATTACCGATGATCCACGCTCACGTTACAATAATTTTTTCAACAACCAAAGCACTCAAACTAAGCGTATTTTATCTAAAGCGATTAACTTAAATATACAAGCTGTTCCCGCTAGTTTTAACGGCGAGCATTGGTTACCTGCCAAACAACTCTCTTTAAAAGAAACATGGTCAAATGATGCTTTACAGGTCAAGGTCGGTGAACCTATTACTCGTACCTTAACCATTTTTGCTAAGGGAGCAACATCGAGTCAGTTACCCGATCTAAGTCTCCAACACCTTAACCCTGAGCTTAAAATTTACCCCGACCAAGCAGTGATTAACGATCAGCAAAATGGCGATGGGGTTATTGCCATGCGTGAACAAAAAATAGCATTCATACCCTCTACAGCAGGTAATTTCACTTTACCTGCGATCGATGTTTCTTGGTTTAATACTCAAACTGAAAAGATGGAATTAGCACAACTTCCGGCTGTGACTTTAGCCGCGGTTGCATCTCAACCCGTCAACTCAACTATAAATAACGCACCCACGACTCCACCAGCTATACCGTCAGCACAACAGCCGGCAACAATATTGCCAACGCCAGCGGTAATAACTAATACTATTTGGATGTGGACTGCAGTGGGATTTGGCTCTGCTTGGCTACTGACTCTATTATTTATATTGTGGTCACGTTTTACTAAAGCTCAACCAAACCAAATAACTCAAACAAAGCCAAAATCTAGATTAAAAGATACGCCCATCAAGCTGAAAGAAATCATCAAGGAACTTAAAACCGCTTGTACCGATAATAATCCTCAAGCCGCCCAGCAAGCACTTCTAAAATGGGCAACAAGCCGCTATAACATTACAAACTTAGTTGAGCTAAGTAATTATTGTGGTGCGGGTATGCATGCTGAATTAACAAAACTTAATCATGCCTTATATGCCAAGGATAAATTGGCATGGGATGGTGCTGGATTGTTACAAGCCGTTATGGCTAAGCAGACCAAACAATCAACATCTAAAAACGTTGATGAACCTTTAGTGCCACTCTATCCCTCACAACGATAGTCGCTTTATAATCGCGCCGATGGCAGTGGTTAACTGACGTAAGTCCGCCGCACTAATAATATAAGGCGGCATAATATAAATCAGATTTCTAAACGGTCGAATCCACACGCCTTGGTCAACGATGAATGCGGGTAACCAATCCATATATTCATCCATCGGCTTATGGAGTTCTACGACACCAATCGCCCCTTTCACTCGCACATCTTTTACTAAGGCATGCGATTGGTACGGCAATAACTCATTCATTAACTGCTGTTCGATGGCTTTTACTTGTCCATGCCAATCTGATTCCAACAATAAATCTAAACTCTCGCACGCTACACGACAGGCTAGTGGATTGCCCATAAATGTCGGGCCATGCATCAATGCCCCGCTGCCATCGGTCGCTATACCATTCACTACCTTATCAGTACACATCGTGGCCGCTAACGTCATATATCCACCAGTTAATGCCTTACCCACACATAAAATATCTGGACAAATATCCGCTTGTTCGTAGGCAAATAAACTGCCTGTTCGACCAAAGCCCGTCGCTATTTCATCAAGTATTAATAAAATATCGTATTGATCACACAATGCCCGTACTTGGCGGAGATATTCAGGGCAATAAAAACGCATTCCGCCTGCACCCTGTACTAAAGGTTCGATAATAACGGCAGCTACTTCCTGCTGATTATCGATTAATAACTGGCGAAATTCCGCAATATCGCTGTCTTGCCATTCTTCATCTGTGCTGCAGCTTGGCGCAGGTGCAAATAGATGTTTTGGCAATACTTGCTCAAACATACTGTGCATACCATTTTCTGGATCACTGACCGCCATCGCACCAAAGCTATCACCGTGATAGCCATTGCGAACACTTAACAGTCGTTGTTTCTTAGTGAAACCTTGAGCAAACCAATATTGGATGGCCATTTTAATCGCCACTTCAACCGAAATTGAGCCTGAATCAGCTAGAAAGACATACTGCAAGGGCGATGCAGTCATATCAATTAGCTTACGGACTAAATCAACCGCAGGCTGATGAGTCAGCCCTCCAAACATTACATGTGACATCTGATCAATCTGATATTTTGCAGCATTGTTCAGTCGTGGATGATTATAACCATGAATAGTCGACCACCAAGATGACATGCCATCAATAATCTCACGACCATCTGCTAAGTTTAGTCGAACGCCCTTAGCGGATACTACTTCGTGAATAGATGATGGTTGAACGACGCTACTGTATGGATGCCAAATGTGTTGAGCATCAAAAATTAGGTTTTTATTGTTTCTCATACTGATTATTTTATCAGTGTTACGAAAGGTAAACGAGGTTAAATAGTGGAATTAAGCTTAACTGTGAACCAATAGGCTTCCCATACTGCGAAAATACTGAGAGAATAAGCATTTGTGTATCTACTATAGAGTTTAGCGATGAAACGAAATAGACTAATCCCATCATCTAAACAAGCCAATATATTTTCTACAAAGCCGCGCTTTGCCAAGCGTAGCCATTTATTAGCATTGTCATTACTTACGTTTACTGGTGTATTTATTACCGGTATTGTATTGGCAACCAGCCAACCTGCTGACACAAGCTTTGAGTCTAAGATTATAGATTTACCAGATTTGTCCGCAGAAATGCAATCAATATCATCTACTACTACCCTAGCTAATAAAAAAGAAAATTTGGCCGCTGTCAGCGCCATTGAGACTATTGAGCAACCCATAGTCACGACATCAACTGAAAAACGTGATATCGAACTTGCTGCAGTTGAGCAACGGGCAATTGATCAGTTGCAATATTCTGTTCAACCTAATGAGCAAGTAGACCAGAGCTCCAAGCAAGAAACCGAATCTAAATCCAACTTGAATTGGAAAGAAGTAACCGTTAAATCAGGTGATAATTTATCACTTATCTTCCAAGGTGTTGGTCTTGGTGCCACTGAAACCCATAATATTGCTCAATTGGGAAAAGACGTCAAACCATTACTCAATCTTAAACCAGGTCAAGTATTACGTTTTGGGTTTGATAATACGCAAGAATCTAAAACATTACAGCAACTGCATTTGCAACTGAGTCCTATTCAAAGCTTAGAAGTAAAACTAACGACAGAAGGTTATAAGACAAATTTAGTTACGCGTGAAGTTGAAAAACGCCAAACTAATGCCTCAGGTACCATTCGAAGCTCTTTGTTTGAAGCCGGTATTGCAGCTAACTTATCTGATAAGTTAGTCATGGAGTTGGCTTATGTATTTGGCTGGGATATCGATTTTGCTTTAGATCTTCGACAGGGTGACAACTTCACTATAGTTTATGAAGAAGATTATTTAGATGGTGATAAAATTTCTGATGGTGACATTTTAGCTGCAGAATTTACTAATCATGGCAACACATATCGCGCTGTACGTTATACCGACAGCGATGGCTCTAGCCATTATTACACACCGAAAGGTGAGAGTATGCGTAAGACATTCAATCGTACACCTGTGCATTTTTCTCGTATAAGTTCTAAGTTTAATCCTAACCGTAAACATCCAATTCTAAAGACGAGTCGTCCCCATCAAGGTGTTGATTATGCTGCAGCTATAGGCACACCTATACTTGCTACAGGTGATGGAAAAATTGATTTTGTTGGTAATAAAGGCGGTTACGGACGCACGGTAATCTTATCTCATAGTGGAAAATACACCACGCTATACGCTCATATGTCTAAGTTCAAAAAAGGTTTAAACAGAGGCAGTCGCGTTAAGCAAGGTGACGTAATTGGTTACCTTGGTATGAGTGGCCTAGCCACTGGTCCCCATTTACATTATGAATTCCGAGTTAATGGTGTTCACCGTAACCCACTGACTGTTGCCTTACCAAAAGCAGAAGCACTACCTAAGCAATATCGAAATGATTTTAATCAAAAGTCACAACCTTTATTAGCCCAACTTAATAACCTTAGTAAAATACGTTTAGCGCTTAACGAACAATAAACGGCAAGTGCGCTATTTTATTGGGGTCATGTCAGGAACGAGCCTTGATGGAATTGATGTTGCGTTAACATCGATAACAGAGTCTGGTACATTTCAGCTTGTTACGGCACAAACGTACTCATTTCCTGAAGCGCTTCATTACAAGCTTAGAGGCTTAATTGTGAATCAAGCCTCTAAGCTGCAAGATCTTGGTGAGATCGACATTGCTTTGGGACGATTAATTGGTTTATCCATTAATAAATTACTTACGACACAACAACTCTCTGCCAAAGACATTACTGCAATAGGCAGTCATGGCCAAACCATATTCCATTCTCCCGTTGGAGAATTCCCATTTAGTTTACAAATCGGCAATGCTAATCTCATCGCCGAAATCACCGGCATTACGACCATCGCCGATTTTCGTCAGCGTGATATAGCTGCCGGCGGTCAAGGTGCGCCACTCGTGCCTGCATTTCATCAAGCATTATTTAGTTCGCCCGAGAAAGATAGAGTTATCGTCAATATTGGCGGTATTAGCAATATTACTTTACTGCCCGCCAATTCAGATGAAGCTGTGATTGGTTTTGATACTGGCCCCGGCAATGTATTGCTCGATTATTGGATAAAGCTACAACTAAACAAGCCTTATGACCATTCGGGTGAATGGGCAGCTTCAGGAAAATGTAATAATGAAATTCTAAGACAATTACTTGATGAGCCTTACTTTAAACAAGCCATCCCTAAAAGTACGGGACGTGAATTATTTAACCAGCAATGGTGTGAAACAAAGCTAGCTGGATACATACCAGAAATATCCACCACTGATATTCAAGCCACCCTTGCCGAACTAACGGCACAAACTATTGCTAATGATATTACGCGTTATGCCACGCCTAATAGTTCAGTATTCATCTGTGGTGGAGGTGCTCACAATAAACATTTAATGAGCCGACTAGAGGCCTTGGTCGGCGACAAAAAAGTGTCTACAACATCGGACTTAGGCATACACCCCGATTGGGTTGAAGCGTGTGCATTTTCCTGGCTAGCTTATAGAACAATGAACAAAAAATCCGGTAATTTACCTTCTGTTACTGGCGCTCAACACCACGTAGTATTAGGGGCAATTTATTTGGCCTAATACTTTATGCATCTAAAGATTGTTCGTAGGCCTCTGCTGATAAAAGCCCATCAATATCAGCGGCATTATCAGGTTGAATTTTAAACAACCAACCATCGCCAAAAGGCTCTTGGTTTATGAGTTCAGGCTCATCAACTAATGCCATATTAATCGCGATGATCTCACCACTCACTGGCATATAAATATCAGATGCCGCTTTTACAGACTCTAGCAACATACATTCTTCTTTTGCCGCAAAACGCTGCCCGATTTCTGGCAACTCAGCAAAAACAAGATCGCCGAGTAAATCCTGGGCATGTTCGGTAATACCTACGGTTAGTTCGCCACTATCTTCACAGCGAATCCATTCATGTGTTTCTGCATATTTCAAAGAACTAGGGTTACTCATATTCAACTACGTCCATACAATATATTTAATTTTTTCAATTTAGGCACACAGCTATCATCAACCATATCCCAATTAAATCGCCACATCCAGTTATCTTCAATAGTACCTGGTACATTCATTCTATGTTCACCACCCAAAGCCAATAAGTCTTGCATTGGTAACACTGCTAACTGTGAAACCGATTGCAGTACAGCGCGAATAAGTAACCATGGCATCGTCTCTGTCGTTTCGCCAAAATACTCATATACATGCGCCTTAGTGCCTTCATCCAGAGTATCAAACCAGCCCAGTGTCGTATCATTATCATGCGTTCCTGTATAAGCAACGCTTTCTTGGCAGTGTTGATGAGGTAAATAAGGATTAGTGGCATCACCACCAAAGGCAAATTGTAAGATCTTCATGCCTGGCATGCCATATTTTTCTCGTAAAGCGGTTACTCCATCGGTGATAATACCAAGATCTTCTGCCACTAAAGGTAATTCACCAAAAGCGTTGAGTAAGGCATTAAACAAGGCATCACCCGGCGCTTTCACCCATTGCCCATCCATCGCGGTTTCGCACTCGACAGGAATTTCCCAACAGGCTTCAAATCCTCTGAAGTGATCAATGCGAATGAGATCAAATAAATCCAACTGTGTTTGTAAGCGTTGTTGCCACCATTGAAAACCGGTCTTAGTATGTTCATCCCAACGATATAATGGGTTTCCCCAACGTTGGCCTGTTGCAGAGAAATAATCCGGTGGCACACCTGCCACTTTTTCTGGCTGACCCTCACTATCTAAGGTAAATAACTCCGGATTCGACCATACATCAACACTATCATGTGCAACAAAGATAGGCATATCCCCAAATAGCAATACGCCACGTTCATTGGCATAGCTTTTTAATGCATGCCACTGCTGAGCAAAAATAAACTGCTCAAATCGCCGAATATTCAATGCGTCTTCACGATCACTACGTACTTTTTGTAATGCCATTTCATTGCGGTCACGTAGCTCTCTAGGCCATTGAAACCAAGCCCTTTGTTGTTGCAACAGCCTGATTTCACAAAACAATACATAATCTTCTAGCCAATATTGCTGTGAATCAATAAAAACACTAAATGCTTTTTTGTCTTCGTCACTCGCTCGTAGAATAAACTGATGATAGGCTTGTGCTATTTTAGCCGAACGCTTTAATCCATCTATTTCTACTGCATTCGCCCAAGGCTGCTGCTTGAGCATCTTCATACAAATTAACTTGGTGTTCGCTGCATGAGCAGATAAACATTGATAAGGAGAGCCATCGCTATGTGTTGGCCCTAAAGGCAACATTTGCCAAACAGAAACGCCCGCTTGCTCTAATAAATCAACAAATCGATAGGCATCTTCGCCTAATCTCGCTGAAGGTAAACTCGTAATATGAAGTAAGACACCGGTTCGTCTTTTTTGGAACACCTGTGCTTGTTTCATAAATTATCCACCACGTCGCATAGTTCCACCTTGCTCAATTCCGCCTCCGCCTTGTGACACCGCTTCGGATAAAGTGTCAGGCACTTCTTCACCTAACATTTGATAAAGATTGCATAAATGCAAACGGAACAATCGTTCAAAATCACTCACACTGTCTGCTGAGTTGTAATCACCAAACCACCAGAACCAATCCGAACCTTCACAGATTGCCAATTGACGCTGCAAAGCATGTAATGTTTCCGGATCGAATGTTTCCTTAGCCATGACTTTGTCGTAACATTGTTTTGCTTCGCTTAAGAGATCCCATCCACGGTTTTTATCTTTATCACCAATCCACGTTGAATAAGAACCATAAACCCAACTACCACCCATCATTTTGGGTAACTCAGCTGCTTGAACATCATTTTTCAAACATTCAGAGAACGTGGTTAAATCAATTTCAGGATGTCCAGCTAGGCGGCTATAAAGCGCCTGTAAAAAATAATAACCATTATAAGAATAATATTCCCATGCATTTTCACCATCTAATATAACGGATACCACACTATCTTTATCGTCTTTTGAGTTAGATTTAATGGTTAATAAATGTTTAATGAAATCATCTACAGCATCATCAGCGCCCCACTTGGTGTAAGTAAAACCGATTAAATCTGAGAGTCCATCATCACGATAGAAACAAGCCGGGGATGCGCCGGGTAACTTATAGGGTTTATGTACACTGGCGCCATCCATTCCAGACAAATGTAAACTATTTCGCAATACATTTTCACCAGAGGCCGCCCAATCAAAGCCATGTTGCGTAATAATTTTTAATGTTTCAGTTGAAACGGCACCTTCTGATGGCCAGCAACCTTTAGGTCTAAAACCAAAAAATGATTCAAATACGCGTAAGCCTTCTTCCATATGCCAATGTGCACGTTCCTCCCCACCTGGATAAGTCGTTATTTTAGGTAATGGGGCATCAGGCATGGCTTCATGCGTGGTATTAATATCAAGCAATAATGGTATTATCGGATGAGCATAAGGCGTCACTGATAATTCAACTCGACCTGTTTCGGCTAAGCGACGATAACGTGGAATTAAATCACTGAGTAATTCACCTATGACGGCCATCAATTGACGACGATCATGAAAGGTAAAGTGCTTACCTTTCTTCATTAATTCTTGAATCCGAACATCAGAGCGTCTAACTGACTCACCTATCCATGCCAAGTGATACCACACCACCAAATCAATCATAAATTGATCATTGATATAGTGCAGCCTGCTAGGCAGTAGCAAAAACCATCGTGCCATTTTCACCAATTTTGCAAAGTGTGGAAATGGTGTAATCAGCTTTTCTTCATTAGCACGCAAGCAATCATTAATAAGCTTTTGTCGATCTTGAATATGCACAGGTTGTACTGGCGAATCTAAGGCTATTAACAAAGGATCTTTCAATCGTCCCGTACCTTTAAAACGAGATTTTAACTGTTGATTATAATCATCAAGTTGTTCAATTAATGTGGGTGTAAAATTAACAACCGCTTTGGCTCCTGGCACATTTTCCAAATGCCATGCCATGTCGACATAATCTTTAATCGCATGTAAATAAGTCCATGGTAATTGGTACATACCTCCCATAGGTTCACTATATTGTGGCTGGTGCATATGCCAGCATAAAACGACTTTTAATTTATCTGACATAGCGATAATTTTGTCCTAACATTTCAGGGGTAACTAAAACAACACCTTCTGGCGATATTTCATATTTTTCAGCGTCTGCAATCGGATCTTCACCAATAATCGTTCCATCAGGAACCTCACAGCCTTTATCTAAGACAACTTTAGTTAAACGACAGTTTCGTCCAACGGTCACATCGGGTAAAACGACACAATCATTCAGTGTTGAATAGCTGTGTATTGATACTTTAGAAAACAGCACTGAGTGTCTGACTACCGCACCAGAAATAATACAGCCGCCAGAAACCATTGAATCAACAGCCATGCCTCGACGGTCATCATCATCAAATACAAACTTTGCTGGTGGTAATTGTGCTTGGTGCGTCCAAATTGGCCAATCATCATCGTATAAATTCAATTCGGGCGTAATACCTATCAACTCTAAATTCGCAGACCAAAAGGCATCAATAGTACCCACATCACGCCAATAACCAGGATCATTTCCTTGTACGTCTTTATATGGGAATGCGAGTACTTTATATTTTTTAATCAATGATGGAATAATATCGTGTCCAAAATCGTGTGTTGAATTGGGCATATCCGCATCTTTAATTAGTTGTTCATAAAGAAATGCAGCATTAAATACATAAATCCCCATTGAGGCGAGAGCAGAATCACTTCTACCCGGCATTGGATTAGGCTCTTCAGGCTTTTCATCAAATGCGACGATGCGGCGATTGACATCAACCGACATAACACCAAAGGCTTTTGCTTCTTCTAATGGCACTTCCAAACAACCAATTGTCATGTCAGCACCTTGCGCCACATGCTCAGCGATCATGTCACCGTAATCCATTTTGTAAATATGATCGCCGGCAAGAATGAGTACATATTCAGGGCCATGATTTCTTAAAATATCAACATTTTGATATACAGCATCGGCTGTGCCGGTATACCAACCTTGCTCGGTACGTTGCGAGGCAGGTAATAACTCAACAAACTCACCCAACTCGCCGCGCATAAAGCCCCAGCCCTGTTGAATATGGCGCATCAATGAATGTGCCTTGTATTGTGTTAAAACACCGATTCTCCGGATCCCTGAATTCACGCAGTTTGATAAGGGAAAATCAATGATCCTAAACTTACCACCAAACGGTACGCCTGGTTTCGCTCGCCAATCAGTTAACTGCTTAAGTCGAGACCCTCTTCCCCCCGCAAGAACTAGTGCTAAAGTATCACGAGTAAGACGACTTACGAATCGCGTGCTATTATCTGCCATATGAGTTCTCCATTGGGTGGGTAATCAAATCATTACCAATTGGCTATTAGCCTGCCACAAGCACTCAAATACGGCAACCAAAAAATAAAATTTAGGATCGAAATCATGATTGTAGCCAAAACACTATCCAATGACTTAATTAAAATCATAGAAGCGAGTCACCATGATCCTTTCAGTGTTCTCGGTCCACATTCTCTCGGAGGTACAACAACCGTTACACTTTTCTTGCCAGATACAAGTAAAGCATGGCTGGATAATGACCTCATTTTAAGTCGCATTGAAGGCACTGATATCTTCCAATGGACTGGTGATACTAACAAGCTCATCATGCCATATAAAGTGAATCGCCTTACAGCTAGTGGTATGCCCGTTAGTCAAGTAGATCCTTATTGCTTTCCTCCTCAACTATCAGAATTTGATCTCCATTTATTTTCTGAAGGTAATCATTGGCATGCATATCAGGTTTTAGGCGCTCATCAACAACAAGTCGATGGTGTAGATGGTGTATTGTTTGCTACCTGGGCGCCAAGTGCCCAACGTGTCAGCGTAGTCGGAGATTTCAATAGCTGGGATGGTCGTTGTAATCCTATGCGTGCCCGAGGTGGGAGTGGTGTTTGGGAATTATTTATCCCAGGTATAACGGCCGGTGACTTGTATAAATTTGAAATTAAAAACCAACACGATGGTTCTCTTCACTCAAAAATGGATCCTTACGCCCAGCAAGCTGAATTACGCCCGGGGACAGCATCGGTTGTAGCTACAACGAGTGTTCATCAATGGCAAGACGAAGATTGGATGATAAAACGCCAAGGTTCTGACTGGCTACATCTACCACACTCCGTTTATGAAGTGCATTTAGGTTCATGGAAACGCAACGAATTGGGGGGGTTCCTCAACTATCGTGAAATAGCGGATCAATTGGTACCTTATGTTAAAAAAATGGGCTTTACCCATATTGAATTATTACCAATTACAGAACATCCACTTGATATTTCTTGGGGTTACCAAACGACAGGTTATTTTTCTCCTACTAGTCGTTTCGGTTCACCAGATGAATTGCGTTATTTTATAGACCAATGTCATCAAAATAATATCGGCATAATTCTTGATTGGGTACCGGGACATTTTCCTAAAGATGCTCATGGCTTAGCCAAATTTGACGGTAGTGCATTGTATGAACATGCTGATCCTCGTCAAGGTGAACATCAAGATTGGGGCACATTAATTTTTAATTATGGTCGAAGTGAAGTTACCAACTTCTTGTTATCGAGTGCTTTTTATTGGCTAGAAGAATTCCACATTGATGGTTTGCGAGTGGATGCGGTAGCGTCAATGTTGTATCTCGATTATTCACGTGAAGATGGCCAATGGATACCTAATCAATACGGCGGTCGTGAAAATCTTGAAGTCATTGATTTCTTAAAACACATGAATACGGTATTACATAAAGAACACCCTGGCTGTTTGATTGCTGCAGAAGAATCCACGTCTTACCCAATGGTCTCGCGTCCAGCACACATGGGTGGTCTAGGTTTTTCAATGAAATGGAATATGGGTTGGATGCACGACATTCTTGAATATATGCAACAAGATGCCATCCATCGACGTTACCATCATGACTCGCTTACATTTGGCTTGCTGTACGCTTTCACCGAAAATTTTGTCTTACCATTTTCGCATGATGAAATGGTTCATGGTAAAAAATCAATGCTCAACAAAATGCCAGGTGATGACTGGCAGCGCTTCGCTAATTTACGATTATTATATACTTTTATGTTCACCTATCCAGGTAAGAAACTGTTATTTATGGGCTCGGAATTCGCTCAGGGTACAGAGTGGAACTGTGAACAAGCATTAGATTGGTATGTGCTTGATTATCCGCTTCATCAGGGCATGCAAACTCTTGTAGCTGACTTAAACAAAACGTACACAGAAACGCCCGCCTTATACGTACACGACTTCGACCCGCATGGTTTTGAGTGGATAGACTGTAATGACCGCGAACACTCTATACTCAGTTACCTTCGTAAAAATGGTAGTGACTTTGTAATCACCATCTTCAATTTCACGCCCGTACCCAGAAAAGATTACCGCTTAGGAGTGCCTGAAGCAGGTCGTTATGAAATCATCCTAAATTCGGATTCTCAATTCTATGGTGGTAGTAACTTTGCCAATAAACTTGAAATCGTCGCGGAACAACAACCATGGTCAGACAGACCTTATTCTATTCAGCTCAATCTTCCGCCACTGGCCGGTTTAGTATTACGTAAAATAGGCTAAGTCGTTAATCTGATGACCAAACAAAAAAACTTATCTCGACGTGAGTATGACAAACAAAAAGAAAAATTACAGATTGAGCTATTGAAAGCCCAGAGATGGGCTAAAAAGCATGGCGAACGTATTATTATCTTATTCGAGGGAAGGGATGCTGCTGGTAAAGGAGGCGCCATAAAACGCTTTATGGAGCATCTTAATCCTCGTGGCGCACGTGTTGTTGCCTTAGAAAAGCCTAGCGATACTGAACGTGGTCAATGGTATTTTCAACGTTATATTGAACAACTACCCACCGCAGGTGAAATCGTATTGTTTGATCGTTCATGGTACAACCGTGCAGGCGTCGAACGAGTAATGAATTTCTCCACTGAAGAAGAATATCAGCAGTTTTTAGTTCAAGTACCAGAATTTGAGAAAATGTTAATCGATAGTGGTATTCGACTATATAAATATTGGTTTTCTGTGAGTCGTGACGAACAATTTTCACGCTTTCAAGACAGAAAAGAAGATCCTTTAAAACGCTGGAAACTTAGCCCTATTGATGTTGCTTCGCTGGATAAATGGGATGAATATACTGCTGCAAAAGAAGTCATGTTTATGCATAGTCACACTCTAGCTTCACCATGGACAGTGGTTAAATCAGACGATAAAAAGCAGGCACGTTTAAATTGTATGAGTCATTTTCTCAATAATTTACCTTACGATGAAAAAGAAACCAATATTACAAGCAATATTGATCCAATATTAGTCTATGAACCTACACCACATGTTTTTGCACGGAGAAAAAAAGATGTCAATTAACAATGAATCAATGCATGCAAAACAAGTTATCGAACATTTTAAAGAGACTTTACCTAAAAGCGTCAACAAGCTAATAACAAAAAAGCACTATGATGAACTCACGCTAATGATAGAAACTGCCATCAATGTGTCTGTCACTTCTATATTGGAGCAGAATGCCAAAAAAATAGAGTCCTTGGCACAAGAATTACGCTCTCAACAAAAAGACAACATTTAATCTCATCTGTTTACTGTTTAGCCGCTTGTCGCGTTTCTTAAGCTAGAGAATACTAAACTCTCAATCTCCTGCTAATAATTTAAATGTAGCTAAAGCACGATTACGGCCTAAACCTAGATCTATCATGGGCTCAGGATAGCCTTCGGGTCTATTCATTTTTGTTGGCAGATGAATCTCTTTATCAGATAAATGAGCCAGTTCAGGCAGGTAATGACGAATAAATTTACCTTGCGGATCAAAACGTTTAGATTGGGTAACGGGATTGAAAATTCTAAAATAAGGCACGGAATCCGTACCCGTTGATGCTGACCATTGCCATCCACCATTATTGGCTGCTAGCTCACCATCAATAAGCTGCTGCATAAACCACCGCTCGCCTAAGCGCCAATCGATTAATAAATGTTTACTCAAAAACATGGCTGTCACCATGCGCAATCGATTGTGCATCCATCCTCTTGCTAGTAATTGGCGCATTGCAGCATCAATCAGGGGGAAACCCGTTTGGCCTTGCTGCCATTTCTGTAGTTCCAGAGGGTCATCACGCCACTCAATTTTATCTGTCAATGGTTTCCATGGTTTATGTTTTGAAACCTGAGGATAATCAATCAATATATGTTTATAAAACTCCCGCCATATCAGTTCATTCTGCCAAACATATACCCCATCATTAGGTTCACAATATTTCCAAGAAGCATTCCAACACTGTCGTACTGAAATAATCCCGCTGCTTAAATAAGGTGATAAACCGCTCGTGCCATCTAATAATGGAATGTCGCGATTGTGTTTGTAATCACGGATATATTTCTGACAAAAATTAGCAACGATTGAAAAGGCATATTGCTCGCCTGCCGGCCAAAAGGCATGAATCTTTTCAGAGACAATTGGCCATGTTATGTCTTTAAGCTGAAGTTCTTCTGTCAACGCTGCCACATTGATAACGGTTTGCTTTATAGGTGTAGGATATAAATATAATGACTGTTCTAGCTGTTGTTTAGCCTGCTTTGCGAAAGGCGTAAACACTTTAAATGGTGTGCCCGACTTTGTTCTTATAGTGCCTGGGGGCAGCAATAACTGATCATGATAGTTTTTATACTCGACATCAATCTGCTTACAACTATCAATCACATGTTGATCTCGTAAGCATTCATTAATCGGATATTCATAGTTAAAATGAAGTTGTTCAACGTCCCATCTTCGACAAATTATTGTAATTAAATCGGGGACTTGTTGATAACTATCAACTTGGAAAAAATGTAGTTGAATATTTAATTCTGCTAACGAGTTTTTAAGTAGTTCTAAATTACGTCGCCAAAAATCTATTTTAACCTCAGCATCATCATGTTTTTGCCATTGTTCTGGGGTAGCAATATATATTGCACTGACAGTGTTTCCTTGTTGACAGGCATGATAAAGTGCCGGATTATCATTAACACGTAAATCATTACGAAACCAAACTAACTGATGTGACATTATTGCTGTCCTATATTTACTAGCCAAGCTTTAAATTTGGTTGATTGCCAGCATTGACTGGCACTGCCACCCTTAAATTTAATGGCTAGTTCGGTTAATTGCTCACGGTGAATACTTGCCACTCGCCCTGCACAAAACGAGTCACATAACCACGATGATATAAGCTTGGATAATTGCTTAAGTTCAATAACATCTAAACGGCGATCAGCAAATAAAATAATTGGCAGGCCAGCCATCTGATTCAACCTATTTAAACATGCGATGTCCTTGATATTGTTAATAGCATCAATTCGTACACCCGACTGTAATAACAAACCATGAAATAACCAATAATCTAACGAGGGGGTTGCCGAACCTAAATTGACTAGCATGCAATGTACCTGCGATTTTTGCTTGTCAGCCCGTAATGTCATTAAGGTTATTTGTCGCTGCCAACATTGCTGCCACAATTGCAGTTCGAGTTCATAGCCATGGCCTTCTTGCTGCCAACGATCATTTAACAAAACCTGTAAGGGCTGGTAGACGTTTTCACAGAGGTTAATAAATGGCGCCGACTTATTAAGCAAATCGATTAGTTGATTCAAACCACGTGGCTTTAATTTAATGAGCTCAGTAAGTATATCCTGCTGTGTATTGTGCCAATGACTCTTACTCTCTGCTACTTCTGGCGTCACTTCATTATTGGCAAGTAATGCTGCTACCTTACTGATGGCCACACCTCGATTAAGCCAAGATATGATTTGAATGATTTCATCAATGTTAGTTTGTTTATATATTCGATGCCCTTTTGGTGTTCTCTCAGGCTTAATTAAACCATAGCGTCGTTCCCAGGCCCGTAAAGTGACCGCTGCTACACCAGTTTGTTGGCTAACATCACTGATATTAAATGTTTGATCAGATTGCATTACGTAAACTCAAATCATCAGGGTACGGTTGCAAATAAGCCTGTTTGGCTATATAGGGATCAGGATGATTATTAAAGTGATGTTTTAATATGGTGATGGGTACTATCAAAGGGACTTGTTCTGTACGATATTGATCAATTATCTTAGATAGCTCTTGTTTTTCCTGTGCTGATAACACTTTTTTCAAATAACCCTGTAGATGCATAAGTACATTGGTATGTGTTTTTCGTGATGCTAAACAGCTCAATTCGGTCATCAATAAAGTAAAATAACGCTGGCCTAAATCAATGACATCATGGTGGCCTGCATCTGCCAACATCCGTCCCAGTTCAACATATCGGGCAGGTGCATGAGCCATCAGACAATATTTGTAGCTCGCGTGAAATTCTATAATTTTTTGATAACTCAATCCCTGTTCTTTAAGTTGCTGCCAATTATGATAAGCAAATACCCGCGTGATAAAATTTTCTCGTAAGGTTGCATCAGCTAGGCGACCCGACTCTTCAACGGGTAATAAGGGATTAGCATCGATCACTGCTTTTGCATAGATACCCCGACCAGCATCCGCTGCTGGGTAGCCATTGTCTTGATATACCTTTACCCGATAGACACCACAACTAGGGGAGTTTTTCATAAAGATATAACCACAAAGCTTATCAAGCTGCTGTGCTTTTTCCTGACTAAATTTATTCATCTTATCTGTGAAATTGATGGTATTGTCATGAACTGCAACGACTTGTGGTGATTCAACATTACCAATTAATCGTATAGGCTTACGTGGAATGGTCATCCCAATGCCAACTTCAGGACACTCAGGGACAAATTCAAAATAACGTGACAATGTTTCGCTGCATAGTCGTGAGTGTTTATGACCACCATCAAAACGCACTTCGTTACCCAATAAACAACTACTGATCCCCACTTTTATTTTCATAAATTGTCTCCTGTTAATTTTTATTTAGATTAACAAGACTCAAATTGTTATACAAGTATTTTATTTTGTACAACTATGTGTCATGATGTATTCACAGATTTTAGGATCATACTTATGAAACATGTATTAATAACGGGGGGTACTGGACTCATTGGTTCCAGTTTGTGCAAACAACTCATAGATCAGCATTATCACGTCACCGTGCTCAGTCGAAACTTAAAAACGGTTACCCAAAAATTCGGTCAACAAGTTCGAGGTATAACATCACTTTCTGATATAAATGATAATGTAATTATTGATATAGTCATCAACTTGGCTGGTGAACCCATTGCTGATAAACGGTGGTCAAAAAATCGCAAAGGAGAATTAGAAGCGAGCAGAATTTCTCTAACCCATGACCTAGTCCAGTGGCTTACTAAACGGCAGCAAAAACCTGATTGTTTAATTAGTGGTTCAGCGGTTGGTTGGTATGGTGATGGCAGTTCTGATATTTTAAGCGAACAAAGTAATTATCATAATGAATACACTCATCAGCTTTGCGATGCTTGGGAAAAACAAGCTTTACAAGCCGAGCAGTCAGGCATACGCGTGTGTATAATTCGTACAGGCTTGGTATTAGCTGCAAAAGGTGGTTTCATACAAAAAATGCTACTACCATTCAAATTGGGTCTAGGTGGTAGACTAGGCAGTGGCGATCAATATATGCCTTGGATCCATCTTACCGACATAACTAAGCTGCTCATTTTTCTATTAGAAGACAGTCGAGCGCATGGTGTATTTAATGCGTGTTCGCCTCATCCTGTCACGAATAAAAAATTCACTGCCGCGTTAGCTAAACAACTGCATCGTGTTGCATTTATTCCTGTGCCAGCATGGTTACTAAAATGCTTATTAGGTGAAATGTCACGGTTATTATTGACAGGGCAAAATGCTATTCCTAAAAAAGCACAGGCAATGGGCTTTCGCTTTATTTATACTGATGTTACGTTAGCATTAGCTGATATTTTATCTACCAAAGAATGAATTAATATGACTAATCGAGCTGTTTTACTTGTTAATCTAGGTTCACCTGATAATGCTGATACGCCATCAGTAAGGCGCTATCTTAATCAATTCCTAATGGATCGCTATGTGATCCAATTACCGTGGTTATTACGCAGAATGATCGTGAGTTTATTTGTCTTACCGAAACGCCCTCAAGCATCAGCGGAGGCCTATAAAAGCGTGTGGATGAAGGATGGTTCACCGTTAATCGTGTTATCACAACGTTTAAAGCAAGCTGTACAAGCAAGTTTAGATATACCCGTCTCAATAGCTATGCGCTATGGCAAGCCTAGCATCGAAAGCGAATTATTAGCATTAAGTCAGCGGCCAGAGATTGATGAAATATTATATATACCCTTATACCCTCATTACGCTGAAAGCACCGTAGCTACCTCAATCGAAGAAGCTAAACGTGTTATTGCCAAACATAAACTCAAGCTCACCTTAACGGTGATTGAGCCATTTTATGACAATCCCGACTATATTGATGCCTTGGTATTAAGTGCAGAACCTTATCTAAAACAAGATTACGATCATATCGTATTCAGTTACCATGGCTTACCAGAATCACAGATAACTAAACTCGACAAGTCAGGCCAGCATTGTCTACAGCGCTCTGATTGCTGCCAACAGCCTAATGAAGCCCATAAAACCTGTTATAAACATCACGTTATGCGTACTACACAATTGTTTGTCGATAAGTTAGGATTAGAACCAGATAAATACTCAGTTGCATTTCAGTCTCGCTTAGGCCGAGCTAAGTGGCTGGGGCCTAATACTGAAGATCGTTTACGCGAACTTGCTCAATCTAAGGTAAAAAACGTATTAGTGATCTGCCCTGCATTTGTTACTGATTGTTTGGAAACATTAGAAGAAATGGAAATTAGAGGACAAGAAGTATTCACAGAGGCTGGCGGTACGAAATTAACCTTAATACCTTGTCTTAATGACCATCCAGCTTGGGTTGACGTATTGGCCTCATGGTGTAAACCAACTTAATTTGTTCACCATGAGACTAATAGGACTAAAGTCACATTCTAATAAAGCCTTTTTTGACCCTATTAGAAACGTTATTTTCGAAGCGACCGGATTAAGTTAATCAAGTTGGTGGTCGAGCTATCATGAACTGAAATTTCAGCACCATCTTTTAAATCAGGTAATATCGCTTTTGCTAATTGTTTACCTAGCTCAACACCCCACTGGTCAAACGAATTGATATTCCAAATGATACCTTGAACAAATACTTTATGTTCATATAAGGCCACTAACTGTCCTAACATTTCAGGCGTTAATTGCGGAAATAATAGCGTGTTACTTGGGCGATTCCCTGGAAATACTTTATGTGGCAACAGGGCTTCTAATGCTTTACCTTCATAGCCTTCCGCCACTAATTCAATGCGAACTTCTTCAGCATTTTTACCTTTCATTAATGCTTCTGATTGTGCCAAGCCATTTGCTAATAAAATTGATTGGTGATCACATTCAGGATAGTGACTATTAACTGGCAAAACAAAATCAACGGGTACTAACTGCGTACCTTGATGAATAAGTTGGAAGTAAGCATGTTGGCCATTAGTACCCGGCGTACCCCAAATAACAGGTCCCGTTTTATAACTAATGCGATGCCCTTCACGATTAGTTACTTTACCGTTGCTTTCCATATCTAACTGCTGCATGTGATTAGGGAAACGGGCTAATGAGTGGTCGTAAGGCACAATAGCATGAGTTTGTGCACCAAAGAAATTGATGTACCACACACCTAATAGCCCCATAATGACAGGCATGTTTTCTGCTAATGGTTGAGTATGGAAGTGATTATCCATTTCATGACCACCATCAAGCATACGTTCAAAATTATCCATACCAACATAGAGCGCAATCGGTAATCCGATAGCACTCCACAATGAATATCGACCACCGACCCAGTCCCAAATTTCAAACATATTAGCCGTATCAATGCCAAATTCAGCAACGGCTTTAGCATTAGTTGATACCGCTACGAAATGTTTAGCAACATCTGCTTGTTTAGCCGTTTTCATAAACCATGATTTTGCTGATTGTGCGTTGGTAATCGTTTCTTGAGTGGTAAATGTTTTTGATGCCACCACAAATAAAGTTGTTTCTTGATTCAATCTTTCGAGTGTAGTGCTTAGATCAGCGCCATCGACGTTAGAAACAAAATGAACGCTCATTCCTTCAATGCCATATGATTCTAACGCGTCACACATCATTGCAGGGCCGAGATCAGAACCACCAATCCCAATATTAACAATATCAGTAATCCGTTTGCCGGTGTAGCCCAACCATTCACCATTATGGACTTGCTGACAGAATTTTTTCATTTGTGCCAACACCGCATTGACTGCGATCATTACATCTTCACCATCAACCATTACAGGTGTATTACTGCGATTACGTAAAGCAGTATGTAATACGGCACGACCTTCAGTATTATTAATCGCTTCCCCTGAAAACATGCGTTCAATCCAGTCAGTCATATTGACAGATTCGGCCAATGCAACCAATTTTACCATCGTTTCTTTGGTTATCCGATTTTTCGAATAATCTAAAAGTAGATCACCACTTTTTAATAAAAAATGTTGAGCACGATCAGAATCCAAAGCAAACTGCTCACGCATTGATACATATTTCAGGTCAGAATAATGACGAACTAAAGACTGCCATTCAGGTATATTTAAGGGGGTCATAGTATTCTTCTATTTTTATTGTTGTAAATAATCAGCTACTGCATTCCACGCAATAGTTTCTTGTTCGCCCGTTTCCATTGTTTTCACGCCAACAACTTTTTGCTTTATTTCATCGTCACCCAAAATGAAAGTCCAGCGGGCACCACTTCTATCAGCTCGTTTGAATTGGTTTTTAAAACTACCACCGCCACAGTGCGTTATCAATTTTAAATCTGGGAGCTGATCCCGTAACTGTTCTGCTAATAATAAGGATTGACTGGCTGCTGCCTCGCCTACTGCAACCAAATAGACATCCACCGCTTCCGTCTCAGGTAAAGAGTCCGTCGCCTCTAATAGCGAAATTAGTCGCTCTAATCCTATCGCAAAACCTATTGCCGTGCAGCCTTTGCCGCCAAGTTGAGTAACTAATGCATCATAACGTCCACCGGCACAAATAGTACCTTGTGAACCTAATTGGTCAGTAACCCATTCAAACACGGTTTTGCCATAATAATCCAAGCCTCGTACTAAGCGAGAATTAATCTCATAAACTAAACCGGCTTGATCAAGTGTTTCGCATAAGCGAGTAAATTCGTGTCTTGATTCATCGTCTAGGTGATCAATTAATTTAGGAGCGGCATTATTTAGTGCCTGCATCGCAGGATTTTTACTATCCAATATACGTAATGGATTAGTATGTAGTCGTCGTTGACTATCATCATCCAATTCATCTTGGTGCATTTCAAAATAGGCGACTAATACATCACGATATGCTAATCGAGCTTCAGTAGAACCTAATGAATTTATTTGTAAACTAGCGCCTTTCAAACCTAATATTTTCCACAAGCGCGCTGTCATCAAAATCATTTCAGCGTCAATATCTGGGCCACTAAAGCCATAAGCCTCAACACCGACTTGATGAAATTGTCGATAACGTCCTTTCTGTGGCCGTTCATGGCGAAACATCGGCCCCATATACCAAAGGCGTTGTGTTTGATTAAGCATGCCATTCTGCATAGCCGCACGAACACAACCTGCTGTACCTTCTGGCCGCAAGGTCAAATTATCACCATTACGATCAGCAAAGGTATACATTTCTTTTTCGACAATATCTGTCACTTCACCGATAGAGCGGGAAAATAACTCGGTTTTTTCAACAATCGGAAAACGAATTTCCTGATAACCATAACTCGTTAACACCTTTTTCAAAGCAGACTCAACCGCCTGCCAATATGGTGTAACCTCTGGGAGAATGTCATTCATTCCCCGAATAGAACGGATAATTTCAGCCACGCTTAACTTAGTACCTTTATTGGAATAATTTTTTCTGGATGAGATACTTGTTGCTGACGTGCAATTCGTTGCCGTATTTCACGTTCCAACTCATCAACTATCGATTTATTATCGACCTTATGACTAGGCTTGCCGTCGACATAGAGTAAATTAGGCTCACCACCTGCTAGTCCAAAAGTCGCTTCTTTTGCTTCACCAGGGCCATTAACCACACAACCAATAACGGCTACATCCATCGGTTCTAAGATATCTTCTAGTCGACGTTCCAGTTCATTGACCGTCGAAATGACATCAAATTGTTGACGTGAACATGATGGGCAGGCAATTAAATTGATGCCTTTATTTCTAATTCTAAGACTTTTCAAAATATCGAAGCCAACGCGAATTTCTTCAACAGGATCAGCTGCAAGTGAGACCCTAATAGTGTCCCCAATACCATCAGCCAATAACATGCCTAGACCAATAGCTGATTTCACCGAGCCCGAACGCAAACCACCCGCTTCCGTGATACCTAAATGCAAGGGCTGTTCAATTTGCGATGCCAATTTCCGGTAGGCATGTACAGTCATAAATACATCTGAGGCTTTTAAACTCACCTTAAACTCGGGGTAATTTAATCTATCCAGAATATCAATGTGTCTTAATGCTGATTCCACTAAAGCATCTGGCGTTGGTTCACCATATTTTTTCTGTAAATCTTTTTCTAAAGAACCTGCATTTACACCAATTCTAATCGGGATACCGTGGTCACGAGCACTATCAATAACCGAACGAACGCGGTCTTCACGACCAATATTCCCTGGATTAATGCGTAAACAATCAACGCCGAGCTCTGCTACACGAAGCGCAATTTTGTAATCAAAGTGAATATCAGCAACCAAGGGTATATTGACTCTCTTTTTGATTTCACCAAATGCCTCTGCTGCTTCCATACTCGGTACAGAAACTCGCACAATATCCGCACCGACATTTTGTAATGCAATAATTTGCGCCACAGTTGCGTTCACATCACAGGTTTCTGTGTTGGTCATACTCTGAACAGCAATCGGAGCGTCGCCACCTACTGGCACATTACCAACCATAATTTGTCTGGATTTTCTACGAATGATATTAGTCGGTGACGCCATTAAGATTCTGCTCCTAAGGTAAAGCGCGCTACATCTCGCTGTGTAAAAGCTGACGGGTCAAACAGTTCATCATTAAATCTCACTTGTGTCACTGATGCGCGACCAAGCGTAACGGTGAAAGGAGTTCGTCCCTTCAATACAATTGAATCATTTTTTGTCATTAGTTTATTGAGTAAAACCTTATTATCTGCATCTTTCACCTGAGCCCAACAATCATCACTAAAGCGTAAATCGAGCATCGCTGCTTCCGAAATTTCCGCCGTATTTTCAGGCATAACGTCGTTATTACTCAATTCTTCAGCAAGGTCCTGTAGTGGGGCAGTATCTAATTCATTGCCCAGAACCATTTCGATACTATTATTAGCAACATCATTAGTTGATTCGCTATTAATTAGAAGTTCCGTCTCAGGGCTTACACGTTGTTCAAGTTGATTCACATCTAGCTGCGAGTTCGACACTATAGATTCATCAATCACTGAAGCGCTATTATCTTGAGTTAGCGGCAATAACGGTGATGTTTCCTCAAGCACAGCCTCAGTCGTATTCAGCATTTTCTGATAAGCAAACCAAGCAATAACGACGACTGTAATAAACAATAGATATGGTAGCCAAGAACTTTTTTTATTACTTATGTCAACGTGATGTTGTACCATCAATAAAGAGGGCTCAGCCCCCGCATATTCAATATTAAACGCCGCTAACAATTCATCTTCGGGCAAGCCAAGAAACTTCACATAATTAGAAAAGTAACCTCTGGCATAAGCTCGGCCATGGAGTTCACTCCATCGTTCATTTTCAATAAGTTCAATTGTTTGCGTAGTAAGCCGTAATTCAGTAGCAATGTCGGCAATAGTTAATTTTTTTGTCTCTCTAGCATGACGAAGACGTTCACCAACCCTTGGCTTTTTTTCGATTGTTATTTCATTATCATCATTAACATCTGTCATCATTTAATACTGTCCTTTTCCAACCTGTAGCGCCTCATCCGAATCGGGGAATCGCGCGCGTAAGATTAAGCCATAACTAGCAATAGCATCTTGATCCCCCGCTTTGTTTGCTAATTTTATGGCTAATAGCAATGCTTGTGGTGTCCATTGTGAAACAGCTTGATAACGCTCCAGATAAGATCTTGCATTGTCATATTCAATATTTAAATAACTTAGTTCCGCCATCTGTAATAATGACTTACTTAATTTTGGATTGATTTGTAACGCTTTTCGAAAATACTGTTCAGCTAAGGTAGTATCAGGAATTAGACCGACACAAATCCCCGCATTTTCAAATGCTTGGTCAGCATTAGTATAAAGCGGGTTTTTGATGGCTTCTAAAAACCGTTGCTCAGCCTCTTTATAACGTTTCTGTTGACACAAGAATACGCCATAATTATTTTGCGCTTCCGAATAATCTGGCGCGCGTTCAACGGCTTCTTTGAAATGATGTTCAGCTTTATCTATTTCACCCAAACGCTGATATAACACACCGATAGTATTATGAGTATCAGGCAAATTAGGGTTTTGTTGTAATGAACGCTGTAACTTATCCAATGCCACCTTATAATCACCACGTTGCATGTAATTCAAACCTAATTGCATATTGATTTCGGCTGCTTTAGCATCTGGAGCGGCGTACTCAGTAGGTGTATGCGTTCTGCCCGTAGATGCACATCCTGCCAAGACTGCAACTAGCAACACTATAGTAAAGTTGATTATTAATCGTTTCATCATAGTGATGCAATTACTCTTTCCGCAGCAAGGCGTCGCTCTTTTCTGCGTGTTTTATCTTGCACTTCTCCCGCTAACTGACCGCAAGCCGCTACGATATCATCGCCACGGGTTTTCCTCACTGTAGCCACTAATCCGGCATCCGTTAATTGTTGTTGAAAACGTGAAATCACCGTTTTAGAAGAACATACATAGTCTGTACCTGGAAACGGGTTAAATGGTATCAGATTTATTTTAGTTGGTAGATCTTTCAAAATTCGTATCAAATCTTTGGCATCTTGGGCCGAATCATTAATATCTTTGAGCATTACATATTCAATCGTAATGTGTCGGCGCTGCTGGACATCGACATACCGTTTACAAGCAGCTAATAATTCGGCAATGGGATATTTATCATTTAGCGGAATAATTTCACTGCGTAATTTATCGTTAGCGGCATGAAGCGAGATGGCCAGACTCACATGGCAATCTTCACGCAACTTATCTATCATAGGCACCATACCTGAGGTACTCAACGTGACTCGGCGCCAAGAGATGCCATACGCTAAATCATCACGCATAAGGTTCATCGCAGAAATCACATTTTTGTAATTCGCTAATGGTTCCCCCATACCCATCATCACCACATTAGTCACCACACGATTGCCCTTAGGGTCTTTACCTAAAGCCTCATTAGCCAACCAAACTTGCCCAATAATTTCACTAGCAGTCAAATTGCGGTTAAAGCCCTGCTGGGCAGTTGAGCAAAACGTACACGCCAAGGCACAACCCACTTGTGATGAGACACATAAAGTGCCCCGACCTTTCTCTGGGATATACACCGTTTCAATTGAATTACCGCATGATAATCGAACAATCCACTTGCGAGTACCATCCGTTGAGATATGTTCATGCAATACTTCAGGAGGTTTAACTTCCGCAACCTCCAATAATTTTTCACGTAACACTTTGCTCAAATTAGTCATTTCAGCAAAATCTACGACTCGATATTGATGGATCCATTGTAATAACTGACGCGCACGGAAAGATTTTTCATCAATTTGATCAAAAAATGCTTCTAGACCTTTAAGATCTAAACCTAGTAGATTCGTACGCAACATAAATTATTTCACTCGCTTATCGAGTACGTGCACAAAGCTGATCTTCAGTAAAGAAATATGCAATTTCACGCGCTGCACTTTCAACTGAATCAGAACCGTGTGCTGCATTTTCATCAATGCTTTCTGCGAAATCTGCCCGGATAGTGCCTGCTTCAGCATCTGCTGGGTTAGTTGCGCCCATTAAATCACGGTTTTTCAAAACAGCGCCTTCACCTTGTAATACTTGAACCATAACGGGGCCCGAAGTCATAAAGCTAACAAGGTCTTTAAAGAAAGGACGTGCGCTATGCTCAGCATAAAAACCTTCTGCTTGAGCTTGTGTTAAATGAATCATTCTTGCTGCTACGATGCTTAAACCTGCTTTTTCAAAGCGAGAGTAAATATCGCCAATAACATTTTTTGCTACTGCGTCTGGTTTGATAATAGAAATTGTGCGTTCAATCGCCATCTGAAATCTCCAATAAGGATAGTTAAGTAAAAATCAAACTATTTTAGCATTTTATATCTAATCTGTTAGTTCTATTTAAAATAGAATTATCTATAAACTATTTAATTTTGGATTTCTACCACAAAACAATTACTATCTTATCCATTAATATTTTTATAGTGTTGCTAATGTATGAACTCAACTTTTGAACGCATAGGGCTTTTTATCCGTAAAGACGATCCCGTCTTAGAAAAAGCTGTGGTTCAAATTACAGAATTTTTGTTATCTCAATCACGGACTATTTTTGTCAATGAACCGCTTAGTTTTTTGCCCGAACTGGACGTCATTTCGATTAGTAACTTCCCTCAACGAGTAGATCTTACGATCGCTATTGGCGGCGATGGCACCTTATTATCCGCGTCAAGAGCGCTATCTGGTAGCGGCATGCCTCTGGTTGGAATTAATGTTGGGCGTTTGGGATTTTTAGCTGATCTCACCTTGGCAAAGCTAGCGCCTCAGCTATCAGAAATTTTAGCCGGCCATTATCGTGAAGACACACGATTTTTAATGCAGGCTAGCATTATTAATGAAAATAAAAAATTCGTAGGCAAAGCGATGAATGATGTTGTTGTACATTCACATCAGAGCTTACACATGATTGAGTTTGAAACGTATATCAACGGTCGTTTCCTAAACAGTCAACGCGCTGATGGTCTGGTCATTGCGACGCCGACAGGTTCAACAGCTTATGCTATGTCTGCCGGCGGGCCTATTCTTGATGTTAATCTCGATGCCTTAGTTTTAGCAACAGTATGTCCGCACACCTTAAGTAACAGACCATTAGTGGTTGCTGCTAGTAGTATTATTGATATTGTATTAAGCGATAATAATGACACTTCTGCGATGGTCACCTGCGATGGACGTCCAGGTCAAGAATTACAGGCTGGTGATATCATTCGTATAGAACGTCACCCCAGCACCATCAAATTACTACATTTGGAAGATCATGATCATTATTCCATCCTACGCGCCAAACTTGAATGGGGACGTAAACTTACATGTTAACTAATTTAAGTGTTCGCCATCTGGCGGTAGTCGATGATCTGGAATTAAGTTTTGCCAATGGCATGACTTCGCTGACTGGTGAAACTGGCGCAGGAAAATCTATTTTAGTCGATGCGATGAGCCTTGTTCTCGGCGATCGTGCGGATTCAAATATGATCCGCTTTGGTGAAGAACGCGCTGAAATTGCCGCTAGTTTTGATACCTCTAAAAACCCAGTTTTACAAAAATGGTTGATAGAGGAAGAACTTGACGATGACGAACAATGCCATCTTCGTAGAACCATTAACAAAGATGGTCGCTCACGTGCTTATATTAATGGACGAACAGTGCCTCTCAGTCAGTTACGTGCCGTCAGTGAACGTACTATTGATATTCATGGCCAACATGCCCACCAGTCCTTAGTTCGTAGTGAAACCCAGCGCCTACTGCTTGATACTGTAGCCAAAACTAAACCATTATTAACTGACTTAGCGGTCGCCTACAAAGAATGGCAAACAACCAAACAACAACTCGCTGAGATGAAACAGCAATCACAAGATCACGCAGCCCGCTTAGAATTATTGCAATATCAAGTTAAAGAACTGGACCCTTTAGAACTAACAGATGAGTTCATTGAACAATTATTACTCGATCAACAACTCATCGCTCATGCCTCACAACTAATGGCTGCTGCTGAATCTGGTTTACACCAAATTTTTGATCAAGAAGAAGGTGCTGCCTACGATATTATTGCTAAAGTCTTAGCAGATTTAGAAAAATTACAAAACATTGAACCTCAATTTATCAATTTAGTTGAAGCCCTCAATTCAACCGTCATTCAACTCGATGAATGTAGCAATGACTTACGGCATTATTTAGATAACACCGATCTTGATCCAACTCGATTAGATGAAATTGAAGCTCAGTTAACAGTGTTACATAATCTAGCTCGTAAACATCATATAGAAATTGAATCACTGCCCGGCCACTATCAACAACTGTGCGATGAATTAACCGCCTTAGAAAATTTAAGTAATCAAAATGAACAGCTTCAGCACGTATTCGTTGAGCAAGAAAAAACTTGCCACAATTTGTGTACTAAATTGAGCCAACAAAGACTAAAAGCAGCCAAACCATTAGCAGAAGATATTACCCAAACCATACAACAGCTTGCTATACCCGGTGGTCGTATTGAATTTATGATCACTCCGATGGCCAACGGTAAATTTACTGAAATGGGTGCAGATAATATTCAGCTTTTAGTAAGCACCAATCCTGGCCAAGCTGTAGGGGAGCTAGGTAAAGTAGCTTCTGGTGGTGAATTAGCGCGCATTAGTTTAGCAATCCAAGTTGTTACCGCTGGTACACGTAGCGTCCCGACACTCGTCTTTGACGAGGTCGATGTGGGTATCGGCGGTGGAATTGCAGAAATTGTAGGTAGCCATTTAAGAAAGCTGGCTAAGACTCAGCAAGTCATTTGTATCACTCATTTACCGCAAGTTGCTGCGCAAGCACATCAACAATTACAAGTGAATAAAAAACAAGGCCGAGATAGTACGCATATTGAAATCACCCAACTCAATCAGCAGCAACGTATCGAGGAAATTGCGCGGATGTTGGGTGGTGTTAATTTGACGGAAACAACACGTTTGCATGCTAAAGAAATGCTAGAACATACTCACGATTAAGGTTTTAATTATTTATTTTTTTGGCAATGACGACAAATGCCGTAAATATAAAGACTATGATCAGTCATCTCAAAGCCTTTTTCCGCTGCAATGGCCTTCTGGCGCTGCTCAATAACATCATCGAGAAATTCCTCAATGCGGTTACAGCGCACGCACAATAAATGGTCGTGGTGAGAACCATTTTCTAATTCAAACACAGCGTGGCCGCCATCAATACTCAATCGTGAGACTAATCCCGCACCTTCAAACTGCGTTAATACTCGGTAAACTGTAGCTAAACCTATTTCCTCACCCATTTCCAACAAGGCTTTATAAACATCCTCCGCACTCATGTGGCGCAAGTCAGATGATTCTAAAATCTCTAATACCTTTAGCCTTGGTAGGGTAACCTTCAATCCTGCTTTTCTTAAATCCTGACTTTCCATTATGTAGATGCCTCGTCGAAACTGTATGATTAGGGTATCATCGCAACTTGGTTAATTAATATAGTACTTAATATAAATGAAAAAGCTTCTCATTTACACCTTTTCCATCTTAATATTATCGCTCAGTGCTTGTAGCACTGATAAAATCCCTGGGGTTTATCGTATCGATATTCAACAAGGAAACGATGTTACTCAAGATATGATCAATCAACTTAAACCCGAAATGACTAAAAAACAGGTCGCTTACGTAATGGGAACACCGTTACTGATTGATACCTTTCATCCTGACCGTTGGGATTATATATACAGCTTTCAACCAGGTAACAGTAACCGTGAGCAGAGGCGCTTAACACTGTTCTTTATGGATGATAAACTTGAGCGTATTGAAGGTGATACTCGAACTGTCGCGCGTGAAGATCTACCCAAAACAGAACGTGTAGATTCTAATATCGAGGTACCTTTGACAGAGAGAAAAACGGGGTTATTCCAAGGCCTACTTAATACGATTGGACTAGGAAATGACGATGAACCGGACATTATCAAAACAGAGCCTAAGAAAATAGAAACATCATCTCAAACAGAAACAGATACTAGCGCAACAGAAACGTCGCTTCCTTAATAAGCAGGTTCGGTATCGCTGACAGATATGCTCTGTTAGCGATACCTTTGCGCTTAGTCTGTTACAACTTCAAACGCCCCTGTTTGAGGATTAAAGCATAATAATTCGCCTGCAGAGATATCAAAATACCAACCATGTAGACTCAGTTCTCCCTGCTCTACTCGCTGACGAATACAAGCAAAAGTCATCAAATTAGCTAGCGATTCTAATATAGCCCGTTGCTCACACGCTTTTATTTGAACTTCAGGCGAAGCCTCAGACAATGTTTCTTGCACCCACGTTTTTGCAGACTTAGCGATTGAAACCCAAGGGTGAATAAATTGTGATTGGGCGTTATCATCACCATCATCTTCCCACAGTGCTTTGATGCCACCGCAGCTCGCGTGACCCATGATAATAATATTCTCAACTTCTAGATTATTAACGGCAAATTCTAATGCAGCACTTGTACCATGATAATCTCCACCCACTTCACAAGGGGGGACAAGATTAGCTACATTACGCACTATAAATAAATCGCCGGGATCACAATCCGTTAAAATTGCGGGATCAACACGAGAATCACAGCATGCGACCATCAGGGTTTTTGCTGGCTGGCCATCCTTCATACTGGCATATAATCGACTATCATCACCAAAATATTGAGTCTGGAAGCGTTTGAACCCATCTAATAATTTTTCTGTACTAGCCATATAATATTTATCTCAAAAATTTTAAAAATGAATTCATTGTTAATTCTTGTGCCCAGAGAATGACTTACTTATAGATTACTGCGCACAGGTAAGTAGCCTTATAAGGCTATTAAATACTTTAACTTTTACACAACACAGAATGATTTCTCATCTAAAATCAGAACACCCTAATACTATTAGATACACGACATCTCTCTTTAAGTAAGTCATTATTATAATAACAAATCTTTTTACGTTGAAATAAAAATGTAGGTAAATTCATCCTAAATTCCGTTATTTCATCATCGTTGTCGACATAACCGTCTACTTAACTACATAGCAATTGAGATGTGGAACTAAATTTCCACCTTGTCATACAATTATTTCTAACAATGATAGTTCTAATCGCGGGAATTAGATGACAATAACAAAAAATGGTTACAACGACTGTAACATGGCGCCAGCATGATCCAGATGATCTAGTATTTACAAGATCATCTGGATATCTGGATATCTGGAATGGGATTGAATACCTATTTGCGGTTATTTCTTGCACCGGTATCAGATCAAATAGTCGCTTGTCATTTTGTTGTTAGTTCAGACAGTTACAGATCTAGAACTCACCGACGATGGAAAGTTTATCTACGTTGTAATAACCAACATATAACTACCCTTCAGTCATTAACCTTGTATCATTTTTTACGGCTAGCACGCGCAACTTCCAAATTATCTTCATACCATTTTCTCTTAGTTTCAAAATGGCTTTTCATTTCAGCGTTATACCAAGGTTTAATGTTACTACTCGCTCGGACAGCTTCTAAATTAGCTTCATACCATTTCTTTTTAGCATCAGCATGAGGGTCAAGATGTAGATTAGCTTCATACCATGGTGTAGCCGTACTTTTAAGTGATTGCAGATTAGCTTCATACCACTTGGCTCGACTCTCACGAGCAGCTTCCAAATTGGCTTCGTACCATTTCTTCTTAGTATCAAAATGACTTTTCATTTCAGCGTTATACCAAGGTTTAAGGTTACTACTTGCTCGGGCCGCTTCTAAATTGGCTTCATACCATTTCTTTTTAGCATCAGCATGAGGGTCAAGATGTAGATTAGCTTCATACCATGGTGTAGCTGTACTTTTAAGAGATTGTAGATTAGCTTCATACCACTTAGCTCGACTCTTACGAGCCGCTTCTAAATTGGCTTGATACCATTTTCTCTTAGTCTCAAAATGGCTTTTCATTTCAGCGTCATACCAAGGCTTACCCGCTGTCGTTTCCCTCGCTTCATACCATTTATTCTGCGTTGCTCTGGCAGCTATCGTATTAGCTTCATACCACTTATTCTTGATATTTTTAGTTCTGATCAAAGCAATATTTGCTTCATACCATTTTTGTTTGGTATCAGCATGTGGATCAAATGCTAAATTAGGATTAGCGTTATACCAATGTCTATTTTGACGGCTAACGCGCGCCGCTTCTAAATTGGCTTGGTACCATTTCTTTTTAGTATCCGCATGAGGATCAGCGTTAATATTGGCTTCATACCATGGACTAGCGGTAGTTACCGTTGGTTTTTTATTGGCTTCATACCATTTAGCTCGACTTGTTCGAGCGGCTTCTAAATTAGAGCGATACCATTCATTTTTGATATCAGACTGCACATTGGCTTCATACCAAGGCGTTTGCGGCAAATGAGCCGTATACCATTTAGTGCGGTTTTCTCTAACTGTTTTAACCGCCGCCTTTAAGTTGGCTTCATACCATTTTTTCTTAGTATCTAAATGCTCTGCTAAATCAGCCTCGTACCAGTGTTTTCCGCTGGTAACGGTAGGCTGTTCATTGGCTTTATACCAAGGTTTATCAGTCGACTTAGTCGTTTCTTTATTGGCTTTATACCATTTTACTCGGCTCGCCCGCGCTATTTGCAGATTGGCTTCGTACCATTTAGCTTTAATATCAATTGTACTCATCATTAACACCTCATATCTGGGTCTTGTCACTGCTTGATATTACATGAGTGTAAGATAAGTCCACAAGGGATTTATGCGATTTATGCACTAATTTGTTACATTATTCAAAGCAATGCTTTTCGGATTTAACTTGTTGGTACATGGCAATCTTTTGCTCGACTTCTAACATACGGCGTTGCTCTTTTTCTTCAACTAGGCCTGAATAACCAAGATAAGCCAAACCAAGCAAACCATGTACTATCGGTACACTATCAAAAACAATCAATGCAGTGGCTACTTGGTTAGCACCATCTTCATGAAATTCAGGCTTATAGGTATAACGGTAGGGCTGAAGATATCGAATTGCGTTATCAAGCTGCACACAACTTTGTTGATAAATCTCATCTGTTGCAAGCTCTACTGGCGGCTCAAAATAAATGGGCTCTAATGGTACTGGTGGCATCGGTACAGCCTGAACTGCGGCGATCGCAAAGATAAAACTAAATGCTACAGATAATTTAAAAAGCGGCATGGTATTCATGCTAATAGAACTCCATATTAATGTTTATAGCATTGTTATCGGCAGTTCGACACAAAACTCCACACCCTGTTGCCAATTTCGCGCAATTACTTTTCCATCATGTTTATCGACGATCAATTTAACAATATACAAACCTAAACCTAAATGAGGCACTGTAGCTTGACTCGTTACAGGGCGAATAGATACCATCGGTTGAAATAATTGTTGTTGCCCCTCCTCCTGCAAACCCACGCCATTATTTCTAATAATTATTTGAACGAATTTAGTGTTTTTTTCTTGTTTAGAAAGTCTCAATGCAATAAAAATTGGCGTGCCGATTTGATGAAAATCCACAGCATTCCCTAGTAATTTATCCAACATTTGCACGATTAAGTCCTGTGACCCATTGATCATGATAGCTTCATTATTTATGTCAGTATCAAACTCAACATCGCTATAAATATCACGATAAACAGGAATAATATCTATCAATAATTGCTGTAAATTAAATTCCCGCAATACTTCTTTAGTCACCGATTGTTCGAGTCGACTCGCTTCACTCATTCTTGCAACAATATTATTTAATCGCTCACTTCCTGAACGCGCACGGTCTATATAGATTTGCCGATTATCAGCTGTCTGTTCCAAATGTTCTAAAGAGGTTGTGATAACGGCTATCGGCGTGCGTAACTCATGCGCTAAACGCGAGGCTAGCGCTTCAAGATAATCGGTGTAAAGTGTCAATCGGTCAAAGAGTTGAGCAAAACTTTGACGAAGCTCTCCCAATTCATCACGTTCGATTCCTTGTACAAAATTGCCCGCGACCCGCCCTTCACCACTCACCATTGTCGCGACATCGTGATTTAAACGCTTGATGCGAAATGACAATCGACTAGCAAAACCAATCAGCGTCAGTACCATGACTGAAAATACCAGCATCATTGTATTTAATAATGCTTTAACTGCTTTATTTTGCAGTCCCAATATCGCATTGGTATTTTGTTCTACGACGACCGCGCCAATAACGTTACCATCAAGCAATACTGGCTGTGCAGCCACTATGGTCATTTGACCATCATCACGTATTATCCTACGCTCAGTTTCTGCTTGACCTTTCAATGCCGCTTTTACCGCATTTCCAGCTAATACCGCCTGCTCATGACTGATAGATTCATCGTCGGAGACGGCTTCCTGTAAAAATAATTGATAAAATAAATCACTTAGAGAATTTAATTCAGCATCAGCAATCATAACATCACCCTGCCCCGCAGCAGCGATGGTTATGGCTTGATTATCAACCAACCACAAACGCACTCCCTCAGTTGCCATTGGCGCTAAAACAGTTGCCAATTGTTTCGAAGGTAATAGCACATCAGTAAATAATGCGCGGTCACGAACATCTCCCAATCCTAAAACCTGAGGGGATATTTCACCATTATCAACATCAATCACCGCTAAGGCCAAAGATTGCTTAAACATTGATAATGGCAAGCTTAATTCAAGCCGATAACCAAAAGGAGAACGTTGCCATGCTGCTTTAATGGCTGATTGATGCTCAATAATGACGGGATCTAAATAACTACCAAAAAACTCATAAGCATTAACCTGACCAAAGGTACTCGCACTTAAGAGATAACGATGGACACGTTGCTGGGCATCAACAACGGCCAACGCAATGGCATCTCCACCATGCCGCTCTCGCTTGCGTGGATCACGAAAGACAATAGAATCATCCACGACATCTAATAGCATCGTTAAACTATCGCGATGTTGAGCAAAAATATAACGAACCGTAAGGTCTTGAGGATCAATTGTATTTTTGGGTGATAGTTTATTTACCACAGAAAAGGTGCGGCGTAGTGATGTGTAAGCCAACCATTCATCTTGATAACCATCAATCTGCGTCGGCGTAGTATGGCTTGCGATGGCTATTTTATTGGAGATATTGGGCTCATTTAATACCGCTAAACGCTCAGAAAACAGTTTTGGGTATTGTGCCACCAGCACAGTACTTGCTTTGGCAATGGTCGCCATAGCTTGCGCTTGTTGTTGCTGTAATAAGCCTTCTACAGCTTGAATATAACGTACTCCCAACCAAGGTATTAACAGTAGCACCAGCGATACCAGCAATAACTTGCTACGTAACTTAAGTCCGAAAGATGGCCAAAGCGTCATCTATAGCTTTTGAGTAGTAACCCAGCGATAACCGAGTCCGTATACTGTTTCGATGGCAGAAAAATCGGCATTCACCACTTGGAATTTTTTTCGAATACGTTTGATATGTGAACTAATTGTATCCTCATCGACATAAATATTGGCAGCCTGCATTAATTGTTCACGCGTTTTGACATGGCCGACATACTGAACCAGAGCATGCACTAACCAAAACTCGGTTACCGTCAGCGCCACCGGTTTATTAGCTAAACTTATCAACATGCGTGCCCGATCTAATATTAAGTCACCTTGCATAATTAAGTCATCAGCCACGGCTGGGGTTTTCATTAATTCTAGACGACGAAATAAGGCCGCAATACGGGCCTGCAAGTGCGCTAAACCAATATCCTTGGTCAAATAATCATCTGCGCCTAAACGAAAACCTGACACCGTATCCAATTCACTGTCACGCGCCGTTAAAAAGATGATCGGAAGCGTATCTGACATTGCCCGCAAATCACGGCATAAATCAAAGCCACCTTCAGGCTCATCATTTAAGCCTATGTCGATAATAGCTAACTCAGGCAAACGTAACTTAAACGCCATATGAGCTGCCTGTCTGCTTGCATAGGTTTCGACATCGTAACCTTGTCGACGTAAAGCCTCAGCATAGTTATCCCGAATAGCGGGCTCATCTTCAACAATTGCAATTCTACGTCCCATCGGCTTGATATTCTCCTGTTGCCTTTTTTCTGCCACATTTTATCGACACTTTGCCCCAACTGCGACCTTATCCCGCCATCCCAATACTGTTTAATAGCCCTCACTCGGCGCAGAAAGGGTTTTCAATAATCTTCTAATTCATGTCATGGATGACACGCTGAATCATTAACTACGGAGAATACCATGTATAAAAGAGCACTCGGTTTAAGTTTATTAATGGCTGCCAGTCCTACGATCATGGCGGATAATTTTTATTCGCAATCATCTAGTTCAACTAATACTCATTATGAAGCCACATCGGGAGGGATAGGCTTACTGGTAGGCACACTTGCTGGCGGACCATTAGGTGCCATTATTGGTGGTTCAATGGGAGTGTTGATCGGAGACCAACAACATAAAACAGAAACTATCACGATTCAAACCCATACTATTTCTGAATTAGAAAACGAACTCAGTCAAATAGTCGCTGAATTAGATCAATCTAAAAAAACACTGCAAACAGCACACGTCAAAATTGACACATTGAAATCATCACAACAACAATTCATTCATCAGCATCGTGAAGACTTAATTCAATTCAGCAATAGTTATCAGTTTGATATCTATTTCTTGACCAATAATGCATCCATTACACCCCATGCTCAACAAGGCTTAATTAAGCTTGCTAAATTGTTAAACAATAATCCAAAAATCCATGCCAATATTGAAGCTCACAGTGATTGGCGCGGCAGTAATGATATCAATAATCAATTAGCAAGCCAGCGTTTATCAGCGGTCAGCCACCAATTAACACAAGCAGGTATTAAGTCCAACCAATTACTCACTACGAACTACGGTGAACAGGCTAACGATCATAATGGCTCATGGGATGAAGCGTTATTTTACGACCGTCGTGTGACGATTACTTTACGTTATTTTGAATAAGTAAGTTATCTTGAATCAATGAGTCAGTCTTCTTCGGCTGACTCTTTTTCATGTTTATGTACATCAACCCAAAGCTGTAGACGCTTGGCAACGGCTGCGTTAAAAGATCCTTCAGGATATTCACCTTGTTCATTAAGTTGACCGACTTCAATACCAGAGAGTAAAGCCAATGCTTGATCAATAGAATCAACTGCATGGATCTGAAATTTATTTTCAGCTACCGCATCAATAATATCTTGTCTCAACATCAGATGCTGGACATTACTAAGCGGCATAATAACGCCCTGTTCGCCAGTTAAACCAAGTTTCACGCAGACATCAAAAAAGCCTTCAATTTTTTCATTAACACCGCCGATCGCTTGCACTTCGCCATGCTGATTCATTGACCCCGTGATCGCTAATGATTGTTTTAAAGGCAGCTCAGCAATCGCAGATAACAACGCACATAATTCAGCTGCTGTGGCACTATCGCCATCAACTTCACCATAATTTTGTTCAAACACTAGGCTTGCTGACATAGACAATGGCTGATCTTTGGCATAAGTGGAGCCGAGATAACCACTCATAATCAATACACCTTTAGAGTGAATATCACCACCTAATTCAACTTCACGCTCAATATCGATAATATCGCCATCCCCAAAGCGACAGTTAGCGGTCAAACGAGACGGCTGACCAAAACTGTATTCGCCAATGCCCAATACCGTTAAAGCATTTACTTCGCCTACGTAGGCACCTGTTACTTTAATGCGGGTGATATTACGAGCAATATGATCAATTAATTGGCCACGTATACGATCAACTCGTTGTTCGCGACTTTTTAACGCTTGCGTTACATGCTCTCGTGCGACGACAGAAGCCTGCTGTTTACGCGCCCAATACGTTGATTCTCGTAATAAGTCTGTCATCGAGCCAAGATGTAATGACATTTTACTATTTTCTTCTATCGTTCGAGCAGCTTGTTCAATCACTTTTGCAACGGCTGCCTTATCTAAATGTAGCAGCCCTTCTTTTTGTACCGTACTCGCAATAAGGCGTGCGTATAACAGATGATTATCAGCCGTTCGATCCATCTGATCTTCAAAGTCTGCCACCACTTTAAATAACTCTGCAAATTCAGGATCATGCTCATAAAGCTCATAATATAAATGCCGATCACCGAGCAATATCACTTTCAAATCGAGTGGTATAGGTTCAGGCTCAAGAGACACAGTGGCGACCAAGCTGTACATTTGCTCTACGCTATCGAATCGCACTTCTTTTGAGTGTAGCGCTCGCTTCAAGCCTTCCCATGAATACGGTTGCATCAGTAGTTGCTCTGCATCCAAAATTAGATAACCACCATTAGCACGATGAATTGCGCCGGCTTTAATTAAACTAAAATCAGTGATCAAAGCGCCCATCATCGCCATATTTTCAACACTTCCTAACAAACTTTGGTGGCTAGGAAAATTGTCATAGACTACCGGTGCACCTAGGGCATCTGCATTATTAACAATAAGATTGACTTGATAACGCTTTAATAATGGACTATCAATAGTGTGTGAAACTTCCTCACCTTCATCATCAGGCTTTACAAACGCATCAACATTATTAAGTAAATCTTTTTGCATTGCATCAAAATACAACTGTAATCGCTCAATTTTAGGATAAGCATTTTTTAACTTATTAATCTGTCGGCTAATAACTTCAGTTGCGACTTCATCGTTCAACGCCGTTACTTTTGTCTGATTATCACGTTCCCATTCACGTAATTCCAACAAGGTATGTTGTAAATCTTCGTGCAACGTTGCGATTGCATCTTCTGTTTTCTCTTGCTGGTCAACAGATAGCTGATCAAACTCATCCGCCGTCATCGCTTCACCATTACGCTGGGCTGCAAAGGCATAAGTGCCATCTTGCATACGTAATAACACAATGCCTTTTCGATCCGCTTCTGCCTGCAAAACACCAAATAAACGCACTCGATGTTTACGTGAGGCCTCATCAATCGAGCGCATTCGCCCACGGTAATATTCATCATCAAATGAATGCGGTAACTCTTCTAATAGATGATGGATGACCTTTTCTATATCATGTACCAACTGCGAGCCGAGTCCTGTTGGCAGTGCCAAAAACCATGGTTTTTGTGGATCGGTGAAATTATGTAAATATCCCCAATCTTTCCCATGAGGACGAAGCTGGACGTGTTCATCGAGAAAACGCTTTACTAGCGTATATTTACCCGATCCCGTATCACCCATTACAAATAAGTTATAACCATTACCTTCGATATTCACACCAAAATCAACTGAATCTAATGCTCTAGACTGACCAATAATGGTCGATAAGCTTTGCAGTTCTGCGGTTGATTTAAAATTGAGTTGTTCGTTACTACAATGTTGATACAAACTATCTGGATGCAATTGGGTATTGGAATTCATGATTTTACTCTAGCCTTATAAGGTACTTTTAGCTTAGGATACCCTACAATTATAGAACTTAATATTTATCGCACTGTAGGAGCACATGATATGAGTAATCATGACTATGATGAACAACGTAATTTCGCCAGAATGAGTATTGAAACTCGAGTCACTTATAAAATCAAGAACTCTGATGGCAGTTCACACCATGGCATTAGTGGTGATCTAAGTGCAACAGGACTTTATATGGCTACAGATTTTGCACTCAAAGAAGGCGATGTAATAGACTTAGTGATGAACCCTAGTGGCGACCGCTTACCTCCCTTTGTTGCAGAAGGAACGGTATTAAGGACGACTATTGCTGAAAATGAGATTAACAAATTTCACGTTTCATTAGAACTAACCAAAACATTCTAAACAGACATTAAATATTGTTACATTGCTTGAATTTAAATGATTAAATCCAATAGCTTGTTTTAGTCATAACTTTAGACATCACACCCATCATATGTTTAATGGGCATGGGTAAGGTCACCCCACCAGCATCCACTGCCGCTGTGCCATGGTGTAATTCGTCAACTCTCATTTGTTCTAAAATGGCACGACTTTTTTCATCCTGCATGCTTATTTCTGCTAAATGCTCATTTAAATGCTGAACAACTTGTTTTTCTGTCTCGGCAACAAAACCTAAACTCCATTTATCACCGATTTTTCCCGCTACAGCGCCCATAATAAAAGAACCGGCATACCATAATGGATTTAACACACTAGCGTGTCCACCAAGGTAATCGACTCGCTGCTGGCACCATACTAGATGATCATTTTCTTCCAATGCGGCCTGATCCATTGCTGCCCGTACATGAGGTAATGTCGCTGTTAGTGCTTGACCTTGATATAAAGCTTGCGCTGAAACCTCTCCCGCATGATTAATCCTCATCAATCGCACTGATTGACCTTGTTCTTGCTCTGTCAGCTCATGCTCAGTTAAATCACTGCCTGGTATCAGTCTAGCGGTGGTTTCTGGTTTACCGATGACGGTTGTCAACGCTTTATCTGTCTCAATAATTAATCTATCGATCAAACTAAATTTTCGAGTATTCACTTCTTATACCTCAAGAGATCACTTCATCAATAAATAGATCAATATCACGATTATCAACGTGTTCAGTAACAAGGATTTTTCCTTGACCCAATAATTCTTTATATGAAATAGTCTGATTTCGACCGTTGTTTTTCGCGTAGTACAAAGCATTATCAGCCATACCGATAACATCCGTTGCCGACTGCTGGCCCAGCACCTCAACAAAACCAATGCTGATAGCAACATTGCCCACTTGTGGAAATTCATGTTTATCTACATTCTGTCGTAATCTGTCAAAAGCTACCATTGCGTTATGTTCATTAGTCGCTTTTAACATCACCACGAATTCTTCACCACCATAGCGATAAACGATATCATCTTCTCGCACACAGCTACGCATCATTAAACGCGCCACGAGAATAAGCACTTCATCACCGTATAAATGGCCATAGGTATCATTAATAAATTTGAAATGGTCAATGTCCACCACACCTAGCCAGGTAGTTAAATCATCCGAGTGACGCTTTTCATTTTCAATTGCTACACCAGTAGAATCAGTGGTGCCTTGCATGAGCACTTTTGTAATTTCAGTATCAAGCGTTTCACGGTTAAATAGTCCGGTTAATTTATCGCGTTGGGCTTTGTCAATTAAGGTCAAATAATTTGAATAAACTTGCAATATGCCGCTTATTACTCGCTGCTGCTCTAATGGAGGGCTTTTTTTACAATGGCAAACGAGTAGTGAAAGAACATCATGATCTGCATTCAATATCGGATAGATAATATCCCAAGCCGTTTGAGCATCATTTTGGAAGACCTCAACTTCCTTGCTTTTAATTGCTGCTGATAATACTTTGCTTAAATGTGCTGAAGCAGTATTCGCTAGCCGATTATCCTCGACGAAAATGATGCTATTTTGCTCGCCAACGACGACTAAATTAAGATACTTGTTATTATGAATATCTTGCATTTGAAGCAGTTGCATACTGTTTATAGAAAACAGATCATTGATTGTTTTCAACACACTGTCTTCCAACATCTGGACATCATGATGCCGAGTAATTTCGGTCAGGCCATCAATTAATGTGATGCAATTATCATTTATGTTTGTCATTAATGAAAGATTAATAGCCCTTTAGTAACAAGTCAATTTATCTCTAATATATAGAATGTAAATTTTGCACTAAGTATTTGTACCATCATGGCAAAACATCCCTCGCGCAAGATTCATACTATCGAAATACAGGCAGTTTCTATTTAGATCACAGTGCAGCAAAAAAACGTTCTAATGTCGCAGCCAGTTGTCTAGGATCGAATTTAGGCACATATGCATCAGCACCTACGCCTTTACCCATATCCATGTTTGCGGCGGCTGTTAATGATGAATGCATAATCACAGGTAAATGCTTGAGTCGTGGATCTGCTTTTATCTTTTGCGTCAAAACATAACCATCCATCTCTGGCATTTCAACATCCGTCAGCACAAGTTGAATCTCAGTAATAATATCTCGATTCTCTTGTTCACATTTATCTGCCATTCGATTGAGTAGTACCCAAGCTTCAGCCCCATTAATCGCACCGATATGTTTCACGCCCATATGGTCAAGTGCTTTGGTTATTTGCTTACGGGCAATATTCGAATCATCTGCAAATAAGATAGTGTGTTGCTGTTCGGTATCTAACTTTTCGATGCCATCGAAAAGATTGTCATCATAGAAACCACCAGCATCAGCCAATACTTTTTCAACATCCATAATCATGACTAATCGTTTATCGGATAATTCAGATACCGCAGTAACTAATCCGCCGAGACGCTTTGAAAGCAACGGTGGTGGTGCTTTTACTTGTTCCCAATTTAACCGCTGAATGGTATCAACTGAATTTACTAAGAATCCCTGAACGTGCGTATTATACTCAGTGATCATCAATATTTTGGGCTCATCAGTCGATGTTAAATTACAGAATTTCTGTAGATTAATGATAGGCACCATATCACCCCGCAAACTCACAAATCCCTCCACGCCATCAGGCATTTCAGGCGCACTTGTAATCTCAGGAATATTCAATACTTCACGGACTTTAAAGACATTGATACCAAAGACTTCATTTCTGCCCGTATGGTCATTGGTACCTAAACTAAATAGCAGTACCTCAAGGTGATTTGTTCCCGCCAGTTTTGTGCGTTCATCAATAGAATCAATAAGTGTAGCCATAGCGACCTTCTCTAGTTTCTGTTCGATTAAATTTAGTTCGAGACTTTTGACTGAGTTGTCTTACCACGATGTCGCATTAAAATAACTCTTTCAAAAGGTTTCCGTTCAATAATACCTGTTTATGGTTCATGCTACGTAAACTAATTGTCTTACTAGTCGAATAAGCGGCAATATTGCCCATCTCGTTTAAGTCTGTAATCACGCAACATACCTACTCTTAAAGTAATAATCACCTGTAAACACATAAAACAACTATAACAAGCAAGCCGTATTTTATCTAAAATTTACACTTTCTAGCATGTTTATGAACAAGCTCTATAGGAAAATAGTAGCTAATTGTGCTAAAGGCTATAGAATAGACCTACTTGTAGACGTTAAAATAGCCTTCTAAAAGCTGGTACCGAGAGCGAGATTTGAACTCGCACGAATTCACATCCACTAGCACCTGAAGCTAGCGCGTCTACCAATTCCGCCACCTCGGCATATAACGAGCGGCTACAATACCGATTGAGAAATTCACTGTCAATGACAAAAGAAAACACACAAGATCCACACTCTAAACGCGAAGCAGAAAACTACGAGAATCCGATTCCAAGTCGCGAATTCATTATAGAAATTTTAAAACAAAACGATCGTCCTTTATCACGCCGAGCAATTACTAAACTGCTCGGTCTTAAAGGCGAAGAACAAACTGAAGCCTTACGCCGTCGCCTCCGCGCAATGGAACGAGATGGTCAAGTATTACGTAATCGCAAAAATGCCTATGGTATCGTTTCGAAAATGAACCTTATAACGGGTCGCGTCATGGGACACCCCGATGGTTTTGGGTTTCTAATTCCAGATGAAGGTGGTGATGATCTCTTTTTAAACGATCGCGAAATGCATGTTGTTTTGCATGGTGACCGTGCTATTGCCAGAATTAGTGGTGAGGATCGTCGTGGCCGCAAAGAAGGTCAAATTGTCGAAGTCTTAGAACGTGGTAATCCACTAGTGGTTGGCCGCTTAATTTCTGATTCGGGATTTTATTATTTAATACCGAACAATCGTCGTATTAGCCAAGATATTTTAATTCCACCAGAAAACCTAATGGATGCTCAAGTAGGTCAAATCGTAGAAATTGAGATAACTGAACATCCTAATAAGCATCGCTCGCCATTAGGTAAAATTGTCAATGTACTGGGTGACCATATGGCGCCAGGCATGGAAATTGAAATAGCATTACGAGCTTTTGACTTGCCACATATATGGTCAGTTCAAGCGCTTAATGAGGCAGAATCATTTGGCTCAGAAATACCTAAAGCAGAAATTGAAGGCCGACTTGATCTACGTGATCTTCCCCTACTTACCATAGATGGCGAAGATGCCCGCGATTTTGATGATGCGGTTCATGCTGAAAAATTGAAATCGGGCTCATGGCGTTTATGGGTAGCGATTGCTGACGTATCATCTTATGTCCAGCCGAAAAGTCCTCTGGATAAAGATGCTCAAGAACGTGCTACCTCAGTCTATTTTCCAAGCCAAGTCATCCCAATGTTACCAGAAGCGTTATCAAATGGTTTGTGCTCATTAAACCCAGATGTCGATCGTTTATGCATGGTTTGCGAAATGGTGATCAATCCAGAAGGTAAACTTGAGTCACACAACTTTCACCAAGCGGTAATGAATTCTAAAGCGCGTCTGACGTATAACAAAGTAGCCGCCATATTAGTTGATGGAGACAAAACGCTACGCAAAGAATACGCGGCTGTTCTGCCTGGTCTAGAAACAATGCATGACTTATTTAAAGCCATGCTAAAAGCCAGAGAAGAACGTGGCGCGATCGATTTTGAAATGACTGAAACGCAATTCATTTTTGATGAGAACCGTAAACTCAAAACTATTGAACCTCGTGAGCGAAATGATGCACATCGCCTTATTGAAGAATTCATGGTTGCAGCTAATGTTTCTGCTGCTCAGTTCATATTAAAACATGACTTACCAGCCCTGTTCCGAGTTCATGAAGCACCAGCAGAAGAAAAATTAGCTAGCCTTCGAGAGTTTCTGGGTGAATTAGGTTTAGCACTAGGTGGTGGCGATGAACCAGAGCCAGCACATTACGCCTCATTGCTCAAAAACGCACATAAACGGCCTGATGCCCATCTAATTCAAACCGTCATGTTACGTAGCCTTAAACAAGCCGTATATAGCCCAGATAATGTGGGTCACTTTGGTTTGTCACTTGAAGCTTATGCCCACTTCACTTCACCTATTCGCCGTTATCCTGACTTGCAAGTTCATCGTGCTATTCGCCATATCATTTCTGGTAAGAAAAAGTCCACTTGGCCTGCTACACACGATGAAATGGTTAAACTCGGTGAGCATTGTTCTATGGCCTCACGTCGTGCTGACGAAGCGACTCGCGATGTAAGCGACTGGTTGAAATGTGAGTTTATGCAAGAACGTGTCGGTGAAGTTCACGAAGGCGTTATCAGTGGTGTAACGAGCTTCGGCCTTTTTGTTGAATTAAGCGATATGTATATTGAAGGCTTAGTTCATGTCACCTCATTAAAAAATGATTATTACCAATTTGACGCTGCCGGTCACCGTTTAATGGGCGAACGCACTCGAAAAGTGTATCGTCTTGGCGACAAGGTAGAAGTTAAAGTGATGAGAGTTGATCTGGACGAAAAGAAAATAGACTTAGAGCTTAATTAAACGCCATATTTCATCTGCTATCTTACTCGTGCAGCATTAGATTAAGGTAGCAGATAGTTCATCAGAAGACCGTATTTAGCCGTTTTTGAACTATTTGAGAATTATTTCTCTTGACCAAATAAATAAAGACGGTAGAATGCACGGCTTAACTTCATGTTCATTGAAATATTCAATTTCAAACATGTTGTGGCCATTTAAAATGGTGAGTGTAGCTCAGTTGGTAGAGTCCCGGATTGTGATTCCGGTTGTCGTGGGTTCGAGCCCCATCATTCACCCCATTTTACTTTAATCAAAAGTAATCTGAGAACAATAACTTACAAATATCAAGCGAAAATTATCTTACTGCACAGCTACCAGCGGAGTGTAGTACCAAAGAAGAATATATCTTATTAAATCTTCAAAATGCCCTCAAATTCAACGTTCTGTTCACGCCATATACAAGACTTAACAATAGAACATTCTCCCTCCAACACAAAGCTCTGACGCTCACAAAGAATTTAATGCGAGTTTAGATAAGTTACGGCATGATGTGATAAGGCAATTATTGTTTATAATCCCCCACACCAAAAAAATTTTCAGGCTGCATTCATCCTTTACTTGCACCGTAGATAATACTTTGACCTTATTTCTCTAACTTAGGTCTTGATGATACCGGTTATAGACAGCTAACCTCGCCCGATAGTTATGATTATGCTCAGAGATTAACTTATAACGATCAACGTGTTGTCATTGAAATACTGACAGGTGTAGCCTGGGCAAGATTATCACTCACAGGACAGCGCTGTTCAACTGCAGCCTTCAACGTAGCAATTTCTTCATCTGATGCTGTACTGGTTACACAGATCTGTACATCAATTTCTTGGTAACCCGCTCGAATATTCATATCTGAGCCTACAAATTTGGCCGGATCAAGCTTACCTGTAATTGTAATTTCTGTTTTCTCAATAGGAATAGCCATTTCTTTGGCAATGAAAAAGACCATATAATTAAGACAGCCACCTTGGGAAGCAAGAATGTAGTCAAGTGGACTAGGAGCGCCATTTTGGCCACCAAGCGCTTCTGGTTCATCCATAAATATTTTAAATGCATTTGAATCGGTGATACTACGAGCCATTGTTTCACCAACAGTTGTTACGCTTGCGATATATGAGGCTGACATAAATTTTTCCCATTTAAGATTGTATTTATATTCGAGTGCCTCAATCCTACTTTATTCTAGCAGTGATGAGATATAGGTAGAATTACTATGAAAGTGAAGAAAGAAATGCAAGCTAGTATTTTTTGTACTCCATAGCTATAACCACAATCTAACTAGATTTTAAGTGGCCAACCTTCACCAATATAAGCGTTTCTTCTTTTACATATGGGTAGTGCTGACTCAAATGTGGATTGCGGATCCAACTACCTGCTGGATATTCACCATGTTCATCAAAAAATATACCTTTTAGGACAACTATTTCCTCACCACCATAGTGAGCATGTGGTTGGAACACTTCATTGGCAGGCCACCAGACTAAGGCTGTACTTTCAGTGTGATGCGAATGTAGTGAGCACACTTTTAAATTGCCCATTCCATCAAACCATTGTTGTTCTTCAGGTCTGATTACAATATGTTGATGATCGTCAGTTTGAAATTGATTTAATTTAACAAACAAAGTGCAGCCTTGTTTAGAAAATGGACTATGGCATGAACCTGCTGGGTTTCGAATATAGCTACCGGCGGGGTAATCACCATTTTCGTCGGAAAAGACACCATCAATAACATAGATCTCTTCACCTTGAGTATGTCGATGCTTAGGGAAAAAAGAACCTGCTTGGTAAGAAACAAAACTTGTGGCATGACCAGATTCTACTGATTCACGTTCTAATGGTATACGGGTTATTCCAATCGCGGGACTTTTTAACCCATGCTGTTGCGATGGAAGGAGATAAGCCGTTTTTGAAAAAGCCATATTTAAGTCAATATTTTTATTCATAAATTTAAGTTAATCTGTTGTGTGAGAAGAATCATTATGATTCGATGAATTCATAATTTTTTTCAAAGTACTGTACTGGCGTCATTTATAATTATCGTGTTTAAAAATCCCTCGTCACCCCCCTGAGTGCGAACAGTATTTCTAGATTATAGAAGCCTTAATAACTTTTTCACATTTCATTTTTAAGGATTGTAGGTGCTCTTCAATATGAAACTTTAAAGCCAACCATCAGGATGATTTAATGTTAATTTTTGTTAGTTTAGCGTGTCGTTTCGCTTGTCGTAAGTTTCAGTAATATCATTTAATAACGTGAAGATAAGGATGTGATATCATTATTTTTTATATTAACTACGCGATTTTAAGCCATGACTTTAACCGAACAAGTCAACGCTGCAATAACTGAACTATCTGCAGATATAACAAATAACAAGCTAGAGCTACCTTCTCCTCCTGACATCGTGCTTAAAGTTCGCGCGCTAGCACATGACGAGAACAGTAGCGGTGAAGATTTTGCTAATCTCATTAAACACGACCCAAATATTTCTGGTCGAATTATTAAAATTGCAAATTCAGCTCTGTTTGGCACACGTGTTCATGTAAGTAGCATTCAGTCAGCCGTGACAAGATTAGGCGTTTCTAAAATACAATCTCTGATAACTGGATTAGTTATCGCCCAAAATTTCATGAATGCTAAAACACGAGGTCTCGAAAGTTATTTCGATACAATTTGGCAACAAAGCAACATGGTTTCAGCCATTTGTTATGTCTTAGCCCTTCAAAAAACAGATATTGATCCTGAACAGGCTTTGCTCGCTGGTATGGTACACAATATTGGTGTGCTTCCAATAATGCTCCGATTAAAGAAAATTTCTGCGTTTACTGATGAACCTAAATTACTCATTCACGTTGCCAATCAAGTTGTACCTAAACTTTATCCAAAGGCAGGTAAAATGATATTAGATAAATGGAATTTTTCTCCTCTTATCGCTTCTGTAGCCATTACTCATAATAAGCTGGAAAGAGAGTCTATTGGTCCCACAGATTTGAATGATATCGTCTTAATTGCTTGCGAACTAAATAAACTATCAGACTTTACAGATAAAGAAACGATTCCCGAGGCACTTATAAACTCAATGATGTTTCAAAAATTGTGGACTAATTGGACTGAAGCATCTGCTGAGCTTAGCCAACTAAAAGAGCAGATAGTACAAATAAACGACAGTATCGAAACCTAAAAATAGCGTGCCAATTCTACTTGAAAATAATCATCATTTCGGACTTGATAGAGTGCATTATCGGTTTGGTTGAACTTAAATAATCGCCCTTCTACTGACAACTTCCAACGGTTACCAAGACGGCGACTCGCTTCAATACTCCATGTAGCATCGCTACTATCTAAATCTTGAATTAAACCAACAAGCAACTCTGTTGATTGCACGTTATTCCATGTAATTCGCGTGCCAAACATAACGTCATCTTCAAACGGTGTTGCTAATTCATCATCGCGATCATCAAATAAATATTCACTAATTAACCCCACATCAAGACCACTTTCAAAGACGTCATAGAATGTGTATTCGACTCCCCCTGTAGCTGCGATAAAGGTTTCTGTTGTAGTCTCTCTACGAATAGACTCTAATTTCAATAACCATGCTCCTGTTGTTCGTTGAACTTCCAATCCCGTTTGATTCATTAATTCATAATAAGGATTAAGTGCAGTGAACTGCTGGTTTGGCATTAATAATGGCTCACGATTCGTGCCATAGAAATGAGATAAGCCGACATCCCAATCACCAAGGCTATGTGACCAGCGAACAGCAAAATCAATATGGTGAGTTTCACTGCTTGATTCATAACTAGCGTTATTAGTATCCACTACTAACTGGCTACGAAGACGGCCTTTTTTACCCGCAAAGGTACGCTCACGGAAGTAAGGCAGTACAAACAGGTCAACGGTACCCCACTCCTGAAATAAGCTTAAATTAATCATCGGCTGACCCAGCTTATCTTCGTTATCTGGGTTTTCAACTAAGTCAGTTTGGTTGATCACATCGACTAAATGCTGTGACTCTGTGACCCCCCAATAGACTTTTCCTATTCCTAACCTTAATTCCCAGTTCTCTTCGGCAATCAACCAGCGAGCTTCACGTAAATCAATATGAGTTCGTTCTGCATCTTCGTTATCAATGCGTAAAAATGGCGCAATAATTAGGCTCTGCTTACCGTCATCCCATTGATGATAAAACTCCGGCGACATTACAACAGAGACTTGCTGTTGGCTAGGCTCAACATTCAATGAGGGATGCTGAAAATAGCGATATTCTGCCGCGCTATAGCCGGACCATTCACCTGCATTACTATTACTATGAACAACTAGACCTAATATTATTCCAAAGCAACGTATCGATCCCAGCCTACCTTTGACGTTTAAGATCATTTTTTTCAAAATCCTTATCTGTCAGACCGGTCTTAAATTGGTAATTACTCCATTGTAAGGTCGTCGATTTACCATTTTGTTTATTTTCCATAGTAACGGTATCCGCACGCCAATATCGATTTAGGTACTGCTTATAATCATTGAAAACTTGTGTTTTCAATAAGCTATCTTTACGGTCGTAAAAATCTATTTTCTGGATCCTATATTCCAACTTATCGATCCAAACGTAACTTTTGGTATAACCCGAATGTTCATACAAGGGACGCGTTTCTATTACGAAGCAATCTTGACCGTTCACTACATCATCTTTCAAGTAAAGATAACTATATTTGGGAACCTCAAATGAACTAATATCTTCATAAGAAAATTCACTGCCCATAAAGGGACCGGATTTATTGTTTGATGATATTCGTTTAACGCGCTTTAAAGCGGGTAAAAAAATCCATTGTTCATCAGCGATCAAAGAATGTGAATACGTTAAAAATGCCGTTCCTTTTACATCACGCGGCTCATCAAAAACGGTTAGCCCTTTATCTCCATCACCTATCACCTCCAGATTTTTCATCCGAATTTGCCGTACACTTTCATCCCCCTGACGGTTACGTAAAATCATCAGCATATCAGCGGAACTGTCTTGCCAACCTTGATCACGCTTATCCGCTTCAGTAATAATTACTAAGCCTTTTTCCGCTGCGGTTTCAGCTTGTGCTAACGGCATAGCCAGTAGTAATATCAGTAAAAATATCCAATTACGCATGTTCACGTCCCTCTAATTTTATTAATAATGGTGGTAAGAATAAGAAATCCATCAATAAGGCAATTGCAATCGTCACTGCCGTCATTTTCCCCATATCAGCATTCAAAGCAAAGTGTGATTGTCCCAAGACGATAAAACCCGCTACTAACACAAGTGAGGTTACCCAAAGTGCGACACCCACCGTGTTAAAGGCATAGCGAATGGCCCCATCGACATCTAATCCTTTTTCACGACGAGCCCGTAGATACTTGCTTAAGAAATGCACAGTATCATCAACCACTATACCTAAGGTCATACCCGTTACTACAGATAACGACATACCCACTTGTCCTACCATCAAGCCCCATAAACCAAAAGCCATACCGGCTGGTAATAAATTGGGGGCAAGACTTATCAAGCCGATTTTAAATGAACGTAATGCCAACACTAAAATGAAAGAAATCAATACTAATGCCAGCGTTGTTCCTACCAACATACTCTCAACATTTCGTTTACCAATATGAGCAAACATCAATGTTGCACTTGCAGCAGAAAATGTAATATCGGGTGTATTTTTATTGAGCCACGCAGCTATTTTCTGTTCGTAAACCAAGACTTCTTCCGTGTGCAAATTTTCAAAAGTGACGGTTAAGCGGGTAGCACTTTTATCGATATTTATTTGATCATTTAAATCTAAGCCATATGGCAATGACATCTCATATAACAATAGATATTGTGCAGCCAATTCACGGCTTTCCGGCAATCGATAAAAGTGAGGATCATCACCATGCATGTTTTTATTCAGGCGTTTATATATATCCGTCAGCGTCCTCACATGCATTACTTTATCTTGTGATCTCAACCAATTGGCAAATAACTCAACTTGACGGAGAAACTCGGGCTCGTTTACACCACCACTTGTGCCTTGCTGCAAAGAGTAGTGAATATCATAAATACCGCTCAAATTTTCAACTATAAAATCAGTATCTTGTCTAAATTCAACGGTCTTATCAAAATATTCAACAAATTGATCATCTAGCTTATTCAATGGCAATAAGCTTATCAATATTATCGCCAAGCTACCCATACCCCAAAGTAATTTTTTATAATGCTGAATCACCCAAGAAGACAATAACGCCATTGAATTATTCGTTTGCGGGGCCTCTTTTGGCTTACCTATATGAATAGGCAATACCATCATTAATGCAGGCAAAGTGGTAATCGATAATACAAACGCAACCAGCACGCCAATAGCAACAACATTACCCAAATCATGAAACGGTGGCACATCACTGAAATTCATCGTTAAAAAACCAATAGCCGTGGTAATACTAGTAATAAATATTGGCTGTAGATTGACGCGTAAACTATCACTCATTGCCGTTTTTTTATCTTGGCCTAAACGTAAGTTATGCAAAAAAGTGACTAGCAAATGGACAGCATCTGCAATAGCCATCGTTAAAATAATGGTTGGCGCGGCTGAAGATGGCGGAGTGAGTTTCCAGCCTAGCCATCCCATACTGCCCATGCCCGCTAGAATCGCACCCGCAATAATAACAACCGTTGAAAATGTCGCTGAAAATGATCGCAGCATAATGCTCAATACAATCACTACAACCATAAACATCAATGGAACTAAACTCTTCATATCCTGCAGCGAAGCTTCACCAAATGAATTATCCATCATTGATAATCCACTAAGATAAATCTTTACACCGCTGTGGGAAGCTAATATCTCATCACGTAGAGCACGTGTTGCTGCCACAACCTCGCTCACTTCATTGAGTACTTTTCCTGGCAGTTGCACCGTGACATTGATCGCCGTCACATGGCCTTTTGGTGATACAAGTCGATGAACTAAAAGCGGTTCATTGATAGCGACATTACGGATATAGGCCAGATCTGACTCGCTCAAATCTTTAGTATCACTCACTAAATCCGCGACAATTAAATCATCGCCCTCTGCAACGGTATGCTGATAATTACTAATTGAATCAACACGGCTAGAATAAGGGATCTGCCATGACTTATCGGTCACTTCGGATACTAAACTTAAGGTTTCTTTAGTGAAAACCTCACCATTTTCAGGCGCCAATACAAGCATGACATTATCGGCTTTATTGTAAGTATTCTGGACTTCATCAAATGCTAGTAATTCAGGATTATCAGCACTGAAAAATTCTCGGTAATCATTACTAAAATGCAGAAATCGGCCACCACTTGCCATTACAAGTAACACAATAATTGACAACATTAGCAGCCGCCATGGCTTATTGACGACATAGTCTGCGTAACGTTGAGAAAAAGATGATGACATAAAATTAGTCCTTAATTTTCTAACAACAGTCTGGTAATAGGAACAAACTGTTGAATAACAATTCACATAATATTTTGTATTTTATTCAAGACTAAAGTGGTCGTGGTCTCTACTACCGTAGATTACACAGTATGGTTAACTTACTTGATGTTGTTCTATCGGGGCAACCAAGCATTTTGTCATCATTATTCTAAATATGGTCCAAATTATTAATGTGTTTATTTTCCGTGTTTGAGTTTTCTGACTACATATTTTTCAAATTCAACCAAAAATAGTACCGATGATGATACCAAAATGATAAGAAGCCATGTAAATGCATCCAACGCCACCGTGTCGAATAGTTGCTGCATAGCACTTGAGTAGGTGAAAGCAAGCTGGAAAAGTATTAACAAGCCCGTCGCCATTAGAGCGTATCGATTACCCAATAAGCCCGCTCGATTAAGAACCGATGCACTGATGTAGCGAGAGTTAAACAGATAGAAAATTTCGAACATCACCAAGGTATTTACCGCTACCGTACGTGCATATTCCAAATCAACATTCTGACTGCGTTCCCATATAAACAATCCATACGTGCCGAACATCAGAATAAAAGACACAAATATAATTCGCCATAACAAAGCAGCCGTTAAAAGCGGTTCATGAGTATTGCGTGGTGGTCGTTGCATGGCACTACTTTCGGCAGGTTCAAATGCCAAAACCAATGCCAGTGTAACGGTAGTTATCATATTGACCCATAAGATCTGTACAGGCGTGATTGGCAATGTTTGCCCCATTAGAATCGCAGCAATAATGACTAATGCTTCTCCACCACTCGATGGTAATATGAAGACAATAGCTTTTTTCAAGTTTTCGTAAACAGTTCGTCCTTCTTCGACCGCATGCACTATTGAGCTAAAGTTATCATCCGCCAGCACCATGACCGCTGCGTCTTTTGCTACCTCGGTACCATTTTTTCCCATTGCAGTGCCTACATCAGCTCGTTTCAAGGCGGGTGCATCATTCACTCCATCTCCAGTCATTGCAACAATATGGCCGTTAGCCTGCAGTGCTTTAACTAAACGTAATTTATGCTCAGGGCTTGAGCGGGCAAAGATATCAATATCATCGACAACCTTACGTAACTCATCATCAGATAGGACTTCAATTTCATGGCCGGTCATCACAAGACATCCATCACCGATGTTCATTGTTTTGCCGATAGCAAGGGCCGTAACGGCATGATCGCCGGTAATCATTTTCACTTGAATACCGGCAGACTGACACTGCTTAACAGCCTCGCAGGCATCTTCACGTGGTGGGTCAATCATGCCAACAATGCCCAATAAAGTCAGGCCGCTTTCCACATCTTGAAATCTCAAATTACGATGATCTGTCTGGGAATGTTTAGTCGCGATGGCTAAGACCCGTTGACCGCGTTTAGCCAGTACGTCTATTTGAGCTTGCCAATAAGTTAAATCAATCGGTTCATCGTTCAGACCAACACGTTGAAATTTACTCATCGCAAAGATTCGCTCTGGCGCACCTTTTATGTAACTGATACCTTCACCAAGATGATTATGGTGTAAGGTCGCCATAAATTGATGTTCGGACTCAAATGGAATCACATCCGTACGCGGCCATGCTTCATATTCAAAGTTAGGGAGCATACCTGCCTTCATCCCGAGAGTGATTAAAGCTCCTTCCGTAGGGTCACCTTGTACTATCCAATCACTCCCTTGTTCTTTTAATACGGCATCATTACATAATAAGGCAGCACGGCTCAGCTCAATTAAAGCAGGATAAGCATTCAAATCAACCTCGTTATCAGCAATTAAAAAATCACCATGCGGTTCGTAACCTACGCCAGTCACATCAAACAGACCATCGTTTGCTGTAGCGACATTACTTACGGTCATTTCATTTCGCGTCAATGTCCCGGTTTTATCAGAACAGATTACGGTCACCGCACCCAGCGTTTCAACTGCAGGTAAACGGCGAATAATAGCCTGCCGTGATGCCATTCGCTGCACACCAATGGCCAGTGTTATGGTCATGATTGCAGGTAATCCTTCCGGAATAGCAGCAATGGCAAGACCAACAGCGGCAAGAAACATATCAGAAATGGAATTATCATAAAGCCAGATACCTATTGCCATGGTCACCGCAGCAATAACCATAATAATGCCTGTTAGCAATCGTCCAAACTCTGTCATTTGGCGTATTAATGGCGTGATTAAGGTTTCAACTTGTGACAGCATGGCACTGATTTGTCCAATTTCAGTATCACCTGCAATGGCAACCACCACGCCAGTCGCCTGCCCATACGTCACTAAGGTACTGCAATAAGCCATCGATACGCGATCGCCTATCATCGCTTCCCTTTCAACTGCATCACTGATTTTTTCAACAGGCATAGACTCGCCAGTTAACGCAGATTCTTGGACTTTTAAGTTTTTTATTTTTATTAAGCGTAAATCAGCAGGGACTTTGTCACCCGATTGTAAGTAGACTATATCACCCACAACCAGCTCTTCAGCAGGGATAGAAATACGTTTACCATCACGCAATACCAATGCCTGTGCTGATAGCATCTTTTTTATAGCACGCAAGGCATTTTCAGCCTTACCTTCTTGAATAAAGCCGATAATGGCATTAATCACTACCACAGCGATGATTACACTAGTATCTAGCCAATGACCCAATAAGGCGGTAACTAAGGCTGCGAGCAGTAATACATAAATCAATAAATTATGAAACTGAGATAAAAAACGTATCAGAGGACCATGAACTTTGGGCTCTGGTAGTACATTTCGGCCATGCTCGCTAAGTCGTTTAAATACTTCTTGTCCAGTTAAACCCTGCTGCGAACTGGAGACTTGCATCAGTACATCATCAAGTCCCAACGCGTGCCATGATAAAGCTGAAGGCTTAACTTTAACACGGTTAGAATTCATAATATCAAGTCCTTCAGATAATCTTTAATGAGTTGATTATATACGACATATTGGCAAATAACTCCGCATTAGCCAAGGTACATTTTAAGAATCGGTACCATCTACTTGCAAAAGCAGCCTGTTTGTTTGCATAAAGAGGTTATTTCATAGGAAACTCAGTAACTTACTAGGAAAAACTGCAGCAAGTATTGTTGAGCATTTATCAGTTAAATAAAAGATCGTCTTAAGTAGCGACATGGCAGCTTTATTTACGGATGTCATCGTTTAATGACATCATTCAAAGTTAATAACACGAGTTTTGATCAGCCTCGTTAACTCTTTAGACAACCTTTACACCATTGCTTGCCCTAATTGAATCGCCGAACCGGCGATAAATTCATCTTTAAATACTTCAGATTCTAATGGCAACAACATGACCACCGTGGAGCCCATATTAAACCGGCCCATTTCTTCACCTTTTTGCAATGTTATAGATTGTTCACCCTGATAATCCCAATGTTGAATATCTTTACCATAAGGTGGCGTTATTTTGCCTGACCATACTGTTTCCATACTGCCAACAAAAATAGCCCCCACTAACACCATAACGATCGGTCCTTGCTCTGTGTCAAACAACGTCACCACACGTTCATTTCGCGCAAACAACTTAGGTACAGTGCGCGCAGTACGTGGATTTACCGAAAATAATTTCCCCGGAATATAAGTCATTTTCCGCAAAATCCCCGTAAGAGGCATATGAATACGATGATAATCTTTTGGTGAAAGATAGATAGTTGCAAACTGACCGTGTTCAAATCGTTTGGCTAATAATTCATCGCCACCCAACAATTCCAACACGCTATATTCACGACCTTTTGCTTGAACAATTTGCCCTTGAACGACGTTACCAATCTGACTAACGACACCGTCCACCGGTGAAGTAATAATTGTTTCACCCTTCGCAATAGGCCGCACACCAGCCCGCAACTGTCGTGTAAAAAAAGCATTAAAACTAGGGAAAAAGACTAAATCAGTTTGCGCAGCCTCGTCAATATTAACCTTGTATTTAGCGGTAATAAATCGAATGAAACTATTTTTAAACCATTTTATTTCACTGCGTGTCAGCTTATGCATCAATACCGATAAGGTATGTTGAGGAATAAGATACTGAGGTAGTGTGATTATTTTGTCCCATAATGTTGCATCATTCTTTTGTGAACGATTTATCTTGTTTGTAGCCAATTTTATTCTGCCCCTTTCACCCATCGGATAAGCTTGTCATAATTTTGTTTTTTTAGATTCCAACCCAGTGAGTATATCAAGCTATGCACAAATCTATTCGAATCCTATTCATGCTTTTGCTAGCAACGATTATTTTGCCAACATGGGCTGCAGAGGAAGCACCCGCTAATGCTAAAGCGATTTATTATGCTATAGAAGAACCATTCACTATTAATTTTTTAAACCAAAGTAATCAAAAAGCACGTTACTTACAGATAAAAGTCACATTAATGGCACACGACCAAAAAATTATCGATAGTGCAACATTAAACTTACCGATGTTACAAGATGCCTTGCGGACTTTATTTTCAGCTCAAACATCAGAGACTGTAAACTCCGTAGCGGGTCGGAAAACACTACAAAACGCATCTTTAAGCACCGTTAAGACAATCTTAAAACAAGAAACAGGCAAAGATAATCTTGATGCCGTTTATTTCACGAGCTTTGTTTTACAGTAAATAGGCACGTTACTTGCTAAACTAAAAACAACAACCTACAGGAAGAAAGTCGACATGGCAGAAACACAAGACGATATTGAAATCACCGAGGCAGGTGGCAACAAGTCGAAATTATTGATCATTATTGTTGCTGTCGTGGTATTAGCGCTTGCTGGCATAGGAGCAATGATGTTTCTGGGTGGTGACGATGAGTCAGCCAAAGAAGCTGAGGCGGAAGTGGCCGTAGTAAAACAAACTCCCATTTATTACGCATTAGAAAAGCCGCTTATCGTTAACTTTAGCGAGCAAAGCCAAGGAGCGGTGCGTTATTTATCAGTTAAGTTAAAAGTAATGGCTCGCGATCAGGTGGTTATTGATGCATTTATCCTTAATGAGCCTGCTATTCAACATGAATTACTGATGCTATTACTGGGTCAAAAATATGACGAACTGAATACTCCTGAAGGTACTAAAATATTACAACAACAAACACTCACGACCATTAATGAGGTATTAAAAGCTGAAAAAACATCAGGTGAATTAGAATCCGTTTATTTCACCAGTTTGCTCATGCAATAAGACTATGGCTGTTCACGATATACTTTCACAAGACGAGGTCGATGCCCTATTGAGTGGCATGGGCGGTGGTGACATTGAAACATCTACTGAAGAAGTAGATAAAGGTGGCACACGAAATTATGACTTCGGTAATGAAGACCGTATTATCCGTGGACGAATGCCAACACTGGAAATGGTCAATGAACGTTTTGGTCGCCTCTTCCGCATAAGCCTCTTTAATATGCTTCGTCGTTCAGCTGAAATATCCGTTACCGGTGTTCAGCTAATGAAATTTTCAGAATATATTCATACTTTGTTTGTACCCACCAGCCTGAATTTAATTCACATGCATCCACTACGTGGAACAGGTTTAATTGTATTAGAGCCTAAACTTGTATTTACAATTCTTGATAATTATTTTGGTGGTGATGGCCGTTTTCAAGCTCGAATTGAAGGTCGCGAATTCACCGCTACTGAGTTACGTGTTATCCGCATGGTGTTGAATATATGCTTCGAAACATTAACTGAAGCATGGTCTCCAGTAATGGATGTGAGGTTTGAATTCGTCAACCACGAAGTTAACCCACAGTTTGCTAATATCGTCAGCCCGAGTGAAGTATTAGTTATTTCTACTTTTCATGTTGAGCTAGATGGTGGCGGTGGAGACATTCACCTTACCCTTCCTTATTCGATGCTAGAACCAATTCGTGAGTTATTAGATACTGGTTTGCAAAGTGATAGTGCCTCGGATGATGGCCGTTGGGCCGCATCAATGAAGGAAGAAATTTTAGCCGCAGACATCCAATTGAAAGCTGAATTAGCACGCGTTAAGTACAGTCTACGAAAAATACTTAATTTCAAAGCGGGCGATATTTTACCGATTGAAATGCCAAAAACAGTGGTTGTAAAAGCAGAAAATGTACCTATATTCAATGCAACTTTTGGCGAACATAAAAATAAAGTGGCGTTAAAAGTTACCAGTCTCATTGAACACCCTAAGGATACAACACCTCAATACCATCTCCAGAAGAGTAAAAAATAATGAGTGAAGATAAAAAAACTGACCAAGAAGTGGCTGATGAATGGGCATCTGCATTGGAAGAACAAGGTACGGATATAGAAGAAGATCCATGGGCAGCAGCGTTAGAAGAACAAGCTGATTCCGAAAAAGCGAATCCAGCTCCAATCACCCACCTTGATGACGATGCCAAACCTCGCGCCCACACCGATATGAACTTGGATATGGTGTTAGATATTCCAGTCACCATTTCCATGGAAATTGGCCGTTCTAAGATCAATATTCGTAATCTATTGCAACTTAGTCAAGGTTCGGTAGTTGAATTAGATCGTCTGGCCGGTGAACCGATGGATGTTTTAGTCAATGACACACTGATTGCACATGGCGAAGTCGTCGTTGTTAATGATAAATTCGGTATCCGTTTAACCGACGTTATAAGCGCTGAAGAACGCATCAAAAAATTAAGATGATAGCCCACATACTAAAATTGGGAGGCATGTTCTGGCTAAGCGTTTGGTCTGTAATAGGTTTTACAGCTGAACAAAGCAATACACTAGCCGCGAAAACATTGACCACCCCGCCCGTATCGACAAGTGCTTTATTAGAAACCTTGTTAGGTTTGTTTGCAGTACTGGCTTGCATCGCTTTTTTAGCTTGGCTACTTCGCCGTACGGGCCGTTTTCAAACCACAGCGAATGGTGAAATGAAAATAATCACCAGTTTAGCGTTAGGCCCACGTGAACGCGCCGTGCTGTTGCAAGTGGGTGAACAGCAAATTCTGATCGGTGTGACATCGCAAAATGTACAGACCTTACATGTTCTTGAATCACCGGTAAGCACCGCCACTATAAAAGATAATTCCAATACTAATTTTGCTGAAAAATTTCAGCAAATTATGCAACAGAGATCTAAGTCATGATCCGTTGCTTGCTCAGTCTCGCTTTATTACTGATGCCTTTATTTGCTATGGCCGCTGATCCTGGTATTCCAGCACTCACACTTACTACTGATGCAGATGGTGGACAAAGTTACACTGTAACGCTACAAATTTTAGCGTTAATGACAGCATTAACCTTGCTACCTGCTGCATTAATGATGATGACATCGTTCACTCGTATTATTATTGTTTTATCTATTTTACGACAAGCAATGGGTGTGCAATCCACGCCATCAAATCAAGTCTTAATCGGATTATCATTATTTTTAACTTTTTTCATCATGAATCCTGTGTTTGACACTGCATACCAAAATGGCGTCAAACCCTATATGGATGGTCAAATGGAGGTAATGGCTGCGGTTGAAAATGCCAGCCAACCCTTCAAAGATTTTATGCTTGCCCAAACCCGCGAGACTGATATTGAATTATTCGCTAGTATCGGTGGATATCCAGCATTAGAATCGGCGCAAGATGTGCCGTTTAGTCTATTACTACCGGCATTTGTGACCAGTGAACTTAAAACAGCTTTTCAAATTGGCTTTTTAATCTTTATTCCATTTTTGATTATCGACTTAGTCGTTGCCAGCGTATTAATGGCGATGGGGATGATGATGTTATCCCCAATGCTTATTTCCTTACCCTTTAAGCTAATGTTGTTTGTGTTGATAGATGGCTGGGCTCTATTAATGGGTACCTTAGCCTCTAGCTTTTACGTTTAACGATGACGCCTGAAACCGTACTGACCATCATGCAACAAACATTGCATATCATCACTTTATTGATTGCGGTGATCTTATTGCCAGCCTTAGTGGTAGGTTTATTGGTTAGTATGTTTCAAGCGGCGACATCCATTAATGAACAAACCTTGAGTTTTATTCCAAAATTATTAATTACGATTGCGGTATTAGTCTTTGCCGGTCCATGGATGTTAAGCCTACTTATGGGTTATGCCACACGCATCTTTCAAGACATTCCATTTTTGATAGGTTAACCAGACCTTCCTTATGGAATTATCGACAGCTGAAATATCGGGTGTACTTGGTAGTTATTTATGGCCGTTTTTTCGAATTGCTGCTTTAGTCATGACCGCACCTATTTTCAGCAGTAATTTTGTTAATAACCGAAGTAAGTTACTTATCGCCCTTGCCATAAGCATCGTTATCGTACCCGCCATCCCTAATGCTGCACCCGCTGTAGAGCCTCTAAGTGGACAAGGCTTGCTTATAGTTGCCCATCAAATTTTAATCGGTGCTTGCATGGGCTTTATGTTGCAGTTGCTATTTAATGCTTTCATTATCGCGGGGCAAATTATCGCCATGCAAATGGGCTTAGGTTTTGCCTCAATGGTAGATCCACAAAACGGTGTAACGGTGCCGGTTATCAGCCAATTTTATTCAATTTTTGTCACATTAGTCTTTATTAGTCTTAATGGACACTTAATTTTAATCCAAGTGCTTGCAGAGAGTTTTGTCACCCTACCCATTATGTACTCAGGCCTTCCTGCAAGCAGCTTTCGTGATATTGTTGGCCAAGCTAGTTGGATGTATGCTTCAGGCGTACTTGTTGCTTTACCTGCAATTGGGTCCTTAATGATGGTCAATCTCGCTTTTGGTATTTTATCGCGCGCTGCACCGCAGATTAGCCCTTTCTCCATCGGTTTCCCGATGACCATTATTCTTGGTTTTTTTATTATCTATTTCACTTTACCAGCCGCATCAAATCACTTAGTCAATATGGCTGATTATATGCTACAAACAATTCGTTTATTGGTACAGTCAAATGGCTGAGGAAACCGGTCAAGACAAAACAGAAGACCCCTCCGCCAAGCGTCTTAATGACGCACGCGAAAAAGGGCAAGTACCTCGATCCAAAGAGTTCACCACCGTTTTGGTGCTAATCGCCAGCGCCATGGGCATGATGTTTTTAGGTGAACGCATGATTCGAAGTGTCGCTGAAGTCATGACCAAATCATTCAGCTTTAGTCGCAAAGAAATATTTGACCCTGTGGAAATGGCACATCACTTTATGTATGCCTTGCAAACTATTTCATTAGACTTGGGGGCATTTTTAGCGATTACCGTATTAGCCGCACTGATTGCACCCGCTAGTACCGGCGGTTGGAATTTCTCAACTCAAGCGATGGGCGTAAAACTGGAAAAGCTTGACCCCATAAAAGGCCTCAAACGCATAGTCGGTCCACAAGGCTTAATTGAGTTGATTAAGGCACTAGCAAAATTTTTACTTGTCGGCATTATCTCCACCTTAATCATTTGGAGTTTACGTGACCAATTATTGTCACTTGGCCAACAAGAAGTAAATGCTGCGATGGCTGATCTTGGCATGCTGGTACTTTGGGTCTTTATGGCGATTTCCAGCAGTTTAATTTTAATTGCCTTGATTGATGTCCCCTTCCAACACTGGAATCATACCCGTCAGCTCAAGATGACCAAGCAGGAAGTCAAAGATGAAAGCAAGGAAAGTGATGGTAATCCTGAGGTCAAAGGTCGGATCCGTCGTATGCAAATTGAGATATCACAACGACGCATGATGCAAGACGTACCACAGGCTGACGTGATTATTACCAACCCTACGCACTATGCTATTGCACTACGTTATGACCAAACGGGCAATGGCGCACCTACCGTTGTCGCCAAGGGTGCCGACTTAGTTGCCCAACAAATTCGTATGGTAGGCGAGGCAAATGAAGTACCCGTTTTATCCGCTCCGCCATTAACTCGTGCACTATATTTTAGTACTGAAATAGGTGAAGAAATCCCATCTGGTCTATATATTGCAGTAGCTCAAGTATTAGCGTTTGTCTTCCAGTTACGTCGCTATAATGCTCGCGGCGGACGTAAGCCACACATTAAACCGGAGGACCTGCCAATACCAGATGAACTAAAAAGAGATTAAAGCTACTAATGGAAAAAAATGATTTATTTACGCGTTTAAAGCCGATGTTCAGCGGTAGTATGGGCGCCCCAATAATCGTTGTGGCATTACTTGCCATGGTGGTACTACCACTACCTCCATTCCTTTTAGATTTACTTTTTAGTTTTAATATCGCGCTTTCACTGACCATTATGTTGGCGAGTATTTACGTTCTTAAACCCCTACATTTTGCATCATTCCCTGCGATATTACTGATTGCAACGTTATTACGTCTTGCATTGAATGTCGCTTCTACTCGTGTCGTACTGATGGAAGGACACACGGGTACTGATGCTGCCGGTAAAGTAATCGAAGCCTTTGGTGAATTTGTTATTGGTGGTAACTACACCGTTGGTTTTGTTGTGTTTTCCATCCTCGTTATCATTAACTTTGTCGTTGTTACTAAAGGGGCTACTCGTATAGCCGAAGTAAGCGCACGTTTTACTTTAGACTCAATGCCAGGCAAACAAATGGCGATTGACGCGGATCTTAATGCTGGGCTGATTGAACAAGATCAAGCGCGTGCTCGCCGTGAAGAAATTATGCAAGAATCTGACTTTTACGGCTCTATGGATGGTGCCAGTAAATTTGTACGTGGTGATGCGGTCGCCGGTATTTTAATTCTCTTCATCAACATCATTGGTGGTTTTATTATTGGTGTTGCTCAACATGGCTTAACATTTGCTGAAGCGGCTCATAACTACACTCTGCTTACGATTGGTGATGGTCTCGTAGCTCAAATACCCTCTTTATTATTATCTACTGCCGCTGCGTTATTAGTGACCCGTACGACGAAAGAAGAAGATATGGGTGCAGAAGTTGTTAAGCAATTATTCAAAGACCCTAAAACCTTAATTGTCACCTCAGCCATTATCGGTGCGATGGGGCTTATTCCAGGGATGCCGAACCTGCCTTTCTTAATTCTTGCTGTTTCTGGTGGCCTAGGGGCATGGTTATTAATTGAACGTCAAAAAGCTGCCACGGCACTTCCCGCAGTGAATGCTCCTGTCGAAACCCCGAAAGAGCAACGAGATCTGAGTTGGGATGACCTCAACCCTATCGATCCGATTGGTTTAGAAGTAGGCTACCGTCTCATTCCACTGGTTGATAAAAATCAAGGCGGCCAGTTAATGAATCGAATCAAAGGGATACGAAAAAAGATATCTCAAGAATTAGGCTTTTTAATTCCTCCGGTTCACATTCGCGATAACTTGGACTTAGCACCTACCGCCTATCAAATCACCTTATTTGGTGTCACCTTTGGTGAAGCAGAAATACATCCCGAACGGATGATGGCGATTAATCCAGGTCAAGTTTTTGGCGAATTAGCCGGCATAAAAAGTAAAGATCCCGCATTTGGCCTAGATGCCGTATGGATTGAGCCAAATCAAAGAGAACATGCCCAAGCACAAGGTTATACCGTGGTGGATGTTGATACTGTCATTGCAACGCATTTAAGCAAAGTACTACAAACACATGCTCAAGATTTATTGGGCCGAGAAGAAGTTCAGCAACTACTTGATAACCTTGCAAAAGTAGCACCTAAATTAGTAGAGGGTTTAGTACCTGATACCTTACCATTAGGCAGTGTACAAAAAGTATTACAGAATCTACTCGAAGAAAATATCCCTATTCGCGATGTACGCACGATTACCGAAGCACTTTCTGAACAAGCTACTCGTAACCCTGATACCGAGGCATTAACCGCCGCAGCCCGCATGGCACTTAGTCATTCCATTGTTCAACATATAAATGGTATCAAAGCAGATTTACCCATTATCACTTTAGACCCAGAGTTGGAACAAATATTGCTTCAGACACTACAGGCTACCGGTGAAGGTGGCGCAAGTTTAGAACCTGGACTAGCAGAGAAAATGCATAAGAACTTACAAGAAGCCGCTCAACGCCAAGAGATGACAGGTGAATCGTCAATTCTAGTGGTACAAGCGGGCTTGCGTACTTGGATTTCTCGTTTTATTCGCCACTCCATTCCAAGCTTAAATGTGTTGTCATACAATGAAATACCGGATGACAAACAAATTAGAATTGTTGCTAATGTGGGTCGTTAAACCCCAAGGTTGATATTATGAAGATTAAACGTTTCCAAGCTGCAGATGTTCGTCAAGCCATTCGTGAAGTACGAGAAGTGATGGGCCCTGACGCAGTCATTTTATCTAACAATCGTGTCGATGGCGGTGTCGAAATAGTCGCCGCAACCGACTATGATGAAGCTGAATTCAGACGCGCTACGCCTGAACCAGTGCGTGCAACTAAAGTAGAAATTCATCCATCGGCAACACCAGCACCCTCTCGTTCTGTAGATGTCGCACCGCAAGCATCCCAAAATATTTGGTCGCAAGAACCGACGCTAGTACAGATGCGTAAGGAAATGTCTGGACTAAGGGATATGTTGCAAAATCAACTTTCCGATCTAACATGGAAAGATATGGAACGAAACAGTCCAACTCAAGTGCAATTATTGCAACGTTACATGCAAATGGGCCTACAAGTTGATTTAGCCAAAAATATTACCGCAAAAATGCAAAGTATGGATGATTTAGAATCTGCATGGCGACAATCTTTAGGCGTATTAGCCAGTCAAATCCGTATTCAAGATAATGACATTATTAACAAAGGTGGCATATACGCATTAGTGGGTCCAACAGGTGTTGGTAAGACAACTACTGTCGCAAAAATTGCTGCACGATGTGCTTTAAAACACGGCGCAAAAAATGTCGCGTTGATCACGACTGACTGCTATCGCATTGGTGGACAAGAACAATTACGCACTTATGCCCGTATTTTAGGTGTACCTGTTCGTGTCGCCAGAACACATAAAGAACTAAGTGACTCATTGAACGATTTCCTTGATCGACGCTTTGTCCTAATAGATACTGCGGGCATGAACCAACGTGATATGAAGCTGGCTGAGAAATTTGCCATGCTCAAACAACAGTCACCTAGAATAAAAAATTACTTAACTTTGTCAGCAACCACCCAATCAAGCGGTCTGAATGATATTATTAACGCCTTTTCTCACCTTGAATTAAATGGATGCATTTTGACCAAGACAGATGAAGCTAGTAGCTTAGGTGGCGCGATTTCGGCATTAATTCGCCATCAATTACCACTAGCCTATATATGTAATGGTCAACAAGTACCGGAAGACCTGAGTCTTGCCCGTCCGAATACCTTGGTCAAACAGGCAAGTGATTTAATGAATAATGAACAACAACAGCTAGATCCACAAACGTTGTCTAGCTATGGAGGTTTTGCCGCTTATGGCTGATTCACCCCTTGATCAAGCTAATGGTCTACGAAAAATGACCTCGGCAGTACCACGCCCAGTTAAAGTGATTGCCGTCGCCAGCGGTAAGGGTGGTGTCGGAAAAACGAACATTACCGTGAATTTGGGTGTTGCTTTAGCTACGCAAGGCAAACAGGTATTACTGCTTGATGCTGATTTAGGTTTAGCGAATATTGATGTTATGTTGGGTTTACACCCGCAATATAATTTACAACATGTACTAAATGGCAGTAAAACACTTGCTGAAATTATTGTTGAAGGCCCCGCTGGCCTGAAAATTATTCCTGCCGCATCAGGCGTGCAAAAGATGGCCGAGCTCAGTCCAGCTGAACATGCCGGTATGATTCAGGCTTTTAGTGAAATGGATCAACATATTGATGTTTTACTCATTGATAGTGCTGCTGGCATTGCCGATAGCGTGGTCAGCTTTACCCGTGCTGCACAAGAAGTGATTGTTGTGGTGTGTGATGAACCCGCTTCAATTACCGATGCTTATGCTTTCATTAAATTATTGAGCCGTGAATATAAAGTCGATCACTTTCATATCATTGCTAATATGTGCCGCACTATTCAAGAAGGCCGTGAATTATTTAACAAAATATCCATGGTCTGTGATCGTTTTCTTGAAGTTAATCTAGATTTCATGGGTATCGTGCCATTTGATGAAGACTTACGTCGTGCTGTCAAAAAACAACGTGCCGTGGTTGAATACTTGCCACGTAGCAAGTCTGCCGTTGCGTTTACTCACTTAGCTAAAAAAATAGAATTTTGGCCAGTGCAAAAACAACCCCGTGGGAATATGGAATTTTTTGTCGAACGTCTTATTCAAGCTAGCTTGGAATTAAGCTAAAATGAATGGCCTCTCGATGTATGTCACCAATAGTACATTGACCGGTTCAATGACTGAGATTGTTGAGCAACACGCCATTTTAGTCAAACGTATCGCCTATCATCTCATTGCACGTTTACCACATACGGTTGATGTTGATGATCTTATTCAAGCTGGTATGATCGGCTTGTTAGATGCCGCTCAACACTACGATACCACTCAAGGTGCTAGTTTTGAAACCTATGCAGGTATTCGAATTCGTGGCGCGATGTTAGATGAAATTCGACGTAATGACTGGGCTCCTCGTTCGGTTCATCGTAAGGCTCGTGAAATTGCTGCTGTGATGCAGACACTAGAACAACAACATGGCCGCCATGCCAGTGATAACGAAATTGCCAAAGCTTTAGGACTCGATATCGAAGAATATCACCAGCAATTACATGATGCTGCTGGACATCGAATATTTAGTCTTGATGAGTTTTCTGACAATGATGAAACACATGCTCAACCGATAACGGCTGTATTATCAGGCCCTATTGATATATTGCAATCAGAAGAATTTCAATCGGCATTGACGCAAGCAATAAAAACCCTGCCCGAGCGTGAATGTTTATTAATGGGTTTATATTATAATGAAGACTTAAATTTAAAAGAAATTGGTGAAGTATTAGGTGTAAGTGAATCTCGCGTCAGCCAGATCCACAGCCAGACAGTCATTCGACTTCGTTCTAAATTAAGTGATTGGTTAAATTAAAAACTGGAGATCCCCCCCTTGGATAAAAATATGAAAATTCTTATCGTAGATGACTTTTCAACCATGCGACGAATTATAAAAAACTTACTGCGTGAATTAGGCTTTAATAACACAGTAGAAGCGGATGACGGCTTAACAGCCTTGCCTATTTTACAAGCGGGTGGAATTGATTTCTTAGTAACAGATTGGAATATGCCTGGCATGCAAGGCATTGACCTTCTAAAAGCCGTTCGTGCCGATGCGAAATTGTCATCCATTCCGGTTTTAATGGTCACCGCTGAAACTAAGCGTGAACAAATCATGATTGCTGCACAAGCGGGTGTGAATGGTTATGTCGTTAAGCCTTTTACTGCTGGTACACTAAAGGACAAAATCGACAAGATATTTGAACGTATCGATGCAAAATAAATCATAAGGCAACACCATGGAATCTAGCACTAAAACAGCACAACTTGCCGCCGCACGCGCTTTAGTCAGCGCTTTAGAAGCAGATAATGACGCCCAGATACAACAACAACTCAGCCTTCTCACTCAAGCCCAAGACAGTGAGCTTTTCCTTGAAGTTGGAAAATTAACTCGAGAGCTGCATGAGTCACTCAACAGCTTTAATGTAGATTCACGCTTAGTTGATTTAACTGAAAATGCAATACCCGATACACGTGAGCGCTTAAATTACGTCATCACGACCACTGAAGATGCCGCACACAAAACGTTAGGCTTTATCGACGCAACGCTTCCTCTTGCTAATAGTCTCAAAAAAACCGCTGAAAAAATTGATGAAAGTTGGCACCGTTTTCGCATGAGAGAAATGAACGCAACGGAATTTCGTGCGTTAAGTAAAGAAATTGAGGCCTATTTGCCGCTCGTAAAACAACATTCCGACCAAATTCATCTCAATTTAACTGACATGATGATGGCACAAGGTTTTCAAGATTTGACCGGACAAGTCATCCGCCAAGTGATCACCTTAGTAGAAGAGGTAGAAGACAATTTGGTGCGCTTAGTCAAAGTTTCTGGCAAGCATCTCGAACATAAAAAAGAAGACAAAGTGATTGACCCTATCAAGGCCGAGGGTCCGCAAATTAATGCGGAAAACAATCCCAATGTAGTCAATAATCAAGATGAGGTCGATGATTTGTTATCAAGTCTAGGCTTCTAAAGGATAAGAAAGATGGCATTAGACAGTGAAGATGAGATCCTCCAAGACTTTTTAGTTGAAGCAGAAGAGATTTTAGAAGGCCTTAATGAACAGCTCGTTGCACTAGAAACACAACCACAAAATAGTGACTTGTTAAATTCTATTTTCCGCGGTTTTCATACTATCAAGGGTGGGGCAGGTTTTTTAAGTTTAGATGCCATGGTTGCCTTATGCCATAAAGGTGAAGATGTATTTAACATTCTACGTCAGGGTGATCGTGTTGTAGATGCTGAAATGATGGACACCTTCCTCAAGGTGCTCGATATTCTTAATGCTATGTTTGAAGAAACAAAAGCTGGTGAATATCCTAGCCCTGCGGATCCCGCTATCTTAAATCATCTCGCTACTTATCTTACTCCTGCGACCACGCCTGCCCCTCCAGTACCTACTCCTGAACCTGTCGTCATAGCCACAGCAGTAACCACTAATGAAGCCAATGATGATGACGATATTACAGATGAAGAATTTGAAGCTTTATTAAATCAATTACATGGTGATGGCGCTCCTGGTGCTGTCGCCGTTAGTCCCGCACCAACGCCTATTGCCGCCGCTAAAAGTGATGATGATATTACAGAGGAAGAATTCGAAGCTTTACTCGATGAATTACAAGGTAAAAAGAAGACCGTCAAAGTGGTTCAGCAACCCGTGATTGAAGCTACCATTGCCATTGCTGAAGCAGCTGAAAAAATAAGTGCGCCACCACCTAAAGCAGTAGTTTCAGCAACGACTGCTGATATAGCGGCAAAACCTGTCGCTGCCACGAAACAAGCTGAAACAAGTGTCCGTGTTGATACCGCTCGTTTAGATGAAATCATGAATATGGTGGGAGAATTAGTGCTCGTACGTAATCGTATCAGCACCTTAGAAGCTACCTTCGAAAATGAAGAAATGGCAAAAGCGGTTAATAATCTCGCTGTCGTTACCGCTGATTTACAAAATGCCGTAATGAAAACTCGTATGCAACCAATTAAAAAAGTGTTTGGTCGTTTTCCACGTGTTGTGCGTGATTTAGCAAGAAGTTTGAAAAAAGACATAAATCTGGAACTTCGCGGCGAAGAAACTGATTTAGACAAAAACTTAGTTGAAGCTTTGGCTGATCCCTTAGTACATTTAGTCAGGAATGCCGTTGACCATGGGGTGGAAATGCCCGATATCCGTGAAAAAGCAGGCAAGTCACGTCAAGGTCTAATCGTGCTTGCTGCTGCACAAGAAGGCGATCATATCTTACTTACTATTTCTGATGATGGTGCGGGTATGGACGCTAATATTTTACGTCAGAAAGCAGTAGAAAAAGGCATGATGGATGAAGAAAGCGCTTCACGCCTTACTGATTCTGAATGTTTTGCACTGATCTTCGCACCTGGTTTTTCAATGAAAGCTGAGATCTCAGATATCTCAGGTCGTGGCGTAGGAATGGATGTCGTCAAAACCAGCATATCGAAACTTAATGGTGTAATTGACATCAAATCGGAAATCGGTGTCGGTACAACTTTATCGATTAAAGTACCATTAACACTCGCGATAATGCCTACCTTAATGGTCATGTTAGGCAATCAAATTTTTGCTTTTCCACTAGTCAGTGTCAATGAAATATTCCATTTAGACTTAACTAAGACCCATGTGGTCGATGGCCAAAAAACCATCATGGTTCGTAAAAAAACATTACCATTATTCTTTTTAAGAAAATGGCTCGCAAGCTCGTTCAAGCCAACAGATAAGCCAGAGATAGAACATGTTGTTATTGTCAACGTAGGCACGCAACGTGTAGGCTTTGTGGTAGATCAATTAATTGGTCAAGAAGAAGTGGTTATAAAACCATTGGGTGCCCTACTACAAGGAACTAAAGGGCTCGCCGGTGCAACGATTACAGGTGATGGACGTATCGCGCTTATTCTTGATTTCCCTGAATTAATGAATACCTATGCCAATCGAGGCTATTAAAAGGATGCTATGCCGCCAGTTCGCGTACTGATTGTTGATGATTCAGGTTTCTTTCGCAGACGGCTATCTGAAATAATCACCCGAGATCCTCGTTTAGAGGTCGTTGGTATGGCAAGTAATGGGCTAGAAGCCCTTGCTCAAGCCACCCTCCTAAAACCTGATGTCATTAGCATGGATATTGAAATGCCGGTGATGGATGGCATTAGCGCTGTTCGTAAAATAATGGCACAACATCCTACTCCGATACTCATGTTATCGACATGGACGACGGAAGGTGCAAAATCAACACTTGAGGCATTGGATGCGGGGGCTGTTGACTATCTGCCCAAACGTTTTCAGGATATGTCTGTCGATACAAACATTGTTCATCTACAACTATGCCAGCGGCTTTATGACTTAGCTGTTAATTCGCATACGAATAACTTACCAGCAGCCAAAACTCCATCTATTTTGCACAATAATCGCTCGCCATACTCAGCAAGCATTAATCCTGCAACGAAGGCTCATATCCGCTTAGTTGTAATAGGCACATCAACAGGTGGTCCAGTTGCCTTACAAGTAGTCTTAAGCCAATTACCCCAAGATTTTCCTCATCCTATTTTGTTGATACAACATATGCCTGCCGCATTCACGCCGTCGTTTGCACAGCGACTCGATGCACAATGTAAGATTACTATCAAACAAGCCGTAAATGGCGATAAACTTGTGCCAGGAACAGCTTATCTCGCACCAGGTGGCATGCAGATGCTAGTCAAAGGTACCAAAAGAAATCCAATTATCGAAATTCGGGCCGGTCAATCAGACCAAACTTATAAACCTTCTATTGATTTAACCTTAGAATCACTCATACCCGTTTGTCCTGATGAAACACTCGTCATCATTTTGACAGGAATGGGCGCTGATGGTCGTGAAGCATGTAAGAAACTACGACCATTAGGTGCAATAATATGGGCTCAGGATCAACAAAGTAGTACAATATATGGCATGCCTATGGCCATTGCTAAAGCAGGTTTGGCTGATAAAATACTCAGCGTGAATGATATCGGTCACCATTTAGCGGAATTAAGATAAGTATGGATATCCTAAGTGTTCTAGGTCTCATAATAGGTTTTGGTGCCATTCTCGGTGGCCAATACCTCGAAGGTGGGCATATTGATAGCATCATGAATGCTGTTGCCCTATTGATTGTTTTAGGTGGAACACTAGGGGCCGTAATGTTACAAACCCCATTGAATACCTTCATTCGTGCACTCAAAATGCTGACTTGGATTTTTTTCCCACCCAAACATTCACCAGAAGAAACACTCAACAAAATACTTGAATGGAATCAAATCGCACGAAAAGAAGGACTTTTTAAACTAGAGTCAGCGGCTGAACTTGAAGACGACTTATTTACACAAAAAGGCCTGCAACTTATCGCTGATGGTGGCACACCCGATATGATTCGTGATGTTTTAGAAAATGATTTAGACATACAAGAATACAATGATCTGCAAGCAGCAAAAGTTTTTGAAGCAATGGGCGGTTACTCACCCACCATTGGTATTATTGGTGCGGTTTTAGGCTTAATTCATGTCATGGGTAATCTTGCCGATCCTTCTTCATTAGGCGCTGGGATTGCCGTCGCTTTTATCGCCACCATTTATGGTGTGGCACTCGCTAATCTATTATTCCTGCCTATTGGTAGCAAACTCAAAACACTGATTCAACGCCGTAGTAGTTTGCAGGTGATGATGATTGAAGGTCTGATAGGTGTGGCTGACGGAGACAATCCACGTAATATTGAATCTCGTTTACAAGCCTACCTTGGTTAGATACTGGCGATGGCACGTAAAAAGAGAGTTGAAGAACATATAAACCATGAACGTTGGTTAGTATCTTATGCCGACTTTATTACCTTACTCTTTGCATTTTTTGTGGTCATGTACTCAATTTCTTCGGTCAATGAAGGTAAATATCGTGTACTTTCTGATACTTTAGAAGCCGTGTTTACCGATCCAGCAAGAAGTAAAGACCCCATTCAAGTAGGGGATTTACTTCGAGGAGAAGGTAAACAAGCAGCTGAACCTAAAGCAAAAGAAAATCCTCTCAACGTTATAGAATTACCAGCAACTGACATACCAATACCACCGCCAGTTGATGTCTTACCGCCGGAACAAATAGATAGTCATACTCCGCCACCTATCGATGACGATATTATCCGTACGATCAAAGACATCTCAAAACAATTAAATTCAGCCTTAGCGGATCTAATTGCTAATGATGATGTCATCATCAAACAAGGTGACGATTGGCTAGAATTAGAAATGAAATCCAATGTCTTATTCTATAGTGGCGAAGCCCGCTTAGAAACTACAGCAGTCCCCATCATTGGTAAAGTGGCCACGATATTAAGCGCATCAGCCAATCCTATACAGGTGGAAGGTTTCACCGATAATAATCCTATTAATACACCAAAGTTCCCATCAAACTGGGAGTTGTCAGCGGCTCGTGCCGCAAGTGTAGTACATTTATTAGATCGATATGGACTTGATCCCAGTCGCATGTCGGCTATTGGCTACGGTGAGTTCCAACCTATTGCTGACAATACCACTGAAGAAGGTCGTCAAAAAAATCGTCGTGTTGTATTAGTTGTTCTGGGTAAAAAAGACAGTCGCCGAGATATAAATGTTTTTACACCAAATGCTTCAGAAACACCTAGCCAATCTATTGTGCCTACTCAGGATCTAGGTCCTGTTCAGCTTGAGTCTACGAGTATAAATACACCATGACAATTTGGGCTGTTGCTAATCAGAAAGGTGGTGTAGGTAAAACGACTACTGTCGTTAGTTTAGCGAGCATATTAGCTAGACAGGGTAAACCTACACTTATTCTTGATATGGATCCGCATGGTTCATTGACGACTTATTTTGGTCACGATCCTGACACTATTAAGTCCAGTATTTATACGGTATTTCAAAAAATTGATCGTAGTCCTAATTCGGCTATTTTTAACGCACTCAAAAAAACAGATTACGATAATCTCTATATACTACCCGCCTCTACTGCCATGGCAACCTTAGACCGCCAATTGGGTGCTCAAGGGGGTAAGGGTCTCATCATTAAAAAAACCTTGAAGCATCTAGGTGACCGTTTTCCCAATATCATCATTGATTGCCCACCCATGTTGGGGATTTTGATGATTAATGCGCTCGCGGCATGTGATCAACTTTTAATTCCTGTCCAAACTGAATTTCTAGCGCTTAAAGGTTTAGAACATATGCTGCATACACTGGGAATGATTAATCATTCTCGCAAGCAAGGCTTACCTTTTTTGATAATTCCAACGATGTTTAGTGAAAATACACGCTCATCGGTAGAAAGCCTGCGAATGCTACATGATAAATACAAGGATGGCGTATGGGATGGGGTCATCCCAATAGACAATCAATTTCGCGATGTCAGTAAATTAGGGATCCCCCTGCCCATTATGAATGAATATGCTCCTGGTGCTATCGCCTATGCAGCACTATTGAAACACCTACAAGTCACTGCGAATGAGCTTAACAAGTTGCCTCATGTCTAAATCAAAACAGATTGCAGACCATGATAATGCCTTAGGTCTCTATTTCAAGGAGATGTTAGTCGAGTCCACTGTCAGTGCAGTGACAGACAAAACCGAAGTTCAAGTAGACAAAGCTGACTCAGTAATCGAGCATGACCAGAATAAGTCTTTTCAAGCTCTTTTACTGGATATAAATGGACTACAACTTGCCATTCGTACCGAAGATATTAAGGCCATATTACCTTGGCCTGAAACACTATTAAAGCAAAAAACAGACACGTTTAATAACGAAGCCCTCATGGGTTACTATAATCACGCGTCGGATCAAATAAAGATTATTAATACCGCTTATATTGTTCTCCCTCTCCAACACCGACATAATATAGCGACACCGAGTTTTATGATTGTGGTTGGCGAAGGTACTTGGGCATTAAGCTGTCATAAAATCAATACTATCATCACCTTATCGCCTAAAGATATCCGCTGGCGTAAAAATATGGGCGCTCGACCATGGTTAGCTGGCACCTCGATTGAAAAAAGATGTAGTATTGTTAATCTTAATGGCTTAGTGAATTTAATAAACCCTCAAATATTGGCATGAACAATGCTTTTAATTTATCAGTTCATCGGCTGCCAGTAATTTGTCAGCTACTACTTATACAGGCTACGAGTGTCATGATGTTTAAGGTTGGAAAATAATGAATAAAAAAGACGGTGAGGTAAACGATCCTATTTTGCAGTGGGTGACCTACCAACTGGAAGATGAAACCTATGGTATTAATGTAATGCAGGTACAAGAAGTACTACGTATTACAGAAATTGCCCCCGTGCCAGGCGCACCTTGTTATGTTTTAGGTATTATTAATTTACGCGGTAACGTGGTCACGGTTATTGATACCCGAAGTCGCTTCGGTTTAATGGCTAAAGAAAACAACGATGATCAATCTAGAATTATCATCGTCGAAGTAAATGGCAATGTTATCGGTATGCTGGTTGATAGTGTCGCCGAAGTCGTTTACTTACATCAGTCCGAAATTGATTCTGTACCTAACGTCAATAATGACGAGAGTTCACGCTTTATTCAAGGCGTATGCAGCCGTGAAGACCAGTTATTAATTTTAGTAGATGTGAACAGGCTTTTAGCCGAAGAAGAACTCTCTGATCTCTCTGTGGTTTAGTTGAAAATACAATGGCTGACACAATTACACCCACCCAGCCATTAACGCCGCCAATACCCGTGACCGTACCACCCGATGATAAACGTCGCGAGAAACAGAAAAAACCGCCGGATGATAATGAACAAGAACAAACAGACAATAACACTAGTACAGAAAAGCCACATAAAGGCTTATTTGATGAATATGTATAACGTTCAGGAGAGAGTAAAATGATTACATTTATTATCGTCATGGCAATGACTATTATCTGTCTGCTTGTCACTCATGCCTGTTACCGTTTATATAAATTAAACCAACAACAAACTACAAAAATTGCCAGTTTACAAAATCAATTAGCGGTATTATGTGCTGGTGCAGTAGGGACTGATGAACGCATTATTCGTTTTGAACAAACCCTTCACCAGTTGAAAGAACAACAACATACACTCGATCTTGGTATCAATACCCAGCAAGGTTATGACCATGCCATTCGTCTGGCACGTAAAGGTGCCAGCATAAACCAACTGATTGATAGCTGTAATCTAAGTGATGAAGAAGCTCATCTCATTAGTCGTCTACATAGTAATGATCATCAGGAACTACCCCAGGAATTACATTGAAATTCATTTTATGTAAATAAAATGCCTTAATCTGTTAATTTCTCGGTTTAATAACAGGTACTTTACCTGAAATAATATATGCATAAGCAATCACTTCCGCGACAACTCGATACAATAAGGGTGGAATTTCTTCACCTAGTTCTAATTCACCCAATAACGCAGCTAACATCATATCCTCCCGCAACGGCACCCCATGCTCTTTGGCAATACGAATAATTTCTTCTGCAATATCACCCTCACCTGACGCAGTGACTATTGGTGCATTTTCACCATCATATTGTAGTGCAATGGCTTTTAATGGCTTATTTTGGCTCATACTGAAATATCCACAAAGGAAGTTGAATCTGCGCTGTTATGATTACTTAGAATGGATTTATTTACTTCATCACAGACACAACTCATATGGCTAATCGATACATTCAATTTTTCCAGCGTTGTATTTAACAACGGTAAATTTTCTTCTAATAATTGTGCACTTTCTGCTCTTTCCGCCCTAATAACAACTTTGACATCCTCGCCATGCAAAGTAACACTCGCTTGCACTGGTCCTAGGTTTTGAGTATCAAGACAAAGTTGAACTTGCCAACTGTCATCATCATGTTCAGCCTGTTTCTTTTGTTGATCTATCTGCACCTGCAATAAATCGACATTGTGTTTATCTTTAATGGGTAAATCAAATAACCAGCTGGCAGTCACATTACTCGCTTCAGGCTCTTTGAGCATGGATAGTTGATTATATTGCAGTTTTTTATGAATGCTAGCGACATCGTTAAATAGGGCCATCAGCTCCGATAATTGCAAAGGTGTTTGCCGACTAGCAGTCAGCATAGCTTGTTGCTGAGATGAGAGTGATTTAGTCAATAACTGTATTAATGCGTTAGCTTGCTCTTGATTTGTAATAGCCGATAATACCGTTTGAGCAACGCTATTCGGTCCAATACTTTTGCCGGACAGTAAAACATTGAGTAACTGTGCTGGTGATATACCCTGACTCAACAATGCGGAAAGCACTTGTGCTGGTAATTTATTAATGGGTTTATCACCAGACTCGGCTTGGACTTGGTTAATTACGCCTTCCAATGTATTTAATACCCTAGCTATATTAGCTTTAAAATCCTGATTAATTGCAGTGGGCATTGTGAGTAACTGATTTTCCGTAAATACGCCTGATGTAGATAATGCTTGTTTTAAGGCATTAGTTTGAGTAACGGCTGATTTGTCTAAAGTATTTTCCACGAGTTGTTGGACGGCCGCTTGTACCGGTGTCGGTAATTGTTGTTTATTAGCCGCACTTAGCATTTTATCTAAAGCCGCTGGAGCCAGTGATTGCGGTAATATTTGTCGTAAACGATCAATAATTAGCTGTTCACGTGATAGTCCTTGTTCAGGCCGTAATTGAATTGATAATGGTTTGGTATTAATGATATCCATCATCAACTTATCACCCAGTTTGTAGGATTTTGAAAGTTGTGTGATATCTACATCAAATTGTTGGCCTGCCAGCTTCATTTGTGACGTGCTATTTGCCGTAGTAGTTTGTACGAGTAATCTATTCTCAGCTAAAATTTTCACCACTTCTACCGCGATCTGTTGACCAGCTTTCACGATTAATGTTTCTGGAAATTGCTTAGTCAGACTATCGAGCGAAACGGCGGCTTTTAAGTTTGGTGTTAAGGAAACTATTTTTAAAGCAAGTTTACCTTGCTCAACTACCACTTCAAGCTGTAACTTTTGACCCGCCTGCAGATCAACGGGCGTTCGAATATTCAGTGAACTATCGGCTATTTTAACTGAAATAACTTCGCCAGCTGATGCTGGTTTAGTGACCGTGGACTCGTATCGTTGACCCACGGCAATATCCGCTAATAATTTTTTAGGGATATCTTGCGTTGAACCGACAGAACTTTGTACTGATTGCTGAATAAACACGATAACATCAGCCCACTTTTATTGAACACAATGCTAGTATAGCAAGATGACGAACCTCTGAATCAACACATCATGAAGCATCAAGCGATATTATGGTATATACGAAGGCATGGTCACTCTGTCCGTGGACCTTTTGCTGAATCAGTGATCATTAATCATCTACTAATCGGACGGTTTAGTGCTGATGATGAAGTCAGTACCGATCAAATAAATTGGCATCTTATTTACAATAAATCTCAATTACAGTCGAATCATAATTTCTTAACCGAAGAACAAGCCAAAAAATACCTCGATGAACGCGATGGCTTTGATCGACGATACCTGCTAGAAGCTGAACCATTACCGATACCACAACGTCGTTACAATACTCGTCGCACTGATGAAGATGATAGTGAGATCCAACGCCGCCAATTACGCAGCCTGAACATGCAAAAATTTCGGCAACAAAAACAGCCTATTTTTTGGCCTCTGGTCATCACGTTCTCCATCATGACCACGATTATTATTCTGACTATTATCTATGCTAAGCCTCTTCCATCGCCATTAGGGAATTGTGATGCGCCTGCCACAGCAAACGTAAATTGGGCTAATTGCATAAAACCACAATTAAATCTGCACGATAAAATACTCACTGATGCAAAATTAAGGAATAGTCAGTTAGTGGGTTCAAATATGATGAACACCACGCTAAACAATGCCGATATGGCGTATGCTGACTTACGCTTTACCAATCTAAGTTATAGCCAACTACAAAATAGCCTACTACTAGGTGCTAACCTTAAAAATGCTGATTTGAGCTATACGGATTTAAGTGATGCCGATCTGTCATATGCCGATCTTACAGGCGCTAACCTTGGCGGAAGCAAATTAGATAATACGCGATTTGATAATGCAATTTGGATTGATGGCCAAATATGTGCACCACAATCTATAGGCCAATGTATTAAAGTTGAGCTTTCAAAGCCATAAGCTGACAGTCATGAATTCGGCTTAATGTCAACTGGGCAACTACACTGCCACAGAGAGCTAAAAACATATCCCATTGTGCATCCCAGTTATCACCTTGAGTCCCTAAGAAGGCCTCTGCTGCTTGCTCGTTAAGAACCGCAGTCAACCACTCGAATAATTCATAACTAGCACTTATCGCCAAGCTAATTGCACATGCTATGGCAAAGAGCCACTTACCACGTTGTAGTGGCGATGTTCTCAATAACAATTCACGGCCTACAATCGCAGGCACTACACCCTGCATAAAATGACCTAACCGGTCATAGTGATTACGCGCCAAATCAAATTCTGTTTGAATCCAATCAAATAATGGGTTATCTGCGTAGCTGTAATAACCACCAATAATAAGGATCAGACCAAATATAGCTAATAATCTATAACTTAATACGGTAAGAGGAAATCTCTCAAAAGTTAGTCCTAACACCAGTAAACCAACCATGACTGGAAAGGTTTCTAATAACCATGTCAGACGATCAGTAACTGGATTTATACCCGACAATAGCAAACTGACTAACAATAAATAAAACCAAAGTTTTGGTTCTTTAAATTGCGTCATCGTCATCATATTGCCTAGTGTAGCGTCTGAGGCGCAGCTAGTGTAAAGGGTGGGATATCGACTTCAAAGCGTTCGCCAGTATCGCTGACCATCATATAATGACCTTGCATCATACCGACTGGCGTATCTAACATCGCTGCACTGGTGTAGGTAAATTCTTCTTCTGGCGCCAGATAAGGGTGTTGTCCCACGACACCATCACCTTCCACTTCTTGCTCAATGCCATCCCCACCCGTTATTTTCCAGTAGCGAGATATTAAGCGGGCAGAATTAGAACCGGCATTTTTTATCGTAACCTTATAGGCAAATAAATAGCGTGCTGTTTCTGGATCTGATTCCTGATCCAAATAAGTTGCCTCGACATTTATCGCAATATTATTGTTCATTATTTTTGTATTCTCATGAAGTCATTATACAATTATTTTCCGTGCCAATAACCGCGCACCGAGTAAGCCTACTTTAGGTTGGATGATTAAATGAACTGGGATTTTTTCCATTAATGACTGCATTCGACCTTTTGCCACAAAAGAATTAATAAAATGCCCTTGTTTAAAGCGTTCAATATTTTTTGTAACAATGCCGCCAGCAAGATATAAACCGCCACGTGGCGACACTGTAAGCGCCAAATTACCGGCCTGAGCGCCATAGATTTGAATAAATAAATCTAATGATTCCCCTGCCAAAGGATCTTGTCGGTCATTAGCAAACAGGCTTATAGCGGCGGCAGGATCACCAGCCATCATAGCTTGGTGAAGTTCAGGATTTTCACTTCGCTGTTCATATGCGCGCAAAAAATTATAAATAGTGACTAAACCCACACCTGACACTACACGTTCATAAGAAACATGACCAAAGCGCTCAATCAGATGTTCGAGTAATAAAATCTGCTTATTATCACTCGGCGCAAAATCGGTGTGACCCCCTTCCGTCGGCACAACTTGCCAGCCACTAGCAACGGGGAATAACACTGCTTGCCCTAATCCTGTACCCGCTCCGATTACAGCACGCGGCATAGTCTCATCAACGTCACCTTGTTGTAACGTTACTATTTCATCTTCAACAAGACAGGCAATGCCGTGAGCAACCGCTTCAAAATCATTACATAAATGCACATGTTTAATATTAAAGGTGTTAGCTAACTCATCCGCATTCAATTGCCAAGGGAGATTAGTGACACAAGCATCACGACCAGACACCGGACCAGCCACCGCAAAACAGGCGCGTTCTATCGTATAGTGTTTGATCTGGTCTTGACCTAAAAACTCAGCTAAGACCAAATCAAAGCTTGCAAACTGCTGACTGACATATTCTTGTTCCAATAATATGTCATCGTTTTCCATTGTTAACTGAAATAATATCTTAGTCCCACCAATGTCAGCTGCCAGCACAGTTTTCATGACTTATTGTTGACCAGCCGCCGCTTTGTCCATAAACCAATAATACTCACCTTGTGGTGCTAAACGTTGAACAGGTAGGTCTTGTACGGCATCTGTTGTGATATCGTGAACAATCGTAGCTTTCCCTTCACCCGCGATAAAGACAATCACTTGCCTAGCCGCATTAATAGTCGGGTATGTCATCGTTACCCGCCATGAGGCAAATTTATCAACATATAAACTTGTCGTTTTGGTCGTAGCATCGAGTGCTGCAGTGTCAGGAAACAAAGAAGCTATGTGTCCATCAGGACCCAAACCCAGCAAGACGAGATCTAAAGGTTGTTCTTGCATTACTTCTTTCATTATTCGGCAATAGCGAATAGCAACTTCTGGTGCAACACCCTCTTCAGTCGGCATACGATGCACATTTGCTTCTGGAATCGGCACGTGATTAATCAATGCTTCACGGGCCATTTTAAAATTACTCTCATCATGAGTAGGTAATACACAGCGTTCATCACCAAAAAACAAGTGGACACGTGTCCAATCTATTTGTTCAACATAGGGAGAAGTAGCTAACTTTTTATACAAATCTTTAGGAGTCGAACCACCTGAAAGTGCAACATAAAATACCCCCCGTTTTGCAATCGCTGCTCTTGCTGCACTTACAAACTGTTCTGCTGCTGCCTCAATAAGGCTTGGCGTATCGGCCAATATTTTCTGTGTCGCTTTCATCTTTATCCTCTATTTCTTTCCAAACCATTCATAATGCTGATATTTTTGATTATTTATATCGCTAACTCAAGCCAATCTAGGCAGTAGAGAGGCAGGATGATAATGCTTCACGGATCAAAAGTACTAATCCTATTTTCAAAAACAGCGGTGGAACAATCGATAATTCCCGAGTAAATAAGTTGGATAAAGCCATTTAAAATACCATCACGTGTAACTATTTTGTAACAATTCAGTTTGGTATTTAAGGGTTAAGGGTAAGTGTTTTAAAAACAGCTATAACTAATCGCTATGCGCATATTCATTCATAATCTTAGATTCAGGATAAAGTTCATCCATAGCTTTTGTATCACCATCCCCCATGACAATACGGGCATGACTACGCGTTAATGCTCGTGGATTTTTCACACCGCAGGAATGAGCAATAATCCCCACTTCTTTAACTAGATTTCCAACATAGCAGGCAACACGTGTGGCTTTAGTTTCTGGAACCAAACCTCGTTGGAGCTTTGGATTATGAGTAGTAATACCTGTCGGACATGTATTCTTATTGCACTGTAAAGCTTGAATACAACCTAAAGAAAACATAAAGCCACGTGCACTGGTAATAAAATCAGCGCCTATACACAATGCCCAAGCCACGGCAGCTGGTGTAATCAATTTTCCTGCCGCAATAACGATAATCCTGTCTCTCAGACCATACTGTTTAAGCTTATCAACCGTCATCGGTAAGCTTTCACGAATGGACATACCTACAGAATCCATAAGTGCCATCGGCGCAGCGCCAGTACCGCCTTCTGCACCATCAATGGTGATAAAGTCTGGAGCGGAATCTAATCCACGTTTACGAATGGCACTGAACAACTGCTCCAATTGAATAGGTGCACCAACCACCATTTTAAAACCTGTCGGTTTTCCGGTAACGTTGCGAATATGATTGACCATATCAATCAAATCATCAAAACTTGTAATATCAACATGTCGATTGGGGCTGAGTGCATCTTTACCTATTACAATTCCTCTCATCGCAGCAATTTCTGCCGTAACTTTTTCACCTGGCAGAATACCTCCTTTACCTGGTTTAGCCCCTTGGCTCATCTTAATCTCAAACATCTTCACTTGTGGATATGCAGCAATTTCCATTAGTTTAGTATCATCTAAATTACCAGCCAAATCTCGCACGCCATTTTTAGCTGTACCGATCTGAAAGACTATATCTGCCCCCCCTTCCAGATGATAAGAAGATAAGCCACCCTCGCCAGTATTCATCCAACACTTCGCCGTTTTTGCCCCAGCGGACAACGCTAATACTGCTGGCTTTGATATAGCACCATAACTCATACCCGAAATATTAATAAGTGAATCTGTCGTGTAGGGCTGTCTGCAATCAACCCCAATGGTCACCGGCGTAGACGGCACTGCATCTTGCCATAAGGTTGGAAAGGCACAGTTCACAAACAACACCCTACCCGCCCCATTAATATTATCTGTAGAACCAAAAGCAACGGTACTATCTACATTTTTTGATGCCCGATAAACCCATGATCGCTGTGCCCGGTTAAAGGGCAGTTCTTCACGATCCATCGCGAAAAAATATTGACGAAAGAACTCCCCGACATGTTCAAATAAATAACGAAAACGGCCAATAACTGGATAATTTCGACGAATTGTTTGCTGGGTCTGACTAACGTCAATTATATATATAACGAGAACCCATAACATACCGATCCCTAAAACCAAGATAAATAAAGCAGCTAATACCTCCATCGAGGTTATCAAAAAACTAACCAGCTCTACCGGTAATATATCCATTCTGACCATTCCTTATTGATTTATGGGCATAAACATAACTCACAATATAACAACTATCTCATCAACTACTAATACTTTTATTGATGAAATTAAGTCCCGTTTACAAAATCTGGGGATTCCAGCTGATTCGGATAATGCTTAACATGCCCTTTCTTATCCACGAAAAATTAACGCTGTATGGCGCCTAAGATTGAGCGAATTACAATAACTAAAAGCGAGTAAAGAAGTATGTGCCAAGAAATTAGTGATTGAACTTTCCATACGTTCTCCCCCTTTTAAATCGTTATAATTTGACCTGACTTATCATCAAGCTGAAAATAGCAAGAATAAAAGCATAACGAAGGCGTATAGCCGTCATTGGAACACATGATCTGGAGAAGTATGCAGGATTCATTGCTTACTGAATTTAAGGAAGTGTACTTTTCGGCATGACGAACTGCCTAGCGAGAGTCGAGGTGTTGAGTCATGACTAGTTAATAAAATAATTTTTATTATTCTACTGCCCGTTTTTATTGGAAGTAGAAACAATTAAGCCTCTTAAAAAAGAGGCTTAATTGTAATATTTGGCGGAGAGCGAGGGATTCGAACCCTCGATAGGGATAAACCTATACACACTTTCCAGGCGTGCGCCTTCGGCCGCTCGGCCAGCTCTCCATAAGGGTGAAAAAGGTTACATTAGATTAAGCAATCTGACAAATATCATTACAGTACAGGGCTACTTTTGTAGTTCAACTGCTTTTGGTACTTTAACTGCTTTTGGCGCTTTAACTGCTTTTGGCACTTCGACTACTTCGGTAACGTCAACCACTTTTGGTGCTTCGACGACTTCGGTAACTTCAACTGCTTCGACGACTTCGGCAACTTTAACTGCTTTTGGTGCTTCGACTACTTCGGCAACTTCAACTGCTTCAGTAACTTCAACCACTTTTGGTGCTTCAACTACTTCGGTAACTTCAACTGCTTTCGGTGCTTCGACTACTTCGGCAACTTCAATTACTTTTGGTGCTTCGACGGCTTCGGTAACTTCAACGGCTTTTGGTACTTCGACTACTTCGGCAACTTCAATTACTTTTGGTGCTTCGACGGCTTCGGTAACTTCAACAACTTTTGGTACTTCGACGACTTCGGTAACTTCAACAGCTTTTGGTGCTTCGACGACTTCGGTAACGTCAACGACTTTTGGTGCTTCTGGCTTCGCTCTAGGCTGCCTGTCACCTTGACGAGCATAATAACCCAAGCCTTTTAAGACGATATCAGGGTAATGAGCAATAAATGATGGTAATAACGGCATGACAATTGTCGCATCGCCACCTGTGATAATGAAACGTATACGATTGTTAAATTGCTCATTTAAATCGTCAACTATGCGCTCTAAGCTCGCAGTGACCATATATAAAGTACCTGATTGAATTGCACTTTGGGTATTAACGGCCAATGTTTTAAATTCGCTATCCTCTACTACATCATTAAGATTGCTAGTACTATTGCTTAGCGTTTCGCGCATCAATGTGATGCCAGGAAGAATCATTCCTCCTTGGTGCGCACCATATTTAGTGACAACATCAATAGTAATCGCCGTACCACAATCAATAATACACGTGGCTTGTCTGGCATGTTGCCTTGCTGCGATTAAGGCTAACCAGCGGTCAACGCCCAACTTATCTGCTTGCTGATAGGCATTGGTTACCCCGAAACGCTTTTGTTCACTCGATATAAATTTAGGTGTGATTTGCCACTTTTTTTCTGACCAATCAGTGAGGTGCTCAGCTATTTTGTCACCACCGACATTAGAAACGTAAATCGCATCAATGTCTGCGAGTTCTTTCCATTCACTCGTGAATGACGTTTTAATACCCGTTTTCTTACGATCAAAACTATGTGATTCTGTGAAGCGACCTGAATCTAGCGTCGTCCATTTAATACGGGAATTACCAATATCAACTAATAATTTCATGAGGCAAACCTAATGCTGACGTGGCTATTGGATAATGTGTGCACTATATTGTCATGTTCATAGCGTAGCTCACCTCGTTCATTAATGCCTCGCGCAATAACGTTAAGGGAGTCTTTATCACTGATTAAGGTAACGGGATGATTAGCGAGTGCATCATACTGTGGCCATTGCGGAATAAAGTCGATTAAGCCGCGGCGTTGAAAGTGTTCTAATGTTGTGATCATATTTTGAATTATTTTTCCTGCCAGTCCATTTCTACAGGGTATTTCAGTACAAAGCTGTTGAAGACTGGTGGTAGGTTGATGAATTTTATTTTTCGTGGCAGTTGGAAGCTTAAAGTTAAGGCCAATGCCAACAACGGTATTTTGATTTTTTCCGAACCGTGATTCTACTAGAATTCCAGCCAACTTTTGTCTTTTATATAACACATCATTTGGCCATTTCAGCTGTAAGTCGTTGATTCCTTCAGTTTTGAGGGTTTCAATCAAACTTATTCCCACAGCGATACTAAGTCCTTCACTCACAGTTTCTGCGGGAAATGGCCAGAAAATCGATAGATACAAGTTACCAACTGAAGGTGAATGCCAAAGATCGCCTCGTCTTCCACGACCAGCAGTTTGCGTTTCACTAAGACAAATTGCTGGTGAAACTTTCCCCTCACTAAATCGCTGCCAAAGGACATCATTAGTTGAAGGTACCGACTGATGAATTAAAATATCACCCATTTTTACGCGAGTACTAGGGGCAATAGCCGCCTCAATAGCGGCCAATGATAAGGGCTGAAAATCGTGTGTCGTCAAAATATTAAGCTGTTTTTATAAAATTAGTCGAATAGTTTATCAATTACACACGCTCATTGTGTGAATAATACCGTTATTGTTCTGGGAACAATCCCTGCTTCGCCTTTGTTAGGGATGTCGTTTCCATCACAAACAAAGCTAAAACCATTAAAATTATTGGCACGGCGGCAATTCGACTAAATACAACCAACATAATGGAAAACATATTGTGATCAGTTTGTAAGGATGCCAGTACCCAGCCTAACAGCATAATCACTGAAGAAATGGCATAAGCAATAAGTAGCAACTGGTACCTTTTCCATGCAAGTTTCCAATGTGCTTGTACAAATTCAACATCATCTGTTTGACGTACTTTATAAGCGGCCCAAAAGATCATTACCATAGAACCCATTAATGCTAAGCTTAGTAATATACTGACATAGCCACTACTTAATGCTGCGACAGGCAACAACAAATGAAAAATAGCCAAATTCATCATCACCATTTCATGAACAGATCCTGCCCGACGCTTTTGATTCTTCATTATTTAAATCAACAATAGAATATTAGCATTTAATGATAAACCTTGTTGATAGCCATTGCCACCTTGATTTCCAATTGTTTGATATTGACCGTGCAGACATCTTAGCCCATTGCCTGCAATTAGGAGTCAACGACATCGTGGTGCCTGGCGTTACTGCTAATAAGTGGCCTAGATTGCTTGAACTCTGTGACCAGTCCGACTTATTACATCCGGCACTAGGTTTACACCCGTTATTTATGGATGAACATATAGCCGAACATTTGGCACAGTTGAAAAGCTTAATTGCCACTGTTCATCCAATTGCCATTGGTGAAATTGGTTTAGATTTTTATCTGCCTAACCATGATAAACAAGCGCAAATCGATTTATTCACTGAACAATTAAAACTAGCCCAATCAGCTCAACGACCCGTATTACTTCATGTCCGGAAAGCACATGATCACACGATAAGTTTGCTCAAAACGCATCGCGTGCTTGGCGGGATTGTTCATGCGTTTAATGGCAGTATGCAACAAGCAGAGCAATACCAAAAACTAGGTTTTGTATTCGGTGTCGGTGGCATGATTACTCACACCAAGGCAACACGCTTGAGAACATTATTCAACCAACTGCCTTTATCCAGCATTGTATTAGAAACCGACGCACCGGATATGCCATTGGCAGAGATGTTCGATCAAAGAAATACACCAGAAAATATTCCCGTAATACTCGCAGCGTTGGCAGCTATTCGTTCTGAAAGTAAAATAGATATTGCTACAATAACCTCCAATAATGCGAAACGAATTTTAAATATAAAATGACTCACTTAAAATATTTAGCCGCCTATCCAGAAACGGTGCAGGATCAAGTTCGGTCCTTATTAACCAATAAGACACTCGGCGACTTTCTATTAAAAAAATATCCAAACGTCCATGATATTAAAACCAATAAAGCCCTGTATTTATATGTGATTGACTTAAAAAACCAATTTATTCGTCAGTCCAGTCCACTGAGTAAAGTGATTTATGATGATAAACTGGATGTGTTGCATCAAGCATTAGGTTTACATACCTTTGTATCCAGAGTTCAGGGCAATAAATTGAAAGCCAAAAATGAGATGCGTATTGGCTCAGTCTTTAAAATGGCACCCAGTGAGTTTTTAAACATGATCGTGGTACATGAGTTAGCCCATTTAAAAGAGAAAGATCACAACAAGGCTTTCTATAAATTATGTACTTATATGGAACCGAACTACCATCAGTTAGAATTCGATATGCGTCTTTACCTAACCTACTTAGAGCGCGTTGGAAAATTGTATTAATAGTATTAAATAAGAGACTGTTGCCATTCACTGTCTCACTAGGGAATAAATGAAACAACCTCAAGTTAGCCTCGGTTTAGTCAACCCCAAAAGCCCCGATAATGTGGGTTCTGTTTTACGGGCTGCAGCCAACTATCGTGTTGATACAGTTTTTTATACGGGCGACCGATACCCGCGCGCCATTGAGCGTAAAGCTAGATCTGTCGACATGAGCCGTAAAATCAGTAAAGACGTACTTATATCTCGAGTAGATTGCCTCACTGATATTGTCACTGAAAATATGAAAATTGTGTGTGTAGAATTTGCCATCAACGCCATTCCCTTACCTGAATATCAACATCCAGAAAGTGCACTGTATATTTTCGGCCCTGAAGATGGCTCTATTGACCAAGATATTATCGATCAGGCTGATGCTGTCGTATATGTACCCACAGTGGGCTGTATGAACTTGTCTGCCTCGGTCAATGTATTGCTCTATGACCGTTTGGTTAAAATGGCAAACTATGGTGCAAGTAATACGCTCATTCGCGAAAATAGAGATACCAATAACCGTTTAAAAGTACTTTAAGTATCTGCTATCTTCAACTTATCAGCTTGGAATCTCTAAACGAGTCACATTAACATTATTCAAAACGACGATTCCTCATTAATTATTTGCACAATAGATTTATTAAGCTGTCATAGATCTATTAATTATTTTCCATGTTAGTCTAAAATAATGGACAATATTGCATATAGAGCAGTCCTCTTTAGAGAATACATATTTCAGAACCCAGCCTAGAAAGCCTATTCTGTGACTGCAGTGTTGGGCTTAGCTATTGCCCTGAGTTCAAATTTCAACCTCGTAGAATAATACGTAACACAGATTTAAAAACGCTAAACAGCAATTGCGGTGTTCAATTTTCAACACAGCTAATAATAGCGATCTGTAAGGATAAAATAATGACAAATCAAAACCCGCTATTTGAACGTACCCATATCCTCATCGGTGATGAAGGTATCGAACGACTAAAAGAAAGCCACGTTTTTCTTGCGGGAATGGGCGGTGTCGGCTCATTTACTGCCGAAGCATTAGCGCGAATGGGGGTCGGTGAAATGACATTAGTTGATCATGATGTTGTTTCAGCATCCAATATCAATCGACAATTAGTTGCTTTAAATTCAACCATTGGTCAACTTAAAGTTGAGGTAATGGCAAGACGAATTAACGATATAAATCCAGCCTGTAAAGTGAATATTATTACCGAATTTCTATCTCCGACTAATCTGCCAGATGTTATTACATCTGAATATGACGTCATCATTGACGCCATTGATAGTATGAGTAGTAAAACGCAATTAATGGCCACAGCATGGCGTAAAAACATCCCTATTTATGCCAGTATGGGTGCGGGAGGTAAACTTGATCCAACCCTTATCCGCACTGGCGACATCATGGATACATCGATCTGTAAACTAGCAAAACAATTACGAGGTCATCTACGACGAAATGGCGTAGGTCGCGGAATTCAAACCGTTTATTCTATCGAAGCACCACAACCCGCATTGCCACCAGAAGCGGTTGCACATGGTCGACCACGAGCAGTCAATGGCACCATGAGTTATATGCCTTCAATCTTTGGCTTAACACTAGCAGGCATGGTAACAAATCATATTATTGGTGATGCTCGTCGTGTCTGATCCTACTTCAGCTCCTGCCACAGATCCTATTAACGTTTTAAACTCCACCTCACAATGCCAACAGCAACTATCTGATTTACTTAAACCTTATGGTATTCAAATTGAGTACGTTGCAGAGCATGATACGATTCAAGGTAGTTTTTTTGGTGAACGCGAAGCCGGTTTAATTGGCAACAAACTTTACCTTCGCCACGACACACCAGTACATTCAGCCTTACATGAGGCCGGCCACTACATTTGCATGGATCCGGCAAGACGAGCAAAACTCGATACCAATGCTGAAGGTGATTACGACGAAGAAAATGGCGTGTGTTATTTACAAATTTTACTCGCTAATCACTTAGCTGATGTCGGCAGTGATCGCATGATGACGGACATGGATAGCTGGGGTTATACCTTTAGATTAGGTTCAGCTAAAGCCTGGTTTGAACACGATGCAGAAGATGCTAGACAATGGTTAATCGAACACCAAATAATTGATAACGATCAAAAGCCCACTTGGCGTTATAGACAACAATAACCCATAGAAATAATGCTAATGTGGAATTATTTAAGACTACATTAAAAAACACCTATTAATTATTATTGATTAATAGTTTTCAGTGGATTACAGTCGTTCTATGTCTGAATAATCCCATAGAAGTTACATTGCCATATAAATCATCGCGTTGGCGATCACATGCAGAAAACAATTTTTCCTCAACGCTTCAGGTACTAATGTTGTTATAAAAAAATCTCAAAATACTGACAATTTTTATCGATTTCAAATCAACTTTAAGGACTTATGATGCGTAAACGAATTATCAATCCCATTCAGCAAGAACAGTCACATCCTGAACGCAATTGGCTAGATATCGAGAAAATTGCCGTGGTTGAAGTGACCTCGGAAGATGCCGAGTATTCTATTGAAGCAGCCCTTCTTCCTGATAAGCTTTCGGGCTGGCGTGCATCGGATTCTGGTAAACAAACGCTCCGTCTAATCTTTGATAGTCCGCAACAGATTGAATGGATTAATCTTAGTTTTGAAGAATTAGCAGTTGAACGTACCCAAGAATATGTTTTACGCTGGTCGCTAGATAATGGCGAATCATATCAAGAAATCGTTCGACAACAATGGAACTTCAGTCCTGAAGGTTCTACAAGTCAAATCGAGGAATATCACGTGCAGCTTACTTCTGTGACCGCGATTGAACTCGTCATTACACCGGATATTGGTGAAAGAAATTGCGTGGCATCTTTAAAACAATTACGCCTAGCATAACAGACCACTTTATCATTTCGGCAATGAAGGCTATCGTGCTTGATGCTTGCTAGTCGTAATCCGGAATGAATGTTTAATCCAAAAAATTCGCCATCCAACAAATATTATTATAATATTAAACCATAATGTTTAAGTTTTTTATGTACTTATCGTTATGATTAATTTGATTTTATACCCATAAAGCTACCCAGCATTAAAGGACAAATTATATGAGTTTTGTAAGCGAATTTAAAAGTTTTGCCATGAAAGGTAATGTTGTTGATATGGCTGTCGGTATTATCATCGGTGCTGCATTTGGCAAAATTGTCGCGTCATTAGTTAAAGATGTCATCATGCCACCAATCGGCGTATTGGTGGGCGGTGTCGATTTTGCACAGCTCGCATATGTCATTCAAGAAGCACAAGGTGAAGTCGCTGCTGTTGCCATTAATTACGGCTTATTCATTCAATCAATTGTTGATTTTCTTATTGTCGCTTTTGCTATTTTCATGGCGATCAAAGTAATGAATAAACTTAAAAAGAAAGAAGAAGCTGCACCTGCAGCACCTGCAGCACCTGCTAAACCTTCTGAAGAAGTAGCACTGTTGTCAGAAATTAGAGATTTACTTAAAAAATAAACGACTTAATATTTGCACTCAACATTTAGTAAGGAAAAGATCATGACAAAATTATCTGAAATTGAAGGTATTGGTGAATCATACTCAGCAAAACTAACTGATGCGGGTATTACATCAATTGAGAATTTATTAAAAACTTGCTGTGAAAAAAAAGGTCGTAAAGAAATAGCCGAAAAGACCGGCATAAGTGAAAAGTTAGTGCTTAACTGGGTTAACCGTGCTGATTTAGCAAGAATTAAGGGTGTAAGCACTCAATATGCCGATCTTCTTGAATGTGCTGGTGTCGATACAGTACCTGAGTTGGCCCAACGTAACGCTGAAAATCTTCACACGAAGATGATTGAAGTTAATGAAGAAAAGAACCTTGTTCGTCAGGTGCCATCCGCATCTCAAGTAGAAGCTTGGGTAGCACAAGCAAAAGAGTTACCTCGAGTCATTAACCATTAAACTATGATTAAGTCAGCCTAAATTATTGAAAGCGCTTTAACGACGTCAATAATGGCCTCAATCAAGGACACTCGCTTCTATTTTTAAAGGCGAGTGTTCTATTACGTTACTCAGATTAACACTCCGGTCATAAAGGCTTTCTGGCTTGCATCTCATTAAGATTGTTTGCCCTAAATTGAGCTAGACTTACTTTTCAGATAAGTTCGTAATCTTTTGCTCTAACCACTTTTGTAAAGTAACTGATATTAATTTGCTAGCTTGATTAATAGCGATGGTTGCATGCTTTGCATTGTTTTGTTCTACAATTATTTCTTCTGTGAATTGCTTAGTAGCTATTAGAGTTTTGTCATGCTGATTTATCAAATAAAATATAATTGATACGACAGCTGTTGAACGGGTATCTTGCGCTTGGAGGTGATGACTGAAATCAACTAATGTCGCTTCTAGTAACAGATCGGCATCTACTCGTGATCCAACAGGTAGAACAGCAGAAATATACTGACTATGGGCCAAAGTTTGCTGAAGATAGCTACTTAATAATTTACTTGGGCTATCACTCCATCGACTGTAGGCATAACTGTTAAAGCCATAGTCTGTATCTCTGTAGATAATGCCGGTACCCATTAAACCTTGCGGACTGCGGATTGGGGACAATGCCAATATTAACGCGGTAGAATCCTTTATCTCTGATGATGTTGTAGCTGGCTCCATTTGCTGAGAAAGCGTATAGACATCAATAGCCGGACTTGGTGTCGGATTAATAACACTGCAACCCGACAGCCAAACTGTAGCGAGTATTGGCCATAAAAGAAATTGTTTATTTTTCACCATGAACACCCTCGCCTGGCCCTAATTTTGTTTTGTTACTTTTCAGAAATAAATCACTCGGACTCGTTTCAACTTTTCTGGCTGTTCGCTGTAAATCAACAACTAGAATTTCCATCTCAGAAAGAAGTTGCTGAAATGACGTTAAACTTTGTGAAACCTCTTCCGTTATTGCTTTGCCCGAATCAGCATAATTATGCTGAAAACTATCGGTCATACTTTTTACACTTTGCGATGCCGAATCAATTTCAGATAAGGTATTACTAAAATCAGTCTGCATGACCTGAATATTGCCAGCTACACTATCTGTTATGGTCACTACACTTTGTGCTGCTTGGCTGATTTTTTTGAAGGCTTCGTCAATACTTTTTTCAGCAACAACACCTTGTTCAATTAAGGTAGCAATGTGAGGTTGATACTGATTAAACTCACTCAAAATAAACTTAGTCTGCTCTAAAATATCATCAACATTTTTGAGATTATCAACACTAAGTAGTAGATCTATTTTTTGTAAAACGGTTGCTGAGTTAGCAGCCAGATCATTTAACGTTTTTTCAATATTTGAGAAGGTTGAAGCTGACTCCGCTATCTCCGGAATATCATCTGCATGTTGTGGTGCGAGTAATGCAGAATCTTTACCTCCACCCATCAATTCAATAAAGGCTAATCCTGTTACGCCGTAGAATCTAAGCGAGGCTTTAGTATCAATCTTAACCGGTATACCTTGGCGGATTTGTAATAATAATGCTACTTGCTCTGAATTAGCCGGGTTAATATCAACTTCTGTAACCCTACCCACATCAACCCCCAGATATTTAACGGAGGCATCCGCACTCAGACCTGATACCGATTCAGTCATATAGACATGATAATAATCATATTGCTGATTACCTGTACTTTTACTCAACCAATAAAGAAATATCAGAGAGCCGGCCAATAATATAGCAACAAATAAGCCTACGATTGTATAGTTAAGTTTACTTTCCATTTTGCATACGAGTTAATCCTCGTTTCCCTCTAAAAAAGGCCTTTATGTCAGGATGTTCTGACTTAATTACATCATCAAGCGTCCCTTCTACAAGCACTTTCTTCTCACCTAAAACCGCTAGGCGATCAACCGTCGTCCAAATCGAATCCAAATCATGCGTCACCATGACAATGGTTAATTCGAGCATATCACGCAATTGAAGGATAAGTTGATCAAATGCTGCTGCACCAACAGGGTCAAGCCCGGATGTAGGTTCATCCAAAAATAATAATTTAGGATCCATCGCTAATGCCCTTGCTAATGATGCTCGTTTAATCATACCGCCACTCAATTCTGCTGGATATAATGATGCAACATGTGGCGGTAACCCGACCATACTAATTTTCATGCTGACTATATCATTTATTAAAGAAGCTGGAATATCTGTATATTCTTTCAAACTGATGGCTACGTTTTCAGCGACTGTCAACGATGAAAATAAGGCACCATTTTGAAATAATACTCCCCATTGTCGCCTTAAGAAATCTTTGTCTTTATCGCTACTCGTTAATATATTCTGTCCGAGAATAGTGATTTCGCCCATTTTAGGCGCTAGCAACATAATCATTTCTTTTAATAAGGTGGTTTTTCCTGATCCGCTGCCACCTAATAGACCATAGATTTCACCTTGATCAACATGCAAACTGACACCATCATGCACGCGGTTGACACCAAACTCTGTTACAACATTTTTCACGGTGATAATAGGACTGCTCAAATGCCCATTTCCGTTAAAATCACCGAGAATATGGCATCACAAGCTATAACGAGGAAAATAGCATTAACCACACTTATCGTAGTGTATCGCCCAATACTTTCAGTATTTTTTTCAACTTGAAAGCCTCGAAAACAACTAATTATGCCAATTAAAAATGCAAAAAAGGGTGCTTTAATAAGACCAATCCAAACATGTTTTACATCCAGTACATTTTGTAATCGATGGAAAAATTCTGAAAAAGATAATTGTAAATGCACTTCAGAGATAATCATGCCAGCAAAAATACCTATGATGTCGGCAAGAAAGACCAGTAATGGTAAAGCTATCATTAAAGCTAAAATTCGAGGTATTACTAAAAAATGGTGTGGATTAAAGCCCATGGTTCGCATCGCATCCATTTCTTCAGTTATCTTCATTACGCCTAATTGGGCGGTAAAGGCTGAGCCCGTCCGACCTGCCACCACAATTGCAGTTATCAAAGGTGCTAATTCTCTAGTGAGAGAAATGCCGATCATTTCAACAATGAAAATATTGGCACCAAACTTTTCTAACTGAACAGCACCTTGATAGGTAATGACTACGCCGATCAAAAAGCTAGTTACTATAATAATGGGGATAGCACGAACACCTGATTCTTCAATATTCTTTATGATTGCACCATAACGAATACTTAAAGGATGCCGCAATGATTTAACAAACACCGTGGTAGTCTCACCAAAAAATGCAAAAAATAACAATAGCTCGCTAAAAAACTCGCTAGTTAATTTTCCTAATTGGTAGAGTGGCTTCAATAAGCCATGGTTTACTTGTTTTGTATCGACAGTACTTTTTTTATCAATATGCTCACGTAATAACTGACTGAGCTGCAGATTCTTTTCAGTTGCACCAATCAGGCTAACCTTACAGTTATTGGCACTTAACAGGTCATGATAATGTATAAACAACATCATTCCTGCTGAATCTATTTCGCCAATATTGGCAATATCCCATTGAACAGTTTGATTACTATAATGGTCTAAAAGGCTGGCTAATTTACTAGCTAAATCATGAATGCTAGCAACAGTCCAATAACCTGTGCTGGTTAATATAATGCTACCTTTAGCACCCTGACTAACCGTTATATCAGCTTTAGGCGTTCGCTGTGACTGCATTCATTCAACTTCCTTTATTTTTGCCAAAATTTAGCAAAAAACTGAAAAGACACATTAATTAAACGTACATTGTAAGCATGCTAAACGATGCTCTAATGAACAACAAACAACCATAATCTCAAGTTTATTATATTAGAATACACGAAATTTTTTACATGTGCTCTACCCCCAATATTATTAACTAAAGTAACGCTTAAAATGCGCTTTCTGCATTTTAAGCGTTACAAGTATCTAGTAATAATATGATGGATTTAGTAGCAAAAATCTAATTGAGTTTATTATTAGCTTGGCCACCACCATAAGAATGGAATTCTAATGGTTTACCACCTGGCGTCACTTTAACTGCGCAGTATTTAAACTCAGGAATTTTGGCATCAGGATCTAAGGCTGCGTTAGATAGTTTATTAACCGCTGCCTCGTAATAACAGAATGCCATAAATACTGCACCAGTCGGCACTGATTCATCAGCACGAGCAATCATTGAAATCTCACCACGCCGTGTTGATAAGGTGATCATTTCGCCCGGTCTGACGCCCATTTCATCTAAGCTGATTGGGTTAATGGTTGCCACAGCTTCAGGCTCCAAGGCATCCAACACGTTTGAGCGACGTGTCATCGATCCTGTATGCCAATGCTCTAACATCCGTCCTGTAATTAAAACAAACGGATATTCTTCATCAGGACGTTCTGCAGGCGGCACAATATCTGCCGGTACAAATTTACCCAGACCATTTTCACTTTCAAATGTCTCAGTGAAAATCACTGCTTCACCAGGATCCCCTTCCTTAAGACATGGATACACAATCGAGCCTTCCGCTTCAAGACGGGCCCAAGTCATGCCGGCCATCATTGGTACAGCTTTACGTATTTCTTCAAATACTTCGGCAGCACCTTTGTAGTTCCAATCTAGGCCTAAGCGTTTTGCCATTTCTTGGATAATCCATAGGTCTTCCTTTGCATCGCCAGGTGGGTCAATCGCTTTACGACCAAGCTGTACTAATCTGTCGGTATTAGTGAATGTTCCTGTTTTCTCAGGAAATGAAGAAGCAGGTAATATCACGTCGGCATAATAAGCGGTTTCCGTCAAGAAGATATCTTGCACCACTAAATGTTCAAGCTCAGCTAACGCTTGCCGTGCATAATTAACATCAGGATCAGACATCGCAGGATTTTCACCCTGTACATACAATCCTGTTAAATCGCCATGATGAATAGCATGCATAATTTCAACAACCGTCAATCCTGGTTGGTTATCTAATTTACATCCCCAGAGTTCTTCAAAATAAGCATGCGCTTTTTCATCATTAACAGGTTGATAATCTGGAAACACCATCGGTATCAAGCCCATATCAGATGCGCCTTGCACATTATTTTGACCACGTAATGGGTGCAATCCGGTGCCTGGACGACCAATTTGTCCTGTCATCAATGCTAATGAAATCAAACAACGTGCGTTATCAGTGCCGTGGACATGCTGAGAAACCCCCATACCCCAAAATATCATTGATCCTTTCGATAACGCATACAATCTTGCAACTTGCCTTAATTGTTCAGCAGGAATACCGCAAATAGGTGACATCAGCTCAGGTGTATAAGATTTCAAATGCACTTTCATCGCCTCAAAACCTTCGGTACGCTCGGCAATAAATTCAGGATGAGTCAGACCTTCTTCAATAATCGTATGCATTATTGCGTTTAACATCGGTACATCGCTGCCCGGTTTAAATGCTAGATGATGCGTTGCCTGACGTGATAATTCTGTTGAACGTGGATCCATCAAAATCAACTTAGTGCCTTTACGCATGGCATTTTTCATCCATGTCGCGCCAACAGGATGATTAACCGTTGGATTGGCACCAATGATCACAATAACTTCAGCTTTATCAACATCAGCAACAGGGTTTGTAACAGCACCTGAACCCAAACATTCTAATAAAGCAACCACGGAAGACGCGTGACAAAGTCGAGTACAGTGATCAACATTATTTGTTTTAAAGCCCGTTCTTACCAATTTCTGGAGTAAATAAGCTTCTTCGTTACTGCCCTTAGCACAACCAAAACCAGCCAAAGCATTAGGGCCTTGCTCATCACGAATAGTTTTAAATCCACCCGCAGCAAATTCCAAAGCTTCATCCCAAGTAGCTTCGCGGAAGATTTTGTCAACGTCTTTTGGATCCATTGAGAATTCTGCAGATTTAGGTGCGTCTTCTCGACGAATTAACGGCGTTGTTAAACGATGTGGATGATGGATATAATCAAAACCGTAACGGCCTTTCACACAGAGACGACCTTTATTAGCTGGGCCATCACGACCTTCCACATAAATAATCTTTTCGTCTTTAATGTTGTAGGTCAACTGGCAACCTACACCACAATATGGGCAAACTGAATCAACTTTACGATCGGGTTCTAGCATACCAATGTCATTAGCGGGCATTAATGCACCAGTAGGACAGGCTTCAACACATTCACCGCAACCAACGCAGGTGCTTTCGCCCATAGGATCATCAAGATCAAATACGATTTGACTATGGGTACCACGCATCGCTAAACCGATTACATCATGGTTTTGCTCGTCACGACATGCCCGAACACAACGAGTACACTGGATACAAGCATCCATATTAACGGCAATACCAGGATGCGAAACATCTGATTTAGGCTGATGCCTTGCTTCAAATCGTGGCAAGCCGATTTCCAACTTACCCGCCCAGTAGTCTAATTCTGAATTTAAGGTATGAGGCTTTTCTGATACATCAGATTTAAGTAGCTCCAATACCATTCTTTGTGATTTAACGGCACGTTCGCTGTTAGATTGGACATTCATGCCTTCTGATGGTTGACGACAACAAGATGGGGCTAAGACACGCTCGCCATCAACTTCTACCATACACGAACGACAGTTACCATCAGCACCTTGGCGATCTGAGTAACATAAATGTGGTATTTCAATACCCTGTTGTTTTGCAACATCAAGTAATGTTTGTCCCTGTTCAGCAATGACTGCATTACCGTTCAATGTGAAATTAATAGTCATTATTTCACTCCCCCAGTTTCTAACTCTTCAGCGAAGTATTTGATCACACTACGAAGTGGATTGGGTGCTGCTTGCCCCAAACCACAAATAGAGGCATCAATCATTACTTCAGAAAGCTCTTCTAATAACGTGGTATCCCACGTCTCTTGTTTCATTAAGGTTACTGCTTTAGCAGTACCCACACGACATGGCGTACACTGACCACATGATTCATCTTCAAAGAATTTCATCGCATTTACCGCTAAATTACGCGCTTTATCTTGATTTGAAAACACGATGATAGCAGCCGAGCCAATAAAACAATCATGTGGTTGTAATGTATCAAAATCGAGTGGCACATCACCTAAGGATGCAGGCAATATGCCACCTGATGCCCCACCAGGAAAATAACCATAAAACTCGTGCCCTTCCTGCATACCATCGCAATATTCAGCAATCAGTTCTCGCATGGTGATCCCAGCAGGTGCTAAATGAACACCCGGTTTATTAACGCGGCCACTGACAGAAAATGAACGTAAACCAACACGATCATGACGACCGTGTTCAGTCAGGCAAGATGGGCCTTTTTCCAATATATCTCTCACCCAATACAGTGTTTCCATATTGTGTTCTAGCGTCGGGCGACCAAATAACCCCACTTGCGCCACGAAAGGTGGCCGAAGTCTTGGCATGCCGCGCTTGCCTTCTATAGACTCAATCATTGCTGATTCTTCACCACAGATATAGGCACCCGCACCGCGTCGAAGATGTATCATCGGCAGATTGTCGACCGGTGGATTGGCAATTAATTTGGCCAGTTCTTTTTCTAATAATTGACGAATAGCCGCATATTCATCACGTAAATAAATATAAATCTCATTAATGCCCGTTGCCCAAGCAGCAATCAACATGCCTTCTAGAAAACAATGTGGATCGCGTTCTAAATAATATTTATCCTTGAAAGTACCCGGTTCACCTTCATCAATATTGACCGCCATCAATTTGGGTTCGGGCTGTTCGCGCACAATTCGCCACTTACGGCCGGCTGGGAAACCCGCACCACCTAAACCTCGGAGACCAGAATCACTCATGGCATCCAAGACTTTATCTACGTTATAGGTTTGATTAATGCAAAGTTGATAAGTGCTGTAACCACCTTTTTCTATATAGGTTTCATAGTCAATGGCATCTAAGGTTTCAGGTTCAACCTTTTTATTTTTTACAGCATCGATCACTTTGCTTGTATCAGCATGCTCAATGGGATTCATTCCCACGACGGCAACGGGTGCTTTATCACAACGGCCGATACAAGGCACACGCTGTACACGTACCCCATCGCCTAAGCCGTTTTCTAATGAATTAATTAAACCTTCTGCACCCATCATTTCACAAGTAAGTGATTCACAAACACGTACAGTTAACGCCGCAGGTGGAGTATCATCTTCTTTAATCACATCAAAATGGTGATAGAACGTCGCAACTTCATACACTTCTGCTTTTGACAGCTTCATTTCACGAGCAAGTGCGACTAAATGAGCAGCAGAAATATGTTGATAGGTATCTTGAATCTTATGCAGATGTTCAATTAATAAGTCTTTCTGGCGAGACTCATCACCTAACAATGCTTGCACATCAGCCAACGCTTTGGAGTCAACTTGTCGCCCCTTACCTACAGCTCTAGGTAATTTCAGCTTACGTCCATCCTTCATCGCACTCTTTTCTTGCTTACTCATTTATATCTCTCACTCACTTCAATTAATGATCCCGGCAGGGATTTTTTATTATAGTTGTCGACGAAAATACCACGCCCTGACCTTATTGTGAAGTAAGAAAAAACACCTAATTAATGAGGTTTATTTGTAAAGAGTACTGTAGACATAAAAAAGCCATTAAATACCCTGTATTTAATGGCTTTTTTCGCACTTAATATCACATAATTCACATGCCTTAAGTACGTTTATTTGGTGCTCGTTTTAATTATCTGATAAAGCTCATCTTTCAATTGAAGACGTTCTTTGCCTAATCTATTTACATATTCATCACTAGTCGGTTCTTCGTCACTTTCAATACGGAAAATCTGCTTATCAATCTCTTCATAACGTTCCATCAGATGATGAAAATAGTTGTTATTAGCTTTCAGATTATGGATTTCATCTTTATCTTCTGGAAACTCTTTCACTAAAGGGTGATGACTTAATGGCATTTTTTATTTCTCAAATTATAAAGTTCAATATTATCATTACATCGCTCAAACACTTTAACGAACACTGACTATTATGATCTAGATCAATAATCCCATCTTAATTGAATTGTTCTGTCATTTTTTGCTTAAGCGATGACGTTGTTTCTGCCCAAGCGTATCAACCTAAACTATCATCATTTATTCTAAAGAACCTAAATACCGATAAACCTAAGATAATGATAATCAAAGAGTAAACCAATAACACTATAAAATCATAATGTTATTGGTTATTCATACCGACAGCAAACAAAACTCCGTCTATTGAGTTTAGTTTGCTAAGTCTTGCCATGTAGAAACTACAGTATCTGGATTCAGAGAAATACTAGTAATGCCTCTATCCAATAACCATTTTGCTAGATCAGGATGATCGGATGGACCTTGTCCACAAATACCAACATATTTACCCGCATCTTTACAGGCTGTAATCGCCATATCCAACATAGCTAAAACCGCAGGGTTGCGTTCATCAAATGAGTTAGCAACCAACGATGAATCACGATCTAACCCTAATGTCAGCTGAGTCATATCATTTGAGCCAATCGAGAAACCATCAAAATATTCTAAGAACTCAGATGCCAATACTGCATTTGAAGGTAATTCGCACATCATAATGATCCGCAATCCATTTTTACCACGTTCAAGACCATTTTCTTTCATGATCTCGATAACTGCGGCCGCTTCTGCCGTTGTACGTACAAATGGGATCATCAGCTCTACATTGGTAAAGCCCATATCATCACGAACACGTTTCATCGCTTTACATTCAAGCTCAAAACATTCTCTAAAGTCATCTGAAATGTAACGAGCTGCCCCTCTAAAGCCAATCATTGGATTTTCTTCATGGGGTTCAAAGTCAGCACCACCAATTAGGTTGGCATACTCATTTGATTTAAAGTCAGATAGACGAACAATTACTTTTTTAGGACTAAATGAAGCCGCAATTGTAGACACACCTTCCACGATTCGACTTACATAAAATTCAACGGGATCGCCATAAGCTGTCGTTCTTTCATAAATGATTTTTTGAACATCATCGGTCATCTTATCAGCATTAATTAATGCCTTAGGATGGATGCCCACCATATTATTAATAATGAACTCTAGGCGAGCGAGACCAACACCATCATTGGGTAACTGAGCAAACGTAAATGCGCGGTCTGGATTGCCCACATTCATCATCACTTTGACAGGAATTTCCGGCATTTCATTCATTTGTCGAATGTTATACTCAAAGTCTAATAGGCCGGCATAGATATGACCTTCATCACCTTCTGAACAAGAGACCGTAACTTCAGACCCATCTGCTACAAGCTCAGTTGCATCCCCACAACCTACGACAGCCGGTACACCAAGCTCACGTGCAATGATTGCAGCATGACAAGTACGACCACCACGGTTAGTGATAATAGCCGAGGATATTTTCATAATGGGTTCCCAATCAGGATCAGTCATATCCGTGAGCAGCACATCACCCTCTTCAAATTGATCCATTTGATCGAGACTAGTGAATAATCTAACGCGACCTTTACCAATTTTTTTACCAATAGAACGACCAACGGCTAATACATTACTACGTTCTTTTAGAACATATTCTTCAATCACATTTTCTTGCTGGCTTTCGACTGTTTCAGGACGAGCCTGAACGATATAGATTCGGTTATCAATACCATCTTTTGCCCATTCAACATCCATTGGTCGTTTGTAATGCTGTTCAATCGTGACAACCATTTTTGCTAAGCTTTCAACTTCATCATCATTTAGAGAGAATAAGACGCGTTCTTCTGGATTAACATCAACGGTTTTAACAGGATTACTCGTTTCGCCAGAATAGATCATTTTGATCGCTTTTGGGCCTAATGTACGACGTAATACGGCTGGGCGACCTGCGGCCAACGTTTGTTTATGTACATAGAATTCATCGGGGTTAACTGCGCCTTGAACCACCATTTCACCGAGACCGTAACTACCCGTGATAAATACAACATCACGGAAACCACTTTCAGTATCGAGACTAAAAGCAACGCCCGCGCTCGCAATATCAGAGCGCACCATTTTTTGGATACCCGCGGATAACGCAACTTCGTCATGCTCAAAACCTTGATGTTCACGATATGAGATTGCTCGATCGTTGAATAATGAAGCAAATACTTCGCGAATCGATTGTTTGATATTGACCAAACCCGATACATTCAAAAATGTTTCTTGTTGTCCTGCAAAAGAGGCATCCGGTAAATCTTCGGCTGTTGCGGATGAACGCACTGCCCATGTCGCCTCTTTTCCGTATTCTTTTTCTAATTGGCCATAAGCTTCATCGATAGCCTTTTCCATTTTGGCAGGAAAGGGGACCTCATTAATCCAGCGACGAATATCACTACCTGCAGACTGCAATGCTGCGATATCTGTAATATCTAGCTGATGTAAACGTTCAGCAATTCTATCTTTCAATCCATCTTGGACGAGAAACTCGCGATAGGCATCTGCAGTTGTTGCAAAACCACCTGGCACTGACACACCTAACGGTGCCAGATTTTGTAGCATTTCGCCTAATGAAGCATTTTTGCCTCCAACTCTGGAGACATCATCCATACTCAATTGGTCTAATTCAACTACATACTCAATCATTATTTAAGTCCTCGTTTGCATCAAGTTATTAATTTAAATTTAGCTCTAACATCGTTAGATACCATTTTCTGCTAGCCCAAGCCCCATTGCCTGAACAACATCACTAGCAATTTCTTCTATAGATGTATCAGTTGTTTCAAACACCGGAATTTGCGCATGCGCAAACATTGTTTCTGAAATTTTAACTTCTCGCTCACAGACCTTAAGTGATGAATAAGCACTATTAGGTCGACGCGCTCTTCGTATTTTACTTAAAGGTACTATTTTTATAGTGAGTGCAACTAGCTTATGTTTATGTTTGAGCAGGAAGTCAGGCAATGTATTTTTGTCTAAGTCCTCCTCAGTCAAAGGATAATTACTCACTTTGAGTGAAAAGTTCATCGCTAAATAAAGACTTGTAGGTGTTTTACCGCATCGAGAAACGCCGACTAAGATTACATCAGCCTCATCATACTGATCATAACGCACTCCGTCATCGTGAGATAAGGAATAATCGATAGCATCGAGTCGTTTCTGATAGCTTAAATTGCCAGAAATCCCACTATTGTCGTGAAATTTTCCTGGAACGTGGGAAGAGGCCTCCCCAAAGGTATGCTCTAATGGCTCTAAAAACGCGTTAAATAGATTGATGATACAAGCATCGGTACTTTTAAGAATGCGTTGTCCATTCTCTTCAACTAATGTGCTAAAAACAATTGGCTGCTTTCCTGATATTCTATATGCGCCCTTAATCTTGTTACTAGCAATCGTGGCCTTTTCCCTCGTGTCAACGAAAGATAAAGTTACAATTTGATAACGTTGATTAGGAAACTGAGCTAATAAGGTTTTGCCATAATGTTCTGCTGATAGGCCGGTACGATCAGATACAAAGAATACGGTACGTAATATTTCGCCTTCATTCGCATCTGAATTAGTCATTTCCACACCTAAATAATCAGTGGATCAACTCATTAATTGAATGAGCGGTCTCCGACTGGATTTGATAATAACGTGCCATCATATCCAGTCTGAGATGCAGATGCTATGGTTTTGTTCCTGAACGTAAGGTTGCGATATCAGGATTGACTTCTCGTCTTAATATTTTGCCATTTTTTGTTCTTGGAAAATCCTGAGTTAGGTAGACAACCTTGGGTGCTTTGTAAACTGCGAGGTGTTGCTTACCAAATGCCAATAACTCATCGGGAGTCACTTTCATTCCCTCCTGAAGCACTACATACGCGACCACTAAGTTTTTATCTTTTTCGATCTCTTCACCTATTGCAGCACAATCTGCAATTGCTGGGTGTGATTTGAAGACACGCTCAATTTCATAAGGTGATACACGAAAACCAAAACTTTTAATAATGTCGTCTTTGCGGCCTAGAAACCAAATATAACCATCTTCGTCATACCTTGCAAAATCACCAGTTAAGAACCAGCCATCGTGTTTTAATTTTATTGTTTCATCTGGTAAGTTCCAATATTCAAGAAACAGACCGGGATCGTTATCAGGGACACAAATCATACCCTCTTGACCCATTTCTACAGGGACTAATGTCTCAGGATCTAATAATTGAATATCGTGACCGGGCTGAGGAAAGCCTGCTGAACCAGGACGGATAGGGCGAGACTTAGTTTCACACAGATAATATGAGAACTCAGACATACCCACTGCTTCATAAATACTGATGTCAAAACGGTCTTGCCACAATTGTAAAACTTCATCTGATAGATGTTCACCAGCACTCATACAATGGCGTAAGCTCGGTACATCCTTTTTAGTAAAAGCGGTCTTTTGAATAATCTGTCGATAAATAGTTGGCACACCAACAAAGATTGTTGCTTGATGTTTGGCGATTAAACGCGGCCAAGTATTGGCATCATTTTTACCTTCATGAACAATCACCGTTTTACCTAAATATAGCGGGTCCATTAATCCAGAACCTAATACGTAGGTCCAGTTAAACTTACCAGAATGCATGATACGGTCTTGACTGTCTTCAGCAAAATCAAACCAATACTGTGATGCTGGTGTACGACCGATCAGTGCCCGGTGAGCATGTAATACGCCTTTAGGGTAACCCGTTGTGCCTGAGGTATAAACCAGATAAGCAGGATCATCAGCCTCAGTATTATAGGCGGGTTCCCACTCAGTTATTGACGCTAAACCCTTGGTAAGATCTTTAACAATGATGCTAGTACCAGCCTCAACCACATCGCCAGGGCCTGATAATAATACAAGCGTTAAATCAGGACATTGTGAAATATCTGGCAACAATTTTACCCACATTGCTTTATCTATGACTAACACCTTAGCGCCAGAATCTTTAGCTAAGTAAAGCACCTCTTCTACGGTTAATAATGTCGAGGTAGGGACTGAGATCGCACCTAATTTCATTGCACCAAGAAATGCTATCGGATAATCTAAACAATTGGGTAATCGAATCAATACTCGTTCGCCTAACGTAACATCAAGTTCGCGTAATAATTGTGCAAATTGACTGGTCCGTTGTGATAATTCAGCAAAACTAATTTGATCGGTACCTAACAAATCATCTTCAACAATCATTGCCGTTGTGTCAGCTATTTTTGTTCCAATATGTCGATCAGAACAAGCGACGCCGATATTAAAGTGACTTGGTACATCCCAAACCCACGGTGAGAACGGTGTTAAATTACTCATAATATTGCTCCATATGGCCAGTTTTCACGCACTACTTGGGCAGGCATTAACTGCATAACCTCCATAGCAAAACTTCGGTCTTCATCATTCAAAGATTGCAACGCATTGGCACGTAGTAATGTCTGTAATGCCTTACCAAACATTGGTGGATCAAGCATTTCACCTTCAAACTTTATCGCGCCTCCCAATAGGGCATCGGCTTCAATTGCGGCTTTCAAAATATTAATCTTTTGTGCGATTTCTGTTGGCGATGGTGTGTAGGCAACTTTACATAAATGTATATGACTAGGATGAATAACTTGCTTGCCAGTCAGCCCCATTGCGGTCTCTTCACAAGCATGTTTATAAACAACACGAGATTCTTCTTCGCCATGAAGATCTAACCATCGCCTAACATCATTGGGTTCTATAAATTTTTCTGGCATGCTGGATGAACCTATTAAGGTTTCAACACCACCGATAACTCCCTTACCAGCAATGCGTGCTTCAAACATAATTTGATACAAGAAAAATTTAAGCTCTTCTGTCCAATGTTCAGGAGTAATATGGATCCCCATCGCTTTAGAAAAGTCATGAATTCCAAAGACAACATGTTTCACAGTAGAATATTGCATCAATTCTGGGGCAATCTTGAGTGATTTAGGATGCTCGATAATCGGTTGAATTGTTATTTTATTATTCATACCAACAAGCAAATTCGAGAGGTCCCTTACCTCGGCGGCACCATAAGCTTCACCCGCTTTTGATAACATCACAACATCAATATTGTCAGCCATATCCCTAACCAACTGCATATCAAGTTCATATTCACGGGTACGAAAAGGATTAACGCGTATCGCTATCGTTACTTTTTTATTATATTGACGAAGTTCAGCTAATTCTTGACGCAATAATGTTCGACTCATTTCTTTCTGACGACAACCATCTTCCAAATCAAAAATTAAAGTGTGAGCTTGCGTCTCATAGGCGTGTTTTTTCATGCGTAAGGCAGCGGCTTCTATATCTTCATAGATGCCTTGTTGAGGTGAATATTTGACCGGCGGATAATAGAGCTGAATCCCTGGCCAATGGTCGCCTAATACACTTGAGTTAAACACCCTGCAAAAGTCGACGTCAGCATATGGTTCAGCGTAGGAATTATTTCTATGTTCCATCTTGTTACCCTCTTTTATCTATGTTGGTCATTGCAACTCTTTAATCGGAAGAATCAGAATTCAACCATAGCGCTACCGACCGTTATCTAATTGTCGCGAGCTGCCTGCTCAACAGCGCCCGATACTCGGCTCAATAGTCTGGGATCAAACGGTTTAGGGATAATGTATGATTTTCCAAAACTCAATTTTTCAAGATTGTAAGCAGTCAAAACATCATCAGGTATGGGTTCACGAGCCAATTCAGCTAAAGCATGAACCGCTGCAACTTGCATTTTTTGAGTAATTTGAGTGACCTGTGCATCTAAAGCGCCACGGAATAAATAAGGGAAACACAAGGCATTATTCACTTGATTTGGAAAATCAGAACGTCCTGTTGCCATAATTAAATCGTCACGAATAGCATGGGCAATCTCTGGCAATATTTCTGGATCTGGATTTGCCAATGCAAAGACGATAGGGTTTACTGCCATAGATTTTAATAAATCAGCATCTAAGGTATTAGCAGCTGAAACCCCAATAAATACATCAGCATCAGTCAACGCATCGGCGAGTGTTCGATGTTGTGTATCTCGTACTAGGTCCTGTATTTCTTCATGGATATCGGTTCGTTCACTATGTATTACCCCTTTTCTATTAACCATAGTGATCTGTGTTGCCCCCATGGTACGTAACAATCGTGCAGTTGCCACGCCCGCAGCACCTGCGCCAAGAAACACAATCTCAGCCGTAGTAATATCTTTGTTTTGTAATTCAAGTGCATTAGTCAAGGCAGCACAAATGATAACGGCTGTACCATGTTGATCATCGTGAAATACCGGTATGTTTAATCGTTCACGCAATTCACGTTCGATTCGAAAACAATGTGGTGCTGCAATATCTTCTAGGTTTATACCGCCAAATGTGGGTGAAATATTAACCACCGTTTCAATAAAACTTTCAACTGAAGGTGCCGTCACTTCAATATCAAATACATCAATATTGGCAAACTGTTTGAATAATACCGCTTTACCTTCCATCACCGGTTTGCTGGCTAATGAACCTACATTACCCAAACCCAAAACGGCCGTTCCATCTGTTATAACCGCCACTAAATTCCCCTTATTGGTATATTTATAGGCATTACGAGGATCGGCTTCAATTTCTTTAACAGGTACAGCCACTCCTGGTGTGTATGCTAGAGAAAGGTCATCAGCGCTAACACAAGGTTTTGTTGATTCCACCGACAATTTGCCAGGTCTTGGAAACGCATGATAATTGAGTGCTCTTGTTTTCAAATCTTGATACTGTTCAGGACTGTTCACAATTTACTCCAAAAAATTCATATAATGCTGTTCATCAGTAACGCATAAGCCTAGACGCCATTCCATTGGTTTATCACCATAGGTATAAGCAACTCGTTCAATACTCAGTAATGGAAATCCCGGCTCAATATTGAGAAGCTGAGCTTGTTCCTTTGTGGCCATAACCGCTGATAATTTTTCTTCAGCCCTCACCATCGGCACGCCATATAAGGTTTCATACATACTGTAGAGTGAACCGTTATTCTCTTTAATTTTGTTTGCATTCAATCCCTTGAATGATTTGGCTTGGACGATGATGTAGTCAAGAATTACCGGACGTTGTGAAAATGTAAGTAATCGTTTAATTTCGATAATGGCCGTGCCAATTTTCAAACCAGTTGATTTTGCAATTTCGGCGTTTACTTTAATCCGGTTACATTCAAGCAATTCATTTTCGAGTAATTCTTTACTACCATCAGCCGACGTTAAGCGTAAAAAACGTAATTTGCTGTTTTCTTCTTTATGCGTTGACACAAAGGTGCCTTTACCTTGACGGCGTACCACAATATTTTCCTTAGCAAGTGCATCAATCGCCTTTCTTACCGTACCTTGACTCACCCCATAACGTGCGGCTAATTCCATTTCACTAGGAATACTTTCACCAGGTTTCCATTCACCCGCAATAAGGCTATCGGTGATCACCGTCTTAATTTGTTCATATAGCGGTTTAAACACCAGCGTATTGATTGTGTTGGCCATACTATTTCCTTGGTTTTTTACTTTAGTAACCATTTTACCCCATCACCATAGTCTTATATAAGACAACATAAAAACACATCTACTAAATAAACACTAACGCATGAGGTTTATATTTATAGCCTCTAAATATTATGTACAGATATCTATAAATCCAGTTCAATAGTAATTTATACCAGTTCACAAAACATGTCTAGTGTTTTATATCTTATATAAGACATAAGATAAATATTGACACACCAAATCAGACTGGCATAGAATGAAATCATTGACCAACGGCCTAACAGATTAATGTTACAAAGAGGTACCTTATGAACAAGTATTTTCGGCCACGCCGCTCCATGCTCTACATTCCCGGCTGCAATCAACACTATCTTGAAAAAGCGCTGACACTGAATGTAGATTCAGTCATTTTAGATTTAGGTGCACCCATCTTGCTGTCTGCAAAAGAGGTTTCGCGTGACAATGTTGTTGCTGCACTGAAAAAAGGTGGGCTAGGTCCTCGTGAGGTCGTCGTTAGGGTCAACGATCTTGATTCAAAATGGGGATATGACGATGTCAATGCCATTGCAAATTTAGGTGCAGATGCCATTCTATTCTCAAACATCGAGAACCACGACGATGTGATGAAAGCACTTAAAGCATTAGATGATGCCGGAAATTCAGAAATTCCAATCATGGTCATGATAGAGAGTCCTCTAGCTGTTCTTCATGCCGAAGAAATTGCTAAAGCCTCTGATCGTATTGCTTGTATGATTATGGCGACATCCGATCTTATTTCAGACTTACATGCCCGGCCTACTTATGAACGTACGGCAATATTAACCAGCTTATCGCTTGTTGTATTAGCTGCTCGTGCTTATGGCAGAGCTGTTGTAGATGGGATTCATAGTGATCTTAAAGATATGCAGGCGTTCGAATACGCATGTCGAATTGGCCGAGATATGGGCTTTGATGGAAAGTCACTCGTTCATCCTTTCCAATTACCTTATGCCAATGAAGCATACACTCCAAAACCAGCAGAAGTTGAATCTGCTAAAGAAATTATTGCTGCATTAAGTGCTGCAAACGCAGCCGGAAGAGGCACGGTATTAGTTAATGGGAAATTGGTGGAACATCACCATGTTATAGCAGCAAAACGCTTTTTAGAACTCAGTGACATGATTAACCAAATGGGTATTGATAATGACTAAATCAACGACGGACCACAACCGATATTTTGAAGACTTCAAACTCGGTGAAACGATATTACATGCCACACCTCGTACTATTACAGAGGGTGACGCATCACTTTATATAGCCTTAACGGGCTCACGGCATATTCTTCATTGTGCACAGCCCGTTGCTCATTCGCTTGGTTACGAGGACAAAACCATTGATGATCTTTTAGCCTTTCACATTGCTTTTGGCAAAACGGTACCTGACATATCGGTGAACGCAGTGGCTAATCTTGGTTATGCAGAAATCACTTTCGATCACCCCATTTATGCTGGCGATACAGTGACAACAAGTTCAACCGTCATTGGTGTTAAAGAGAACTCTACTAGACGTAATGGCATTGTCTATGTCCGTTCAACGGCATTAAATCAAAATCACAAACAAGTCTTATCTTGGGTACGTTGGGTAATGGTACATAAACGTGATTTTGATGCGCCAGCCCCTAAAACGGTCATTCCAGAATTATCACCCTTTGTAACGGCTGAGAACTTGCCTGTATTCAATCATTTAGATGCCAAATATTTTGATGTCACAGCAACAGGTTCTAGCAAATTATGGGATGACTATGTACCGGGTGAACGTATTAATCACCCAGCGGGTATGACGGTTGATGATAGTGACCATACGTTGGCAACGAAACTTTACCAGAATAATGCCAAACTTCATTTTGATAATTTAATGATGAAATCAACCAGCTTTGGTCGACGATTAATGTATGGCGGACATGTTATTTCAATTTGTCGTGCACTCAGTTACGACGGCCTTGAAAACGCTATTTCCATTGCCGCTATCAATTCAGGTACTCACAGCAACCCAAGTTTTGGTGGCGATACTTTCTATTGTTGGACGGAAGTCCTAGAAAAGTGGACCTTACCTAAACGTAACGATATTGGTGCATTGCGTTTACGTATGGTGGGTATAAAGAATCAAACTGCCGATAGTCTCGTTAGTACAAACATCATTGTAGATAACAAAAAACAATGTCATCCCAATGTGGTGCTCGACCTCGACTACACGGTACTGATACCACGCAGATCAAATAAAGATAAGGAATTACTATGACAACATTAACTCATCCTCGCGATGCATTGTTTGATGGCGAACTAGGATTTCCGATAATTCCTAGTTGCGAACACTTTGCTGGAAGCGAAAAACTAATCCTGAAGGCACTTTCATTACAGGATTCTCTGGGTCCTATTTTCGATATCACTTGTGATTGTGAAGATGGTGCAGCAGCAGGCACTGAGCGTGAACATGCCGCAATGATTGTTCGTGTACTGACCTCCGATGCGAATAAACACAAAATGGCTGGGACACGGATCCATGACTTTAGCCATAGCTGTTGGAAACAAGATGTCGATATATTAGTTGGAGGTGCGGGTAATGTGCTCAGCTATATCACCATACCTAAAGCGACTAAAGCAGATCAAGTTTCTGAAATGATTGGCTATATTCAATATGTTGCTAAACAAAATGGTGTTACTAGAGAAATCCCAATACATGTACTGATAGAAACACATGGTGCCTTACACGATGTCTATCAAATCGCCGGATTACCATGGATGCAAGTACTTGATTTTGGTTTAATGGATTTTGTTAGCGCTCATAACGGTGCGATTCCGGCGACGGCAATGCGTAGTCCTGGACAGTTTGAACATAAACTATTAGCACGAGCTAAAGCCGAAGTGGTATCGGCAGCCCTTGCTAATGGTGTGGTACCGACACATAACGTAACCTTAGATTTAAAAAATACAGAGATTACCCATGCCGATGCATTTCGTGCTCGCAATGACTTTGGTTTTTTGAGAATGTGGAGTATTTATCCAACCCAAATTACTGCCATCGTCGATGCAATGAAACCAAATTACACCGAAGTCCTTGATGCTTGCAATATCTTATTAGCGGCGCAGGAAGCTAATTGGGGGCCACTACAATATGAAGGTGAACTCCATGACCGAGCAACCTATCGTTATTTTTGGCAGTTATTACAACAAGCTCAGAAAACAGGTATTGAATTACCTGAGCAAGTTCATAAAGCTTTTTTCTCTGAGGAACTATCATGAGTAACATCGTCTCCGCTGGTGCGAAATTTAGACAAGCCGTAATCGATGAACAGCCCCTTCAAGTTATGGGTGCTATCAATGCCTACCATGCTCGACTTGCCACTCAGGTCGGTTACAAAGCCTTATATATTTCTGGTGGTGGCGTTGCAGCCGGCTCATTAGGCATTCCCGACCTTGGTATTACAACACTTGATGATGTGTTAACAGATGTTCAACGGATAACTAATGTTACTGACCTGCCGGTATTAGTTGATATTGATACAGGATTCGGCGGTGCTTTTAATATTGCGCGCACGATCAAATCAATGATTAAGGCAGGAGCCGCTGCCGTTCATATCGAAGACCAAGTTCAAGAAAAACGTTGTGGCCATCGGCCTAATAAAGCCATCGTCAGTCAATCTGAAATGGTGGATCGTATTAAAGCTGCCGTTGATGCTAGAACCGATGATGATTTTGTCATTATGGCGCGAACGGATGCACTTGCAGTAGAAGGTTTACAGTCAGCTATTGATCGCGCTTGTGCCTGTGTTGAGGCCGGTGCTGACATGATATTTCCTGAAGCCATAACTGATTTAGCCATGTACCGCCAGTTTGCACAGGCAGTTAACGTTCCTGTACTTGCCAATATCACTGAATTTGGAAGCACACCGCTATTTACCGTTGAGCAATTAGCACAACATGATGTGGGCTTAGTGCTCTATCCCCTATCGGCTTTTCGGGCAATGAATCAGGCCGCGTTGAAGGTTTATCAATCAGTGCGTCAAAATGGTACACAACAACATGTCATCGAACTCATGCAATCGCGTAACGAGCTCTATGACTATCTCGATTATCACAGCTACGAAGCTAAATTAGATCAATTATTTTCTACCGAAAAATAACTAACTGGGCAACGACGTATTGCCTAATTGATTGGCAAGAGAGGATAAGACAATGACTGAAGTCAGAAAGAAAAAAGGCGTTACCCTCGCGGGTGTGGCTGCCGGTACAACGGCGGTATGTACAGTGGGTCACAGTGGCAATGATTTGCATTACCGTGGTTATGACATATTAGAACTTGCAGCCAAAACAACATTTGAAGAAGTAGCATATTTACTGATTTATGGTGAACTTCCTACTCAAGATCAATTAACTAATTATCATAAAAAATTAAAACAGCTCCGCGGTCTGCCTGATGCGCTAAAAATAATTCTCGAAAATTTACCCGCCAATGCACACCCCATGGATGTAATGCGGACAGCGTGTTCAACACTGGGCACGATTGAAATGGAAGACTCCAGTCATTCAATTGAAGGTGCTCAAGATATTGCCGATCGATTGATTGCTTGTTTTGGTTCTGTTTTGCTTTATTGGTACCACTTTAGTCAAAGTGGTAAACGCATTGAGTTAGAGACGGATGATGATTCAATCGCGGCACATTTCTTACATTTACTTCATGATAAAAAACCTTCCGCGTTACATATTGAAGCAATGAACGAATCATTAGTGTTATATGCGGAACATGAATTCAATGCTTCTACATTTGCAGCACGCGTCATCTCAGGCACATTGGCGGATATTTACTCAGCCATCACAGGTGCAATCGGTGCTTTAAGTGGGCCTAAGCATGGTGGTGCAAATGAAGCGGCTATGGAAATTATTCAACGCTACGCTTCACCTGATGAAGCGGAACAAGACATCATGCAACGCATCGCTAAGAAAGAAATTATTATTGGCTTTGGCCATCCTGTTTACACGATTTCCGACCCACGTAATGTTGCGATTAAAGAGGTTTCTCGCCGCTTGTGCGAAGCGGGAGGTGATATTAATTTGTTCAATATTTCAGAAAGAATTGAACTCGTTATGTGGCGCGAGAAAAAGATGTTCCCTAATCTTGATTGGTACAGCGCTTCTAGTTACCACATGATGGGTATACCGACTAGTTTCTTCACGCCAATCTTTGTTATATCACGCATCACTGGCTGGGCAGCCCATATCATTGAACAACGTATTGATAACAAGATTATTAGGCCTAATGCAGACTATATAGGGCCAGAAGAAAGACCATTTATTTCTCTAGAAGCACGCTCTTAAGCTTTCTAGGTTACTCTTTTAGTTACAAGGATCCATTATGTCATCCCTTATTCCTAACGTTCGTCCGGCACCTGATCAAGTACTGGTAGATATTGCTGATTATGTACACGATCACTTAATTACTAGTCCCGAAGCGTTAGATACCGCTCGCTATTGTTTGATGGATACGCTTGGTTGCGGTCTAGAAGCACTGTCTTATCCAGCTTGTACAAAATTGCTGGGCCCTGTTGTGCCAGGCACTATTGTGCCTAACGGCAGTAAGGTACCAGGCACTCAATTTCAGCTTGATCCCATTCTTGCCGCCTTTAATATTGGTGCAATGATTCGTTGGCTAGATTTTAATGATACTTGGCTTGCCGCTGAATGGGGCCATCCCTCAGATAATCTAGGTGGTATTCTTGCTATCAGCGATTGGATTTCACGTACTCGCCAACAAGCGGGTAAAAAACCAATTTCGATGCGAGAAGTACTAGTTGCCATGATTAAAGCGCATGAAATTCAAGGTATTTTGGCGCTTGAAAACAGCTTTAATCGTGTTGGTTTGGATCATGTCGTACTGGTTAAAGTTGCTTCAACGGCCGTCGTAACGGGCCTCCTTGGTGGCACTAAAGAAGATATCATCAATGCCGTATCGCATGCATGGATAGATGGACAAAGTCTGCGTACTTATCGCCATAGCCCAAATACAGGTTCTCGTAAATCATGGGCTGCAGGTGATGCCACAAGTCGTGCTGTACGTATTGCATTAATGACCATGAAAGGTGAAATGGGCTATCCGTCTGTACTGACAGCTAAAACATGGGGATTTTATGACGTTCTATTTAAAGGTCAGCCCTTTAAATTTCAACGCGACTATGGCAGTTATGTAATGGAAAATGTACTTTTCAAAATTTCATTTCCTGCTGAATTTCATGCTCAAACTGCTGTTGAAAGTGCAATTTTGTTACATAAACAAATTGGTTCACGCATTCAGACGCTAGAAGATATTGCACTAATCGATAAAATCGAAATTACGACCCATGAATCTGCTCTGCGAATTATTGATAAACAAGGCCCATTAACAAATCCTGCTGACAGAGATCATTGTATTCAATATATGTCTGCTATCGGACTTTTAACAGGGCAACTCACCGCTTCGGATTATGAAGATGATGTTGCAGCCGATCCTAGGATAGATGCATTACGAGCTAAAATGCACTGCGTTGAAAACGCAGCTTATACTGAAGATTATTTAAATCCTGATAAACGCTCGATTGCGAATGCATTACAAGTCATTTTTACTGATGGAGGTAGTTCTGAAAAAATTGCTGTTGAATATCCAATTGGACATCGTCGTCGTCGAAATGAAGGTATTCCCGAACTTGTTAAAAAATTCAAAATCAATCTAGCACGTCGTTTTCCATCCAAACAACAACAACAAATTTTAGATGTATGTATGAATGAAGCACAGCTATCTGCGATGCCTGCTCATGAGTTTGTTGATCAATTTGTTATTTAAGTTATAACTTAAATAACAGTCATAAAAAAGCCCATATTATAATGATATGGGCTTTTTTTATTTAAAATTCAATGCTTAATTAATGCGAATCAGACTCTTTGTTTAATACTGATTTAACCCATAAGTCATGGTGTTGTTCAGCCCAAGCGGTATCAACTTGACCTGTCACCATTCCTTCAAGTGCACCTTCTGTACCGATAGTACCAATATAGATATGACCGAAGGCAAAGGAAGTTAAAATAAGCGCGGTAAGAACGTGAATTAGATGTGAAATTTGAATAATTTCGCGCTCTTGATCAAAATTAGGGAAATCCAACACCAAGCCCGTTAAACATAAAGCCACGCCAACGGTAGCTAGTGTCCAAAACCATAGTTTTTCGCCGCCATTGAGTTTTTCAGCCGACGGATGTTTATCACCAACCATCCCGCCAAAAGCTTTAAACCATTCCAAATCAATTTTATTAAGAAAATTATTTTTAAACCAAACGACAATCATTGACAATAAACTAACCATAAACACGGGGCCGAGAACATTATGTACCCATTTTGCTATTTCGGCGTAGGCAGAAAACCCGTGGTGACCGAAGAGAGGAATCAATACCAAGCGGCCATAAAGAAGACTCATACCTGTAATGCCAAGGATGACAAACAGTCCAGCAGTAAGCCAATGCATACGACGTTCATTTAAGGTCCATCGTTCGATAGTTTGGCCTGTGCGTGGATGAGTCAGCTCAACCTTACCGCGCCACATATAAAATAAAGCTAATACTGCCAAGGTAAAACCAATCAGCCAACTACCATAAGTGGCAATCGGTCCGTTGCGTAATTGTCGCCAATTTTGACCTGATCCTTGAATTAACTCGTTGGTTTCACGACCTTTTACTGCTGAATAACCTTTAGTGTTTTCTCGAACTAAGCGCCAATAATCCGATCGAGGGTTTGTTTGCTGTTCTTGTGCTTGTTGTTGTTCTGCAGCAGTAACAAAGCCGGTAGAAATATATCCCGACATCGGCAATAAAAATATTGCTACCAACATGACAAGACCTGTCCAAGCCATCATTTTTTTTCGTCTGCTTAATGTGCTTGTTGTCGACATATCAGCGATCCGTTTGAACCTGAGACAAGCGCTTTTGTAATATTGCTTGGCGCTCTTCTTTAGTTTGCGTATGAATATCTACTTTACCTTTGTAGACACCTGCTTGATGTAGCGTTACTTCAGTATCTTCATAACAAGCAGTTAAACCAAATAACATGATAATGAATAGACAATATTTCATATTAATCTTGGTAAGCTGTATTCCAGCCCCATGTATTTGCTTGGCCTTCACGACGTATCACTCGGTTACGGAATATGTCTGAGACCATATCGCCATCACCCGCCAATAATGATTTAGTCGAACACATTTCAGCACACAAAGGTAATTTACCTTCAGCCAAACGATTGCGACCATATTTTTCCAACTCTTGATGAGAGTGATCTTCTTCTGGGCCGCCTGCACAAAATGTACATTTATCCATTTTTCCGCGAGCACCAAAAGCGCCTTCTTGTGGATATTGAGGGGCGCCAAACGGACAAGCATAAAGGCAATAACCACAACCAATACACATATCTTTATCATGTAATACCACACCATCATCAGTAGTATAAAAACAATCAACTGGGCATACAGCCTGACAAGGTGCATCGGTACAATGCATACAGGCGACTGAAATAGACTTTTCTCCAGGCAGACCATCATCCATCGTTACTACTCGACGACGGTTAACACCCCAAGGCACTTCATGTTCATTCTTACAAGCTGTGACACAGGCGTTACATTCAATGCAGCGTTCTTCATCACACAAAAATTTCATACGAGCCATTTACATAAACCCCTTATACGGCACGAAGACGACAAAGAGACACTTTTGTCTCTTGCATTTGAGTTACCGAGTCATACCCATAGGTAAACACGGTGTTACAGGACTCACCCAGAACAAATGGTACTGTTCCTTCAGGATATTTGTCCGTTAAATCTTTACCTTGAAAATGGCCACCAAAATGGAATGGCATAAACACTACGCCGCGTTCAACGCGTGGCGTCACAAAAGCCATCACCTTAATTGATCCACCTTCTGGTCCATCAACCCAAATTTGCTCACCATGTTGCACGCCTACATCATTGGCATCACCAGGATTAATCTCAACAAACATATCTTGTTGTAATTCAGCAAGCCATGGATTTGAACGTGTTTCTTCACCACCACCTTCATATTCAACCAATCGTCCACTGGTCATAATAAGTGGGAAGTCTTTACTAAAGTCTTGTGCTTGAATCGAACCATAGCGTGTTGGCAACCGATAAAAACTTTTACGATCTTCATATGTTGGGTATTTTTCAACCAAATCACGACGGTTGGTATATAAAGCTTCACGATGAATAGGCACTGGATCAGGGAACTCCCAAACAATAGCGCGCGCTTTGGCATTACCAAATGGGGCGCAACCATGTTTTATTGCAACACGTTGAATACCACCTGATAAGTCAGTTTTCCAATTTTTACCTTCTGCGGCCACTTTTTCTTGTGCCGTCAGATCATCCCACCAGCCCAGTTTTTTCAGCATATCAGCTGTAAATTCAGGGTAGCCATCTTCAATTTCAGAACCTACAGTAAAAGAGCCTTCTGCAAGCAGATTATCACCATCACGCTCCACACCAAAACGCGCGCGGAAAGGTAAGCCACCTTCAGCAACTGATTTGCTGGTGTCATACAACAATGGCGTACCCGGATGTTTCATCTCTGGTGTACCCCAACAAGGCCAAGGTAAACCATAATATTCGCCATCACAGGGGCCACCTTCAGCTTTCAAGGTGGTTTTATTAAAAGTATGTAGATTTTCTGACTGTAATTTCATCCGTTCAGGGGTTTGGCCTGTATAACCTATCGTCCACATTCCTCTGTTAAATTCACGTGTAATATCTTCGATTAAGGGTTCTTCACCATTCACTTTAATGTGTTTGAATAATTGTTCCGCAAAACCTAATTTGACCGCAAATTTATGCATAATTACATGATCTGGTTTTGATTCAAATAAAGGTTCGATAATCTTATGGCGCCACTGCATAGAACGATTAGATGAACTCAATGAACCAGAGGTTTCAAATTGCGTCGAAGCCGGTAATAAATAAAGTCCATCTTGACGGTCACTCATGACAGCTGAAACTGAAGGATAGGGATCAACGACGACCATTAAGTCGAGTTTTTCCATCGCTGTTTTCATTTCTGGGCCACGAGTCTGACTATTCGGAGCATGTCCCCACAACACCATTGCGCGAACATTATCGTTTTGATCGATATTTTCTTTGTCTTCTAATACGCCATCGATCCATCGGGATACTGGGATACCATTGGTGTACATAGGACTCAGAGCTTTCTCCGCATCCTCTTCATAACCATCTGTTCCTTCATATACTTTCTGGTCAAAGCGATTTTTTATCCATTCGTAATCAACATCCCACACTTGAGCCCAATGTTTCCAGGCCGCTTCTGACAAGCCATAGTAGCCAGGAAGCGTGTGTGACAGAACACCTAAATCGGTTGCACCTTGTACATTATCATGACCACGGAAGATATTTGTTCCGCCACCGGGAACCCCCATATTACCTAGTACTAACTGGAATATGCAGTAAGCCCGCGTATTATTATTACCTGTGGTGTGCTGCGTTCCCCCCATACACCAAATAAAGGTTCCAGGCCGATGATCAGCCATCGTTTTAGCGGCTTTTAACACATCTGCTTGTTTCGCACCGGTTACACGTTCTACTTCGTCTGGAGCCCATTTAGCGACTTCTGTACGAATATCATCTAGCCCGTAAACACGTTGGTTGATAAATTCTTTATCTTCCCAACCATTGGCAAAAATATGCCATAACATGCCCCAAACAAACGCAACATCAGTACCTGGACGAATACTAATAAATTGATCAGCATGCGCTGCTGTTCGTGTAAAACGTGGATCGACAACAATAATCGGTGCGCCTTTTTCTTTAGCACGGAAAATATGTTGGAGCGACACTGGGTGAGCTTCAGCAGGGTTAGCACCAATGATAAATATTGCTTTTGAATTATGAATATCATTGTATGAATTTGTCATGGCGCCATAGCCCCATGTATTGGCTACGCCAGCAACGGTTGTTGAATGACAAATTCGCGCTTGGTGATCGACATTGTTAGTGCCCCACAACGAAGCAAACTTACGGAATAAATAGGCTTGTTCGTTACTGTGTTTAGCTGATCCTAACCAGTAAACTGAGTCAGGGCCTGATTGTTCACGAATCGACAACATTTTATCGCCGATCTCGTTGATAGCTTGTTCCCATGAAACTCGTTGCCATTTACCCGCAACTTTTTTCATTGGGTATTTTAGTCGTTTGTCGCCATGGCCATGTTCACGTAATGAGGCACCCTTAGCGCAATGTGAACCTAGGTTAAATGGATGTTCAAAGCTGGGCTCTTGACCAATCCAAACACCATTTTGTACTTCTGCCACTACACCACAACCCACACTACAATGGCTACATACACTGCGTACTTTAGTTATTTCACCTTCGTCATAGGCATGACGCGTACCTTCTGATGCTTCAGCTTTTTGAATCATTGCAGGGGGTAGAAGGCTCAAAAATGCAGCGCCACCAGCAGCGATACCTGAACCTTTCAAAAAGACCCGGCGATTAACACCTGATGATTGTTGCTGAGAAGCAGGACTGCGTTTAGTCAATTTCATAAATAATTCTTAAAAGTCGGCAAGGTGGTAATAAGTATCAACATGTTCAGTACGTTGATAACCTTTAGCTTTGGGAGTATCGAGCTTTTTAGAGGATTCGACACTCGGCGTCGGTGCCGCCTGCACTAACGAGGGCACTATCGCTAATGTTGCTGTACCACTGACAGCAGTAGTCAGCTTAGTTAAAAAGTCGCGTCGGGCAAATACAGGGCTGTTAGTCACGTTGTTCTCCTGAATCCATACATAGAATAACCACTAAATTTTGATGGATTTATTTTTCGATAGTAGGATTGAATTGTCTCGCATATTGTAATTTCGAGCAAGACAATATCAATGGAACAGTGCTGATTCTAACTTGATAAAGCCCGCGCCAAATTGACCTACTATTCGATAGAACTCGGCTTGTTTTGCTTTGGCCATATCATCAAAAAAATGCTCCATCCACGGATTTAAATGATGCTTAAAAAAATCCTCTGCTGAGACTATTGGCGTACCTTCAGCCATTAGTAGCAAACGCATCACATCACATTGTGCGGCAGCGTGATCTTCTGGCTCAGCCGTATCATCTTGTTTTTCCAAACCCAACCTAGCTAGATCTGTCCGCAATTCAGCCAACGGTTCCTCCATCAAGAAGCCGGTTTGGTAGTAAGAACCATAAGGAATAAGTTCGCCATGTGTTACACCAATAAATAAATTCTGATATTCATCGTAAACAGCTGACACATCGACATTTCTTGCGGAAGAAGTTAGCTTCAACCATAGCTTACCCATTGGACTTTCCGGTTCCGTGACCTCAATGGCAGCCAAATTGTCGAGTAATAGTTGATCGGGGGCTGCGGCTAAAAGTGTCGCTAATAAAGCATAGGCTTGAGCTCGCCACAGTGTATTTTCATCAGCCATTAAATTGAGCTCCTTTCATCCTTAAACATCGCTTTTACACGACAATCCTCACACATTTTCAACCGCTCTAACGCTGCACCTTGAAACATCGCATGACCTTTTAATTTTTCAGTCATCGTATCGATCATCTTTTTGGTAGCAAAAGGTTTATCGCAACTAATACAGTTAAATATGGGTTCTTCATGTAACAGCCTTACTTTACGAGCTTGTTCACGATTAAATAAATACTGCGGGATTAATGTAATGGCATCTTCAGGGCAAGCAGTTTCACACAGACCGCATTGCACACAGAGATCCTCAATAAAATTAAGTTGCGGTTTATCATTACCATCCAATACTGCACCGACAGGACACACTGACACACATGAGTGGCATAAGGTGCAGGCTTGCGTATCAATTTTCAGCTCACCAAAGGCAGCATTATTGGCCAATGCCAGAACTTCAACGGCTTGAGAAGCCTGTTTATGCAAATGATCTAAGGACAGACTGATCATACGGCGTTTATCATCAACACCACCAAAAGTAGCCCGCTTGATAATCGGCATCTGGTTTACCGATAATAATTGCGTTTTTAATGATTGAAAATCATATTCACCACACCAATTAACGACATTTTCTTGATAGCCTATTCCAACTAACATCTGATTGGTTTTGATAATTTCTTGCTGTAGCTCTAACCAATCATGATCGCTATGACTACCGGCATCCCAAACTGTCACGCCACCCGCACCTAAGGCCAATGCGCTCAACCAAAAAGGCATCCCTAAGCCACCAATCTCTTCAATTGAAAAAGCAATAATATTAGCGGGCAACTGTTTAGCCATCGCGTCAATCTGTACCTCGCCATTATTAAGATCATGAATTAAAATCTGTGGAGAAGACGTAGCTGAAGTCGAATCAGCCTCTAACTCAAAATAAGTTTGAAGCATTATTCTTAAGCGATTTATACTCGCATCGAGAGTCGGCAAGGCATAACTCATTGCACCAGACGGACAGACTGTCGTACAGCTACCACAACCCTGACATAATGAAGGATTAACCGAAACGGTATCGCCGGTGCTGATTATCGCATCAGCTGGGCAAGCATCGAGACATTGTGAACACCCCGCTAATTGGCGGCGTGAATGAGCACAAATCGACGGTTTATAGTTGAAATAACGCGGCTTATCGAAAGTACCGACAAGTTCGGGTAATTGTTGAAGGGCTTCTGCCAGAGCTTGGGCATCATCACGTGGCGCATAATAACCTAAGGGCAAAACCTTGGATTTTAATACTGATCTTTCAAATAAATCCAATACCAAATCGACCGTGAACTGTTTTGCATCGAGTTCTACAGCAAACTTCCCCAACCAACCCTCAATCTTCGTTGGCCTTTGAGGGCTAGTGATTAATTCTAAATTAGTAAGATCAAGATGAGAAGAAACGGCAGCGATTTGTTGTTCAGTTCCCACAACCAACAATCGTCCAGCCGAATTAAACTCCACCAAATCGACTGGCATAATATCTATTTTACCTGCGAGCTGTACCAAGTTATGCAATCTCATTATCCTCATTATCGTTTTGTGATTCACTCACATGCTTAATATCTTCATCCAAAGACGAAGTCTCAGTCTCAGTCTCAGTCTCAGTCTCAGCCATATTGCCTAAATCGGGCTTCACAGTCGGTTCTTCACCGGGTCTAGTTTTTTGTTCAGCCAATTTAAGCATATGTTTCATTTGTTGGGTGATGACATTTCCTAAGCCCTTAAATTGAGTGAAGTCATCATCATATTCGTTCATTCTATCAACAACATTAAACTCAGGCTGGCGAAACAACTTTGATAAAGCCGATCTTTTGACCTCAGGATCAACATTAAGCTGTTGCCAAATAGGTAATTCTGTTTCATCGACTATTTGCTGTTCAGATGGTGGGACTGGCTCTGGTTCTTGTTGTACAGGCAACACTTTCTCAGGCGCTGTAGTGGCTTGTTTATCTAATTTCCGCCGTGACCATCGCGATAAAACACTTTCATTATTGTCTGGCTTTTGAGTCATTTTTTTGTTCACCATTATGCCATCGTTTACGACGACGCTTTTTAGGCTCTTCTGGTTGATAATACGTCAATACAAACCGTTCTAACCACTGACATAATTCCACGGATAAGTGCGCACTTAATACCTGTTCACCTGTTTCCATATACGAGGCCGCTTCATCAGAATCTACCGTCATTAATAATGGCTTAAGTGGCATAGTCTCATCGTCACAGTGATTGCACACTAAATAGATCTTAGGTTGTTCAGACATTAAATTATGATAGTACGAAGCCCCATGTAACGGGAAAAGTTTCACGTTTAGATCAGGTAATATGTAAACCACACCTTGTGCTTCAAGTCGTGTTAATTCCATAGGCGATAAGCCCGGAATCACTCCTGCTAGCGACCAAATATCTTCACCCCAAGGATGTTTACTTTTTTGTTTCAACATTACCGCAGCAACGGAGTAATGATCAGACACTTTTTCCTGCATAACAGTTTCTATTCCCACTTATTCTGATAGTTCAACGTCAGTCACTTTTTGCAAACCTCGAGGTAATTTGCTACCACGCTTCCCACGCTCGCCAGTGTAATGCGCTAAATCTGCTGGTTTTAATGTTAGATGTCGTTTGCCAGCATGTATGGTTAGGCTTCGATCGTCGGGGATGATCGTGACAGAATATAAGGATTCTTGCTGAGCCACAAATCGAGCTTGCGGAATATTGATTAAACGCACGCCTTTACCTTTATTCATCAAAGGCATTTCACTGGCTGAAAACACTAATAAACGGCCGTCGCTGGTGGTGACGGCTAGACGATCCGTGTCGATATTATCCATCCACAATATCGGCAATACTTCTGCACCTTTAGGTAAATTGAATAAGGTTTTACCGGCTTTATTTTTAGCTAACAGGTTATCCAGTGTTGTAACAAAACCATAACCTGCCGTATTTGATAACAATATCGTCGCATCTAAGTCACCCGCTATTACCGCTACAAATCGCGCTTCTGACGGCGTCTGGAATCGTCCACTTAAGGGTTCACCTTGGCCGCGAGCTGAAGGCAAGCTATGGGCAAGCACGGAGTAACTACGTCCCGTTGAATCTAAGAATATTATTTGCTGATTACTACGCACCTTGACCGAGGACATATACCGATCACCAGTACGGAAATTAAGTGATACAGGATCAACATCATGACCTTTTGCCGCCCGTACCCAACCACTTTCTGATAACACGATAGTTAATGGTTCTGTGGGTAACAATTCGCTTTCGCTCAGGGCTTTTGCTAACGTACGTTCTACAATGACAGAGCGACGGTCATCCCCAAATTTTTCAGCATCAGCAGTGAGTTCTTTACGAATTAAGTTTTTTAATTTGGTCTCTGAGCCTAACAATAACTCTAATGCTTTCTGTTCTTTAGTCAGTTCATCGATATCACCACGGATTTTCATTTCTTCCAGCTTAGCTAAATGGCGTAATTTCAATTCCAAAATAGCTTCTGCTTGGCGATCACTAATGCCAAACCGTTCCATCAATACCGGCTTAGGTTCATCTTCGGTACGAATAATGGCAATCACTTCATCGATATTCAGATAGGCGATCAGTAAACCTTCCAGCACATGTAAACGGTCAATGATTTTATCTAAACGATATTGCAGGCGACGACGTACCGTTTCGGTACGATACGTTAGCCATTCCACTAGCAAATCACGTAAATTTTTAACTTGTGGTCGGCCATCTAAACCAATCATATTCATATTAACGCGATGGCTACGTTCAAGATCCGTCGTTGCAAACAAATGCAACATCAAATCTTCAACATCCACCCGATTTGAACGAGGCACAATCATTAATCTGACCGGATTTTCGTGATCAGATTCATCACGTAAATCAGCCACCATCGGTAATTTTTTATTATTCATTTGAGCGGCAATTTGCTCAATGACTTTGGCGCCCGAGACTTGATAAGGCAAGGCATTAATAATAATGTTGCCATCTTCTTTTACAAAACAACCACGTTGTCGAACACTGCCACGGCCAGTGGTATATATTTTAACTAAGTCTTCACGCGACGTAATAATTTCGCCACCAGTAGGATAATCAGGTCCCTGAATATATTCCATTAACTCATCAAGTTTTGCGCTAGGCTTTTTCAATAAGGCCAAACAGGCATTCACCACTTCTCGCAAATTATGTGGTGGAATATCCGTCGCCATGCCCACAGCAATACCGCTACCACCATTCATCAAAATATTCGGTAAACGTGCCGGCAATAATGTTGGTTCATTCATCGTGCCATCAAAGTTAGGCTGCCATTCAACGGTGCCTTGACCTAATTCACTTAATAAAGTTTGAGCATAAGCGGTCAGTTTTGATTCGGTATAACGCATGGCTGCAAACGATTTAGGATCATCCATCGATCCCCAGTTACCTTGCCCATCCACTAATGGATGACGGTAGGAGAATGGCTGAGCCATCAACACCATTGCTTCATAACAAGCCGAATCACCATGCGGATGATATTTACCTAATACATCACCCACGGTACGTGCTGATTTTTTATGCTTCGATGTCGAACTTAATCCTAATTCTGACATCGCATAAATAATACGCCTTTGAACGGGTTTCAAACCATCACCAACATGCGGTAAGGCCCGATCTAAAATGACGTACATGGAATAATCTAGGTAAGCCTTTTCGGTGAAATCGCGTACCGGAAGTTTTTCTAAATCATCAATTAATGATGTCATCGTGAAGGTCTCTTTATCGTATTCATACGGTCGCCAAATCGCCTTGTTCTTCTAACCAGACTTTTCGATCCGGTGCCCGTTTTTTAGACAACAATTTATCCATTAACTGCATGGTGTCATCACCATCTTCGATAGTTAATCGAATTAATCTTCGGGTATCAGGTGCCATGGTTGTTTCGCGTAATTGTAAAGGATTCATCTCACCCAAACCTTTAAAACGCTGGATGCTTACTTTACCTTTGATTTTTTCTTTTTCGATTTTATTAAGAATAATCTGCTGTTCTTCGTTATCCAAGGCATAAAATACTTGTTTACCGACATCGATTCGATACAGCGGCGGCATAGCCACACAGATGTGACCTGCTTCAACTAAAGGTCTGAAATGTTGTACAAACAAGGCACACAATAAGGTAGCAATATGTGCGCCATCAGAGTCCGCATCCGCTAAGATACAGATTTTGCCATAACGTAGTCCTGAAAGATCATCCGAACCGGGATCTACACCAATAGCGACAGCAATATCATGTACTTCTTGCGAGGCTAATACTTGGCCAGATTCTACTTCCCATGTATTTAAGATTTTACCTCGTAGCGGCATGATGGCTTGAAACTCACGCTCGCGACCTTGTTTAGCACTGCCACCAGCCGAGTCCCCTTCGACCAAAAACAATTCTGTTCGTGTTACATCTTGTGATGAACAATCAGATAATTTCCCGGGTAATGTTGGCCCAGCTTGCACACGTTTACGAATAACTTTTTTGGCTTGTTTCAACCGTGATTGTGCACTATTTATCGCTAATTCAGCAATTTTTTCACCATCTTCTACATGATGATTTAGCCATAGGCTAAAGGCATCTTTTACGGCACCTGAAACTAAACCGGCGCATTGTCTTGACGATAATCGTTCTTTAGTTTGACCTGAAAATTGCGGATCTTGCAGTTTGACGGATAACACATAGCAACACTGTCCCCAGACATCTTCTGGAGAGAGTTTGACCCCGCGTGGCAATAAACTACGGAATTCACAAAACTCACGTAATGCCTCTAATAAACCGGTTCGCAAACCATTTACATGGGTTCCACCTTGCGCTGTTGGAATAAGATTGACATAACTTTCAGTTAATTCTTCACCTTGCTCTTGTTGCCACATCAGCGCCCAATCGACTTCCTCCTTATCACCGACAACATGACCGACAAAAGGCTGAGCAGGTACACAAGGCTGATCCGTCATCATCGTTGATAGATAACTATTCAAACCATCCTCATAACACCAACGATCTTCTTTTTTCTCTTCACCTGATAGATCGGTAAACGTGACAACTAAACCGGGACATAATACGGCCTTAGCTCGCAATACATGGCGTAAACGAGAGACTAAGAACTTAGGAAACTCAAAATAAGATACATCCGGCCAAAAACGTACGGTTGTACCCGTATTTCGTTTACCAACCGTGCCAATTTCAGATAAATCTTCAACTTTAAGGCCATTTTCAAAAGCAATCGCATATTCAATAGCATTACGCCGAATTTTCACTTCTAACCGCGATGACAGCGCATTAACAACGGAAATGCCTACGCCATGCAAACCACCTGAAAATTGATAATTTTTATTTGAAAATTTCCCACCCGCATGTAAACGCGTCATGATCACTTCAACACCGGGCACCCCTTCTTCGGGATGAATATCCACGGGCATACCACGGCCATCATCAATCACTTCTAAGGAATTGTCTGCATGTAAAATAACTTGCACTTGCCGCGCATGGCCAGCGACAGCCTCATCGATACTGTTATCAATGACTTCTTGTGCTAAATGGTTAGGCCGCGTGGTATCGGTATACATGCCCGGCCTTTTTTGCACAGGCTCTAAGCCTGTTAGAACCTCAATCGCCGAAGCATTATATTCATTCATCATCAGGGCAACTTTTTAATTATTTTGTACGAAGAGTATCAGGATAAAAGGCCATCATACAAGAATGATATATATAAGTTCTGCTCACTAACCGCACCCCTAATAATTGACAGGCTTAATTTATGTAGTACCATCACCTATATTAGTGTTTACTAATTTAAGGTGTAACTATGAATATTGATCGTTTTATTTTAGCTTTTGCTGGCAGTGCTATTTTATTAAGTCTCTTGTTGGCCCATTTTCATCATCCTTACTGGTTATGGTTTACCGCTTTTGTAGGTGCTAATATCTTGCAATCTGCCTTTACAGGATTTTGTCCATTAGCAAAAATTCTCAAGAAAATGGGATTTAAAGCAGGCAATGCATTTAACTAATCAACATAACAATATAATCTACAGATCACCGCTATGCTAACCCAGTAAGACAGATAGATAATCCCAATCAAAATACGGACCAGGATCTGTTTTCCTTTCTGGCGCAATCTGCTGATGCCCCGTTATGGTTTTAGGTGTTAGTTTCGGGTAGGTTCGACATAAGCATTGAATAACGTCAGCCAAAGCTAGATATTGTTGTTGCTCAAAAGATTGATCATCACAACCTTCTAACTCAATACCAATCGTAAAATCATTACAACGTTCTTTACCCTCCCAACACGACACACCTGCGTGCCACGCACGCTGATGGAAAGGTACATATTGGATGATTTCACCATCACGTCGAATCAACACATGTGCTGAAACCTTTATATCAGCAATGTGTTCGAAATAAGGGTGAGCATCTGGATTTAATTTATTTAAAAATAAATCGTCAATCCAACCCCCACCAAATTCGCCAGGAGGCAAACTAATGTTATGAATCACAATACCGCTAATATCATCGTTATCTGGTCGAGGATCTTGATTAGGCGACGAGCGATAGTTGATACCTGCAAGTAAACCTTCCTCACAGACTAGTCGAATACTACTTTCTAATACCATGTAATACCATTCTCGTTAAACTCACTACGCCGACCAACTTACCATTATCCATAACTAGCGTCCTAGATAATTTCAATCGTTCAAATAATCGAGCGCAATAATCAATATCGGTTGCGACACCAACCGATGCCATTGGCTTCGTTATAATTTGATACATATTCACCCGTTCAGCTAACTTACTGAGTGAGATGACATGCTAATCAATATCTCAAACTAACTCAACATCAACATAACCCGCCGTAATGAGAAGCAAGATCTCGTGCACCATCTAGAAAATAACCTAAAAAGATAGAAAATTTCGCCCTCAGCCGTTAACCTTATCACTGTTGATATTTATTTAAAGAAACCTCCCTGATGACAATCGAAAACACCATTCCTAATGAATTTATAGCTGCTCAAGCCAAATTAGCATTACTGGAAGATCTTGGTCAACAAGATTTAACGGCAGACTTAATACCGCTCAATACAATGGCTAATGCATCGATTATTACGCGTGAAAATGCGACCTTATGCGGACAAGCCTGGCTGGAACAGGTATTCAAGCAACTAGATCCTAGCATCACCATTCAATGGTTTTTTAATGACGGTGACCAGATGCATGCCAATGACGTTATTTGCACCTTACACGGTCCAGCAAGAACCTTGCTCACCGGTGAACGTACGGCCATGAATTTCATTCAGACATTTTCTGCCACAGCTACTTTAGCCAGACAATATACCGATCAAGTTACAGGCTTTGTCGTGCAGATATTAGATACGCGTAAAACGATTCCTGGACTACGAACAGCACAAAAGTATGCAGTACGTTGTGGTGGTGGATATAACCATCGTATGGGCTTATATGACGGTATTTTAATCAAAGAGAACCATATCAATGCCGCAGGCTCTATTGCTGCTGCAGTTGAACAAGCACGTCAGTTACACCACGGTATTGCCATTGAAGTAGAAGTCGAAAACTTTGATGAATTGGAACAAGCCTTACTGGCACAGGCTGATATTATTCTGCTTGATAACTTTGATATTCCTGCATTAATCAAAGCCGTTGCTCTCAATCAAGGCCAAGCAAAACTAGAAGCATCGGGGGGGATCACATTAGATAATGTTCGCGCCATTGCAGAAACCGGCGTTGATCGTATTTCTATTGGTGCTATCACCAAAGATATTCGAGCAATTGATCTCTCTATGCGATTTGTTTAGCTAAATTGATGCGGATTTGCATTAGGCATCACCATTAACATGGCAGAAAACATCACTGCTTTTTTTACTTCCCCCCAAAACATCATAATTATTTTTTCATACATAATGTCACCCTTTAAAATATATAAAAAAAGACCCAAATCACTGAACTACTCAATGATCTGGGTCAAGTTTCCGGCCTACATTTAAATGATTATATTGAAACTTTAATACCGATCCAGCCAGCACGAGGAGCGCCAGCACCGACAAAACGTTCATCATTTAGCGTGCCTAAGCCAGGCGCTTCATCAGGTTCGCCATAAAGTCCGAAGGACGAATATTCTTTGTCAAACAAATTATCGACTTTAGCAAAGAACTCAACATTCTTACTAACTTTATAACGGCTGTGCAAGTTTACAACACCATAACCACTCAGCTTACTATCGTCATTGGCTTCATCACCACGTAAATACTGGCTTGAGTAATAAGAAGCTGTTGCACCTAATGAGAACTTATTGGTAAAAGCATAATCAGTACCGATTTTCACATTATGTTCTGGCGTACTAGGCAGACGATCCCCCTTACTCACATTATAGGTATTACCACCTCGTGAATAAGCAAAAGAGTCTTCAAATGTTGCACGCACAAAACCATAATTTGCAAACCATTGCAGTTTATCTAATTGGCCATTTAATCCAAGCTCTATACCCGCACGCGCTGTTTTATCAATATTTGCGAAGTTACCTAAACTAAACCGTGGATCTGGATTGCCTGTAGCATTTTCGTCTTCTTGAAAGAAAAACAAATCATCTTTTAATTCAGTGTAATAAACACCCGCATTCCAGTTAAAGTTAGTTTGTTGGCCTCGTAAGCCAGCTTCAACTGTTTTGGCTACGACATCATCCAACGGTGGATCAGCCAAAAATGCATTTGGATAAGCACAAGGTGCGCTCGGCTCAGCACATGTTAATTCTGATGCTGTCGGCGCACGGTTTGACTCACTATAGCTACCATAAACGTTTAAATTATCTTGAATAGCATACGTTAAGCCAACAGAAGGATTAAAACGTGTAAACACATGTGTTTCTCCCGTTGAATTCAAGTTCTGAGCACCACCTTTACTTGTACCCGAAATATCAATTGCGATCCGGTTATAACGTCCACCTACCGTTAATGCAAGCTTCTCGGTCAACGACATAGTATCGGTAAAAAATAGACTAAAGGTTTCTGTATCAATCTGACCACTGACAATCGTTTCATCAATAATCTGACCAGTCCCACTAGTGCCACGCGTCGCAGTGAATTGAGCAATTTCAGCTTGTGATGAATGATTAACATCTGAACTGTCGTAGGTTGCGCCAACTATCAACTGATTTTCTTTGCTGAATAAATCTTGAAGAAAAGTGGATTGCAAACCAAAACCATAACTGTCCTGCTTAGTTTCGCTTGAATTATTCAACGCTACAAAATCGCCATCAGTAAATCCAAAACCTGATGCGTTATCAATAAAAACATCGCCATCATCATTGACAATTTGATCAGGACCATCATCGTATTCCAACTCTGATCCATCACCGTTAAAAGTAGTTCGGTCACTAGAACGATAGTAGGTATTTGCAGACAACATCACAGCATCATTTAGCCAATGTGAACCATTCAGAGTGAACATGCGTAGTTCATTTTGTGTATTATCAGGGTGAGTAAATACAGCTTTACGATCGCTCTCAACCAACTCAATAGGCGAAGCACCATTACCATTTAGGTCACTATCGACAAGCGTGATACCTAAATCTAATGAAGTACCTTCATTTCTGTAACTTAAATTAGAGAAAAATTGCTCTACGCGAGATGGTGAAAAATCACGCCAGCCATCTTCTTTAGTAATTGCACCAGTAGCGAAATACCCCAAACTTCCATCATTACCACCACTTGAAACCGTCATAGAGTCACGGCCAAATGAACCCGTATAAGCTTCTAACTCATGCCCTTCATGTGTAAAACCATTTTTAGTTTGAATCGATAAAGCACCACCCAGTGTATTCAAACCAAATAGCGGATTAGAACCTGGCATTAAATTCATGCTGGCAATAGCTGATTCGGGAATTAGTTCAAAGTTAACCGCATCACCAAACGGCTCGTTAACACGTACGCCATCTACATACGCCGACATACCTTGAGCATTACCTACAAGCGGTGAAGCGGTGAAACCACGATATTTCAGATCAGGTTGAAATGGATTATTTTGGGCTGAATTGATACTAACGCTGCCTAGCGTTTTATTCATAAAGTCAGATAAATCAAGCGCCTGAACCCGATCTACATCTTCTGACGTCGCTGATTGCACATTACTGGCAATCATATCAGCAGGTAAACCAACTCCGTGTAATGGCGTGATACCAATAACCTGCATATCACTCAACTCAACGCTGTCTTCCGCGGCACTAGCCACGCCAGTCATCATAGTTGATGCCAGTATCAGGTATATAGCTTTGCGTTTGGAGGGCATGTGCATCATTTTCATTATTCTCTCTTAGTTATTATTGTAAAGAAATGTAAAAAGCAGGTTTCATGCCAGAAACATTTTACCTTAAGTATCAGCTAGTTAAAAAACCTGTTTTCAGTGAAATCAACTAATTGGTTCATATCAACCCACTAACTTGGCTTCATATAACCAATTAAAACCAGGCGAGAGTCTTATGCAAGTTAACCACGTGACCAATAATCACCAATGTTGGCGCGGTAGGTTGTTCTCGCTCAGCCACTGCGGGTAAATCGGCAATGGTACTGATCCATACTTTTTGATTCTCTGTCGTACCTTGCTGAACTAAAGCAGCAGGCGTATCCGCTGGTAAGCCATGTTTTAGTAATTGCTGACTTAATGTAGGCAATCCTGCTAGGCCCATATACACTACCACCGTTTGTCTCGGTTGCACTAAGGCTGACCAATTCAAATCCAATTCGCCTTCTTTCAATTGTCCCGTTACAAAAATACAACTTTGTGAATAATCACGATGTGTAAGTGGAATACCAGCATAACTTGCACAGCCAGAAGCGGCAGTAATACCTGGTACCACTTGAAAAGGTATCTTTGCAGCTGCAAGCGTCGCTATCTCTTCACCACCACGGCCAAAGATAAAAGGATCTCCCCCTTTCAATCGTAAGACACGTTTGCCTTGCTGAGCATGTTCTAACAATAACTGATTAATTTCATCTTGGCGGACGGCATGCCAAGCGCGTTGCTTGCCCACATAAATCAGTTCAGCCTCACGGCGTACTAAAGCCAATACTTCCTTGCTCACTAAACGGTCATAAAACACCACATCAGCTTGCTGCATCAGACGTAAGGCTTTAAAAGTAAGTAATTCAGGATCACCTGGCCCTGCACCAACTAAGTACACTTCACCTCGTTGTAATTCAACATCATTAACATTACCAAGTAGAGCGTTTAATGTCTGTTCACCTAGCTCATCTCGACCTGCTAATACATGGTCCGCTACTTTGCCCTGCAATACCGTTTCCCAAAAACGACGTCGCATTGCTAGCGTGGACAGTCTATTTTTAACGACATCACGGTAACGTCCAACTAACGTTGCTAATCGACCATAACTAGGCGGGATTAAGGTTTCCAGTCTTGCCCTTAATTGGCGTGCCAAAATAGGGGATTTCCCACCACTTGATATCGCCACCACAATCGGTGAACGATCAAGAATAGACGGCAAGATAAAATCACACAGTTCAGGACAATCAGCCACATTTATTAAAATATTTTTGGCTTTTGCGTGATGATAAACGTCGCGATTAACTACATCATCATCGGTTGCCGCTATCACTAAAATCTGATCAGATAACATCTCAGCATCAAATATGGTGTTTAACCAAATCACCTCGCCCGCATCAATCATTGTTTGGGTTGATGATGATACCTTAGGGGCAACAATAGATACTGCCGCATTAGCTTTTCGTAACAATCCTGCTTTACGGGCGGCGATTTCACCACCACCGACAACGAGACATTTTCGATCTTTTAGATCAACAAATAGTGGTAAATATTCCATCTTTATTCTTAATTATTATTCTTTATTGGTTAACGGTAAGGATAGGCCTTGCAAAACAAAACCGTCGTTTAGATTTTGTACCACGGCGACAAGTTTAAGATTATTTCGGTTCCAATCCTCATCTAGTTTTATTTCAGTTGAAATATCCGTTTCACCCTTGGTATTTAGAGCAAAAGGTCCTAACCACTTTCTAACTAAATGCTGGTGATGAAAAGTAGTGCCTGCATTATCACCGCCACTCACTTTACTGATAATACCGTCTTCAGTCACAGCAAGATAAAGAACGGCAAATTGACGATTTTCAATGCCATCAATCTTAAGTGCTGTCTTTACATTCAGTTGATTTTGATCTTCTGTCACGTTTAACGCTATGTGGGCTTCTGGCGTAAAACCATTTACAGCCATGACAACCTCTTTCACATATTTCCGCCAGCTATGAATAATTTCACCGCTGATCACAAATTCTGGCGTATATATACTTTGATATAAATTAAGGTGAGCTAATTGGCGCTGCCGATCTGAAAATATAGGGCTAGCGAAACGATCAACCCAGCTTTTTTTATCGTTTAAATAATCAATATGGAAACCCAAGATAATAAGCTGTTCATCTGTAATTCCTTGCTCAGGGAATGTTGTCACCCAACGTTCAGCTGCTGGACACAAACCACAACCTTCAGCCGTAAACAATTCAAGCACTGCAATTTGTGTATCTGTACTTTGTGTCTGCCATGTTTGAGCAAATAACATCGTTGGTAGCAAACATAACAAACATAATAGTTGTTTAAATCTCAACATGAAGAATGACCTTATAGTTGTGGAGGCTCATTATATGAGATAACTTCAGTAACATCATAGTTCCGATGCTGCGCATCACTAATCACCGCTAATTCTCGCATGACTGCCGTCGCATAACTGCCAGCAGGCAAAAAGAATGTTAATTCTAACTGATTATCAGCCATAAACTGCCAGTTAAAATCAGCTGGGTATAAGCGCAAAGCACGACGTTCTTGGCTCATGCCCGCCTTTTCCAAGCCTTCTTGCCAAGCTTGCCAGTCTGACAAAACAGCTTGTTCCACCGTTAAACTATCAGCATGCACTAGCGGATTACCACGTCCCCATAAAGGACCCGTCGGATGAATATCCATTGTTGCTAATCGTGTATGTAAAGTTTCATCAACATCATTAACAACAAATGAACTGGCTTTAGTGCCAGCTAATAACATCACATCACCGACTAATGCTTGATCCCAGTTCGCCAAGTTAATGCGCTCTGCGACCACAAGGTTAAACAACCATGATCGAGCCGCCGATAAATAAATGCTTTTTTGATTCCGTTTACGTGGCGCTTTACCGGTCGAGAACCAATGCTCAACACGATATAAATTTCCCGCCTGATGTCCAAAACGCTGTTCGGCAAAATAATTAGGTACACCCTGCTGTTGAATCTTGTTCAGTGATGATTCCCATACTGCTTTATCACCATGCAGATCGGTCAACCGTAATGTGAAGGTATTACCCGCTAACACGCCACGTTTTAGTTTTTTACCATGACGAGTTTGTTCGATAATCTGGATATCTTCAGTTTCGAATGTTGACCAATCTGGTTCAGAAAAACCCTCTAGATTGATGCTAAACCACTGTCTAGTAACGGCATGACGGTCTTTAAGCCCAGCAAAGCCGACAGCGACTTGGTGTACACCGGCAAATTTAGCCAGTTCAAGGGCTAGCCAATCGGTATTAATACCCCGCTTTTGGATTTTTAACCAAACATGACCGCCAGTACCATCGGGTTCAAAGGGTAGTTGTTCATCCACTTGGAAAAATTCACGTTGGCTACGAATCGCCGCCGAACATGATAAGGCATCAGGATTAATATGAGGAAAAACAGTAAAGTCGAAATGTTTTACCATTAGACTTTTTTCATAATAAGTACAACAGCATGAGCAGCGATGCCCTCTTCCCTACCCGCAAAACCCAGCTTTTCAGTTGTGGTCGCTTTAACATTCACCGCATCAACATCAACAGCAAGATCTAGCGCTAACGTAGCTCGCATTGCCGGAATAAAGGGTGCTAATTTCGGCGCTTGTGCTACGACAGTACTATCTATATTACTGACCTGCCAGCCACGTTCTGCCAAATCACTCATCACCCGTCGTAATAATTCTCGGCTATCAATGTTTTTAAAGCTGGCATCGGTATCGGGAAAGTGATGTCCAATATCCCACAAACCAGCAGCACCCAATAAGGCATCACAAATCGCATGGATTAACACATCGCCATCAGAATGGGCTTCTAAACCATGGGTATGCGGAATCGTTTCGCCGCCGATAATCAGCGGTCTATTTTCAGCAAATTTATGCACATCATAGCCATGGCCTACTCTCATTACATTTCTCTATTTTGAAGTTGTAGAAATAAACTCGCCAAGGCCAAATCTTGTGGCACGGTAATTTTAATATTATCAGAATGGCCTTCGACCATCATTGGCTTTAAACCAGCTAATTCCATAGCACTGGCTTCATCAGTCACAATTAATTGTTGTTGTTTAGCCGCGTCCAAGGCCAATTTTAATGCCTGTAAACGAAACATTTGAGGTGTTGATGCTCGCCATAAACCTTGCCGACAAACTGTATCTGTAATTTCATGCTGTGCATCCACGCGCTTAACCGTGTCATTGACTGGAATACCTAAAATCCCACCGACTTTATGAGACGTTAATGTATTTAACATTTGATCGATATCCTGATGGCGTAGACAAGGCCGAGCAGCATCATGAACCAAGACCCAAAGATCGTCATCGCATAGAGATGCTAAAAGTTCCAAAGCATTAAAAACAGAATCTGCACGTTCCGTACCACCCTTCACAACGTGAACAGGGCAATCGAGCGGTAAGGTTATCGTTGGCCAGTACGGGTCTTGTTCAGCAATGGCTACAATAAGCCCCGTAATTCGTGGATGTGAGGCTAAGCGTGCCAAGGTATGTTCGATGACTGTTTTGCCATCAAGAGATAAATATTGCTTGGGGCGATCGGCCAGCATCCTTGCTCCGATCCCAGCTGCAGGCACAATAGCCCACACCTGCTCACTATTCACCAGTAGATTCTTCGATAATCTGGAAAAAGGTTTCGCCTGATTTAATCATCCCCATATCATTTCGAGCACGTTCTTCCAAGGCATCCAAGCCACTTTTTAGATCATGTACATCAGCGGCCAACAACTTATTTCGTTCTTCCAGTACATCATTATCCTGCCGTTGAATTTCAACCTGACGATGTAGATATAAAACAACGGGTAAACCATCATGACTAAACCATAAGCGATATTGTAATAACACTAAGATCACTGTCAGCAAAATCATTACCGCTTTCATGGTTGCATGCTTAGTTAAATGCTTTCAAACCAGGATAAGTTGCTGAATCAGCTAATTCTGCTTCAATGCGAATTAATTGATTATATTTAGCAACCCGATCAGAGCGTGATAATGAACCTGTTTTGATTTGACCAACATTGGTTGCAACAGCAAGATCAGCAATCGTTGTATCTTCAGTTTCGCCACTACGATGTGACATCACTGCCGTGTAACCGGCTTTTTTAGCCATATCGATAGCCGCCAAGGTTTCAGTCAATGTGCCGATTTGATTCACTTTAATCAAAATAGAGTTCGCCACACCTTTAGCGATACCTTGCTCTAAAATAGCAGTATTGGTTACAAATAAATCATCACCAACAAGTTGAACACGGTCACCAATGCGATCAGTTAATAACTTCCAACCATCCCAATCATTTTCATCCATGCCATCTTCAATGCTGATAATTGGGTACTTATTAACCCAAGATTCGAACATATCCACTAATTCAGCTGAACTTAATGAACGGCCTTCAGAGGCCAAGACATATTGACCATCATGATAAAACTCAGAACTCGCCGCATCGATGCCCAGCATAATGTCCTTGCCAGCTTCATAACCTGCTTTAGCAATGGCTTCAAGAATCACTTCTATCGCCGCTTCATTTGATGACAAGTCTGGTGCAAAACCACCTTCATCACCAACAGCGGTGTTTAAACCACGGTCGCTTAATACTTTTTGCAAAGCATGGAATACTTCAGCGCCATAACGTACTGCTTCTGTAATATTCGGTGCACCAACAGGCAAAATCATAAATTCTTGTAGATCTACACTGTTATTGGCGTGTGAACCACCATTGATGATATTCATCATCGGTACAGGCATTGTCGTCGCGGTATCACCACCAAGGTAACGATATAAAGGCAAGCCGGCATCATTAGCCGCTGCTCGTGCCGTCGCCATTGAGATCGCTAATAAGGCATTTGCGCCTAATCGTGCTTTGTTGGGAGTACCGTCAATAGCAATTAATTTTGCATCAATAGCTTGTTGCTCCCTTGCATCCATACCAATAATCGCATCACGCAATTCACCATTAACGGCGGCAACCGCCTTAAGCACACCTTTACCTAGGTAACGTGCTTTATCGCCATCACGTAACTCAACCGCTTCACGTTGTCCCGTTGAGGCACCAGATGGTACAGCGGCTCGGCCGACTACACCATTCTCTAGTGTCACATCGGCTTCAACTGTCGGATTACCACGTGAATCTAAAATTTCACGACCACAGATATCAATAATTTTACTCAAGGTATTCTCCAATGAATAGCTTAGAACTTAATACAAACTAATAATTTATATTGTAACGCAATGACGGTCTTTTTAGCCCGTTAACCGAGTAATGAATCTTCAATAAAATCTTGTTTTTTAACGGTATTATCAATCGCCAATAAGGTTTCAAGCAAGGCTTCCATTTTATCTAAAGGCCATGAATTAGCACCATCACTTAACGCTTTTTCAGGCTCAGGATGCGTTTCCATAAAGATGCCAGCCACACCGACGGCTACTGCCGCACGTGCTAACACGGGTACAAATTCTCGTTGACCACCTGATGAACCACCCATACCGCCCGGTTGCTGTACCGAATGTGTTGCATCAAATACTACGGGACAATCCATCGCACGCATTACTGGCAAACCACGCATGTCTGAAATCAACGTGTTATAGCCAAATGAAGTGCCTCGGTCACACAACATAATTTGATTATTACCGGTTGATTTTGCTTTCTCGGCAACATGTTTCATATCCCAAGGTGCAAGAAACTGACCTTTTTTGATATTAACCGGCAAACCTTGGCTACATACATCTAAGATAAAGGTCGTTTGACGACATAAAAATGCAGGCGTTTGTAATATATCGACCACACTGGCTACTTCAGCTAGTGGCGAATATTCGTGTACATCTGTCAGCACTGGCACGCCGTATTCTTTTTTAACTTTCTCTAAAATAGCTAAACCCTTTTCAAGGCCCGGACCACGATAACTATTTACAGACGTTCTATTTGCTTTATCAAACGACGATTTGTAAACAAAATGAATACCCAGACGATCGGTCATTTCCTTTAAGCGACCCGCTACGTCCATTGTCATTTGTTCACTTTCGATAACACAGGTACCTGCGATCAAAAATATAGGTTGTTTACCACCAACTTCTTTCCCACATAACTCCATTATTTGTCTCCGCTTTCATTTTTGTGGGCAGCTTTATGTTTTTTGGCTGCATTGATAAAACCATCAAACAAAGGATGACCATGTCGTGGTGTTGAAGTGAATTCTGGGTGAGATTGACACGCGACAAACCATGGGTGATCGGGAATTTCGATCATTTCGACCAAGTTTTTATCCGTTGACATGCCTGAGAAACGTAAACCCGCTTCTTCTAATATTTGTTTGTAATTGTTATTAAATTCATAGCGATGACGGTGACGCTCACTTACTTCGCTAGCACCGTAGATTTGTTGTGCCAAACTACCTTCTTCTAACACACAAGGATAAGCACCCAAACGCATCGTGCCGCCTAAATCAGAATCATGGTCGCGTTGTTCAACACTACCATCTTCTTTTTGCCATTCCGTAATCAAACCAATAATCGGATGCGGGGTATTGAGGTCAAATTCAGTACTATAAGCACCTTTCAGACCTGCTTTGTTACGAGCATATTCGATCACAGCAACTTGCATACCCAGACAAATACCTAAGTATGGAATTTTATTTTCACGTGCATATTGTGCCGTCAAAATCATGCCTTCTACGCCACGCTCACCAAAACCACCCGGGACTAAAATCGCATCCACATTAGCGATAGAGGCAGGGCCTTCTTTTTCAATTACATCTGAATCGACATAATGGACTTTCACTTTAGTGCGTGTGTGAATGCCGGCATGGATCAATGATTCTGATAAAGACTTGTAGGCCTCTGTCAGATCCATATATTTACCTACCATCGCAATATTAACTTCACTATCTTGGTGATCAATATTGTCAGCAACGGTTTGCCACTGGCTTAAATCTGCAGGTTTGGCGTCTAAATGTAATTGTTTAACAACAATATCATCTAAACCTTGAGCATGAAGACCTAATGGGATTTTATAAATACTATCGACATCTACCGAAGCAATAACTGATTTTTCAGGCACATTGGTAAACAAAGAAATCTTACGACGCTCTGCTTCAGGTAACGGTCTATCCATTCGACATAGCAAAATATCAGGTTGAATACCGATAGTGCGTAATTCTTTTACAGAATGCTGCGTCGGTTTTGTTTTAATTTCACCTGCTGACGGAATATAAGGTACTAAGGTCAAGTGAATAAACAAAGCATTATCACGACCTAACTTGGTGCCCATCTGGCGAATAGCTTCAAGGAAAGGTAGTGATTCAATATCGCCTACCGTGCCACCAATTTCAATTAGTGCCACATCGGCATCACCCGCACCTTCATAAATGCACCGCTGAATTTCATCAGTAATATGAGGAATAACTTGTACTGTATTACCTAAATATTCACCACGACGCTCTTTACGAATAACATTTTCGTAAATTTGACCCGTAGTATGATTATTGGCTTTAGTCATATTGGCATCAATAAAGCGCTCATAATGACCAAGATCCAAGTCAGTTTCCGCACCATCATTGGTAACAAATACTTCACCATGTTGCAAAGGGCTCATCGTGCCAGGGTCAACATTGATGTAAGGATCAAGTTTAACGAGGGTGACTTTCAAACCACGAGCTTCAAGGATAGCGGCCAATGACGCAGCAGCGATCCCTTTACCTAGAGACGATACAACACCACCGGTGACGAAGATAAATTTAGTCATATTTTGGAGAGTTCTAATAATGGCGCGACCAGAATAGTTACGCACAAATCAGCGATATAAAGTAACAGAATTAGACCTTTCTCTCAATCAAAATATAGTGAGCTTGATTTGAAATAAACGCATGTTTAGGTGTGATAATTAGCTGAGGCAACAAAGCATGGATATATCCCTTGTTATGAATAAATCACTGGGGTGCAACTGACCTTTAAATTAAGCCGCTAATTTAAGTTCAATAAGCCGTAACACAGCTCCTGTTATTTGCTGACTATTTAAACCTAAATTCAGAGATTTATACAAGATCATACTTATTCATTAGGCGGTATAACATCACCCTCGAAATACCCAGATGGCGTGATGCCAACGCTATATTTTGTTCTGCTCGTGCAATGGCTTCTTGAATAGCCTGTTTTTCAGCCTGTTCCTTTATTTCTCTCAATGAAAGCCCATCAAAACTTGTTGAAGTAAATTCAATGCCAAGATCAGCAGCAGAAATCAACTTTTTGTCACACATCACCATGCCTCGTCTAATGCAATTCATCATTTCACGCACGTTGCCTTGCCATGTGAAATATTTCATGGCATTAATACACTCTTTAGAAAAACCTTTCACATTGGGGTGCTTCTCTTCTGAAAATTTATTGAAAAAATAGTTTGCCAGTATTTCAATATCAGCAGTACGTTCACGTAAATTAGGCGTTCGTAGTTGCAATACATTTAGTCGATAATAGAGATCTTCTCTTAACCGCCCTTCTTTCACTGCACGTTCCAAATCAACATGTGTCGCTGCAATTACACGAGCATCAATCTCAATATGTTCGGTTCCACCTACACGCTGAATCGTTTTTTCTTGCAAAAATCGTAGCAGATTAACCTGTTGTTCTAATGGTAAATCACCGACTTCATCAAGAAAAATAGTACCGCCATTCGCTGATTCAATATAACCAATTTTGCGTTGTTTTGCGTCTGTAAAAGCACCTTTTTCATAACCAAATAACTCAGCTTGAACTAATGAGCTAGCAATGGCTCCGCAGTTGACAGCAACAAATGGTCCACTAGAATAGCTGGAACGATCATGAATCGCCCTTGCAGCCAGCTCTTTTCCTGTACCACTTTCACCTGTAATCATCACCGGAGCTGCAACAACCGCAATTTTATCAATGTTAGCTAATAAGATCTGAAGCTGTGGGCAAGTGCCAATCATGTCAGGATCATTAACAACCGTACTTTCCAAACTCCATTCGTGCTGTGCGAGCTTTTCTATATTCTCTCTCAGGGTGTGATAGCGACCTATATAAAATATATTTTCTTCTTTCGTATCTTTAATAACCGTAATACTCAGCCACTGAGAGTAGACGTCACCATTTTTATGTTTATTAAACACCTCACCATGCCATTGCTGATGCTGCTCAAGTTGTTCCCACATTTTTTGATAAAAGGAGGCGTCGTGTTTATCTGATTGCAATATCCTTAAATGCTGGCCGATGATCTCTTGTGTTGAATAACCTGTTATATCGAAAAAGGTTTTATTGACCTTAATGACTTTCAAATCTGAATTAGTCACCATAATAGCTTCATTACTTTCATTAAAAACCGTTGCTACCAGCCCTAAATCATCTTGCACTAATCTTAACGAAGAAATATCAGTGATAGTAATATGTGTTTGATTCTGCTGTTGATTAATTCCAGGCTGGAAAGTCAGTCTTACCCAAATGGTGTCAACTGATTTAGTAAAAAGTCGCAGCTCGCATGCGTGTTTTTGTAGCGGATGATCATTAATGGCCTGTTGATAAAAATAAAAGATATCTTGATCTGGGCCATAAATAAAATCGCTGATCTTATGGTCTAAAATATCATTTTTATTGTGGGCTAATAGCCAGCAAAACGTCATATTAAGCTTAACTACTGACCACATGTTATCAACAGTAATATACCCTTCCAATGAAGATTCGTAATATTGCGAGTAGGATGACATTTCTACTTGTAACATTTTTTGCACGGTTTCAAGCTCGTGATTAGCTTGTTGCAACTCATCATTTTGCAGCTCAAGTTCAATACGATACGTATCGAGTTCATGCAATATTTCAAAAAAATCAACATCCTGCTTATTGAGCTCAGACGTAGCATTTTTTTTCTTTAATATGGCTTCAGCATGTTGTCTTAGCTCTGCAAATTTGTCGGAAACAATCACCGAGTTTCACTCCAATTAAATTATTTTAGTAACCTGATAGGTACTGTACACTGAAATCTATTTAAGATTAATGGTTATAAAACAGAACGCTCTATATCACTTGTCCTAAGAATTAGGAAAATTATTACACTAACTCTCTCATAAAAGTAAGCATAAACTAAATCTTTAATACTAAGCTAGTATTATGTTAGTAACAAATAGATAAATAAACTGGCTTTAAAATATGACTGCAAAGAACTTAATTGTTGGTATTGGTGCTTCAGCTGGCGGCTTAGAGGCCCTAGAAACTTTTTTCAAATCGATGCCAGAAGGTTCTGGGATGTCATTTGTCGTCATTGTCCATTTAGATCCTCACCATGCAAGCATTCTGCCCGAGTTATTGCAACGCTTAACATCTCTTAGTGTTATCGCTATTACCGATGATACCAAGGTGCAGCCCAATAGTATTTACGTTATTCCCCCTAACCATAATCTATCTATTTTGAACGGTAAGCTTCAATTATTAAATTTTCCAGAACCCCGAACAGGCAATCTTCCTATTGATGTATTTTTCAGCGCTTTAGCACAAGATCAAGGCGAAAATGCTGTCGCCATTATTCTTTCGGGCACAGGCTCTGATGGTTCACAGGGATTGAAAGAAATTAAAGCAGAAAATGGTTTAGTCATTTCACAAGATGAGTTGTCAGCAAAATATGGCGGCATGCCACATAATGCCATCGCAACTGAAATGGTTGACTTTGTACTTAGCCCAGAGCAAATGCCTGAGAAATTAATCCAATATTCACGACAAAGTAACCATTCAGAGTTTATTGCTGGTGAAAATGAAACGAGTAATTTACACGACACTTTAAAGAAAATAATATTACTCATTTACGATAATACGGGCCATGATTTTTCCCTTTACAAAAAAAATACCCTGTTCCGAAGAATTGAAAGACGCATGTATATTCACCACCTAAAGAATATCGATAACTACTTTCACTTTTTACAACAAAATGAAGATGAAATCTCCACCTTATTTAAAGAATTATTAATTGGTGTCACCGGATTTTTTAGAGATAAAGAAGCCTTTGATCTACTCATGTCATCAATACTGCCAGAGATACTAAAAGATAAACCTGACGATTACACTATTCGCATTTGGGTTTCCGCTTGTAGCACTGGTGAAGAAGCTTACTCTGTCGCTATTTGTGTAAAAGAATATTTAGCCATCGTAAACAGAAATCTACACATACAGATTTTTGCCACAGACATTGATGAAAAAGCGATCAGCATTGCTCGTAATGGACTCTATTCTGAAAATATATTGGCTCATATCGATGATAAGATTCGTAAACGCTATTTCATCAAAGAAAATGGCCAATACCGCATCATACAAGCCATTCGTGAGACAGTGGTATTTGCAACGCAAAGTCTAATTAAAGATCCTCCTTTTACAAAACTAGACATTCTCAGTTGTCGAAATGTTTTAATTTATTTTTCAGCAGAACTACAAAAAAAACTGTTTCCAATATTTCACTACAGCTTAAATGAAAAAGGTGTTCTTTTTTTAGGTTCATCAGAAACGACAGGACAATTTAATGAATATTTTGAAATTCTTGATAAAAAATGGAAATTTTATAAACGTAAATCAAACGAGAAACAAAATGTTACAACGTTTCAGTTATCAAAAACGGTTAAGGCCAACGACCGTATGCTGAATACACTACCCTCATCATCCCCTTCTAGTAATAACGGTAATAACTGTGAAAATATGTTGGTACTAGTAGAAATGGTACTGAAGAAAAGCACTGCTGCACCTTGTGTTGTCATTGATAACAACAACAACATTCTTTACGTCCATGGTCGACTAGGTCGCTATCTTGAGCCTGCGGAAGGACATTCTCGTAATAATCTATTAGAAATGGCGCGTACAATATCGCTGAAAAATGAATTGAAAAACTGCATTCACAAAGCCGAGATCAATCATTATAATTTTGTCAAAGACATCCGTTATGAAGAAATCGACGGTGGTACAAGCACTTTTACGTTAAAAGTGATTCCACTTGAACCAATGGGTTCATTTAAAAAGATTAAAATGGTCGTTTTTGAACACACATCTCAACATATCACGAGCGGGTCACAAACAGCATTAATCAACAAGTCGCCGATAAGTACAGATATCGTTAGCTTACAACAGCAATTAACAACCAGTAGAGAAAATTTAGAAATAACGATTCAAGAATTAGAAACATCAAACGAAGAATTGAAGTCTTCAAACGAAGAATTGCAATCCACTAATGAAGAATTGCAAAGTACCAATGAAGAACTTGAAACGTCTAAAGAAGAGTTGCAGTCATTAAATGAAGAATCTACAACCGTAAATTCCGAACTACAAAGTCGTATGGATGAACTATCACAAACCAACGATGATATTAAAAATCTTCTAGACAGTACAAAAGTCGCCACCATATTTTTAGATACACAATTAAAAATTCGTCGATTTACACCAACGATGACAAATATAATCAACTTACTGCCGACCGATATCGGTCGTCCAATTGATCATTTTTCATCTAATTTATGCGATGTAAAATTAACCGACTACGCAACTAAAGTATTATTATCACTAGATAAAGTTGATTTGGAAGTTAAGGACCACATAGGAAATTACTACAATATGCGATTATTGCCCTATCGCACATCAAATAATGTTATCGATGGTGTTGTTATTTCATTTAACACAGTAACCGAGCTTAAACAGGCAGAAAATACACTTCGAGAAAGTAAGCAACGTTATAAAAGCTTATTTGACTACAGCCCTTTTGCAATCTTAGAAGTAGATCTTTCTGAGCTGGTTACTTATATCGATATTTATAAATTAACCAGCATCTCGGCGATCAAAAAACGGTTCGCTGCGTTTCCGCATGAAAGCAATGCCATCATTTCCCAAATTAAACTGTTAAATATAAATAATAGTGCTTTGACATTACTTAATTATAGAGGGCATGTAATCGAGCAATTTCCTGAGCAATTAATAAATGATAATAAACTCATCAGTCAACTACTAGAATTTATCGCGAAACGACAAATCAAAATATCTTTTCAATCATCACTAGCTATAAACAAAGAAAGTGATTTAACCTATTTACTGACATGGATGGTTCCAACAGTTAACAATGACCTTAATTATAGTAATGCCATTTTGACTATTAGTTAGAAATTTCCTACTGGAGAAATCACCATGATGTCCAAGAAGTTATCTAGTCTACGACAACGTGCTGAAGAAATATTAAAAACGCATTCATTTGATAACGCGCTTATTGGCTCTGAACTAGCAGAGGTACTACACGAGTTAGATACTTATCAGATTGAATTGGAATTACAAAATGAAGAGCTTCAAGAAGCAGAAAAAGCACTCCGAGATGAAGTCGCTATTCATTATCGACATTATGATATAGCGCCTGTTGGTTATGTCACGCTTAATTCTACAAATAATATTATAGAACTCAACAAAACCTTCGAGAGTATGCTCGGGCTAGCAAGAAAGGAAGATATATTAAATAAAAAATTCACACACTATATTAAGTATAAAGACCAAGATATTTTTTATATGTTCTTGCAATCCTTAATTCAAAGTCAACGTCCACAAAGCTGCGAATTACAACTCAAGTTAAACAACAACAATTTTTTTTGGGTAAAACTGGATGCTTTGACAGGAAACAATACTCAAATTGCTGTCAGTGACATTTCAAAACTAAAACAAAATGAAGCCGAACAACGGCTTGCAACGTCTGTATTTGAAAACAGTCCTAATGGCATCATGGTGGTTGATAAAAATCAGTCGATCATGATGGTTAATTCGGCCTTTGAAATCATTACAGGCTATTCAAAACAAGACAGTATTGGCAAAAAATCAAATTTTCTGCAATCGGGTCGGCATAATGCTGAGTTCTACCAAGATATGTGGGAAAAGCTAGCTAAAGATAAATCATGGCAAGGAGAAATATGGAATCGGCGTAAATCAGGTCAAATTTATCCAGAATGGTTATCAATAGCAGTTATTAACAATAAAGATCAAAAAGAAGCTTGCTATGTCGGTATTTTTTCTGATATTACGTCAATGAAAGAGGCTGAAGCAAATATTCATCACATGGCCTTTTTTGATACCTTAACTGAACTGCCGAATCGTGCATTATTATATGACCGCTTACGACAATCCCTTTCACAAGCGGAACGTAATACCAGCTTTGGTGCCTTGATGATGCTGGATCTAGATCACTTCAAAGTTATCAATGATTCTTTAGGTCACCCCGTTGGCGACCAAGTACTACAAGCCGTTACTCAACGATTACTACATATAATTCGTGAAGAAGACACCTTATCTCGATTGGGTGGTGATGAGTTTGTAGTGTTATTAACCGATCTCAAAAAAAATAAAAATGAAGCCATTCAGCAAGCAACGATCGTGGCAGAAAAAATTTTGGAAGAATTGAATAAAGCCTTCGACATTAATCACCATGAACTGCAAATATCAGCCAGTATCGGTATTGTTATTTACCCTAATGATGCCGCAGAAATAAGCGATATTATAAAACTTGCTGACGATGCGATGTATAAGGCAAAAAATCTTGGGCGTAACAATTTTCAATTTTTTACTGCAAATATGCAAGATGAAGCAAATCGAAGAATCACTATTCAAAACGAGTTCAAAGAAGGACTTAAAAAAAAGGAATTTGTACTCTTTTATCAGCCACAAATTACGATAATGACTGGCCGCATTCAAAGTGTTGAGGCCTTACTTCGCTGGCATCATCCTAGCAAAGGATTACTGAGACCAGCAGAGTTTATCCCTATTGCTGAAGAGTCCGAGACAGTATTTCCTCTCTTCGACTGGGTACTAGAAGAAGCGTGTCGCCAAATGCATCTTTGGAGCACTGTAGAAAAAAAGAATGATATACAATTTGTGGCCGTGAATATAAATGTTCGCCAATTTATTCAAAATAACTTTGTAGCTAAAGTTGAAGCTGTACTTAAAAATGCCAACATAAAGCCAAATCAATTACAGATAGAAATAACAGAAAAAGCATTTGTCGGTAATATCGAAAAAACGGCAAAGGCATTACAAGCCATAGGAGTACGTATTGCTCTTTCTCATTTTGGGACCGATTATTCTTCATTCTCTACTCTTAAACACATTCCTGTTGATACGTTGAAGATTGATCATTCTTTTATTCATGAAATGTGTTCTCAAACGACTGATGCAAGCATTGTGAAATCAATAATCTCACTCGCTCACGCTCTTAATCTAACGGTCATTGCAGAGAGTGTTGAAACGAATCAACAATTTGATTTTTTGAAAGAAAATTCATGCGATGTTTATCAAGGGTATTATCACAGTATGCCCGTTTCAGCTGAAAGCTTAGTCAGTTACTCGACACACTCCCAACAATAAAAATGAGCTAATACAGCTGCTTAAGAATAAATCGCAACAGCATACTATTGATTAACACTATAGAAAGTCATCGCTGAGTCCCAAAAGCAGCTCAAATTAACAGTAAACTAATCTCTTCCCAAAAAATAATTTTCCTAAGTAAAACTCAACTCAACTCTCTTCAAGCACCGCACTCACAATAGTTTTATTCGAACCCTGTTCAGTTAGGTTTAACAAAATAGAAAACATTACTATACAACTGTTAACAATAGTTAACAGATTAGGAGTATAAATACACTTAACAGATCGAACATTGAACTTATATTTCACATCATCGCTCCAGAGCATGACGCGATGTATTACTTTAGAAAAGGACTTGAATCATGAAATTGATTAAACGTATTCTCATTACCGGGCTGGTTCTAGCTGGGATGCCCGCATATTCTGCAACAAAAACAACTAACTTTCAGGTGACAGCGACCGTTAATGATGTTTGCGTGATCTCTGCCGTGGATCTTGCTTTTGGTCAATATGACCCTACTACAGGAACAGCCAATGATAGCACCAGCACCGTCACCGTCACCTGTACCTTATCTACAGCCTATGATATTGGTCTAAGCTCAGGCTTAGCAACCGGTGCAACCTCCGCCACCCGACAAATGGGTGACGAGCTTAATTACAGTATGTTTGGCGAGCCTACGCGAACAACAAATTGGGACAATACGGGGGGTACGAATACCGTAACGGGGACGGGAACAGGTCTTCCAATATCCCATATTGTTTATGGTCGAATTCCTGGTAGCCAAATTATCAGTGCGGGTTCATATAGTGATACGGTTACAGTGACACTTAGCTATTAACGCTCCTTATCGTCAGCGGACGATACGAAGGAATAATGTTAGTTTGTGTGGGTATTTTTTACTGCTTTTGGCTTCCGCTTTTCCAATATTAGGCCAGGCAGGCTCATATAGTATTAATCCCGTTAAGTTAGAACTATCTCATCAAGGTGAGACCAAGATCATCACTGTACGTAATCAGGGTGAGCATTCAGCGGTTATGCAAGTAGATGTAGTTGCTTGGGAGCAACAAGCAGGAGAGGATATATATAAAACCAGCCGAGATTTATTAGCATCGCCGCCCGTTTTTACATTAGAGCCAGGTGCTTCACAAGTGATTCGCCTCGGCCAACGAAAGACGGTCGCATCTAGTCGCGAAAAGGCCTACCGCTTATTTATTCAAGAAGTGCCGTCAGCGGTTGCAGAAGGAAATGTAGGACTTCAAATGGCATTGAGGATCAGTGTCCCAGTTTGGTTGTTAAACGATTCATTAAAAGAGTCGCAACCAGATCTTCAATGGTATGCCGAAAAACGAGATAAACATACCTTATTGTTGTCAGTAAAAAATAATGGGCCAAGGCATATCCATTTATCAAAACTCAATGTTGCTACAACCAACAGTGCCGCATCTTTATATTCAAAAAAGCTGTTTACTTATGTATTAGCGGGTACCTCACACCATTGGGTAATTGATACCAAGCAAGCGATTCAAGAGCACGTGCAATTACGCATTCAAACCAATACAAATCAGGGTGAACGCCAAACGGATATTATGTTATCAACGCCTTGATGTCTATTGGCAAATATGAACTTACTTTATTTTATTTTACACTTCTGTTTGCCATAACATCGGCTTCTGCGACAACGATTTCAACTAAACCTGAACACGCGACTTCAAATATTCGCTCTCCACAAAAAGTCAGTGAAAAGCTGTTAGCAGTGGTTATCAACGGCCAGCAATATCCATCAGACGTCGAAGCTCTAAGTATCGATGGTGATACACATATTTCAATTAAGGATCTACGTCACTGGCGCTTAATATTACCGCTTATCGACGATATATTTTATTTTGAAGGCATTACATATTACCCACTCAATAAAATAAAAGGTCTTCATTATCATATTGATGAGGCTGAGCAATTATTGGTTATTGAGGCTGACGTTGCCTCTTTTGAAATGACTAAAGTTAAGGCTTCGCCATCTGGTTTCTCAGTGCCCGAACCTTCTTCACTGGGCGGGTTTGTAAATTATGATTTTTCCTTACAGTCGGCACCCAGCTCAACGCAGATTGATAGCTTATTTGAAGTAGGTGCATTTAACCGCTGGGGGGTAGGGCTAGGAACATTTATCACTCGAGACTTATCTAGCAGTCGAGATATGGTTCGGTTAGATACTTCGTGGACAATGGATAACCCTGAAAAATTGAGCACGATAACCGTAGGGGATGCTATTAATATGGTAGTTCGTGGGGACGACCTGTTCGATTTGGCGGTATACAATGGGCAAGTAATTTTCAATCACAACCAGATTTTATTACGTTTCCATTGCCAAGCATAACGGGGGAAGCAGTTTTACCTTCAGTAATTGATGTCTATGTAGATAATGTACGGCAGTTTAATAGTTCTGTTGAATCAGGGCCGTTTTCTATTAGTAATATCCCTGTCATGACTGGGTTGCAAGATATGCAGCTTGTCGTGCGAGATGTACTTGGACGAGAACAACGTATCACTCAACGCTATTATGTGAGTCCCCAGTTATTGCGAGAAAACTTACAGGCATTTTCCTACGAAGTGGGCATGATTCGTGAAAATTATAGTCAAAATAGTAATGATTATGGCCATCACTTTATTTCAGGTACGCACCGTTACGGGGTTAATAACCACTTCACTTCAGAGTTACATATGGAATGGTTATCCAATCAATACAATCTAGGATTAGGTGGCACGTATTTAGTACCAGAATGGGGCGTGTTTAATGCTGCTATTGCAGGTAGCCATAGCGATGAATTGGGGAGCGGAGCATTAATGTCCCTTGGCTTTGAACGACAAACATCCCAGTTAAGCTTTGGTGGTAATGCACAAATTGCCGATACAACATTTACACAATTGGGCTTGACCGATACGCATCGAGTTGCACGCTTATCAAGCACTGCCCATATTGGTATTGCCACAGGTAGTAATGGTTCAATAGGCCTTAACTATATATATCAAGATTATTACAATCAGTCGGACATTAATCTGGCTAGTGCTTACTATAGCCGTAGTATTGCCAAAAATTGGTCATATAGCCTCTCTATTTTCAGAGACATGACCGAAAGTAGTAACCATAGTGCTATGTTCGTTTTAAGTCATAGTCTGGACGACCGTACTACAACTAGCGCTTCAGCAACACACAGCGATAGTGGAGAAGGCGCTTTATTTCAGGTTCAAAAAAATCTGCCTCAGGGCACAGGTATGGGTTACCGTATGCTCGCTGGACGGGAGGAATCTGAACGTGCTGAAGTGGGGATAAACCTGCAAAATGATGTCGGCACATATGCGCTTGAAGCGACACGTTTCAATGAAGTAAATTATGTGCGCGGCTCCGCCAGTGGTGGGCTAGCGATTATGAATAATGCTGTATTTCCCTCTCGCAGAATAAATGAAAGCTTTGCAGTCATAGAAGTTCCAGAACTATCAGGCGTTAGAATCTATGCTGAAAATCAATGGGTGGCAACAACCGATCGTCATGGCCGAGCCTTAGTACCGGCATTACGTCCTTACCAAAAAAATCAGATTCGAATCGAGCAAGCGGACTTACCGCTTACTGTTCAAGCTGATACCTTTTCAATGACAGCTACACCTTATTTTCGAAGTGGTACGGCATTGAACTTTCCTGTGGAGACAATGCAAGGTGCGACGATGACCTTACAATTAGAAAACGGCCAAGTTGTTCCGGCAGGAGCCAAAGTAACAATTTCGGGGGATTCTGATATTTTTCCTGTTGGACTAAAAGGAAAGGTCTATATAACAGGGCTGTCAGGGAAGAAGGTATTACAAGCAATCTGGCATGAGCAGCATTGTCAGTTCATCATTAAGCTTCTGACATCCGAAGACCCTTTACCCGACCTAGGTACCGTAATATGTTACAGTCATGCACCAGAAACGTAAAAGGTAATCACTCCATGCGAATTACGTTGACAGCTATGCTATTTGTTATGGGTCTGCTACCCCAGTCGGCCTATGCACTAGGCTTAACCTGCACTGTTTCGGCAACAGGTGTAGCATTTGGTGTTTATGATCCTACTAATGCAAGCCCTGCAACATCGACCAGTAATATTCACACACAATGTTCCGTTTTATTAGTCAGTGTCGGAGCTCAAGTCAAAATCAGTATGAATAAGGGTAGTAGTGGCTCCTATGCCAATCGTACAATGACCAATGGCTTAAACACACTCTCGTACAATCTTTATCAAGACCCTGCTCATAGTATAGTTTGGGGGGATGGCACGGGTTCGACAACTACTATCACTGACAGTGGGTTAATTGCAATACTGGGCACAAGTCACAATCACACCGTGTATGGCCAAGTTCCAGCGAGCCAATATGTACCATCCGGTAGTTATAACGATACGATAATAGTAACCATTGAATATAGCGAAACCTTATGATGAAGCAGTCCCCATTGAAAGTAACTACAAAGGGCTTATTCAAACATACTTAAGCTATTGCATGCAGACTAGTCCCCTCTATCCCATTACTAGATTTATTTGAAGTTATCTAAGTCATACACAGCAAAATAGTATGCAGCCCTACAAATTATTTAAGGATATAAATTAATATTTTATTATATATACTGTTGAGTAATAGATTGTAGGCTCAACTAATATTTCATGTCATCACCATTGCTCTGTAGCAATGCATCCACTTCGACAGGAGCTTGTACAAAATATGAATTTTATCCAAGAGCAGCCAGAAGTAAATAAAAATACGGCGGTATTGTGCTATACCCACTCACTAATTGAAGCCAATTTTGCTCTATTAATCAGAATCAGCGCTGAAGGCCAGATAATTAACATCAACACCAGTGTAGATAAGAATCAAGCTCGTAAATTGGCAGGTGTATAGTGACCGTATGTGATGATACCAAGGCTGTGCAGACAGAAGCAGCCCTAATTAGTACAAGCGCATTACAGAATGCAATTTTTAATAGTGCTAACTTCTCCAGTATCGCTACGGATGCCAATGGGATAATTCAAATCTTTAATGTCGGTGCTGAACGTATGCTGGGCTACCCCGCTGCGGAGGTAATGAACAAGGTAACACCCGCCGATATTTCTGATACACAAGAGCTCGTTACCCGTGCTGAAGCACTTAGTATCGAATTCGACACACCAATTTCAGCAGGCTTTGAGGCTTTAGTATACAAAGCATCACGTGGTATCGAAGATATTTATGAGTTGACCTATATCCGCAACGATGGCAGTCGTTTCCCAGCAGTGGTATCGGTCACAGCGCTACGTGATGAACAGGATGTGATCATCGGCTATCTATTGATAGGTACCGATAACACAGCACGCAAAAAGGTGGAAGCAGCACTCGCTAGAGCAAATGAACTACAGAGTGCGATTTTCAATAGTGCTCATTTTTCTAGTATCGCCACTGATGCCAACGGGGTGATTCAGATATTTAATGTCGGTGCCGAACAAATGCTTGGCTATTCTGCTGCTGAAGTTATAAACAAGATCACGCCTGCGGATATTTCCGAAACACAGCAAGTTATTGCACGTGCCGAAGCACTCAGCATCGAACTTGGCACGTCAATTTCTGTAGGTTTCGAGACACTAATTTACAAGGCGTCACGCGGCATCGACGATGTTTACGAGCTGAGTTTTATCTGCAAGGATCGTAGTCATTTCCCCGCTACCGTGTCAGTCTCAGCGCTGCGTGATGAGCAGGACCTCATTATCGGCTATCTATTAATTGCTACTAATAATGCGGCGCTCGAGCAGGCAGCAAAAGTTCGCCTGCAACTAGCGGCTAGTGTTTTCACTCATGCCGCTGAAGGCATCGCTATCACCGATACTGATGGTATCATTATCGATGTTAATGACACCTTCATCGACATCACAAGCTACAATCGAGAAGAGTGCCTAGGTCAAATTTGGCATATGTTTAGCTCTAACAAACAATCATCGGCGTTTTACGCCAACATTTGGGAGACATTGCTAGAAAAGGGTTTGTGGATAGGTGAGGTTTGGAATCGTCGTAAAAATGGCGAATTGTATGCAGAAATGAAAACGATCAGCGCGGTACACGATGCACACGGTGTCACGACCAATTATGTCGTCTTGGGTAGTGATATTACTCAAGTGAAAGAACACCAAGATCAACTAGAACGTATGGCCAACTTCGATGCTTTAACGGGCCTACCAAACCGCTCATTACTAGCAGACCGCCTAAAACAAGCGATGGTCCAATGTCAACGCAGACATGAGTCACTAGCAGTGGTATTTCTAGATATAGATGATTTTAAAGCGGTCAATGATAAATATGGTCATAGTGTAGGCGATGACCTACTTATTGCCGTGTCTCAGCGAATGAAAGACGCCTTACGTGAGGGTGATACGCTTGCACGATTAGGTGGTGATGAGTTTATCGCGGTACTCGCTAATTTAGTCAAAGCTGAAGATTGTCATCCTGTCTTAGAACGCTTATTACTCGCGGCATCTGAACCTGTAACGGTAGGTGAAATGGTGTTTAACCTCTCCACCAGCATTGGGGTTACGCTCTATCCTAAGGATGGTGCAGATGCAGACCAGCTTATGCGACACGCCGACCAAGCGATGTATTTGGCAAAAGAAGCGGGCAAGAATTGTTATCATTTATTTGATACTGAGCACGATGATGCCGTCAAGATCCAACGTGAAAACATCGGCGATATTCGCTCAGGACTTTATAGACAAGAGTTTGTATTGCACTATCAACCCAAAGTAAATATGCATACGGGTGAAGTGATCGGCGTAGAAGCATTAATTCGTTGGCAACACCCTGCAAGGGGCTTGGTTGCCCCTATGCACTTCTTGCCCATAATAGAAGATCATGCCATTAGCTTAGATATAGGCGAATGGGTCATTAATACGGCACTGATACAGATAAGCCACTGGCAAAGCATCGGAATAATGTTTCCGATCAGCGTCAATATCAGCGCCCATCAATTACAACAACCTAATTTTGTAACCCGCTTGAAAGCCCTACTGGCAGCACATTCTGATGTGGCACCACACCATTTAGAACTAGAGGTATTGGAAACCAGTTCATTAACAGATATTAAACATGTTTCAAAGACAATGAATGCTTGCCGCGAACTTGGTGTTCACTTTGCCTTAGATGACTTTGGAACCGGCTATTCATCCCTTACTTATCTCAGACGCCTACCGGCCAGCTTGATTAAGATAGACCAAAGTTTTGTACGAAATATGTTGGACAATCCAGAGGATTTAGCCATCGTTGAAGGTGTTATAAGCTTAGCTAAAGCCTTTCAACGCGAAGTCATTGCGGAGGGGGTTGAAACGATTGAGCATGGCACCAGCCTATTACAACTGGGCTGTGAATTAGCTCAAGGTTACGGCATTGCAAAGCCGATGCCCGCCAGCGAAATTCCTGCATGGCTAGATAACTGGAAGCCTGATGATGCTTGGAATATTTCTTGAACTAACGTTGATTAATGTCGCTTAGACCTAAGTAAAAATCACCTACCATAATCATTCGACAACTTAGAAAATTGCTCCGCATCATGTTGAATCTAATTAATGATATCTTCGATCAATGCGACATTAAATTATCACCTGTAAGATGAATCTCAATCTGAGTCGTCTTAATCATATCTTTATATCGCATTGATCAAGCTTCCTCACTCCTGAGTTAAAGCTTTTGTTAATACGGACTGTTTAATCCCACCACTTAATTCTTAGTTATACAACACTGTATCCGTAGTATTTGGCGATAAGATATTGTGGTATTTTATTTTTCGATAAAAGGTCGCTCTTGACATACCAATTAGCTTGCAAGCAGTACTAGCACACCAGTTTGATTGGCGATATGCCCTTATTAACTCATTACGTTCAAAGCTTTCTTCTTTATTAATTGTTCTGTTTTCTCCTCTGGCCTTACTTAATATTTTTTCCATTGAAGCAGATTCGAAAAAGCTGTCAGGAAGATGCTCTAACCTAACCGTGCTTTTAAAACAAATGGCAATGCAAAATCTTAAAACATTGCGTAACTCTCTAATATTACCCGGCCAAGTATGCTGGCAAAGTAGATTTAAAACTTCATCAGAAAGTGTTAAAAAATGTCCCTCTTTTTCTATTTCTTCGTTAAATATTTTTTTGACTACATAAACAATGTCAGTCCGCTGTCTAAGTGACGGTAAGGTAAATGTTGCAGAGTTAATACGGTAATACAAGTCTTCTCTAAAAGTACCTTCTTTTACCATCTCACTTAAGTCTCTATGTGTCGCACAGACCACCGCTATATCGACGAATTCCGGCTCAGTTGCACCAAGTGCTAATACCTCCCCCTCGGCTAAGACTCTTAGTAACCTTGTTTGCAGTGATATGGGCATATCGCCAATTTCATCTAAAAAAAGCGTTCCACCCTGTGCTTGTAATATTTTGCCAGGACTGCCTTTAGACTTTGCACCCGTAAAAGCACCTTCTTTATAGCCAAATAATTCACTTTCAATTAAAGACTCAGGAATGCCCGCACAATTAATCGCAACAAACGATTTATTCTTACGGTCGCTGTATTCATGAATTGCTTTTGCAAAACACTCTTTGCCTGTACCTGTCTCTCCTAATAGTAATATTGGAATAGGGTGATTTGAAAGTCGCTTTAAACGATCAATGCAATTGATTACTGTTGGATCTGATGTCGTTAAATCTTCAAATCCAGAACGACTCGCTTCAGTCTTTTTGAGTGGCTGCGGTTTCCTTTGCGGCGCTCTAATGTCCACATGTACATTGTTAATGGCTGAACTATTAGCAATTGTCATTGGCGAACCAGGATGAGAAAAAGCAAAATCAATTAGTTTTTCTACTGAAACATTAAGAATGTCTTGAATCTGGATTTTTTGATTTGAAAAATCAACGGGAAACTGATGTTTTAGTTGTTTTCCAACATCTAAAATGAGCCCACTGTCATCAAAAGCAATCAGTGCGCCACTCCCTCCTACAACCCAACCATCAGATGGATTGCTTAAGCAAATGATCCAATCAGCAGCATGCACCTCAGAGAAATAGTCATGCTCGACTCTAGTGGCTGCTTGCGATGCTAGATTATATGCTAGCGCTAAACTTTGGCGTTCAGTACCTGCAGACATTGTTGTTGCGTTTAATACACCCAATATTTCATCATTTGTACCAAATATTGGAATTGATCCACAACTGATTCCTTGATTAGAAATCAGGAAATGTTCATTTTGGTAAACAGATATTGGCTTTTTATCAACAATAGCGGTTCCAATGCCGCAAGTGCCTTGCTCGGCTTCCGACCAACACGCACCTAAACGCAAACCGCGCAGCTTGAATTCGTCTTCAAATTGTTTGTTTGCACGCGTTTCTAGTGTAGCACCAGTTCTATCTGTTACTAACGTGCAAAACCCTAACCCACCTATATGCTTATGCAACCAATCAGCGCCTAATGTTGCATGTCTCAAGAAAAGTGCTTCTTTCTGTTTTAATTCTGAGATCTTTGAAGCCGTTAAAATATTTTCTGTTGCCCTACTATCACAATCTAGACCATATTCATTTTGGGAGCGATAAAGCGACTGTATAAGCCGTTTTTGCTGTTGTGATGGATCAAAAGATATTGAACTATCAATTATCAGACTACTTACTATATGATTTTCCATTACCCGCTTCCTCAAGGTGCATTTATATAATGTAAAACTGGCATATCTTCATCTTCACTTTCTAACAACGACAAAAGCCTACGCTTTTCTGATTGATTATGGAAAATTCAATTTCCAAGTGCAGCTCACTCTTAAATTGGTACGACGCCGAATGTTTTATAAAAAATTCGTCTAGTGCTGGCGTTTAAGTTTTATCTCTCGCTGCTATTTTTAACCGCATTTTCATGTGTTTTCACGCGCTCATGCAAGCTCTTTGACGCTGGCTGTAATGGTACTCTTGATCGGGTCCATGCACCCTGTTTTCGTGGCGTCAAAAATCGCAATCTAGTGGCCAGTGTGCTAAATAATCTATATAGAAAAGGGCTTGAGTACAGCCATACCCATAAGCGATATACCAGCACTTGCACTAAGCTTCGGCCACTCCCGTATCCTGATAATTGGGGCTCTTTTGCATTTCCCTGACTTTGTTGTCGCAACTCTATTAATAAATCAGGAATAGGGATCTTGACTGGACAAACCTCACCACATGCGCCACATAAACTAGATGCAGTGACTAATTCGGCCGTATTTTCTAAGCCAAGCAAATGAGGTGAGATTATTTTTCCAATAGGTCCAGGATATGTCGTGCCGTAAGCATGGCCACCAACACGACTATAAACGGGGCAATGATTCATACATGCGCCACACCGTATACATTGCAAAGTCGAACGAATCCGTTTATCTGCATAAGCGGCTGTTCTTCCATTATCTAGCAAGACTAGATGTACCTCTTTAGGTCCATCTAATTCATTCTCTTTTCGTGGTCCTGATATCCAGTTAAAGTAAGTTGTCGCTGCCTGACCCGTTGCTGAACGTGTCAACAGTGTTAACAATGTTGGCACATGAGCCAACTTTTCTACTACTTTTTCAATACCTGTAATGGCGATATGTACATCTGGTACTGTTGTACACATACGACCATTGCCTTCATTTTCAACGAGACATAAAGTACCAGTTTCCGCCACTGCCACATTGACACCTGAAACCCCCACTTTTGCATCTCTAAATTCTTTGCGTAGTACACGCCTACTGATATCAATTAGCTCATCAACCGATTCAGTGTAGTCCACACCCGGTACTTTTTCTGCTAATAAGCGTGCTATTTCTTGTTTTGTTTTGTGTATGGCAGGCATAATAATATGTGATGGCTTTTCTCCTGCTAATTGCACGATATATTCACCCATATCAGTTTCAAGCGCGCCAATATTTTCAGCTTCAAGTGCATGGTTTAGCTCTACCTCTTCACTGACCATAGACTTGCCTTTTACGACAAGTTTACTGTCTGCACGTTTGCTTATGGCGACTATAATTTCACATGCTTCTTCAGGGGTTTCTGCCCAGTGCACATGAATACCATTACGTTGCAAATTGTTCTCTAGTGTCACCAATAAACGGGGTAAGTTCGCCAGACTGTATTGCCTGATTAACTCACCTTTTGTTCGTAGCGCTTCGTAGACTTTAGGATCCTGAAATTGTTTTGCACGTTTGTCGACTAAAAAATCCATTGCCTCTCTTATATTTTTTCTTTTTATTGGATTTGAAATCACTTGTTTTACATTTTCATGAAACTTGATAGGTGAAACGCTACTCATTTTTCATCCTTTATCAATATAATTAGCTCTCGTGGCCCATGTGCGCCGTAAGCGAGCGTTTGCTGAATATCAGAAGTTTTTGATGGCCCTGTGATGAAGATAAGGTTTGTCGGTAAGATACTGTCCATCTTCATAGCAGAAAGCACCGCTTGCATCGTGCTATATATTTGATTCACATCAAGCACGCAAATGTGAATGGGAGGCACTAAAGACAGTGTTCTTGGCGTTCTAATTGCATCAGACTGAATTAATGTGCCTGTTTCTGCTATCGCACAATCAGCGCCGGTGATTCCGGCATCTATGGTATTAAATAGTGCATTTTTTAATACCTCAATGGGTTGGTTAAACCGTGTTATTGATGGTCCACCCTGCCAACTTTTTAACATTGGAAAATCTTCTGGCGGCAGCATCAAATGTTTAATATTTTTTTGCTCACATATCTTTATTATTTGTTCTTCTAACGTAGAGCTACGTATATCAATTACTTCGGCGTGCTCTTTTTCTGCATTGAGTATAAATTGTGCAATTAATGCTTCTTTTTCAATTTCTATATCACTATCTTGTGTGGGTTTAATAGAAGGGCTGGGTTGTGCAGCTCTTAAACGTCTGAGAATATTTTCACGAGCGCTCATTTTTCATCCTTAGTTACACTTAAAAGATAGGTCGCAATGTGCTGACCTTTGAGCGAAGATTGACGTTTTTCTAAAGTACCATTGATATTTAATAAACATGCGCCGTCTGCCGATATCATGACGTTTGCACCTGTCGCTTCTAACGCATCGACTTTATCCGAAGCCATTGCAGCTGAAATTTCTGGATGCTTAATAGCGAAGGCGCCACCAAACCCACAACACTCAGATTCGTGATCTTGCTCCAGAACCTCGATCCCTTTTAACTGTTTTAAAAGCGCATTTGCATTAATGTGCGTATTCATTTCTCGTCTTGCTGAACACGAGGTATGCAAAACCACCTTATCGCTTACCTTTGTCTTTGACCAATCAACTTTTGCCACATTCAGTAGAAACTCTGTCAGCTCAAATACTCTCGCCGAAATAGAGTTAGCTAATGGTGCTAGTACAGGATCTTCGGCAAATAACTTAGGCCAATGATGTTTCATCATGCCCGCACAAGACCCAGATGGCACAACAATTGGCCAATCTTTTTCGAACAATGGTATTTGTTTTGCTGCCACAGCACGCGCCTCTTCGGGAAAACCACTTGTATAAGCAGGTTGGCCGCAACAGGTTTGCGCTTGAGGAAAATGCACCGTAATCCCTTCTAGCTCCATTAGTTCTAATGCTGACATGCCAGCTTCCGGATCAAATAAATCCAGCACACAGGTACCGTATAAATATACATTATCTGGTTTTGACGGATGGTCACGTGGCGTATCTATCTTATTTATCACTCACATCTCCTTCTAGATTATTCTTAAAAACTTACGGTGGATTACTGGTCAGACCAATTAAAGCAAACCTTATACTCATAAATTAAGTACGTCAAGGGCACTAATAATAAAATATGAGTCCCTAATAAGGCTCTTGATAGATAAAGGTAATGACATGATGAAATGGACATTTACTGCTATACTAAATTGGTCAGACCATCTTTTACAATTATCCTACACATCAAACATATGAAACTACGTCACAACACCACAAAAATATCAGATACGATTGCTGCAGAACTTGAGCAACGTATTTTAGAAGGCTCATGGAAGGTTGGAAGCAAAATCCCACCAGAACGAACCTTATCAGCAGAGCTTGGCGTTTCACGTGCGTCTTTACGTGAAGCTGTACAAAAGCTAGTTTCAGCGAAGTTACTTAGCAATCAACAAGGTGGCGGTACCTTTGTCACAAACCAGCTTGCCGCTAGCTTTAGTGATCCTTGGGGAGGTATTCTTCAAAATCATCCTTCTGTACGGGATGATTTACTCGAGTTTCGTGAGCTCATAGAAGCAAAAGCAGCTGAGTGGGCAGCTCAACGAGCCACATCAGAAGATAAGATAAGGCTCCAACAATGCTTTGAAGCATTCGAACAAGCATATGATGATGGAACGGTTGAAGAATTAGCCGATACAGACCTTAATTTCCATCAAGCAATAGCAGAAGCATCACACAATGTCATTATTGGTCATATGACAGCTAACTTACTTCGTACACTTCATGACAATCTACGCCTCAATATTTCTGAGTTAATTATTTTCCCGGAAGCACGCCAATGCCTACTTGAGCAACATAAGGCTATCTTGACGGCTATTCTAAACGGGGATGTCCTTGCTGCTCGCCGCAATACAACGGCACATGTCGATTATGTACGTAAAACGCTGGAAGAAGCCGTTAAGCACAAACAAAGACAACTAAGTGCCGAGCGCCGTTTGAATATTAAAGAATAAGCTTTTTATCTTCTCTGTTTTAGATAAAAAATTCGGTCGTGATACAAATAAATACCACGACCGGAAAAGAGGATAAATATATCTGAAGAATCTACATTGTTAATACTGCATATAAATAACTTGTGTTTCTGTATATTCTAATAGGCCGTGCTTGCCATCTGCACCACCAATTCCAGAATTACGTCGTCCTGCATGAAAACCTTGCATCGCTTCAAAATGTTCTCGATTGATATACGTTTCTCCAAACTGTAACTCATTACATGCTTGCATGGCCTTGCTAAGATCACGAGTGAAAATGGATGATGTTAGACCAAATTCTGAATCATTTGAAAGCGAAATCGCTTCTTCCATACTATCAACAATTTGAATTGGCAATACAGGCCCAAATATTTCTTCACGCATGATTTCCATATCGTGACTGCAATTTGTAATGACCGTAGGCTGGTAATGAAAACCTTGTTCAAAATGCCCTAAGCCTCCACCAACCAATACATCCGCACCATCTTCTTTCGCTTTGATAACCATCGCTGCAATTCTATCCAAGCTTTGCTGATTCATCAGTGGTCCCATATCAAGATCCTTGTCTTTCATAGGGTCTCCGTAACGAATAGCAGCCATCCGTGAGGTGATTTTGTCTATAAACTCCGCAGACACCGATCGCTCGACATAAACACGTTCAACACAGTTACAAACTTGTCCAGAATTGATGATACGAGAATCACAAATAGCCTTCGCAGCTAAATCAAGATCTGCACTCGCGAGTACAATTGCAGGTGCCTTACCTCCTAGCTCCAGATTAACGCGGGTCAAATTCCTAGCGGCACTCATCATGATTTTTTTGCCCGTACTGACACTACCAGTAAATGACACCAAATCAATATTGGGATGATCTACCAGCTGTGCACCAACATCAGAACCACTGCCACCCACAAGATTAAAAACACCTGGCGGCAATCCAGCTTCATCCACTAATCGAGCAAATTCAAATGCATTGATAGGTGTCTCTTCACTCGGTTTAATTACAATGGTATTGCCCGTAATTAAAGCGGGTGCCATTTTTCTCGCGATTAAGAAAAAAGGGAAGTTCCACGGCAATATACCTGCCGTCACACCAATTGGACGACGCATTAAAAAGATGTTTTCGTTTACACGATCGCTTGGAATAATTTCCCCTTCAATACGTCTTGCCCACTCTGCCATATAATCAATATAATCTGCTGTGAAATCAACTTCTATTCTAGCCAAGTCCAGTATTTTCCCTTGTTCTTGTGTGATAATTACCGCTAATTTCTCTTTATTTTCACGTATTTTTTCTGCTACTTTTCGCAAATATACTGCTCGTTGTATAGCTGGCAGCTTAGCCCATCCGACCTGCGCTTTACGTGCCGCATCTACCGCTTCATCTACCACTTCACGCGTCGTTGATGGGGTGTGAGCAAGAAGTTCATGTGTTGCTGGGTTTAACACCTCCGTTACATTTGAAGAGTTGTGAACTACAAATTTTCCATCAATATAATTTTGGTATAATTTTGTCATTTTTTTTCCTTTATCCCTTAGTCCTAAATAAACAGCTATCAGGCAACTTTAGCCATACGCTTTGCCATATCTTCTGATATAAAACCCAAACCTATACCTGCGACCCAAGATAACAATACGTACAAAATGCTAATATTTATATTTCCGCCAGTGCCAAAAAAACTTGCCGCACCTAAAAATGCTGCAGGCGTAAAGGCTAAGATTGGAACCTCCCCCATTGCAACAAGTAGAAAACCCAAGATAGCAATAAACACAACCATTTCCATTAAGCCATTGCCCATCAATTGCACACAATACAACGTTAATGCAGTAAGCAATATGGCGACAATACCTGCTGCTAAAGATTTTTTAGCACCATCACTAGCACCACCAGCAGCAAAAAATGAAGCCCAAGCAACAAACCCAATCCAGGGACTTAAATTTAATTCAGGGTATCCCACGCTAATGTAAACCCATACGCCAACTAACAATCCAATATTTAAAGCAAGTGAATGTAGTAACTTCATTTCATTCTCCATAAGAATAATTTGGCAAGGAGGCCGTAATACACCTCCCTGCCATTGACTACTTACCAAGCGTATACGTATTTAAGATTGAGACTATTGTTCACAGCACGATTTTGGCCTTCAACACTTCCCGCATATCGTATGGCAATAGATTGATTATCAAAGGTATGAAACATAACGCCCAATGAGAGATCTAATATATAAGATTTATTCACTGTCGTAGTGCCTTTGGTGTATTCATAATCTACCCCTACAAACGGCTCTAGCAATTTTGAGACGCGGTAACCTAAGCGTTCATTTGTATGAAAAGTCGTGCCTGGATGGGTGCCATCATCCTTAGAACCTTGAAAAACAAAACCAGCATCGCCTGTCCAGCCCCATTTATCCGTTAACCTTACATCCCAGAGCGCACTAGAAAGATTTTTCCAATTGGTATCACTGACATCTCTGTCTCCAACCGGTATTTGAAGAAACGATTGAAAACCTAGTGTTGAATTTTCAGTCGGTTTATACCAAAGAGCAAAACCTGTTAACGGGTCACCGAAGCCACTCACATCTCCGCCATTAGCTTCAGAACTAACACCAATTTCAGGTACGATTACTTCATAAGCCAAGCCTAGATTTGGAATGCTTTCGGAGGTCCAAAACCTAACGTATTTAGATAAACCGACGGTGGTTGTGTTGCCTGAACCTGCTACACGATCACCATTATTATCATATGCTTTATCGTCGTCCTGTAAATAAGCATATTGTACAAATACTTGGAAAGGTTCGAATCCGGGTGCTGGCAAGTCATACTCATGCGGGCCCATTACATCAAATGTAGTGGCAGCCTGTGCTATCCCATTTAAGCCAAAAAGAAAAGTTAGTCCAAGTAAGCTGCTTAATGCATTAATTTTTAGTGTTGAATTATTTTGTGACATTGTATTCCCCTCTATTTTTATAATATGTATTCAACATCCTGATGAGAGGGGTAACCCCATCTCATCAGAGCTGTTAAATTAATGTTTTATTTTTCTAACTTAAACACCATCAAAGTACCGCCTTGAGGGACAATTGTTTTTTCATTCAATACTGCGTTAAAGGCTCCTTGCATACGTTCTGCATCAACCCCCCAACCAGACTGAACGGCAATATACTGAACACCATCGATCTCATAAGTTGAGGGAACGCCTGTCACCCCAGAAGATGCAGGGTATTCCCAAAGCAGTTTTCCTGTCGTAGCATCAAATGCATGGAATAGACGATCATTAGTTCCACCACCAAATACCAGGTTGCCACCTGTTGTCAGTAAAGGACCCCAGTTCATTTGTGGGTATTTATGTGTCCACACTTTTTCACCAGTATTTACATTCCACGCTTGCACCTCACCTACACTCTTTTCAGATTCAGGTGTCATACGTACATTGGTTAAGATATTCGGAAGGTCAACACCGATGAATAACTCTCCAGATTTATACTTAGCCGGTTTACCAGTTATTTCTGAACAAAGATTGTTATTGGCTGGAATATAGATTAAACCCGTATCTGGGTTGTACGCTTCAGGGACCCAATCTTTACCACCCCAGAGAGATGGGCAGAAACTAACGGTTTTCCCTGTACCAGGAACGTGATCTTGATCGTATTCTGGTCGACCCGATACTGGATCTATACTTTTGAATACGTTCTGAGTGACATATGGCCAAGCATCAATAAAGTTAATGGGCCCTTTTGTTCTTTCAAGCAACCATAAATAGCCATTACGTCCAGCATGCACTAGTGATTTATACTTCTTACCCTTACGTTCAATATCAATGAGCATTGGCGCTGACACTTCATCCCAATCCCAAGCGTCATTTTGGTGATATTGGTGATAGCCTTCAAGCGCTCCCGTATCAACATTCAAAGCAAGCACTGAGTTTGCGTAAAGATTGTCTCCGCTTCGTGTATCAGGCATCCAAGGACCGGCATTACCCACACCCCAATAAGCTAAATTAGTATCCTGATCATATGACCCTGTAATCCAAACAGATCCACCACCTGTCTTATAAGTATCTCCAGGCCATGTATCACCACCTGGCTGATCAGGTGAAGGGATGGTGTATGTTTTCCATGCTTCCTTACCAGTCTCAGCATCAAATGCCGCGACAAAACCTCGAATACCATATTCGCCACCAGAAACACCTACCATGATTTTTCCACTAGCAGCTAATGGAGCCAAAGTCATGTAATAACCTTTTTTCCAATCCTCTACTTGTGTGACCCAAAGCTCTTTGCCTGTTACTGCATCAAGCGCAACGAGATTCGCATCCGTAGTTGCTAAATAGACCTTGTCACCATAAAGTGCTAAACCACGATTAGTTGGATGCAACTGTTGAAGTGCTTCTGGTATTCTTTTCTTATAACGCCACAGTTCTTTACCGGTTTTAGCCTCAAATGCAATCACTTGGTTATTTGGCGTTGTAATATACATAAAGCCATTGTTAACCATGGGTGGCGACTGATGCCCTTCCGTCATACCGGTAGAATAAGACCAAGCTAGCGTTAGATTTTTAACATTTTCTGCGTTAACCTGATTTAACTTACTATATCCCCATCCGGCATAATTGCCTCGATAGGATAGCCAGTTTTTGGCCTCAGGATTATCAAGACGACTATCTGTTACCGGTGTATAGGCTGCAGGTATATCGGCTTGTTTTTCGGCTGAGGATATCAGCGGGACAAGCAGTAAAACCCCTAATAATGGTTTTAAATTCAATTTCATACATCTCTCCTTCGTTATAATTATTTTTTTCAGTGGGTAAATCATTCAATCAATTCGTAGCTCCCGGTCTAGATAAAAACTCCCCAGCAACGACCAAAGTCTGGTTATCCAATTTCATAGGTAGTATTGGTAGATTTCTTGGGGCTGGCCCTCCAATAACTTCCCCTCCATCTGTTGGTTGAAATTTCGAAAAATGGCAAAAACACACAATTTCATCGTTATCTGAATCATATGTAGTGATGTCGCAGCCTTTGTGCGTACAGACACCAGAATAGGCAAGCACGCCATCAGCACTAGCTTTTACAAATTTTTGATCTATTTTTTGTGTATCAACCCGCAGTAGTAATATTTTATTGAGTCGAGACCCATCTTTTAAAACACCCGTTTTGGCGTTAAATGGGTAGGCGATTATTGGCTGCCCTCCAATAGCAATATCACTAATCTTCAGTGCTACAGGCTTGCCTTCAGAATTGGCATCTACTAGGTAATCACCTTCACAAGGTCGCTCTTCATTGGCTGCAGGCTCTTCAGAAGCTTGTATACTCGGACTTAAGCCTGCAACTAGACCTAAAACCACACCCGTTGTTATCTTTAAGGCATTTCTCCTACTGAGATTACATTCCGATTTGCAGCTACATACTGTTTCGTTTGGTTGTTTTTTCAAGCTTACCTCCTTACAATTTCTTCTAGATAAATCTTTACGTAATTTTCAAAATAAATCTTTACGTAAATTTATGTAGTGCAACTCACGAGCCATGATTTGTATTATTGGTAGTAACATGTTCGTAACAATTCATAACATATTGTTTTTATATGTAATAAATCTGTAACATTGTGTGGGGGCTAGAAATTATGGGTACAACTTAATACCTTATTCTGTCTCACATACAGGTGTATGAGACACCTGTCTCATGAGAATGAGACGGTTTTACTTGTTGGCCTATTGCCCCATGGCACTCACCATTAAAATTTAAATAAAGACCACTTTTAATAGGTAAGTACATTCAAGACGGTCTAATACACTGAAGAAAAAAGTAGGCATCCTGTTTACGGATCCAAATCGTCCTATCGCGTTTTATTTGAATGTTTTTATTGTTAGTGTGGGAAATTTATTAACGAGGGCAGCCATTAGAACTACTTTTAATGGCGCGTTACGACTTTGGTAAAATTCTGTTTAACTGTTATTTGGTTTAAATGAAGTAGGCTAAACGTATCTAAAAATAGATGGCTGCCGGTCAGCTTGATTAAGATAAACCAAAGCTTTGTACTAAATATGTTGGATCATTTAGAGGATTTAACCACTGTTGAAGGCATTATAAATTTAGCTAAAGCCTTTTAATGCGGAGTCATTGCGGAGGGGGTTGAAACGATTGAACATGGCACCACACGGTTACAACTGAGCGGTGAATTAGCACAAGGTTATGACATTGCAAAGCTGATGCCTGCAGGTGATTTTTTTGCATGGTTAAATAATTAAAAGCCCGATGGTGCTTGGAATGTTTGTAAATTAACGGTGATTAATGCAACTCAATGCTCGTTAATTAATGTCGCTTAAATCTATGTCTAAATTCACTCATCAGACTCATTCTACAATTGAGAAAATTGCTCCGCATCGTGTTGAATCTGATTAATGATATCTTTGATGAATGCGACATTAAAACTATCATCAGAAAGATGATCCTCAATCTGCATCGCCTTTTGTGTAATTAACTGGCAACATATCGTTACCGAAGAACCTTTTATTTTGTGAGCTAAAGAAGCGACTAGACGCTTATCTCCTAAATCAACGGCTTCTTGTAGGCTTAGTAAAATATGGCTCAGTTGTCCTACGTATAAAACCATAAGTTGCTCGACCAATATACTGTCATTATCCACATGTTCTAATAATTGGTTTCTATCAAATAGTAACTTATTAAGCATCGTTTTCTCCGTTAAACGTATTTAAATAGCCATTTACTTTATTGATACCGCTACACTTTTTAATCAGCTGTAGTCCACTGTAACGTTTAACGCCACAACACATGTTCACAAAGTCAAAGATAATATTGCTCAGGCGTGGCGTCAGATAGTACTGCCTTTTATTCTGAGGGTAGCCATTTTTCTAGTTTTTCCACAAGAATTTGAGGATCAAGTGGTTTAGAAATGTAATCGCTCATTCCAACTGCGATACACTCTTCAGCTGAGCCCTCCATTGCATTTGCTGTTAATGCAATGATTGGAATAGCAGTACTGTTATCACCAGCAGTACCAGCACGAATAAGTTTTGTAGCCTCATAGCCGTCCATGACAGGCATCATACAGTCCATCAAAACTAGTGCGTAATGACCATTTTTGAGTTTATCGAGTGCTTCCTGACCATTTTCTGCAAGTTCAACCGTTAAGCCAAACTTACCCAATAGAGCTTTAGCCACTTGTTGATTGATAATGTCATCTTCAACAAGTAATACATACCCTTTCATGGGATGTTGACTATAGAGAGAGGATGCGCGTGACTTTTGACTATTAGCTATACGCTCCCCAGTGACTTGAAGGATCGCATTGTAAAGTTCAGATGGTGCTATAGGTTTAATTATTGAAGCATCAGCAAATTGCTGACGTTGTTGCTGCTGATTTCGTAGTGTTAGCGAATTAGCCATAATAATTCTGCAACCAGTCTTCTTAACTTGCTCAATTTTAGAAAAGTCATCATGTGTAACTAACTTAGCATCAAGTATTACAACCACAGTCTTTGACGAGGAATGGTTAATTAAGTGAACAAGTTCATCCAAACCTTCAGTTATTTGGGCTTGCATCCCCCAACTAGCCAATAGATCAGTCAGATATTCTAGATATTTAGGGTGACCAAAGCAGGCAATTACCTCATTATCAAATGGTTTAAAAATAGTCTTTTGAATTTCTTCTGCAAGCTCGCATACAACTGTAAAAGTAAACTGACTTCCCTTCCCAATGGTGGAGCGAACCTTAAGCTCTCCTCCCATTCGAGTGACTAATTCAGAACAAATAGCAAGCCCTAATCCTGTCCCTCCAGTATGCCTTGTTAGACTGTTATCAACTTGTTTAAATCGTTCAAATATTTCGGTAAGTTGTGACTCAGGAATACCGCTACCCGTATCCGTGACACTAAAGGTTAGCTGTACTTTATTATCTAGTTTCACTTTATCAACGGTCAGTTCAACAAACCCTTCTTCAGTGAATTTAATCGCATTGCTAACAAGATTTGCAAATACTTGTCGTAGTCTGACACCATCAGTCTTAACAATACAGTTCTGGATAGGATTCCCCGGACAAAGCAGTTCTAAGTTTCTGGCATTAGCCTCCGCTTCATACAACCTGCCAACATCAACGATGATCTGCTCAATATCCACATTAGTTTCTTTGAACGACAACTGACCAGACTCTATTTTAGAGATATCAAGAATATCATTAATAATACGTAGGAGTTTCTCAGCGCTTTTGCGAGACTGTGTCAGAAAGTGAGTCTGTTGTACGTCGAGTTTTGTATCGTATAATAAGTTCAACATACCCAATACGCCGTTCATAGGTGTACGAATTTCGTGACTCATATTCGCGAGAAAGGTCGCTTGCGCTTGCTGTGATGCATGGGCTTTAATAGCAAAGGCATTAGCTAACATTAAGGCTTTGCGAGTGGACAACGTTGACCATATACCTACAAAAGTAAGAATGATTATTGGAATAGCAACCAGCAATAATTTTTTACTCACCTCAGACAAATCAATCAATTGGGCAGTAGTGGCTTCAAGCGTCTTCGCCATTGTCAGATCAGTATAATTATTCAATGATTCCAGTGCTTTCATCGCAACCCTATCACCGACTTTTACAAGTTGGTCCAATTGTTTGACGGGCATTCCCTCACTAACAGCTAAAACAGCAACATCAATTTTAGTAAAATATTCGTTGAATGTAATAAAGATGTTATCTAAATCTTTTTGCAATTCTGGAGCATCTTTTAGCAGTACTTTGAGTTTACTATACTGCTCTTCGAGAATGACTCTATGCATACGAACACGATCAAGATAAACCGCGTCACCTCGAAGCACATAATTCTTAAAATCGTGAATAAACCCACTATAACCAGCATGGTAGACAATCAAGTAGAGCGCATTTCTTATAGGTTCATGATGCGTTTGAATGTCATGCCACTCCTGCTGGAGTGTATGCTCTTTGTCAAGAACAGATAGCGTAGAAAAAGCTAAGATACCAAGGGTTATAAAACTGCTTACGAGCAAAATAATCAGTTTAAATCTCAAATCAGACGTCGCTTGTTGATCTGATAATAGCGCTTCTTTATCTAGCATATGAACACACCTAAAACAGAGTTAAAGTATTACTGCAAAGATTAATCAACAAATTCTTCCTCATTAATTAAGGCTAGGCAGGTATCGAGTGTCATCGGCCGATAAAAGTAATAGCCTTGAATCTCGTCACAAGCAATACGCGATAAGTATTGAACTTGTTCATAAGTTTCAACACCTTCAGCTACAATAGTTAAGCCCATCGCCCGCGCTAGAGCACAAATAGAATCGACTAAAGGATAGTGACCATCAGCGTCGACAATATCATCTACAAAAGATTTATCGATTTTGAGCTCTGCCATCGGCAAACAATGAATATAACGAAGGTTTGACTGCCCAGTTCCAAAATCATCAATAGAAATTGAAAAATCAGCTCGCGTTAACATTTCGAGTTTTTCAGCGATAAGACTGATGTCATCGGCAACCATCGATTCGGTAAGTTCAAATCGAATCAAATTATTCTCAATATTATAGGTGTCACAAATTTCAACTACTTTTATGACAAAATTACTATCTGATAGCTGTCGAAGACTGAGGTTAACACTAACCTGCTTTCTATTGTTAATAGGAATTTGACTAAGAAATAAGCACGCTTGGTTAATTACAAAATAGCCGATATCGATAATAGCTCCCGTATTTTCGGCGAGCTCAATAAATTCCAGCAAACTGATATTTGGATACTCTCCAGCGTTACACCGCAATAATATCTCGAAAGAAGATATCTTCCCCTCTAGATTAACTTTAGGCTGTATGACTACAGATAGATCAAAGTAATTAGGGTCAGATAACAACATCTGGGATATATTAGCTAAGTCGATTCTATGACTGTAGTGCGTATCATCCGCAACAATAAAACAACCACGCTCTGTGCTTTTTTTTGCTGCCATCAATGACATTTCAAGTAGTTGTAGCAGGGGTTTATGCTTGATTTCATCCATTGTACTGATCAGCGATGTTGCTGTAATTGATAATTTAATCTTTAGATTCAGATCTATCAATCTGATCATGTCTTTTAGTCCCTGCTCAATCGACTCACTTTTTTGATAGGCGTGATGACCATCTTCCATAAAGGCACATAAGAGGAAACGGTCGCCCATTAAGCGATAGGCTCTCAAACGATTAATGATGCATAGACTGCCAATGTCACTAGCGAATTTGACCAACAAATCATCACACCATTTGTGACCATAGAGTATGTTTAATTTGTGAAAATCATCTAAATCAATCATCAACGCAAAAATGACGCCTTGCGTCTGCTCAGTAGAGGTTAACTTATCAAAATCGAGATAAAATGCAGTCAGCGTATTCAACCCCGTCAGCGAATCAAACATTGCACTTTTAACCAGTTTTGCTTGAATAGCACGTTTCTCTGTTAGATCTCTAATCACCGACAGAAAATGTTTACCTTCTCTGTCACTATATTCTAATGAGTTAATTTCAATACAGAGATTATGACCAAGCTTAGTCGTGGCATTAAATTCTTGTGGTATGCCAACAAGTTGCTCATGCTCTGCTAGATTACAGTTTTGTGGGTATTTAACACTATCAGTAAACGGAATAAGTATATTGACTTTGTAACCGATGAGTTCTTCTCGTTGATAGCCGAATAGATTCAGACAATATTGATTAACCAGCTCAATGACACCTGTATTATCGCTAACAATAACAGCCTCCGAAAGCATGCCAAGTACGTTTGCAAACTTGCTTTCAAAATCGTTTTCTCTAGCGTTAATTGCTGGTATCACCAATCTTTCTTGCCGCTCTAACAAGGCATTAATTCGACTTTCTAGGAGCTTATAATCGAAGGGTTTGGACAAAAAGTCATCGGCTCCACTACGAATTACACGAAGATGGCTTTCTCTATCTGAGCTTGCTGTAATTACAATAATCGGAATATGGAAATATTTTTCATCAGACTTCAAAGAACTGATGACGTCAAAACCATCAAAATCAGGAAGGCCTAAATCGAGTAAAATAATATCTGGATTGATATCATAAGTCATGGCCAGTGCGGCTTGACCTGTCGTTGCAATATAAGTGTCGCCAATCTGACTAGTCAGCTTTTTCATAGCGGCGATAGCTACGGCCTCATCATCAACAATCAGTATTTTTTTTGTCATACCCCATAATCCCTTAAGCTCAATTCCATTATCCGACTGCGGTATAACAGCCTAAACACTGAAATGGGTTAAACTATTTTACTTATTGAAACGCTTTTTGCAGCTTATATTTCCTAAATTAAAGCGGCCTATAATTATCATAATAGTCAGATCATTAACAACTGATTGAGCATCATTAATCAAGATCGTATTGTTACTAGAAAATTAAGAATTAACTATATAACAGTTATTATATTAAGAGTATGAAAACTTAAGATAATTCAGATAAATCTGTACCTCATATTGCAAAATTCTTTTATATATAATGAATGCCAGCATTCAAAATACGAGACACATACATGAGATAATATTCATAATACGTGAAGGTGATACGCTAGCGCATTTTGGTGGTGATGAGCTTGTGGTTGTATTGGCAGATTTAGCTAACGTTGAAAATTATGAACCTATATTAGTCCAGCGACTAAAGGCTGCAGCTAATCCTGTTACTGTTGGCAATGCCATAATGCAAGTGTCAGCGAGTATGGCGGTTGCCATCTACCCACCAGATAATGTTAATGAAGACCAGCTCATGTGTCACGCAAACGCAAACGCAGACCAAGCCATGTCTGTGGCTAAGCAATCAGTTCCGGCATCAACACTTGAAGCGATAAAAGTCTTCGAGTCTAAAACGTCATTCCAATCCAAGCTCCAAGTACAATAGCATCGTCGATATCCCCACTCGTTCCGCCACCAGGCTCTACAATATACTGAATCGCTGGCTGAATGTAGAACGATGGAATAATTTGGATACGATGTCCGAGTTCGAAGACCATTTCTGCATCCACATTCCCCATGGTAACGAATTTGCCGTACTCATCACTGACCTTACCGTATGTAGCAAAGAATACAGTGTGATCGTTTTCACGGCCGGGAATCAAGCCTTTCCAGTTTGCACCGGCGCTGAGCTGTAGCGGAATCTTGGCAGCTTCATCCTGAGAGTTATATGCACCGAATGCGAAGAGCTTCAAGCCTTCTATCACTTCAAATTCACCATGCCCATAGAAGGTCTGCATGCTCGAGGTTTCACTGCCATCGAATTCCGTATAATCATAAACGGAATTGGCAACACCAACATAGAAGCGAGCCGGACGGTCAAAAACATCTGGCGTCCAGTCATATTGCGCCATGAAGGTAACACCGTCATCGCTGTCGATACCCCAGTCGGTTCCCCTGAGGTGAGTGCCAAAGGGATTATCGTTAATCTGGTAGGCGCCTATTTGAAACTGATGCTCATCACTCAGCTTATACTTCGCACGTCCCCCCCAGAGAGCCAAGGGAAAGGAAAAAATTTGAGAATTTTCGAGCATCATGGAACGGATGGGACCGTTGATGGAGGTGCTCAGAGAATAACGATACAGATCGCTATTCGCGAAATCCTCATCCATAGATGTCCGGCCGAATTTAACGGCTAAGTCTTTGCCAAACATTTTTTCGACCCAAACCTCATACAGCCAAGTCACCTGTCCATCGGCGCCGCCGTTGATGGTCATCGGATCATAGATACCGCCGACATTCCCGGAAATACCGTTGCCATGGCGATTGACCGTGGAAATCTTCCCGGTGGTGGTATCCCAGCCAAACATTTTCTCAAAATCCAGATTCACGCCGGCATAGACTTGCCCGGTATATTGATCGTCGGTTTTGATCCCGCCACTGACGTTCGCAGCTGCGATGGAATCGTAGTAGAGGAATGGCTTGATGCCTTTGTCCTCAAGGCTGGTGCGCTGGCCGCCCCAGTCACCCGAAAGCTGCTCGCGTTCATTCCAAGCTTCGTCCGCAGCAAATGCGATGCTCGATAAGCCAATTAATATAGTTGTCGTCAGAATTTTCATACTTTTTCTACTGGATTAGATTTTAGCAGAGCTTGCATCTGACCAGCGATGTCAGGGTTTTCGTAGAGCATACCTACCATCTTGCTGTATTCATCCGTGAAGGCCTCGCTCTGGATGAGGTCCCCAAAGACCGGCTTCAAATTGAGGAATGAAAGTGTATTCTTTGATGTTCCGGCAGCCGCCTGGTGCAGAGCCTCTTTCATCTCATCGACGATTTCCAGCTTCTCACCGTCTTTGCTCACTCCTTTATCGGAATAGTAGCACCACGCAGCAATCACCAGCGTTGCATATTTAATACTTCCACCTTGCTTTAGATTTTCAGTAATTGTGGGAATAAGAAATACCGGAAGTTTGCTCGAGCTCTCCAAACAAATGCGTGAGAGATCGTCCTTTATGTTCGGATTCGAGAAGCGTTCGAGAAGCGTATCCTTGTAATCATCAAGATCGACTCCTTCGACGGCATCTAGGACAGGGGTTGCTTCTGAGTCCATAAATTCCCGCAGATACTTCGCGAACAATTCGTTCGATGCGCATTCGTCAATTGATTTAAAGCCATGGATAGAACCCAAAAACCCCAGTACGGAGTGCCCCGCATTGAGCAATCTAAGCTTCATTTTTTCATAAGGCGTTACGTCGGATACAAACTGGGCACCAACGGCTTCCCACTCAGGTCTACCGTTAGAGAACTTGTCTTCGATAACCCACTGGCTAAATGGTTCGCAAGTGACGGGCCAACCATCGCGCAGGCTCTTTTGGCTCTCCAGATAGTCCATATCCGCCGCCGTGGTTACCGGGGTGATTCGATCAACCATACCATTCGGAAAGCAGACCTCGCGTTCGATCCACTTAGCAAGTTCTGGGTCTTGTTCGCGCGCAAAGCCTAACAGCATTTTTCGGGTCAGATTGCCGTTGTGCTGAATATTGTCGCAAGACTGGACGGTGAACGCCGGAATTCCTGCATCCCGTCGCTTTCTCAATGCGCTGGTCAAAAAACCGAATACCAGCTTTGGCTGAAGCGGATTCTCCAGATCGTGCTTCGCACCACTGGTGCTGAAATCGAACTCTCCGGTGATGGGATCTACATTGTAGCCGCCCTCAGTGATCGTCAGCGACACAATCTTGGTATCCGGACTCGCCATCCGGTCGATCACGGATGCCGGGTCGTCACACCCCATAAGAAAGTCCACGAGAGAACCGATTACTCGGTTCTCGATTTTTCCATCGGGGTGTCTGACGATGAGTGTGTAAAGGTAATCCTGACTCTTTAGAATATCTCTTAGTTTTCTATCCGCCTCCCTTAAGCCGACCCCGCAGATTCCCCAGTCTGCACTCGTTCCTAAACTTAATAATTCGTCAGTGTAAAAAGCTTCATGCGAACGATGAAAACCGCCTACGCCAACGTGAACAATTCCACTTTTCACCTTACTGCGGTCGTATGCGGGATATGCAACGTCATTAGGTAACTGACTGAGATTGAGCTGATTAAGGCTGATCACTTCTTTCATTCTGAATACTCCATTTGCCCAAGGCTAGAAGATGCAACCAAAACCAAGGCTAGGCACCTTTACATCGTCAATATTTATAGTTTCTCATTCACTCTCTGCACCACGAGATCGACAATCGTGTTGACGCGCTATTAACAACGGCACTATATTAATGCAACGGCACTATAATAATGCAACAGGTCCAAATCAACCACTGTATAATCTTTATTATCCAGATTTTTAGGATTATGCGTTAACACATTAAATTGGTTTACCCATAAATCTACAGGGTAGCAAAAGCCCCAAAAGGGCTACAGGAGTACAAATGACTAGCACGTTACGCACTTTGGTGGCTGTATGGGCAATGTCTTTGCAGGCTGGCTTGGCTACCGCAGAAACACTTACCATCGCCACTGTAAACAATGGCGATATGATCCGAATGCAGGAACTAGCGGCCGAGTTTACCGCTGAAAATCCCGACATCCAACTGGAATGGGTCACGCTGGAAGAGAACGTTCTGCGTCAGCGCGTCACTACCGATATTGCAACCAACAGTGGTCGCTTTGATATCGTTACAATCGGAAGCTACGAAACACCTATCTGGGCGATGCGAGGCTGGCTTTTGCCTTTAAGCGATATGCCTAATGGATACGATGTTGGTGATCTGATTCCATCGATAAGAGAAAGCCTGTCATTCGATGGGGTCCTTTATGCGGCGCCGTTTTATGGTGAGTCGTCGTTCACCATGTATCGAACGGACTTGTTTGAGGCTGCCGGCTTAGAGATGCCAAATGCGCCAACTTGGGACTTTATCCGAACGGCGGCCGCCGCGATCGATGAGAAAAATCCCGATGTCTACGGCATCTGTCTGCGTGGCAAACCAGGATGGGGTGAAAATATCGCCCTGATCACATCCATGGCGAACTCCTATGGCGCACGCTGGTTCGATGAAGACTGGCGTCCCCAATTCAACAGTGAAGCATGGTCCAACACAATCAATGACTACGTCACACTCTTGACAAATTTTGGTCAGCCGGACGCTGCCTCGACTGGCTATGCTGAAACGCTAGCGCTATTCCAAGCGGGTAAATGCGCGATCTGGATCGACGCTACGGTTGCGGCATCATCTGTTTCTGATCCTCGGATATCAAGTGTCGCCGATCATGTCGGATTTGCGATGGCGCCTGATCACGGCCTTGGTAAGCGAAGCAATTGGCTTTGGTCTTGGGCGCTTGGAGTCTCCGTGGCGTCAGAACACCAAAATGCCGCTAAGGCATTTGTGGCATGGGCAACATCCAAAAAGTACGCCGATCTAGTGGCACAGCGCGATGGTTGGGCCAACGTCCCGCCTGGTACGCGAGAATCGCTGTATAGAAATCCCGAATACCTGCAAGCCGCGCCTTTTGCCGAAATGGTACTAGCGTCAATCGAGACTGCAAATCCTGACAATCCCACGGTCGATAAGGTGCCTTATACAGGTATACAATACGTCGCGATTCCGGAGTTTCCGGGTATGGCGACGGCCGTTGGCGTGCGGTTTGCCAAGGCTCTGGCAGGTGAAATTTCCACCGAAGAGGCCCTTAAAAATGCGCAATGGGTGACGGAAAAGGTTATTGAGCGAGCACAGTTCATTCAGGACAATTAGTTCGTAAGGGCTGGTAAACGAGGATTCAATATGACCAATATCGCAAAGAAAAATGATCAATCTATCGTGGCGATGGACGACGAGCAACTGTCGATTCCTCAGCATCGACTGCACGGACCAGGCCACTTCCTGGGTCTTTATGCGGCTGAGCACGTAGCAGCAACCGAGTTCGTCATTGGTGCGGCTTTCGTCGCGCTCGGTGCTTCGATCAATGACATTCTGATTGGTCTGCTTATCGGTAATACGCTTGCCATTTTGAGCTTCTGGCTCATCACGGCGCCAATCGCGATAAAAACCCGGTTAAGTCTTTACACCTATCTTGATCGGAACATGGGTGACAAGTTCTCGCGATTTTACAATAGTGCTAACGTGCTTATCTTTGTCGCCATCTCGGCGGCGATGATTACCGTATCGGCAACGGCGGTTAGGGTACTTTTCGATATTCCACCACAAGTCTATCCGTATCCATCCAACGTAGCCTTTGCGGTCATTGCCGCCTCGGCAAGCGTGATCGCTGTGGCTGTCGCCTACTATGGTTTCAATGTTCTGAGTGAGTTCGCCAGCATTTGTGCTCCTTGGCTAATGGTGATGTTCACGGCCGGTGGAATGGTGCTGATCCCATCACTGAACGAGGCACTGACAGGTTATACCACTCTTTCAAGCTTCTCCGATTTTGTTAATTTGGCAGGTACGACGGTGTTTACAGGTATCAATACCGCGGGAGAACCTGGAATTGGATTATGGGAAGTTATTGGCTTTGCATGGGCTGCGAATACCTTTGCGCATTTTGGCCTCGTCGATATGGCGCTGTTACGTTACGCTAAAAAGTCGATTTATGGCCTTTGCACCGCCACTGGCATGATGTTCGGTCATTATATTGCCTGGATTTCTGCAGCCCTCATGGGAGCAGCGACTGCGTCAATCATGAAGATAAGCATTGCAGTTATTTCACCCGGTGACGTTGCCTACTACGCACTTGGGGCCACCGGCTTCGTTATCGTTATTGTCGCGGGCTGGACGACAGCAAACTCTAACTTGTATCGCGCGGGTTTGGCTGCCCAGGCTGTATTTCCCAGAACGGCGCGGCAGAAGGTGACGCTGATCGTCGGCGCCGTGGTGGTCGTGGCAAGCTGTTTCCCATACGTCTACCGCAATATCCTGCCGCTACTTACATATGCTGGATTGATCCTAGTTCCGATTGGCGGCATTGTGTTCGCTGAACAGCATCTCTTTCCTCGCATGGGCATGAAAACTAACTGGTATCGTCTGTCGGGCGTCAAGGACAATGTCCCCGCGTTGGCAACTTGGGCGATCTCACTGGTCTTCGGTTTCGGTTTAAACTTCCTCAATATCATTTCTTTTTTCTATCTGTTCCTGCCAACCTGGGTCGTGTCTATCGTTGTTTATACGGTCCTTTCGAAGCGGGCAGGTGCTGACAAGAGCTATCCAGAAGCCGAAAAGCGCGAACAGGAGTTTGACAGCAAAGTCGCGGCCTATCATGCGGACCTCGCGGCAAAAGAAAACCTCGTGCAGCTTAAGGACAGATCGCTGCTGACTAAAGTCATTCGGGCGATCTGGATTATCGTCGGCCTCTTGATACCAGCCGTACTTGCATGGCGCGTATTATTCAACAGCCCTGATCTTTATGCTTATTTCGTGAACCGGGAGCTATTTTACGATCTGACGATCTGGTGCACTCTTATCTATTTCGTGTTTGCTTGGTGGGATCTACAGCGATCCAAATCTGTCCGCCTGTCCAGCGAGCGCACTTAGCGCCAACCTGTTGCTTGATGTTATCAATAACGAGTCATAAGCTTGTGCTGTGTCGACAGTAGCCGAAACAAGGCCGCAACGCTTATGTACCTCACGTGTCGGTGTCCAACACAGCCATTACGTGCCTAGTCTATTGGGTATGGAACTAGGGTTTCTTTCTGGTCTCCACAGACCTTTTTGGACAAATCATCCAGAATAACTAGACTGAGAGTAAGGTCAAAGTGGCCCTGCTCTGTCTATTTATAATGACCTGCCAACGACTTTGGCTTTTATTGAACAAAATGACGACCACGCGCAATATCATTTTTATGATGAAAATGCAGCGAGCCGAATGCTGAGAAAGGCTCTCCATTATTCTATTTCAGAGGCCGCATCTACGATGTACTTAAAAGGCATTAGCCTTACTGTTGAACTATGCTGCGACTTTATATTGGCCCTTGCTTAAGGCGTCACATCACACGACAAGGTGATTAGCTATATATTCTAAGATTCAGTGGCGTGGCTTATTTTAGGGATCTTTCTCAATAACGTAAGCACTGTAATCATCAAACTGGGTAGAAAGAATAAGGTGACGAGCGTGGAGAACAAGAGCCCGCTTAATACGACAATACCCACGCCACGATAAAGCTCCGTACCTGCACCCGGTATAAATACCAACGGTGCTAAGCCAAAAATAGTCGTGGCAGTCGACATTAAAATAGGGCGAAGTCGAGTGGCCACAGCCTCGTTTACGGCATCTCTAATCGTGTTAGCGTCATTCGCTAAATTCCTACGAGCTTGTTCTACTATCAGTATAGGATTGTTGACCACGGTGCCGAGCAAAATGATAAAGCCAAGCATGGTTATCATGTCAAAGGGTTGAACGATAGGATTGAAACCTATACTGGCGATTAATGCTGCTGAGGCATTAACCCCGACTAGACCTAATATCCCACCAGCGATACCTAATGGGATAGTCGCTAGAATTAAGAATGGATAGAACCAGTGCTTGAAAATGGCGACTAATAATAGGTAGATGAGAATCAGGGCAATCAGGAAATTGCTTGATAATGAATCACGAGTTGCATCAAGTTGGTCGGCCGCACCAGAAATACTAATCGATACGCCTTTGCCAATTTCACCATCGGCTCGCATAGCCGGAATCATCTCGTCACGAACCATTTGAACAGCGGTTTCCAGTGCGATACCCCGTGGAGGAATAATAGATAACGTGACTGTTCGGCGGCCGTCAATGCGCCTTAATTCATCACTATCGACCGTTTCAATAATATCGGCTAAAGCATTGAGCGGTAACACTGTACCAGTTGGCGTGGCGACTGGTTGTGTAGCGAGTTGCGATAAGGTTTGGTTTTGCCCTGCATTACTAAATAGGAAGATATCAACTTTATCATCATCTAAAAAGAACTCATCAACATAAGCACCGTCACTCAATGCCGCAACAGTGTAGCCAAATTCATCGGCATCGATACCTAGTTCAGCTAAACGTTCCCATCGAGGGTGAACTTCAATTAAAGGCTGATCAAGCGATAATGTATTGGGATCCGAGGTAATTTGAGCTTCGGCGAACAGTTGCTGAGCTTTGAGTAAGGCATGTTGTGTTGTCTGATATAACTCAGCTTGATTAGCGCCTGCTATATCAAGATTAACAGCGCGTGAACCACCATCGTTGCTAGAAATAATAGAGCCACGCGATGAGAATGCACGCATACCAGGATAGCTTCTAAATAGGTGAGTAAAAGATTGCATCATTGGCTCTATATCTTGTGGGCGAGTTGGCTCTGCCATCACCCAAACATAGCCCGGTCCGATGCGTTGGAAATAGTATTTTAATGAAGGTATTTGAATGTTGCCTTGATCAAACTCGATGGGATCGGCATGTAAGGCTTTGACTAATTTATCTGTTATTTCATCGCCTATTTTTTTCATTTCATCAAAATTATAGCCCGGCGGTGCAATCATTCTACTAAATGCTTTTGGCTCTTCACCCTCGGGTAGATATTCAGCTGCTGGCAAATAGTGCCATGCAATACCCACCGTTAATATAGGAATTAATGCGAGTGACACTAATCGGGTCGTTAACGTAGCGTTTAAAGTATGAATGCTATTCATTAAAAATACAGTGTATTTCGAGGGTTTTGTATTTTGTTGTGTGTTTAAGCCAAAATGAGCTGATGCCGCAGGCACAACGGCAACGGCAAATAACATCGATGCAAGAATAGCGGTAGACACCGCAATGGCAATATCTGAATATAATTGACCGGCTTCTTCAGTCACAAATAACACTGGCGCAAACACTAAGACGGTGGTTAAGCTCGATGCTAGCACCGCTGTCCAGACATCATTTATTCCAGCTATCGCCGCTTCAAATCGTTGTAATCCTCGTCTACGAGCTTGTTCAATACTTTCTAATACGACAATCGTATTGTCGACGGTCATACCAATAGCAAAAGCAATTCCTGCCATTGATATCACGTTAATCGTACGATCAAAGGCCAATAGACCAATAAAGGCTGCAATGGTACAGATTGGCATACCAATTAAGCCAATTAAAGTGGCACGACCGGAGCGTAAAAATAAAAATAAGATGAGTGTGGCTAATAGACCACCGAGTATGAGATTACGCGTGACATTATCAATAGAAGCCTCTACATAACGCACATCATCACCAATCAAGTTAATCGTAAGGCCATTGGGCTCTAGTTCATTACGTCGAATTTCATCGACTACCTGAGTCATGGCTTTTTTAATGTTAATCACATTCGAACCTGACTCACGTCTCACCGCCAAGCTTAGAGCGGGTTCATTGTTGACGACTGAAACACCCCATATTTCGTAGTGATCCAGCTTTACTTCAGCTACATCTTCTAAGCGAATGTCAGTACCATTTTGATGAATGAGAATAAGTCGTTTTAAGCCGTCCAGATCTTTAAACCTGCCTGTAGTTCTGATCAAATAGCGTCGCTTTCCTTCGTTTAAATCACCGGCAGAAGTATCATGGTTACGTGCACGAATGGCATTTCTCACATCAGTTAGAGATAAACCGCGATAGGCCAATTTTTCAGGGTCAATATGGATTTGAATTTGACGTTCAGCACCACCGCGTAAATCAACATTTGAAACACCGGGTACACGCTCCATCAATGGACGCACTTCATCATCGATGAAATCTGTCACCATTTGCATATCAATATTAAATGGGTTGCCTGAAAGAGGCGTGACCGCATAGTACATAAATGCATTTTCGGAAAAAGAGCTACTGATTATTCGTGGTTGATTTACATTTTCGGGGTAGTTCGAGACTTGACTTAATGCATTGGTCACTTCAATTAAGGTTTCATTGATATCAATGCCGGAAGTAAACTCTAGCTCAACTCTGGCTTGAGAAGTTTCTGCCACAGACTTCATTCTTGCTAAATTCGGCACACTACTCAAATAACGCTCTTGTTCGAGCAAAATTTCTTTTTCAATATCCTGAGGTGTAGCACCCGGCCAACCCGTTATGACACTGATGGTTCGTACATCAAGATCTGGAATCATTTGTACGGGGATACGAGAGGCAGCAGCAATCCCCAAGACAATAATAATGAGGACAATAACGGTTAATAATTTCCCGTGGTAGATTGGACGTGTAATCATAACCGACTAATCTCTTGTTTGATTGATTGAGACGAGCTGCTCATGATGAAGTACTTCATTACCACGAATGACAACCCAATCATCGACACTCAAACCATGCGTAATATTAACGCCATCGGCCGTTGTGCGGCCCAGTTCCACTTTACGGCGTAAAGCCTTGTCATCTTCAATAATAAAAACGCTACGACTACCATCAGGGTTAATGAGCAAGGCATCTCTCGGAATGAGAAGCGGAACATCATTCATCAGCTGTATATTAAACTCTGCTGTCGCTGAAGTGCCAGGAAGAAGAGATAATGATTTATTATCAAGCGTTACTCTGACTAAAAAAGCCCTTGCTAGGCTATTACTGACGGGTACCACCGATTGAATTTTCCCTTTTAGACGTTGTTTAGGGTAGGCATCAGAGATCACGGTGACAGTTGCACCTCTATTAATGTCAGAAAAATGCTCTTGCGGAACATGAATATCTAATCTAACTTCATCAAGGTTAACCAGTTCAAGAACAGGATCACCACGACTAACCCACTCGCCCATTTCTGTCATTTTATTACTGATTACGCCAGAAAATGGTGCAATGAGCTCATGTCGACGTAATGTTTCTTCTATTATGGATTGAGATGCACTAACCGATAAGATTTCTGCTTTTTTTAACTCTAAATTTGCCTTACGTATAGCCAACTCATTTTGAGGAAGGGTTTTGCGAGTCACTAAACCTTCAGCCTCTTTAACCATCCTATCGGCCTCATTGCGATCAGCAATGACTTTTACCATATTAGCTTTGACTTGTTTAAGCTCATATTCACTCATTGTCGGATCAAGATTAAGTAGTACATCGCCTTTTTTGACGTGACTACCCGCATCAACATTAACCTCCGCAATGAGTCCATCAACTCTAGGCGATAGCATACTGTGTTTTTCAGCCGTTAATGATCCTGACAATCTCAGTATCTGACTATTAGAAGCTATAACGGGTTTGATGACATCTACGACCATATTTTCTTGAGCGTGGCTAATAGAAGATAATACTGATAAGGCAACTAAACTAAAAGCATACAAAAGTCGTGGCAGGTAATAGCGACTGAACATAACTATGGTTCTATCCTTGTCATGAAGGTGTTTCAAAATAAGTGTATTTGTTTAACCTTAAACTAAATACAAATGAGAATCATCATCATACTAAATTAATCTGCCAATGAGTGTTTTTTTTATAGATTGGATTCTCAGAAAACGCTCATGGTTATTTGTAAGATTAGGAGTTTACAGCATAATCACTTGTTAAATTTCTCTTGAAAAATAAGCAACTTGTTGTTCTTGCCGACCTTAATTAATGAGTATTTTTAATGAAATACCTCATAATTTGTGAGCAGAGCTGTAATGCGTTACTGTAATATAAAACGATAACGCTATCCTTTCACGTGTAGGTAAGCTGAATGCACGTGAAAGACAGATAACACCTGATGTACGACTACAATTGATAACCAAAGCTGAACATCTTCAGCCAAATTAGATGTATCTCGAAAGCACTTGGCCATAGCAATATAAAACAGTTAAGACGCTTGGGTATTATTCGTTCATGTAGAGATAATGTTGTATGTCCAGTTAATTCACTAAAAGCCTAAAAGAAGACCCAATGCTATAGCAAAAGAAAGTCACACAAAATGCAGCTTTCTAGCGGACAAATATAAGATGGTTTTACAGAGGCGCAAGACCGAATAGGCTTCGATCAAGATTCTGGGATTTACAATAATGATGAAGCACCACCAACGCTCTATTGAGTTAATTAGTCTGGGAGACTATTTTCATCAATAACAAGGTTGGAGCTTTAAAAAAATGACATTTTTTAAGACATACCAGTCACCAATCATTTTCTTGATGAGCATGATTGGTCTACTGTAAGTTTTACTCAAATAAAAATCCCATAAAGGGAATTTAAAAGTGGGATCATTTGGGGAAAGCTTAGAGAATTGTCTTTTGCTGATCATTTTAAACAAAAGACAATCTCACTGTAAGCCTTGATACATAAGGCTTTAATGTTGGTGCCGACGGGCGGACTCGAACCGCCATGGACTACGTCCACCACCCCCTCAAGATGGCGTGTCTACCAATTTCACCACGTCGGCGTGTTTAAGTGAAACTCTTATGGCAAATCAGGTAGATCTGCGGGAGCTTCTTTAACTGTTTCTGTAATAGCTGTTTTTGTAATACTATCAACACCATCCGTTTTACCGGAAAAATAAGCGAGTGTTAGACTAGTTATAAAGAAAACAGTTGCAAGCAGAGCACTGCTTCTTGATAAAAATGATGTAGAACCTTGACTACCAAATACGCTTGATGAAGCGCCACCGCCTCCACCTAGAGCCGCCGCACCAGCATCAGCCCCCTTGCCGTGTTGAATAAGGATCAACCCGACTAATAAGAGTGAAACGACAATATGTACAACAAGAATTATTGAATCCATTTTTTTAAAAACCTAAGTGCTAACTACATGCTGCCTGACAAATTTTAACGAACTCGTCTGCATCTAACGACGCACCACCAACAAGTCCGCCATCAATATCGGGCATTGAAAATAACGGTGCGGCATTATCTCCTTTAACGCTGCCTCCGTAAAGTATTTGTAATGACTCGGCCGTAGCCGGATCATGTTTTGCAACACGTTCACGCATGAAAGAATGGACATCTTGCGCCCATTCAGGTGTCGCAGATTTACCTGTGCCAATTGCCCATACCGGCTCATAAGCCAGCACTGTCTGCGCCAAAGCTTTAACGCCATTTTGATTTATCAAAATATCCAATGTTCGTGCAACGACTTCTTCTGTTTGTCCGTTTGCATGTTCTTCTGGCATTTCACCTATACAAATAATCGGTGTTACGCCTTCAGTAAGTGCCATTTCGTATTTGTCGGCAATTATATGATCGAGGACAAGTTGATCTAAATCTAACTCCGCATACAAACAACGTCGCTCTGAATGACCGATTAAAACATATTTACAACCAAAGTCTTTCAACATAGCTGCAGATATTTCACCGGTATACGCTCCTTGTCTAAATTGCGACAAGTTTTGTGTGCCCCAGAGCAATCCTGAGCCTTCTAGTGCCATTTGTACTTGCTGTAAATATACGGCAGGAGGGAAGACAGCGACATCAACTGAAGTAAACTTCTTTTTCTCGGCTAAAATCCCATCGAGTAAGAGTGCATTACTGGCACTAGTGCCGTTCATTTTCCAATTTCCAGCAACTAACGGTTTACGCACTGATGACATCCTAATTAACTATATTTAACATGCGAGGTTACCGACTCATTTCTAATAAAGCAATCAATCAATAAACATATATCTAATGCTAATATTATTGTGATACGTTTTATATTTTATTCTAAAATAGCATTAGAACTTAAATATAATTATTCAATATTAGACTTCAATTATTGACCTTCAATGAATCGGAATTAATTGTTTCGAGTTATAAATTAAAGTAATAATCTAGCACCCTATCTCACTAAAACTAAGTGTTTTAGATTGATTATTTTTAAAACAGCTTTTCAATCACTTCGGCTAATTCGATAGCCAGTTGGTTAATTAATGCTGCATCACGGCCTTCAACCATGACTCTGATAACTGGCTCAGTTCCTGAAGCACGTAATAACACCCGACCATTTTGACCTAATTTCGCTTCAACTGCTTTGATGGCAGCGTTGACTTCATCATGTTCGGACAAATTAACCATTTTATTTACACGAACATTGATTAATCGCTGAGGGAATTTAGTCACGGCAGACCGGAGTTCGTTCAACGTAATACCCGTTTCTTGCATTTCAGCTAAGACTTGTAACGCTGCTACAATGCCATCGCCCGTGGTTGTTTTATCTAAACAAATAATATGGCCTGATGCCTCACCACCCACTGTAGCTCCCGTTTCTTTCAACATCTCCATAACATAACGATCACCGACTTGTGCACGGTGTAACGCCATATCATAGGATTGTAGTGCTTGCTCTAATCCTAAGTTCGACATTAATGTGCCAACAATCACAGGGTGTTGGTTACCCGCTCGTTGTTGAGCACGAGCAATAACGAATAAAAGTTCATCACCGTCGACTAATTCACCGCGGTGATCAACCATAATTAAACGGTCGCCATCGCCATCCAAAGCAATTCCTAAATCAGCTTTATTTTCAAGAACAGCAGCTTGTAAAAGTCGAGGCTCAGTTGACCCACAATCTTTGTTAATATTTAGACCATTGGGCTCCGCCCCCATTATCACAACATTCGCGCCAAGTTCTCTGAAGACATTTGGAGCAATGTGATATGTCGCGCCATGAGCGCAATCAACGACGAGCTTTAGATTAGAAAAATCTAATTTTGAAGACACGGTACTTTTACAAAATTCAATATATCGTCCTGCAGCATCATCAATCCGATACGCTTTACCGAGCAGGGCTGACTCTACCGTTACCAGTGGCTGATCCATCATAGATTCAATTTCAAGTTCTAAAGATTCAGGTAATTTTGTACCTTCTCCCGAGAAGAACTTGATACCGTTATCTTGATAAGGGTTATGTGACGCGCTGATAACGATGCCAGCTTGAGCATGAAATGTGCGCGTTAGATAGGCAACGGCAGGTGTCGGCATTGGACCTAATAAATAAACATCAACCCCAGCGGCGGATAAGCCTGCTTGTAAAGCCGATTCAAACATATAACCAGAAATACGCGTATCTTTACCTATCAGTACTTTGCTTCTGTGTTCTTTGGCAAACACATGACCTATGGCCCAACCAAGCTTAAGTACAAATTCTGGTGTGATAGAACCATCACCTACCCGACCACGGATACCATCAGTTCCAAAATAACGTCTTATTTGTTCAGTCAATACTTTTCACCTTCATTACATGATCACACATCATAATGGCCTGCACGGTTTCACGCACATCATGACTGCGAATTATCTTTGCACCCTGCCACACTGATATTGCAGCCAATGACAGACTGGCGGCTAATCGTTCTTCCACAGATACTTTTAATAGGCCGCCAATCATCGATTTACGAGAAACACCGACCAATACGGGAAAGCCTAGTGCTATAAGTCTAGACAGACGTTTCATTAATAGAAGATTGTGGGTAGCTCGTTTGCCAAAACCGAACCCCGGGTCAAGGATTAACATATCTTGAGCAATGCCTGCTTGTTCACACGCAGTTGTCCGTTGCAATAGAAATTCAATGACATCAGTTACAACATCCTCATATTGAGGATCATTTTGCATGGTTTGCGGCGTGCCTTGACTATGCATTAAACAAACCGGAACCTTGCAATCAACCGCCGCTTGCATCGCACCTGCAACTTGCAGAGCACATACATCATTAATCAGCCCTGCTCCTGCTTTAATTGCTGCTCGCATCACTTCCGGTTTGCTTGTATCAATCGATATTGGAATATCAAGCTCACTATGAATAGCCTGTATCACAGGTACCACACGTGCAATTTCTTCTTCTACTGATACAACTACTGCACCAGGCCGTGTCGACTCTCCGCCAACATCAATTATGCCAGCACCATCCGCCACCATTTTTTTGGCTTGTGCCAGAGCAGCATCTGCAGCGACGAACTCACCACCATCTGAAAAGGAATCAGGTGTAACATTTAAAATCCCCATCACCTGGGGATGAGTTAAATCTAACGGTTTACCTGCACAATTTAGAATCATTACTAGATCCTAAGGTAATTGATCCGCAGGCTTTCCTGAAGCTTCAGAATCAGATGAAGTTGAATTGCCAGGTGGTGTTGAAGAACTATCCGTCCAATCTTTCGGTGCACCTGCTTCACGGCCTTCCATAATGGCATCAATCTGCTCACTGTCAATCGTTTCATATTTAACTAACAAAGCCGTCATTGCATGTAATTTATCGATATTGTCAGTCAACATTTGTTCTGCACGTTGATAGTTACGATTAATCAGTGTGCGAATATCTTCATCAATTTTTTTAGCCGTTAAATCAGATACGGTTTTATGTTGTGTAACTGAACGCCCCAAGAATACTTCACCTTCATCTTCACCATAAGACATAGGTCCCATATTGTCAGACAGACCCCATTTAGTAACCATGTCGTGTGCAAGTTTTGTCGCACGTTGAATGTCGTTTGATGCACCTGTAGTGACAGAATCAACACCGTAGATTAATTCTTCTGCAATACGGCCACCATATAAAGTCGAAATTTGGCTTTCTAATTGTTTCTTACTATTACTATATTTATCTTCTGTCGGTAAGAACATGGTCACACCTAATGCTCGCCCACGAGGAATAATACTAACCTTATAAACAGGATCATGATCAGGGACTAAACGACCAACAATGGCGTGACCTGCTTCATGATAGGCCGTCATTTCTTTTTCTTTTTCATTCATTACCATAGAACGACGTTCTGCACCCATCATGATTTTATCTTTAGCTTTTTCCATGTCTTCCATTTCGACCAAACGTTTATTTGTTCTAGCCGCAAATAAAGCTGCTTCATTAACCAAATTAGCTAAATCAGCACCTGAAAATCCGGGAGTACCCCGAGCAATTAATGCTGCTTTCACATCATCTGCAGCAGGTACTTTACCAAGATGTACGTTTAATATTTGTTCGCGACCGCGTATATCCGGTAAAGGCACAACGACTTGACGATCAAAACGACCTGGACGTAATAAAGCAGGATCTAAAACATCTGGACGGTTTGTCGCAGCGATCACAATTACACCTTCATTACCTTCAAAACCATCCATTTCAACTAATAATTGGTTTAATGTTTGTTCACGTTCATCATTACCGCCACCAACACCAGCTCCACGATGGCGACCCACCGCGTCAATCTCATCTATAAAGATAATACAAGGTGCATGTTTTTTAGCTTGTTCAAACATATCACGTACACGTGAGGCACCAACACCTACAAACATTTCAACAAAGTCTGAACCAGAAATAGTAAAGAAAGGTACTTTAGCTTCACCCGCAATCGCTTTAGCAAGTAGTGTTTTACCTGTACCTGGTGACCCAACCAATAAAATACCGCGTGGAATTCTACCGCCTAATTTTTGAAACTTGGCTGGTTCGCGTAAGAAATCCACTAACTCACTGACTTCTTCTTTAGCTTCTTCTACGCCAGCTACATCTTTAAAAGTCACTTTAACTTGGTCTTCACTCAATAACTTAGCTTTACTTTTACCAAAAGACATTGGATTTTTACCGCCACCACCACCACCTTGCATTTGACGCATGAAGAAAATCCACACACCAATCAGTAACAACATTGGGAACCATGAAATAAAGATCTGCATTAACAAGCCAGTTTGCTCAGCGGGTTTAGCTTGAATACTCACACCATTATTCAGTAAGTCACCCATTAAACCAGCATCATAATCTGGGCTGTAAGTAGTAAACTCACTGCCATCAGTTAATTTCCCTGTAATGGTTTTTCCCTGAATATCAACAGCCGATACTGCACCATTTTTCACATCGGTTATGAAAGTGGAATAATCGATTTCGCCTTGTTTGGCTTTTTGGGGTCCAAAATTATTGAACACCGACATCAGCACCATGGCGATGACGACCCATAAAACGATGTTTTTCATCATGTCATTCAATGTTTGTTACCTCTGTAACTTTAATTATTTTAGGCCACGGCCAAGTAAATAAACTTCTCGGCTTCGTGGTCGTGATGCATCTGGTTTTCTGGTAACCACTTTCTTGAAGCCATCCCGCATCGCTTTGAGATAGTCATCAAAACCTTCACCTTGAAATACTTTCACTAAGAAAGCGCCTTGATTACTTAAGTTGGTCAAAGCAAAATCTAACGCTAACTCAACTAAATGCATACTACTAGGCTGATCAATAGAGTCTACACCTGTTATATTGGGGGCCATATCTGATAATACAAGGTCTATTTGTTGACCATTTAATACTACCGTCAGTTCATCTAGTACAGAATCTTCTCTAAAATCACCTTGAATAAAATGAACACCGGTTAATGGCGTCATCGGTAATATATCTAAAGCGACTACTGTCCCCTTTTCATTCATTTTGCGAAGTGCATAATCTGACCAACCACCCGGTGCAGATCCCAAATCTACTACGGCCATTTTTGGATGAATTAATTTGTCTTTTTTATCTATTTCTTCTAATTTAAACGTTGCACGCGATCGATAACCTGCTTTTTGAGCCATTTTGACGTAATGATCATCAAAATGCTCTTTCATCCAATCATTACTGGATTTACTTCTAGCCATACGACTTAAGTCCTTATTTCACTGAGCTGTTTATCAGTGCTAACAACTAATGATAAGCCTAGTAAGCTGAGAACTATATAGAGGTTTTTACTTATCGTATGTAGTAAATCAAATCGTCCTACAACAGAATTATCCCCCATATGAATGAGCTGTTTGACCACCTCAAGTTCAGGCTGTAAATAAAAATTAAAGATGAGCGTTAATATCACCATTGTTAATACAACCCAAAAACGCCACAAGCCAGTTGTCTGTTTACCGTAAATAACAATTTTAGTGATAAGCAATATTGTGCCACAACCTAAACCTAATATATTCACCGCAGAAAATAAGTGTCCCGCATAATTGCCCGCTAAAGTCACATCACCTAAGTTGACGAATGCCATTGGTACAGCAATATAACCTATGGCTAAAAGACTCCCCACCCATAATGTTAGCAATAAACGTTCACCTAATAGACTCGATATCATCTGGTTAGTTGTGCCTCATAATGAATAGCAACAATCTCATATTCAATTGCACCGCTAGGCGCTTTTACTATGGCAATATCATCCACCTCTTTGCCAATTAACGCACGGGCGATCGGAGATGAAATAGAAATGCGATTTTTCTTAATGTCCGATTCATAGTCACCGACAATTTGATAAGTCACTTCATCATCGTTATCGATATTCAACAACACGACAGTAACGCCAAATACGACACGACCATCTCGCGGTAATCCTGCTGGATCGATAATTTGTGCGTTAGACAACACGCCTTCTAGCTCTTGAATACGACCTTCGATAAAACTTTGTTGTTCTTTAGCCGCATGATATTCAGCATTTTCTTTCAAATCACCATGAGCTCGTGCTTCAGAAATTGCGGCTACGACTTCGGGTCTAGCGGTATATTTTAAATGTTGTAATTCATCTTTTAACTCATCTGAACCGAGTAATGTAATAGGCACTGCCATTAGTTTAATTCTCCATGTAATGACTGTAGGCAATTAACCGAATCATTATCTTTACTATTTAATGCTTGGCAAGTGGCTCGCGCCGCCGCCATTGTTGTTGTGTAATTAACTTGATGTTGTAATGCTGCACGACGAATTTCGCGAGAATCTGCAACAGATTGTCGACCTTCTGTGGTGTTAACAATCAGGTTAATTTCGTCATTTTTAATCATATCAACGATATGCGGTTGTCCTTCGGCCACTTTATTAACCCGTTCACATTCAATACCGCCAGCGATCAACACCGCTTGAGTACCACGGGTTGCCAATATTGAGAATCCTAAGGCACTTAAATCTTTAGCTATCCCAACAATAGTCGCTTTATCTACTTCGCGTACACTAATGAATGCCTTACCGCCTGTTGGTAACGAAACACTAGCTGCTAACTGTGATTTTGCAAAGGCTTCGCCAAATGTTCGGCCGACACCCATTACTTCACCCGTAGACTTCATTTCAGGGCCTAAGATCGGATCAACACCTTGGAATTTAATGAAAGGAAATACCGCTTCTTTCACTGAGAAGTATTTAGGAATAACTTCTTTAGTCACACCCTGCTCAACCAAACTGCGTCCAGCCATACAACGTGCAGCCACTTTCGCTAAAGGCACTCCAATCGCTTTCGATACATAAGGCACGGTGCGAGAAGCGCGCGGGTTAACTTCAAGAATAAATATCTTGTCACCTTGCACTGCAAATTGGGTATTCATTAAACCCACTACACCTAATTCTAAAGCCATTTGGCGTACTTGCTCACGCATACGGTCTTTAACGTCATCACTTAAGCTGTACGTTGGTAATGCACACGCTGAGTCACCAGAATGGACACCTGCTTGCTCAATATGTTCCATGATGCCGCCAATCAACACGTCTTTGCCATCACAAATCGCATCAACATCAACTTCAATCGCATCATCAAGGAAGCGATCAAGCAATACGGGTGAATCGTTTGAGACAAGAATGGCTGTCTTCATATAACGACTCAATTCTTCTTCGTTATACACGATCTCCATGCCGCGGCCGCCCAGTACATAGGAAGGACGTACCACCAGCGGATAACCAATCTCAGAGGCTAAGGCTACAGCCGTATCAACTGAAAAAGCTAAGCGGTTTGGCGGTTGTAATAGATTTAGTTTTTCAACCATTTGCTGGAAGCGCTCACGATCTTCTGCATGATCAATCGCATCAGGCGAAGTACCGATAATCGGTACGCCAGCCGCTTCAAGTGCACGTGCTAATTTAAGCGGTGTCTGTCCACCATATTGCACAATCACGCCTTTTGGCTTTTCTAAATCAACAATTTCAAGCACATCTTCTAAGGTCACCGATTCGAAATACAGACGATCAGAGGTATCATAATCTGTCGATACTGTTTCAGGATTACAGTTGACCATAATGGTTTCATATCCATCTTCACGCAGCGCTAATGCAGCGTGAACGCAACAGTAATCAAATTCAATACCTTGACCAATGCGGTTTGGCCCACCACCTAAGATCATGATTTTGTCACGATTAGTCGGATTGGCTTCACACTCTTGCTCATAGGTTGAATACATATAAGCAGTATCACTAGCAAACTCAGCAGCACAGGTATCAACACGTTTATACACTGGACGTACATTAAGGTCGTGACGATGTTTGCGTACTTGTTTTTCAGTTTTTTGCAACAGTTTTGCCATACGAGAATCAGAGAAACCTTTACGTTTCAATGCACGCATATTCAACTCATCAATGGATGCCAATGACTGCTCTTTCAAACCATTTTCAATGTCCACTAACTCTTGAACTTGTACCAAGAACCACGGATCAATTTTTGTTAGTTGCTGAATTTCGTCATAACTAAAACCATAACGGAAAGCATCAGCCACATACCAAAGACGATCTGAACCGGGTAGACGTAATTCTCGACGTAAGGTATCTGCGACATCTGGGGCTTCTAAATCGATAATTTCAGTCAAACCATCACGATCAATTTCTAAACCGCGTAGTGCTTTCTGTAATGATTCTTGGAAGCTACGACCAATCGCCATCACTTCACCTACAGACTTCATTTGCGTGCTTAAACGATTATCTGCTTGTGGGAATTTCTCAAATGTAAAACGAGGAATTTTGGTAACAACATAGTCAATCGTTGGTTCGAATGAAGCCGGTGTTGTACCACCCGTAATGTCATTGTGTAATTCATCTAGGGTGTAACCTACCGCCAATTTTGCTGCTACTTTGGCAATAGGGAAACCCGTTGCCTTAGACGCTAATGCTGATGAACGTGATACGCGGGGATTCATCTCGATAATAATCAAGCGGCCTGTTTCTGGCTGAACCGCAAATTGCACATTCGATCCGCCAGTGTCGACACCAATTTCACGTAAGACTTCCAAAGAAGCATTACGCATAATTTGATATTCTTTATCGGTCAGTGTTTGTGCGGGGGCAACGGTAATTGAATCGCCAGTATGGACGCCCATAGGATCAAAGTTTTCAATCGAACAGATAATAATGCAGTTATCTTTACGATCTCGCACCACTTCCATTTCGTATTCTTTCCAGCCGATAATAGATTCTTCGATCAAAAGTTCAGAGGTCGGACTGAGATATAAACCACGCTGACAAATATCAATAAAATCTTCTTGGTTATAAGCGATACCACCGCCACTACCCCCCATCGTAAATGATGGTCGAATAATAACGGGGTAACCAAATTGCTTCTGAGCCTCTATTGATTCTTCCATATTGTGAGCAATGGCTGATTTTGGCATATCCAAGCCAATTTTTTTCATCGCTGCACGGAATAAATCACGATCTTCAGCCTTGTTAATCGCTTCACTATCAGCACCGATCATTTCAACGCCAAATTTTTCTAAAATACCATGCCGTTCAAGATCCAAGGCACAGTTCAACGCTGTTTGTCCACCCATCGTTGGTAAAATAGCATCTGGACGTTCAGCCTCAATGACTTTGCTCACAGCTTGCCATGTGACGGGCTCAATGTAAGTTGCATCGGCCATATTAGGGTCAGTCATTATGGTCGCTGGATTAGAGTTGACCAAAATGACGCGATAACCTTCTTCGCGTAACGCCTTACAAGCTTGGGCGCCAGAATAATCGAATTCACATGCCTGTCCAATTACAATTGGACCGGCGCCTAAGATTAGGATGCTTTTAATATCAGTACGTTTTGCCATTGTGGTTTACTTACCTGTCGCTGTTTCAAGTAGATCGATAAAATGATCAAATAAAGGAGCTGCATCTTGAGGACCAGGGCTTGCTTCTGGATGCCCTTGGAAACTAAATGCTGGTTTAGTGCTGTGGTGAATACCTTGTAAGGAACCATCAAACAATGAAATATGTGTTGCAGTCAAAGTTTCTGGAAGTGAAGCTTCATCAACAGCAAAACCATGATTTTGGCTAGTAATCATTACTAATCCAGCGGTCATTTCTTGCACCGGATGATTTGCACCATGATGTCCAAACTTCATTTTGACTGTTTTCGCACCACACGCTAGTGCTAATAATTGATGGCCTAGACAGATACCAAAAATCGGCAAATCAGTTTCCAATAATGTTTTAATTGCCTCAATGGCGTAAGTGCATGCTTCAGGATCACCTGGTCCATTAGACAAGAATACACCATCAGGATTTAACGCTAAGACCTCTTCAGCTGAAGTCTGGGCAGGTACAACTGTTAAACGACATCCACGCTCTACCAACATCCGCAGGATATTACTTTTAGCGCCAAAATCGTAGGCGACTACGTGAAAACGTTCTGCAACCGCTTTAGATTTGCCTGACAAATGCCAGCAAGGTTTATCCCATTGATACGCTTGTTCTGTGGTGACAACCTTAGCTAAATCCATCCCTTCTAAGCCATCAAAAGCCCGAGCAGCTGCAATTGCAGCATCAACATCAATATTATCGCCGGCGACAATACAGCCTTTCATCGCACCTTTTTCACGGAGTAGACGTGTTAATGAACGCGTATCAATGCCAGCCAAACCAACAACATTATGACGAATAAGATAGGCATCTAACGCTTCTTCGCTGCGCCAGTTACTCACAACGGGTGATAACTCGCGAATAATTAAGCCGCTAGCATAGATATTTGCAGACTCTTCATCTTCAGCATTCACGCCCACGTTACCAATATGCGGATAAGTGAGTGTGACAATTTGGCGGCAGTATGAAGGATCGGTCAGGATCTCTTGATAGCCGGTCATTGCGGTATTAAAGACAACTTCACCGATTGATTGCCCAATAGCACCAATCGATTCACCGTAATAAACCGTACCGTCTTCAAGAGCGAGTAATGCGCTTGTTACCAAAGGGAACCTCCACCAGATAAAAATAATAGGGCCAACGTGATGCTCTCCCCAGACAAAATCCTGCCAATTTTATCGTAAAAGCACCCTACTAGTCTATGTAAAAAACCATGACAGTTTGGTTTTCAATCGGTAATATCTAATCTCATTACGTGCTTTGCACGATAAACATTTTGGGTCAGGACATCATAAAAATAATGACCTAGCCAATCAACACAAATTACATTTATTACAAAGGTAGCCATTGTGAATCCCTATTTATCAGCATCAGGATATCCTGCTCAACGACCAAGACGTCTTAGAAAAGATACTTTTTCACGTAATCTCGTGCGAGAGAATCATCTCAGCGTTAATGATCTTATTTATCCTTGTTTTGTGTTGGAAGGAAATCAACAACGTGAAGCGGTGTCATCCATGCCTGGTGTCGAACGTTTAAGCATTGACCTACTGTTGAAAGAGGCTGAAATCATTCACCGTCTTGGCATTCCCGCTATGGCGCTATTTCCTGTTACACCCGCGAGTGTTAAAACCAAAGATGCTCGTGAAGCTTATAATCCAGAAGGTTTAGCCCAACGTACCGTCCGAGCACTGAAAGCGGAATTTCCTGAACTTGGGCTCATTACCGATGTTGCTCTTGATCCCTTTACCACCCATGGCCAAGATGGTCTGACTGATGATACAGGTTATATTGTTAATGATGAAACAGTAGAAGTATTGATCAAACAAGCTTTGTCCCATGCAGAAGCGGGCGTAGATATCGTCGCGCCGTCAGACATGATGGATGGCCGAATTGGTGCTATTCGCCAAGCATTAGAGTCACACGGTCATATTCATACTCGAATATTAGCTTATTCAGCTAAATATGCATCTAATTTTTATGGTCCATTCCGCGATGCCGTTGGCTCTGCCGGTAACTTAGGTGGTGGCAATAAATACAGCTACCAAATGGATCCTGCCAATAGTGATGAAGCCCTACATGAAGTTGCCCTAGATCTTAATGAAGGGGCTGACATGGTGATGATAAAACCCGGCATGCCTTATCTTGATATTTTACGTCGCGTTAAAGATACCTTTCAAAAGCCCACCTTTGCTTATCAAGTCAGTGGCGAGTATGCGATGTTTAAAGCCGCGGCACAAAATGGCTGGCTCGATGAACAAGCCACAGTAATGGAAAGCATGATGGCCTTTAAACGTGCTGGTGCAGATGGCATTCTGACTTATTTTGCAAAAGATGTAGCACAATGGCTGACACAAAAATGACCGATCATTATGCCGTTATCGGTAATCCAATAAATCACAGTAAGTCTCCATTAATACACACTGAATTTGCCAGACAAACAGGGCAGGATATTGATTACATTAGCAGAAATATCCCGCTTGATGATTTAGCTTCTGGGTTAAAACAATTGCAAGCTGAAGGCTTTAAAGGCAGCAACATCACCGTACCCTTTAAAGAACAAGCTTGGCAGCAAGTATCTGATAAAAGTGCCCATGCCCAACGAGCTGGTGCGATCAATACCATTCTGTTTAATGATGACGGCACACTGACCGGCGACAATACCGACGGTATCGGTTTATGTCGCGATCTAGTGAACAACCATCATATAGAGCTCAAAGGAAAACGACTATTATTACTCGGTGCTGGTGGTGCGGCACGTGGCGTTATTGAACCCTTACTCAGCTATCAGCCATCATCATTATTTATCGCTAACCGAACCGCCAGCAAAGCCAGAGATTTATGCGCCCTATTTGCCGACTTTGGCAATATAGATGGCGGTGGCTATGATGCTTTATCAGGCTCATTTGATGTCATCATCAATGCCACCGCTGCTAGCCTTAGTGGTGAAGTACCACCATTGCCCGATAATATTCTAAATCCAAATGCCGTTTGCTACGACATGATGTACAGCGATAGCGATACGGCATTTATCACCTGGGCAAAACAACACAACGCAGCTAAAGCTATCGATGGTTTAGGTATGTTAGTCGAACAAGCTGCAGAAGCCTTTCGATTATGGCGTGGCGTCCAACCGAAAAGCGATGCGGTAATTATGCTCATTCGGCAGCTTCAAAACTCATAACACTGACTCAATTAATCATGACTATCAAGTCGCCGATTGAAAAGCATAATAATGTCTAAAACAGCGCTATCTAAGTAACAGTCAAACTCATCCTTCGTAGCGCTTCTTGTATTTGGCTCCATTCTAAATCGTGCTGCTTAGAATGTAATGTTGTTATGGCTTTATCTTTATTTTGTTACTCTAAATTCAATTTTTTAAGTTTATAACGTAAAGCGCGAAACGTAATACCCAATCTCTTTGCCGCTGCCGTTTTATTCCACCGTGTAGACTCCAAGGCTTGGGTAATTAATTCGCGCTCTTGTTCCTCGAGTTTACTTTCCAAATCATTTTCTACACTTAATATCACATCGGTTAACTGACTACTCACCGCTGAATTAGAAGTTGATTGCATGGGCAACATTAAATCGTCTTGGCTAATGACATTCCCCTCGGCCCACGTTAATGCACGCTCAAGAATATTTTCTAGTTCACGGACGTTGCCTGGGAAGCTATACCCATTCAGTGCCACAATCGCTTGTTCACTAAATGTAGGCGTAATGACTAAGTTCTTCTTCGCTACCAGTTCCATAATATGTTTTGCGAGTAATAAAATATCAGCCTGTCGCTCTCGCAATGGTGGCACTACTAACTCAATAACGTGTAGTCGATAAAACAAATCTTCTCTGAATGTGCCTTGTTTGACGCCTTCAGCTAAATTTTTATGGGTTGCAGATAATATTCGAACATCCACGTTGATTTCTTCGTTACCACCAACAGGGCGTATCGCTTTTTCTTGAATAGCCCGTAGCAGTTTAACCTGCATCATTAATGGTAAATCTGCTACTTCATCTAAAAATAAAGTGCCACCATTTGCTAATTGAAACAAGCCTTGTTTATCAGCAATTGCACCTGTAAAGGCACCTTTTTTATGACCAAATAATTCACTTTCCACTAATTCAGAAGGAATAGCACCACAATTGATTGGCACAAATGCATGTTCTGATCGTGCACCAAGATCATGAATCAATTTTGCGACTAATTCCTTCCCGGTACCTGATTCTCCGCTAATATAGACAGGTGCTTGGCTACGCGCTAATTTTGCGATTTTGCCACGTAAGCTTTTTATAATGTCAGTTTCACCCAAAAGCCTATTACGCGAACGCCGCTCTCTTATTACAGGTTTTACAGGTGATAACTTGAGCGCCGCCGCAACCAAATCCCGTAACACCCTTAACTTAAGTGGTTTTGAGACAAAGTCAAACGCCCCTAATTTTAAGGCCTGAACGGCTAAATCCATATTACCATGAGCAGTAATGACCGCTACGGGAAGATCGGGATACTGTCGCTGTAAAGCTTCGACAAAATCTAAACCATTACCATCCGGCAGTCGCATATCTGTAAGGCATAGATCAAATGTTTGCTGTTTTAATGCCTGTTCAGCTTGAGCTAAAGTCTCTGCTGACACACAATCAATCGACATACTCGACAACGTCATCGTTAATAACTCGAGGATATCTGGCTCATCATCAACGATGAGTGCTTGTGGATTCATTGTAAAGTCCTTTGGTCAACAAATGGGAAGCTAATACGAAAACAGTGTGCTTGTAGATCTGACATATAATTTAAACGAGCGCCATTGGCTTGGCATAACTCCCTAGCCAAATATAAGCCCAAGCCTGTACCGCCCGTCCGATCAGAATGAAATGGCTCAAATAAATGTTGTTGCATTTTTTCTGAAACACCGTATCCATTGTCCCTAACTTCAATCATCACTTCATTATATTGTTGATATAGATGAACTTGCACTCGCGGCTCAATCAGCGAGTTTGGATCAGAATAATGCCATGCGTTTTCCACTAAATTACACATAACCTGATGTAATTGCTCCGCATCCATATTCACACTTGTCAATGAAGTAGAAATCACCAGCTTAAAATCGTGTTGCTGAATATGCTTGACCTCACAAAATTCAGTTCTAAATTTTTCGAGCCAGGGTGCCAATGCGACAAGTGTCGGCTTAATGGTTTTCCGGCGACTCATCTCTAATATAGTCTCAATAATGCCATTTACCCTCGCACTATGGCGTTGGATAATATCAGTCAACTTATTGCTGACTTCATTATTATTATGTAGCTCGGCTAATAATTCACTGGCATGACTAATCGCCCCTAGCGGATTACGTATCTCATGTGCAATGCTTGCTGTCAATCGACCCAAAGAAGCCAATTTTAACTGCTGTGCTTGCTGAGCTAATGCAGAAATATTATCGAGATAGATCAACGTTTCGCCATTGTTCAACACAGTTGCCCGAGCATGTATCTCAGGCAAGTCAGGTCGAATATGTACTCTTTCAAACCCAGCCTCATTATAATTTCTCCACATGGCCAACTGTTTGGATAATGCAGGAACCATATCGGCTAGAGACATGCCTATAGACGCATGTTTAAGGCCTAACAATAACCTTGCAGACTGGTTACTGAGTCTCACCACACCATATTCATCGACCACCAACACGCCCGTTTGCATACTGCTAATAATATGTTCATTTAATGCGGCTGATTTAGCTGCATTTTGAGCATGTTGCTCAACCAGTACTTGGGAAAGTTTCATTTTCTGTGACAAGGTCTGGGCCAACAAGGCCGTTACAAAAAATGTCGCACCTAACATGCCTGCGTGACTATATTTGGTTACACCATCACCTGTAATCTGGGTGTAACTCACTTCCAACAAAACTGCCAAGGTCGCCATCGCCGCAATAAAAAATGACATCCGACCGGGGATTAATGCGCCACCCGCAACGACAACCACAACGATCAAAGTACCTAAACCTGTTTGTAAGCCGCCACTGCTATGAACGAGCAAGGTGATAAATACAATATCTGAGATCAGCTGAATTTGTGTTTGAGTGGTGAAATATCCCCATTTATTAAAGCTCAAAACTAACCATACAAGCGCTATTAATACATAAAGCTGACTAATCCTTAGATACAGAACTGGATTAGCTTCACCTAAAAAACTGGGGGGTAACTTTAAATAAAACACTGAAAACAACATGACTGCCAAAAACATTCGGTAAGCAGAAAATATTGTTAACTCACGCCATGTAACGACTAATGAAGAGGATGTTGGTGTTATCCTGAAACCAAACCACTTCATATTGACTAGCTGTCGGCCTCGAGATGTTCATGTGAACAATAATAGTTTTCGCCATTTCGAATGGCTTCTTGCTCAAGAATATGCAAACCACATTGTTTACACTTCACCATTTTTTCAGTTGTTGTATTTGACGAAGATGAAGGAGTAGAACGTCGACTTCTTCGCAACATATTTCCAATAATCACATACAGTAAAAGACCAATGGCAATTAAAACCAGAATTCTCATTTTAAACCTCGTTACAAATAAAAAAGGGTATTCTAAATAGAATACCCTTTTCTGAATTATCAGTCGCCTTTAATAATGCAAGCTATGGGCAAGACATATGTACACCATCGCACATATAATCACCTAAATTCTCATCATCATCTTCCTCATAGGCGGGCGATTGCATTCGGACTATAGCATCAGCAGAAATAATAAAACCTTCATTTGAATCAGCACGATCACCACATAACTGTTCATAACTAGATAATGTACCTGCCGCCTCATTCGTGTAATAGCGATTAGCATCTGCAAATTTAGGATCATTGAGTGTTTCATAAATACGTTGATTCGTACGTTTATTATTTAACTCACTTAAACTGCCAATAATCCTATTCACTAATGGCACCATCAATTTATAGCAATATTGAACACGAATTTTAAGTAAATTAGCATCCTGAATTGAGGCATCATCTTTTTGTGTCGTTGGCCTGTACATCAAGTTGTCATTGGGGATCTCATAAATATTATCCGCATTTTTGACTCCAAAACCAGACGCTTCAAACTGTTTTCTTGTTGGGCTAATTCTAGTTATTTTAGTATATGCATCAACCTCTGATTGAGCATCGCGCTTAGTATTGCCACTATTAATACCTGCATCGATATCTGTTCTTACCGTATCCAATGTTGTATTACTCGTATATAGCGGCGCAATCCCCCTTATTAAGCCACGTCGAAGTGAACTATAGGTTGCATTATTAACTGCGCCTAATCGCGCAGACTGAAAAGTGGCATAGTTCAATGTTGTTTTTGCCGAATAAATCAAGCCGATCTGCACTGCACCAAAAATTAACAATATTAGTACAGGAATGACGATAATAAATTCAATCATTGCTTGGCCGTAATACGCCTTTGCGCAGTGTTTTACTATGATTGGAGTTTGCGTTGTAGCAATCATCTGCGGCATGTCACTCTTGCATCTCATTGCTAGCATCTAGCTTAATCTCAAATGGCGCGAGGACTTGTACTGTCAAATTTCTTATTTTTTCAGCTTCTGGTGATGCTGGATCTGTATGTTTATACATTTCAGTAACAGTACTCGCCAAAAGTTGCGCGCGAACATAAGCCAAGTTGTACCAAGCTTTTACAAAACCGTTATCACGATTTAATGCTTGTTGATACGCCTCTTGCGCTTGTACATAATCTTGAGATTTCGCGTAGCAGTTACCCATTCTTAATAAGCTTTTTGTATCGTTTGGCATGGCGATAGACAGAGATTTATATAAAGGTAAGGCTTTATCACATTGCTGTTGCTCATAATAGGTATCAGCTGTTATCTGCTTATCTAGTGTTATTTGAACATTTTTCACTGAGTTCTGACTGCAAGCTACAAGACTTACTAAGATACAAACCAGATAAATTAATCTTGCCATTTGCAGCTATCTCCGCGTTGAATATTTAAAGATTGCAGACTACCAGCAGTCAGCTCCATCACCGCTTTAGCCTGTAAGCAAAAGCTCGTTCGCCATGGTTTCACGTTGGCCACCAAATCGCGAACTTTATTGTATTTATCTATATAAACTAAATCTAAGGCGTACTGCATTCCAAATGTATGCACTGAATTGCAGGGTGTTATCCAAAGCGCTTGGTTTATTTGTAATGGCGCTAATACTAATAATCCGCCTAAGCGTTCTTTGATCGATTGAGTCTGTAAACCCTCTAGCTGAGTTACTTCATTGTCATCTCGTGACACGATGATGCTGCCACGCCTCACAGTGTTCCCTGCTCAATAAACTTAACGATGATTGGAAATAATAAGATCATAAACGTCAATGGAAAAATGAAAATAACGAGGGGTATTACCAATTTAACCGGTGCTTCCATGGCCATTTTTTCTGCTCGCTGAAACCGTTCATCCAACCGTTGTTCAGCTTGAATAACTAAGGTGTCTCGCATACTTGTACCCATTTTTTCTGCCTGAGTTACTGCACTGACAAAAACGGTCACATCTTTAAGATCTACACGGTCCGCCATCCGGGCTAAAGCATCGGCTCTAGTTTGGCCTGAATTGACATCACGAAGTACAATTCTAAACTCATTCTTCATCGCCCCTTTTGGGCCTTTATCAACCGCTTGTTTCAAAGCACCAGCAAAGTTAAGACCTGCATCTACACACATGCTGAGGTAATCTAAATAAATAGGTAAAGACTGAACAACTTCTTTGTCTCTTTTCCGACGTGAATCTCTCACCCATGCCTCGGGTAAGATATAGCCGATCAACGCTAATATCAGTAGGAACTCTGGTTTAATATTCCCGGAGCTAGCCATTGGAATAGCGGCTAATCCTGGTATCACCATAGCAAATACCAGACACACAGAAAAATAATCTTCCGCTGTCATTATAAAGCTAAGGCCATTTTTTTGTAATTTCATATCCAGTTTATTAAGGTAATTTGAAGGGAGATGATTACCCACAAAAAAGGTGACTAATTTCACCAGAGGCCAAACGGGCATCATAAACAAGGGAGGAGGATCCATGTATTTTCTATTTTCTCCAGCAGTCATTGCAAATAACAGTGCAATAAGCATGAGCATACTGGCGATTGCTGCGCCTAAACTTAAGCCTGCGAGTAAAGCAAGAAGGTCATAACTTAAGTTTGATAGTAGTGTAAGTAGGTCATCAATCATTACAGTATTTTCCTAGGTATCTATTGATGTGACTTTGCGGATAAAGATATAACCAAGTACTTGCATAGTGACCATGATAGCCAACACGACTAATCCTTCCGTTGTGGTGTATAGCTTTCTCATGGCCTCTGGCTCAATAAAACTAAGTAAGATAGCCAAGATTACGGGTAACATAGCCATAAACGTTCCTTGCGCTTTACCTTGAGCGGTTAAGCTGTCAATTTTGCCTTCCATCATCTTTTTACGGCGTAATGTTTTCGCCATGGTATTAATGGTTTCGACTAAATTCCCCCCCACTTCTCGACTGATACGAATAGCTGAACTCGCCATCACAAAACTCTGCATAGGTAGTCGTTGTTCGAGTTCTATTAACGCATCTTCTAGTGTTACACCTAAACGCATACGTTTAACCAATAAACCAAATTCCTGACTTAATGGTGCCGGAGATTGAGCCGTCACTTGTTCTAATGCCATATTTAAACTAGCACCTGATTGCAAGCTACTCGACAACATAATGAACGCATCAGGTAATTGTGCTTCAAACTTGGCTAAACGTTTTTTCCTCAATGATGCCCAAACAATTCCTGGGATAAAAAATAATATCCCTAAGGCACTCCACGTGACCACCCATAATTGGAATGAATAATGTAGAAACGCAGGGATTAAAATCAAAGAAAGGACATTAATTAAAAATAGGTTACTGGCATCAGTAAACACAAACATATCTGCTAGTTGGTTATTAGCATTTTTAGTGAATTTTTGTTTATAAAAAGCTGAGAAACCTGCCAGCCAATCACCGGAACTAGAAACTAGCCCCATCACTGCAATAAACGTCAGCAGTACAATTGCAGCCAGCAAAGCAACGCTAATCAGATCTTGTGTGAATAGAGCGATAGTGTCCATCATGACTTAAAAATACTCATATCAACGGGAATACCACGTGCTTGTAACTCATCATAAAAGTGCGGCACGGTACCTGTCGCCACAAAGTCACCTTTAACACGGCCATCTTCATCAAAGCCATCTTGTTGGAATTTAAATATTTCGTTCAATTGCACAGTACCACTTTCCATACCAGTAATTTCACTGATATTAGTTATCTTACGTGTGCCGTCACCAAAACGAGACTGTTGGATAACAATATGAACGGCAGAAGCTATTTGTTCTCGTATGGCTGATACCGGTAAATCCATACCAGCCATCAAGACCATTACTTCCATCCTTCGTAACATATCTCTTGGGGTATTGGCATGAGCAGTCGTTAATGACCCATCATGACCTGTATTCATCGCCTGCAACATATCTAATGCTTCACCACCACGACACTCACCGACTACAATACGATCAGGCCGCATACGTAGACAGTTTTTTACTAAATCACGAATCGTTACTTCACCACGACCTTCCATATTAGCGGGTCGGGCTTCTAAAGAAACGACATGGGGTTGGACTAATTTCAACTCAGCAGCATCTTCCACCGTAATCACGCGTTCCGACTCAGGGATATAATTAGATAAAATATTCAATAACGTCGTTTTACCCGAACCTGTTCCGCCTGACACAATAATGTTCTTTTTTTGCTCTACGCACATCCGAATAAACGTCACCATTGATTCATTTAAGGTTACGAATTTAATTAAGTCCCTATCTGTCAATTTCTTATCTGAGAATTTACGAATGGTGATACAGGGCCCTCTTAATGCTAAAGGTGGGATAATAGCATTAACCCGTGAACCATCGGCCAAACGAGCATCGACCATGGGTGAGCTTTCATCAATTCGTCGACCTAAGGGCGAAATAATTCGTTCAATGGTCGACATTACAGCGGCATCACTGGTAAAGGCCACTTCACTCTTTGTTAGCTTGCCCGCTTTTTCAACATAGATATCATTATAGGCATTAACCATCACCTCAGTCACGTCAGGATCGGCTAATAACACCTCTATCGCACCAAGGCCAATGGCTTCATCAAGTACAATTTTACTAAGTTGTGCATGAACAATGTCAGCAGGCAGTTTCGTAGAAATGCCCATTATTATTTCATTCACAATAGTGGATAATTGCTCTCTGACTTTATCTGGTGTCAATTCATCGATATGCATACGCCGTAAATCCATCTGACGTAACAATTCTTGATGAACATACTTGGCCCATTCCATATATTGTGATCGTAGATCCGTTTTTTCTTTAGTGAGCTGTGATTTCACCGCGAGTTGTTCATCGACACTCAGCACATCATTCGATGCACGATCAACGCTAGTATTAACCTCACTGCTAACCGTTACCACCATGTCATCAATCACTTTGACTTCGATAATATGACCGCCAATAACAATAGCATCATCGTCAAGAATAGGGCCATGACGTTCAACGAGTTTATCGTTAACCGAAATACCTGCACCATTACTGACATCTTCAATAAAGACACCTGATAATTCGCGGGTAAATCGAGCATGTCGAGGTGATACTCTCCAGCCTCTGATACGAATTATCCCGTCACGAGAGCTGCCTATTTCACATGAATCGGCACCACATTTCACCGCTTCAATTTCACGGCCTTTTTTATCTAAAACTTTTATTTCAAACATTTTATATTTTAGTCCAGAAGGCCATTAGTCTTTCTATTATCGAATTGCTCGATCAACGTTGCAGCTCGGGTGATTTCGGCTAGATTTACGCCTTCATCCAATTTTTCCATTACTGTTGGCGTGATAAAAATCACCATTTCAGTTTCACCTTTTATAAAACTTTCTGATCTAAATAAAGCGCCCAAATAAGGAATATCACCTAACCATTTGACCTGACTTGTAGATTCTTGTTCTTCGCGTGTTAATAAGCCAGATAACACTAAGGTTTCACCCGGACGTAATTTGACTTCATTGGTCGTCGCGCGTTTCTTAAAGGCAGGTTGGCCGCCCACTCCATTGGCTAAATCAAGCTGACTAATCGCCACGCCGATGTTAGCAGTAATATTATTGTAGGTATCTAAAGTTGGTTCTAAATTGAGCAGAATCCCATACTCTTTATATTCCACACTACTACCATTTGATGAGCTCGTGACAACAGGCACTTCACCACCCACCGTTAAATCTGACTTACCACCACTACGTGCACTTAAGCGTGGGTTGGCCAATGTTAACGCCGCGCCTGATTCTTCAAGTAAATCGATAATAGAGGTAAGTTCCGTAGCAATACCAAAATAAGCGCCACCTCCAACGTCACTCGTACCATAACTATCAAATGCACCAGTTGTAGATGCACTTTTAAGGTCGGGGGTAACAGCCCCACCTACAATGACATTTCTAGCCAAGTTAAGGATTGGGCCACTAAAACTTTTCTGCCAATCAATGCCCAATTTTTCTGTTTTATCTTTAGAAAATTCGGTAACACGCACATCAAAATAAATCATTTTTTCTTCAAATGGTGTTATCGCACGCGCTAAAACTAAAATATCTGGATAACGCTCTTGCAGTAACTTCACACGCTCTAAATCTCGATCTTGTAAGTTGCCATCAATGACAATCTTTTGATCAATAACCGATATTTTAATACCTGGAATTCCTTGTAAGAACGTTTTAACTTCTAAAACTTCACGATCGGTAGTCACCGTCCGCGCTAACACTAAAATATCGGTATAACGTTCTTTAAGTAGATTTACTCGTGCTAGATCACGTGCTTTAAGTTCACCATCAATGACCACTCGACGACCTAAGGTAGTTACTTTTATACCTGGCACATCTTTCAGTAATTGTTTGACCTCATAGGCTTCACGCCAACCATTGCTAGGCACAATAACAACGGACAAAATTTCACGATGTCCGTCAGCAAACCATACTTGCATGGTTGTTTCACCCGCTTCATCGGCATTTAACACCACGTCACCGTTTTTAAGCAAAGTGGTGCTCAACATGTCCGTTTTACCAACGGACATACGCTCAACATCAGGGGCAGAAATCACTTTTGACTCCCCTTCATATAAGGTTAATGACGTAGGTAATACATTATTATCTTTTGCCTGCGCTACTGATGTCATTGCTAAGAAGCACAATGCCACAAATAGAAACGTGCTTATGCCAGTTGTTATATTTTTCATAATTTCACTTTCGTTGCTTTCAGTTAGTATTAATGTCATAGCTCTCATTATTCTTTACGTACTTTAGTTACTGGAATAATGCCATCATCACCTGTTCCACCAGATATAAAGTCCACAAATTCAATTTCATATTGCGACCTTGCTCCTTCAACGGCAGTTATCGTAGGGCTTTCAGCTTTAATGTTGATATTATCGGCAATAACATTACCTTTCATATCAAGCACTTTACCGTCTTTAACGACACCAATGACCTTCCCAGTAGCATCAACGACCTGACCATTTACAATCTTACCAATCACCTTACCGTTGGCATCACGAACAACCACCTCAGCATTGGCTGACTCAGCAGCAATGCTGACATCTTCCTCGATGACATTACCTTCTAGATCAACCACTTTACCGTCTTTTACTTCACCAATAACCTTACCCGTAGCATCAACGACCTTACCGTTCACGATCGTACCAATCACATTACCATCGGCATCTCGGACAACGACATCGGCATTGGCTGATTCAGCAGCAACACTGACATTATCAGCAATAACCTTACCGCTCAGATCAACGACTTTACCGTCTTTAATGACACCGATAACCTGACCAGTGGCATCGACAACCTGACCATTCACTATCGTGCCGATCACTTTACCGTTGGCATCACGAACCACTTCTGAGGTAAGGCTTGCAGCTGCTGACGTAGATAAGTCAACTTCATTACCATTGAGATCTAAAGCGACGCCTTTATCAATTTTACCAATGACTTCGCCAGTCAAGCTCACTGCTTGGCCATCTTTAATTTCACCGACGACATTGCCATTTTCATCGATAATTTTGCCATCAACGATTTTGCCAATAATATTTCCGTTAGCATCACGCACCACATCCACCACCTCTGCCACGTTCAACATCGGATCATTAGCACTGACATTTTCAACAATTTTGCCTAAAGGCTTACCGTCAAATGATACGGCTTTGCCATTAACAATTTTGCCCACAATATTGCCATCTTCATCAACGATATTGTCGCCTACAATTCGGCCGATAGGCTTACCATCAGCCCCAATCACTAAATCAATTTTTGCAGGTTCATCTTTTTCAAATAAGAGTTCAACACCGACATATTTAAAGTCTGCCACACTGGTATCTTTCGGATGACGTAATACAGCAAACATATCACCAATGCCCTCAGATAATTCCACTCGGGCAATTTGTTTAGGCGTTAAATTCAAACCCACAATCGTGAAGTCCATATTAAAGCCATCAGGTGAGTTTTTATTATTACTGTATTCATATTTTCGGCCGTACATATCTTCTTTACCCGCCGCTAATACCTCTACATTTTCGAGAATAGGCATCACGATATTTTCAGGTGTCGAACGGGTACCTGCTGCCTGAGCCAAGCCTAATGCTGACAAGGTAAAGTTACCCATTAAATCGATACGATCACCTGGACGTAACAAACCATCAAATGAATCGATCTTATTCACTTTGACACTGCGTGAACGTCGACCAAACTCAATATTTTCCGAATAGGTCTTGGCTGATTTACCTGTCACTGCCTCCCAAGTTATTGGACGACCAAGTTGTAAAGGCATCAACAAGGTACGGTTCATTAACTTTTTAAAATCTTCAGCAAGAATGGCATTAGAGGGTAAAAATTCTTGCGGTACACTTCTCGCAGCCACTAATTTAGGGGTAATAACACTGCCTTTTTTAAGATCTTGATTAGGCACAACAACCGTCACCATCACTTTTTGTTGAGGAAGACTTGCTTTGCGATATTTGGTTTCAACTTGTTTAAGATAAAAAACCGTCAATGCTGCAGCAGCGATACCACATATCACGGCAATGATAGTCAAACGGAGTCCGGATTGTTGCTTCATACTGTTATTACCTATTTATTTTAATATTTACTTGCATATTCAATTTATGGTCTTGAAATTATTATTGTCGTAGGACAATCATTCAGTTGTTTTTTTGATGGATCTGTTCCCAATTGAGTAAAATAGTCATTGATATCTATCTGTCCTAGATTTCTATCTTGGTCAGTAAATAATGCGAAACGAGCAGCATACTGATCTGAGTCAGAATCACTGGAATCTACATCAGCATCCCATTGCTTAACCATAACCGAACAGATACCTAACTCTTCCCAGTAAACGACATCTCCCGTTGCATTTAATGGATTAGCACTGACATTGGCAGCAAAAGTTGCTGCAAAATATTCACTATTTAAAATTCGGCCACCTTGCTGTTGGCCATTTTTGACCACTTTAAACGAAGGTTCTGTGCAGTAGCCGCTAATATCCATCTCTTTTTTATCAAGACTATTAAATACCTTGCCACTTGCAATACTGACATAACCCCAGCTATAGACAGGCTTAGGAGAGCCAGGAATTATAGTCAAGCAGTCTGTTACAGCGCGTAAGTGTAAGATATTGCCCTCTTCATCCAGTACCAAAGCTCTGTTTGCTGCTGAATAAGTATTGCCATTGTTGTCAGTAAAAGTATTATCGGTATCTGAATAAAACCCCGTAATATCACCGTTAGCATTAACAACAGTGCCATCGGGTTGCAAAGTACCATAGGTCGCCAAGCCATCAGCGCTGGTAATTTGAGTCTGATCCGTTAAGCCATCAGGATTAAGTCCACTACCGACTGTTCCTCCCGTTCCCGTATTACCCGAACCAGAGCCTGTTCCATCATCAGGAGAACCGTCATATGAACCTTTTGCCGCATATTCTCCGTATTGCTGTACCCCAGATATTGAACTTGAATAACCATCGTAGTTATCATGCAGTACCGTTAATAATTTAGAGATACACTTATTACTCTTATTATCACTACCATCACATTCAACATTTGCCCCCAAGAACAAAGCGGTGATTAATCCAGCACAGACAATCACATATTCAGCCATTGCTTGGCCTTTTTGCTTACGCATCACTTGATGATTTCTTCGTTAATAAGCACTTGTGACATATCACCAGCTTTAATAACCAATATATTGCTAATATCTAAACCTTTACGGAAGACCAATACTTGTGCCTCGCCTTCATTAAACTGTCGATCTACTGTCCAGCCTTTACGTTGCATTTCATTCAGGTAAAAGCTGGCAACATCACTAGTACTGCCACCAGCGGCAAGCATCGTAATCCGGCCTTGTTTAGGACCATCATCCGTTACTAAATCGGACACCACCACACTGTCTGGCGGCGCAAGAACATCTTCACCTAAATTATCACTTACGTCGCTTGCCGTCGGATTACTAATAATCAGTCGCCCGTTACTCGGCGTTGAATTATTCTGGGCCGCGACTTGCACCGTCATCATGCAGTCATCGGTTATTGTGGTGATCTGATGCCACATACCAAATGCGGTATCGTCATAACGTTTATCCCAAACCTTATGGTAATAATCCACTACATCATGATAACTGGCATCATCCGCTATAAAGCTTTGCACCATCATCGGTCTATTATTGTAATTGGCATCGCCCATCACACTGGTCAACAACATCTCATCCATCACTGGAAAGTCATCAAAATCACAGTTAGCCATAGCATGACTGCTATAGCTGAATAACAGGTAAAACAGGCTCAATAATCTATAGTGCTTCTTAATCGTCATAGTAATAAAATCCTCCATCTATGCCGCCGGTTTCTGATACGTCTAATGGTTTACCATCTGCTGAAGGCATAGGCTCAATGCCTACCGCACCAAAGTCGAGTTTTTCAACGGCACTATTGCCTGGCCCACCATCGAATATACTGGCGATATCAATTGCAAGATCAAATAAACCATTATCAAATAAGGTAGATGGCACAAAATCATCGGCGGTAGCTTGAAAATGTTTTAAACTTTGCGTATTCCAGCCATCGGCTAAAATGGCTGAGCGAGCGATTAACTTGCCATCCCAACCACTACTAAAAAGGGCATCTTCAATTCCGGATCCCCACGTGCCATCGGCTTTCCTATCCCACGCACCTGTACCACCACCATGACTATTTTCTTTGACAATCTGGGTGGTAATAACGGGACTGTAGTAATTTTTAGTTTTATGGGCAAAGGTCATAAAATTCTTATTATCGACACCGACAGCACCTAAGACAAAATCGATAGGTTTCTTGATCTCTGTTACACCAGCATTAATAACTTTAATCACGTCATAACCAATGCCAGGTGTGTCATTGCCATCCATCTTTCCCGTGTCAGTATCATTATCGGTACCTAATGTTGTGCCGCCATACATGGTTTTTTTGCTTTGCACATAGGTCCAAACAGGATTGATATCACCCGTTACTCCTGAAAGATCATCCTCAGTAATAGGCTTTAATTCGCCAGGACCGTTGCCATAGAAAAAACGATTACGCATCGACTCCATAACAGCTTTATCACTGCGCGTAGCAACACTTTCCCATTCGGCGCTACTCACGACACTTTCATCGGGGGTTTCGCCTGTACCCGAATCGAACCAAACGGTACGCTCCCAAGCCACATAACGCGAAGCCTGTTGAGTTTGAGATTGCATATCCATCAGCTTGCCAAACATCGGCACAATGACAAATAAACTCAAGAATACAAAACTGACTGACACCACAAATTCGGTCATTGCCTGACCAGATTGCGGGTGTTTAAACTGACTCCACGTCATCATGGCATAAAGCCTTCAAAGTCAGGTAGCTGATTGATTGCAGCATCTGTTCCTTGGCTTGCGACATCTTTTATTCCAGACTTCACAGGATCGACAATAAAATCAGGGCCATCCATTTGATCCACTAAATTATCTACACCGACATCTACAACACGAACCGCAATGCCTTTTAAAACCCAATCAATAATATCGCTGGCTGAAGCATTATCCGATAGGCCTTCAAATATTTGGCTCCAGCTGATTTCACCCGTTGCAATTAACATCGCAATCGCACTCGGTTCTTTTAAACGGGCATCCCAAAAAGGACCAAATAAGCTAGGCGCAACATCACTGCCATCTTTGTTTTTTTGCATAGGGTTCGCAAAATAAGTTTCTGCCGCACTGACCGTCATCATCGGACGGTCATCATTCCAAATAAACGCTTGGTAATCTGCAGAAATATCCTTTCCTTCAACTCGCGAATGTGATTCCACATCAAACCGCGTGTAGGGAATAGGATTTTTTTCTGCGTCATCCCAATCGGTAGGAATACCCGTATTAATGTCGAGTGACGATGGCGATGCGCCTGAATTCGATGGTTTAGACTTATCGGTCGTTTCGATTTCATCCATTGTTTTTGCTAAAGCAATAACAAACTCATAACCTACTCCACTTTCTTGGAAAGAATCACCCAGTGAGAAAAAGGAAGGCGGGCCACTATAACTGTCTGTTACATCTGTAGGGTTAACACCATACATTCCACCAGGTAAGCCTGGTGCAATTTGTCCCCAGCCCAGTGCAAGAAGATGAAATAAATCAAAACTACCTTGATTAAGCGGATCATTAATATCCCCACCATATACGTCGGCGGGCATCATGGGGTAACCCCATTCAGGAATTAATTTTTTTGCATATTTTTTATCACTCACCAGCTGATGAGTCGCCCCGCCTAAAGGCAGCCCAATAGGAATTGAAATATCGAAATCTAATAACGTTTTCCAATCACCACAGCCCAGTATACAAATTTGATATTCGACAGATAAACCAATATCAATTTGGATCCCAAATGAAATAACATCCAGTGCAGACCAACCAAGGCTAGCAATATCTTTATCTTCTTCTATTGAACCGTGCGCTACATAAGCGGTTCCGCCATCATTTTTTATACCAACCCAAAAGCCTAGATCCAACTTAATTCTAAGTTTAATAATCGCAAAATCAAGCGTAAGTTCAACACCAAATTCTGCCCGTGGCGGTCCTAAGTCCCAATGCCTATCTCGCGTAAAATCTTCACGATTATTATTAACTATCGCAGCAAAGCGTTTGTAAGCATCCACCGCACCATCGCCAGTATTTTCTTCGTCAGTATTCATATTGGCATCTTGCCCACTGCCAGCATTGTTCTGTTTTTTCCTAGTAACACCCGGCGTATTGTCGTTAATCATATTATCTATAGTGCCGAGTTGTCCGCCTAAAAAATCACCGACCATCGCATGGCCTTCGGCATTATCAGCATTGGAATCTAATTTTCCAGAGACTTTGGAATATAAGTTATTGGGGTCAATATTTTCCCCAAAATAGGTTAACAAAGTATTTTGGACAAAAAAGTACCAGCCTACTGCTGGTGTGTACATTTCAGCTTTATCTTCATCGGCTGAAAACTCGTGGTCTTTCACCACGTTGAGGTTCATTTCAATCTCAGCTTCTAAGGTAGAGAGTGCAAATACCTTTTGAAAGATACCTAAAGCCCCATTGAAATACGAGATCGCCGTGGGCCACACATCATTTACTTTTTTTAATGGTGGTTCAAGTGCAGCGCCAAGTCCTGAGTATAAAGCCGTCATGGGTGCCATGATCATTTGTAGCGTAGTCGGTGATGGAGGTGCGATAGGTACGGTATACAGCGGAAATGCGCTAAACGGTTTGAAATTCTTATAATGTTTAACCCATGATAACAAGGAAACCATCTGACCTATCGAGACTTCATTGGCCACCATTGCTCGATTGGTATAGGCAATAAAATTTAAATTACGCGCTGCTAATTTGGCTTGCGAATACACGGCAGCATCAGCCGCATTTTCTAGTTGTATGCGATTTTTGACTAACTGACCTTGATTATACAAAATCAATAATGTCATTATCGCTACCGCTAAAAAGAGCAAGCTAAAGACCATAGCTTGCCCTTTCTGGCTATCAAGAAGAGTGCCATTGGCACGCTTATTTTTATCAAACATCACTTAGTATGAATACTCGTTACGTTTTTTAATCTTCGTTTTGTTTAAAATCTTGTAAACCGTAATTTGTAACAGCACCTTCACCCTTAGCAGCTTCACCAGCGGTACTACCTGATTGAGCAGATTCACCACCACCCAATTCAGCAGCCATGTCACCTACTTGACCACGAATCGTATCACCAAAAATATTAAACACTGTAATTGCCACGATCGCGATTAATGCCACGATGATGATGTACTCGGTCATACCCTGTCCTAACTGTTTTAAACGTCTTGATGTCATGAGATAATCCTTAATTTGAAATTAAATGAATATAGTATGATGGCTAAGTCTTATTATTAAATCGGCCATAATGATGTAGCGATTATGAACTCACGCTCGTAATTGCCGATAACACCAACAATTTGCTGTCCTGTTCTATTCTTTATATATAGATAAACTGTGTGGTTACGTTATGATAGCGTTCAACGGGACAATTAAATATTAACTTTAGTTAGTTTTATAAAATTTATTCCTAACATCTATTACAAAGGATTATTTAAGTGAAAATTCTGCTTGCAGATGATCATGGTCTATTTAGAGATAGCATGGCGACATGGTTACAACAATATCCTGAATCAATGGAAATTGAATTTGCAGCTGATTGGGATAGTTTAATAACACAATTAGACCCCAAACTAGCACTAGTCATGCTGGATCTAAGTATGCCTGGCATGTATGGCCCAAACAGTATTTGTGAGCTGATTAAACGGTTACCAATAGTGCCCATATTGGTCGTGTCAGCCAATGATGAACCACTGACTATTAAAGCTTGCTTTGATTCAGGGGCATCTGGTTACATCACGAAGGCGAGTGATGGATGCGAAATACTTAAAGCGGTATCTATTGTACTTAATGGAGGTACTTATCAACCGCTAAGTACATCGCAAGAATCTCATTCATTATCAACGCCGACCCTCAGTAATAAACAAATTGGATTATTAACCTGTCTGGCGGATGGTCTCAGTAATAGAGAGATAGCTAATCAACTGAACTTGTCGGAAGGTACGGTCAAACAATATGTCAGTCAATTATTAACCCTACTTAACGTTGATAATCGCACCCAAGCCGGAAATAAAGCGCGTAAAATATTATGCTTTTAATTTCCTTGCAATTTTGTCATGCAGGTTTTGGCTACTAACAGGCTTCAGCAGTAAGGTGTGATTGCTTGCTGTTATTTCAGATACAATTTCTTCAGATGAATCCCCCGTCACTATAAGTGCTGGAATATCAACTTTAAAATAATCATATACTGCTTGCACGGCATCTATACCACTTTTTTTATCGCGTAAACGATAATCTGAAATAACAAGATCAGGCATCGGATAATTATCTTGTGATAATGACGAAATCAACTCAAATTGCGAGCCAACTGATAATACTTCACAACCCCAGCTTCGCAGTAACATTTTTGTAGCATCCCTAACCATTTTTTCATCATCAATGACGATAATAAATAGCCCTGCTAAATCTAAATTAACAATGGGATCTATTTTTTTAAATCGCAGCGTTTTTCGTTTATCAACGACAAAATCTAAGGTTAACGAAAATAATGAGCCCTTATCTACTTCACTCTCAACGTTGATCACTACGCCTAATAAATCAGATAAACGTTTTACAATGGCAAGCCCTAAACCTAGCCCCTTATTTCTGTCACGTTCAGGGTTATTCAGCTGGTAAAATTCAGAGAAAATATTGTCAAGTTCTAAAGTAGAAATACCTTTACCGCTATCTCGAATATCGACTCTCACTTTATTATTAGTCAACATCGTTGACATCGTCAAACAACAATTTTCATTATGATTAACCGCATTAGAAATCAAATTTCGAAGTATTCGTCCTAATAGAATCGGATCAGTCTTGACGACTACCTCATCTAAATATGCCTTAATCTCAATACCTTTATCTTTTGCTTGTTGTTCATATTCGATGCATATCGCAACAAGTACGTTCTTCAAATCGAAATATTTAGGATTAACTATAACCCCACCAGAATCTAGCTTAGAAACATCCATCAAAGCACTTAATAAATCACCGAGCGTTTTACTTGATATTTGGACTTTATCTAATAATTCAAATTGTTCGGAATATTGCAGTTCTGTTCGTAATGCCCCTAAATAAAGATCGAGTGCATATAAAGGTTGGCGTAAATCATGACTAGTTGCTGCCAAAAATCGGGATTTGTCACTATTAGCAATATCAGCTAGCTCTTTTTGAGTTTTCAGATTTTCAAGTAAATCTATATTTTTTATTCGAAGTTTAATGCTATCTATAATATTGCGATTAACTAATACCGAAAAGCCCAACATTGATACTAAAAAAATAATGACTAAGGACCCTGTAGATGTGAAGATTAGCCCATCAAACATGAACATACTAATAGCAAATGGAAGCAAGGCAGGGATCGAGAACGCAAGATAAGCAGGCAAATAACATGACAAAGGCAATAATGACCCCGCCGTCATACCCGATAATATAAATGATAAAATTAAAATTTCGTTGCCTGATACTGGGGTTAGAACTTGAAGTAATACCCCCCCCCATGAGACACCTGATAGAAAGGTTGTTACGGCAAATATTTTCAACCAATTAGAAGGTGACTCAATTACCTCTTGTTTACTGAAAGACCTTATTAGATAGGCTCTTGCAACGGTCAGCATTAATATCCAAATTGCCCATGGTATTAATAAGCCCTCCCCAAGGCTGGTTTTAAAAAACGAAAGCACAATCGCCACTATTGCTAAGGTCGAAACTAAAACTAGAGGCGATTGTTGATATAGAATTTTCGTCTGTTCAAGCTGAATTTTATTATCTTTATGCATACGCAATTATTTAATGACTCTTAGAGTTGTACTTACTTGTTATAAACCTTTACTTACATCTTTGCAGATCACCGTCTACTGTTCAAGATTCACGATTATTATTCATTGATGAATCACAAACATAAAAAAAGGGCACCCTAGTTATAGGATGCCCTTTTTTATTTTCATTTGGCTTTATTAAGTATTATCTTAATTCAAAAAAGCTTATTTACCACGTGACGCACTTTTGCGTTCATGTTCAAGTAATAATTTTTTACGAACGCGAATTGATTTTGGTGTTACTTCTAACAATTCATCTTCACCGATGAATTCTAGAGCTTGCTCCAAACTCATTCTGATTGGTGGTACTAAGTTGATCGCTTCATCGGTACCTGATGAACGTACATTGGTTAATTGTTTTCCTTTTAATGTATTAACAACTAAGTCATTATCACGAGAGTGAATACCAATAACCATACCTTCATATACGTCATCATTGTGACCAATAAACATACGACCACGTTCTTGTAGGTTGAAAATTGAGAACGCGACAGCTTTACCCATACCGTTAGAAACGAGTACACCATTTTGACGTTTACCAAAATCCCCAACTTTAACGGCTGCATAGTGATCAAAGACACTAAAGATTAAGCCTGTGCCTTGCGTTGCTGTTAAGAATTCAGTACGGAAACCGATCAAACCACGTGACGGGATAATAAAGTCTAAACGTACACGACCTTTACCATCTGGCACCATGTCAGTTAATTGAGCACCACGTTCACCCAATTTTTCCATAATAGAACCTTGATGTTCAGCTTCTACATCGGCAGTTACAGCTTCAAATGGTTCTTGTTTTTTGCCATCTACTTCACGAATGATAACTTCTGGACGTGATACGCCCATTTCGAAACCTTCACGACGCATATTTTCAATTAAGACGGATAAATGTAATTCACCACGACCTGACACGCGGAACTTATCAGGATCTGTTGGGATTTGCTCAACGCGTAACGCTACGTTGTGAATCAATTCACGATCAAGACGTTCTTTAATTTGACGAGTTGTAACAAACTTACCTTCTTTACCCGCCATCGGTGAATTATTAACTTGGAACGTCATCGTTACCGTTGGCTCATCAACCGATAAAGGCGGCAAAGCTTCAACTGCAGATGGGTCACATAAGGTATCAGAAATATTAAGAGGATCTAAACCAGTGAAGGCAATGATATCGCCCGCTTGAGCAAACGGAACTTCTTCACGTTGCAAGCCCATAAAGCCCATTACTGTTAATACACGACCATTTCGCGTTTTGCCTTCAACATCGATAACGGTAACCGGAGTATTTGTTTTAACCGTACCACGTTCGATACGGCCTACACCGATAACACCGACATAGCTGTTGTAATCAATTGATGATACTTGCATACGGAAAGGACCGTTGACATCAACATCAGGCGCTTTAACTTTATCCACAACTAATTGGAATAAAGGCTCCATGTCGCCATCACGTACTGTTTCTTCTAGTCCAGCAAAACCATTCAAACCCGAAGCGTAAATAACTTCAAAATCTAACTGCTCATCGGTGGCATCAAGATTGGCAAACAAATCAAATGTTTGATCTAAAACCCAGCCTGGACGAGCACTAGGTTTGTCTATTTTGTTGATAACAACAATTGGTTTCAAACCTAAAGCTAAGGCTTTTTGAGTTACGAAACGAGTTTGTGGCATCGGACCTTCAGATGAATCAACCAATAACAACACAGAATCAACCATCGACAATACACGTTCTACTTCACCACCAAAATCGGCATGGCCTGGTGTATCAACGATATTGATGTGGTAGCCATTCCAACGAATTGCTGTGTTTTTAGAAAGAATAGTAATACCACGTTCTTTTTCAAGATCGTTTGAATCCATCACACGTTCTTGTAATTCTTCGTGGTCACTGAAAGTACCCGATTGGCGTAATAATTGATCAACCAAGGTTGTTTTACCGTGATCGACATGAGCGATGATAGCAATGTTACGTAACTTGCTGATTTCTCTAAGATTAATTGTCATATTTAGTTCTATATAAAAAGGAATGCTATTAGCATATAAATGTAAGAATATTTAAATACTCTAAGCGTTATTTTTTTAACTCTTCAGTTAAGTGTGGCGTAATACTATCTAAAATTTGTTTCTGAATCGCCAGATTGCCTACAACCAAATTACCTTGGTTGAAATAATTGTCACCACCGGCAAAATCAGTCACAACACCACCAGCTTCTTCAATAAGTAAGACGCCAGCAGCTAAATCCCATTTTTCCAGGCCAATTTCCCAATAGCCATCTAATCGTCCTGCAGCAACATAGGCTAAGTCTAGAGCCGCTGAACCTGCACGTCGCACATCAGCAACTTGCGGAAAGACTGCATTAAACGTCGCTAAATATGGCGTTAAGTACTGTGGGTATTTGAAAGGAAAACCCGTAGCAATTAAAGTGCCTGCCAATTCTTTTTTCTTATTTACACGCAAGCGACGGTCGTTAAGTTTGGCACCGCCACCTCGACTGGCAGAAAATAATTCATCACGCAATGGATCGTAAATAACCGCATGTTCAATTTTGCCACGCACCATCACTGCAATTGACACACAATAATGCGGAAAGCCATGCAAAAAGTTAGTCGTACCATCCAGAGGGTCAATCACCCACATAACCTCGTTATCACCTTGCGTACCTGACTCTTCAGCCAAAATGGCATGCTCAGGATAGGCTTTTTTGATGGCATTAATGATCTCTTGTTCAGCTAAGCGATCAACATCAGTAACAAAATCATTACGACCTTTAGTCGTCACTTCAAGATGTTCTACATGTTGTAAAGAACGAACAATGATACTGCCCGCGCTACGGGCTGCCCGAATGGCAATATTCAGCATAGGATGCATAGACTAGTTTTTTCCAGAGCGAGTGAAACGGCTTTATCCACCGTTTTCGTGATAAAAATATTATCACGGGATTATTAAAACGACACATTATAACAATAAATCACGGTATTTAGCAGCTTTAAGTTAAAGGACATTAGACAGCCTAAATAATACCTGCTAGCCTATTGGTATATATTGTTCTTAGCAATATAGTTGAACCAAAAAAACTTATATAAAACTTATATCTACCACATGGAGATTCGTATGAAATCATTGACAAAATTAGGCGCTATCGTTCTTCCTTTAGCTTTATTGACTGCGTGTGCAAATACTGCTGAAATGGATGCATTAAAATCATCTGTAAGCGCTGCAAAATCTACTGCTGATTCTGCATTATTAGCAGCAAACAACGCACAAACAACTGCTGATGTAGCACAACGTTCAGCTAGCGATGCAGAACTAGCTGCATTAAACGCTCAAAAATCAGCTGATGCAGCTCAAAGTTCAGTTGACGAATGTTGCGCAAAAATTGACCGTATGTTTGAAAAAGCAATGAGCAAATAAGCGCTTAAGCTATAAAAAAGCCGGGACTTGTCCCGGCTTTTTTTTGATCAAAATAAAGGTGTTAGCCCCTGCGCTAACACGAATTACTTCCGCAATATGTTACAAAGCATCACTAGAGACTAGTGCTGTCCATGCCAATATGTTAGTAACCTGTTTTAGCGCAACAACACGCTCATTCGCTTGTTGTTGCGTATCGAAAGGTCCGAGAATAACTTCCCCTTCTGCTGCACTACTTAAAGGCCAGAAAGAATCGTTAAAATTTAATTGCGTGGATGCTTGCGCTAGTTTTAACTTTGCATTTTGTGTCAGACCCGTATGAACAAACCAAACGTCATTGACAATCTCTTCTTCAGCTTGATTAACCCGTCTTACTAAACCGGTATGCTTTCTTACTATTCTTTCTGCAAACGGAAAATCTTCATCACTTAATAACGAATCTTGAGCTTTCAAGATAGCTGACACCATCGATGTCATATTATTACCTTGACGCTGATCAAAATCTGATTGTACATCATGCGCTTCTAGATAAAGCTCGCCGTTTAACAGTCCAGCCTTATCCGGCTGGTATAAGATTTCTACGGGTGTATTTACCGCAATAAGTCCAAATAAATGTTCAATATCTTCTGGAAATAATCGGATGCAGCCATGACTAACGCGCATACCCACACCAAATGGTTTATTAGTGCCATGTAATAAATATCCAGGCATACCTAGACGCATCGCAAATGCACCTAATGGATTATTAGGTCCTGCGGGTACAACGTTTGGTAATGGGTCACCTTTTTGAAGATGTTCAGCCTTTATCGATGCAGGTGGCGTCCATGACGGATCTTTTATTCGTTGAATAATCCGCGTTTTACCAAGGGGCGTTGTCCAGCCTTCACGTCCGACACCGATGGGGTGTGTGATCACTTTCTGGCGTTCGTTTTTATTAGGTTTAGGATAGTAATATAGCCGCATTTCAGCCAAATTAATCACAATACCTTCATGTGCCGCATCCGGTAGAATAAAACGATTTGGCACAAGTACTCGTTGATTTTCACCGGGTAACCAAGGATCTAAATCTGGGTTAGCATCAACTATTTCGTTATAACCGACATCGAAAGCACGTCCGATATCTAACAAAGTGTCTTCTTGGTGGCTATATACTATAAGGTTGTGGCCAACTACCCGAGTGTTGGCATCTTCCAACTCAAAGGTAGTTGCATGTGCAGATGTAACAATCAGGCCCATAATGAGTGTGATAAAAATGTGTAACATTCTTTTTCCTGTTATTAAAATTTTGTTAACCACCTAATTGTACATGATTACAATTTTTACGCGTGCTCAAAGATCGTTTTTAAAAAAGGTAAAATCTGCTTTGCCATGAACCGTAAGCTAGCGTAATCTACGCAGATGAAAAAATATTACATACCCCTTCTGATTGCTTTAGTTTCTTCTTCTGGTTGCTCACTTTTTTCAAAAGATGAGGTCAAGACAGGAGATAACTGGCCTGTGGAACGCGTCTATTCTGAAGCTAAAGCAGCCTTAAATGCTGGCAATTATAGTGTGGCTCTCCAACATTATGGTCAACTTGAGGCTCGATTCCCTTTCGGTGAATATGCGCAACAAGCATTAATAGAATCAGCTTACGCACAATATAAAAATGATGATCCAGAAACAGCCATCGCCACGATAGACCGTTTTATGCGCGTTTATCCTCTAAACACTAATATGGATTACGCAATCTATCTCCGAGGCCTAACTAACTTCACTCGTGATATCGGCATTATGGAGAAATATATCCCGCGTGATGAAACGCAGCGCGATCCTGGCTCAGCACTCCTTGCACTCAGAGACTTTACTACATTAGTAAATCGCTACCCTAATAGTAAATACAGTGAAGATGCCTCACAGCGGATTGTTTATCTCCGTAACCGTTTAGCTCAACATGAGGTCAATGTTGCATACTATTATATGCAGCGTAGTGCTTATCTTGCTGCTGCTAATCGTGGTAAATACGTCATTGAGAATTACCCCCGTACTCCAGCAATGCCAGAAGCTTTGTTAGTTATGGCTAAAGCATACAAGATAATGGGCTTAGAAACCCTATCTGAAGATGCCTTGCGCGTTTTAGAATTGAATTATCCAGGACATCCAGGTGTAGCGGAAGTAAGCCAAACTACCGCAAAATAACAGTTAATATTTAATAGCGCTTGATAAGGCCATATTTCTATTTAGCATCATTGAAAGCAAAACTTTGTACTGATCGGATATCTTGTTTATTTAAGGCCAGCATTACTATTCGATCAAAACCTAATGCGACACCTGAACATTCCGGCATGCCTGAAGTCATGGCTGCGAGTAAATTATTATCAATGGGCATTTCTGGCTTAGCTTGGACTTGTCGTTGCTTATTATCTTCGGTGAAGCGTTGCTGTAACTCATTTGCATCTAATAATTCGTTATAACCATTCGCTATCTCGACTCCTGCGATATACAGTTCAAAACGATCTGCCACACTATTTCCGGCTTCATCTTTTTTTATTTTTGCTAATTGCGCTTGTGATGCTGGAAAATCATAAATAAACACCGCTAAATTCATCGCTGCTAATCGTGGCTCAATAATATGTCCCATCAATAACTCTAACCAACCATCACGATCAAGTTCTAAATCACTGGGTAAGCCTGTAATCAATTCTATAGCACATTGCTCTATTTTTTGGTCAGAACAAGTCAACACATTCAGTTTCACATAAAATTCAAATATGCCGCGATAACTTAAGCGCAAAATTGAATTTAAGTGAAATACTTGTTGCACTAGCGCCTTCACTTCATCCATTAGTTGAATCAGTGATAATTCAGGTCGATACCATTCCAGCATGGTGAATTCAGGTGAATGAAGCCTACCCTGCTCGCCATTACGAAACACGTGTGCGATTTGATAAATAGCGCCTAAATTTGCCGCAAGTAAGCGCTTCATCGCAAATTCTGGTGAAGTTTGTAGGTAATAAGCTTGCTTAGAGGACGAACCTAATGGCATGAAGTCCGTAGTAAAACTATCCATATAAGGTGCTGTAGGTGCTGCTAGCGATAAGATTGGCGTCTCAACCTCTAGTACATCGCGCTGCGCAAAAAAACGGCGGACATCAGCTAAATACTGTGCCCGCCGTTTTATTGTTGCTATGTCAGCCGAAGGCTGCCAGTTATAAGCCATCGTAGTAATTAATCAACCTAAACTTTAGCGCGCTCAACATATTCACCACTACGCGTATCTATGCGTAATAATTCGCCAATTTCGATAAACAAAGGTACACGTACAACAGCGCCCGTTTCCAATGTTGCCGGCTTACCACCACCACCTGAGGTATCACCTTTCAAACCTGGATCCGTTTCAGCCACAATTAGATTAACAAAGTTAGGCGCCGCGACGACTAATGGTGAACCATCCCAAAGCGTTACGATGTAAACATACTGCTCTTTTAACCAGTTTTTACATTCAGAAATTGCATTTGCATCTGCGGCGTATTGTTCAAAAGTGGTTGGATCCATAAAATGCCAAAACTCGCCATCGGTGTATGAGTATTCCAATTCCATCTCGATCACATCAGCACCTTCGGCACTTTCATTAGACTTAAAGGTACGTTCATTTACGCGACCTGTTTTCAAGTTGCGGAATTTTACTCGGTTAAATGCTTGGCCTTTACCTGGCTTTACAAATTCATTTTCAATGATATTGCATGGATCGCCATCCAGCATGATTTTGAGTCCTGATTTAAATTCACTTGTACTAAAATTTGCCATGGCAACCTCTTTTAGGGGACGATCATCGTCTGTAATAACTTTAAAGCCCACTATGATACCGCAATCACACACCTTGGTGACAAAACAACCATGGCAAACTGCTTTAGCTAATGCCATCAAAGAACCGACAGCTCTACTTGCACAACTAGGTTTGTCTGATCAATTGACAGCAATTGATGCTGATGCCATCAAAAACTTCCCACTTCGTGTACCGCAGGCTTATATCAATAAAATGCGCCATGGCGATAAAGACGACCCTTTATTAAGACAAGTTTTCCCTTTGCTAGATGAAGGTTTTGATGTCGCTAATTTTGTTGCCGATCCGGTCGGTGATAATTTAGCGGTAACGTCACCCGGTATATTACAAAAATACCAAGGCCGAGCTTTATTACTCACTACTGGCGCTTGCGCGATTCATTGCCGATATTGTTTCCGACGTCACTTCCCTTATGGCGACAGCAATCCGCTTGCTAGCCAGTGGCAGCAAACTTTAGAAAATATAGCGGAAGATCTGAGTGTCAATGAAGTCATTCTCAGCGGTGGCGATCCACTTTCATTAACGGACAATAAGCTTGCTAATCTAGTTGAAGATTTAGAAAAAATACCTCACCTTAAACGCCTGCGCATCCATACGCGGCTGCCTATCGTTTTACCGGAACGTATAGATGAACATCTACTGTCATGGGTTGGCGGCTCTAGACTGCAAGTCATTATGGTGATTCATGCCAATCATGCCAATGAAATTGATCCACTTGTTGCCCAATCGCTAGACAAATTGCGCATAGCGGGATGTCAGCTGCTTAATCAAACGGTATTGCTAAAAGGAATTAATGATTCGTCACAAGATTTATATGACTTAAGCGAACGTCTGAGTGAAGTGGGTGTAATACCTTATTATATTCACCTGCTCGATAAAGTAAGCGGGGCTAGCCATTTTGACGTTGCTGAAAAGCGTGGCATTGAATTAATAGCACAGATTCGGAAGATGTTGCCTGGCTACCTTGTTCCCCGTCTAGTGCGAGAGCAACAAGGTGAAGCCAGTAAAACAATAATAGCCTAACGTTTAGATCGTTCAGCCGCAGGAATATAATCTCGCTCACCACTACCAATATAGATTTGGGTAGGACGATAAATACGATTATCAGATATTTGTTCTCGCCAATGTGCTAACCAACCAGCTGAACGTGCTACAGCAAACAAAGCAGTAAATTGATCAGCAGGAATACCCATTTCTGCATATAAAATGCCAGAATAAAAATCTACATTGGGATAAACGCCTTTATGGCCTAATCTTTCAGCACAAACTTCTTCTACGCGCATCGCGGTCTCAAACGTAGTATCTAAACTACTACCGCGATCCTCAATCAATTCAGTAACGAGTTTATGCAATATAGTTGCCCGTGGATCTTTTACTTTATATTCACGATGCCCCATACCCCAAATCACTTGTTTATTAGTGAGTGCATTATCAATCCATTTTTCAGCGTTATCTGCACTACCAATTTCTTTAAGCATATCAACTACACGAGAGTTAGCACCACCATGTAATGGGCCAGATAAGGTCCCTATCGCACCTGAAATAACACTGTACGGAGTGGCTAATGTAGAACCCGATACTAGGGCTGAAAAGGTGGAGGCATTCAAGGTATGTTCAGCATGAAGGATCAAACAAACATCCATAATTCTAGCCATCATAGGATCTGGCTCTTTGCCTGAAAACATGTATAGCAAGTTTTCAGCAACAGACAAATCTTGGCGCGGCGCAATATGGTCATAACCTTGGCGCATATGTTCCCACATAGCGACTAAAGGAGCCATGGAAGCAATAATATTGACCGTCATGTTTCGAACATAATTAAGGTCTTTACAAGAATCACTGCTCGTTAGACATTCATTGCCAGGATAAAACATTCCTAAACTTGATACCGCAGTTTGCAACATATCCATCGGATGACCGGTAGATGGAAAATGGCGCATCATTTCACGAATATGGTATTTAACCCGATACTGACCTCGTAATTGCGTTGTAAAGTCAGCCAACTCAGTCGATGTAGGTAACTCACCTTGGAGCAATAATAAGGTCGTCTCTTCAAACGTACTATGCTTGGCTAAAGTTTCAATTGAATAACCACGATAAGACAACAAGCCTTTATCGCCATCAATAAATGATATTGCCGACTGTGTCGCAGCGACGCCCTCTAATCCAGGTAAAAACTCACGCATAGCGACCCCTTGTAAAAGTCATCCAATAGTATTACTTCGTGCTGAAAGTAATTGTAAATTAGATAACACATATAGTTTAAAAAAATGCAATCATACCAGATCTTGCGAGCTGACTCAGTTTGCCATCAAATAATCAGCTTCATTCATTAAAAATCATATCTCAACATTCTTAACGATGAACTTAAATTGAGCAAATCCTTTTCGATGCCACACAGCATCAGCTAACGTAACCCATAAACGTTCATCATGATGATTTAATTCGGAGCTGATAGCCTAACCATTAAATGCTAAGAAGATTACTTCAAGATATCATGCCAGATATTGTGAGCCCACGCATCTGCATAAACACCCTCAAGTTTTGAGGCTTGGTCAGATACTCCGCCCCCAGGCATAGCTATCATCGCCTGTTGTTGTTTGTCATAACGATAAACTGCAGCAACGTGGCCGGCTTGCTGGCCATCAACAAAGCTATAACAGGTATTACTAAATACAGGTTGTTGTTCCGGCTCAGTTTCAGCTAATAGCGATGCAATCGCTGCAGCACACACTTTTGCTTGCGCATTGGCCATGTGGCCAGATTTTGGTAATACAGCATGTACGGCATCACCAATCACGTGCACATTATTTTTTACTGTCGATTCATACGTTAAAAAATCAACCTCACACCAGCGTTGATCGATATTGATAACACCCGCCATTGCTGCTACTTTTCCGGCCTTTTGTGGGGGAATCACATTTAATACGTCGGCAGAAAATTGATCAAATTCAGTCTCAACATTCAATTTAGCTAGATCGACACTTTCAATCATACTGCTAGGGATATAGTCAATCAAGCCTGCATAATGTTCTTGCCATGCACCTTTAAATAAGGCTTTTTTAGATGCCACATCGCCATTAGCATCTAAGATGATTAATTTACCACTAGGGTTATGATTTTTTAAGTAAAGCGCGATCTGGCAGGCACGCTCATAAGGTCCAGGCGGACAACGAAATGGAGTCGGTGGAACCGTCATGATGACGGTTCCGCCTTTCTTCATACTGACTAACTGTTGTTTTAATATTTCAGTTTGTGGACCAGCTTTCCAGGCATGAGGCACAATATTCTGAGCATCATAACTTGCCAACATAGGCAAATCGTCATAAATAAAATCAACCCCTGGTGCAATGACTAAACGATCATAGTTCACAACAGCACCGTCGTGCAGCGTGACGTGTTGCTTATCGGTATCAATCGTCATCACTTCAGCTTGCACCGTTTTCACATCATATTTATCGGCAAGTGTATTGTAATCATAAGTAAGCTGTTGCAAAGTGCGGTTACCACTCAATACTAGGTTACTTTGAGGACAAGAAACAAACTGAGCATTTCGCTCAATCATGATTACTTCTGTTTCAGGAGACCACATCTTGAGATATTTCGCCGCCGTAGCACCCGCAAAACCGCCGCCAATAACGACCACGAGTCGTGGTGTTGATGGTTTTTTCAATGCTAATGCTATTTTAGGCAGCATTGCCATAGAACCCGCAGCAATTGCTGTTTTAATAAAACGTCTACGTTTTATAACCATGACAATAAACCTCTTAAATACTTAGTCCTAAGATACGTGTTCTCCTTGCGCTTGTAAATCAGCATGATATGACGATCGAACCATTGGGCCACTAGCAACATGCTCAAAGCCCATTTGTTTAGCAACAACAGCCAGTTGATCAAATTCTGCAGGCGTCACGAAACGCTCTACCGCCAAATGATGTCGGCTAGGCTGTAGGTATTGACCTAAAGTTAACATCCTACAACCATGATCACGCAAATCCTGCATCACTTGATGTACTTCTTCCAGTGTTTCACCTAATCCCAACATTAAACCAGATTTAGTGGGCACTTCGGGGTGCTGTTGCTGAAATTTTTTAATCAAATCCAGAGACCACTGATAATCAGAACCAGGTCTAACGGCTTTATACAGACGAGGAATACTTTCTAAGTTATGATTAAAAATATCTGGCAGACTTTTCGTTAATTCAACTAAAGCAACATCCATGCGACCACGAAAGTCGGGAACCAGTACTTCAATGCGTGTCTCTGGCGATTGTTTACGTATTTCAGCAATACATCGAGTGAAATGAGCTGAGCCACCATCTCGTAAATCATCTCGATCCACAGACGTTACCACGACATGTTTAAGCTTCATTGCCGCAATGGTTTTAGCTAAATGCTCAGGCTCATTGGCATCAAGAGGATCAGGTTTGCCATGAGCAACATCGCAAAATGGGCAGCGCCGCGTACAAATATTACCCATAATTAAAAACGTTGCTGTGCCGTGAGTAAAACATTCGCCCAAATTTGGACATGAGGCTTCTTCACATACGGTATGTAATTCATTTTCACGCAATAGCTGCTTTAAACGAACTACCTCAGGATTGCTCGGTGACTTCGCTCTGATCCAAGCCGGTTTACGTTTAGGATCGCTGGGTACTATTTTTATTGGGATGCGAGATACTTTAGATGCCCCTTTCAGTGCACTAACATCTCGTTTTGGCTGTACTTTTTCGGTCATTTTTCCACCTTGGACATCTGCGCCTTAAACGCTGATATAAACTGTTGTTGTGCCTGTGCCATTGTCATGTCATAACCCAGACTTTTTAAATCAATCACTTCCATTCCTTGATAACCACAAGGGTTAATAAAGGTGAAAGGTAATAAATCCATTGCGATATTGATACTCAGCCCATGATAACAAGCGCCCTGCTTAACCCTTAATCCTAATGCCGCTATTTTTCGTTCATCAACATAAACACCCGGCGCATCAGCACGCGCATTGGCTTTAATACCTATATCATCAAGCATGTTTATTACGCTATTTTCCATGCGTGACACCATCTCACGTACACCAATATTCAATCGTTTCAAATCAAACAAGGTATAGGCTATTAATTGTCCAGGACCGTGATAAGTAACTTGTCCACCACGATCTGTCCTAATGACGGGGATATCACCACTATCAAGTACGTGTTCATCTTTACCATTCAAGCCTTGTGTAAAAACAGGGGTATGCTCTACTAACCATAGCTCATCTTGCGTATGCTCATCACGTTGGGCTGTAAATGACCGCATAGCGTCACACGTTGCCTGATAATCAACCAGCCCTAAGTCTTTTAATATCATGGTTTGAAATTTACAGGACGTATTTAATAGCTTCGTGGCTAATTAAATCACGATGAATGGCTTCTAACTGCTCTCGACTCGCCACGTAAAAATCAACCGTAACCGAAGTAAATTTTCCACCTGAACTTTGTTTGATGGTTACCGCGCCTTCTTTAATATCATCCACATGATGGCGGACAATGGCCACCACGATAGCATCAAACTCTGGATGGGTAAGCCCCATCGCTTTGATGCCATATTCACACGGAAATTCTAGTTTCGCTTCTTTTTCATCTAATGCCATGCTGCGACATCCTTTTTATAGTGCTGATAAAGCGCTTCTATTTGCTGCCATAACGGACCAGGAATACCACTCCCAACCTTAACACCATCTAATAGTGTAATCGGTAACACCTCTTTGATAGAGCTGCTCATCCAAACCTCATCAGCTTGTTTTAACTGGTTCAGCGTTACCGCCTGTTCCAACAAGGGTATCTCTGCCTTAGCGGCCAACGCTATGATTACTTCACGAGTAATGCCTGGTAGTACTTTTTCATCTTTTGGCGAAGTATAAATAGTGCCATCAATCACTACATACGCATTACTCGCCGCGCCTTCAGTTAGATAGCCGTCACGAATTAACAATGCTTCTTGTGCACCTGCTTCGAGTGCCTGCTGCTTTAACAAGCTATTGGGCAACAAGGTAATTGCCTTAATATTACAATTTTGCCAACGTATATCTGGCAAAGTAATAGCCACAATGCCATGTTTCTTATGCTCGTCTGCCACAGGAATCAAAGGATTACTCATGGCAAAGGCAGTAGGTGTCACGCCTTGAGGAAAGACATGATCACGTTGTGCCACACCTCGCGTAACTTGTACATATAGTGATTGATTGCCGCCACCGTTACGTTTGACCAATTGTTCAATCATCGCTTGCCATTCAGTGACCGTTAGTGGATTTTTCATCCGCACACCATCTAAACTAGCCTGCAAACGTTCTAAATGCCCCAACAACTGAAAACTACGGCCATTATAAACAGGGATTACTTCATAAACGCCATCACCCAATAAGAAGCCACGATCAAATACTGATACTTTTGCCTGATCTGCAGGTAAAAAATCACCATTTAAATAGACTTCTTGCATTCTTTATCCCCAAATAAGCATCAATAAAGAATCAATCAAACGACGCCACCAGCTACCTTGTTCAATAGCATTTATGGCAACTAAATTTCGCTTAGCGATTACTTCATCACCCAAATGAATTTCTACTTCACCTAATTGCGTACCCGAAACAACAGGTGCAATTATTGGTTGTTGAATATTAGTGCTAGCAACTAATTCTTTGTAACGGCCTCTTGGGACTGTCACAGAAAGTGGCTGCGCCAATCCTAACTGAACTAGTTTGTCACTACCCTTCCAGACTTTGCTATCTGCAATTTGGGTTAGAGCAGGATATAACTCATGGGTTTCAAAGAAACGGAAACCATAATTAAATAATTTTTGGGTTTCCTGTGCACGAGCATTATCACTGCGTGTACCTAATACAACAGAAATCAATCGCATATCATCACGCGCTGCTGATGCTGCCAAGCAATAACCTGCTTCTTCAGTGTGACCTGTTTTTAAACCGTCAACACTGTTATCTCGCCACAACAATTTATTACGGTTGTGTTGTGTGATTCCATTATATTTATACTCTTTTTCTGCATACCATTTGTAATGGTCGGGATAGTCTTGAATAATTGCTGCTGATAAGGTCGCGATATCTCTAGCCGTCGTGTAATGGTCAGGATCTGGTAGACCTGTTGAATTACGATAATTAGTATTAGTCATGCCTAATTTCTGGGCGTATTGATTCATCATTTGAGCAAAGGTATCTTCACTGCCCGCAACATGTTCAGCTAACGCAACAGCAGCATCATTACCTGATTGAATGATCATACCGCGTAATAATGCTTCGACGGGTACTTTAGTATTAACTTCAATAAAGCTCCGTGAGCCTACCATTCGCCATGCTTTTTCACTAATCAGTACTTCATCCGCCAACCTAATATTACCTGACTCCAACTCATGTGATACCACATAAGCGGTCATTAGCTTAGTGATACTAGCAGGCGGTAAACGTTCATCTGGGTTATTTTCTGCAATGACTCGGCCACTTGCAAAATCCTGCAATATGTATGATTTTGCAGCTATATTTGGCGCGGTTGGATTAGGGGTTATGGCTGCCTGAGCAGTTATGTTGCTCAACATAACACCTGCCAGCAATATGGTTTTTACTATTTTCAGCATGAAAACTCTCTATTAAAATAAATTATTCGACCACTAGATGGGAATCATTAAAGCCTAAATCAAGCAAACGATTGGCTAAGGAATCCCCCTCTTCAACATTTTCTAATGGGCCGATACGAACGCGATATAACTTTCCGTCAGAGGTGACCCTAACCTCATCACCAATCTGGCTTTGTACTTTACTTTTAAATTGTTGAGCATTGGTCGACGTACTAAATGCTCCCACTTGTAAATACATACCCACCGACGCATCTAGGACGGGTTGCTGTTGCACGTTATTGACTATATTAACAGGCACTTCGCCACCGTTAATGGCTCGTATTGCTACCAGACCTGTCCCGTGACCAAGTATTCCTAACTTTTTAGCCGCAGTGTAGGATAAATCAATTAAACGATTATCGTGAAAAGGCCCACGGTCGTTCACTTTAACAATTACCTTACGCCCATTATTAAGGTTAGTCACTTCCACATACGAGGGTAAAGGCAATGTTTTATGTGCTGCCGTCATGGCATACATATCATACGCTTCCCCACTAGAAGTGCGTTGACCATGAAATTTAGCGCCATACCAAGAAGCAATACCTTTTTCCTGATAATCTTGGCTACTGGCTAAGGTGTAATAAGTCTTACCGAACACCTCATAACTCGTAGGATTACCGTATTTACTTCGCGGTTCATCTTTAGGTATGGCATTGGGTATATTTGATACATCTGGTGGCGAAGTTGGTGCCCTATCAGCTTGTTCCGTAATGCTACTACATGAGATCAAACTCAAATAAATACCACTAACAGCGATCCATTTTAAACTTCGCAACATTATCATCTACCCTCATAGCCTGATCGAATTGCCTGCCCAAGTTGAGTGACCACCATGGCATACATCCGACTGTGATTGTAACGTGTAATGGCATAAAAATTCTGTCTAGCCAGCCAATATTCTTCACCATTTTCTTGTGTTAATGAAATTATGGCCAATGAGTCATCATCTTCAGGCACGCCTCTCAAACTAACACCCGCCGTAGTTAATGTTTCTCGACTGATTGATGGTTTCATCCCTTTTTCGATCAAATCATCGGCGACTTTGCCAGAGAAATAGGTAGGATGAGCAATTGTTTTGCCGGCAACCCAACCATGCCGCTTAAGATAATTTGCGATACTACCTATCGCATCAGTAGGATTTGTCCAAATATCGCGGTGACCGTCACCATCAAAATCTACAGCATATTCGCGGTAACTACTAGGCATAAATTGTCCTAGGCCCATTGCGCCAGCATAAGACCCTATAGGAGCAAGCACCGATAGGTCTTCTTCACGCGTGAGGAGGAGAAAGGCTTCTAATTCTGAGCGAAAAAATGTGCTTCTTGGTGGATATTGAAATGCTAAAGTTGATAAAGCATCAATTACTCGGTAACTACCCACATTGCCGCCGTAACGTGTTTCCACACCCAAAATAGCAATAATTATTTCGGCAGGCACACCATATTCTTTCTCAGCACGTGCTAGATCATCGGCATGCTGCTGCCAAAATTCTATCCCGCCATTTATCCGTGAATCAGTCATAAAGATAGTGCGATATTCAAACCAAGCCTTACTCTTTTCCGCAGGACGAGAGATAGCGCTAAGTATCGAATCTTTGACCTCAACTTGTGCAAATGATACCGCTAACTCATCACTATTAAAGCCGTGTTTTTGCTGCATTTCAGCTAAGAAATCGGGCAAACCAGGTAAGTCTGGCTTATTATCTGCCTGTGCTACGCCCGCAAATAAAAAAACCGTTAAAAGTAAAACTATTTTCATGGAGACATCATCCTTCTGTGAGTATGAATAGACATTAGAATACCGAAGCCAGCCAACAAGGTCACCATTGATGTACCTCCGTAGCTGATCATCGGCAGGGGCACACCTACAACTGGCAACAATCCGGTGACCATTCCAACATTAACGAATACATAGACCAGAAAAGTCAAAGAAATACTCCCGGCTAATAATCGCGCAAAACTTGTTTGTGCTTGACTAGCAATATAGATACCTCTGCCAGCGACCAATAAGTAGAGTACTAATAATATACCTACTCCAACCAAACCGAATTCTTCGGAGATAACTGCAAAAATAAAATCGGTGGTACGTTCAGGTAAAAAAGCTAAATGGGATTGTGTACCATCTAACCAGCCACGGCCAAATAAGCCGCCCGATCCAATTGCAATTTTAGACTGTATAATATGATAACCAGCGCCTAGTGGATCACTTTCAGGGTTCAAAAAGGTTAATACGCGTTGTCGTTGATAATCGTGCATTACATACCACAAGACAGGTAATGCAGCAGTACTTAGGCCAATAAATCCTAGAATGATCCGCCAGCTAATGCCCGACAGAAACACCACAATCAAACCAGAACTAGCAATAAGCAAAGCCGTGCCCAAATCAGGCTGTTTTGCGATTAATATTGATGGCACAATAATGATTACCAAGCTCACCAATAACCTTATTGCGCTTGGTGGTAAAGGTCGCTCGGCTAAGTAACTAGCAACTAACAAGGGTACTGCTAACTTCATCAATTCTGAAGGTTGGAATCTAAAAAAACCCAAGTCTAACCAACGTTGCGCGCCTTTACCCTCATGGCCAAATACCAACACGGCGACCAATAAAATCAAACCGACCCCATATAACCAATAAGCGGAATCACGCATACGATCAGGGTGAATATTAGCTAACACGAATAACACGGTAAACGCCGTACCCATTCGAATTAATTGTCTAATTAAAAGTGCATAATTCTGATCACCCGCGCTGTATAAAATGACTAAACCCGCGGCCAATAAAATGCTTATGCCAAGTAGGAGTAAAGCATCAAGATGAATAACTCTTAAAGCTAGTGTCAAACTCCATCGTTGAGGTTGCTGTCTATCGTACAGTAAGTTACTCATTAACGGCCGTCCCGAAATATTGATCAATCATTTTACGCGCAATAGGCCCAGCCATTGTACTACCACCACCACCGTGTTCAACGACGACTGCCACTACAAACTGCGGGTTCTCCGCTGGTGCAAAAGCGATAAATAAAGCATGATCGTGCAATTTTCTTTCTAAGGTTTCTGCATCATATTTTTCGTCTTGTTTGATGCCAAATACTTGAGCCGTGCCAGATTTTCCCGCGATCTTAAATGGCAGATCGTTACCAATATGACGAGCAGTACCACGAGTACCATGTACCACCTCTACCATCGAATCAATCACCGCTTCCCAATTTCGACTATTTTCCATCGGTAATGTTTCATAAGTCTGTGCTGGAAAAAGTTGCAATTCACTTTGTCCAGTTTCTCTGCTTGCTCTGACAACTCTCGGACTGATATCAATACCACGCATCGCCAAAACGGCCGTGGAATGGGCGATTTGAATAGGTGTCATTTGATTAAATCCCTGACCTATACCAGATATTAACGTCTCTCCTGGATACCATGCTTTATTACGACTGGCACGTTTCCATTCTTTTGATGGCGATAGGCCCTTGCTTTCACCTGGAAGGTCAATCTCCGTACGCCGACCAAATCTGAATAAATCTAAAAAACTGTGAATGCGATCTATACCCAAGGTATTCGCAAGGTCATAAAAATAGACATCACACGACTGAGCAATACCTGCTTTTAAATCCATATGACCGTGGCCATGCGCTTTCCAGCAACGATAACGATGATTTTGACCTGGCAAGGTGTACCAGCCTGGACAAAAAGTCTTAGACTGCTCGGTAATAACGCCAGACTCTAACCCAGCTAGGGCAATGAATGGTTTTAAGGTTGAACCTGGTGGATAACGCCCGCGTAAACTGCGATTAAATAAGGGCATATTAGGCGAGTCTCTTAACGCTGCATAATTTTTACTACTAATGCCCAAAACAAACTCATTAGGATCAAAGTCTGGTTTACTAACCATTGCCAGTACACCGCCTGTTTTGGGATCTAACGCTACGACAGCACCATTAAAATCCCCCATTGCTTCAGCGGCAACCCGTTGTAAATTAATATCTAAGTGCAAGAATAAATCTTGTCCTGACACGGATGGCTTACTATTTAGCTCACGAACAATTCGCCCTTGCACATTCGTTTCTACTTGTTGATAACCCACTTGACCATGTAGCAATTCTTCATATTGTTTTTCTATGCCTGTTTTGCCAATCTGCATAGAACCTTTGTAATTATGTTCATCGATCTCTTGTAACTCTTGTTCGTTAATCCGGCCAACATAACCCACGGTGTGAGCAAATAGTGCGCCTTGCGGATAGTGACGAATTAACCGCCCGACCACATCGACACCTGAAAAACGATGGCGATTGACAGAAAAAATGGCGACTTCTTCTTCCGTTAACCGTTCTTTGAGTATGACTTGTCGAAAACGACGTTGCTGCTTGATCCGCTCTTTGATATCGAGCATATCCTCTTCAGTCATGGCAAATAAAGTCGCTAATTTTTGCAAGGTATCATCGATATTCGGCACATTTTCAGGCGTCAATTCTAAACTGAATGTAGGTATATTCTCTGCTAATATCACGCCGTTTCGGTCATAGATCAAGCCACGTTGGGGGACGATGGAACTAATATCCACTCGGTTTCTTTCAGATAACGAGTCAAAATGCTCAAACTCTACCACTTGCAGTACCGTCAAACGGGCGAGCAAAGCAATAAATAACAGGCCAGCAAGCAGTGCCGAAAAGATCAGGCGATCATTAATTATTCGACCTTCATGAAAATGATTCTTTAATGTGAAATGTGAGACCATTTAAGACTCAATTAACATTAAATGTGCGTCGAATTGCCCGCAAAAATGCATAGACAATTGGCCACAATAGGGTAGTTGTTACGGCGGGTAGCCACACGTTCCAACGAGCAACATTTGCGGCCATTATTACGGCAGGAATATTGACCACCAATACCAAAGCCATAATACTCAACGCTTGCTGCCACAAAGGATATTGACGTAGCTGTAAATGGAAGCGCAATATCAAGTAAATAACAAATGCATATGAAAATGCCTCAACGCCTAAAGCCCCCCCCATCAGTACATCCATTAAGAGGCCCACAGTCCAAGCATAACCGACCCCAACACGCTGGGGTAATGCCATAGCCCAATAAATGAGCGTCATCAATACCCATTCTGGTCGTGCAAATCGTAGATTATCAGGAAGTGGTACAAGCATTAACAACATGGCAAGAACGATTGTAACAACGATAATACTACCGCCCTGCGGCGCTCTAATAGCGGCCATTAATTCAGTTCCTCAGTCGATATTAACTCTTTTTCAGTTTTTTGCTTTTCCGTTGCCAGTACTAATAACACTTCACGACTAGTATCTAATTCAGCCGCTGGTTTAACGGCAATATCGGCAAATGCTTTGCCTTGAGGGAAATTAATAGCGATGACCGTACCGACTGGATAGCCAACCGGAAAACGTCCACCGAGCCCAGAAGTGACCAAGACATCACCTACACGTACGTCAGCATTATGTGCTAAGTGTTCTAATTGCAAGGGTTCACCCATGCCTCGCCCTATGGCGACTGCTCGCAATCCATTACGATTGATCTGAACAGGCAAACCATGGCTAGGATCTGTCAACAACATTGCACGACTGGAGAAACTAGTGACCTCCGTGACTTGGCCCATTACACCATGAGCATCTAACACTGGCTGACCACTAAAAACACCATCTCGCAGTCCTTTATTAAGCACCACTTGTTGAGAAAAGGGATCAAGATCTATCGACAATAATTCAGCGACTAAAACCCGTTCCGTTAGACGAAAAGAAGAACCTAATAATTCTCGCAGTCGTATATTTTCTCGTTCCAAATTCTGGAGCTTTTGTAGACGAACATTATTTAATAAATTTGTCGCTTCTAAAGCCGCATTTTTTTCTTTTAATTGGTCTCTATTTTGAAAAAAATCACTCATCCATTCGCTGGCATCACTAGGTAAAGAAGCAATAACTTGGACGGGGTAAACAAGCGTAGATAACGCACTTCGGGTAGGTGAAAAATAATTGAGTCGTGTATCTAAAAAAAACAATACTAATGATGCTATTAACGCTAATAGCAATCGGGCATTCAATGAAGGAAGGTGAGCAAATAAAGGTTTGATAGTCTATGTTCCAAAAACTAAAAAACCTTTGCGACAGAGTGAGTGCCGCAAAGGTCTAAAATGTAGCGATATGTAATAACTTATTCAAACGTAAAAACGTCAGTACCTCGTTCATCAATCATCTCTAATGCTCGACCACCACCACGAGCAACACAGGTTAATGGATCTTCCGCCACGATGGCCGGCAAGCCTGTTTCTTCAATTAATAAACGGTCTATGTCTCGTAATAAGGCGCCACCGCCGGTTAATACAATACCGCGTTCAGCGACATCAGCGCCTAATTCTGGCGGCGTTTGTTCCAATGCGGTTTTCACTGCTGCAATAATACCCGCTAAAGGATCTTGCAATGCCTCAAGGATTTCATTGCTATTGAGGGTAAAACTACGTGGAATACCTTCAGCTAAGTTACGACCACGCACTTCCATTTCTCGCACTTCGTTACCAGGATAAGCAGAACCAATTTCTTTTTTAATTTTTTCAGCGGTTGCTTCACCAATCAATGTACCGTAGTTACGACGCACATAGTTAATGATCGCCTCATCGAACAAGTCACCACCAATACGAACTGATGCTGAATAAACGATACCATTTAACGAAATAATCGCGACTTCGGTTGTACCACCACCGATGTCCAACACCATTGAACCGCTAGCCTCATCCACAGGCATACCTGCACCAATCGCAGCTGCCATCGGCTCTTCAATCAAATAAACTTCTCGTGCGCCGGCACCGGCAGCTGACTCTCGAATCGCCCGACGTTCAACTTGGGTCGAACCACAAGGTACACAGACCAAAACGCGCGGACTTGGCTTAAAAAACCGACCTTCATGCACTTTACGAATAAAATGTTGCAACATTTTTTCTGTCACAGTGTAGTCTGCAATCACACCGTCTTTAAGTGGTCGAATCGCGGTGATATTACCCGGCGTTCGTCCCAGCATCCTTTTTGCTTCGGTACCCACGGCTGCGATCGATCTGCGGCCGCCAGGCCCATGTTCTTGACGTATTGCGACCACCGAAGGTTCATCAAGAACGATGCCTTTACCACGCACATAAATGAGCGTATTCGCCGTTCCTAGGTCGATAGAAAGGTCATTTGAAAACATTCCGCGTAAACGTTTAAACATTAAAGAAACCATAGCTGAAGAGGTAAAAGCGATACTTTATCAATGCAGTGGGCTGTTGAGCAAGCTACGAATGATTTAAACTACAAATTTTGTGACTAATAACAACCTCTGGAAGCGTCGATGAGTTTAGATAAAACAGATGTAGAAAAAATTGCGCACCTAGCGCGTTTAGCGATTGATGAAAATGACATTCCTGGCTATGTGCGGGATTTGAGTAATATATTTAATCTTGTTGAGCAACTTAGTGATGCTGATACCAGCAATATATCGCCCATGGCTCATCCACTAGATGCACACCAGCGATTACGGCCCGATGTCGTCACTGAAACAAATCAACGCGAATTATTTCAGTCGATTGCCCCCGAAACCGTGGATGGTCTTTATCTTGTTCCGCAAGTTATCGAATAAATCATAAATACCCGTAGTACCCTATTTATGGATACAAGGTCTCACCAGTATTTTCATGCTGTATCGCAATTAAACAACACATCGAATGACAGGCACACACATGCATAATAAATCTCTTTCTCAACTTTCAGCATCATTACACAATGGTGAATTCAGTAGTGTTGAGTTAACCCAACACTATCTTGACCGTATTAACGCTCATAATAACAATCTAAATGCATTTATTACCGTATGTGATGATCGCGCCTTAGAACAAGCGAAGATAGCCGATCAACAATTACAACAAAATAATGCAGGCATATTGACGGGCATACCCTTAGCGCATAAAGATATTTTCTGCACGCAAGGTGTATTAACTAGTTGCGCCTCAAAAATGTTATCCAACTTCGTCTCACCTTACAATGCAACGGTAGTAGAGAAAATTAATGCGGCCGGCATGGTGACCTTGGGTAAAACTAATATGGATGAATTCGCTATGGGTTCATCCAATGAAACAAGCTTTTTTGGCGCTGTAAAAAATCCTTGGGATACTAAGCGAGTGCCCGGTGGCTCATCTGGTGGTTCGGCTGCAGCAATAGCGGCACGTTTAGCACCCATTGCAACCGGAACGGATACAGGCGGCTCAATTCGTCAACCTGCATCATTGTGCAATTTAACAGGTTTAAAACCTACTTATGGACGTGTTTCTCGTTACGGTATGATTGCCTTTGCATCAAGCCTAGATCAAGCAGGTCCAATAGCTAATAGCGCAGAAGATGCGGCCATATTACTGAATGTCATGTCAGGCTTCGATGAACGCGATTCAACCAGCGTAGAGCGTGATGTACCAGATTACACCTCGGATTTAAATAATTCATTGGCTGGTCTTCGCATCGGTTTACCAAAAGAATATTTCGATGAGGGACTCGATTCTGAAGTTGCAGCGACCATTGAAGCCGCCATTAAAGTGTATGAATCTTTAGGTGCAACAATCAAACAAATTACGCTGCCAAACACTCACCTAGCCGTCCCCACTTATTACGTGGTTGCGCCCGCTGAATGTTCATCTAACCTATCGCGGATGGATGGTGTGCGTTTTGGTCATCGTTGTGAAAACCCTAAAGATTTACAAGATTTGTATCAACGTTCACGAGGTGAAGGATTTGGCGATGAAGTTAAACGACGCATATTGATTGGCGCTTATGCCTTATCTGCCGGTTACTACGATGCCTATTATTTAAAAGCACAACAATGCCGTCGTTTAATCAGTAATGATTTCACACAAGCATTTGCCGATGTTGATGTCATTATGGGACCTACATCACCGACCACAGCCTCTAATTTAGGCGATAATATTGATAATCCAGTCGCAACATATCTAGCTGATATTTACACTATTAGTGCTAACCTTGCTGGTTTACCAGGCATGTCAATTCCAGCGGGTTTTGTTAATGGCTTACCTGTCGGTTTGCAAATTATTGGTAATCACTTTGATGAAGCACGTTTATTAAATGTGGCGCATCGCTATCAACAAGAAACGGATTGGCATACTCAAATACCGGCTGCGTTCAAATAAAGCTTAATGTGACATTTGGAATTATCGACATTAACAGATGTCACACTCTTTCTTTTTGCGCAGCAAAGGATCTTGAAAATGAAGGCATCTGAACTATTTGTCCGTAGCCTTGAAAATGAGGGTGTAGAATTTATCTTTGGCATTCCAGGTGAAGAAAACCTAGATGTTATGGATGCACTACTTGATTCGAAGATTAAGTTCATCACGACCCGTCATGAACAAGGAGCTGCCTTTATGGCAGACGTTTATGGCCGACTAACTGGCCGTGCAGGTGTTTGCCTCGCGACATTAGGTCCAGGGGCAACCAATCTAATCACTGGCGTTGCCGATGCTAATATGGATCATGCACCACTTGTTGCAATTGCGGGGCAAGCTTCAACGAGTCGACTCCATAAAGAATCACATCAAGTGCTGGATCTAGAAGCGATGTTTCTTCCCATCACTAAATATTCCACGCGTATTCTTAGCCCAGATGTTATTACAGAAATCGTTCGTAAAGCATTTAAAGTAGCTCAAACCGAGAAAACCGGTGCCTGCTTTATCGAGTTTCCTGAAAACATTGCTGAAATGGACATTGACGATGTACCACTGCGCGTTAAACATGCCACGCCCTCCGAACCAGCTATAGAACAAGTTCAACGTGCCGCAGAACTTATCTCGAATGCTAAAAGCCCGATTATTTTGGCAGGTAACGGTGTTGTGCGATCTCAGGCTTCGCAAGCCTTGGCTGACTTTGCTTTAAATTTAGGCATACCTGTTGCCAATACCTTTATGGCTAAAGGCGTTATTCCTTTCCATCACCCCAGTGCTCTCGGTAGTGTGGGTTTGCAATCGGGAGATTATGCCAACAGTGGTTTTGCTAATGCAGATGTCATTATTTGTATCGGCTATGACATGGTTGAATATCATCCTTACCTGTGGCATCCATCACGCGATCGCACTATCATTCATATAGATACTACCCATGCAGAAGTTGATGCTTATTACAGCGTTACTTTAGGTGTAATAGGTAATATCAATCACAGCTTAAATCGCATTGCTGCACTGAGTACTCCGCATAAAGATAAAACGATGCGAACTTTACGTGACAGTTTAGTCACCGAGATGAATCAACACCGCAATGATGTTGAATTCCCCGTTAAACCACAAAAAATAATTTGGGATCTGCGTACTGCGATGGACTTAAAAGACATCGTTATTTGTGATGTTGGCGCCCATAAGATGTGGATGTCTCGCATGTTTCGCTGTGAGCACCCTAACACCTGCATAATCTCCAATGGTTTCGCCAGTATGGGGATTGCTGTGCCTGGGGCGATTGCAGCCAAGTTAGCCTACCCTGAACGCAAAGTTGTCGCCGTAACAGGTGATGCTGGTTTCCTAATGAATTCACAGGAAATAGAGACGGCGATGCGGCTTAATATTGCCATCGTTATCTTGATTTGGAACGATGCAAGTTATGGCTTAATTGAATGGAAACAACAAAATCAATTCGGCCGCACCAGTAATGTAAAATTCACTAATCCTGACTTCGTACAATATGCTCAATCCTTCGGTGCCGTAGGCGTTAGAATTGAAACAACAGACCAATTAATGCCTGAGTTGAAATCTGCCTTAGCGCGAGATACTGTCACCATCATTGATTGTCCTGTTGATTACCGTGAAAATCTTAAATTGACCGCGACACTAGGCCAACTCACCTCAGCAAATTAAAAATATGTAGGTCAAAATATGAAAGCACAACACCGTCACATTTTATTCGCACTGACTTTAATCGTAGGTCTATTTGTCATTAACTGGCTAAACGGTAGCACAAGCATACGACCCGACCTATCTTTTACCGATATTGACGGTCAACAACATTCATTAAGCCAATATGCAGGCAAACCTATCCTGCTGACTTTTTGGGCAACGGATTGTCCAGGATGTATTCAAGAAATGCCTGATCTAGTCGCCTTATACGACCAATATACAGAGCAAGGCCTTATTATGATCGAGGTGGCAATGGCTTATGATTCATTAGATCATATAAAAGCCATGCGTGATGAACGAAAACTGCCTTTTATTATTACATGGGATCATAGCTCTGAAATAGCCTTAGCTTTTGACAATGTAAGAGTGACGCCCACCCATTTTTTGATCGCACCCGAAGGTGATATCGTTATGCGCAAAATAGGTAATATTAATCCTGACTACATGCACGAAAAGCTACAGAAAATGGGACTTTCAAAAAGTTAAGGCGTACCTAGTTTCACATTAACTACACATTATGGTATAAAGTTCGGCTTTGTAGTTTTAGTTGGGTGCATTTGGCTCCCAATATAGTAAGTATGTCACCAGGAGCGATTCAATATGGCACGAGTATGTCAGGTAACGGGTAAACGCCCAATGGCTGGGAACAATGTTTCTCACGCCCACAACACAACAAGACGTCGGTTTCTTCCAAACCTTCACCCACACCGCATTTGGGTTGAATCAGAAAGCCGTTGGATTAAATTATCACGTGTGAGTAATCACGGTTTACGCATTATCGACAAACGTGGTATTGACGCCGTATTAGCCGAAATCCGTGCCCGCGGCGAAAAGGTTTAGGAGATAAATTATGCGCGATAAAATTAAATTAGTTTCATCTGCTGGTACAGGTCATTTTTATACTACTGATAAAAACAAACGTACTATGCCAGAAAAATTGGAAATGAAAAAATTCGATCCAGTTATTCGTAAACATGTAATGTATAAAGAAGCTAAAATTAAATAATCTTTAGTTTAAATGCATTCAATATTAAAACCTGCTTATGCGGGTTTTTTTATGCATGTCAATCGGCTATCGTTATATAATCAAGCTGTAATGTACTTAGAATAAAGGGATGTAATGTCTGATTCATTCATCAATAACGCACCAATAGTTGCTAGACAAGCGATCTTCGATATAGATTTGAATGTATATGCCTATGAGTTACTGTTTCGTAGTAACAACAAACAAACAGAGTCAGGCGTCCTTGATTCTTTTGGTGATGAAGCGACCAGTCGCGTGATCAATTATACTTTTCTGGAATTAGGTGTTGAACGTGTTATTGGTAACCATCTCGCTTTTGTGAATCTAACTCGTAATTTTATCTTGAATGATGATCCCCTCCCCTTTGCTCAAGATCGCGTCGTATTAGAAATACTTGAAGATATCGTAGCTGATGACGAGCTGATTGCTGCCACCCAGAAATTAGTAGATCAAGGTTACATTATTGCCTTAGATGATTTCATCTTTAATGAATCTTTACGACCATTAGTGCAGTTAGCTGACATTATCAAAATTGATCTATTAGCCTTCAGTGAACAAACGCTGATCGACCAAGTAACATTATTAAAACAAGAAAACGTTAAATTGCTTGCTGAAAAAGTAGAAACTAAAGAACAATTTCAGTTATGCAAACAATTAGGTTTTGATTATTTTCAGGGCTATTTTTTCAGCCGTCCAACTATCGTCGAAGGTCAAGCCATACCAGATAGTCAACTTAACTTACTATTACTTATTACAAAGCTACAAAACCCTAATGTACTGCTTGAAGATATTGAGCAACTGATCAGTCAAGATGTAACTCTCACTTATAAATTACTCAGATTACTCAACTCAGCGGCAATAGGATTACCTAGAAAAATAGAGTCCATTAAGCAAGGCCTCGTTATTTTAGGTCTCAAAGCCATTAAAACATGGACGACCTTAATTGCACTCAATGACATCAAGTGCATCCCATCTGAATTAATGGCTAACACTCTTATTCGGGCTAAAATGTGCGAACAATTAGCCTCACATTATAATTGCTCAGCTGAAACGGGATTTTTAGTGGGCTTATTTTCAACTATTGATGCCATGATGTCACACCCCATGGATGAACTCTTAAAATCCTTACCTTTAAATAGTGATATCAAACAAGCATTATCTAATCGTCAGGGGTACTTAGGAGATCTGCTCAACATTGTCATTTATTATGAACAAGGTTCGTGGGATGAGGTCGATACAGAGCAAGTATCACTCGAACAGCTAGGGGAGCTTTACGTTAATGCCACCGAGTGGACCATTAACATGCAATTAAGCTTATAAGCCGCATTCCATGAGTTTATTACCACTACTTTCTGCAAAATCACTCTCCCACAATTATGGCACCCACCTTGCTGTAAATAATGTTAATTTTGATATTTATAAAGGCGAGGTGTTAGGTTTACTGGGTCCTAATGGTGCGGGAAAAAGCACTACGATGAAAATGCTTAGTGGGAATCTTGCCCCCAATCGTGGTCAAATAATGATTAACGGCTATGACTTATTAAGTGAGCCGAAACAAGCTAAGGCACACATTGGTTATCTGCCCGAACAACCGCCACTTTACAAAGAGCTAACGGTTAAGGAATTTTTATATTTTTGTGCCAAAATCAATCTAATTCCATCTAAAAACATCAATTCAGCAGTCGACACGGCACTTGAACGCTGTGGTTTAGCAGATATGACCAAACGTCTCATTGGTAACTTATCCAAGGGCTATCAACAGCGTGTTGGCATCGCACAGGCCATTATTCATACTCCTGCCGTCGTCATTCTTGATGAACCTACCTCGGGGCTAGATCCTATTCAAATCCGAGAAATCCGCCATTTAATTCGTGATATAGCCACCGAGCATAGTGTTATTTTATCGACCCATATTTTGCCTGAAGTACAAATGTTATGTGACCGAGTACAAATCATCAGTCATGGTAAATTAATTTTTAATGACACTATTCAAGGCTTAAATAAACAACGCCAAGCATCTAACTTATTGTGTACATTACTTATGCCGCCACCATTGACAGTATTGCAGAATATTTCAGGTGTTATAGCTGTAGATACATTAACGCCTACGCAATTTCGAATACATTACCAACCCGATTCAAACCCTACTGCTGAATTGCTTAACTACGCAGTAACACAACAGTGGCAATTAATAGAACTCATGCCAGAACAACATTCATTAGAAGATGTTTTTATGAATATCATTCAACAAGAATCAGCGACTTTGGAGCAGACAATCTAATGTTTACGCTTGCTCGGAATGAACTTTATCGCTTATTTTTATCTCCCCTCGCATGGGTTATTTTGGCATTGTGCCAGCTCCTAGTCGCCTATTTATTTTTGACACATATTGATTATTTCATGCAAGTCCAGGGGAAAATGTCCGCTATTCCTGGTGCACCGGGCGTCACCGAGATGATTGCGGTACCTTTATTAAGTAACGCCGCCACAATCTTATTATTAATTGCACCGCTCATCACGATGCGGCTTATTGCAGAAGAACGCCGTAATAACAGTTTGCCCTTATTATTGTCTGCCCCACTGTCCATAGTGCAAATTGTTATCGGCAAATACCTTGGTACCCTGAGCTTTTTCATTGTCCTAGTTATTCTAATTAGTTTAATGCCATTATCACTCAGTTTAGGTGCTGACTTAGACTATGGCGTTATTGCTGCTGGTTTATTGGGTTTAGTATTATTAGTAGCGAGCTTTACGGCTATAGGCTTATTTATATCCTCGCTAACGGCGCAACCAACTATTGCTGCAATAAGTACTTTTGCCTTTTTGTTTTTATTATGGATTATCGATTGGACGAGCAATACTCCCATGGCGGCAGAGACATCCAATATATTCAACTGGTTATCACTATTAAGACACTATGAACCTTTATTACAAGGTGAGGTGAACAGTAGCGACGTGGCCTATTATTTAATTGTTATTGTGGCATTTCTAGCATTAACTATTCGCCGCCTTGATGCTGAGCGACTTAATTAATATGAACATTACACAAAAAATACAGCGCCAACTTAAACTGCAAAATATCATTTTTTATGTACTGGTGATTATCGTGGTTATGCTGTTAGCACAGCTGTCACTTAAAACAAATATTCGCAGCGACTGGACGGCCAATAGCCGCCATAGCCTTTCGGATACGACTACCGATTTCCTAACGCAGCTTGATCAAGCGGTCACTATTCAAGCATTTATCAGCCCAACTAGCGAATTTCGACCCGCTTTAGAATCGTTACTTTCACGTTATCAAAGTTATAATTCTCAACTAAATGTCAGCTATATCAATCCAGACTTCTCGCCAGATTTAGTTCGCGAACTCAAGATCCAACAACAAGGTGAAATGGTCGTCTCCCGAGAAGACAAACAACAACACGTTTTTGATCTATCTGAGCAATCATTAACGAATGCTCTTATCGCCGTCTTACGACAAAAAGAACAATGGCTGGTGTTTATTGAAGGTCATGGTGAACGTAGCCCACTTAATTCTGCTAATTACGACCTCAGTATTTGGGGTGATCAACTCAAGCAAAAAGGGTTTAAATTTCTACCACTAAATTTGGTTGAAAATAATCAAATCCCTGATAATGCAACTGCTGTTGTGATTGCCAGCCCTGAAAGTGCGTGGTTAGACGGCGAAATAAATATCATCAAACGTTATATTGCTAATGGCGGCAATTTACTCTGGTTAGCCGAACCAGATAGCAATCAATACTTAGCAAGGCTAGCCGAGCAACTCGATCTTGAGTTTATACCTAGTATCGTTATCGATCCTAATGCCCAACAGTTGGGAATCAACGATCCACGATTTGTGTTGATTACAGACTATGCCAACCACCCTATCGGACAAGCCACTTCCGGAGTAACAATATTTCCACAAGCCGTTGCTCTTGAGCAAATTGCCAATAACCTCGATGATTGGCAATATTTGCCGCTATTAACAACACAAGCTAATGTCTGGAGTGAAACACCACTCCCAAAGAAAGAAGCTACGCAATCTTCTATTTTTGATCTTGGTTCTGATACTCAAGGCCCTCTTAATATCGGTTATTTGCTCATACGAACAATACCAAATAGCGAAAAAGACAAAGAACAACGCATCGCAGTCATTGGTGATGGTGACTTTTTATCTAATACTTATCTAGGTAACGGAAGTAATCTTGAACTAGGTATGGCGATAATGAATTGGATGGCTGGTGATGATAATCTTATCAACATTCCTGTCAAAACCACGATAGATAATCAACTAACATTAAACCAAACACAGTCTTTATTTATAGGCCTTGGCTTTTTAATGGTTATGCCTTTATTTCTACTGGGTATTGGTTTATTGCTTTGGTGGTATCGTCGTAGACAATGAAAAAAAGTTACCTGACTAATCTGATTCTTATCGCTTTAATCATTGGATTGTATTGGATTAATACTATCGATCATTCAGTTGTAGATGAGATGCCACAACTGAGTACACTTAACAGTAGTAATATCCACAACATCACGATTTCTCGACTCGGTATTCCTGATATCGTATTAGAAAAAACGGCATCAGATTGGTTAATCACTCAGCCCATTAAAGCTGTCGCAAACAAGATACGTGTTGAATTATTGCTTAGTTTTTTAAACACTCCGAGTTATGCTCAAATAAATTTTAGCCAAGGTAATACCCTCGCTCAGTTTGAGTTAGATTCACCTAACCTTGTTTTAACCTTAGATAAACTTAAAGTACAGTTTGGTGGCCTAGAACCTATTAGCAAACATCGCTATGTTTTAATCGATAATGTTATTCATTTGATCACTGATCGCATCACGCCATTACTACATGCCAATGCGACTAGTTTTATCGAAAATAAACTAATCTCTAAGGGCAATATCATTACTAAGCTTGTTTTACCGCAGCTTAATACTGATAACAGTCTATCAACTGTGCCAATCACCATCGAAAATAATAATGGTCACTGGCAAAGTAATTTGCATACAATAACAACCGACAGACTTTCGGCCATTGTTGAAAACTGGCAACATGCTTACGCCTTGCAAGTTCTACCTCTAAAAAAAAATACATCGGTAACCACTGCGACTCATAAAGTACAAATTTGGTTTAACAATCAGATATTGCCCACTGAATACGAGTTAAAGCCAAATCATAATGCCTTATTTATTATTGGTCCTCAGCAACTTAGCTATCAATTTACCTTGGCATCACTTGGCCAATTATTGCCTTCGCAAACCATCAAATAGTAGCCTACATTATGCCTGAATTACCAGAAGTTGAAACCACACTGCGTGGCGTGAAACCATTCCTTAAAGATGCCAAGATAACAGATGTCACAATCCGAAATTTTTCTCTTCGGTGGCCTATCGACCGGCAACTTGCTGAAATTCTAATAGGTCAGACTATTCACCACCTGTATCGTCGTGCGAAATATCTGTTACTAGAATGTGATTCGGGCACCTTAATTATTCATCTTGGCATGTCGGGTCGACTTCGCATCTTAGTAGCCGGCGAAAATATAGCTCCTGAAAAGCACGATCACTTTGATATGACAGTTGATAATGGTCATCTATTGAGGTACACCGACCCTCGTCGATTTGGGGCAATTTTATGGACTGAGAATCCCATTAATCACCATCCGTTATTTTCCCATCTAGGACCCGAGCCACTCACTGAGTCCTTTGATACAGCCTACCTTTTAGCTAAATCAAAGTCGCGTCGCTGTAGTACTAAAACACTGATTATGGATGGAAAAGTAATCGTAGGTGTTGGTAATATTTATGCCAATGAAGCTTTATTTAAGGCTGGAATTCATCCTAAAACGATAGCAAATCAACTAACTATGAATGACTGCGATCTTTTAGTATCAGCAATTAAGGCCATACTTATACAGGCAATTAAAGCCGGTGGTACTACCTTAAAAGATTTCAGAAAAAGTGATGGTAAACCGGGATATTTTGCTCAAGAATTGAATGTTTATGGTCGGCAAGGAGAGTTATGTGTTCACTGTGGCAGTGAAATTGAACTTTATAAAGAAGCACAACGAGCTACCTTTTATTGCCCAAAATGTCAGAAAATTAAATAAGGTTTAACTTAGTCAATCTGTAAAAGAGTGATTATTGTTTTGAGAAAAAGTGAGCCATCAATTCAATTTCCTCTGCACTATAACCACTTGCGTGATGTTTCATTACCGTTGAAGTGCGTTCGCCACTGACAAATTGCTGCATTTGTTCAATAATATAAAGCTTATCTACGCCCGCTAAACTCGGTAGTCCACCGACACTATGACCATTTGTGCCATGGCAAGCCGCGCAAGATGAAGCTAGTAGTTCAGCATTTCTAGTTTCTTCAGCAGCAACCGTCGTAGCTGCAAAGCCCAACAGACATAAAACAATTAAATTACAACGCATTATCCACTCCTTAAAATCAGCCAATAGTTATCGCCTAGGCTATAATGACCACTTCATTATCATAATATAAATAACTCCCCATGTCTGAAACCCTTTTACTCGAAGACTTTATTCCTGACGAATCTGCTGGAATGAGACTTGACCAAGCACTTGCCCAACTTTTTCCTGACTACTCCCGAGGACAACTCACAAAATGGATTAAAGCTGGCTTTGTCACGGTAGACAAACAACAATTTCGTCCGCGTGATGCTATTGTCGGTGGTGAACATATTGTTATCAATGCCCAAATAGAAGCCGTTGATGATACATGGATAGCAGAAGACATTAAGCTTGATATTGTATATGAAGATGAAGACATCTTAATTATCAATAAAGAAGCAGGCATGGTAGTTCATCCTGGTGCAGGCAATCACAACGGTACCTTAGTGAATGCCTTATTAAGCCACGCGCCTGAGCTAGAAATAATTCCTCGCGCAGGTATTGTGCATCGTATAGATAAAGGCACGACTGGTTTGTTAATGATTGCCAAAACATTACAAGCTCATAACTCACTAGTAAATCAGCTACAAGAACGCTCCGTAGAGCGTGAATATCAAGCCATTGCTATGGGCGTTATGACTGCTGGCGGCACCGTTGATCAACCAATGGGACGCCATCCGATTGAGCGTAAACGCATGGCAGTGACTTCAACAGGTAAAACAGCTATTACGCACTATCGTGTCGCCCATCGATACCGTGCCCATACTCATATTCGCTGTAAACTTGAAACGGGCCGTACTCATCAGATTCGTGTTCACATGGCACATATTCGTTATCCACTATTTGGTGATCCCGTTTATGGTGGTCGATTAAGGCTCCCTAAGAACTCAACAGAAGAGTTTCGTGATGCCTTACAAGGCTTCCGTCGCCAAGCACTTCATGCCGGCTCATTAGGCTTTATTCACCCAGGTTCTGGTGAATCAGTTTCATGGCAAGTTGAGATGCCAGATGACATGCTCAATATTTTGGCAGCACTTGCTAAAGATCAAAGATTAAATCGTGACGAAAAATAATCTATGTAAGAAATAGCCTCATCGTCCCCATTTTGTAGCGAGTTTGCTCGCATGCAAAAAGATAACGATAAGACTATTAACTTAACTTCATCATAGTACCGATATAAAAAAAGGGGGGCTGATTAATAATCAGCCCCCCTTTTTGTTTAAGCTTGTACTACTGTCTTATTTCTTGGCAGCTGCTTCACGTTCTTTAGCATCTGTGATGACTTGCTCAGAAATATTTCGTGGACATGGGCTGTATTGTAAGAACTCCATAGAGAACTGACCACGACCCGAAGTCATTGTACGAAGTGTTCCGATATAACCAAACATTTCACTTAGTGGAACGTCCGCTTTAATACGTACACCTGTTACGCCTGCATCTTGTGATTTAATCATGCCACGACGACGATTAAGGTCACCGATAACATCACCAACATGATCGTCTGGTGTAAACACATCCACTTTCATGATTGGCTCCATGATTTGAGGACCCGCTTTTTTCATTGTTTGGCGATAAGCACCCATTGCCGCTAATTCAAATGCCATAGCAGATGAATCGACCGCATGGAAACTACCATCAACCAATGTCACTTTAAAGTCTAAACATGGGTAACCCGCTAGTACACCGCGACCCATCATTTTCTTGAAACCAGTTTCAACAGCAGGCCAGAATTCGCGAGGTACAGAACCACCTGTTACAACAGATTCAAACACATAACCACTACCCGTTTCACCTGGTTCGATGATATAGTCGATCTTACCGAATTGGCCAGAACCACCTGATTGTTTTTTGTGGGTATAGCTATCTTCAGTACGTTGGGTAATCGTTTCACGGTAGGCTACTTGTGGCGCCCCTACAGTTACATCAACACCATGTGTACGACGTAAGATATCGACTTTGATATCTAAATGTAGCTCTCCCATACCTTTAATGATGGTTTCGCCACTGTCTTGATCTGTTTCAACACGGAACGAAGGATCTTCTTTGATCATCTTTCCTAATGCGATACCCATTTTTTCTGATGCCGCTTTATCTTTAGGAGAAATTGCAATTGAGATAACTGGATCAGGGAAAACCATTGGTTCTAATGTCGCAGGGTTTTTAGGATCACACAATGTGTGTCCAGTTTGCGTATCTTTCATACCTACGATTGCGATGATGTCACCGGCTTGAGCTTTACTCAATTCATTACGATCATCAGCATGCATTTCTACCATTCGACCAACACGTTCTGTTTTACCTGTGAACGTATTAAGTACCGTATCACCTTTATTTAAGGTACCAGAATAGATACGGATAAAGGTCAATGCACCAAAACGGTCATCCATGATTTTAAACGCAAGAGCACGGAATGGCATGTCAGTATCAACAATCGCAAATTTACCCGTTGGTTCACCTTCTAAATCGACTTCAGGTTGTGGATCCACTTCAGTTGGGCTAGGTAAGTAAGCAACAACGGCATCCAATACCATTTGAATACCTTTATCTTTAAAGGCAGAACCACAGTATGTTGGGAAGAAATCCATCTTCAATGTACCAAGACGGATACATTTTTTGATAGCTTCGATTGACGGTTCTTCACCATCAAGATATTTTTCCATCAAATCATCGTCTTGCTCAACCGCTGTTTCAATCAACATTTCACGGTATTCTTCGATTTGGTCCGCCATCTCGGCAGGTGGCTCTTCGATTCGGAAAGAAGCAGTATCTGCCTCGTTATCCCATATCCATGCTTTACGTGTTAATAAATCAACACAGCCTTTGAAGTCTTCTTCGATACCGATTGGCAATACCATCACTAATGGATGTGCGCCTAATACGTCTTTTACTTGTTTTACAACGCGGAAAAAGTCTGCACCCATACGATCTAGTTTATTAACAAAGATAATACGAGAAACTTCAGAATCATTCGCATAACGCCAGTTAGTTTCAGATTGTGGTTCTACACCACCTGAACCACAGAATACGCCTACACCACCATCCAGTACTTTTAATGAACGATATACTTCAATTGTGAAATCAACGTGGCCCGGTGTATCGATAACGTTAAGACGGTGACCGTCCCATTCACAGGTCGTTGCCGCTGATTGAATGGTTATTCCACGCTCAGCTTCCTGATCCATGAAATCCATTGTTGATTCGCCATCGTGTACTTCACCGACTTTGTGAATTTTACCGGTTAGTTTTAAAATTCGTTCTGTGGTGGTGGTCTTACCCGCATCTACATGCGCGAAGATACCAATATTTCGATATTTGGATAAATCTGCAGCCATTGTGTCCGTCTCTGAAAATAATAAGGTGTTACTAAAACACGAAAATAAACCCTAGCATTTTATACTAAATCTTAAATAACCGCACCCTTAAAACAGATTAATCGTCAATATTCAATAAATTAGGATTTTATATGATGAAATTAAGTTACTCAATCATGCTATAGAGTCATTGTAAGGCAGCACAATATCGACAGTTCCCTTAGTCACTACCTGTTCGTACATCTTCTTTTTACTTCATGGCTAACCATTGATACCGGTATATAACACCGGGTACCGCCAAGACTAAAAAGGCAGAAAATGTTGTGACAAAAAATTCCCACTGTTGGGGGAAAACTTCACCAGAAAATTGAATTTCCGCAGCAATCGCTACTAATAAGCTTACAAAATAAAAGACGATTAATTCTGCTAGTCTTAGCCATGACGATTTAACTTTAGTTAAACGAATGACCAAAAAAGCACGCTCACTAATCCAAGGTAAATTAGCAATAAGGAAAAATATTAAAATGAGTGTTGTTGATGACATTAGTTTTATCAGTAGTTAAGAGAAAACACTTGTACACAGTGCTAATAATGAGCCTGGAAATATACCCAGAGCAAAAACTGTTAAGGCATTTACACTAAACATAACTCGCATATCTACAGGCGCTTGTAGTTTTTCCTGTTGTATTGGCTCATCAAAATACATGACTTTGATGATACGTAAATAATAATACGCACCTATTACCGACATTACTACCGCCACAAGAGCTACAGAGAGCAAGTTAACGTCTATCACCGATTTAATCACCGTTAATTTGGCATAGAAACCAACTAATGGCGGGATACCAGCCATTGAGAACATCACAATCAACATCATCAATGCAAACCACGGATTGCGACTACTTAAGCCTTTGAAATCATCAATATTATCAGCCTCAAAACCTTGTCGGCTCATCAAGATAATCATACCAAAGCCGCCCAAACTCATTAGAGTATAGACTAAAGTATAAAACATTGCCGCCGCGTAACCTTCTTGGCTACCAGACAAAATACCTAGCAGAATAAAGCCTATGTGCGAAATGGTGGAATACGCCAACATACGTTTTAAATTCGTTTGGGCAATCGCAACAATATTACCTATTATCATTGATAATACAGATAACATGATAACCATGCCTTGCCAGTATTGATGGGCATCACCTAAACCATCAACTAATAAGCGCATAGCCATTGCAAAGGCTGCAATTTTTGGCGCCGTAGCAATGAACAGTGTCACAGCGGTAGGTGCACCATGATAGACATCTGGCAACCACATGTGAAATGGAACGGCACCTAATTTAAAACCAATGCCGATAATCAAAAACACTAAACCAAAACTAAGTACAGTGTTATCTATTCCGCCCGCCTGAATAGTCTCAGCAATCGTCGCTATCGCCAAACTACCTGTAGCGCCATAAATGATCGACATGCCATAGAGCAACATACCTGAGGCGATAGCACCGAGAATGAAATATTTCATTGCTGCTTCAGTCGCTACCGCTGAATCACGATGCATCGCTACCATGGCATAAAGACATAAAGACATTAATTCTAACCCTAAATAAAGCGTTAAAAAGTGATAGGCAGATACCATGATCATCATGCCTAAGGTAGAAAATATTGCCAGCACAAAGTATTCGCCTTTATACAGGCCGCGTGCTTTCAAATAACTACTGGAATAGATTAACACCACGATATTAAGAGCACAGATAGCCAATTTTAAAATATCACTAAAGGCGTCCTTAATATAAGTCCCATCAAACGTGAGTCCTGCTGAATTACTCATAGATTGATAGATGAGTATCATGGTTACCACTAAGGTCAATTGACTTAGCATATAAGCTGGACCGGCTGAGGTTTTACCCATAAAGGCGACCACTAACAAGATCACACACGCCATCGCCAGCATAAACATTTCTGGTAGCGCAAAAGCCATATTTGTCACTTCAAACATCATGTCCGTTGCCACCTTTAGATCTTAGACTGTGAAACTTGGGTTAATAAGTGTTCAACTGAGGCATGTAGCACTTCAGTCAACGGCGCAGGCCATAAGCCTATAGCTAAAATAATTATGGCTAGTGATGCCAACATCCAAAACTCACGACGGTTTATATCTTCTAATTTAGCGACATTATCATTGGCTACTTCTCCGAATATGACGCGTTTAATCATCCATAAGGAATAAGCCGCACCTAATATCAAGGTTAATGCCGCCAAAAATGCAAACCAAAAGTTGGCTTGGAAAGCCGCTAAAATCACCATGAACTCACCGACAAACCCTGATGTTCCAGGCAACCCAGCATTCGCCATCGCAAAAAACACTGCAAAACCAGCAAAAGTAGGCATCGTATTGGCAACGCCGCCATAAGCACTAATTTCACGCGTATGCATGCGGTCATATAATACACCGACACATAAGAACATCGCCGCCGCAATAAAGCCATGAGAAATCATTTGCACCATCGCCCCTTCTACCGCTAATACCGCACCGCTGCCAGTAGCCGAATTAGCAAAAATTCTAAATACAATAAATAGACCTAATGTTACAAAGCCCATGTGAGCAATACTGGAGTAAGCAATTAATTTTTTCATATCTGTTTGCACCAAGGCTACAAACCCAATATAGACCACAGCGGTTAGTGACAAACCAATGACTAACCAATCTAATGCCATACTGGCATCTGGTGTAATAGGTAAAGCAAAACGTATCAAACCATAACCACCAATTTTCAAGGTGATCGCAGCTAAGATTACTGAACCGCCAGTTGGCGCTTCAACGTGGGCATCGGGTAACCATGTATGTACTGGCCACATTGGTATTTTCACCGCGAAAGCAATTAAAAATGCTAAAAACAACCAAAATTGCTCATCCATTGATAAGGCTACTTCATGGTAGTCCAAAATCGAAAAACTGCCTGCAACATGGTGTAAATACAATAATGCTAATAGTAAAAATACCGAACCAAATAAGGTATAGAGGAAAAACTTAATTGTGGCATAAACGCGATTAGGGCCGCCCCAGATACCAATGACTAAAAACAACGGAATCAACATGGCCTCAAAAAAGACATAAAACAGGATGGCGTCTAAGGCTGCAAATACGGCCATCATCAGTCCAGCCATAATCAAAAATGCAGCCATATATTGGCTTACACGCTTTTCAATAACCTGCCAGCCAGCAACCACGACAATCACGGTAGAGAATGCCGTTAAAATGATTAATGGCATCGAAAAGCCATCAATGCCTAAGTAATAGTTAATGTTAAACGTATCAATCCATGAAATATGTTCAACAAATTGCATCTGATACGTTGTGTTATCAAAGCCTATATATAAACCAATAGACAAAACTAAAGTGAGTAACGATACCAATAATGATAATGGACGAGCCCAAGGGTTATTATCGCCATTAACCAAGACGGCTATGCCACCAATAATCGGTAGCCAGATAATGAGGCTTAATAAAGGATAAGTAGTAATCATATTCAATTTCTTAGGCCACAAAAAAGGTGAGCAATAAGTACAGACCTATAATCATTGCAAAGGCGTAGTGGTACAAATAACCTGATTGAACATGACGTACAACCTTGGAAGTAAAACCAACCGTTTTGGCGGCACCATTGACTATTAGACCATCAATTAAAAGCTGATCGCCGACGCGCCATAACCTGTTACCCAATGCTCTTGCACCACCAGCAAACACCGTTTGATTAAAACTATCAAAACCGTATTTATTATCGAGTATGCGATACAACCAATTGAATCGGTGTTGTAATTTAGCAGGAAGATCAGGTCGCATAATGTACAAGTAATAAGCCGTTGCTACACCCGCCATTGCTAACCAAAAAGGTAAAGCCATCAAGCCATGTAACATAAAATTGACTGCGCCATGAAAACTTTCAGCATGTTCGGCCAATACATCGTGATCAGCATGAACCACAATTGCATTGCCGAAGAAATCCCCAAAAACCATTGAACCTATCAAATAACCTGACATTAGCGATGGAATAGCCAACAAGATCAGCGGTATCGTCACTACAGCAGGTGATTCATGAGGGACATGATGACCATCGACGTCAAAACGTTCTTTACCGTGGAACACTAAGAAAAAGAGTCGGAAACTATATAGCGCAGTGACAAAAACCCCCACCACCACTGAAAAATAAGCAAAGCTGCTGCCAGCAATTTCGGAAGCGTGCACAGCCTCAATTATCGAATCTTTAGAAAAAAAGCCTGAAAACCCAGGGAAACCAATCAATGCCAGTGAGCCCACTAAGCCAGTCCAATAGGTAATGGGCATATATTTTTTTAATCCGCCCATTTTGCGAATATCTTGTTCATGGTGCATGGCCATAATCACCGAACCAGCACCCAAGAATAGTAAGGCTTTAAAAAAGGCATGAGTCATTAAATGAAATACGCCTGACGCGTAAGCAGATGCCCCTAATGCAACAGTCATATAGCCTAATTGAGATAAGGTTGAATAAGCAATTACCCGTTTAATGTCATTTTGAATCAGCCCCAAAAACCCCATAAATAACGCAGTGATAGCACCAATGACTAAGACGAATGATAAGGCTGTTTCAGAAAACTCAAACAACGGCGACATACGTGTCACCATAAAAATACCTGCTGTAACCATCGTTGCCGCATGAATCAATGCCGAAATAGGTGTTGGACCTTCCATCGAATCAGGTAACCAGACATGGAGAGGTACTTGTGCAGATTTCCCCATCGCTCCGATAAATAACAAAATACAAATAAGCGACATCACAGACCAATCATGGCCAGCAAAAATAGCTATGCTTTTTTCTGAGATGGCTGGCGCTTGAGCAAAGACTTCTACATAATCCAGACTACCGGCATACATTAAGACACCTGCAATGCCGAGCAGAAATCCGAAGTCACCAACACGGTTTACTAAAAAGGCTTTTAAGTTGGCAAATATAGCCGTTGGCTTTTTATACCAAAAACCTATTAATAAATATGACACTAGGCCAACGGCTTCCCAGCCAAAAAATAGCTGCATGAAGTTATTAGCCATGACTAGCATTAACATGGAGAAGGTAAACAAAGAAATATAACTAAAAAAGCGGGCATAACCGTCATCATCATGCATATAGCCAATGGTATAGATATGCACCATCAATGATACAAATGTCACTACGACCATCATCATCGCGGTCAAAGCATCGACCATAAAGCCAACTTCCAGACTCAAGGAACCCGTCTGTAGCCATTGATAAACTTGCTGATTATACGTTTCGCCATCGATAGCAACTAACTTAAGTACCCATACCGATAAAGCAAAGGCAATACCTACACCATAAACCGCTGCGCGATGAGACCAAACGTTGCCTACTTGCTTACCAAATAAACCGGCGACAATGCTGCCAAATAATGGCGCAAGAACGATGCTGAGTAATAAGGTTTGATTCATTATCTATCCTTTCAGCTTATCTAAATCAGCAACATTAATTGTATGTAGGTTTCGGAATAATACTACTAATATAGCTAGGCCAATAGCGGCTTCTGCAGCCGCTACCGTCAAAATAAAGAAGACAAATATTTGTCCTGCGATATCACCTGTGAAATGAGAAAATGCAATAAAATTAAGATTAACTGCCAATAACATCAACTCAATACACATTAATAAGATGATGATATTTTTACGGTTAATGAATATACCCGCCACCGACAAACTGAACAGCAGAGCACCCAAAATCAGGAAATCTGATAATGCAATCATGGTTCAAGCTCCTGGGATTTTTTCACAGCATCCATTTTAATTAGTTTCACACGATCTTCACGACGCACTTTGACCTGTTGCGATACATCTTGCGATTTACTTTTCTTATCACGCAAAGTCAGGGTTATAGCCGCCACAATAGCCACCGTTAAAATCACTGAAGCAATTTCAAACGGATATACATAGATGGTGTAGAGCAATAGCCCTATTTCTTTAGTATTACTATAGCCTTCGGGATGTGGTGTCGGCGCAGGTACGATATCCAATCCAAAATGAGCTGCGCCTAAGACGGCAATCATTTCAATGGTAATTAACGCAGCGACGACAATACCTAGTGGTAAATACTTAGTAAATCCTTCTTGTAGTGGCGCTAAATCAATATCTAGCATCATGACTACAAACAAAAATAGCACCATAACCGCGCCGACATAAACCAAAACAAGAGTCAAGGCTAAAAACTCAGCTTCTAATAATAACCAGATACCAGCACTAGTAAAAAAAGCTAAGATCAAAAATAAGGCTGCACGGACTGGATTTCGTACCGTTATCACCATCGTAGCAGCCACTAATAAAATAGTGGCAAATCCATAAAATATGAATTGTTCCATTATCGGTACTCCGCATCAGCAGCACGATCAGCTGCTATTTGGTCTTCGTTGTTGTCACCTATAGTCAACAACATATCCTTGGTCATGATATTTTCACCTCGATTCTCAAAGTGATAATCAAATATGCGTGTTTCCACAATAGAATCTACAGGGCAAGATTCTTCACAAAAGCCACAGTAAATACACTTAAATAAATCAATTTCATACTTTGTTGTTCGACGCGTTCCATCGTCACGTGGTTCTGTTTCTATGGTAATCGCGAGGGCTGGACACACTGCTTCACATAATTTGCAACCAATACAACGTTCTTCACCATTCGGGTAACGACGCAAAGCGTGCAGACCTCTAAAACGAGGTGATTGTGGTGTATTTTCTTCGGGATATTGCACCGTTATTTTTTTTGCAAACAGATATTTCCCTGTCAGCTTTAAACCCAGCAATAATTCCCATAACAAAAAGCTTTTAAAGAAATGGCGAATTGAAGACATCATAAAACAGCCTCCGTAAACCATGGGCCAATATCAAATACCTGTGCCGTTGCGACCACTACTAGCCAGACCAAGGTGACGGGGATAAAGATTTTCCATCCCAAACGCATAATCTGATCATATCGGTAGCGTGGGAATGTTGCTCTAAACCACAAATATAAAAATAAGAAAATACAGGTTTTCATCAATAGCCAAACAATACCCGGCACCCATGAAAATAAGGCTTCAAGACCAGGAATACCTTGGAACGGTGATAACCATCCGCCCATAAACATTACCGCTGCTAGCATCGAAATCAAAATCATATCGGCATATTCGGCAAGAAAAAATACCGCAAATGCCATCCCTGAATACTCAACATGGAAACCGGCTACGATCTCTGATTCACCTTCCGACACATCAAATGGCGCCCGATTCGTTTCTGCCACACCCGAAATAAAGTAGACTACAAAAAGTGGTAATAATGGCAACCAGAACCAATGTAAAATCCCGCCCTGCTGTGCCAAAACAATCTCGCCTAAATTTAAACTTCCAGCGGCTACTAGTACACCTACCAGAGCAAAACCCATCGCAATTTCGTATGAGACTACTTGTGCTGCCGAGCGTAACGCACCTAAAAATGCATAGCGAGAGTTAGATGCCCAACCGGCTATTACGATGCCATATACGCCCATCGATGTGATAGCTAAGATATACAACAGTCCCGCATCAATATTAGCCAAAGTCATCGTGGCATCAAATGGCATCACAGCCCAAGCGGCTAAGGCAGGGCCAATCGCTAACACCGGAGCAATCAAGAACAGATATAAGTTTGATTTGGCAGGAAATATTACTTCTTTTAATGCCAGTTTCAGTCCATCGGCAATCGGCTGTAATAACCCCCAAGGACCGACACGATTAGGACCAATACGTACTTGGATATACCCGATAACTTTACGTTCAGCCAAGGTTAAATAAGCCACACCCAACATCAAAGGCACAATAATGGCGACAATTTTAAGCACGGTGAATAACAAGGTATTGTTCACAACCCAGTCAATCATAATGATGCTCCTTGTTCGACAATCGTGACCTGAACATCAGCAAAGTTGGCACCAAGTATCGATGTTTCTGCAATGCCGGCCGCTATATAGATACAGCTATCTGCAATGGCATCATCAATTTCAAATGCCATATTCAGATGGTTGTCATCCTGAGTCACCTTAATCATTTTCGCTTTGCTAAGCCCATATTTTTCAGCTTCTTTACTATTCATTCGTGCCAATGAGGCACGTTGATTTTCAGGCGTTTGTTGCAAGGCACTACTTCGTCTAACAACGGCATCAGTCTGATACATTGGCACTTCTGAAATAACCATTAATGTACTTGTAACCTGCAAACTTTCTGGAATATAAGATGCTACGTTAACAGATGATTGCAGATTATATTTATCACTGACTTCGTCACGTATATCTAGCGATGAGACATAATCAAAGCCTTTAATATTGGCTAAATTACCTAATACTCGTAATATTTTCCAACCAGGTCGACTATCGGCCTTGGCTGTGACAGCGCCCGTAAAGCTCTGCCATTGGCCATCAACACCAATAAATGTACCCGATGTTTCAGCAAAACTAGCCATCGGTAATATGACATCAGCGTACGCTAATATAGTGTCAGTGACATAACTGGTGATTGAAACAACTAGACTTGCATGCTGTAAGGCATGTTGTGCGGCGTTTGCATCAGCACAATCTAACTCAGGTTCAACACCGAACAATAAATAAGCACGCAGTTTTTGTTGCCAAATTTGCTCGCTATCCAACCCTAGTAATTCAGCCTCACTGGCTTTGACTTTATCTTGTGACAGGTCGCCTGCCAGCGCTATTGCAGTAGAGTTTGCAGTGGGTAATACAATAAGCTGACTATTAGTTAAACGAGCAATTAATGCGGTTAATGCTCTTAGTTTCGCTGCTTGTGGGTGATTATTAGCTAAAGCGCCTACACATAATGTTGCTTGCCTAGCATTGGATAAACGCATCGCAATAGTTTGGTCTGCGGCTTTCGGAGTAACATTTTCTAATAACTCGACCCAGCTTTTTTCTTCCTTGCCGCCCAATGCGATCAGCGCTTTTGCGATACCTGATAGGCAACTCAGCATGCCTTTGATATTGACCGTCATGTGAGCGGTAACAGGCATTAATAGATCAGATTTAAAAAAGTTAATATCGGTGACAGTCGTTCCGCCCATAGTGGCAGCTTGCCTAATTCGGTGGGCAATAATAGGCTGTTCGGCGCGAATATTACAGCCGACTAAAACAATATCATCGCTCTGTTCAATATCAGTTAATGACCAATTTTGGTGATTATAATGAGTACTGTCGCCAGTAAAACTTTGTTGGCGTAAACGGTGATCCACATTATTCGAACCTAGACCACGAAGTAGTTTCTGAAATAAATAAGCTTCTTCCAAGGTCGCCGTCGGTGAGATTACCCCTGCAATTTGCTTGGCACCATGCTTAGTTTTTAGTGCTTTCAAACTATCCGCTGCCATAGCAAGCGCCGTTTGCCAATCCGTAACTTGCCATTCGCCATTTTGTTTAATCATCGGCTCGGTAGCCCGTTGTTCATGATTAAGACCTAAATAGCTGAAGCGGTCACGATCTGATAGCCATGTTTCATTAAGACTTTCGTTGTCTCTAGGCACTACTCGCATAACTTCTTTACCGCGAGTATGAAATTCAATATTAGAGCCAACGGCATCATGTGGCGCAATGGATGGATGAGCAACCAGCTCCCATGCCCGCGCACGATAACGATAGGGTTTAGAGGTCAACGCACCTACAGGACATAGGTCAATAATGTTGCCTGATAATTCTGAAATGAGACTGCTTTCAATGTAGGTGCCGATCTCCATATGTTCGCCACGACCTGTTGCGCCCAACTCTTTTATACCAGCAATCTCTTCACCAAAACGAACACAACGAGTGCAATGAATACAACGCGTCATATCAGTAGTAATCAATGGTCCAATATTTTTATCTTTAACAACTCGTTTACCTTCACTGAATCGGCCGAGTCCTGAACCATAGCCCATCGATAGATCTTGTAATTCACATTCGCCACCCTGATCACAAATAGGGCAATCCAGAGGGTGATTAATCAGTAAAAACTCCATCACGCTACGTTGTGCATCAATCGCAGTTTTTGAATGAGTAAATACTTTCATGCCTTCTGTCACCGGCGTTGCACAGGCAGGTAAAGCTTTACGTGATTTATCCACTTCAATTAAACACATGCGGCAATTTGCCGCTATCGACAGTTTTTTATGGTAACAAAAACGAGGAATATCGATACCCGCCTCATCAGCAGCCTGAATAATCATTTTTGTAGCATCCACTTTTAGTGGAATACCGTCGATTTCGATGTTAACCATCTATTTACTCTCTACCTGACAACATTTGTGATCAATGTGATACTGAAATTCATCACGGAAATGTTTGATAAAACTAATGACGGGTGCAGCGGCTGCATCGCCTAAAGCGCAAATCGTATTACCATTAATATTTTTTGCCACTTCAACCAAGCGATCTAAATCTTGCTGCGTGCCTTCACCATGCTCGATACGTTTCACCACTCGATAAAGCCAACCAGTACCTTCACGACAAGGCGTACATTGACCACATGATTCTTCATAATAAAACTCGGCAATACGTTCTAATGCTTTCACCATACAGGTGGTTTCGTCTATTACAATCACCGAACCCGCGCCTAACATCGAACCACCACGGCTAATACCATCGTAGCTCATTGCAAGTTCCATCATCGTATCGCCTGGCACCACAGGTGTTGAGCTGCCTCCGGGGATAACGGCTTTTATTTTATTGCCATTTCTCATGCCACCCGCTAGCTCTAATAATTGCGAGAACGGTGTGCCCATTGGCACTTCATAATTGCCTGGCTTATTGACATGGCCGGATACGCTGAAAATCTTACTGCCGCCGTTATTAGGCGTACCTAGTTCATGAAACCAATCGCCACCATATTGCAAGATAACAGGGACTGAAGCTAATGTTTCCGTATTATTTATAGTCGTTGGGCGACCATATAAGCCATAACCTGCTGGAAATGGCGGCTTATAACGCGGTTGACCTTTTTTACCTTCTAGCGATTCCAATAAAGCCGTTTCTTCGCCACAGATATAAGCACCAGCACCTGGCTGAGTATAAAGCTCAAAGTTAAAACCGGAACCTAATATATTTTTACCTAGATAGCCCGCATCTTTTGCTTCTTGAATTGCGGTTTCGAAGCGGTCAAAGGGCTCAAAAAATTCCCCTCTAATATAGTTATAACCCGCTTGGGCGCCAATGGTGTAACCCGCGATAATCATGCCTTCAACTACTTGATGGGGATTGAACCGTAAAATATCACGATCTTTACACGTACCGGGTTCTCCTTCATCTGAGTTACAGACGATATATTTAGTCCCCGGCATACGGCGAGGCATAAAACTCCATTTCAAGCCTGTTGGAAAACCTGCTCCACCACGACCACGTAACGCTGAATCTTTAAGTTGTTCAATAATATCTTCAGCACGTGTTTTTTCTTTTAGGATTTTTTCTAACTGCTCATATCCGCCGACACTACGATAAGATTCCATCGTCCATGGTTCATCAAGGTGACGAGTACGGAAACAAACTTGATCTAGTTTCAGATCATCTGAAGATGTAGATGTCATGATTTAAGCCCTGCCAAAATAATATCAATCTTGTCATTGGTTAAATGTTCATGATAATCACGATCAAGTAGCATCATCGGTGCACCACAACAAGCACCCAAACACTCAACTTGCCTCAAAGTATATAGACCATCTTCTGTCGTTTCGCCCAGTTTAATATTCAAGCTTGTTTCTAAATGAGCAACGACTTCATCAGAACCATTAAGCAGGCAGGAAATATTGGTACAGACATTAATCTTATGCTTGCCTACTGGTTTAAGGTCAAACATTGTATAGAAAGTAGCCACTTCATAAACACTAATTGCTGGAATAGCTAAATAAACAGCCAGTGCATCCATTACAGGATTAGCTAACCAACCTTCGTTGGCGGCTTGTAATATATGTAAACACGGAATAACGGCTGATTGACTTTTATCTGCTGGATATTTTACCACCCAGGCATCAAGTTGTTGGCGAAGTTCTGCATTAAACAATTGTTCTTTTGCACCAGTAAGATTCATCGATCAACCTCACCAAATACAATATCCATGGTGCCGATAACGGCCACAACATCGGCCAGCATATGTCCTTTTATCATTTCATTCATAGCAGATAAATGGGCAAAACCTGGTGCACGAATTTTGAGTCTATAGGGTTTATTGGCACCATCTGAAATCATATAAATACCAAATTCACCCTTGGGATGCTCAACGGCAGTATATATTTCACCCTCTGGCACACAATAACCCTCAGTAAATAATTTAAAGTGATGAATCATCGACTCCATGTCATTCTTCATATCTGTCCGTTTTGGTGGCGCCACTTTAGTATCCGTAGTGATAACCGGGCCAGGATTAGTGCGTAACCAATCAACGCACTGTTTAACGATTCGATTTGACTGACGCATTTCTTCCACTCGCACCAAGTATCGATCGTAACAATCACCTTCAACGCCGATTGGAATATCAAAATCCATGCGATCGTATACTTCATAGGGTTGTTTTTTACGTAAGTCCCACGCAATACCTGAACCGCGTAGCATTGGACCTGTAAAGCCAAGCTGCATAGCCCGTTCTGGTGTTACCACACCAATACCCACTGTGCGTTGTTTCCAAATGCGATTATCAGTTAATAATGTTTCATATTCATCAACGCAGTTTGGGAATCGGTCCGTAAAATCTTCAATAAAATCGAGTAAACTGCCTTCGCGATTAGTATTTTTTTGTTTAACTTCTTTTTCGCTATGCCATTTTGATTTTTCGTATTTAGCCATCGTATCGGGCAAATCACGATACACGCCACCAGGACGATAATACGTGGCATGTAAGCGAGCACCAGACACCGCTTCATAACAATCCATTAAATCTTCACGTTCGCGGAAACAATATAAAAATACTGTCATCGCACCGATATCAAGACCATGTGCACCTAACCACATTAAATGATTTAGTATTCGCGTAATTTCATCAAACATCACCCGAATATACTGAGCGCGCTCCGGCACTTGCACACCTAACATCTTCTCAATCGCCATCACATAAGCATGTTCATTACACATCATAGACACATAATCGAGTCGGTCCATATAACCAATACTTTGATTATAGGGCTTACTTTCAGCTAATTTTTCAGTCCCGCGATGGAGCAAACCGACATGAGGATCGGCACGTTGTATAACTTCGCCGTCCATTTCTAAAATAAGGCGTAATACACCATGTGCTGCCGGATGTTGTGGGCCAAAATTTAAGGTGTAATTCTTAATTTCTGCCATCATTTATTCCCACTGTAGCGATTATCATCTCTAATAACCCGAGGTACTAATATCCGTTCTTCAATGCTTACTGGTTCGTAAATCACGCGTTTTTTCTCCGGGTCATAACGCATTTCCACATTACCAATCAGTGGGAAATCTTTACGAAATGGATGACCAATAAAACCATAATCAGTCAATATGCGTCGTAAATCATTATGACCATTAAACAAAATACCAAATAAATCAAATGCTTCCCGTTCAAACCAGTCAGCGCCATTCCAGATTGGCATCACACTATCAACAATCGGATGATCGGCATCAAGTCTCACCTTAAGCCGTAGCCGTTGGTTGTGTTGAATTGATAACAAATGATAAACCACAGCAAAACGAAAGCCTTCTTCAACGGGATCCATATTGCCTGCGCCATCTACTGCACGGCTAAAGCCATATTCAGTAGCGCCTTTTGTTTCCCAAGCAGTACCGCCATATTGTGAATAATCAACACCACAGACATCGACTAACAACTCAAAGCCAAAGCGATCGCGTAACTGCTCAGCGACCAGCAAAATACTTTCCGCGGCCACGTGCAAAGTGAGTTCGCCATTCGACATCTCACAATCGAGTAAATCCGCTGAGAAATGCTGTTCTAAAGTGACCTTTAACACATCAATCATAATGCCTAAATTTCCTGTGTCCGGGCGATAGTATTAGTACGGCGTATTTTATTTTGTAATTGAATAATACCGTACAACAACGCTTCTGCAGTTGGTGGACAACCTGGCACATAAATATCTACCGGCACAATGCGATCACAGCCACGAACCACGGCATAGGAATAATGATAATAACCTCCACCATTGGCACACGAACCCATTGAAATCACCCAACGTGGTTCTGACATCTGGTCATAAACCTTACGCAAAGCGGGTGCCATTTTATTAACTAAAGTTCCCGCTACAATCATGACATCCGATTGCCGTGGACTTGGACGAAAGACCACACCAAAGCGATCTAAATCATAACGTGACGCGCCTGCTTGCATCATCTCAACAGCACAACAGGCAAGGCCAAAGGTCATCGGCCATAATGAGCCCGTTCTCGCCCAATTAATGAGTTTATCAGCAGAAGTCGTGACAACGCCTTGTTCAAGAATACCTTCTATTCCCATTCTAGCGCCCCTTTCTTCCATTCGTAAATAAATCCAACCACTAATATCCCTAGAAATAAAAACATCGCAAGTAAGCCAAAGACGCCGATTTGGTCTAGGACTACAGCCCATGGAAATAAAAAGGCAATTTCTAAATCGAAAATAATAAAAAGAATAGCAACAAGGTAGTAACGCACGTCGAATTTCATATGCGCATCTTCAAATGGCTCGAAACCACATTCATAAGGAGAACGCTTCGCATCATCAGGGCGACGCGGTCCTAAAATAAAGCCAGCCAGCAATGGCATTACGCCAAAACCAATACCTATAATCACAAATAACAAAATCGGAAGATAGTTCTCCAACATATTTTTCAGTTCTTTTTTCAGTTACTTACAAAATTAATGATTAAATATATATTCAATCATCGCCAGTTTCATTACACATATTCTGTAACTTACGTTACATGCGTAATTAATTTGAACTCACTATACACCTCTGGAGTTGGGGCAAGTAAAAAACACTGTTTTGCCTGAATAGAACGATTTACTTTTCTTGTTGTCCATATTTGGTCGTTGTCTATAAAATCCAAAATCACTAGTTACAATCCTTTGTTTACTATTTCTCTAAAATATATTTACCACACTCTTGGAAGAAATAATACTTGAATTAGTCTCAGGTATAATCTATTTTTTGTTTTACTCAATCTTAATTAACCATCACGTCACATATAATTCAATAAGGCATTTCTTCTATGGCACACACCACTAAAATCCGTAAATGTTTATTCCCTGCAGCTGGTTATGGCACCCGTTTTTTACCCGCAACTAAAGCTATGCCTAAAGAAATGTTGCCTATCGTGAGTAAGCCATTAATTCAGTACGGTGTCGAAGAAGCCCTTGAAGCGGGTATGAATCAAATCGGGTTTATTGTAGGTCGAGGTAAACGCGCTATAGCCGATCATTTTGATAATAACTACGAATTAGAACACCAGATTAAAGGCACATCAAAAGAGAAATATTTGGATGATATCCGCAAAGTAATGGATAGTTGTGAATTTGTATTTATGCGCCAACGTGAAATGTTAGGACTCGGTCATGCTATTTTAACCGGTGAGCCAATGATTGGTAACGAACCCTTTGCAGTGGTTCTGGCTGACGATTTATGTGCTGCACCAGCAGATGGTGACCATGTACGCGCCTTAGGCCAGTTAGCAGCACTCTATAAACGTTATCAGTGCAGCATTATTGCTATTGAAGAAGTACCCGCCGAAGATACAGGCAGTTATGGCATTATCTCGGGTGAAGAAATAGCGCCCGGAATTTTCCAAGTTCGCGACATGGTTGAAAAACCTAATCCTGAAGATGCGCCCAGCAATTTAGCTATCATCGGACGTTATATTCTTACTCCCGAAATATTTACATACTTGCGTAACACTAAGCCTGGCGCTAATGGTGAAATCCAAATCACAGATGCCCTTAAATCGCTGGCACAAGATCGCCAAGTATTAGCGGTGAAATTTAAAGGCCGTCGCTTTGATTGTGGTAGCGTTGATGGGTTTATTGAAGCCACAAACTACTATTATGAAAATGTCTACAAGAAAAACTAAGGCTTAATTAGCTCCGACAGTCTATCTATTAGCCAGACGCATTGTTATTACTTAACAATGCGATCTTTGCTGATAACTCAACCGAGCAACTCCACTTATAGGCGAAATTAATAGTCTCGCCATAAGCATATACGCCGTGACCACGAACAATAGCGACGTTGTGGCTAACAAGTTTCTCAGCGATAGCACTGGGCGATAATTCAATATAACGAGCATAAGGTATGGTTACGACAGGCACCGTTGGAAAATAATACTGGCCTTCGAAATCAACCGGCACAAAATCATCACCATTTAACGTAAGTGCGATTGCGTGAGGGCCATGGCTGTGAAATACCGCCTGTGCTTTTGCGTTATGGCGATACACTTCAATATGCAGTGGTGTGTCTAATGATGCCCCATCGCCCAGTGTGCCATCGATATGACATACAACTAAATCATCAGTCAGCAACGTATCGGCACAACAGCCTGTCGGTGTTATCCAAATTTCATCATGCCAGCGAAATGAGGCATTACCACTATGCGAATCATTACAGCCATATTGCCTTAACCAGCGATAGTGTTGTACTAAATCATCTTTTAACTGTGCTAAGTTAGTTTGCATCAGTTTCTCCTTCAACCACTAACGTTTCTAAATGACGTAACCATTGACCAGCCTGATTACGCTCATCTTCAAATTTAATCGCTTTCGTAAAAGAAGCTTTTGCTTGTGATAGTTTATCTAAATGAAATTGTGTCATGCCTAATAACAATAATGCCGTACCAACTCGCTTTCCCTTCAATTTTGTCAAACTTTTAGATAAGCTTTCTTCGGCATCATGCCATTTCTCCAAGCCAAAAAGAACGTGACTATATTTCAAATCAGACTCACCACTCCCATCTAGCTCAGCAACTTTATGTAACACCGGGATAGCTTTCAGATCCTCTTTTGCTGCTAACCAACTATCCGCCAATCGACTTAGATTTTCTGAACTTGATTCAATAACCCCGTCATTAATACCCTTCGTTAATAACTGAGCCGACTTATATGGAATGTGTAAATAACGATACATATCAGCCAAACTAACCACTGTTTTACCATCAGCGAGATTCAATCGTTGCGCTAACATTTTGACTGCCAAGGCCGTAAAGTCTTTATTTTGTTGAAGGTATAATGCAGAGAGCTGTGACCAATACCTTGCTTGATAAGGATAACGTGTAATTAGCGTTTCTAAGACACTAATAGCTGATTTATATTGCTTCAACTCCAAGTGAGCGGCTAACAACACTTGATACCAAGCTTCTTTTGCTGACTTGTCATTTTTAATAGCAATACTAATATGCCCTACCGTGCTTTTATAGTCTTTAACTCTATAATAAGCACTTGCCAGCAAAACATGGGCGCTATTGGGAGGTGAAGCTTCAGCTTTTAACCACTTTTCTAGCATCACAATACCTTTCTTGTATTGTTCATCCGCTAAGAGTAGCTGCCCCAAATTATAGAGTAGGTCATGACTTACATTCTCTGGTAAAGCATTAGAATCTAGCGCTTGCTGAAACAATGAACTTGCTTTGTTATAGTCTTCTAGTGACGAATACAAATAGCCTAATGTTTGCTGTACTACCGCTCTTTCATAAGAACTAGGCTCTGTTTTATCTAACAAAGATTTAAGTTGAATTTCAGCGGCAGAAAATTTATTCGCCTCCATTGATGCTTGGGCAGTACTCAACGCTTTATAGGTTTTTTCAGTTAATAAATATTGACTATCTTCTTTTGCTATTATTGCTGACGTCATCAGCAATAATATGATCAATAAAGGGGGCTTTAAAACCGACACTATCATCATTTATTTCGCCAATTTAAATTCAATTTCTTGCGTCGCTTGACGCTCGACCGGCTGACCATCAACAAGCTTCGGCTTAAACTTCCATCTTAAAATCGCCTTTAACGCGGCGCTATCAAATATATTTTCAGGTTTGGCACTGATCACAATTGGATCACGTACCTGTCCATCTTTAGTAATAGTAAAGGATACCGTCACGATACCTTCTATTCCTCTACGTGAGGCTACGCGAGGATACTGTGGTGGAATACGCACCAACGGCATCACATCATTATCCATCGTCGGCGCTGCAATTGCGGTGGGTGCAACCTGCGCTACTGGCGCATTTGAAAAATCACCTAAATAAGGTCCCCCAGCAATATTTAATGGCACGTCTATACGTGGCACATCTAATTGAGGTGTGGGCGCTTTAGGTTTGTCCACTTGTTGAGCTGGCGCTTTTGGTGGTGGTGGTGGCTTTTGAGGTGGCGGTGGTTTCTTTGGCAATTCACGTTTTTTCGTTTCCGCCTTATCTTCTCGTTTCAGACGTACAAAATCTAACAATTGAATATTTTCGGTTACTTGCCGTCCAATATTTTGTTCCGCAGTCATTTTTTGCATTAAAGTAAATAAACCAAAATTCACCAAAATTGCGAGTAATAAGCCTATCGCTAAACGCATTAAAATAAAACCTTATTAGTCGCGTTGAGCTGCAATGGATACATTGGCAACACCTGCCAATCGAGCTTGATCCATTACCTCAATAAGTAGACCGGTTTTTGCCTCTTTATCTGCCAAGATAATCACTGAGCCTTCTGGATTTTCAGCATGCATACGCTCAACGTTAGCCCGCACAGCGCGACGATCTATTTGCCGCTTATCCATCCAGACTTCATCATTAGGCGTGATCGAAATCATAATATTTGCTAGCTCTTTTTTAACAGCCGTTTTTGCAGAAGGACGACTAACATCAACGCCTGTTTCTTTAACAAATGAGGTGGTTACAATAAAAAAGATTAATAATATAAAGACCATATCAATCAATGGCGTCATATTAACTTCTGCTATGGCACCACTTTGGCGACGCGAATGTCTATTTCTCATAATAAATACCTAGGAACCGCAGTCCCATTAATCCCTTCGCAATACATCAGCAAGCGCATCTTCCGCTCGACGCACACGCTGTTCAAGCTGTGTACTAAAATACATACCCGATAAAGCAGCTAGTAAGCCGCCCATTGTTGTTATCAATGCCACTGAAATTCCGCCTGCCATACCGCGTGCGTTACCCGTACCAAATACCGCCAACACATCAAATGTTTGAATCATGCCACCTACCGTACCTAATAAACCCAACATCGGCAAAGCAGCGATGAGCGTACGAATAAACATCAAATATTGCTTCAATGATGCCGAGCCTTCAGCAATCATCCCTTGACGAATTTGTTGTGCATACCAGCTCTGCCGGTCAGATCTTTCTTGCCAAGTAGCCAGTGCTCTTTTGATGTGTGAGGGATAAATGAAATACACAAAAAAATATCGTTCAATAATCATCGTCCACATAACGACCGATGCTATCAATATCGCCCATAACACCAAACCACCACTTTCCAGCAGCAGTTGAATATTAAACAGATTTTTAGTTAGTGCTTCCATTTAACCTTTCTGCATTACGAGCCACTATTGCTGCACTTTCTTCATCGAGTATTTGCACTAAACGATTACTTTTGCTTGATATCGCGCTATGGATCAATAAAAGAGGAATAGCCACTGCTAATCCCAACTCTGTTGTGACTAAGGCCTGTGAGATACCACCTGACATTAATTTAGGATCACCTGTACCAAATAACGTAATAGATTGGAATGTTTCAATCATGCCCGATACGGTACCTAATAGTCCCAGCATCGGCGCTATTGCCGCTAACATTGCCAAAGTAATCAAACCACGTTCAATTTTAGGTATTTCCCGCAAGATGGCTTCATCAAGTTTTAACGATAAGGTTTCGACATCTTGCATTCCCTCACTATAAACCGATAAAATTCGACCTAATGGGTTTTTGAGACTTGGCGTAGTGTGTTTTTGCTGTTGTGCTATACCACGCCCAGCTATACCTAAATAAATAAACCGTTGTATTGCTAACAATAAACCAATCACACCTAAGCCCAAAATAATAAAACCTATCCAACCACCTTGTTCAATACGTTCTTCCAAATCAGGAGCTTGAACCAATAGTGCCATAATCGCACCACGAGTCGGATCGACCACTACAGGCATTAACGAACCATCAGTAGTAGATTCAAAATCAGTTATTAGACTCCGCAAACGATCAACAGGTTGCCGCCCTAACTCAACAAGACTGCCAGTGTCAGGTAAATAACGTAAAAACTTACCGTCACTAAAAGCGGTAAACACCCCTATTCTAGTGACATCTCTGTCTTCCATTTTGCCTTCGGCAGTAATGATAGCGGTATTGAATCGGCTGACTTTGCCTGATTCAGTCATCTCTTCTTGTAGCATAAGCCACAACGTTCGCAGCTCTTCAATCGTGGGTTGCTGTTTACGTTCTGCCATTGCCGTTAAAAATTCAGTTCGATTCGGCTTTTGAGCAGACACCATCGAGTTTTCTAATACGCTGCGGCTATCATTGCTTATCTGACGTACCGTACCAAACAGTTCCCCTAAAGAACCCGATTTTTCTTGTAGCAAACTTTCTTTTTCGGTCAGACCTTTTTCATGGTCTTGAAAAGATTGATTGAGTAATGCCGTTCTTTGTTCTTCAAAGGCTAACTGTGCTTTTGCTTCGGCTAATAGCTTTGCTTGATCATCACGTGCGGACACAAAGTTTGCTTCGCGTAATTTATTTTGCTGTTGATCTAATACACCTTCACGTTTGACCTGATCTAACAAGGCATCTAAATCAGCAGGTTTATCAGCGGCTTGTAATGATGGTATCAACAGTACGCTTAATAATAGTGTGGAAATGATAAATCTCATGGTGTCATCTCCACTGTTTTAACGGGTAACACTAGTAGATCTGGTGGCAACTGTTTCAAGGCGACCTTTAATGCTTGACTGATCGGTTGTCGATATTCATTTGGCAATACTTGCCAGCCATCATTCCAAATACCGGCTTCTAAGCCATCTAAGGTTAGGTAATACAAACTGACACGACCGATACGCAAGAAATCTACAGTACGCGTCATTTCATCAACGGTTAGTTCATCACGATAAGCTTCTATCGTCCGACCATATTCAGTTTCGACCTGATAAGCTTCAAGAATACGACGGTATTTTTCAGCGATGGTAACATCCGCCCGTTCCATCAAAGTTTGCAATTGTGTAATTCGCGCTTGACGCTCTTTCGGTAAGAAAGGCAGATCTAAAGCAACAAACTGCACCATCGTATCAATCATCTTTAACATCAATGGCACAATATCACGCTGAGTGGATTCAATATTTCGAAGTTGAACATTGATAGAATCTAATTCTTTTTGCTGTGACGATACTAACTTATCAAGTTGGTCATTGTATGCGCGTAAACTATCTGTTTGGCGCAACGTCTCACGATATTCAGCTAACAACTGGACCGTTTCATCAGCTAAACCATCAATCTGTTGCTGTGATTTTTGGGCCGCGATATCTGTTTGAACTTGAGAATCTATGGCTTTTTCAAGCGTTCCGGCCTGCGATGCAAGAGGTATCGCGGTTAACACAATGACTGTCAACCAATGTCGTCCAATCCATTTGTATTTTTGCATAAGCTATCTTTCCGTATATATATTAAAGTTTGCACACATTAAAGCATACAGCTACCCAAAAAATTAGACAGCAATAATAACAAGAGAAGGATAACAGTGAAACGTCAATATAATTAACTGATGGCAAATTTCAGGCAAAAAAAGGCCAGACATTAAGTCTGGCCTAAACCTTCATAAGAAGGAGAGAGAAATATAAGTTGGTTAAGAAGCTGAATTCTTAAAACTTGTTACACATGATACTGCTGGCAACTACTTTAAGAATGAGTGACTTATCCCAATAAATCGGGAATTTATTCCTATCTCCTATTAAGAATTATATGTACTGGCTTACGATGATAATCCATGACTAATGGCAAACCGCATTAACTCAGCGGTTTTATTAATATCAAGCTTACTTTTTATTTGCGTCAGATTATTTGCGACTGTTTTATAGCTGATACCCAATAAGTTTGATATTTCCGTCATGCTTTTACCTTCACCTAACAAGCGTAAAATTTCTAGCTCGCGGCGTGATAAGTCGCTGAGGGCACTGGTACCAGCGCCAATATTTAGCATGGCTAATTGCTGTGCAGTATCAGGACTTAGATACGTTTTACCCGCTAAGACTTTCTCAACGGCTTCAACCAAATAATCCGCTGCATTATTTTTAGTTATATAGCCCTTGGCGCCCGCTTGCATTGCACGAGAAGCAAAGACCGGATCTTCATGCATACTGAACATCAACACTTTGGCATTTTCACGATTAGCGCGCATTTTGCGTAACACTTCAAGGCCACCGATACCCGGCAAGGTAATATCTAGCAATACCATATCAGGATAGTTTTCTTGAAAGAGTCGATAACCTTCTTCACCCGTTTCCGCTTCAATTACTTTGGTATTAGGGATCTGTTGAATCAGTTGGCGACAACCCGCACGAACAATCGGGTGGTCATCCACTACTAAAATTGTGATCACATTCATGTTTTGTCATTTCCTTTTAATGGGATTAATACCCTTACCTGTAAGCCACGCCCTTCTGCAGTGTCAAATGCAATTCGTCCACCCAGAGCACTCACGCGTTCACGCATACCTATTAAACCGAAGCCACGTACTAAATCTGTATGAAAACCGACACCATCATCAGTGACCGTCACTTTAACGGATTCATTCTCGCGTCGCGCTTCTACTTTTACATGGCTTGCATGAGCGTGGCGAACACAGTTGGTGGTACATTCTTGCACAATCCGATAAATAGTTACCTGTAAAGTATCAGGTAAAGCATGAAAGTCACCGACAAAATCCCATTCCCAATCAATTTCTGGTTGTCTATCACGCCAATTATGTAGCATATCCCGCAGAGCATCGACTAAACCCAAATCATCTAAGGTCAAAGGCCGTAAGCGACTTAACATCTTCCGTACTAGTGATTGTATATGGTTGGTAATAAGCTTAACTGACTCTACTTTTTGTTCTATTTCGGGCAGTTTATGCTCGGACGCTATGCGTTCAATATTACCTAAATCAACTCTAATGCCAAATAAACACGGTCCTAATTCATCATGTAATTCCCGCGATAAATCTCGTCGTTCCTCTTCTTGCAACGTCAGCATACTTCCCGCCAACGCATGATTTTCTGCCATTGTTTTATCTAAGACACTTGCCATATGATTAAAACGAAATTGAATAGAAGACAGTTCTTTAACTACCGAAGTATCAACACGAGCTGAAAAGTCACCTTTTTCCAATTGGCCCAAAGCATCTTCAAGTACCTCGAGTGGCTTTAAACCTTGGCGGAGCGCAATATAAATCAGGCCCACGATCAGCATTAAGAAAAAAGTCCCCAACCAAAATAACACTTGTACATCGGCCCATACTTCATTGACTTCATCACTGGGGTCGGCTTCAACCACCAAATAACCATAGGATTTACTACCTTTGGTAATCAAACGACGAAAAGCCACGGCTTCCGGCTCCATCATTTTAATAAACCAGTTTGGCGCATCAGGCCTATTAATAAAGTGTGAGTTTTTTTCATGACCAATTAGCGGCTCGCCATTCATATCTTCAAACCAAGCTCGAATGTGCCGCGTATCCCGCACACTGTCCACGATCATCGTCAATCGTTCGCCCAAATCGTTAGAAAAACGTAAGGTTGGCAACGCATTAATTAACAAACCCTTAGCTAAATTGGTACTAGACTCCATTTCTGCGACCAAAGCTTGCCGTGCGTTATGCACCATGAAATAGCCGGCAGCAGCGAAGTTAATCAATAATATAATGGTCACAATCACTACGATGCGAAATTTTAAACTCATAATCGGTCGGTATTCTGGCTAAGATAAGCTAGAATTATCGCACATCTTTAGATCTAGCCCATTAGGAAAAATCAATTATGCAAACTAATCACGACCTTTTTACGCAAGCCCAACAACACATTCCTGGTGGCGTTAACTCACCCGTTCGTGCCTTTAAAGGCGTTGGTGGTGATCCTGTTTTTTTCAGCGAAGGTAAAGGCGCTTGGTTGACTGATGCTGAGGGAAAACGATATATCGATTATGTTGGCTCTTGGGGCCCAATGATTTTAGGCCATGCTCATCCCGAGGTTATCAGTGCTGTGCAAGAAGCCGTATCACATGGTTTAGGCTTTGGAGCTCCTACTGCAATCGAAATCGAAATGGCCGACACCTTATGTCGCCTAGTGCCATCGATGGAATTTGTGCGCATGGTGAGTTCAGGTACTGAAGCAACCATGAGTGCGATACGTTTAGCACGTGGTTTTACCAGCCGCGACAAAATAGTTAAATTTGAAGGCTGTTATCACGGTCATGCTGATTCATTATTAGTAAAAGCAGGTTCAGGTGCATTAACCTTAGGCGTTCCCTCTTCAGCGGGTGTGCCGGCCTCATTAGCAGAACACACATTGACGCTTATCTATAACGATCTTGATTCTGTCCGTGAATGCTTTGCTGAATTAGGTGAACAAATCGCCTGCATCATCGTTGAGCCTGTTGCCGGTAATATGAACTGCATTCCACCGAGCGAAGGATTTTTACAAGGCTTACGTGAGATCTGTGATCAATACGGCGCGGTACTTATTTTTGATGAAGTCATGACAGGATTCCGCGTGGCTTTAGGCGGCGCGCAACACTATTACGATGTAAAACCTGATTTAACCACTTTAGGTAAAGTTGTCGGAGGTGGTTTACCCGTCGGTGCTTTTGGCGGCAAGCGTAAAGTCATGGAACATATCGCGCCACTGGGTCCGGTCTATCAAGCGGGAACATTGTCAGGTAACCCCATCGCCATGGCGGCAGGTTTAACAACCTTGAACTTAATTCAAACACCAGACTTTCATAAAAACTTAGATGCCGCAGCCAAACGTCTATGCGAGGGTTTACAAACGCTTGCAGACAAAGCAGGTATCGGTTTTACAACCAATCAAGTCGGCGGTATGTTTGGCATGTTCTTCACCGATGAAAAAGAAATATCGAGCTACGCGCAAGTGATGAACTGTGATCAAGAACGCTTCAAAAAGTTCTTCCACGGCATGTTAGATCGCGGTGTGTATTTAGCACCCTCTGCATTTGAAACAGGATTTATTTCTGCCGCCCATGGTGATGCGGAGATTCAAGCTACATTAGACGCCGCTGAACAAGTATTCGCCACACTTTAAAGCATGATGGTTAAACGCATACTTAAAGGGCTAACAGCACTATTGTTGTGCTTTAGCCTTTTAAGCCATGCGCAAGAGTCCGACGTTTTATTGCTCAAAACTTATGATCAATCGCAAGATGTCACCGGTTGGCTAATGAGTGAAAAGCTCGATGGCATGCGTGCTGTTTGGGATGGGCATACACTTAAAAGTCGACAAGGTAATACGATTACAGCACCACAATGGTTTATAGATGCTTTACCACCCTTTGAAATAGACGGTGAGCTATGGACAAAGCGAAGTGACTTTGAAAACATTATATCTATCGTTCGCCAACAAACTCCTGATGATCGCTGGCAAACCATTAGTTACAACATCTTTGAAGTACCCAATCAGTCGGGTGGCTTGTTAACAAGGTTGGCTATTTTAGAAGATTACTTAGACGAACATCAGCACGCTTTTTTGAAGATAATTCCACAAACAATCGTCAGCTCTTCAAGCCAGTTAAAATCTGATCTAGAAAAAATCACCGCATTAGGTGGCGAAGGGCTCGTCGTACGTAAACCAGACGTGCCATATCAAACAGGACGTTCTGACGATGATTTGAAAGTAAAACAATATCAAGATGCTGAATGTACTGTCATCGCTTATAAAGAAGGTAATGGTAAGTACACTGGAAAAACTGGTTCCTTACAATGCCAATTATTATCAGGCTTAACTTTCTATATTGGTTCAGGATTATCCGATCAACAACGGGAATTCCCACCTGAGATAGGCAGTGTTATTACCTTTAAATATTATGGCTTCACCAAAAATGATATACCACGCTTCCCTGTATTTATGCGTGTAAGACCAATAGAATAAATAATATATTTTCATCCGTTGGAGCATCACCCTTAGCTTTAGGAACACAATCATGAACACACTTTACTGGCACGATTACGAAACCTTTGGCATCGATCCTCGTTACGATCGCCCCTCACAATTTGCCGGCATTCGCACCGATGAAGATCTCAACATTATCGGCGAATCATTGATGATCTACTGCAAACAAGCTAACGATAGTTTGCCTCATCCGCAAGCGTGTCTTATCACCGGCATCACGCCACAAGAAGTAAATGGAAAAGGCATGCCTGAAGCTGAATTTATTAAACTTATTCATGATGAATTTTCTGACCCTAATACCTGTGGCGTCGGTTATAACAGCTTACGTTTTGATGATGAATTCACTCGCTTCACCTTATACCGTAACTTTTATGATGCCTATGCCCGTGAATGGCAAAATGGTAATTCACGTTGGGATATTATCGACATGGCGCGGCTTACTCGAGCCTTAAGACCAGATGGCATCAACTGGCCTGATCGTGAAGATGGCAAGCCCAGCTTCAGGTTAGAAGCGCTTACTTCGGCGAATAATATTGAACATGAAGGTGCTCATGATGCCTTAGTCGATGTTCGAGCAACTATTGCCCTAGCAAAACTCATTAAAACTGCTCAGCCAAAACTGTATGACTTTGTTTATCAACATCGCCAAAAAAATACCGTTGCCCCCCTATTAAACCTTCGTGACCGTACGCCAGTGATTCATGTATCTCGCATGTATCCGAGTGAATTTTGTGGCACAGCCTTAGTCGTTCCAATTGCCCAAGATCCCACTAACAACAATGGCATTATTGTTTATGATCTTCGCCACGATCCAAGTGACCTAATCGAACTCGATGCCGATACTTTACGCGAACGCTTATTTACACCCTTCAAAGATCTACCCGAAGGTATCAACAGACCGGCCTTAAAAACACTGCACATCAATAAATGCCCAGTCGTAGTACCAGAAAGTACATTAAATGCAGCCGCAGCCGAACGTTTACAAATAGACAAAGAACTGCATTACAAACACCTACAACAACTCAATGCTGCTGGTGATCTAACTGCAAAAATTAACGCCATTTTTACCAAACCAGATTATGAAGCCAACGATGATCCTGATGCTGGCCTTTATAGCGGCGGTTTTTTCAGCGCCAACGATAAACGTAAGATGGAATTGGTTCGTACCGCAAATGCGGATGCATTACGTGTCATGCCTATCCCGTTCGAAGATGCGCGTTTACCTGAAATGTTATTCCGTTATCGCGCGAGAAATTGGCCGGAGAGTTTATCGGCAGATGAACAAGAACAATGGCAGCAGTATCGCCAGCAACGGTTAACTGATGAAACTAATAGCAAGATCCTGACTTTTCCGAAGTTTTTTGAAACGATTGAGGCATGTCGGGAAGGTGAGCTTACAGCTGAACAAAGTGCTGTTTTGGATAGATTGGAAGAGTATGTAAAGGGAATTAAAGATTCATTAATAGCTTAGCTATATATTTATTACTCACAACTTTTTTAAAACAAGCTAGTTTACAAGGACAAGGGAAAATAGTTGAATAATAAACTCGTAATTGGCATTACTCTTATATCAATATTAATAACAGCTTGTGCCGCCTCAAATATAAAAGAATATGTGGGACCCGATGGCAAAAGCATTAAAACTGTAAAGTGTAATCAACACTTTGAGGAGTGTTTTGAATTAGCTTCATCCAGCTGTTCAGGAGGAACCTATCAGGTTATTAATAGCGAGAGTCATGCTGGAGGATTACTTTCAGATATTCTTGCAGGCCCAGTTACTTGGTACGGTATGACATATTATTGTGGAGCATCTGATGGGAAAATGCCTAATTTCATATTTAGTGGTCCCCAATATACCCTACCAGCACCGCCTATTAAAGTTGAAGTAACAACCAAACTGACGACAACAAACTGCACTAAAACAGGAAATAATACTAACTGCACAACTTACTAAATATTTTGGTTTGCTACGCCAAACTTTGATTCATTTTTTGTGTGACCAAAAAACGAATCAAAAAAGGCCAGCCCATGCTTGCCCTAACGGGTTCCCTCCGCTCCTCAGAACTGAATGAAATACTATGCAACTCGCTACGCTCAAACACCGCAGTATTTCATTCAGTCCTTCTGGTGCTCGGCTTCGCATAAGGGCATCCATGGGTACTTTAGTGAAGATAAATGGAACTTGGAGTCTTATCCTTATTTCCCATTTTATCGCCGCCAGAAAATAAACTGTTTGGTGGATTAAGTGGGCGAGTGTTTGAGCGTAGCGAGTTTTCGCCCACGCCACCACATAGTTTAGTTTTTGGAAAACAGGCGATAAGGGTGGCCTTTTCTTTGGTTCTGTTTCTTTTGGCCACGCAAAAGAAATGAACGCCCAGCGGCAGCGTGGGACTTTCAAAAAAAAACAAATCATCAGTCAAAAGAGGCCTCAATAGTTCCTAAGTATTCACTTTTTATTAAGTTCTAATATTCATTTTTTGCGTGGCCAAAAAACGAACCAAAAAAGACCAATCCCATGCTTGCCCTAACGGGTTCCCTCTGCTCCTCAGAAATGAATGAAATACTACGCAACTCGCTACGCTCAAACACCGCAGTATTTGATCATTAAACTCTTCCGGTGCTCGGCTTCGCATCAAGGGCATCCATGGGTATATTCATAACTTTAAGTATACCCTCAATTTCCCATGTTATCGCCGCCAAAAAATAAGCGATTTGATGGAATAAGTGGATGAGTGTCTGAGCGTAGCGAGTTTTCATCCACGCCATCAAATAGTTTAGTTTTTGGAAGCAAGGCGATAAGGGTGGCTTTTTCTTTGGTTCTGTTTCTTTTGGCCACGGCAAAAGAAATGAACGCCCAGCGGCAGCGGACAAACCTTTAATCAAATATAACAAATTATGTGAACCACAGCCCTAAATAGCTTTTAAATCATAATTCTTAAATAAATGACTAATCCATAGTGGCATGTAATTTGCGATTAACTTCGTATATTCTCCACACGCGTCAAAAAAAGGTCTACAAGCAATGAGCACCATAAACTCAATAGGTATTGACTCTAGCCTGCTCACAAACAATCAAACAACCGCCACAAATCAAACTAGTTCTGCATCTAACTCAAAAACAGCAACAACTGAGCCTACAGCCACAACCGTAAATCAAGATAAAGTTGAAATATCCACCCGAGCTCAAAAAATTCAAAAATTGAACGAAGAATTCTTTTCTGGAAGTATTGAGTCATTCACCATCAGCCAAGACTTTATTCAAAGACTAGAAGAATACGGCTTTATAACGGCTGACCAAGCAAGCAATTTAGGGGCTACATCAGAAACCACTGAATCCAGCGATGTATCTACGGTCGGTGAGTTATCGAACTTTATCGATAGTTTTACAGCGTCGGTCAAAAAAATAGACCCGAACAACTCACTAATTGATGCTTTACAACAAGCTAAGACTGTACTTAGTAACTTTAACAGCCCAACCCAAAGTAGCCAGAATGTAAATATCGTTCAAATCAGTAGTCAAATACAAAGCTATATTGATTCTTCTAATGAGCAATTGCCTAAAACAGATAAGCAGTCTCTTAATCAGTTGGTTTCGGCTTTAGATATTGCCAATATATTAACGCCTGGTAAAAATACCACATCTCAAATAGATAGCTACTTGGCGATTAATCAGTTGTGACGTTTAGCATTAATCGTCAACTAAACTAACCCGATAAGTATTATCTCTAAAGATCAGCCTGAAACTACTTACTGCATAAAAAAATAGAGGGTGGCCTACTGCAATACCCCGCAATAGCCCCCCCGCCTAATCCTAGTTAAAAAGCATATTGCTTATGGTAACTGTCATTTACCGCTTCAAAAATATTCACAAATGTTTGTGGCGATTCAATATCCACTGGAATATGTAAACGACGAGAAATATCTCTTGCTGAAATAACACCTCTTATTTGTTTGTTTTCAGGATCAGTCACCAAACAGTGCTGCATCCCTTCTTTTTTTAGCGATTCGATGAGATCCGCTATCGAAATAAGATCAAGTAAGCGGTAATGCAGGCCTTTGATATTTTCCCGCTCTAACATCAGATCACCTACCGTCAACTGGTATCGATCAAAACCTTTTTTCTGTTCAATCAATAACTGTTGCTCATTTAACTCGTTTTGGCTGATGGTACCAATAAATTCATTATTATTATCCACAACTAACTGTAGGTGAACATGAGCCTTCTGCATCAAAAACAAAGCATCACATGCTAGCGTATCTGCATCAATAATTAATGGTTGATGCTTTTTAAAGTCGGTAAAAATATTACGAACGGATGAGCTTAATGAGATGTCATTAAACTCATCTGGATGTACTAAATGGGCATGACTATCAAGTGATACTAAATGAATATTTTTCATGGTTATAATCCTTCAATATGTATTTTAAATGGTCAGCGCTATGCAAAATCACGAGTGACATGACCATAATTTAAACATGATTAACTGAAGAATATAGGTGGAGCTCGAATACTATGACCATCAACAATATCATGGTTAATGATGTTGATATTTGCAACGGGAGGGAGCAAAGCCAAGACAATAACAACAGGCTTTGCTTGTGGTAATGAAGCAATGATGAAAGGAAGATCATTATCAAGATTATCTACGACAATGCCACTTTTACCTATCGCATTATCCTGCGTGACTAACAGTTGCGTGTTGGTATCAGCATGGGCATACGCATCGCCATACGCTACCAGTAAAACAAAGACAATTTGGGAAATTATTCTTTTAATGTCACTATCCTAAAATTAGATTAAACAAAATGCATGTTTAATGAAAATTCTCACCACTTGATAGAAAGACCATGAGAATTCAGATTAGTTCTACACACACAAAATATTTTTTCCTAGGGTAAATTTCATCATCAAGGCAAAGTAAAATGGTTAACGCTTTTCACTACTTATGATAAACCCAAAGCCTGTTTAATATATTTTTCCAACTTCAGGGGTTTAGTAATCGGTGCAAACCGATAAAGAGGCTGGCCATCGCGACCAATTAAAAACTTGGTGAAATTCCATTTAATTTTATTGCCAAATACGCCGGGTAAGACCTCACGCAAATACACAAAAAGCGGATGACTCTCAGCCCCGTTGACATCAACCTTTTCGGTCACCAAAAAATCTACCCCGAAATGAATGAGACAACCTTCAGAAATAACCTTGGCATTTCCCGGTTCTTGCTGACCAAACTGGTTACAAGGGACACCAATAATCACTAGTCCCTCATCATTATATTGTTCATGTAATTTTTCTAGGCCCTTGTACTGCGGCGTAAAACCACATTCACTAGCGGTATTGACCACCAAGATGACTTTGCCCTTGTATTCAGATAAATCAATATGCTTTCCTTGCAGGCTGTTGATAGAAAAGTCGTAGATCTGAGTCATAGTGATTGTTCCTAGGCTAATTTAAACAAAGTATGTAGCACACACTTTAAATAAACAACGTCATCTTAAGACATCCATATGATGTTGTTGGGTAAATTAATATAAAATACCGCGATGCAATCAACCTCGCCCATCATTCTCAGCACGCTCAATGCTCGATACATGCACACCGCCTTTGGTTTGCGTTATATCTATGCCAATTTGGGCGCCTTGCAAGATCAAACTAAAATTCTCGAATTCACTATTCAAGAGTTACCCATCAACATCGTGGAACAAATACTGGCACTGCAACCGAAAATTATTGGTTTGAGTGTATATATTTGGAATGTTAGTGAAATTCACAAAGTCGTTGCAATGTTGAAACAAATTTCACCTGAACTCATTGTAGTTCTTGGTGGCCCTGAAGTCAGCCATTACCCTGATGTACCTGAAGTGGCGGTGTTAGCCGATTATGTTATTTCAGGACCAGGTGAGGCCAGTTTACGTGAACTTTGCCAACAACTACTGAATGGCGAGCGTCCTGAACAAAAATTCATCGAAGGAACTGCGACCCCACTTAATGAATTATTATTGCCCTATGACTACTACGATGATGACGATATTCGTAATCGACTCATTTATGTTGAAGCCTCTCGCGGCTGTCCCTTTAAATGTGAATTTTGCCTATCGGCTTTAGATAAGACGGTATCCCCATTTCCATTGGATGCTTTTTTTGCAGAAATGGATAAATTACTGCAACGTGGCGTACGTAACTTTAAATTTATCGACCGAACATTTAACCTCAAAATCAGCACTAGCGTAGCCATTTTAGAATTTTTCCTGGCACGAATGACTGATGATTTGTATTTGCACTTTGAAGTGGTGCCCGATAATTTACCGGACAAATTGAAAGAAATGCTACGCCGTTTTCCGGCTAATAGTTTGCAGTTTGAAATTGGCGTGCAGACCTTCGACCCTGAGATTCAAGATCTCATCAGTCGTAAACAAAATAATGAAAAAACAAAAGATAACCTGACATGGTTACGTGAAAACACCGGAGCTCATCTCCATACCGATCTTATTTTTGGTTTACCGAGCGATACATTGGAAAATTTTGGCGATAGTTTTGATCAACTGTTGGCGCTTAATCCTCACGAAATTCAAATGGGTATACTTAAACGTTTACGTGGTGCGCCACTTAATCGTCACAATGAACCTTATCTATTACGATTTAACCCTGAGCCGCCCTATAATATTTTGACCACACTAGATATCACATTTAGTGAAATGCAGCGGGTAAATCGCTTTGCTCGTTTTTGGGATATGTTAGGTAACTCCGGTCGTTTCAGCCATAGTTTGCCATTAATTCTGACCGATCAGCCGTTTAAACACTTTATGAAACTCTCCGATAGTTTATATCTGCGAGCAGGAAGTTCTTGGAAAATCGCCTTAAAGCGCTTATTTGAACTGGTTTATGTGATATTGACTGAGGATTTCAAGCTTTCACCTGATGTTGTTAAACAGCAGTTAGCCATCGACTACGCAAGAGCAAAAATAAAAGGGATTCCGGACTATGAGCGAGATAGACCTGTAGAGAAAACGGTACGAGTCGGCGTCGCGAACAAGCGGCAATTAGCCCACCAATAAGTATTAAACGATGAGTTTGCTTAAACTTCTAAAGGCAGGGTGTTTTGCATCGCCAAGCCATTCAAAAATAATCGACTCTACATTACTGATAATAATGCCCGCTTGGCGCATGCGCTGCAAAGCATTATCTTGATTGATTGCTGAGCGTGAACTAACCGCATCTTCAACGACAAAAACTTGATAACCTTGCTGCTGCAAATCTAAGGCACTTTGCATTATGCAAATATGCGTTTCCATTCCGGTCAAAATTATTTGCTTACGTTTTGTTTGAGCAATTTCCGCTAAAAAATCGTCGACTTTGGCAGCAGAAAAACTGGTTTTTTCAATAATGGGCACCGTTTCTAAAAGCAGCGATTTTAATGCCTCTTCAGTCGCCCCTAGACCTTTTGGATATTGTTCAGTCACTATCACTGGCACTGACAACGCCTTCGCAGCGGTTATCAAGGTTGATACTTGCGCTATTAAGCGTTCACGAACGCCGCTGGCCATCGCCGTCGTTAATCGTTCCTGAATATCGATCAATACCAGCACACTGTCCTGGTCTGTCGACATTAATGGACAATGTGTCGTCATATCTTAACTGCCTAACCACTCATTAATTATCGCCAAATCATCTAGCCCGATAGTTCCAGCAGCCTGTTTTAAACGTAATGTATTCACAATGTAATCATATCGCGATTGTGCATAGTCACGACGAGCACGAAATAAATCACGACGCACATTGAGTACATCGACCGTGGTGCGAGTGCCGACGTCATAACCTGCTTTTGTAGACTCTAATGCTTTTTCATTTGAGACTACGGCTTGTTTAAGCGCGGTAACTCGACTAATGCCTGACATCACGCCATTATAGGCTTCACGTGTTTGTCGCATCACAGCACGACGTTGCTGTTCTTCATTCTGCATTGACTGATCTAATCTATGACTGGCTTCGCGGGTTCTAGAGCGCACACCACCCGCAACATCAATCGGTAAATTAAATTGCAGGGTTAGACTCTCTTGATCGGTTGTACTACTACCTCCAAAGCTACTATCACCCTGATAACTATAACTTTTCTGCCCAACAAGATCTAATGTTGGATAATGACCGCTTTTTTGTAATTCAATCGTTTGACTCGCGGTATCCACTGCACTACGTGATACTAGCAAACTAGGATTTTGTGTCAGTGCAACGTCACTCCATTGATTAATATCGGTAGGTTCAGGACTCACCAATGGTGTTTCTGTTTTTAAAGCAGATAATTGTTCCACATATTTACCTGCCGTTTCTCTTAAACGCTCACCGGTATTTGCTAACTCATTTTCAGCGCTAATGACCGCAGCGTTGGCTAAATCATAAGCCGCTTGTGATTCAACCACATCGGTAATCGTAGAGATACCGACATCAAACCGTTGCTGCATTTGTTCCAGCTGTCGGGCAATCGCTTCACGCTCTGCAATCGCAAAAGTAACATCATCTTGGCGTCCCAACACATCAAAATAGCGTTCAGATACTCGGACAATTAAAGCTTGTTCGGCGATTTGATAACTGGCCGTTGCACTTTCAATGGCAATATCTGCCTGGGTCTGCTGAATAAAGTTTTGTTTACGATATATGGGTTGAGTAACACTTAAGTTATAACCACGATTATTATAGTCACGATTTCCATTAGTCAGACTTGTTGAGGAGGTATCTTGCCAAATATAACCCGTATCTGCACTGATTCCTACTTGAGGCAAAAATCGTGCTCTGGCTTGATTATCTAACTCACCAACGGCCTGACGTGATGCTGCTTCAGCCAGTAATTGTGGATCACTTTTTAATGCTAAGCTATAAACCTGCATTAAATCTTCAGCCATAGTGGCTGTCGAGATCAACGAGGTAAGCAATAAAGTGGTTAATTTCAAGCGTTTCATATTTCTACCTTAACTTAATATACAGACATACTGCTATCAACATCTTTTGCCCATGCGTTCATGCCGCCAGATAGATTGATAACATCAGTGAAACCCATTTGTTCCATAAAATCACCGACTTGTTGGCTCCGTTTACCTGATCGGCAAATGAGCACAATTGTATCGTTTTTGTGTTTTTCCAAGGCATTTAATTGGCCCGGTATACTTTGCATCGGAACATGAATCGCGCCCTCAATTACACCATTTTTCAATTCAACCTGTTCGCGTACGTCAATTTTTACAGGCGAAATGCCGCTGGCTAAAAAATCCTGTAATTCAATGGCGGTCATTTGTTTCATGTATTCATTCTCTTTAAAATTCAAATTCTGGTTTAGGCTCAGCATTGATCATCGCCGAGACTACGGTTTCAAATACGCTATCCGTTTGCCACTCTCGTTCAGTCATTCGTCGAATAAGCTGTGCTTGCATATTCTTCCCTTTGCCGACTATCGCAAGCATTCGTCCACCCACTTGTAAGCTCTGCAAATAATCATCAGGGACAGTCACAAAAGCAGCCGTTATTACAATCACCTCTATCCGATCTGCTAACGGCCAAGCTCGCGATGCATCACCGACATACAACGTCACATTATCTATGCCTGCTGTCGCCAAATTGTGCTGCGCCAAAGTAGATAATTCCGGCACTATTTCGACACTAATAACCTGTTTGGCGAGTCGGGCTAATAAAGCGGTGAAATAACCTGTGCCTGTACCGATTTCTAATACATTTTCATCAGCCTGAACATTTAACACCTGTAGTAAGCGACCTTGTATTACTGGCGACAACATCATTTGCCCATAACCTATTGGCAACTCAGTATCCGCATAAGCAATGCCCGACAATTCTTCATCGACAAACTGAGTACGTACTACATCCTTTAGGGCCATTAATACTCGAGGCTCTAATACATCACTGGGTCGAACTTGCTGTTCCAGCATATTAAAATGAGCGATATCTAGATTTTTTGCCATTTTTCATCCTTAATGTGTGTGCAGTAGCATAAGAGTTTTATTATATAGGTGCAACTACATAAGGCTTATGATCTAATTGAGATTATCAAGATACAATCAATTTGTATCATTTATAAACCTCAACTAAACACGTTACTGCTGTTCCGTTTTTGCCCATGTATCACGTAATGTCACTGTTCGATTAAATACTAACTTGCCATCTCGACACAATTCACTATCTGCACAAAAATAGCCTTCCCGCTCAAATTGATAGACAGCACCTGGAATGACATCAAGCAGACTTGGTTCTACAAAACATTCAGTCAACGTGACTAATGAATTAGGATTAATGTGAACAGTAAAGTCATCAACTGATTTATCATTATCTGGATGTGGGTGATTAAATAATCGATCGAACAATCTCACTTCAGCCTTAATGCCCTGCTCCGCAGAAGCCCAGTGAATAACGCCTTTAACTTTACGTCCTTCAGGGTTTGCACCTAATGTGGCTGGATCATAGCTACAATGTAATTCGACAATCTCACCATCAGCATCTTTAATCACGTCATCACAGCGGATCACATAGGCATTTCTTAGACGAACTTCTTTGCCAGTCACCAAACGCTTGAATTTATTATTGGCTTCTTCTTTAAAATCTTCTTTATCAATATAAAGTTCACGCGTAAAAGGTAGGATACGTGTGCCCATGCTGTCATCTTGCGGATGATTGGCAGCCACTAATTGTTCTGTTTGTCCTTCAGGATAATTAATGATCACGACTTTAAGCGGATTCAATACCGCCATCGCGCGTGGTGCATTTTCATTAAGATCTTCACGAATGCAATTATCAAACATTTCCATTTCTACCGAATTATCAGCTTTCGTGACTCCAATTCGCTCACAGAAATCACGAATTGCAGCAGCAGGATAACCCCGACGACGCATACCCGAAATAGTCGACATCCGCGGATCATTCCAGCCATCTACTAAGCCGTCCTCAACTAATTGAGTTAATTTACGCTTACTAGTGATCGCGTATTGCAAATTAAGACGCGAAAATTCAATTTGTAGTGGGTGGCACGGCACTTTTAAGGTGTCTAAGAACCAGTCATATAACGCTTTATGATCGGCGAATTCTAATGTACAAATAGAATGGGTCACGCCCTCAATCGAGTCTGATAGGCAATGAGTGTAATCATACATTGGATAAATACACCATTCGCTACCCGTTTGATGATGAATCACACCATGACGAATTCGATAAATAGCAGGATCTCGCATATTTATATTTGGTGAGGCCATATCGATTTTTGCACGTAACAATTTGGTACCATCAGGGAATTCACCCGCCCGCATACCTTTAAATAAAGCTAAGTTTTCTGCAATGCTACGATCGCGATATGGACTGTTTTTTCCAGGCTCGGTTAATGTGCCTCGATATTCACGCGTCTCTTCTGCGGTCAAATCACAGACATAAGCATCACCTTGTTCAATAAGCTGAACAGCATAATTATAAAGCTGACCAAAATAATCTGAGGCAAAATATTGATGACCCGTCCAGTCAAATCCTAACCAACGAACATCCTCTTTAATGGAGTTAACAAATTCTTCATTTTCTTTGTGGGGGTTCGTATCATCAAAACGTAGATTACATTCGCCATTATAATCATTGGCAATACCAAAGTTTAGGCAAATAGATTTAGCGTGACCAATGTGTAAGTACCCATTAGGTTCTGGTGGGAAACGTGTGCGTACATGCCCCGCATTTTTACCCGCCTCAAGATCTGCATTGATGATATTTCGTATGAAATTACTTGGTTTTGATGTTACTACTTCTACTTCGCTCATTTCAGTCTCTAATCAAGGTTTTCTTATCATTATTTGCTTTATCAGCAAATTTAGGACAATAAGAATAGGGTATTAAGAATATAATCGTAATAGTATACAAGTGCTTAAGCTTTTTCCCATAACAATAAGGATAAATAATGACAATTGCGACATTAGCAGCAGGCTGTTTTTGGGGTGTAGAAGCCAAACTTAGGCAGGTAAATGGTGTTATTTCAAGCCGCGTCGGTTACACCGCTGGCAACACTGACAATCCCGATTACAAAGCGGTTTGTACTGGTACAACGGGTCATGCAGAGGCGATAGAAATAACCTTTGATCCAGCGATAATCAGTTACACAGCATTGCTTGAGGTATTTTGGCAGATCCACAATCCAACGACACTTAATCGTCAAGGTCCTGATATGGGTACACAATATCGAAGTGCGATTTTTTATCACAATGACGAACAGCGGCAGCAAGCATTAGCGTCTAAACAAGCACTTGATAATAGCCATTATTATCCTCAACCAGCCGTTACTGAAATTACCGCGGCGAGTGAATTTTTCCCTGCAGAAGAATACCACCAGTGTTACTTAGAGAAAAAAGGCCATGGATCTTGCCATTAACTGCCTTTAGTCGCTCGATGAAATAAAGGTTCATGTACAGATTCACGCGAGAACTGCCAGCATGCTATTGCGATAGCAACCACTGAAAAGCCGAGTAATACCGCGATGTCCGTCATCACTGAAAAATCAGTGGCCACATTAGGTACGGCATGTTTCAGTAAGTCCACGCCATAGCTGAAGGGGTTCACCAACACGATGTAATGCAAATAAGTCGGCAATTGACTGACGGGATATAAAGCGCCACTGAGGAAAAATACAGGGAAAATAAAGAAATTCATAATGACCGCAAAGTTATCTATGCTCTTAGAATAAACAGCAATCAGTCCCCCAATTGCAGCACAACATATCGCCGTTAGGACTGCTGGTAGCAATAAGCTAAGCGCAACTTTTAGACTGACTAGACCCAAAATCAATAATAATACTAACAACAAACCGGCTTGCACCATTGCCGTTAATGTCGCTGCGATCAGTTTAGACAGTACGATCCAATAATGGGATATTGGCGCGATCATCATCATTCGCATCACGCCAAATTCTTTATCGTAGACCAAGGTCAGTGCTGATAATAAGGCCGCAAACAATAATGTCATCGCTAAAATACCCGGCACTAAAAAGTTTAGATACCCTGCTTGTTCCGGACCTTGCAACATACTTCCGACACCTGAACCAATGACTAATAACCAAATCATAGGTCTGACCATCGCACTAATTAAACGGGCTCGTTGACGAAATAATTTACTCATTTCGCGTCCAACAACCGCCTTTACAGGACGCCAACTCATATTACTTTGCCTTGTTCTGGGCTACAAAATGTCCATAAATAAACATCATTAAGGTTAGGTTTCCGCCATTGCATAGCAGACACCTCGTCACCCAGTGATTTCTGTAATTCATAAAAATCGACATCATTTGTCGCGATTTTAAAACTTAAATCTTCATCTTCGCGAATGGGTTGACCAAATAATGTGCTTAGTTGAGCAGAAATATTTTCTGGATTCGGAGTGGTAATTTCTAGAATATTAGCCGCTAACTGCCGAGTTAGGTCGGCTGGAGCCCCCCCCTGTTGTAAATTTCCTTGTTGGATAAAATCTACATGGTCACAGGCTGCGGCTTCTTCTAAATAGTGTGTAGTTAGAAATACCGTCATCCCTTCCTCGCGGCGTAATTGCTCAACAAAACGCCAGATGGCACGACGATTGGGCAAATCTAAACCAATAGTCGGTTCATCAAGAAATAATACTTTCGGTTTGTGTAATACACCACGAGCAATATCTACTGCTCGACGTTGTCCGCCTGACAAGGCAACTAATTTCCGTTTACGTTTATCTTGCAAGCCAAATACAGCTAATAATTCGTCAATGCGTTTATTAGCCTCATTGGGTGGCAAGTTATACATGGCGGCTGCAAATTGCAGATTTTCATCAATAGACATCGTACGATCAAGCGCCGAGTCTTGAAACACTAAACCTACAGTCCGCCTTATCGCGACAGGATCAGCCGCTATTTTCTGCCCAGCGATCCATGCATCACCCGATGTTGCCGCCGTCATGGTCGTTAACATATGAATTGTGGTACTTTTGCCAGCACCATTAGGGCCCAGTAGGCCATAAAACTGGCCAGCTTTGATATCTAAATCGAGGTTATTTACCGCGATGGTCTGACCATAGTGCTTAGTCAGACCATGTGTCGATATTGCTGAGTATTTACTCACTCGCAGACAATTTTTTCGAATTTTTCGGGTTACGAAAAACTAACGGTTTAGCTTCTGTTACTGTTTTTTCAGCCTCCAAGCGGCCACGTTTTAATGCCTCTTCGATTAAATGATGATCAAAAGATTTACTACAAACAGGATCGGCACTCGCAGGATCGCCCGTCAACATATAAGCCTGACAACGGCAGCCGCCAAAATCTTTCTCTTTTTCATCACAAGAGCGACATGGTTCCTTCATCCACTCGTAACCACGGAAGCGATTAAAGTCGTTTGAGTCTTCCCAAATTTCCTTCACCGAAACATCTCTAATATTCGGCAACTCCATGCCTGGCAATTCACGCGCCGCATGACAGGGTAAAGCCACACCATCTGGTGTAATGGTTAGGAATACATTTCCCCAGCCATTCATACAGGCTTTAGGGCGTTCTTCATAATAATCTGGCACCACATAATAGATCTTCATCTTACCTTTTTGTTCTTCTTGGTAGCGATGAGCTATTGCTTCAGCTTTGACTAACTGTTCTTTCATAGGTAATAACTGATCACGGTTATGCATCGCCCAACCGTAATATTGCGTTGTCGCTAATTCTACATAATCAGCTTCAAGTGAAATGGCTAATTCGAGAATATCTTCCATTTGATCGATATTTTGTCGGTGTGTTACAAAACATAGCACCATTGGATAGCCATTAGCTTTTACCGCCTTCGCCATTTCAATTTTATGTTTGAAGGCACTCGTTCCGGCAATTAAATCATTTAAATCTTCTGAGCTGGCTTGGAAACTTACTTGAATATGGTCTAAACCCGCCTCTTTAAATTCAGCTACTTTAGCTGCATCCATTCCTACACCGGATGTAATTAAGTTGGTATAAAAGCCCATTTTTCTTGCTTCAGTGATCAGTTCGACTAAATCAGGGCGAGTCAGTGGTTCACCACCAGACAGTCCTAATTGCGTAGCGCCCATTGCTCGCGCTTGGCGAAAGACATCAAGCCACTCTTCGGTTGTTAGCTCTTTCTTAAAGTTCGCGTAATCCATAGGATTTGAACAATAAGGGCATTGTAATGGGCAAGCGTAAGTTAATTCTGCTAACAACCATAATGGTTGGCGAATGTCATTATGAGCACTAAGCCCTGAGGTGCCGCCGGTGCTTCCGGCCGCTTTATTCTGGTCTGATCCAGTCATTATCGTATGCCTCTTCTAAAAACCGGTAAACATCATCATCTAAATCAGCGCCATCGAAGGCCTCTTTTAATTCAGCGATAAGTTCAGCAACAGTTTGTTTATTCTCACTAATTCGTTTTAATATTTCGCCTGCGGCGCCATTTAGCTTAACCATTCCTTCAGGGTATAACAGCACATTACAGTCTTGCATTGGCTCCCACTGAAAACGATAGCCAAGCGCTAATACGGGTGTACTGCTAGCATTAAAAACCGGATCACTCATTTATTAAACCTCAAAGGTGTATGGGGGCCGTTTTTCAATATACGCCATCCACATGGCATCGCACATTGTCCAAAGTACATCCAATTTAAACTGTAAAAGACTGACCGCACGTTCTTGCTCTTCACGTGTTTTGTAATAGTCTAATGTAATATCTAAACCATGCTGCACATCACGACGTGCTTCCGTTAAACGTTTACGGAAATAACGGTAACCATTTTCATCAATCCACGGATATAAGTCAGGCCAATTATCTAGGCGTGCCTGATGAATTTTAGGCGCAAACATTTCAGTTAAAGATGAGCTTGCAGCTTCTTGCCATGGTGCGCGTCGAGCAAAATTAACATAGGCGTCAACTGCAAATCGTACGCCAGGTAAAACATGTTCTTCTGACCATAATTCTTCACGTGTTAAGCCTACTGATTCACCCAACTGTAACCAAGCTTCGATACCACCGACATCACCTTCGTAACCATCATGATCCAATATACGTTGAACCCAATGTTTACGTACATCGCGATCAGGACAATTTGCCATAATAGCGGCATCTTTAACAGGAATAGCTGTTTGATAATAAAATCGATTTGCCACCCAACCTTGAATTTGTTCTTTATTCATATCACCTGAATGCATTTTGACATGCAATGGGTGACGGATATGGTAAAACTCTTCTTTTGCACGTAATACTTGTTCGAATTCTTCACGTGACCAAGGTGTTTTGTCTGACATCATATTTCCTCTATTCTGCTAATTTTTCACACCGCTTATAATTCGATATCCATACCATCATAGGCAAGTTCGATACCTGATTTATTCAAGGTTTGGCGTTGCGGTGAGTCTTCATTCAAAATCGGGTTAGTATTATTAATGTGAATCAGAATTTTACGCGGTTTTTCCATCGCATTAAGTATGCTCATAATACCGCCATCGCTCGATTGATCGAGATGGCCCATTTCACTAGCGCGTTTATCACTAATACCTTCATTAGCCATTTCATCATCAGTCCACACCGTTCCGTCGACTAAAATACAATCTGAATTTCGCATGTATTCCAGTACATGAGGTTCAGCGACACCTAGTCCCGGGGCATAAAACAAGCTTTTACCTGACTGTGTGTCTTTAATATACATCCCAATATTATCCCCTGGCACCGTGTTACCGCGATGAGGTGAATAAGGAGGCGCTTCACTGAGTAATGGCACGGCGGTAAATTCCAAACCTTCGGCACTTGGAATAGCAAATACCGATTGATCAGTCGTTATTTCATGATGATTAATACCTCGGAAGTGACCGAGAATATTAAAAACAGGAAAACCAGTGGTTAAATCTTGGCGAACAGCTTCTGTTGTATAGACTTCCCATGGTGCAATATGTTCACGTAAAGTTAACATTCCTGTTGCATGGTCAATCTGAGCGTCGGTAATCACAATCGCACTAATGGCTGTATCTCTTACTGCGCGACCTGGTTGCATCGCAGGAAAATCATCCAATTGCTTTTTAATATCTGGCGAGGCATTAAATAAGATCCAATCAGTACCATTAGCACTAATCGCTATTGATGACTGAGTTCGTTTGGTCGCTTTAATGGTGCCTTCACGAACACCTTTACAGTTAACGCAATTACAGTTCCATTGAGGAAAACCACCGCCAGCGCCCGATCCCATTACATGTATATACATTCTACTTATTCCGTTGAGTTACAACTAAATCAAATATATCTAGTAACTTTAGAACTATTTGATTTAGAGATTGAGATGCTTAAGGCCCAATAAAGGGCCCCAAGCATACATCAAAAACCGATATTAACGGTTGCAGATGTACATTGTTACTTCAAAGCCGAAACGCATGTCTGAATATTCTGGTTTAGTCCACATAATAATTCTCTCTTTAAGTTTAATTATAAAAAATACTGTGCGAAACAGTTCCACATCAGCACTAGCAATATTACACTTCACCCACCATGGTTTCGTCAGGAATACCCCTTGCTATTCTAAGGATTTTCCTTATTCGCTATTACATAAATAATTGACAAAAAAAAGCCCTAATATCTTTCGATATTAGGGCTTTTGTTTTTTAGCAATTCAAATTAACGATTGCAAATATACATCGTTACTTCAAAGCCGAAACGCATGTCTGAATATTCTGGTTTAGTCCACATAATATCTCACCTAATTTTAGTTTATTTATCGGAACATCTGGTTAGCGGAATTAACTTACTAACACCATTATCAATATACGCACACTTAATCATAACCGTTAGAGGAAAAAACTTGATGGTACTCAGGATTTTCCTTCTCTTTATTCAAAAACTAAAAAGCCCCGATATTTTGCAATATCGAGGCTTTTAGAAACTTATATTTTGCTATGAATTATCGATTGCAAATATACATTGTTACTTCGAAACCGAAACGCATGTCTGAATATTCTGGTTTAGTCCACATGATAAACACCTCGTAAGTTAGTTGTGATGTGTTAGGAAAATTGTTTTTCCCTAACCTTGGTTTAAACTATACTCGGGTGGACAAAATAGGGTTAGAGGAAAAGGCTCGATGTTACTAAGGATTTTCCTTAGTCATAACTTACGCCTCTAAGATGCCACTTCTAATCGCTAATCGTGCCAGCTCGGCAGAATTAGAAACATTCAACTTTTGTTTAATAGTTGTGTGGTGTGTACCTACTGTTTTGGGGCTTAAATTCAAAATATCGGCAATATCGTTGACCGTTTTACCTTCAGCTAATAATCTAAATACTTCAAACTCACGTTGACTTAATGCATCTATAATACTTTCTGAACCCGTTACTTTTTGTAGAGCGATTAATTGGGCAATCTCAGGATCAATAAATATTTTGCCCTGTGCTACTTGCTCTACTGCTTTAATCATTTCCTCTGGCGCGCTACGTTTTGGTATAAATCCTTTGGCACCTGCCTGTAAGGCTCGCGAAGTAAAGACACCATCTTCATGTACACTTAAAACTAGAATTCTAGCTTCTGGACTACGTGCAATAATGCGTTCGATAGCCCCGATGCCGCCTATACCTGGCATCGAAATATCCATCACCACCACATCAGGATGGTATTTAGTGTAATCCTGTACCGCTTGTTCACCACTGCCTGCTTCTGCCACAACAACCAGCTTATCGCCATCCTCTAATAAACGTCGAAACCCAGCACGCACTAACTCGTGATCATCTACTAACAATACGGTTGTTTTAATATCACTCATACGATTTTATCTGCCCCTAGTGGAATGGTGACTTGGATCTTTAACCCAGCCCCTAAAGTACTTTCCAAAATAAATGTACCACCTAAACTATGTGCACGTTCACGCATACCTAACAAGCCAAAATCGACATCAGAGTGAAAATCTTGAATTTCCATTCCTTTACCATTATCAGTAATCTCAATGACCAAGCGATGTTGTTTCAGTTCCTCATCAAATATATTACTTACTAAGACAATCATTTCGCTGGCATCGGCATGGCGAACTGCGTTGGTAATCGCTTCTTGTACGACTCTGAATACTGTCATATTCATTGCTTCATTCAAATTATCTAACTTTCCTGACACATTGAGTTTGAACGTAATCTCTGGCTGCCGTTTTTGCCAAGCAGCAATGCATTCCTCTAAGGTCGAAATTAAACCCAAATCGTCCAAAGGACTAGGACGTAGCCGAGTTATCATATTATGGACTACATCATAAATATGACTGGCAACATCAATTATAGCTTGGGCACTTCTGTATATCTTAGGTTCTGTGGTTTCGGTACGATTACGGATTAATACGGCATCCGTTTTGATTGCCGTCAGACATTGGCCTAATTCATCATGTAATTCTCGAGCTAGATGTCGACGTTCGGCTTCCTGTGCTTCGGCCATATGATGTGCTAATAAACGTGTTTCGCGTAATTGATTTTCAGCGGCTTCTGCTTGTTTGTGTTCGGTGATATCTCTTAATGTACAGATCACGCCACGCACTGTTTCATCTGAATCTAACAGCGGTACCGTAGAAAATAAAATAGCGGTAATTTCACCATCAGGTAATGGCAAACCTGTTTCTAAATTTTCTACCGTTTCACAGTTTTCCAAAATCTCAGCAATTCGACTACGATATTCTGTAAAGCCTAAAGTTGCTAAGGTTTCGCCTACTAGCAAGCTAGTTTGATGACTAAATAAACGTTCAGCGGCCGGGTTACAAAAAGTAATATTTCCGGCATGATCTAAAGATAAAATAGCATCACCAGTTTGCTTGACCAGTGTCGCCAATCGGCGGTTCTCTTCAATGCTACGTTCCAGCGTTTGCCCCATACGATTAAAGGTCTGACTAATTTGATTCATTTCAGCCAAAGAGAAGCTTGGCAAACGTAAGTGTAAATCACCCCGCTCGAAACCAGATAAAGCAACTAACAATCGGTCAAGTGGCTTAAGCACCCAACCCACACCCCAATATAAAAACAGTCCTACAAAAATAAATATTCCGAAACCCAACTCTAAAATACCGCGAAGATCTAACCAACGGTCACCAATTTCCTGCAATGGTGCCGCATAGATCACCATATGCCCATTACCAAAACGTTTGGTTAATGGCGTCACTTTTGGGAACAATAGATTAATAAACCAATCAGGTGGTTTTGCTCCACTGTCAGCCTGAGGCTCCCCCTCAAATAACAAGCCTTTAGAATCAAATAACAAGATATGTAAACTACGGATCTCACCTAATGCTTTAACTAATTCATGTAAATGTTGATACACACCTACATCTCTATTGAGTGATGTACCCGATAGTGAAACGGTCATTAGGCGTGCCGCCGCCGCCATAGTGTCTTCTATTTCAATCTTCACTGACTGACGGGCATTGCTAATCAATACGCCAGTACTCGCCAATAATGACGTTATCAATAATACTGCAAAAAATAGGTGTACTTTTACTTTTAGACTCACCCGACAATTGTTTCCGATATGCCTTTAGCGCCCATATTATCTACCCAACGAATAGTGATTTTATCACCTTGCTGGCCCCCCACTAATTGAAAGGAAAAATAGGGATTTCGTGCCGTGGCTGTGCCACATTTGATAGTAAGCACCTCATCCTCATTTCGCCAACAGCGAATATCTTGAATAAACTCAGCAGGAATCAAGTCACCCGCCTCATTCTTGCCTCGTCCGGTGTGCATTGGATGAGCTAATAACAAACGCACGGTTGTTTCATCTTCTTTTAATTTCGCTCGAATACGATCTTTTGCGACTAAGCCCATCAGGCACATCCTCCAATATCCACTTCAACCATTCGCGATGTTTTATATAACTTACCACCTGCGCTGATAACGGCAATAACTAAGGAATCCTCACTAATTTTAATCATACTTTTAAAAGGTAATTTTACTGCAGGTGTAAAATCTAGGCTCATGGCTAATGGATTAGGATTTTTATCAACTAAGATCGCAATGCGGGTGATATCTTTTAAAGTGCTTTGAATTTCAATTGGCACCGATGCCCCGTTGACGGCATAACTAGGTGGGCTACCCACTTTAAATTGCACGACCGAATCATCGACTATTTCAGCGTGTCCAAGCAAGGCCATCAACGCATCTTCAACTGTTTTTGAATTAAATGCATCCATGGGCCAATGAGCCAATACGCGTTGCGGTAATAGCAGACCGCTTGCAGCGACTAAAGCCATCGTTGATGCTGAGATTACGCCTTTTAAAACAGTCCTACGTTGTTCAAAACTATTATCTACCATCACAATTTTTCCATCTGTGCCAATGTAATTTCAACCTCACGTAATCGCGAACTTATTTTAGCTAATTGATATTCATCATTTTTTGCAAAATCTGCTGCTAAACGCAGTTGATCTGCCGCCTGTTCTAAGCGACCCGAAGTGTAATAGTACTCTGCAAGCCAACTATGAGACTGACTTTTCTCTCCCATCGACGCTTTAGCTTGCGACAATAATTTGTATAGCTGTCGAGATGGCGCGCCCAATTCTAGTTGGGTTTGTAATAGGGCTACAGCCTTTGCAGGCTGATTAGCCTGTAATAATGCGGCCACCTGTTCCAATGTCAGTGCCTGATCGTCTGGATATAATTTTTGATTATCATTATAAATCGCTAATGCTGCGGGTAATCTTCCTACCGCTATTTCAAGATCAGCTAGCGCTAATTGATAGCTCAATCGGTCTTTGTCTTGGTCTATCAGCTTTTGTAATACCGTGCGGGCTTGCGTGTAGTCACCTTTGGCAGCTAAAGCTAAACTGTAGCCATATTGTGTCGCGACGTTATTCAGACTACTACCCGACGCTAATGCATTCACATAATACTGTGTTAATTGGTTAAAATCCGTCGTAGCCATTACCCGTAATTTTTCGCGGATCAGATAAAACTGTAGATCATCCCCCTGTTGTTGCTTTAATGGATAAGTCGCGGCTCGTCCTCGCGCATCAGCGATACGAGAAGTGGTCACTGGATGAGTACGCAAGAATTCAGGTACTGCGCTGCTGGTATAAAATCGGCTTGTTTGTTGTAAGCGTTCAAAAAAGGTAGGCATCGCTTGAGCATCAAAACCTGAGCGTACGAGCGTCAACATACCGATGTTGTCCGCCTCACTCTCGTTGGCTCTTGTAAAGTTTATTTGTGATTGAATTGCGCCAGCCTGTACGGCCATAATAGCCCCCATGCCCATTTGTGCATCCGTCGTGGCACCTAATAATGCCGCCGCAATCATTGCCACCGTCATCGGCACACTCATCTGTTTTGACTGCTCAAAACTTCGCAAGAGATGACGTTGTGTAATATGAGCAATTTCATGTGCCATAACTGAAGCGACTTCATCTTCACGCTGACTAGTCAATATCAAACCACTGTTCACACCAATATAGCCGCCTGGCGCAGCAAAGGCATTAACCGATGAATCGGGCACCATAAAAAAGGTATAACTCAAAGAAGGCGCATCACTACTGGCGGCTAAGCGATAGCCTAATGACTGTAAATAACTATTTACTTCGGGATCGTCAACTAAGTCAACGGACTGTTGTAGCCGCCAAAAAAATGATTGACCGATTTCCTGTTCTTGCTGTGGTGAGATCAACGCGCCCGCACTATCCCCCATTTCAGGCAAAGCAATATCAAGCGCATGTACCGATGACAATGGCCAAGCAATTAAGCTTAATAATAATATTAATACATTATTTTTTTTCATAACACTCCATAGGCATCTCAGCTCCGAAAAGGGGCCCTAAATGTTTATCATAATGTTCCATAGACATCTTAGCTCCGAAAAGGGTTCCTACAAGACAAATGATCTATTTAAGTTTATTATTACACTATTATATAGATACAGAACTTAGGGGAAAAATCATGTCACATTTTGATGTTGAGCTCGATACTTCAGGCTTAAACTGCCCACTACCAGTCCTTAAAGCACGTAAAGCTTTATCAGAAATGACCGCTGGCCAACGATTACATTTGATCGTAACAGATGCTGGTGCAAATCAGGATATTCCTGCTTTCTCCAAAATGACCGGCAATCCATTAATTGAATCTAACGAACAAGATGGTAAGTTGCATTTTATACTTGAAAAAGGTACTGCATAATGGCTAAAAAACTCGCTATTATTGCAAGTAAAGGTACGTTAGATTCCGCCTATCCACCATTTTTACTAGCTTCAACGGCTATAGCTCTCGGATTTGAAGTGAAAATATTTTTCACTTTCTACGGTTTGCAATTGCTCAATAAAGAACTTAATTTAAAAGTATCGCCACTTGGCAATCCAGCTATGCCAATGCCCGTGACCATACCCAGCATCATCCAAATCATCCCAGGTTTAGAATGGTTTGCGACATGGATGATGAAACGCAAACTAAAACTAAAAGGCGTAGCCAGCGTAGAGGAGCTGCGTGATATTTGCATCGAAACGGGCGTCGACTTGATTGCCTGCCAAATGACGGTTGACCTATTTGACTTTAAAAACGAAGATTTTGTTGAGGGTATTAGTCGAGGTGGTGCAGCAACATTCTTAGAATTTGCTGGCGACGCGGACATTACTCTTTATATTTAACGGTCAGTGGTCTAAAAGTGATGGTGAAAAGTCCTACGGGGGCATGAATCAAGCGCCCCGTATGTCGTACCTCGCCATATCATCACAATGAGTTTTTCGATTCAGATAATGATGATATATACTTCAATTTAATAACGACTTTGGAGACCTTTACTCAGCATCTAAATCTATGTAAGGGTCTCGTCTAAATATTTTACTTAAATGAGTATTGCAATGGCCGATAAAGAGAATGATGATGCTTTAGAAGACGTTCCTTCCGATGAAGATGGCTCGAACCTGGCTTCAAAAGGTCTTTCCAAGCCGACACTCATCAAAATAGCGCTTGGTTTAATAACACTTCTAATCGTTGCTGGTGGTGCTTATTTTTTCTTTATGCCATCTAATAAATCTACTTCAGTCGAAGCCGTTAGCTCTTCAGAACTTGCATCGCCAAGCTCTACTTCAGAATCAAGTGAACCAGAAAATGAATCGCTTACCAGCTTAGAAATAACGTCAATAAATAAAGAACAAGCTGCCGAGAATGCACAACTCCTTAAAATGCGTGAAGAAGCCGTTGCGCTAAAAGAAGAAAATCTAAAAATGAAGGAACGGCTCAGTAAATTGGAAGCTCAGCAGAATACTAATGTTGAAGTAAATGAAGCTGAAGTCAATACCTCCCCTCTTAAAGAAGACAATGAAATAACCGAAGCAGCCCCAAAACCTAAGATAAAAACAAATCAATATTCAAATTTGTATACTAGAGATTACACTCGAGTGCCTGAGCCCCAACGTGAGCCACCACCTGAACCTAAGTGGGGCAATTTTGACCCACTTTACCGTGGAAAATAATTAACTTTCTCACTGTAATTATCCTGCTTTGGCTAATTTAGGCTATGTACACAGTATTAGGTGCTAGGCTATCAGTTAATGCTAGCTTGGGCACCGGCTTTTCCAAAATGCATACAGATGATGGTGAAGGCTATGAACTTCCATTTAGACCTGAAATTATGGCTAAAGCTAAACTAACATAAAGAGTTAGGCCATGGATTAAACTTAGCTCTATCAGATAAGCCATATAATGGTAATGTTGATTCATATACCTTATTTGATGCCGTATTAAATAAGAAAGTTAATCAAAATATATCGTTACAACTCGCCCTGAATAACTTAACAGGCGAACAACTTGACGATGCCTCATGTAATCATATGACAGCGTTATTAGGTCGATAAGTGAAAGTAACATTTAAAGCTAGCTTCTAACCTTGGTTCAACTTAATCGAGTTGGGGGCTTTCCCATCTCTAACTTTTTTATATTATTGTTCTATCTACAGTGCTTTACAGTTAAATTTAATGATCAGGGCTGCTTTCGGTCCAATGTGGACTTCGCTCACGTTAGCGTATTCTATTTTCGACAAAGGATGATGTGTGTTCATCAGCACAGCATTCCTCTTGTAGAAATCCAATTACCGATTCGAACAGTTCATATTGAGCCACACAAAACAGAGTTCGCCCTTCTCGACGCGGACTGATAAGTCCTGCCGCCACCAGACCTTTTAAATGGTGTGATAAGGTTGAGCCAGGAATAGCTTGCGCTTCTTGAATGGCGCCGACAGTAATGCCTTTGCTTCCTGCCTTAACTAACTGTTTGTAGACAGCGAGTCTAGTGGGATGCCCTAACTCTTTGAGTACCTTTGCTGCTTGATGAATGTCCATGCTTAACTCCCATAATAATATTTTCATTTTAACAGAAATATATTGACAGACTACTGTAATACATCTATATTTCGACTATTCTAGAAATACAGTTCAATCAGGGCGAAAGGTATAAATATGAAACGTAATCAAGTGGATAAAAAGCAGCTCATTGAAGTATCCAATGGCGGATTATTGGAGCGGAGAGCTTTTATCAAAAGTGGCGCGATGCTACTTGCGACTGTTGCGGCCCCTCCTATCAGTCAAATAGCCGTAGCAAATGATCTATCCTCTCTACCTGAACACATGAAAACGCCGGGAATTCCCAGTATAGAATATGGTCAGCCGTCAATATACGAAAAAGAGGTGCAACGAAAAGGTGTGAATTTTTTTCAGTCAGGAATATTCACTGGCGCCCTCACCCCTTTAGATAAAACCAAGGGGATTATTACTCCTAACGGCTTACATTTTAGTATTCATCATAATGGAATACCTGACATTTCCCCTGAAGATCATCAAATAATGATTCATGGTATGGTCGATAGACCATTAAAGTGGAACCTTTCAACGTTATTAAATTACCCAATGATAAGTCGCATTCAATTCCTAGAGTGCTCTGGAAACTCCGCGGCCAATGCGGTGAGTGACACTCCAGTTCTCGGCTCATGTACGTCTATACACGGCCAGGTTTCATGTTCAGAATGGACTGGCGTACCACTAAAATTTTTACTGGATGAAGCTGGTATTAAGCCAAATGCACAGTGGATCATGTGCGAAGGTGCTGATGGTGGTAGCCACGTCAGAAATGTGCCATTACAAAAAATGTATGACGATGCCATTTTGGCCTTTTATCAAAACGGTGAGCGACTCCGCCCAGATCAGGGGTATCCAGTACGATTATTTTTGCCTGGTTTTGAGGGTAATATGAGCGTCAAATGGATCCACCGTATGGAAGTGGTTGATTCACCATCACAAAGTAAAGACGAACAATCTTTGTATGCGGAGTTTACAAAAGAAGGAAAACTACACCAATTTACGTTCTTTATGGATGTAAAGTCAGTTATTACCAGTCCTTCTGGTGAGCAGTTACTACCCGAAAATGGCATTTATGAAATTGCTGGCCTTGCGTGGTCTGGCCGAGGAATGGTTAAACGAGTTGAAGTATCAGCTGATGGAGGAAAAACATGGGCAGACGCTACGTTAGAGGGACCTGTCATGAATAAATCATTCACGCGGTTTACAATTCCTTGGAAATGGAATGGACATAATACAACTCTTCTAAGCCGAGCCACCGATGAATTAGGACATATACAGCCGACACGATCTGAATGGAAGGCTCAGTATACTAACTTCACCTTTAATCACTACAATGCTATCAATGCTTGGCATGTATCATCCACTGGGAAAGTGAGTAACGTCTATGTGTAAATTACTTAAATTCAGTTTTCATGCATTATGTTTTTCCATTGTCTGCATTAGCGCTACGGCCTTTGCCGATCAAAGGACATCGGGAGGGAAACATCTTTCTGATACCGAAATCAATGCACAATCAATCACTATATATCCTAATGGACATGGACTTCCTGCGGGTAATGGAACCGCTATAGAGGGTAAATCCGTCTATATGGCAAAGTGCTTGGCCTGTCATGGCAGTAGTGGTACCAATGGTGTGGCGCCCCGCTTAGTTGGGAAAGAAGGTTATCCTAAAGGCTCAACAGACGTCCTTAGATCTCTTTCTGTTGGTGCCTGGCCAAATGCGACAACGATTTTCGATTATGTTAAGCGAGCAATGCCACATAATGCTCCCAAGTCTTTAAGCGATGTCGAAGTGTATCAACTTACCGCTTATATCCTGTACCTAAATAATCTTATAACAAAGGACCAGGATATTAATAAAGAGAGTCTTCCAAGTATTGAAATGCCTAATAAAAAACAGGTGATTAATATCTGGAATCTTGAGCAAGAAAATCAGTAAGGCTAGGCGTAAAATTGAGTCCGTCTCTGTCACAAAAGGGTATAAGTGCTCCTATCTGCCGATATTATTTTGCAGAGACTTCAACCTCAATGCTGTGAACGCTAGAACTTCCACCCATATCGGATTTTACGCCAGGGTTAAGTACATTCACATTGGCCTTATCCAACTGGCGTTTTGGCCAACGGCCCTTATGGCTGAGTGCAATGCCAGTGGGTATATCTTTATCCAATAGCAATTTCAGTTCAAGTTTTCCGGTCTTATTATGTAATATTACCATTTGGCCTTCATTCAACCCGCGTGATTTGGCATCTTCTGGGTTAAGAGTAACGCTGGCTTCACCAATCTGGTCATCAATTTTAGTATCATTGCCGTAGCTACTATTTAATAACCAGGATGATGCCGGAGATAATAGCCTCAGCAATCCATTCGCGGGTCGTATATCTGCATGAGGCTCTGGAATCAAGGGCAGACCATCGGCTTGAGCATCAGTTGATGCCAGATGGATACGGCCATCGCTAGTCGGAAACTTCAGATCTTCAAATTGCACAACCGAGGCATCGGAGATTGAGACCGTCCCCTTGGAAGACAGGCTGGCGAAGGTTTCATCTGAACCGCTTGCATCCAATACATGCTCAATGACTTCATGGTCGCTTTCATAAAGTGCTGATTCCTTAAAGCCCATGGCTTTAGATAAGCGCCGGAAAATTTCAGAATTAGGTAAGGATTCTCCCATGGGTTCTGTGACCTTAACTTGTGCAGACAAGCTATGATTGAAGTAGGAAGCAAATAGGTCGTCGGACTCAAGGAAGCTGGCTGCGGGTAGAATGATGTCAGCATAATCCGTGGTATCAGTTGGGAAGATATCCGTAACGACAGTAAATAAATCCTCCCGACACAAGGCTTTTTTCAGCCGCGTCTGATCAGGATTTGAGGCGACATTATTGATGTTCCAGCAGAATAACGCCTGTGATTTATTAGCATCTTCAAGGTATTCGGTTAAGTCCATATGGCTTATGGACTTAGATTCTTCCTTTGCCAAGTCATTACCAAGCAAGTAACTGTCATCAACGTTGCGGTTACCCAGACCATTGAGATATAAGAATCCGGTGCCAGGTTTGCCGATGTTACCGGTCAATGCCGGCAATAAGCTACAGGCCCGAAGCGCATTGCCACCACGAAGTTGACGCTGAAAACCCTGACCCAACCAGAGCAATGAAGGCCCTAGTGAATAACTGTGTGCGAACTCTTCAATCAAGCTAGCGGGAACCCCTGTAGCATCTTCGCTCTTTTCTATGCTATAGGACTTAATGACCGGCAGTAACTGCTCAAAGCCATTGGTGTTTGCGTCGATAAACGTCTGATCAAATAGCCCATCACGATACATAACATGCATGATGCCAAATACCAGTGCGGCGTCACTACCTGGGTGAAGCTGTAAATGCAGATCGGCATTAGCTGCTGTTGGGGTACGGAGAGGATCGACGACAATAACTTTGGCTTTTGCAGTCTGTAACCAATGCTGATCAATATGGGGCGCACAGGCTGATGGGTTGGCCCCCCATACAACAATACATTGGCTAGCTTCTGACGTACGCGGATCAAAGCCATTCAGTGAAGAACCGTAAACATAATCCAGCGCAATATGCCCAGCGAGATTACATATAGAGTCTGGATTGACTTCTGTGGCGCCAAGCCGGTTGAAGAAGCGCATCGGAAAATGAAAACCGATCATCGCAAAAGTACCAGTGTAATGGGTAGTCAGAATAGTATCGGCACCGTGGTCGGCAATAATGCTCTTAAAGCGTTTAGCGATGGAGTCAATGGCTTCATCCCATGAAATCGGCTCAAATTGACCTTTGCCTTTAGGACCATTTCGGCGTAAGGGTTGGGTAAGACGTGCATTAGGATCACGCCAGACACTGTTATAAGCAATGGAACATTTTTTACACAACTTGCCCCGGCTTACGGGATGATTAGGGTCACCACGCACACTGGAAATCTTACCATCTGTAATGATAACTTCAATTCCACATGCATCATAACAATCACGGGGACACGTAGTTAGAATGGAATGTTTGTTACTCATGAGTACAACCCTCCTATTGTATATCTATCTCGTTTATTATGACATAAAGCTCTTTTGGTTATCTGTGGCTTACTAAGTAAAAAATTTAATACCGTTTGCCTGTTATTTATCTGTTTTTTGTAAGCTACATAGACGGATATTACTCAGAGCAACAAATGCCTGAAAATGGCACACTAACCGTCTTTAGTGTCGAATGAGGCGGAGCATTCATTGGGTTGTTCGTTAAAGTCTGCTACCGCACCAAAGCCGGCTTTGATTATTTAGCATCAACTTCACGCCAAGCATTATCTGGCTTCCAGCTAACCAGCCAAGTAGGAATATCACTTGCGGGCATCGGTTTTGCAATGCCATAACCTTGTGCTAATTCACAACCCAGTTGCAATAAAGCCGTGCCATGTTCAATGGTTTCGACGCCCTCGGCAATCACCTCACGTTTGAATGATTTAGCTAAGGCGATGACACC